>Ga0074195_1000007_pt1:0-655000 | contig 660974 bp, 647 predicted proteins | sample EPASupsiteHSE623_FD_64525 | JGI IMG/M metagenome (GOLD analysis project Ga0074195, IMG submission 64525) | Bioremediated contaminated groundwater from EPA Superfund site, New Mexico - Sample HSE6-23 | ecosystem: Environmental > Aquatic > Deep subsurface > Groundwater > Contaminated ...
TGATTCAGCCTATCGCTGCCGAAAAAGGACTTCGCTTCGCCATCCGCGAAGGTGGAAGAACCGTGGGAGCCGGCGTGGTAACTGAAATCTTGGACAATTAAGGAGTAAATTGTTATGGCCAAACAGAGGATCCGCATTAAATTGAAAGCGTACGACAGCAGGGTGCTGGACGAATCAGCAGAAAAAATCGTTGATATCGCTCATCGCTCAGGCGCTAACGTTTCCGGCCCGGTGCCGTTACCGACCGACAAAAACGTTTATTGTGTCCTGCGCTCCCCCCACATCGACAAAAAGTCGCGGGAACATTTTGAAATCAGGACTCATAAACGGTTGTTAGACATTTATTTTGACCCTTCTCAAAAAACTATCGATGCCTTGATGGATATGAACCTTCCAGCAGGAGTAGATATTGAGATCAAAGGGTAAGGAGGGAACAAATTGAAAGGCTTATTAGGTATCAAACTAGGTAATACCCAGGTCTTTGACGGTGAAGGTAATCTGGTACCGGTAACGGTAGTCCAGGCTGGTCCTTGTACCGTAGTGGAAAAGCGCAATCCCGAGAGAGACGGTTATGAAGCCGTACAGCTGGGCTTAAAGGAAGTTGCGGAGAAAAAGCTTAGCGACCCGGTATTGGGGCAGTTTAAGGCAAGAGAACTCAAACCCATGCGGTATTTGAAAGAATTCCGCGGGCTGCCGATGGAAGATTTGGAAATCGGCCAGGTTTTGGATGTGGATGTTTTCAATGCCGGTGATATGGTAGACGTTTGCGGAACTTCTAAAGGCAAAGGTTTTGCCGGTGCAATGAAACGGCATAATTTCGGCGGCGGCCCGAACAGCCATGGCTCTATGAGCCATCGCCGTCCGGCTTCCGGCGGAGGAACCGAGTATAACCGAACCATTAAAGGGAAGAAAAACCCGGGTCATATGGGCGCAGTGAAAACTACCGCCAGAGGTTTAAGAGTGGTGGTAGTTGACAAAGACAATCATTTGTTGTTAATTAAAGGGGCGCTTCCCGGAGCGAAAAAATCTTTAGTAATCATCAGGGAATCCAAAAAGGCTCCCAAGGGAGGATAATGATGGCAAAACTTATAGTTTACGGAATTGACGGAGAAAAGAAGCAGGAGATCGAGGTTAACGAGGAAGTTTTTTGCGCCCCGATTCGCAAAGACTTGATGCACCAGATGCTGCTTTACCAGTTGGCCCGCAAAAGACAAGGTAATGCCGCTACCAAAACCCGCAGCGAAGTCAGCGGCGGCGGCAGAAAGCCTTGGAGACAAAAAGGCACCGGCAGGGCAAGACAGGGAAGCATTCGGGCTCCTCACTGGAGAAGTGGTGGAATCGTATTCGGCCCTCATCCGCGGAAGTATGCATTTAAATTAACCCGCAAAGTGAGAAGAATGGCTCTGAAATCGGCAATTTCTTGCAAATTCAGAGAAAATGGAATTCTGGCGGTTGATCGGTTTGAGATGGCGGAAATTAAAACCAAAGTCTTTAAAGCCATCCTGGAAAAATTACCGGTTGGAGAAAAAGTTTTGGTAGTTATAGAAACCAGAGATATGGTCGTGGAGAAATCCGCCGCCAATCTTCCGACGGTGAAAGTAATTTTAGCCGGAAATCTCAATATTCATGATCTTTTAAAATACAAGAATGTGCTGATGACTGAAAAAGCCGTTCGGCAGGTTGAGGAGGTACTCTCAAAGTGAAGGAAGCCAGAGATATCATCAGAAAACCGATTCTAACCGAAAAAAGCATGGGTATGGCTGCAGAAAATAAGTATACCTTCGAGGTAGACGATTGTTCCAATAAGATAGAGATCAGACAGGCGATCGAAAAAATCTTTAAGGTAAAAGTTTTAAGCGTTCGCACAGCCACGGTAAGAGGAAAAAAACGCCGGACGGGTGGAGTATCCCGCAAATCCCGGGGTAAAATGTTCACCGGTTTCACCAGCGAATGGAAAAAAGCTATCGTAACCCTGAAACAAGGGGATAAGATCGAACTTGGTGGAGTCAATCTTTTTGAAGCATAATAAGGGAGTGTAAATTATGGCGGTAAAACAATTTAAACCAGTAACTCCAGGAAGAAGATTCATGTCGGTGGAAGACCGCAGAGGTCTTTCTAAGGAAGCGCCGGAAAAACAACTGCTGGCTCCTTTAAGCCAAAGCGGAGGCAGAAACCAGTTGGGTCGCGTAACTGCTCGCCATAGAGGTGGAGGAGTGAAAAGACAATACCGGTTAATAGACTGGAAAAGAGAGAAGGACGGAGTGCCCGGCAAAGTGGACCGGATCGAGTATGATCCGAACCGTTCGGCCAGAATCGCACTGATCCATTACCGGGACGGAGAAAAACGTTATATCGTTTGTCCTCTTGGTTTAAACGCGGGAGATATGATATACTCGGGTAAAGATGCGGACATCAAACCCGGGAATGCTTTACCGCTGGCTAATATTCCGCTGGGAACCTTGATTCATAACCTGGAGATGCAGCCGGGCAAAGGAGCTCAACTGGTGCGTTCCGCCGGTGCTTCAGCCCAGGTTATGGCGAAAGAAGGCGCGTATGTCCATATTCGCCTCCCATCCGGAGAAATGAGGATTTTCCCTCAATATTGCCGGGCTACCATTGGGCAAGTAGGCAATGTTGAGCATGAAAATATATCGATCGGGAAAGCCGGTCGCAGTCGTTGGCTGGGTAGACGGCCCAAAGTCAGAGGGGTTGCTACCAACCCGTGTGACCATCCGCATGGCGGAGGGGAAGCCAGGTCGACACCTGGAAGACCCAGTTGCACTCCCTGGGGTAAGCCGACCTATGGCTTAAAGACCAGGAAGAAAAAAGCCTCTGATAAATTGATTATCAGACGGAGAAATAAATAAGGAGGTTCGGCTTTGGGTAGATCAGTTAAAAAAGGTCCATTTATCGATGACCATCTGTTTAAAAAAGTGAAAGAATTGAACGTCACAAATGAAAAGAAAGTAGTAAAGACTTGGTCCAGACGTTCTACGGTAATGCCGGAAATGATCGGCCATACTATAGCGGTTTATGACGGAAGACGCCATATCCCGGTTTATATTACCGATCAAATGGTGGGACACAAGCTTGGTGAATTCGCTCCGACCAGACTCTATCGGGGTCACGGCAACAAGAGTGAAAAGACCACTACTGCGAAGTGAGGATAAAACAAAATGGCTGAATTAAAGGAAAAAACGGAAACCAAAGAAGCTAGGGCCATTGCGCGTTATATTCATACCGCCCCTAGAAAGTTAAGATTAGTAATGGATGCCGTTCGGGGAAAGAGCGTATTGCAAGCCAAGGCGATTCTGAAATTCACCCCGAAGAGAGCTGCCAAGGTTATCGCGAAAGTGTTGGAATCGGCTGTGGCAAACGCGGAAAATAATTTCGGCATGGATGCAGAATCACTATTCATTTCCCTGGCGTTCATTGACGGGGGACCGATAATGTACCGTTGGATGCCCAAGGCTAGAGGAATGGCAACCCGCATTAGAAAAAGAACCAGCCATATCACGATCGTGGTCAAGGAAAAGGAGGTATAAGGAGTGGGTCAAAAGATTAATCCAACTGGTTTCAGAGTGGGAGTCATTCGCACTTGGGACAGCAGATGGTATCAAGAAAAGCAATATGCCGATTGGCTGCATGAAGATATCAAGATCCGCAAATTAATCAGTGAGAAACTCAAGGGTGCATCAGCTTCCAAGGTGGAAATCGAGAGAACTGCCACCATCCATATTATTATCCATACGGCTCGTCCGGGAATGGTGATCGGCAGAAAAGGCGTAGGGATTGAAGAGCTTAGAAAAGCGTTAATCAAACTTACCAAGAAAGATATTAAAGTTGATGTCGAAGAGATCAAGCAGCCGGAATTAGACGCCAAGCTGCTGGCCGAAAGCATATGCGAGCAGTTGATTCGCAGAGTGGCTTTCAGAAGAGCCATCAAGCAGGCGATCGGCAGAGCGATGAAAGCCGGAGCCAAAGGCGTAAGAATCGAAGCTAAGGGACGTCTGGGCGGAGCTGAGATTGCCCGTAAGGAAAGAGCCATGGAAGGCAAAGTTCCTCTTCATACCCTCAGAGCGGATATCGACTTTGCAATTGAAGAAGCTTATACTACCTTTGGCCGGATTGGTGTAAAGGTCTGGATTTATAAGAGAGATATATTGCCGGAGAAGAAGGTTGCTGAACTTTCTTTACTGTCTACCGGCAGTAACTAGGAGGATAGATAGCCGTGTTAATGCCGAAAAAAGTAAAATATCGCAAATTGCATCGGGGCAGAAGAGCCGGTAAAGCCGGACGGGGCAATTCTGTAGCTTTTGGAGAATTCGGTCTTCAGGCAACTGAAGCCGCTTGGGTTACTGATCGCCAGATTGAAGCGGCCAGAATTGCAATTAACCGTCACTTGAAAAGAGGCGGAAAAGTCTGGATTCGAATCTTCCCAGATAAGTCAGTTACCAAGAAACCGGCGGAAACCAGAATGGGCAGCGGTAAAGGTTCTCCGGAATTTTGGGTAGCCGTAGTCAAGCCCGGCAGAGTTTTGTTTGAAATTGCCGGAGCCGCTGGCGATCTGTGCAAGGAAGCTTTGAGATTGGCCTCGCATAAATTGCCGATCAAGACTCATGTAATCGAACGGGAAGGGAGAGGTGTCCAAAGTGAAGCGTAAGGAACAAAATCAAAAATTAAGAGAAATGACTCCTCTGGAGTTAGCGGAAAAGCTCAAAGAGGCTAAGGAAGAGTATTTCAATCTGCGCTTTCAAAGAGGAGCCGGCCAGTTGGAAAATTATTCCCGCTTGAGCCTGGCAAAACACCAGATCGCCCGGATTTCTACCTTGATAAAAGAAAAAGCTCTGGAGGCTGTGAAATGATTGAAAGAAAACCGAGAAAATCTCAGATAGGCTCGGTAATATCCGACAAAATGGATAAAACCGTAGTGGTGCAGATTGAACGGAGATATCCGCACCCGATTTACAAGAAAATCATAACCCGTCGTTCCCGCATGAAAGCGCATGACGAGAATAACGAATGTAAGATCGGCGACCGGGTTAAGATAGCCGAATGCCGTCCGTTATCGAAAGATAAGGCTTGGCGGGTTATCGAAATCGTAGAGAAGGCGAAGTAGGGAGAAAGATAGCGATGATTCAACAAGAAACTCGTTTAAAAGTAGCTGATAATTCCGGTGCGAAAGAAATTTTGTGCATCAGAGTAATGGGCGGTTTTCATCACAAGTATGCTAAAATTGGTGACATTATAGTGGCATGCGTTAAAGAAGCAATCCCCGGAGCTACAGTAAAAAAGGGCGATGTCGTAAAAGCGGTGGTCGTGAGAACTAAAAACCGGGTCGACCGCACCGATGGTTCATTTCTCAGATTCGATGAAAATGCAGCGGTACTGATTAATGACCAGATGAATCCCAGAGGAACCAGAATTTTTGGACCGGTGGCTAGAGAGTTAAGAGATAAGAATTTTATGAAAATTTGTTCTTTAGCCCCTGAGGTGCTTTAAAGAGGAGAAGAGAAGAATGCCGAGTCTGAATGTAAAGAAAAATGATGTGGTGACCATCCTGTCCGGTAGGGATAAGGGTAAAAAAGGCAAAGTTTTGAAGGCTTTCGCCGGAGAAGGAAAAGTCTTAGTGGACGGGATGAATATCGTCAAAAGACATACCCGGCCGCGTCCGCCCAAGGTTCCCCAAGGAGGAATTTTGGAAAAGTCTCAGCCCATGCCAGCCAGCAAGGTTATGTTATTATGCCCGCATTGCAACGTTGCTACCCGGGTAGGCCATAAAATTAGAGAAAATGGCACCCGAGTCCGTCAGTGCAAACATTGCGGAGAGGAGATAGAATAATGTTGAGATTGAAAGAATTTTATCGGGACAAAGTAGTTCCGGAAATGAAGCAAAAATTTAATTATTCCAATGTTCATCAAATCCCCCGGCTGGAAAAAGTGGTAGTCAATATGGGAATGGGCGAAGCATTGACGAACGCTAAAGCGATGGATTCGGCGCTGAATGACATGATGGCGGTTACCGGCCAGAGACCGGTAATCACCAAAGCTAAAAAATCGGTATCTGCCTTTAAAATCAGAGCCGGGATGAAAATCGGCATGAAAGTTACTCTGCGGGGAGAAAGAATGTATGTTTTCCTCGACAAGTTATTTAATGCAGTTCTCCCCCGTATTAGAGACTTTAGAGGATTGCCTTCAAAGTCTTTTGACGGGCATGGCAACTACACCATTGGTTTAAAGGAACAAATTATATTCCCGGAAATTGAATATGACAAAATTGATAAAGTTCGCGGTATGGACGTGGTAATTGTCACTACTGCTGAGACTGATGAGGAAGCAGCTTATTTCTTAAAACAAATGGGTTGCCCGATCAAAGAAAAATAAGGAGGAAGGCAGAGAAACTTATGGCAAGGAAAGCTTCTATCGAGAAAGCAAACAGAACCCCAAAGTTTGCAGTCAGACAACAAAATCGCTGCCGGTGTTGCGGGCGTCCGAGAGCTGTATATCGCAAATTTCAGCTATGTAGAATTTGCTTCAGACAAATGGCGCACAAGGGATTAATTCCCGGTGTGACCAAATCCAGTTGGTAATATGGAGGTATTTTAGAGATGATGACCGATCCGATTTCGGATATGTTAACCAGAATTAGAAATGCGAATAATGCTTATCATGAAGAAGTGGATATCCCCGCTTCTAAAGTGAAGGAAGCGCTGGCCCGTATTTTAAAGAAATACGGATACGTTAAAGATTTTAAATTGATTAAAACCGGACCTCAAGGAGTAATCAGAGTCGCTTTGAAGTATGGCCCGAAAAGAGAAAAAGCCATAATGGGTTTAAAGCGGGTCAGCAAGCCGGGTTTAAGAATTTATGTCAAATGCGACGATATTCCTAAAGTATATGGCGGCAAAGGCAAGAGCATAGTTTCAACCTCTTATGGAATAATCGCCGGGGATGAAGCGAAAAAGAGAAATGCCGGCGGAGAATTACTCTGCTATATTTGGTGAGGAGGATATAAAATGTCTCGTATCGGCAAGAAAATTATCGCCGTACCTGATAAGGTCGAAATTAAACAGGAAAACGGCAATGTTTATGTCAAAGGACCCCTGGGGGAATTATCCTGCAGTTTAATGCCGGGTATTTCATTAAAATTAGAAGGCGGACAGCTGGAAGTGCTTCGCAATAGCGATGATCGCTTAACCAGAGGTTACCACGGCCTGAATCGCATGATGGTTGCCAATATGGTTCAAGGTGTATCCGAAGGTTTTCAGAGAGCTTTGCAGATCGTCGGCGTTGGTTATCGCGCCACTCAGTTGGGTGAAGATTTGCAGTTGGCTGTGGGATATTCCAAACCGGTGATTGTCAAAACCGTTGAAGGAATCACTTTAACCGCCGACGGCACCAACCGTGTGGTAGTTAAAGGAATTGACATTAATCAAGTAAGTCAATTTGCGGCTAACCTGAGAAAAATTCGCAAGCCGGATTCATACAAAGGAAAAGGTATCCGTTATGAAGGCGAAATCGTCGAAAAGAAAGCCGGCAAATCATTAGCTAGCAAATAGGAGGAAAGAAAAGTGATTACCAAGAGATCTCATAATGAGATGCGGAAAATGCGTCATGCCAGAATCAGGGAAAAAGTTAGCGGAACCAGCGAAAAGCCTCGGCTTTCGGTGTTCAGAAGCGCGAAACATATATACGCTCAATTAGTGGATGACAGCAAAGGTGAAACTCTAGTTGCGGTTAGTTCCAGAGCCAAGAATTTACAAGATCAGTTTAAAGGCAAATCCCCTCAGGAAGTCGCCGAAATGATCGGTTCGATGGTTGCGGAATTAGCTTTGGCTAAAAATATCAACAAAGCGGTTTTTGACCGCGGTGGATATAAATTTCACGGAAGAGTAGCGGCCTTGGCTCAGGGAGCTACCCAAAATGGAATTAAATTATAATAAAGGGGAATAAGAAATGCCAGTAATAGATCCCAGCGGAATTGAGTTCATTGAGAATGTGGTCAAAGTCAACCGGGTTTCCAAGGTGGTTGCAGGTGGAAAAAGATTTTCATTTAGCGCCTTGGTAGTGGTTGGTAACGGTAGAGGCTTGGTCGGGGTAGGATTAGGAAAAGCCCCCGCGGTCCCTGACGCCATTAGAAAGGGCACCGAAGCCGCCAAGAAAAGATTGATCAGCATTCCGTTGAAGGGAACCACGATTCCTCATGAAGTTAATTTGAAATACCAGGGCAGCCGGGTCATTTTACGACCTGCCGCGCCGGGAACCGGAGTTATTGCCGGCGGTCCGGTCAGAGCGGTTGTCCAGGCTGCAGGAATCAAGGATATTCTGACCAAAACCCTGGGTTCACAGAATCCGATTAATGTGGTATATTCAACTATTAAAGCCCTGCGGTTTATTGAAGATCTTGGCAAAGCCGACGCTTTAAGAGAAGGAAAGCCTTATGTATCATCATACGAGAAAAGGGAGGAACTGAGCAATGAATTTGTGGGAGCTTAAGCCGGCTCGTGGAGCTCGGAAAGATAAAAAACGCATAGGAAGAGGCGGATCTCGCGGCACTACTTCGGGCCGAGGCTCGAAAGGCCAAAGAGCTCGCTCAGGAAGAGGAAAAGGGCGCGGGTTTGAAGGCGGACAAACTCCCTGGTATCGTCGTTTGCCGAAATTCCGCGGCTTTAAGTCGTTAAACAGAGAAGAAGTCCAGGTGATTAATCTGGGACAGTTGGCAGTATTTGAATCCGGCACCCAGGTTACTCCGGAATTGCTGAAAGAAAAGGGGTTGATCAACAATATCGATGCCCCGATAAAGCTTTTGGCCAAGGGAGAAGTAACCGGAAAGTATCTGGTAAAGGTTAATGCCATTTCTCAGAAAGCCAGGGAAATGCTTGAAGCGGCCGGGGGTAATGTTGAGGTGATCGGCTGATGCAAGACGTTCTAGCCTCCTTCAGAATCAAAGAATTAAGAGAAAGAATATTATATGTCTTTTTCTATTTAGCGGTTTTTGCCTTGGCGGTAGTGGTTCCGGTTCCCGGGGTTAACCGCGTATTCTGGCAAGCTTTGCTGGAAAGAGGAGAGCTCGGTCAGTTTTTAGGTTTATTTACCGGAGGCGCTTTAAGCAACTTCGCAATTTGCGCCATGGGAATTACTCCTTATATTAACGCTTCGATTATTATGCAGTTGCTGACGGTGGTTATTCCTAAACTGCACGAGCTGCAAAAAGAAGGCGGAGAAATGGGGAGAAGGAAAATTTCTCAGTATGTTCGTTCTCTAACCATAGCGCTGGCGTTTTTACAGGGCACCATGATGACCTTTGGATTGTCCAGAGTGCAAGGGGAAAATGGCGAGCGGATATTTACGGAATCCAGTCCCTTGTTTTATATAATGGTAATTTGCACTTTAGTGGCCGGTACCGCATTTTTAATGTGGCTGGGAGAGCAGATTAGCGATAAGGGTATAGGAAACGGGGTTTCTATGTTGATTTTTGCCGGTATTACCATTCGTTATCCGGTTTATTTGCAAAAGACCCTGCAGTTATCTAATGTGGTAGGTCCGGTATATTATGTAAGCGTACTTTTATTTGCGATTATTGCAGTTTTGTTGATTATGTCGATTATTATGATTACTTTGGGAATGAGAAAAGTTCCTGTTCAATATGCTAAAAGAATCGTGGGTAGAAGGGTAATGCAAGGCTCCAGCACTTACTTGCCGATCAGGGTCAATAATGCCGGAGTGATTTCGATTATTTTCGCCATTTCGGTCTTATATCTGCCCCAGACCCTAATGGGCTTTGTTCATCCGGTAAGGGGTACATTTGCTTTCACCATATATGATCTGGTTGGCAAAATCCTTAACCCCTCGGGCTGGTTTTATAATTTGGCTTATGCCGTACTGGTAATTTTGTTTACCTATTTTTATTCCGCCATTCAGTTCAATATTACGGATGTTTCGGATAATTTGAAAAAATATGGCGGATTCATTCCAGGCATCAGGCCAGGTTTACCAACAACTGAGTTTTTACAGAAAGTGCTAAATCGTATTACATTTATTGCAGCCATATATTTGGCGTTTATCGCGGTAGCTCCCACTTTTATTATGCGATTAACCAATGTTACAACTTTTTTCCTTGGTTCGACATCGTTATTGATTATCGTAGGAGTGGCCTTGGATACCATGCAGCAAATTGAAGCCAGGCTGGTGATGAGGAATTACCAGGGGTTCATGAAATAAGGAACGCACGATGAATTTGATTTTGTTAGGACCTCCCGGGGCCGGAAAGGGGACCCAAGCCAAGCTGTTAAGTGAGAAATTGGGAATACCTCATATTTCCACCGGCGATATTTTTCGGGAGAAAGTCAAGCAAGACAATCAAGAAGCAGACAATCTTCGGCGCATATTAAAAGAGGGCAGTCTGGCCCCTGATGAAATCACTATAAAGATCGTGAGAGAAAGACTGGCAATGCCGGACGCGGAAAAAGGGTTTATTTTAGATGGTTTTCCGCGCAATATAGAGCAAGCTAAATTATTGGATGATTTTTTAGCCAGACGGGGGAACAAAGTAGAAGCGGTTATAGATTTTGTTCTGGATGAGGGAGAGATTGTTAAGAGGTTGAGTAACCGGTTGACTTGTACGGATTGTAAAAAAGTCTACAATGTTCACTATTCACCTACCAAGGAGAGTGGAAAATGTGATTTTTGTCGGGGGGAGCTTGCTAGAAGAGAAGATGATCACCCCGAGGTAATAAAAAAAAGATTGAATGTTTATAAAGAAGCCACCGCTCCGCTGGTTGAGTTTTATCGGGAGCAAAAAAAATTAAAGGAAATAGAGGCTCTTGGCAGCATAGAGCAGATAATTCAAGAAATTATATCGGTTTTAGGTGTCAGGTAAAATATGATAGAGTTGAAATCTAAAGATGAAATCGCCAAAATGAGAAGGGCGGGCGAAATAGCAGCCAAAGTTTTGGCTGAAGTTGCCTCGGCAGTTAAGCCGGGTATTAAAACCAAGGAACTTGATAAGCTGGCCGAGCAGTTGATAAAGTCTCAGGGCGCCATCGCTTTGTTTAAAGGCTACAATGGTTTTCCTGCCTCGATTTGCGTTTCCATCAATGAAGAGGTAGTTCATGGTATCCCGGGCAAAAGGGAAATCCATGAAGGAGATATTGTGGGAATTGATTTGGGAGTAAATTATGACGGTTATTGCTCTGATATCGCCACCACGGTAATGGTAGGCGAAGTCGGGGCCGAGAAGAAGAAATTAGTTGAAGTGACCAGGGAAGCTTTGAACCGGGCCATAAAAATTTGTAAAAACGGCAATAAGATAGGGGATGTAGCCCACGCGGTACAGAGCTATGTAGAAGAAAACGGCTATTCGGTCGTAAGGGCTTTGGCCGGACACGGTATAGGAAAAAATATGCACGAAGATCCCGAAGTCCCCAATTACGGAAAACCGGGTTTCGGAGTGGAATTGAAACCCGGCATGGTTATCGCCATAGAGCCTATGGTGAATATGGGGGGCTATGAAGTAATGGCTAAAAATGATAATTGGACCATCGTAACTAGTGACAGCAAGCCGTCGGCACACTTTGAGCATACGGTAGCGGTTACGGAAAATTCAGCTTTGGTCTTGACGGATTTGACAAAATAAATAAAATAAGTAGAATTGGAGTAAGTTTTGGCTAAAGAAGAAACGATAGAAGTAGAGGGAACTGTGGTAGAGGCCTTGCCGAATGCCATGTTCAGGGTGGAGTTGCCGAACGGGCATAAGATATTGGCTCATATCTCCGGCAAGATAAGAATGCACTTTATTCGCATATTGCCCGGAGACAAGGTGACCATAGAACTCTCTCCCTATGATTTAACTCGCGGGAGAATTACCTATCGTTATAAATAGGAGGCAGAGATGAAAGTCAGAGCATCGGTTAAAAAGTTTTGTGAAAACTGCAAAATAATCCTCAGAGAAGGAAGAGTAAGGGTTATTTGCAAAAAGAAAAAACATAAACAGGTTCAAGGTTAAAAGGAGGGAAAAACGTGGCTAGAATTGCTGGAGTTGACCTTCCCAAAGATAAAAGAGTTGAGATCGGCTTAACTTATATCTTTGGTATAGGAAGAAGAAGTAGTCAAAGGATTTTGGAAATGGCCGGCGTAGATGTCAACATTCGGGTTAAGAACTTAACCGAAGAACAAGTTGGCAAACTGCGGAATCTTATTGAGAAGCAGTTTAAGGTTGAAGGTGAACTCAGAAGAGAAATCACCCAAAATATTAAACGGCTGATAGAAATCGGCAGCTATCGTGGGATCAGACATCGTAGAAGCCTCCCGGCCAGAGGGCAGAGAACCAGAACCAACGCTCGCACCAGAAAAGGTCCGAGAAAGACTGTTGGAATTAAAAAACGCAAAGTCGTAGCTAAATAATAAGGGAGGTAACTAATGGCCAAGAAGAAAATTATCAGGAAGAAAAAAGAAAAAAGAGGAGTGCTGGAGGGCGCAGCCCATATTCAGTCTACCTTTAACAATACCATAGTTACCATTTCTGATAAAAATGGCAATGCGGTATCCTGGAGCAGCGCAGGTTTGCTGGGATTCAAGGGCAGCAAGAAAAGCACTCCTTTCGCCGCTCAATTGGCTGCGGAAAGCGCCGCCAAGAAAGCTATTGAGCAGGGGATGAAAATGATCGAAGTCTTTGTCAAAGGCCCCGGCTCGGGAAGAGAAGCCGCCATCAGATCTCTGCAGGCGGCAGGTCTCGAAATCACCATGATTAGAGACGTAACTCCCATCCCCCATAATGGTTGTCGGCCGCCGAAGCGCCGTAGAGTTTAGGAGGATAGAATGTCGAGATATACCGAAGCAAGATGTAAATTATGCCGTCGTGAAGGAATCAAGTTGTTCCTTAAAGGGGGACGCTGCTATACGCCTAAATGCGCGGTGGAAAGAAGAGCGTATGCCCCTGGGCAGCACGGGCAGAAAAGAAAGAAATTAACTCAGTATGCAATTCAGCTGAGAGAAAAACAGAAACTGCGGAGAATCTATGGGCTTAGCGAATCGCAGTTCAAGAGTTACTTCCGGAGTGCTGAAAAACAAAAAGGTATTTCCGGCGAGAATTTCTTGATTATGCTGGAAAGAAGATTGGATAATACTCTTTTCCGGATGGGATTTGCCAGCTCACGCCAGCAATCTCGTCAGTTCATCTCTCACGGGCATATTCTGGTAAATGGAAGAAAGGTTAATATCCCGTCTTACTTGGTAAAACCGGGCCAGGTCATTGAGTTGAAAGAAAAAACTCAATCCAATCCTTTGGTGAGAACTTCAATTGAAGTTTCCAATCAGGGAAGACAATATAACTGGCTGAAAACTGAACCGGAAAAATTCCGGGGAGAAATCATCGGGTTGCCTACCCGCCAGGATATTGATGCGCCGGTTAACGAACAGCTGGTAGTAGAGTTCTACTCCAAGTAATAAAAAGGGGGAAAAGGACAGCAATGCTGGATATGATGTGCCCAAAAATTAAATTTGAGGTTGATGAAAACTACGGAAGATTTGTCATCGAACCTTTGGAAAGAGGATATGGTGTAACTCTGGGCAATGCTTTGAGAAGAATATTGCTTTCTTCTCTACCGGGAGCCGCTCCCACTCATTTGAAAATCGAGGGAGTGCTGCATGAGTTCGCCACCATCCCCGGTGTTCGCGAAGATACCACGGAAATCATCCTCAATTTAAAAAAGATGGTTGTAAGGATGTTGAACGAAAATCCCAAGATTTTATATCTGAGTTCCCAGGGGGAAGGGATTATTACCGCTGCGGATTTCCGCCCGGACCCTGAAATAGAGATATTGAATCCCGATTTGTATATTGCTAACCTGGATAGCGAGAATTCTAATCTTTCCATGGAAATCCGGGTAGCCAAAGGTAAGGGCTATATTCCAGCCGACCGGCATGAAGACGGGGAAGGGATTATTGGAGAGATTCCGATTGATTCCATTTATACCCCGATCAGGTCGATAAAGTACATTGTAGAAGATACCCGGGTCGGTCAGATTACCAATTATGACCGGTTGATTTTGGAAGTTTGGACCAATGGAAGCATTAAGCCTTACGAAGCGGTAAGCAAAGCTGCTTTGATTTTGCAGGATCAGTTAAACATATTCATGGGACTGGAACTCCCGGAAATGGAAGCCATTCCCGGCCAAGGAGAGCCTCAACAAGAAGCTCTCTCCTTACCGATTGAAAATCTTGAGCTTTCGGTTCGCTCCTTGAATTGTTTGAGAAGAGGCGGAATCAAAGTGGTTGGGGATATCATTTGTAAGAGCAAAGACGAAGTAATGAGGTTTAAGAATTTCGGGCAGAGATCTTTGCTGGAAGTTGAAGAAAAACTTGCAACTCTCGGCCTCCGCTTAAAAGAAGATAGAGAGGACGATAAGGAGGATTAAGAAATGAGACATAAAACAGTTACCCGTACATTAGGAAGAAGAACCGGTCATCGTTGGTCAATGATGAGGAATCTGGCAACTTCATTGATTAAACATAAACGGATTCAAACCACCGACATCAGAGCTAAGGAATTGTCCCGTTTCGTAAGCAAACTGATTACCTGGGCGAAGCAAAATGATCTGGCCGGCAAGCGTGAAGTATTCCGTCACATCAAAGACCGGGATGCAGCCAAGGAATTATTTGATATCCTGGCGCCCCGCTTTGAAAATCGTCCCGGCGGATATACCCGGATTTTTAAATACGGAATTCGCCGCGGAGACGGCGCTCCCATCAGTTTAATCGAGTTCGTAGATAATAAAGCTTAAAGAAACTCCATTAGATTAGTCTAATGATTTGAATTTAAAGATCTGGGTAACACCAGATCTTTTTATTAATGATGATAAAAATTTCAAATTTGTATTATAACTATAAAGTCCCCGGGACTGGTGAAATTAAGGCCTTGGACGGCGTTAATCTGGAGATCGAAGCTGGAGATTGCCTGGCCCTGATCGGCCCCAATGCCAGCGGCAAGTCAACTCTGGTGAGGCACCTCAATGGCTTATTGACTTCATCGCGAGGAAGAGTTCTGGTCGATGATTTAAATCCGGCAGATCAGAATAATTTACTTAAAGTCCGCCAGAAGGTGGGAATGGTTTTTCAAAATCCTAATTCCCAATTGCTGGGAAGCACTCTGGAGGAAGAAGTGGCTTTCGGTCCCGAGAACTTGGGACTGGCTCCCTCTGAGATCAAGCAAAGGGTTTATCGGGCTTTAAAAGCCGTTGAATTGGAAGGACTGGCCGCCCGTAATCCCCAAACTCTCTCGGGAGGGCAAAAACAAAAATTGGCCATCGCGGGAATCCTGGCCATGGAGCCCGAGTATCTGATCCTGGACGAACCCACTTCCATGCTGGATTCGCATGGTAAATCAGAAGTCCTGGAGGTCATTAAAAAGCTCAACCGGGATAAGGGGATAACCGTCATCCATATCACCCACGATCTGGAAGAAGCCGCCCAGTTTAAGCGGGTTATCGTGATGCACCAGGGCCGCCTGGTGATGGATGGCCTCTCAAGTATGGTTCTGTCGCAGGTCGAACGCTTACAATCTTTAAATTTGACTTCTCCCCGTCTAACCCGGCTGCTGTATGAATTACGGAGAGAAGGGCTGCCGGTGAAGGAAGACGTTTTGAACTGGGAGGAAGCGGCATCTCTTCTCTCGGGATTGCTATTGCCCCAAAATTCTTATACTTTGCCGGAGATTCCGGTTTTTAATTATGATTCACCCATCATCGAAACTCAAAAGTTGAGTTACATCTATCAAAAAGGCACCCCGTTCGAAGTAACCGCCTTAAATGAAATTGACTTAAAAATCGCTTCCCGGGAGGTTTTGGGAATTATCGGTCCCACGGGATCCGGAAAATCTACTTTGATTCAGCATTTTAACCGGCTGCTTAAACCAAGCAGCGGTAGAATCTCAGTTTTCGGCCAGAATTTAAGCGGGGAAAAATTTACCGGCAAACATCTGCGGCAAAAAGTCGGGCTGATTTTTCAATTTCCTGAAAATCAGTTGTTTGAAGAAACCGTTGCCGAGGATCTGGCTTTCGGGCCCAAAAATATGCATTTGTCCCAACCGGAAATTAATAATCGGGTGAAACAGGCGATGGAAATGGCGGGGTTGGATTATCTCGCCTATAAAGATAGAAATCCTTTTCGGCTTTCCGGGGGAGAGATGAGATGGGTGGCGATTGCCGGGACACTGGCCATGCAGCCGGAAATTCTGGTGTTGGACGAGCCATTGGCGGGATTAGACCCTGGAGGAACCATTAAGTTGATTAAAATGCTGCAAAGTTTTAATCGGGAATCAGGAAAGACCGTGGTGGTGGTTTCTCACGCCCTGGAGGAGTTAGCCGAATTGGCCGATACCTTGTTGTTGATGAGAAATCGTCAAGTTGTGCTCCATCGCCCCTTCGCCCGAATTCTGGAAGAAAAATCGGTTATGGAAGAATTAGGGTTGGAGCTTCCGATTTATACCAGGTTAATGTTAAAATTAAAAGAAAGGGGATTTCCCGTTGCTACCGCGATTTTTACTCTGGCTCAAGCGAAAGACCAAATTAAAGCTTTAGCTAATAATTAGAAGTATGGAATTTTTAAGAAATTTTAATATCGGGGTTTACCTGGAGAAAGACTCCATGATCCACCTGCTGGATCCCAGAGTGAAACTTTTGGGGTTTGGATTGGTTTTGACCCTTGTCTTTCTTTTAAAGCATTGGTATGACTTGACGGCTTTGTTGTTTTTATTGCTGGCAGTAGCCTGGTTGGCTCGGCTGCCCTTGGTTTTTGTGCTTAAGAATTTGAATTCCCTGGCTTTGGTTATTGTTCTCGCGTTTTTGTTCAATATGTTTTTGACCCCGGGAGAGACACTTCTTCAATGGCACTTTTTAAAAATTTCCAAAGAGGGGGTGATTTTTGGAGGGTTAATGGCATTGCGATTGGCCATTATTATTATCGCTACCGCGATGTTAACTTTGACCGTTTCTTATCTTCAGTTGACCGATGCGCTTGAATCTTTGATGCAACCGGTGCTAAAATCACAGGCCCACGAAGTTGCCTTGATGATGGGGATTGCCTTGCGTTTTTTACCATTGTTGCTATTGGAAGCCGAAAAGATTTTTAAGGCTCAGTTGGCCAGAGGGGCTGATTTTGAACAAGGGAATGTGTTTAGAAGGGCTTATTTGTTGTTTCCGATTTTACTTCCGTTGTTTATTCAGGCTTTCAGAACTGCAGAAGAATTGGCGGTCGCGATGGAGGCCCGGTGCTATACCGGGGGGCAGGGGCGTACGAGATTGCGAGAATTAAAAATTATGCCGGGGGATTATTGGGTAATGGTTATTATGGGAATAACCGCAATTATATTTTGGGGGGTAGAATGGTTAAGCGGAACATTAAAATAATAATAGCCTATGATGGCTCAGGTTATTACGGCTTTCAAAAACAAAAAGACAATTTGACCATTCAGGGAGAGTTGGAGCGGGTTCTAAGCCAGATATTAAGCGAAAAAATCAGTATAATGAGTGCAGGGCGCACCGATGCCGGGGTGCACGCTTTGGGGCAGGTGATAAACTTCAAAACCAAAAGCAATATGCCGGTGCAGGTTTTGTTTACCGCTTTGGGAGTCTTGCTGCCGCCTTCCATTCAAGCCAGAAGCATAGAAGAAATGGAGCCGAAGTTTAACTCTCGTTTTTGGGCCAAAAGTCGAACTTACCATTATTATGTGCTAAATTCCGCTCTCAAGATTCCTTTCGCCCGGCGGAATTATCACCAGGTGACGGAAAAGCTGGATTGTGCAAAAATCAGGGAATGTTTTAAATACTTTAAAGGTGAACATAATTATATTTCTTTTACCAGAGGGGATATTAGAGGCAAAAATCCCCTGCGCACGGTGAGAAAAATTTCTTTAAAAAAAAGCCGGATTTTTTTCCCGGGATTGCCTGCCCAAACGGATTTTTTGGTTTTTGAAATTATCGCGGATAGCTTTTTGTCCGGGATGGTGAGAATGATGATGGGAACAATTTTAAGGGTAGGCAGGGGAGAATTGAATCCAGAAGATGTAAAGGCAATATTCGCCCAGCAAGATCATTTGGCCGGAGGCCCGCCCATGCCTCCGTATGCCTTATATTTAGCCGGAGTGGATTATCCAGAATTTTCCAGAAATTCTCTTGAAAGCTAAGGCAAATCGTGATAAACTAAAGGTGCAGGAGTTTTGGGCTGCAGGCGGAATAGATAACCAAGGAGGCGAATGATGACAGAGAATCTTTACGAAAAAGAATTAATTGATGCAGGAGAACTTTTAGGAAAAGCCTTGGCGCAAACCTCGGATGCCGAAAAAAAAATTCTTCGGGAGATGAAAGAGCAAGTCGCCTTATTTGCTGATGAAGAAGAAAAGAAGGGCAAGTATCTGGATCGTTCGGCTCTTTTCGCTGCGGGCATAATCGCTCATCCCGACATTACCAATGCGGAATTGGTTGAGGCTTCCAAAGATTATATCGATAAGGACTATATGTTCGTAAAAGCTCTTACCGGCAAATAGTAAAATTTGATCAAAAATAAAACGAGGAATGCCCCCTTGGAGGTATTCCTCGTTTTATTTATAAGGATAAAGTCTCTCCGGGGTTTAACAAGCGACACTTAGAAGTGGTCTGACTTTCCACTTCTTTCTTGAATTTCTGCTCATCCTGGGCCAAAAGTTCAAACGTATTGTAATGCATAGGGATTACGATTTGCGGCTTAATCCACTTAATTGCGGTCAGGGCGTCTTCACAGTCCATTACGAAATGGCCACCGATCGGCAGCATGGCCAGGTTGATTTGGTATAGCTCGCCCAGGGTTATCATTTCTCGGGTGAGAGAGGTATCGCCGGCATGATAAATCAAGTTTCCGTAAAAATTAATCAAAAAACCTACTGCTGAACCCAGATAATAATCTTCGAAAGAAGAGCTATGAATGGCGGGAACTAATTTTACCCAGCCAAAATCGAATTTAATTTTCCCCCCGGGATTGGCCCCGATGGTTTTCGCCCCTTTGTGCGAGCAATAATTAGCCAGTTCAAAAACTCCCAGAATTTCAGCTCCGAAGCGTTTAGAGATTTCAATTGCATCTCCCAAATGGTCGGCGTGCCCGTGAGTTACCAGGATCAAGCTCGGATTTAAGCTGTCCAGGCCGGTGTCGGCTACCGGGTTGCCGGTTAACCAGGGGTCAATCAATAGTGTGCTCTGTGATTCTTCCAGGGTAAAGCCCGAATGCCCTAAAAAAGTAATTTTCATTGTGCACCTCCTGGATGAATTTTAGCCGTAAGAGGGGGATTTCCCTTTCCGCAAGGAAAAATTTCGGAGTTAACGAATAATAACCAGGTATGGGGATTTATTTCGCTTCGGTAAAAATTCTAGCGACCGGAGAGTACCTTCCGGTTGTCGTTATTCTTGTAATTTTATTGATTTTTAGCATGATTCCTCTCCTGCTGCGTTCTAAGAAAAAGGGCGGGGTATTGCCGATTCAGCTAAATGATCATAAGATTTTTCAGGAAAAACTATATGAATTTTCGGTCCGTTGGGATAAGGCGGAGGAGTTTTTTAATTCCTTAGCCAGTTTGCCGGAGCCGGAAAAAATTTACGACATGATTCCCGTTCATTTTTCTCAAATGGTGGATGCAAAATTCGCCGCAATTTTTGTAAAAGATCCCCTGGTGGATGATTTATTTATAATCAAGGCTTCCAGCAATTTATCCGAAGAAACCGGCAAAAAATTAACTTTGAGCACCAAGCAGGATTATGTTAAATACATAGTGCAGACCGGTCGTTACGCTCATTTCACCATTAAAGACAAGCCGATGAGGGCTTACTTGAAATATCCCGAACAATTTAATGAAGTATTATTGTATCCTCTGAAAGCTCAGGAGAAGGTAACCGGAATTTTATTGGTGGCGAATAAGTTAAACGGCCATATGTTTGCCCGTCAGGAAGTCGAAACGTTGCGTTTTTTAATCGCTCCGGTAAGTTTTGCTCTGAGTTCCGCCATGCAATACGATACGATAAAGATGCTGGTTATCGGGCAAATTGTGGCTCTGGTGAATTCATTGGAAAAAAGAGACGAATATACCAAGGGACATTCTGATCGGGTGGCCAAATATTCCGACTTGCTGGCCCAGCAACTGTATTTTTCCAAAGAAGACCGCGAAATTTTAAGAAACGCCTCACTCCTTCATGACCTTGGGAAAATCGGCATCAGGGATGATATCTTGCTTAAACCAGGGTTCTTAACTCCGGAAGAATTTGAAGTTATCAAGACCCATCCCAAACATGGATATGATATTTTGCAACCCCTGGAATTTATGCTAAAAAAAGAAATCCCGATAATTCTCCATCATCACGAAAGATGGGACGGCAAGGGTTATCCCGGTAGTTTAAAGAAGGATCAGATCCCTGCTTATTCCAGGATTATGGCGATCGCCGATGCTTACGATGCCATGACTTCCAACCGGCCCTATCGGCAGGTTTTTAAACCGGAGGAAGCATTAGAGGAAATGCAGAAGAATTCCGGATCTCAATTCGACCCGGAATTATTGTCGGTCTTCATTAAAATAATGAAAAAACAAAGGACCGAAAATAAACCCTCGGAAATTTCCGAAGAACCGGAGTCATAGGCTAAAAATGGTTTTGAACAGGTTCTGATAATATCCGATTACTTTAATTCCTACAAAAGCCCCGATTCCGATAAAGATTAGCACCGAGGCCAACTTAAACAAAATCTTGCTTTTGGTTTCAATATCCAGTTGCAGCAGCTGGGCGCATTTCAGCATCATTTCCGGCAAATTTCCCGAAGCTTCACCAGCTATCAGTAACGACCTGGCGGTAGCGGGTAAGAGTCCGGAAATCGGTTTTAGGCTATCGGAGAATGAAGTTCCTTGCTTAATAGCGGGTAGGGCTCGATCCAACTGGCCTTTAAGCCACCAGTTGCTTTGAGCGGCGCTGGCTAAGCGGAAAGCTTCAAGGTTGCTCACTCCGGCGGAATAGAGATACCCAAAGGTCTGAAAAAACACCATCAGGCTTTGTTCTTTGATTAGACCTCCAACCAAGGGAACATGAATCCAGAAGGTTTGCCAGGCATATGCAAAAGTTTGGTTGGGCATTAAATAATGATGTCCCAGGATGAGTATAAGAATGAGGATCGCTAACGGAATTAATGCTCCTATCAGGCTGTGGACATATAAATCGGCTCCCTTACCGGGAGAAAACAGCAGAGGCAGGGGTAGAATAAAAACGCTTAATAACAGCACCAGCAGGGGATAGGCGAGTTCCGCGGAGAGCTTGCCTTGAAACTCTTTTCGGTCTTCTTCTACCTGAGCCAGTTTATCAAAGATTTGGGGCAGGTCTCCACCTTTTTCGCCCGCATCCACCATGCCCAAGATAAAGGGAGAAAAATCCTGGGGGAAATTACTCATGGCCTGCTGGAGGCTTTTACCTTGCAAGATGTTGGATTGCATGACCCCAAGCAAACGGTTTAATTTGCCGTGGACGAACTGGGTTTTTAAGCTGGCAAATGCGGTTACCAAGGGAATCGAGGCTTTGAGCATAATCGCCAATTGGCGGAAGAAAAGAGCTTTATCACTGGTACTGAGCCGCATTATTTTTGCTCCTTGACCGGCCCGGATAGCACCTCCAACAAGTCGGTGGAGAGATATTTTTGGGCCAAGTGTTTTAAATCCTGGGCTGAGATATTCCAGTAAAGCTGGGGGAGTTTTTTTAAGTAATCGTCACCCAGATCGTAATATTGGATGGCTAAAAGCATTTTGGCCATTTCCTGGTTGCTCTCCAGGGTCAAGGGTAGCGAGTTGATAATTGATAATTTAGCGTTTTGCAGTTCTTTTTTGTCGATTTCTTCAGTCGTAATTTTGGTGATTTCTCCCTTAGCCAGCTTAATGGCATAGTCTTCCTCTCCCGGCTTAATCCCCATATAGATAAACCAGGGCGCCTGTTCCTGGGAAGAAATCAAATAGGAATCGACCCCGTAAGCCAATCCTTTTTTATCTCGGATCAGTTCTCCCAGGCGAGAGGTTAAGGTGCTGCCTCCTAAAATGTAATTAAGCAGGTTAAAGGCGTAGTAATCTTTGTCGGTTCGGGCCGGGCCTATTTTGGCTAGAAAAATTTCTATCCGGGATTTTTCCGGCATAGAAACAACTATTTTTTGTGGGTTAACCTGGGAAGGAGCGGGCGGGAGGCTGAAAGCCAGAGGATCCGCCGGAGCCTGCCATTCGCCGAAAACATTTTCCATATCATTCAGCACATTTTCGGCGTTGACATCCCCAACCACCGCGATCACCAGGTTGTCTGGCCGGAAGAATTTCCGGTAATATGCCGTTAAATCATTGCGGCTGATTTTTTCCAAATCGTTTTTGCGCCCCAGCATTGGATAATGCAGGGGATGCTCCTCGGGATAAAGAGCCGCCATCATACGCTCCAGGCCGGCTTGTTGGGGATTCTGCAGAATTTGCCGGATTTGGGCCAGGGTTTCTTCCCGCAACTTATCGATTTGCTCGGCCGGGAAGTCGGCTTTCGCCAGGCAGTCTTTCAATTGGGAGAGTAATAAGGGGAAATTGGCAGACAGGCTCCAACCGGTGAAAGTCAGCTGCTCTCGTTTGGCGGAGAAATTCAGGCTGGCTCCCACCGAGTCGAGGTTCTCGGCGATTTCCTGCCAGTTTTTTCCTCCCGCACCTCTCAACAGCATAGAGGAAGTGAAGCTGGCCAACCCGGGGATCTCATTCCCGCAGGCTCCGCCCTTAAAGTAGCCTTCCATCGACAACACCGGGGTGGAGTGATTTTCTTTGACTAGCAGGGTAATTCCGTTGGAGAGTAGATAGCGCTTGTATTTTAGATCAAACCCGCCAACCGGATTAATCACAAACGGCAGGTTGGTTGGAGCTGCTCCGGCAGTAGGTGAAGGAGCTGCCGGGGTTTGGGCTTTTAATTTAAAAGAGGTGGAGGAATTTGAAGTTTTGGGGCTTTTCGATTCCGGCTTGGGGAGATAAAGCCCCGCGCTCCAGGTTTCCCGGTTTAAATATTGTTGGGCAGCCTTGGTTAAATCTTCCGGGGTAACCTTATCAATTTTTTGCAGGTAGTCGGTGAAAAAGTTATAAGAATTGATTATTTCAAACCAGCAAAGATATTCCGCCTGCTGGGTGATGCTTTCCTTGCTGCGGTAAAAATCTGCCTTTAGCAGATTCTTGGCTTTTTCCAGTTCTTTGGCTTCTATGGGCTGGTCTTTTAATTTATTCAGTTCTTCCCAAATAGCGGCTTTAACTTTTTCGGGATCGCTCTCCGGGCGCAGGGAAAGGTAAAATTCCCAAAGGGTAGGGTCGGCATTATAGCCCAGGTAAGAGCTTATGGAAGTAGCCAGGTTGCCCTGCACCAGCCGCCGGTAAAGCCTGGAGCTTCTCCCGTTAACTAAAAGGGCGTCCAGCACCGAGAGGGCGTAGATATCCTGATTCTTGACTTCCGGCACCCTGAAATTAAACATCATCAAAGGGTTGCCGGTTTCTCCGTAGATTAACAGGTTTTTTTCTCCCAGGGGTTTTGGTTCCCGGCAAATCATGGCTGGCGGGTTTTTGCCTTGGGGAATGGCGGCGAAAAGCTCTTCAACTTGTTGTTTAATTTTTTCCGTTTCCACATCCCCGAGAATTACCAGCACCGCATTATTTGGAGCATAATATTTTTTATAATGACTCATCAGGGTTTCGCGGGTGAAATTTTTTACCGTATTCTCATAACCGATGACCGGAAAATGATAAGGATGAGCTTTAAAGGAGAGAGCCCGTAATTCGTTGCTGAGGATTTCTTCGGGATCGTTTTCTCCGCCCTTTAGCTCAGAAATGACCACCGCTTTTTCTTTCTCCAGTTCTTTGGCGTCAATTACCGAGTTTACCATGCGGTCGGCTTCGATTTTCAAGGCCATTTGCAAAAAGTCTTTGGGCAGGGTTTCCCAATAGGCTGTTAAGTCATAGGAGGTAAAGGCATTAAATTCGGCCCCGGTGACTGAAAGGATTTCACTGATCATTCCCGGGGGAAAGCGCTTGGTTCCCTTAAACAGCATGTGTTCCAATTGGTGGGAGACCCCGCTGGTTTCCATATCTTCATTCCGGGCTCCCACCTTATAGCCGATGATTACATTGACCACCGGAGCTAAGTGGACTTCCCGGATGATAACCGTCAAACCGTTTTTCAAGGTAAATTTCGTGATTCCGGTTTCCTGGGCGGCGAGTCGGCCGGTTAAACATAATAAACCCAGCCAGATCAGACCGAAAATTGAGAGGATTTTTTTCATGGGGCTGCTCCTTATTTTGATTTTAGATTTAGTTTTACGATTCTTTGATTTTTAATGGTGGCTATCGGCGAGTGGCGTTTGAGATATTGCGCCAGGATCTCCCGGGGGAAAGGATAAGTTTTTAGTTTTTGGACCTGAGAAAAGTCAAAGCCGTCGCCCCCGCCCAGCAGAAAATCCGTAATAGCGATGGTATAGCTCCGCTGGGGCTGCAGAGGTTCTCCGGCGATTTCCAGGTTTTTTATGCGCTTTCCTTGAGGCCATGAGGGGTCATAACTGAAAGTTATGCCGGAAATTTGCAGGGTGGCTGAGTCGCCTTTTAGGCTTTGTTCCAGTTTTTTTTGCAATTCAGCTCCCCGGATCTTAATCGTTACCGTGTTGTCGTCAAAGGGCAGTACCGAAAAAATTTCTCCATAAGTTATGGGCCCCGGGCCGAAATCCGAGCGGATGCCTCCCAGGTTATAAACCGCGGCTTGGGCTTTAGTGGCTTCCCGCATGGCGTCGGTGATCAAATCGCCCAAAAGCGAATCTTCTCCCCGGTAGGCCCCCTCGCGGTTTAAGACTATCCGGCAATATCCCCGGACTTCGGCTTTTGGCGATTTTACGGCGGCTAAATAGGGGGCGAGAATCTGGCTAAAGGTTTGATCTGGCTTGATTTGTCCTGCCAAAATCGGAATGGTGGTTGCTTGCGGCCGGTAGCCGACAATTTCTCCGGTTGCTTTATCGATAGTAAGGTTTACTGCTCCCAGGACTCTGCCGTAGCAGTAAGCTTGGAGGATTAAGGTTTTGCCGATTTTTACCGGGGTTTGCAGCCAGGTATGAGAATGAGCGCCCACGATTAAATTTATCTGAGGAACTTGCCGGGCGATTTCCTCGTCTTCTTCGATTCCGCAATGAGAAAGAACGATGAAGGTTTTTACCCCCTTGGCCTTGAGCTGGGCGATGCAGGCCCGGATGATTTTTACCGGCGAAAAAAACAATATGCCCTCAACATTACCGAGTTTGGAAATTTTAGGAGTTTCCGGGGTGATTACCCCGATAATCCCGATTTTAACCCCGGCGATTTCTTTTACCAGGTAAGGCTTCACCGGAGAGAGGTGTTTCCCGGTTACTTTATATTTAATATTGGCCCCTAAGACGGCAAACTCGGCACTTTTTAGGGTTTTTTGCAACTGCTTCAAGCCCCAGTCAAAATCATGGTTGCCCAATTCCAGCGCGTCATAACCCAAATAATTGAAAAAGCGGATTTCAGGCTCCCCGTAAAAATAATTGGATTCCAGAGTGCCCTGGGCGAAATCTCCGCCGTCCAGCAAAATGGTTTTGCCGGGGTAGTTCTTTTTTAAACTTTTTATCAATCCGGCGAGTTCGGCCAGTCCGCCCGCCTTCTGGGGGTCGGAGGCCGCTTTCCCGGCTTTGTCGGGCAGCAGCCTGCCGTGCAGGTCGTTGGTATGGATCAATTGAACTTGGATGGCCCTGGGGGCCGGATAAGCATTGCCCAGAGAGAGAACCAGGGGTAAAATCAGCAATAAAAACCAACGGTTTAAGTTCATAATTTCATTTTTCGCTAAAAGCCCTTTAAAACCTTTTGGCGCAAGGAGCAGGAGAGGGGAGAACAAAACCCGAAAATTACCATATCTGAATGAAAGGATACCCGAATGAAAGAAAAACTCAGTCAAATTGCGGAGAAAATCCGGAAAAATTTTGAAGATTGCGATAAAGCCAGAGAAAGAGCATTTTATCTCCACCGGGAAATTATTAAGCGTTCCAGCCAGGCGATTCGGGCGGTTCACCGGGGAGAATTTGCCGAAGGTAAGAAACTGGTTGACGAAGCGAAAGAGCTTTTGATGCAGGCCACTCAATCGCTGGCCAACTTTCCCCGGGTGGCATTCGCCGGTTTTTTGGAAGACGCCCAGAAAGAATATGTTGAGGCATATTTGACTTTGGCGCTGGTTAGTTCTCAAAATATTCCCGATCCCGATGAGGTGGGAGTGGAATACTCGGCTTTTCTGAACGGAATGGCTGAAACGGTAGGAGAATTGCGCCGCCATATTCTGGACTTGATCCGTCTGGGAGAGCCTGCTAAGGGCGAGGTATATCTGCAATATATGGACGAGATTTTTTACGTTCTGACCGGACTGGATTTTCCCGATATGATTACCAACAGTTTAAGAAGAAGAACCGATATAGCCCGCAGCATTTTGGAAAAAACTCGCGGCGACTTGACCGCCTGCCTGAGCCAGAACCAGCTTTTGAACGAGATGAAAAAAATCGGCGGTTGATTTACCGCCGATTTTAAAACTGCCGGGATTAAATTTTATTTGGTTTTTTGGGTTTGGGCTTGCTGCGCCTTCTGCTGTTGCATGCGGCATTGCGGACAAATTATTCCGGAGTTTTGCGTCATCGGGTGATTCATTCTCTTCATTCCCGGCATCATATTCATTCCTGAAGTCTGCCCCGTTTGCCCTCTCATCATTCGAAAATGTTCCATTTTTTGAGCTCGGCGCTGGTAATATTCTTCCAGTTTAATTTTTTGTTCGGCAGTCAAGAGCTTTTTGATATCCAGTCTTTCATCGACTCGCTGTACTTCGAGCTTTCCTTGAATTTCGCAGCTTTCCATGATTAGTTTATTCACTTTGGCCCGATCCGGATTTTCATCCAGCAGGATTGAGGACAGTTCTAGTCGTTTAAGCTCCAGGTCTCTTCTCAGATTGATAGAATTTCTAAACCCGGAAATAACGATCTCTTTAGCTTTAACTTGCTGATCCGGCGTGAGATTGAGCAACTTTACCATTTCTTGATAGTGTTGAAGCGCCATGGTTCCGTGTTTCATTCCGTGTCCAAAGGCCCAGGCTGACCCCACCATAGCCAGCAAAAACAGGGAGATAACTCCGATAACCAGAATTTGTTTTCGCATGATTTATCCTCCTTGATTATTTTGTTCCAATTTGTTAGTGAGTTTTGCGGGGAAATAGTTGCGGTAATTTATTAGGTTTGGGTTAAGTATAAAAAAACAAGCTTTCCTGAAAAGGAAAGCTTGTTTTTTTTAAGGATTATCTGTTCAGACCGCCAGAAACGCTCCCAGGGTGAGGGAAGTAAATTTATTATGTGGCAGGTCGGCTCTGGAAGTCAGGACAATGGGAACTGAAGCCCCCAGGACAATTCCACCCACCTGGGCATCGGCAAAAAAGATCAGGCTTTTGAACAGGATATTGCCAGCCTCGATATAAGGCACCAGCAGGATGTCGGCGTCTCCAGCTACCGGGGAAACGATCCCCTTTTCTTTGGCAGCTTCAAAAGAGATCGCGTTGTCCAGGGCTAGAGGGCCGTCAATAATGGCTCCTTTGATTTGTTTTCTTTCCGCCATCTTGGATAGACAGGCGGCATCCAGGGTAGCGGGCATTTTTTCATTAACATCTTCCACCGCGCCTAAAATCGCTACTTTGGGTTGCTCGAATCCAATCTGGTGCATGAGTTCTATTGCATTCTCCAGGATTTGTTTTTTCTCCGCCAGGTTGGGGGCGATATTCATGGCCACATCGGTAATTAACAGGAATTTGTGATAAGCCGGAACCTCGAATAAAGCAATATGACTCAGCAGTTTCCCGGTCCGCAACCCCTTCTCCTTGTCTAATACCGCTTTTAAAAGGATATCGGTATGCAGCATGCCCTTCATTAAAATGTTGGCTCTCCCGCTTTTGACCAGTTCTACTGCTTTTTGAGCGGCTTCTTCACAGCTTCGGCAAGAAAAAACTTTTTCCGGTTCCAGGGGATAACCGGTTATTTGAGCCAGTTGTTCGATTAAGGCTTGATCACCCACCAGCAATACTTCCGCGATATTTTCTTCCCGAGCCTTCTTTAAAGCCTGAAAATATGACTCATCTTCCGGACAGGCAATGGCAATAATTTTTTTTCCGGATTTTTCCTGAGTAGCTTTGATTAAGTCATTCATCGTTTTAATCATAAGCCGATTCCTCCTTTACAATATTGATTTTTCGTTTAGTTAGCGTAAGAGCTAAAATGATACCGCTTAAAAACCCGCCTATATGAGCTCCCCATGCGATTCTTTCTGTTCCCGTACCTGGGCAAAATACTCCGGCAATAAATTGTAGCACAAACCAGAGTAAAATGTAAAAATATGCCGGAACTTTTACGATTTTTAAAAAAACTCCCAGAGGTAGAATAGTGTAAACCTTAGCCCGGGGGAAGAAAACTAAATAAGCTCCCAAGATTGCGCAGACCGCTCCGCTGGCGCCGATCATGGGAATGCTCAACTGGGGAGTGATTACCCCTTGACTCAGGTTGGCTAAAGCCCCCGAGAGCAGGTAAAAAAGTATAAACTTTATTCTCCCCATCGCTTCTTCCAGGTTTTCCCCGAAGATCCACAGGAAGAGCAGGTTGCCGGTTAAATGCAGCCAGTTACTATGGAGAAAAAGCGAGGTAAAAAGGGTAAGCCAGCCATGAATATGAAAAGCAAGCTGATGGGGGGAGAAAAATAGCGAGGGGATAAAGCCGTATTGATAAACCAAGCGTTGCAGACTAACCGGGGTTAGGGAAATTTCGCCCACAAAGACCAGGCAATTGATTAGAATTAACCCCGTGGTTACCATGGAAAATTTTCTCCAGGGGGTGATATCTTTGAGGGGAATCATTCCAATTTATCAGAACCAAACCATCTTTAAAATTAAAATGGAGATGAGGGGACTCGAACCCCTGACCTCCTGGGTGCGATCCAGGCGCTCTCCCAGCTGAGCTACATCCCCAAGGCTTTTATATTATAAGAAATTTGTTTTGAAATAGCAACCTTTTTGTTAAGTTTTTTTCACCCCGGCGGCCAGCTGAATTTTCTCTGGCCTAGCAGATGAAAATGAATGTGATAAACTTCCTGTCCGGCAGGAGACTTGCAGTTACCCACCAGCCGGAAACCTTCTTGCAGCCCGGCGATCTCGGCGATTTTTGGAATTTTAGTCATTAAATGGCCGAATAATTCGGCATCTTCCATTTTAATATCCAGTAGGGTCGGGATGTGTTTTTTGGGGATTACCTGCAAATGAACCGGAGCCTGGGGCCTGATATCCCGAAAGGCTATGATCTGTTCGTCCTGGTAAACCGGTTCTACCTGGATTTCACCGCTGGCGATCTTGCAAAAAATGCAGTCCATGGATTCTCCTTTGAAAAGCCTATTAGGAATTTAGCAGACTTATAATTTCATCCCGGGTTTCCGGAGAGATTTTTTCAAAGAAAATAGCTACTTCCCATTTTTTATTTTTGTCGATTTTAACCGTGCGCAGCACCCGCCCCCAGGCGGAAACCGGATTTTGGGGGAAAGCTATGTTGAGCAGAACCAAGGCGTCTTCTTCCAAGGGGAGCGAGCTGATCATGAAACCGCCGTTTAAACCGATTTCTGTAAACACTCCAGAGAACCCCTCTTCTTCGATTTTGCCTTCTACGGTAATTGAGAGTTTGGCAGAGGGCTGCTCTTTTAACTTGAGATAAAAAGGATCGATTTCTTCCCAGACGACTTTGTTGGGAAGGCCGATGGCAAATAACATGGGTTTGCCGTCTTTTTCCACCGCCATGATTTTACTGGTGAATTTTCCCACAAAGTTATCTTTGCGGATGATGGCTTTAACCGGAGCATTGACCTTGATGGCGCTCAATGATAAGCTGCGAACCGGGGGTTCCAGCCACAGTTTATTTTTTTGAATTTCATAGAATCTGGCGATGATTGCGCTGGAGAGACCGTCGTCTTCCAGAATTTCGACTTCGACTTCTTCACCTTCTTTATATGAAAGAATTTTTCTTTCCAGCAGCATTTTAATCCGTCCTTTTCTCGGTGTTTCTTTCCGATCTGGCCTGATAAAAATCCAGGTGTTTCAATAGCAGCCCGTAGTCTTCAGGTTCAGGCGCTTCGAATTCTACGAACGTAAGATATTTTTTTTCTCCCGGGGCGGATTGATGAGAATCTCTAACGCTCCCCCGGAATTTAAGCACCGGTGAATTAGGCACTCGAACTTCAAGGTAAAGTTCTGTTTTGGCGGGGATGGGCAGGTTTGTAATCAACTCAACCCCTTCTTTGGTGAAACGGTGGGAGGTGGCAGTTTGCAAGTGGGTGGTAGAAAGGGAGCGAAAATGCACAGGAACCGATATGTCATAAGAACCATCGCTGTTGATTTGCCGAGGGGAAAAGCTGACATTGGAGGTTCTCTTTAATCCGAGATGAGACCCTCCGGCCTCCTGGATCTCCGCGGTGCATGACAGAATATTCTCCGTATTCAACCATATTAACAGTACCACGTCTCCGGTATAGCCCGGCAGTTCTTTTTCGTTACTGGTCGGCAAACTAACGGTGAATTTTTTTTTGTCGAGTTTTAATAATTTGCAGAAGCCCGATTCGCTCTTATCATCTCGGTTAATTTCTACTTCAATTTGCGCTCCCGGGTTGGGATAAGTAATTTCTTTTTTTTGTTGGCCAAACCATGAGAAAATCATAGTTCAAAAATTTCTCCCTTAAATTTTGATTTCCTGCTTCAATTTTATTTATCTCGCGAGGAGGAATTAAATACTTTATGGAGAATTGACGCTTGAGGTGTTAAGCTTTGAATTATAGTGAAGATTATTTAAAAAGGTATTTTGACGAATTTAAATTTTTTGATCCGGAATGCCGGGATAAGCGGGTTCGGGAAATTATGATGCGGACCAAGCGTTGCCAAGTTTGTTTTGGATTTAACGACTGCAAAATGCATCCGGAATTTTGGCTGGCCGGAGAACCGGAAAGAATTAAAATGGACGAAAAGTTGAGAAAGAGCGGCGCATAAGCAGCTCGGTTTTCTATTTCAAGTTCTCGCCCAAGGCGTATAAATACCCGTCGTCGCAAGTGAAATAAAGTATTCCCTGTGAAGTTAATACCGGAGAAGAATAAATTGCCCCGTTAACTTTAAGGGCGTATTTTTTTTCGCCAGCCGGGGTGAAAGCGTAAAGATACCCGTCATCCGTCCCGCAATAAACATTTCCATCCCAGTCCACCATAGGAGAAGAGCGGATGGGTTCATTAATGACCATCTTCCATAGCAATTTGCCTTTGGAATTAAGGGCCCTTAAACAGCCGTCCTCGGAGCCGAAATAAACATCATTAGTGGGACTGATTGCGGGAGAAGAGCGAACCATTCCTTGGGTTTTATATTTCCAGGCGAAGGCGCCCAACTGGGTAAAAGCATAGAGGTTGCCGTCATCCGAACCGATAAAGCCCAGTTTATCTTGATATAGAGCGGGAGTGCTTCGGACTTCTCCGGAGGTTCTGATCCTCCAGCGGAATTCTCCGCTGGATTTTAAGGAATAAATCGAGCCGTCGTTACTGCCGATGTATAAATTATTATAATCGTCCTGGGCGAAAGAAGATCTCACCGGCCCCTCGGTTTGATAAGTCCAGATCGGTACCCCTTGAGAAGGCTCCAAGGCATACAGGGATTTGTCTTCAGAACCGAACAGCACTTCTCCCTGCCGGCCTATCAAGGGGGAAGATTCGATATAATTATCGGTGCGGTATTTCCATTTCAAGTTCCCTTGGCAGTCCAGCGCATACATGGTACCGTCCAGAGAGCCGAAATAAACAGTTCCGTTCTTGTCAATGGCCGGAGAGGAGCGTACCCGGTTTTTGCAGGCGAATTTCCATCTCAGTTGGCCTTGGGGGTTGACGGAATAGAACCTGCCGTCTTCCATCCCGAAATAAAGATTGCCCTGGCTGTCAATGGCCGGAGATGACCCCTGGTAAGGAGTGCTGATATGATATCCGGTTTGGAATTGCCAGAGGGGAACCGGCCGGGACAAGCCGTGGTATGGCAATAGGCCGTTGCGTAGATTATTATAATGAAACATGGGGAAGAGCGCCGGCCCCCGGGCGTTCACTACCAATGTCAATAAAAATATCAAACCCAGCGTTACGAGAATTATTCTTTTCATGATTGTTTCCTTAATTGGTTGAAATAATACCATCCTACCCAGAAGAGGGAGAGAGCGAAAAATAATTCCACCACTTCATAAGCGTATTCAGCGTAATCCTTCAGCATAAAGGCGGGATAAAATTCCGCCAGTAAACCGATGGCGAGGCCGATGGCGAGCTCCGGATAGGGAGCAGGCAGGTTGTTGCGATCAAAATAGGAAGCGAGTTTCGGCCAGTTGAACAATACGGCGGGTAGAAAAATTCCCCAGCCTAGGTAAACCGTCAGAGTAATTTCATCTTCCCAGGGCGCGAAAACAAAAAGATTGTGCAGATTGGCCGATTGGTTGTCATTGTAGCGCAGGAAAAAGTCCGGAATGGAAAAGTTGAAAATTCTTTGCCCCCAACTTAATTCTTCGCCTGAAACCCAAAAGCAGAACAAACATAAAATTAGATAAATCCATCGTCCCGGGGATTTTTTTGCGTTTAATTTAAGGAAAATTAAAAAGAAGAAAATGCTAGAAAGTATTTGAAAGGCCACGGTAAGGGTCTCATTAAACCCGTCATCGATGAAAAAACGAGCATAATTTTTGGGAAACCCAATCGCCTGAAAAAGATAAAAGGCAGTAAACGCCAACAATAAGATCAGGCTCAGGTTTTTGCGCAAAGTTTCTTTCATGGGTTTATAATTTTGCCCGCAGGAAATCCAGGGTATGGTTTATCAACGGTAGTTCGGACTGGGTTTCCCAGGCGTCTTCCCCTTTTACCGGGTTGCTTGGCAATTCGTCGGTGGCCTTGATTAATTCTTCTTGGACTGAGTAAAGAAACTTTTGCTGCCCGGGGGTCAAAATATTCTCCATTTTTCGGGCCAGATTATACTCTTTGCTGATTTGCGGGCGGATTTTTTTTAATAAATAACAGACATTTTCGGCTTGCTGGGGGGAAAGCTGCAAGTTGGAAGATTTTTCCAGGTATAATAAACCCAGGAGCAGGTCGGATAAGACATTGATTTCCATCTCGTTAGAGCGGGATTTCGGTGCTTTGAAGAGTTGCCCCTTGGTTTTGGGGATTAATTTCTCTTCAACCAGGTCAATTAAGGCGGTTTGAGGCTGTTTTGAGGTCAATTCAGCGGCGAAGATTTTTGGATCTAGGCGGTCTTGGGCGGCCAGTGACTGTAGATAACTTAATTGCGATTTGCTCAAGCTTTGGTTGATCCCGGTTTTGATTGAGCCCGAGCTTCTTACGGTACGCTTTAATGCTTCCAGCAAGGGGATTAAGTTGCGAGCTTGTTGCGGGGACAGCGCCAGGGCCGGATTTTCTTCCAGCCGGTGCAGCCCGAAAGTCAGAGAGGCCCAATCCAGGGGTTCTTTAAGCTCGCCGGCCAATAAAGGTAAGGAACCGAACAGCAAGAATATTATTAATATTAAAACGAGCCTCATAAGTTTGTATATTTTCGGAAAAACAAAATCTTCTCCTGCCTTTAAGGAAGTTGCCCGATGGGTAAGAAAATTGCGCTGGTAATCTTAATTGCCGCCATTATAATCTTGCAGTTGGTCTGGCTGGGACAAAAAGCCGGAGATTTGCATCGGCAAGAAACGCATTCGCCGCAGATCCGGCAAATTACCAGCCGGATAAGCGATGAGAAAGCTTATGCAAAATTTGGCTTTAAAACCCCCCGCCAAGTTTTGGCTGCGGTATATTTAATTGAAACTCAGTCTCAAGCAGTCTTGAGGCCGGCACAAAAGCAGCGAATCAAGGGCGATATCAACTCAATAATTCAGGATGAGGCATTCACCCGGCAGAAAACCAGGCTGTTTAGTCAATGCTTGACTGCCGGGCAGATTAATTTTATTGCCGGCCAATATTTCAAGGCCGATCAAATGCCTGAATATCCTCTGCAAACCCCGGCTGATCGGCGGGAGGACTCGTTGTTATATACCGCAGAAAAGCTTTTGGAGATCCGAGCGTCTATTCCGGGAGGGCCGGGCTTAACTCCCGCCGCCGCCCCTCAGCCGGAGCTTTTATTGCATCAGTGGGCTTGGGGAATACTGGCGTTGGAGAGTATGAAATTGTTAAGCCTTACTCCTGCTCAGGCCGGAGTAGGGTTAAAAGATTTTAAAGCCGCCTCCGAGGCAGATTTTCGCTGTAGAATAAGGATTTTGGGCTGGCCGGACTTTTTTAATCAAGTTCAAATGGCTTTTCTTAAAGGACATTGGCAGGAAATTAATGAAATTAGCGCTAAAATTAACCTGGAGAATGTGAAAGACTTGCTCCAAGACTCCTGAAAAATTAGAAAGGTAATCTATGGTAACAAGGCGATGAAAGTGAAAAATGAGTTGTTGTTATTGCTCCTGGCCGTTGTTTTACTGGTTCAGGCTTATATCGTATTTGTAAAGGAACCAAAAACAATCGGGGGGAGTACGGCATACCAGCCTGCCGCGGTGCAATATTCCGGCGGATTTGGAGAAGGCCAAATCCCTCCGGCGGCTCCGGCATATAGCGGCGGTCAGCCGGGAGGAGGAGCTCCCCATGATGATTACATGGATTTTTTAATCGGTCTTATCTTATTGGAAAAAAATAAGGAAAATTCTCTTACCCCTGCTCAAGCCAAAGAATTGTTGGGCTTGATTAACCAGGATGAGCAGCTCAAAGATTTTTTTCCGACTTTGCAGAGTACGATAACTACCGTCCTGAATAATTCGCAAAAAGATTTTGTGGCGTTGGCCGCCCGGGAAGATAAAGGCAACGCCCCTACTCCAAAAGAAATGCAGGAATTAGTGGAAAAAGTTCTTTCCAGCCTGCAGAGGTAAGTATGATGAGATTTACGCTGATAACCTTAATTTGTTTGATGTGCTCCGGAGTATGGCTCTCGGCTCAGCAAGGCATGCCCCCGGGATCATCAGTATCCCAGTTCGGCCTGCCGGTTTCCAACAATTATCCCTTGCCGGTGCTGTTGAGGGCTGTTTTGGCCATGGAAAAACAGCCTAAACTGGCTCTCAACCGGGGACAAAAAAGCACAATTTATCAAGCCCTGGTTAAAGTCAAGGGGTGCGATCTGGATATTGAGTCATTAAGGTCGCGTATGAAAAAGGTTTTAACTCCCAAGCAGTTGAATTATATCAATATTTTAAAGAAAAGCGACAAATTGGTTTATTCCCCCACTCAGAATCCGGAAATCGGAAAAAATCCCATAGTGTCCACGGTGCTGGAGTTATTGAAAAAGAAAGCCGGTTCGCCGGAAAAAGCTCAATAAAGTAATTCCGCTAGCTGGAAACCGCCCAAATTACAATCGCTTTGTTGTGGAGAGCGGGGCTTGCTTTCATTCCCCCGGCAATTTCTCCGAAAGTCAGAAAACCCGCGATGGGTACGTCTTCCCCTAAAATTTCCCTAATTATCGCGATTTCGTCTGGAGCTTTTTCATTTAACAGCAAGGCTCGGGAGATGCAGTTGAAAACCAGGGCAAAGGCAGGTTTTTTGCCCAAAATTTGGATTATTTCAGTTGCGGCTTTTTTTGCAGCCGTGAGAAGGTCTTCGGGTTTAGCCTGCATGATTCGGATAATGGATTTGGAAGGAACTTCGGAAACGCAAACGATGCTCCCGTCTTCCAGAGCGCTCCAAGGATCCCGGATAATGTAACGGTCATATTCCTGAAGACCAATAGGAAAGCGCATGCCGAAGGAGGGGAAGTTTTCACGCCGGCTGTCCTCATAGAAGTCGGTATCTTTGAAATAATCGATATAAGCGGTTAAAGCCGGTTCGCCGTTGATTTCCTTGATGGTTCGCCCCTGAGCCTTGGTGATGGTCAAGGGGGGGCTGAGCGGGGTCCAGCCGTGGGCATAGCTCATGGCCACCGGAACGTTGGTGGAAACTAGGGTGGCGCTGACTCCTTGGTAATCATATTTGCCTTCACCGATCTGGTAGGTTTTAAAGAATTTCAGGTTGTCTCCGCTGCCTCCTCCGACCAGGTAATTATTCATTCCCATCACGGAGGCCGCCCCTTTGACCAGCTCAGTGTTATAGCACTCAAAACCTTCAGGGAAGAGAATTAAAGTTTCGGGGTAAAAAGTGTTTTTTGGTCCCCTACGAAAGAACAGGTTGCTTACGATTTCGCTCCCCGCGGTGTAGGGAGAATTGATAACGTCACAAGCCAGTAGATTATAAAATTTTAATTGATCGGAGTTAATTGCCATTATTACGAGTGAATCATAGAACAGTCCCTCCGAAGTGATTACTCCTGCGCTGCAGCAACCGGCGATTTGAGCCTTGCCGCAATGGAGCCTGACGATTTCCACGATCTCTGCCGGAGGATAAGAATCGGTGGTGAAAATAAAAACAAAATCCGGCCTGGTTCCTTGTAAGCTCCTAAGAGCGTCTGTCAAGGCCTCTTTACCTGCCTCGTACGGGTCAAGTTTGTTGCTTCTTCCGATCCCTACTATAGTTGGCATAATTACTGCCGTATATTCAATAAAAAAAATATTAATCCTTTTGAAATTAACTATCGGTCAGGATTTTATCAATTGAAGCAAGGTATAAGTGTTGGTTTTTTTTTAAGAGCGAAAAAGAGCCCTCCAGAGAGAACCCCAGCCCTTGTAATAATTGGTTGGCGCCTTGGTTGTCAGCCGAGGTGCTTACTTTTACCTGTTTAATTCCCCGGTCTTTAAGCCAAGCCAAAGCTTTCAGCACCAGCAGTTCCGAAGCTCCGCTTTTGCGTTGCGAATTATCTAAGGCGATATATAATAGTTCGGCTTGGACTTTGGAGGCTGGAGCGTTAATGGGGTATGCCGCGATTTCCAGTAGTTGAAAAAAATTAGCTGGTTTGCCGATGACAAACTTGCCGATCGCGGTGAGAATTTTCAGCCCTTGTGTTTTAAGTAATTCAGATAATAATTTTCGGCTGTCAATGGTGGCGACCAGATAACCCGTTACTTCACGTTCATGTTCATAAACGAAAATGCGGCAGGAATGGGCCTGCAAAATCCCGGTATAGTAAGGCAAAAGAAAGGCCTCTCCAAGGCGGGCAAGATAGTATTCCCCCAGGTATTGATTATGCAATGCTAGGATTGGGGATAAATCCCGGTTTTCTGCGGCTCTAATCATTTCTTGTCCACCTTGAATAAATCCAGTTTTTTGTCGCTGGTCTTAATAGTCCTTAGGTAAGTTATAACATAATTTTTCCAGAAATCCAGATCCAGGTTGTCGGTTAAAAGATAAGTCCGGTGGCTGGTGGTGAAGAACTCCCTGGGTTTTAAGAGAGAGATGTTTAAGCCGGAAGTATAATGCAATAATAGCGCTTGATCCGGATCATCCACGATCAGGGTTGAGTTTCTCGGGAGTAATGATTTCAGTGATTCGAGGGCAATGCAATCGTTTTGTCTGGGGTGGTGGCGGTAGATGAAAGCAGTTTGGCCAAGGAAATTAATCAGAATTAATAATCCCAGTAAACCATAGAACAGCCTTTTCCAGGATAAATTTTCAGCTAATTTGATGCCCCCTGCAAACAACAATATAAGTGGCAGATACAGGTTCAAGCTGCTTCTCCAACTATCCAGGGAATAGACGCAGTTAAAATCGCCGAAAGGGTAGGGGAGATAAAACACAAAGAACAACAGGAACCAGCCCCATAAAAACCAGGTGATTTTAGTTTCCCGGTTTGAGGCAAATTTTAAATTAAACCAGCTTGCCAGGGCGCCCAAGGTCAGAATAACCGGGTTTTTAGGAGAAATAAAGAAAAATTCCAAGTTGTTTTTTAAATTGGCGAAAAATTGGGCCTTCAGGCTGGGGATTCCGGGACGGGGAATCGGCAGAAAATTGTTTTTCAATTCCGGGATGGAAAAGGAGAGGTAAAATATCAGCGCTATCGGCAAAATACCAAGCCCCAGGTAAAGAATTCCGGCCATATTAAAAAGGGAAAAACCTGCCAGCAGGAAGAGCGGCAGGGTCAGCAGGTTTTCAGGGCGCATTTGCAGGAATAATCCATAAGTAAGGATGGCTAAATACGAGGACTGTTTTTGTTTTTGCCTCAGTGCATTGAGTAGAAAAATTCCGGATAAAATCAGCCAGAAAAAAGAAGAGATCTCCGCAGCCCCGCTGGGAGTTAATTTCACGGCCGCGGGAAGCAATGCCAGCAAGAGGGTGGAGAATAAGGCCCCGATTTCGCTTTGCCATAATAAAAAACTTAGCCAGAAGATTCCTAAAATCGACAGAGAGGAAAAAAACAGGTTTAAGTTTCTGGCTGTCTCAAGTCCCGGAGTAAAGAATCTAAACCAAAAGGACAGAAGGGCGGGCCAGCCTTGGGGATAGGGCGGGTAAAAGTGGGGAAAGCTTAAATTGATTCCCTGGGGAGTATGCCAGAAATATGACGCCAGGCCGCAATTTTTTAAATTTTCCCCGCAGGAAAGGTAATAAAATTCGTCATAATAAATCTGCAACTCCCGGGAGGCCAGCAAGCGGATTGCGATCCCCAGCAGCAGAATGAACAGCAATAAGATTTTGGTCCGGCGGGAAAGTCCCAAGACTCCGGCCCACAGGCTGGGAATGGCTTTGATAAGATAAAATAACCAGCCCCCCGCCAGCAGCAGGAAAAAAGTGTAGTAACCGCCATGTAAAAGCCATTTTTCCATAAAATTCAAATTCTAAACAAAACTTTGCCGGCTGCCCTAAGTTTTCGGTTTAATTCTCCAAAACTTTTTATATTCCTTAAACTTTTCAAGAGATAAGATGGTCGAAAGTAAAATCGGCGGAAAAAATTGCTCAGAAGCTGTTCCAATTCTTCCCGGCTGAAATTTTCTTCCCAGTAAGGAATTACAAATTCATGGTTCGGATTAAGGGCGAATTCTTTCCAAGGGTCGCTTTTAATCAGTCCTTTCTCTTGAGCCATTTTATACATTTCAGTTCCCGGCAAGGGCATGGCAATTGAGCAGTCCACCAGGTCGAGAGGCAGTGAAAGAGCGAAATCTAGGGTTTCTTGGATATGCTCAAGCTTTTCTCCTGGTAAGCCGAGCATAAAGCTGGCGTAAGTGGTCAAGCCGGCTTTATGGGCGGTCTTCACGGCGCTGCTGGCTTGTTCTACGGTGAACCCTTTTTTAAGAGCTTTCAAAATTGCACTCGAGCCTGATTCAAGGCCGAATTGAACCCGCTGGGCTCCGGCTTTTTTCAGTAGTTTGAGCAGCTCCAGATCGACCGAGTCGGCCCGGGTGCGGAAATCGAAGAATATCCCCAGATTTTCAGTAATTAAAGATTCGGCAAATTTTACTGCTCGATCCCGAGAGTGAAGAAAATTTTCGTCAAAAAAGAAAAATTCCTTAATCCCCAGCAGTTTCGCGGCTTTGAGGTTCGCTATGATTTTTTCGGAATTAAGCCCCCGCCAGGTTTTTCCTCCCGCAGTATGGCAGAAGATGCAGCGATGAGGACAACCACGACTGGAAATTATCATGGTGGTAGGCGGGTGTTGGCTTACCACGGTAAAATATTTTTCTGGGTCCAGCAGGGAATAGTCTACAAGCTCGAGTCGGTTTAAGTCTTGCGCCCAAAAAGGTTCAGCGAGTTTGATGTTAATGTTGTCCCGGCTGATCACGCCGGGAACCGGCTCGGCGTTTTTCCCTTGAATCAGTTGCCGGATTAAATCTGTGAAGGGAATTTCCCCTTCTCCCAGCACTACATAGTCAACTCCGGCATATTTTACCGACTCCTGGGGATAAAGTTGGGTATGGGGACCGCCCAAAACAACCGGAGTTTGCGGTCTTAATTCCTTTGCCATCCGGATGGTTGCCAAAGCATCCAGCAGAGTATGGGTCATGGCGGAAACCCCTACCAGGTCGGCGTCGGCCTGCTTGATTTTTTCCCCAAGCTGGGGATATGTGAGCTTTTCCGCCAGGCTGTCGATAATTTCGACTTCTGCCAGCTCTTGAGCTTTTAGCCGGCTTGCGATGCTCAGCAAACCGTAAGGCGGCAAGAAGCCTAATCCCTCCTGCAGGCAGGTCTTAAAACGGGGAGTTATGGCTTTAAATTGGGGGGGGGAAATCAGCAATACTTTCATTTATTATTGAATTTACGTCAAAAATCCGACATTTTCAAGAGGAGTGAGGCTAAGACGCCGTTAGTATCCGGTTTTTTTGCCTATTATAAAGGTTAATATTGACTTTAAATGGCTTCCTCTTTATAATAGAGAAAGATTTAAAAGGAGGCGGCTTTTTGTTGGCAAAGGTTTATAATTCCAAGTTAAGCTTGAAAAAGGAGTCTGACGAGGAATTGGTCAAGCAGGCGAAGGACGGGGACGAATCTGCTACTGAATATATTATTAACAAATACAAGAATTTCGTCAGAGTCAAAGCCAAATCTTATTTTTTGGTAGGCGCCGACCGGGAAGACATTATTCAGGAAGGTATGATCGGGCTGTTTAAGGCCATTCGCGATTTTAAAGAAGATAAGCTGTCTTCTTTCCGGGCTTTTGCCGAGCTTTGCATTACCCGGCAGATCATTACCGCGATTAAAACCGCAACCCGTCAGAAGCATATTCCGTTAAATTCCTATATTTCATTAAATAAACCGGTCTATGACGAAGATTCGGACCGGACCATGCTGGATATTCTCTCCGGCGCTAAAGTAATGGATCCCGAGCAGGTCTTTATTCATCAGGAACTTTCCGACGATTTAAGAAAGAAGATTAAAAAGAATTTAAGCGATTTGGAATCCCAGGTTTTAGTGGCTTACCTGGAGGGAGAATCCTACCAGGAAATCGCTACTAAGCTGGTGAGAAGGGTTAAATCTATTGATAACGCCCTGCAGCGGGTGAAAAGAAAAATTGAGCGGACTTTAAGCGAGTCTGCGGTAATGTAATAAGGGTTTTTATAATTGCGTGATCCTTACCGGACAGATAGAACATAGGTTCGGCAAAGGATTTTTTTTTGTCCGCCCGAATGCATAACTTATGTTTGCCAATGAAAAATTCAGGTCGGCAGCCGGATTACTGATTATTGCGTCGGTCTTACTACTGGTCTTTTCACCGGGGCTTTTTTTTCATAAAGTGCTTTTTGCCGAAGATATCGGTTTTCTCCATATCCCCTATAAAGCGCTGTTTTTTCAAATGGGTCAGGCTGGGCGAATATCCTTTTGGAACTCCTTTACTTTCAGCGGTTGTTCTAATCTGGGATTTGGTTATTTTTATCCCCCGAATTGGCTGTTTTTCTTGATGCCGACCCCTCAGGCGTATGCCTGGTTATGTTTTTTCCATCTGGTTTTGGGCGGGTTTTTACTTTTTTGGTACTTACGGAATTTGCGTCTGGGATTTTTGGAATCTACGGCAGGCGGGCTGCTGTTTACATTGAGCGGCTTTTTCTTGAGCGAAACCAGGCATTATGATCTTTTTTGCGCTGCAGTTTATGTCCCTGGTTTGTTCTTGTGTTGGGATAAGCGCAAGGAGAATTCTGCCTATTTAGCCATCGGGGCGATATTCTTGGGGCTGCAAATTTTGGCGGGAGCCCCTTCTCCTCAGATGACATACATTTCTTGCCTGGGGTTGTTATTGAAGATGCTCTGGGATCTGGGGGACAAAGCAAATAATCTGAAAGAGATTATTTGCTCGGGTATTCGAATTTTCACTTTTGGGATTTTATTGGGGGCGGTAAGTATTTTTACTTTTTGGCCTTTATGGCAGTCAACCGCCAGGCAATTCATTAAAGGATTTAATCTAGCCAATACATACGCCTGGCTGCCCGGTCAAGTTTTGCCTTTTTTCGCTCCCGCTTTCTTTACCCATATGGAGGCCGGGATTCTCGATTATTATTTCGGATCGGTGGGGTTGGTCTTAGCTGTTATCGGTCTGTTAAAGGCTGATCGGAGAAAATGGTTTTGGCTTGTTATGGCGCTTTTGAGCTTTTGGTTGTCTCTGGGGGCGCTGGGTGGGATGAATACCTTGTTGGTTACTCTTATTCCTGTTTTAAAAACCATGCGCACCCCGGCTCGTTTTTTGCTCCTGGCGATTTTCGCCTTGTCGGTATTGGCGGCTTTGGGGCTCAATTATTTAAAGCGGATTAACCATAAATTGGCCTGGTTTGCCAGTCTGCTGGTTTTAGGAGAACTTCTGTTTTTGAGTTTATCGGGTTTGCCTTTCGCGGATGCTAATTTTTATCGGGAGCCTGCAGCTTTTACCCGAATTAAAAAAAACGAGGAAAAATCTCCATTCCCCCCCAGATGCTTAATCAGTCATTTCGAAGAATTAAATAAGAGTATTCTTTGGGGCTTTTCCAACATTAGCGGTTATAACCCGCTGGTTCCTTACTATTACATTGAATATTTGTGGTTTATGGTTAATAATCGCTTGCTCAAACCTCAGGAATGGTACGGCACTATCCTGCATTCCAACGCCTTGGTGGTGGGAAAATGGAATTTAAATATGCTACGCTTGCTGGACGTAAAATACGTATTTCTGCGCGAGTCTTCAGGCTATGTGGCATATAGCCTGAAAAATCCCGGCAAGAGGTTCTTCTTGGCGGGAAATTATCAGGTATTTCAGGAGTCGGCCGGGTTATTGTCAGCTCTATGTTCTCCAAGATTTAAACCTTATTCCACCGTGCTTTTTCAGAAGGATTTGAGTTTTCCCAATCATCAGCAGGTTCTGGGAGAAGCCCGCCTGGTGAACTATGCGCCGGACCACATTGAGTTGGCGGTTACTAATCAGTTCCCGAATATTTTGGTTTTAAGCGAGATTGATTTTCCCGGCTGGCAGGCCAAGGTTAATGGAAAAAAAGTTGCTATTCATCGGGCGGATTATATATTCCGGTCAGTTCTCCTGGCGCCTGGGGTGCATAGGATAGAATTTACTTATCACCCGGTGGGATTATACGAGGGAATTGCAGTTTCGCTTGGGGCCTTGTTGCTTTTACTCGGGGGTTATTTTTGGCGCAGACAGCGCTGGTAAATTGCGGTCGTTGGAAATATAAAAGGGAGCCATAAATTGCTTTGTCTAATATTGGGCTTAGGGAGGGGCAATAACTAGTTTGTTTGATTATTACGTTTTTTATGGCTCCCTATCTTTATTATAGTTAAATAAATTCTCGCCACAATGCCCAAAAGGCGTATTTATGTGAAATATTTCACTAATTGGAACTAGAAATGAATATTGTTTTTTTGAAGGATCAGCTAGAATAAAAGAAGTCCACACGAGTGAATTACTAAAAACGGGGTTGAAAATAGAAAGCAAGGGGGAAATATAAAGGGAGCCATAAAGTTCTTTATCTAGTATTGGGCTTAGGGAGGGGCAATAACTAGGTAAATTAATTGATGCGAATTTTATGACTCCCTAAGTAATATTATAAACAGACTCCGCACTTGAACAATATTCTGAAAGCAGTATTTGTGTGAAATTTTTCACTTACGGGAACTAGCTCGAAAGTACTAAATATTATTGGTATACATAATAAATTGTTTTGGTTTAAATGCCGAGGTTCTGTTGCTCGAGAAAGAAATGCGCTTTGTTCAGGTCGGCAAATAAGGATACCCGATCACCTAGCGTATGGTGCAGGTCCGGAGCTACCCGGGCTACCAGGCGTCCGGCTTCGGTATTCAAGTGAAGGATGGCTTCGTTGCCCATCAACTCGATAGTTTCAATTTGGGCCGGGATCCCGATTTCCGACTGGTTTGGATAGGGAAATAAATCTAAAAATTCCGGCCTTATCCCTAGAGTAAGGCTGCGATTAAGGTAAGGAGTTAATTGGGCTGTTTTGTCCCGGGGCACTATAAATGTTGTTTCGGCGTTTTTAAAGCTCAAACCGCCTTGGTCTTGTCTCAATTCTCCCTCAATGAAATTCATGCTGGGAGTACCCAAAAAGCCTGCCACGAATTGATTGAGGGGTTTTTCATATAATTCCAGGGGCGGGCCGACTTGCTGCACCAGTCCTTCTTTCATCAATACCAGTCTTTGCCCCAGGGTCATGGCTTCAGCTTGATCGTGGGTTACGTAGACGGTCGTCACTTTCAGGGTTTGGTGAATCTTTTGCAGTTCCGAGCGCATTTGTACTCTTAATTTGGCATCCAGATTCGAGAGCGGTTCGTCCATTAAATAAACCTGGGGGTTCCTCACGATAGCCCGGCCCATCGCCACTCTTTGTCTTTGTCCCCCGGATAGTTCTTTGGGTTTACGGTTCAGTAGCGGTTCCAACTCCAGAAGTTTGGCGGCATTTTTCACCCGGAGCTCGATTTCCGACTTGCTAAACTTCCGTAATTTTAAGCCGAAAGCCATATTTTCATATATATTCATATGGGGATATAAGGCATAGTTTTGAAAAACCATTGCGATATCCCGGTCTTTGGGGGGTACCTGGTTGACCATGCGATCTCCGATATAAATCTCCCCCAGCGAAAGCTCTTCCAAGCCGGAAAGCATTCTTAAAGTGGTGGTTTTGCCGCATCCGGAGGGCCCCAGCAAAACTAAAAATTCTCCGTCAAGGATTTCCAGGTTTAACTCTTTTACCGCCCAGACTTCCTGGGGTTGAGTATGAACCTTGTTCCACCATGGGCCAGCTGCTTTGGATTCAGAGCGAAAAATTTTGCTGACTTTATTAAAAATTACTTTCGCCATATTTTTTTATTCTCTCAACTCAATTTAAACCCTTTATTAGTAGACGGGAGAAGGAATTTTGCGGTTTTTGCTCAAAGATATATAATATTTTAAGGAGGGGGATTTATGAAAAATTTAGCGATCGGGGTGGATGTCGGCGGAAGTCATGTGGGAACCGCCTTGCTCAATCAGAGCGGGGAAATTATACTCCAAGCGGAAACTTCTCTTGATCCCACTTTGGAGCCTTCAATAATTATTAATGACTACATTATCCCCACTATAAAAAAAGTCATGTCGGGGCATGAAGAACAGGTTGCGGGAATTGGCTTGGGGCTTCCCGGCAGCCTGGATATTAAAACCGGATTAGCGATTTTTTTACCCAATTTCGGCTGGAGGAACATTCCCGTCAAGCAACCCCTGCATGATTTCTTTAACTTACCGGTCTTTATTTTAAATGATGTTAATGTGGCTGCCCTGGGAGAATGGTATTGGGGGAAAGCCAGGGGAGAACGCAATTTTATTCTTATCGCCATGGGTACCGGAATTGGAGGCGGCCTGGTCAGCGATGGGCGCTTATTGTTGGGAGAGGACGGGTCAGCCGGGGAAATCGGCCACATTACCGTAATGCCTGAAAACGGGCCGCAATGCGGGTGCGGCAGTTGCGGTTGCCTAGAATCAATTGCTTCTGGAAAGGCCATGGCAAAAAGGTATGCCGAATTAGAAAGAAGAGTTGGGGTTGATTTACGGGAAGACAGTCTAACTACCTTAGATATTTATAATCAAGCCAAGAAAGGCGACCCGTTGGCGCTTCAAGTTTTTGCCGAAACCGGGAAATACTTTGGAATCGGCCTGGCGATTTTAGTGAATGTTTTGAATCCGCATAAAATTATTTTGGGCGGGCGGGTAGCCCAGGCTGGTGAATTTTTCCTTCCTCAGGCGCGGGCAGAAATGAAAAAAAGAGTAAAAATGATTGATTCCGACCGGGTGGAGATTTGCTCGGCTCAGTTTGAGGAATCCGCCGGTATCATGGGAGCCGGGGTTTTAACTTTTTTAAATCTAGGTTTGTTGCCCGGAAGTCCCTTGGAGTGAGATGAAAAAAAGGTTAAGGCGTTGGTTGGGCAGATTAGCCCCGAAGCTGGAAAAAATTGCGATTTATTGGTCGGAAAATTATTTGTTGGGGAAGCGTTCGAGAGGGTTGAAATTTGTCGAAGCCTCGATTTTGATTCCTTTAGCCCTTTGGTTTAAGCATAACCTGGGTAAAACCGCAGGCAGCCGGGTGGTGCCGTTAAAAGTTGACATTCCGGCCCGGCTTCAGAATTTGAGCTTGAATTCCGCACTGGAACTGGTTAGACGCGCTCCCAAAGTTACCGTGGTAGAGTGTTATTGCCGAAATAAATATCAAAAATGCCAGGCTCCCCGCAATAATTGCCTGGTTTTTGAAGAACCGGTCTTAGTAGATGATTTAAATCCGGTGGTTCAGGAAAATCCGGATTTTCCGAAATTAAAAGCCATCTTAGAGGAAGCCCAAAGCTACGGGTTACTTCACCAAGCGTTATTTTTCCCTGATCCAAAGACGGTCTATTGCATTTGTAATTGCTGCGAATGTTGCTGTTTGTCTTTTCAGGTGAAAAATAACGGTTATAAATTATTGCAAAAATCTCCATTTATGATTGAATTTAATCGGGAAAATTGTGTAGAATGTGGTAAGTGTGAGAAAGTGTGCATCTCCAAGGCCATCCGCTTGAATGAAGGGGTGAAAATCAAGCTGGAAGATTGCCTGGGATGCGGCCTTTGCGAGCATTCTTGTACAGCGGGAGCCTTAAATCTGGTGGTTAAGGAGGATTGTGCCTCAGATGATAGATGATAAATTTGCCGGTTGTCTGGTTGGTTTGGCAGTTGGGGATGCTTTAGGCATGCCGGTGGAAGGCTTTTCCGAAAGAGAAATCCGGCAAAAATTCGGCAAAATTGTTGATTTTTTAGCTGCCCCCCAACGGAATTTAAAAGCCGGGCAAATCACCGATGACACCCAAATGACTATTGCGGTAGCCGAAACCATTATAGAGGCCGGAGACTTTGTGCCTATGGTGGCTGCCCGTTATTTCGTGAAGTGGCTGGAAAATCCGGTAGGGGCAGGAACCGGATGTCTTGCGGCCTGCAAGAAATTGAAAGAAGGAGTCTCCTGGCTGGAGTCAGGCATCAACTCCGCCGGATGCGGAGCTGCGATGAGGGTTGCCCCGATCGGACTTTTTTATTATGACAATCCCCAGATGCTCTTAAGCAAAGCGGAAATTTCCGCCAAAATAACCCACAAAGACCCCCGCGCCATAGCCGGAGCAGTGGCGGTGGCCAAGGCCATTTCCATGGCTTTGATTGCCGAAGAAATTGACAAGGAATTATTCCTGTCCCGTATTGCCTCGACTGTCAGGCCCATCAGCCAGGCTTTTGCCGAAGCCGTGGAAAATGTCGCCAAGGCCAAGGGATTATTCGATATCGGTTCCACCAGTATGGCAATTCAGACGGTCCCATCCGCGCTTTATTGCTTTTTAAGATCGCCGCATAATTTTACCGCTTCGGTCTTGAGAGCAGTTAATGCCGGAGGAGACAGCGATACTATAGCTTCTATCGCCGGAGCTATTTCGGGCTCTTTTAACGGACTTGCCGCCATTCCCCTCCATTGGCAGGAGAATGTGGAAAAAGGCAAGGAATTAAAAAATATCGCCCAAAAATTACTTCAATTAAGGGAGCAAAGAGATGAAAGCTCAGATCATTGACGGAAAAGCCTTGGCCGCCAAGATTAAGGAATTTTTAAAACAAGAAGTCTGGGAATTGAAAAAACATCACCACACTCCCGGGCTGGCGGTATTGTTAGTGGGAGAAAATCCCGCTTCCCAGGTTTATGTGAGGAACAAGGAAAAGGCTTGCGGAGAGGTAGGAATCAACTCGATTGTCATGCGGCTGCCGGAAAGCGCTTCCCAGGAAGAAGTGCTGGTTAAAATCAAGGAATTAAACGAAAACCCCCTGGTGCACGGAATTTTAGTGCAATTGCCTTTGCCCCGGCATATTAATGAACAGGTGGTTATGAATGCAGTTTCTCCCGATAAGGATGCCGATGGTTTTCATCCTTTCAACATGGGAAGGCTGGTGATCGGAGAACCCTGCCCCCAGGCCTGCACCCCGGCAGGCATAATTGATTTAATCAAAGCCACCGGCATGGACATGGCGGGAAAGGAAGCGGTGGTGATGGGAAGATCCAATATTGTGGGTAAACCGGTTTCTATCCTGCTTCTGCGGGAAAACGCCACGGTGACGATTTGTCATTCCAAAACTCACGTTCTAGCCAAGGTCTGCCGCCGGGCCGACATTTTAATCGCCGCCATCGGCAAAGCCAATTTGGTGAAGGCTGATTTTGTCAAGCCGGGTGCGGTGGTCATCGATGTGGGTATCAATCGTCTGGCCGACGGCAAGCTGGTGGGAGATGTGGATTTTGACGCGGTTTCAGAGGTAGCCGGTTTCATTACCCCGGTGCCGGGAGGAGTGGGGCCGATGACCATTGCCATGCTGTTAAAAAATGTAGTAGATGCAGCCAGATCTAAACTTAAATAATAAGGAGCCGTTAAATGAACGAGATTAAAACCGAAATGAAAATTCCCAGTGATCTGACCATTGCCCAGGCGGCCGCAATTAAACCCATTATGGAGATCGCCCGGAAACTAGGGATAGAAGAAGAGGAACTTACCCTTTACGGTAAATATAAAGCCAAAATTGAATTGAGTTTGCTGGATCGTTTGAAAGATAAGCCCAACGGTAAGTATATCGACGTTACCGCGATTACCCCCACCCCGCTGGGGGAAGGCAAAACCGTTACCACCATCGGGCTTTCTCAGGGGTTGGGGCAGATCGGCAAGAATGTCTGTACCGCTATCCGCCAGCCTTCCCTGGGGCCGGTATTCGGCATTAAGGGCGGGGCTGCGGGCGGGGGCTATTCCCAGGTGATCCCGATGGAAGATTTTAATCTTCATTTGACCGGCGACACTCACGCGGTAGCTTTAGCCCATAATTTATTGGCGGCTTTTATCGATAACTCGATATACCACGGCAACAAATTGGATATCGAGCCTTTAAGCGTTTCCTGGCCGAGAGTGGTGGATGTAAACGACCGGGCCTTGCGGGACATCATCGCCGGCTTGGGAGGCAAGGAAAACGGCTATCCCCGGGAAACCGGCTTTGATATCGCCGTAGCTTCGGAAGTAATGGCAATCTTAGCGCTGGCCGGGGATTTATGCGATCTCAGAAAACGTCTGGGCCGGATCGTCATCGGCTACACCAAGACCGGCCAACCGGTAACCGCGGAAGATTTAAAGTGCGCCGGGGCCATGACGGTTTTGTTGAAAGAAGCCCTCAAGCCCAATTTGCTTCAAACATTGGAACATACCCCCTGCCTGGTTCACGCCGGGCCCTTTGCCAATATCGCGCACGGCAACAACTCGATTTTAGCCGACAAGATCGGCTTGAAATTGTCCGATTATCTGGTTACCGAAAGCGGGTTCGGGGCGGACTGCGGGATGGAAAAATTCATGGATATTAAGTGCCGTTATAGCGGATTGACTCCTAATTGCGTAGTGATGGTGGCTTCCATCCGGGCTCTGAAAATGCATGGAGGGGTGGGCCGGGTAGTAGCCGGCAAGCCTCTTCCCGAAGAGCTGACTCGCGAAAATATCCCCGGGCTGGAAAAGGGCTGCGAAAACCTGCAAAAGCAGATCGAGAACGCCCTGATGTTTGGGGTGCCGGTAGTGGTGGCCATCAACCATTTTACTACCGATACCGACCGGGAAGTGGAAACCGTGGCCCGCATCGCCAAAGCTGCGGGAGCCGAGGATGCGGTGATCAGCGAAGTCTGGGCCAAGGGCGGAAAAGGCGGAATGCGGCTGGCCGAAGCGGTAGTAAAGGCTTGCGATAAGCCTGCCAGCTTCAAATATTTGTATGACCAGAACGCCCCCATCAAGGAGAAAATCGAAGCCATCGCCACCAAGATCTATGGAGCCGAAGGGGTGGATTATCTCCCGGCCGCCGAGCAGAAAATCAAGCTTTATAACCAATTGGGTTTTGATAAATTGCCGATTTGTATGGCCAAGACTCATCTTTCCCTTTCTCACGATCAGAACCTAAAGAACCGTCCACGGAACTTCCGCCTGCCGGTGCGGGATATCCGGGCCTCGGTGGGAGCCGGGTTCCTGTACCCCCTGTGCGGCGAAATGAGGACCATGCCGGGTCTTTCTTCGGTTCCGGCCGGAACCAAAGTAGATATCGACGAGCAGGGCCGCACCGTAGGTTTGTTTTAAACCGAATAAACCGGTATAGGTTGGGTGGCCGGGGGGAGCGATTCCCCCTGTTTTATCAGGAGAAATTAATGGAAGAAAAGACTATTTTAACCGTTCCCAGCGCCCAGGATTTTTTGCGGGAAATGGAAAAAGCCAGCGGAGAAAATATCTCCCGCTGTTTTCAATGCGGCAGATGCGTAAGCGCCTGCCCGGTAGGGGCTTTGATGGATTTCCCTCCCCGGGAAATCATCAACTTGATAGTTTTGGGAGACCGGGAAACCGTGCTTTCGGCCAATACTCCCTGGGTTTGTACCGCATGCTACAGCTGCTCGATAAATTGCCCCAACCAGATCGAAATTGTTAAAGTCATGGACGCGCTGAAACAAAAAGCCCTGGACGAGAAATACGAGATAAAATACCCCCGGGTTTTAAATTTCCACCGGGAATTCTTGAAACAAGTGCAAAAAAGCGGACGGGTTCAGGAATTAATGCTGGCCGGGAGTTTGCAGGTCAAAAACGCCGAAATGTTCAAGGATTTCAAACTGGGGCTGGAAATGCTCGCCAAGGGGAGGCTAAAGCCCGGCCTGATCCCGGGATACGGAAAAAATGATTTAAAGCGGATCTTTGGAGAGGAAAAATCATGAAACTGGCTTATTACCCCGGCTGCAGCGCCAAATACAGCGCCGGGATTTACGATCTTTCCCTGAAATGGGTGCTGGCCAAGCTGGAAATCGAATTAACCGAACTTCCCGATTGGATTTGCTGCGGGGCGACTTCGGCCCATGCTTTAGAAAAGCCGGCGGCTTTTTTGCTGCCGGCGGCTAATTTATTGCGGGCGCAAAAGCTGGAACTGGATTTGCTGGCTCCCTGCTCGGCTTGTTACCAGCGCTTAAAGATTGCCGAGAACGAAGTGTTAAAAGGCCCCCAGGCTAATTCGGAACTTAAAGAGGCCCTGGGGGAAGAATTCCGGGGCACCATTAAAATTTTGAGCCTGCTGGAGGTTTTAAACCATAATCTTGGCAAATTAACCGGCTTGATCCGCCGGGACTTGGCCGGAGCGAAAGCGATTCCTTATTACGGCTGCCTGTTGTCCCGGATCCCCGGGGTTAAAGGCTTTGACGACCAGGCTAACCCGGTATTTATGGACCGCCTGCTGGAAATCACCGGGGCTGAAGTTCTGGATTTTCCCCGCAAAACCGACTGCTGTGGAGCGGCTTTCGGGGTCTGCGAGGAACGGCTGTATGAAAAATTGAGCGGGGAAATTTTAGACGAAGCCCGCAAAGCCGGGGGGGAATATCTGGTGGCTTGCTGTCCCTTCTGCCAGCTAAACCTGGAAATGCTGGGCTGGAAAAGAAAGAAGCAGGACAAAACCTACCAGCCGCTGCCGGTTTTATTCATTACCCAGTGGCTGGGGCTGGCGCTGGGGGGAAATCCCAAGGAGCTGGGCATCAAGTCGCTCTTAATTGAACCGGGAAATCTAACTGCCTTATCAAGCGGCAGGTGAAGGATAGAGAATATGGATAAATCAGGATCGGTACTGGTAATCGGCGGGGGGATCGCCGGGATGGAGGCCTCTCTCAACCTGGCCAATTCCGGGTTTTATGTTTATTTGCTGGAGTCCTCTCCCGCTATCGGGGGGAATATGGCGGCTCTGGATAAGACTTTCCCCTCCAACGACTGCGCCATGTGCATGATTTCTCCCAAGCTGGTGGAAACCGGACGCCATCCCAACATTGAGATTCTGGCTTATTCGGAAATCCGGGAATTAACCGGAGAAGCGGGAAATTTTCGGGCCAGAATTGCCCGTAAACCCCGCTATGTAATCGAAAATAAATGCAACGCCTGCGGGGACTGCGAGAAAGCCTGCCCGGTTGCTAAACCCGACCGGTTCAACCAGGGCCTGGGCGAACGCAAGGCTATTTACCGGCATTATCCCCAGGGGGTTCCCAATGTTTACACTATCGAGAAAAGCGGGGTTTCTCCCTGCAAAGTGAATTGTCCCGCCAGCGTCAATGTGCAGGGTTATCTGGCCTTGATCGCTCAGAAAAAATATCAAAAAGCCCTGGATTTAATCAGGGAAAAGCTGCCTTTCCCGGGAATCGTGGGAAGAGTTTGCTATCACCCCTGCGAAAGCGAATGTTACCGCAAGGACTTGGATGGAGCGGTTTCCATCAATGATTTAAAAAGGTTTGCGGTGGATGAGGCATATAAAAGTCCCGAAGCGCTTAAAGCAGAGAAATTAAACCCGGACAAGGATAAAGTCGCGGTCATCGGTTCGGGGCCCGCGGGGTTAACCGCCGCCCTTAATCTGCTAAAGCAGGGCTACCGGGTTTCGGTATTTGAAAAAGCCGCCCGACCGGGCGGGATGCTGGAGCATGCCATTCCCCGTTACCGCCTGCCGGGTGATCTGGTAGAAAAAGAAATCGCCTGGGTTCTAAACCACGGAATTGAATTGAAAACCAACTCCGCTCTGGGGAAAGATTTCAGCCTGGAAGAGCTGAAAAACCAAGGATTTAAAGCGGTATTATTAGCCCTGGGCTGCTCCAAGAGCCGGGAACTTGAAGTGGAAGGGGCCAAGGCCCGGGGAGTATTGCCCGCTTTGGAATTTTTAGCCGGGGTTAACCGGGGAGAAAAATTTGCTTTGGGCAATAAAGTCCTGGTGATCGGCGGGGGCAACGTGGCAACCGACTGCGCCCGCACGGCCCTGCGCCTGGGCGCGAAAGAAGTTGAAATTCTGGCCCTGGAAAGCCGGGAGAACCTGCCCGCCTATAAGTGGGAAATCAAGGAAGTCGAGGAAGAGGGGATTAAAATTTCCCCCTCCCTGGGAATTAAAAGATTATTAGTTAAAGACGATAAAGTCACCGGAGTTGAAACCCTGGCCTGCACCCAGGTTTTGGATGCCCAGGGAAATTTTGACCCCCAGTATAAAAAAGGCAGTGAAGCCGTAAAAAATGCCGACTCGGTAATCATGGCGATCGGCCAGCAAATCGAGGCATCGGCGATTCCTGCCTCTGTTTTGGAAGCGGGCGGGCTTAAAATTAATCCTCGAACTTTGGAGACTCCCATTCCCGGAGTTTTTGCCGCAGGCGACCTGGCCTCCGGCCCCGGCTCGGTGGTTCAGGCGATTTACCAGGGGCAAAAAGCCGCCCAAGCGATTGAGGCTTATCTGGAAAATCGTGAATTAGTTCGGGAAGAAGAAAAAGCGCAGACCGCCCCCGCTCCCAATACGGCAGGCCTAGCTCGGGTAAAAACTTCCGCCATGCCCCAGCTTCCCGCCCCGGAGCGCAGTAAGTCTTTCGCCGAAATCAACCTGGGGTTTTCTGAAGAAGAGGCCTTAAAAGCCGCTCAAAGATGCCTGCTTTGCGCTGGCTGCTGCGAGTGCCTGGAATGCGAGAAGGTTTGTGAAGCCAAGGCCATTGATCATCAGATGCAAGAAGAAATTCGGGAGCTCACCATGGGGGCCGTGATCGCCTCTCCCGGCTTCGCTCCTTTCAATGCCGCCTTGAAAGGCGGCTTGGGTTTGGGGCGTTACCCAGACGTGGTGACTTCCCTGCAGTTCGAGCGGATACTTTCTCCCTCGGGGCCTTATCTGGGTAAGTTAACCTGCCCTTCGGACGGCAGAAGCCCGAAGAAAATCGCCTTTATCCAATGCGTGGGCTCCCGCGATTTGACTTGCGGGGCCGCGTACTGCTCCAGCGTTTGCTGCATGGCTTCCAGCAAGGAGGCCATCGTGGCTAAGGAGCATGATCCCGAGCTTTTCTGCACGGTCTTTTACCACGACCTCCGGGCGATGGGCAAGAATTTCGAAGACTTGGTCAACCGGGCGCGGGATCAGTATGGGGTGAAATATTATAAAGCCCTGCCGGTAAGAGTGCTGCCCGGAGAAAACGGCCTGAAGCTTCGTTATGAAGATGAGGACACCGGGGAAATTATGGAAGAAGAATTCGATCTGGTGGTTTTGGGAGTGGGCTTGCTGCCCCGGGAAGGAAATCAGGAACTGGCCGGGATTCTGGGGATCAATTTAAACCCCTTCGGCCTCGCGCAGCTCAATCCTCTGGATAAAACCGCCACCGATAAAACCGGAATATTCGCCGCCGGCGCCTTTGCCGAACCCAAGGACATTCACGAATCGGTCAGCGAAGCCTCGGCTGCGGCAGCCGGAGTAGGGGAGCTGCTGGGAGATTGCCGGGGCCGGGATATCAAAGAAAAAATTTATCCTCAATCCCTGGATGTCGCCGACCAGCCGCCCCGGGTCGGGGTCTTTATCTGCCATTGCGGGCTGAATATCGCTTCGGTGCTGGATGTGAAGGAACTAGCCGAGTTCGCCGCAGGTTTGCCCGAGGTTTATTATGCCCAAGAGGTAATGTACGCTTGCAGCGAGGATAACCATTCAAATATCCGGGAAAAAATCCGCGAGCATAATTTAAACCGGGTGGTGGTGGCTTCCTGCACCCCTCGCACTCACGAAACTTTGTTCCAGGAAACCCTGAAAGAAGCCGGGATTAACCCCTATTTGTTTGAAATGGCCAATATCCGCGAGCAATGCAGCTGGGTGCACGCTTCGGAACCCCAGGCAGCCGGGGCTAAAGCCCGGGAACTGCTGGCCATGGCGGTAGGCAAAGCCCGGAAATTGCGCCCCCTGGACTCAAAGCAGGTTCCCGTCAATCAAACCGCCCTGGTGGTGGGAGGAGGAGCCGCCGGTTTAACTGCGGCTTTGAGTCTTACCAAACAGGGGTTTAATGCGGTGGTGCTGGAAAAAAGCGCTAAACTGGGCGGAAATTTAAACCGGCTTTACCTGCTCCCTCGAGGAGAAGATGCCCAAAAATATTTAGAAGCCCTAATCAAACAAGCCGAAAAAGCCTCGGGGCTAACCATTCACTTAAACTCCCGCTTGAAACAAACCAGCGGTTTCGTGGGCAATTTTAAGAGTTTGCTGGAAACCCCCGCAGGCGAGTTGGAGCTGGAGCACGGGGTAATCATCGCCGCCAACGGCGCGCGGGAATACCAGCCCAAGGAGTTTCTCTGGGGCAAAGATGCCCGAGTTTTGACTCAACTGGAGTTGGAAAAACGGCTGGCGGAACAGCCCGATGCAGGCAAAAAAACTTATGTCATGATGCAGTGCGTGGGTTCGCGCAACCAGGAACACGCTTATTGCAGCCGGGTCTGCTGCCGCCAGGCGGTGAAAAACGCCATCCGGCTTAAGGAAATCAACCCGGAGAACCAGGTTTATATCTTGTACCGGGATATCCGGACTTACGGTTTATCTGAGGACTATTACCGCCGGGCCCGGGAAAAAGGGGTAGTATTCCTGCGTTTTCACGCCGATATGGAACCTCAACTCCACGCCGAAGCAAGCCAGCTGGAAGTTACCATCTACGACATCAACCTGCGCCGCCAGGTGCTGATTCCGGCGGATTTGCTGGTGCTTTCTTCCGGGATCGAGGCCGACCCCGAAGCCGCCGAGTTGGCGGTTAAGTTAAGACTGAGCTTGAACCAGGACGGCTTCTGGGTGGAAGCCCATCATAAGCTCCGCCCGGTGGACGCATTTTCCGAGGGGATTTTCCTCTGCGGTCTGGCCCACGGCCCCAAAGACCTGGGAGAATCCATCACCCAGGCCCGGGCGGCCGCGCAGAAAGCCGCGATCATCTTGTCCAAAGACCACCTGGAAGCCAAGGCGAAAGTGGCCTTGGTGGATCAGGAACTTTGCGCCACTTGCTTGACTTGCTTGAGAATTTGCCAGTACCAGGCCCCCTTTGTCAACCAGGAGGGAAAAATGGAAATTAACGCCTCCTTGTGCCAGGGTTGCGGCAACTGCGTGAGCGACTGCCCAGCCAAAGCTCTCGCTCTGGAAGGCTACCGCGACGAGCAGATGCTGGCCATGCTGGCCGAATTACAAAGGATTGAAGTATGAGTGAATTTAACCCTAAAATAGTGGCTTTTTGCTGCAACAACTGCGCTTTTGCGGCGGCCGACTTAGCCGGAAATCTGCGTTTGAGTTATCCCGCCAATGTCAGGATTGTGAGAGTGCCCTGCACCGGCAAGGTGGATGTGTTGTACTTGATCGCCGCCCTGGAAAAAGGCTCCGACGGGGTAATGGTGGTGGGCTGCGAGGAAGGAAGCTGCCATTATGTCAACGGCAACCTGCGAGCCAGAAAACGGCTGGAGCATTTAAAGCAGGAATTGAATAAAATCGGGGTAGCCGAGCAGCGGGTAGAAATGTTCAACTTATCGGCCGCCCAGGCCGGGCGTTTTGCCGAATACTGCCGGGAGTTCACCCAAAAGATTCAAAAAATCGGCCCGGTCTTTCCGGGGGAAACCAATTATTACCCGGAAGATTTTCAGGTGCTAAACTTCTAATTCCCGGTAGATTTCCGGGATTCTGCGCAGGAACCAGTTGAAGTCGAACAGCTCGTCCAGCTCAAGTTTGGTAAATTTAGGGGCTAATTGCGGGTCTTTCTCCACCAGCTCCCGAAGCTGAATTTTTTCGCTGAATGCCTTAAAGGCCAGGGATTGGGCGGTTTTATAGGCTTCTTCTTTAGCCATTCCTTTTTCGGTCAAAGCGAACATCAGCCGCTGGGAGAAGACGGTTCCGTAGGCCTTTTCCAGGTTGGAGCGCATGTTTTCCGGGTGGATTCTGAGTTCTTTTAACAAAGTATCGGTGGTGCGCAAGAGGTAGTCGCTTAAAGTGCAGCTTTGGGGGAAGATGATCCGCTCGGCCGAGGAATGGGAAATATCCCGCTCGTCCCATAGGGGGATGTTCTCCAGGGCCGTTACGGCGTTGCCGCGTAAGATACGCGATAAGCCGCAGATCTTCTCGGAAATCACCGGGTTTTGCTTGTGGGGCATGGCGGATGATCCCTTTTGCCCGGCAAAGAACCCTTCGGCCAGCTCGTTTCGCTCGTTGATTTGCAGGAGCCTGATTTCCAGGGCGATTTTTTCCAGGCTGCTGCCCAGCAAAGCCAGCACTTGGAGGAAAAAGCCGTGCCGGTCGCGTTGGAGGATTTGAGAAGAAACCGGGGCGGGGGTGAGGCCCAGTTTAGCGCAGACGATTTTTTCCAGCTCGCGCGGAACCGTGGCGTAGGTGCCTACCGGCCCGGAAATTTTGCCCGCGCTGATTTGTTTTTCGGCCAGTTCCAGGCGTTCTTTATGGCGGAGGAACTCCGTATGCCAGAGCAGGAATTTCAAGCCCAGGGAAATGGGTTCGGCCAGCATGCCGTGGGTGCGGCCCGCCATCAGGGTGGTTTTATGGGTTTTTGCGAGTTGCTTAAGGGTAGCTAAGAAGCCGTCCAGGTCTTTTAAGATGAGCCGGGCGGAATCGCGCAGTAAAAGAGAAATGCCGGTATCCACCACATCGTAGGAGGTGATGCCGTAATGGAGATAGTTTTTTTCTTCGGGGGTAAGCTTTTCCCCCACGCATTCCAGAAAAGCCACGACATCGTGGCGGGTAGTTTTTTCCAGCTCTTCGATGCGTTCCAGGCTAAAGGCGGCCTTGGCCTTGATTCCTTGGGCGATTTTGGGGTCAAAGGCTCCCAGCTCGGCCCAGGCCTCGGCGATGGCGATTTCCACTTCCAGCATCTTGGCGAAACGCTGATCAGGGGCCCATAGAGCCTTCATCTCGGGAAAACAATAACGATCCAGCATAAATCCTCCTAGTAAAGACAATGCTGATTATTTCGGGAAATAGGGGAAAAACGCCTGCCGGGTGGATTTTATATGGCGAATTGATTTATTTGTGTCAAACTGTAAAAAATGCCTGGCCCGAATCACAAACAATTCAAGCTAAAATTTCAACATTTGAGCCCCAAAGCAAATTTGGGGTTTTTACTATTCCACGGTCGTAAATTATTGCATAAAACCGCCGCAATTCATGGGACATTTACTGCCCTTTCCACCGCAACAAGAAGAGCAAAATATCGCCCCACATTTTTTGCAACGATAAAAAACTTTTCCTTGTCTGCTTGTTGAACCGCAAGAATTACATTTTACTGACATTAATTTATTGCTCCTCATTTTTGGTCATTTTTATTTTTTTCAAATAATTAACTAGAGGGGAGATTGTCGATTCTCTTATGATTTTTTTAATGAAAGGCCTATCTGCAATAAAATTTGCGGCTTTAGGAGAAATTCGATAATACATTTGCACAAACAGCCTACCCCAAAAAGATTGGTTTAAAACATTGTCCCGATAATCTTTTAGAAATAATACTTCTTTAGCATAAGGCGAACCATAGCAGGCGGTAGCAATAAAGCAATTGTTTTTCTTGACCTTATCTTTATCCGCAATTGTAGTAGAAGATTTTGTTTCCGGTGTTTTCTCTTTTAAGACGATACAATTTTTATGGAAATGTCTATATCCAACTGCTTGATAATCTTCTATATGATTATAATAAATATATTCGCATTCATAATATTCTGCAGGAAGAATAATTTCGTTTTTACATGCTTCACAATAAGGGATCGGTACGGAAGGAGTTCCAACATGATAACCTTGATTATGCCATTCATTGCTTGGTAATCTTTGTAATAATTCTGTTTGATTACAGTTTGGACAAACAAATGCAGGGAATTCTTCGACCTTTCCAATATCGATCGCTCCCGGCGGCGGTGGAATTTTTACTTCAATTGATTTAATTTCTGCCTTATTATTGCAGTAATCGCAAAATATTTCTTCCCCAATGATAGTTATCCGATTGCCTGACTTTTCACCACTTACCAGTTGTCTTCCCATAAACGGTCTTTTAACAAATCCCATATTAACTACCCCCTCTTGAGATTTTAGCCGGGGAAACGCCCTTGGTTGCCACGATATGCTATATGAATAGTTAATCAAAAAAAAAAACACCTTCAGCTTTGCTGAACTATTTTGTTTTTAGGGATTTTGGCTCCCTTACCTTCCTCTTACCCCCTGGTTGGGTTGGTTCGGTTGGGTTGGGTTGATTTAGGTTAGGTTGTATTAGGTTGTTTTGTATTAGGTTAGGTTGGAAGGGATTTGTAAGGCAGTTGTAAGAGGTTTGTAAGGGATTTGTAAGAGGTTTGTAAGGGATTTGTAAGAGGTTTGTAAGGGATTTGTAAGAGGTTTGTAAGGGATTTGTAAGAGGCTTCGCTTTAATCCTTCAGCCGGTTGACTTTGGCCGCGCGATTTTTTATAATTTTCAAGATGAAAAGGAGGTTGATTTTGGAATGAAGGATTTTTTGAAAATGCTCTTGGCGGCAATATTGGGAGCCGCCGTCGTGGTTCTGCTTTTCCATTGCGGTTTGCTTAACCCGGGGAAAGCCGTATCCTGCGGGGGTGAGACAAATGTTCAAGCTAATCATTTTGCGCAAAATCCTCAAGCCATCGTTAACGCGGTTGATAAACTGGGGCCTGCGGTAGTCAACATCGTGGTTTCTTCGCAAAGCTCCGCCCCGGTGGTTAACGCGCCCTTTTTTGACGACCCGTTCTTTCGCTATTTTTTCGGTCAGGAATTCGGCAAACCCCGCACCCAAATCAGAAAAGGCCAAGGCTCGGGAGTGATCGTACGCGCCGACGGCTATATCCTGACCAACCAGCACGTGGTGGAAGGGGCCAAGGAAATCGAAGTTACCTTGATCGACAAAAGAAAGTTCAAGGGCAAAGTGATCGGTCAGGATCGCCCTTCCGATTTAGCCGTGATCAAAATCGACGCCCAAAACCTGCCCTCAGCCGAGCTGGCCGATTCCGGTCTCGTAAAAGTAGGGGAGTGGGTGATCGCCATCGGCAACCCCTTCGGATATAACAATACGGTTACCGTGGGGGTGCTTTCCGGCCGGGGCCGGACCCTGGACGGGGATTTTCGCCATTACGAGGGCCTGCTGCAAACCGACGCGGCCATTAACCCCGGCAACTCGGGCGGCCCCCTGGCCAACCTGGAAGGCCGGGTCATCGGCATCAACTCGGCCATCAACCCCATGGCCCAGGGGATCGGCTTCGCCATCCCCGCCGCTACCGCCAGGGAGATCATGCAGCAGTTGATAGAAAAAGGCGTGGTGGAGCGGCCCGACCAGGCTTACCTGGGGATCTTGATGCGCAATGCGGCGGATTTGTCCCTGGAAGCCCAGGAGTATCTTAAATTCAACGGCAAAGACGGGGTGCTGGTGGATCAGCTGATTCCCGACAGCCCGGCCGATTTGGGGGGCTTGCGCCGGGGGGACATAGTCCTGGAAATGAACGGGACTAAAATCACCGATGTCGAGCAGTTCCGGGAATTGATCAAGCAAGCCAAGGTGGGGCAGAGCATTAATTTAATGATCTGGCGCCAGGGTGGCAAATCCATGGTGCAGATCAAGCTGGGGAAAAAGCCTCAGGAAATGATGCTGAATAACTAAAGAGTGGGGCTCATCTTGTGGTAATCGGTCTGGTTTTGGAAAATATCACCTAAGCTGAGGAGCAGATTTTCCGCAAACGGCCTCCCGATCAGCTGCGCGCCCACCGGCAGGTTGTTGACGAATCCCGCCGGGATCACCAGCCCCGGCAAACCGGCCAGGTTGACCGCGATGGTATAAATGTCCGACAGATACATGGCGATCGGGTCGTCGGCTTTTTCTCCCACTTTAAACGGCAGGGTAGGGGTGGCCGGGGAAAGGATTGCGTCGCATTTTTCAAAGGCCTCGATAAAGTCGCGCTTGATCAAGGTGCGGGCTTTCTGGGCTTTTAAGTAATATGCGTCATAATAGCCGGAAGACAGGGCGTAAGTGCCGATCATTATTCTCCGCTTGACCTCGGGGCCGAACCCCTTTTGCCGGCTTAGCTTAAACATAGAAAATATATCAGTGGCGGTTTTATCCCGCAAGCCGTAGCGCACCCCGTCGTAGCGGGCCAGGTTGGAGCTGGCTTCCGCCGGGGCGATGATGTAATAAGCCGCCAGGGCGTATGCTACCGTGGGGAGAGAAACTTCGACGATTTCCAGCCCCGCTTCGCGGAAAGTTTGGGCGGAGCGAAGAATCAGGTCTTTGATTTCCGGGCTTAAACCTTCCCCCATGAATTCCTTGGGGATGCCCAGCTTGAAGCCTTTTAAATTGGAGTCCAGAGTTTTTAGATAGTCGCTAGGCGGGTGGGGAGCCGAGGTGGAGTCCTTGGGGTCGTGTCCCTCGATCACAGACAGCATCAAGGCCAGATCTTTCACCGAGCGGCCCATCGGGCCGATTTGATCCAGGGAAGAAGCAAACGCCACCAGCCCATAACGGGAAACCACCCCGTAAGTGGGTTTCAAGCCGGAGATGCCGCAGAAAGCCGCCGGCTGGCGGATCGAGCCTCCGGTATCCGAACCCAGGGCCAGGCTCACCTCTCCCGCCGCAACGGCAGCTGCCGAGCCGCCGCTGGAACCGCCGGGCACCAGGCTGGTATCCCAGGGGTTGCGGGTGGTGAAAAACGCCGAATTCTCCGTGGAAGAGCCCATCGCAAATTCATCCATATTGGTTTTGCCAAGAATGACTCCCCCGGCTTCTTCGATGCGCTGGATGACCGTGGCGTTATAAGGAGAGATAAAATTCTCCAGCATTCGGGAGCCGCAAGTACAAGGCAAGCCCTTGACGCAGATATTGTCCTTAATTGCGATGGGGATGCCCAGCAGGGGTTTCAGGCTGCCTTCCCGGCTGCGAAGTTCATCGGCCTTTTTGGCCTTTTCCAGGGCCGACTCTGCATCCAAGTGTAAAAAAGCCTTGACTTTTCCGTCCACCCGGTTGATCCGCTGCAAAAGGTGGCTGGTAATTTCCAGGCTGGAAACTTCTTTCTTCTCCAGCTTTTCTTTGATTTCCAGGGCCGAGAATTTATGCATCTTGACCTCGTTCTTATTTTTTCTTTAACAGCAAATTAGCCTTGTCCCCTAAGAGCAGCTTGGAAAATTCCGCCACGCTCTCGTGTTTGACAATACAGATAGCCAGGTCTTTGGGCTGAATTTTAGTGTCCCCGTTGGGCACGATGGCTTCCTTGCCCCGGATGATCATGGCGATATTGCTGTTTTTGGGGATCGGCAGTTCCCGCAGGGCTTTTCCGGCCGCGGGAGAGTTGTCCGGGATGGAGATTTCTTCCACTTCCACATCCACGCCGTGAATGATGGGGAGAGTAGCGATAACTCCTTTATAGGCCATAGCGTCTTCAATCATGGAGAAGATCAGCTCGGTCTGGCTGACCGTGGCGTCCACTCCCAGGCGCAGGAAGATTTCCTTGTTTCTCAGGTTGATGATGCGGGCGATGGAGAAAGGAACATTGAATTTGGTTTTGGCTACCTGGGTAATGATTAAATTATCTTCATCATCACCGGTAGCGGCCACTACAATGTCGGCCCGGCCGATCCCGGCCTTTTCCATAACTTGGGGTTCGGAAGCGTCCCCGTTAACCGTAATGCTGCCTAATTCATCGTTTATTTGGGCGCAGACCGCGGCGTTTTTTTCAATCAGGGAGACCTCGTGTCCTTTTTCCAGCAAATCGCGGGCCAGGTAGTAGCCGACTCTTCCGCCTCCGGCGATTAATATGAACATATCTAAATTCCTCCTTTATTGCGGGTTATAAGCGTATTCAGTGACCCCCAGGGCTTTAACCACTTTTTTCATGGCGTCGGTGCGGGCGGCCAGAATAATCTGGTCTCCCGGTTCCAGGGCAAATTCCGGGTCGGGAATATGCGGCTCCTGGTTTCTGATGACGCAGGCGATGCGGAACTCCCCGGCGATTTCCACATCCTTGACTTTTTTGCCCTTCAGGGTGTCGGGGGCTTTGATCTCCATGGCGGTGGCGTTTCCGTTCCCCAGTTGATAGGAACGCAGAATCTTAGGGGAAATGATCAGGTTTCTCAGCATTCTGGCTCCCACCGTAGTGGCGCAGACGGTCTGTAAGCCCAGATCGTGATAAATATTAGCCCGGTGGGGATCGTAAACCCGGCAGACCACGATGGGGATTTTATAAACTTCCTTGGCAATTTGGGCGCTCATCAGGTTGCGGTTGTCTCCATTGGTCAGGGCGGCGAAAGCATAGGCCCCTTCGGCTCCGGCTTTTTTTAACACATCGATGTCAATTCCGTTGCCGACCACTCTTTCTCCCTTGAAGCAAGGGCTCAGCCGTAGGAAAGCGTTGGGGTTATTGTCGATCACCACCACATGGAAATCTTCGGCTTCCAGTAATTCCGCCAGTCTTCCTCCCTGCCTGCCGCAGCCGACGATAATGGCTTTCATTTTGTTCATTATATTCACCTCAATTTTTTAATTTTCGTTGAGAATTTGCCGCATATTGGTTTTATAGGCTTCCACTCCGGGCTGGTCAAACGGGTTTACTCCCAGCAGGTAGCCGGAAATCCCGGTGGCTGCTTCAAAGAAGAAAAACAAAGCTCCTAGGTAATAAGGCGTCAACTCGGGAATAGTTATCCCCAGGTTGGGAACCCCGCCTTGGTAATGAGCTTGGGCTACCCCTTGAAAAGCTATCCGGTTAAGGGTTGACAGGGGCTTATGGGACGCAAATCCCAACTCCGGCGGCATCTCAGGAACGGTCAATTGATGCCGGGGTTTTTCCACCCAGAGAAAAGTTTCAAAAAGTTTGCGCTCCCCCTGCTGGATATACTGGCCCATCGAATGCAGGTCGGTGGTAAACAGGCAGGCCGCCGGGAAAATGCCTTTTCCCTCTTTGCCTTCGCTTTCCCCGAAGAGCTGTTTCCACCATTCGGTCAGGTAACCCAGCTTAGGCTCAAAGGCCGAAAGAATTTCGATAGTTTTGTGCTTGCGGTATAAAAGATTACGGATCCCTGCGTAAAGAGCCGCCGGGTTGGTTCTCACATCGGGAGTCCGGTTTAATTCCGAGAAAGCGGCAGCTCCCTTCAAGACTTCGGCGATATCGATTCCGGCTACCGCCATTACCAGCAATCCCACCGGAGACAATACGCTGAAGCGTCCGCCGACGTCATCGGTAATGATAAAATTCGGATACCCGCTTTCCCGGGTTTCTTTTCTTAAAATCCCCTTTTCCCGGTCGGTGATGACATAAATTCTCCGGTTGGCTTCGCTTTCTCCATATTTCTCCAGCAGCAGGTTTTTGAAAACCGCAAAAGCTACCGCGGTTTCCAGGGTAGTGCCGGATTTGGAGATGACCAGCAGGGTGAAATCTTTGTCCTTAACCTGGTCGATGATTTCCTGGTAATAGTCGGGGCTTAAGTTGTGCCCCGCGAATAAAATTTCCGGATTTTTATTTGGGCTTAAAGCGCTGATCGCCGCCCGGCCTCCCAGATAGGAACCGCCCACTCCCAGGCTGATCATCGCCTGGGATTTTTGCCGGATTTCTCCGGCTACCCGGTTAATTTCTTCGACTTGCGGCATCATGGTTTGGGGGAGAGCAAGCCAGCCCAGGAATTCGCTGCCCTTGCCGGTTTTATGGTTGAGGCTTTCCCAGGCCCGGTTGAGCTCCGGAGTAATTTCCATCCGGTCTCGTTCATTAATAAACCCTTCCAGGTATTGGGTGGTAATGTTTATCATATCGCGGCCTCCCCTTCGTCGTTGTTTAACAAGTTATTGATGGTATCCAGTTCCTTGAGAAAGAGATTTAACAATTCGGGATTAAAATTTATCCCTCTTTTGCTTTCCAGTTCGGTTAGGGCGTCTTCGGTGGAAATGGCTTCGTGATAGGGGCGTTTAGTGATGATGGCGTCAAAATAATCGGCTAAGTGGATAATTTGAGAGCCGATGGGAATTTCTTCGGCTTTTAAACCTTCCGGATAGCCGGTGCCGTCGTATTTTTCATGGTGATATTTGATCAGAGGGAGAATATCCCAGGGGAAACGAACATCCTTCAGGATATTGAAGCCGATTACCGGGTGAGTGCGGATCAGTTCCTGCTCTTCAGGGTTAAGCGAACTTTCTTTCAGCAGGATTTGATCGGAAATCCCGATTTTTCCCACATCATGGAGGTAGCCGGCAATTTCTACGGCATCGGCGTCTTCTTTGGACAAACCCATAGCCTGCGCCAGGACGGCGGAAATGGTGGCCACCCGGCTGGAATGGAATTTAGTGTATTTATCCCGCGCGTCGATGGTTTGGGCCAGGGCCTTTACCGTATCGATGTAAGCGTCATTCAAGTGCTGGTATAGTTCCCGGATTTTGGCTCCGGCCTTGGCGTATTCGATCCCGATGGCCGCCAGTAATTGCAGGGTGGAAAATAATTCCAGGTCTTTTTCGCTGCTGGGGAGCAGCTCCCCGGCTTTTTCAAATTCCTGGGCGGCTTTTTCAAATTCTTCTTTATAGATATAGGCTGCACCCATGCTGAAGTGAGCGTAAATGGAGCCGGGTTTGCGCTTGATGATTTCTTCAAATTGCTCCATGGCGGGTTCCAGTTCTCCCAAGCGCAGGTGGGCGATTCCCAGGTAATAGCGGGTATAAAAGTCATAGGGGTTTAGTTTTAGCAGTTTGCGGAATTCATCAATGGCTTTATAAGCTTCTCCCATTCGGATGTAGGCTTCTCCCAGAGCCAGCCTTAATCTGGTGTCGGTGGGATTAAGCTGCCAGGCTTTTTCAAAATAAGGAATCGCCTGGGCAGGCTGGTCTGAAGCGACCAGGGCTGAACCCAGGGCGTAATTGGCATAGGAATGGTTGGGGATGATTTCTACGGCTTTCTTTAGTTGTTCTATGGCTTCCGGGTACTTGCCCATTTGGGTAAAGAGCAAGCCGGAATAGTAATAAACTTCGCCGTCACTCGGATCCAGTTCCAGTACTTTCTGGAAATGTTCCAGCGCTTCGTGGGATTTGCCCATGGTTTTTTTGAGCAAACCGAGGCGGAAATGAGTTTCTTTTACATCCGGAGCCAGTTTCAGGGCGGTTTCATATTTTTCCTGGGCCTTTTCCATCTTGAATTGTTTTTCGTAGATTTTACCCAGCTCCAGGTACGGCAAAGCCCAGGACGGCGCTTGATGGGTGCTTTGGGTCAGGTATTCTTCGGCTTTTTCCAGGTTTTCCAGATCGTTGGCCGTAGTTCCGATAAGATAAGTGGCTTTGATGTAATTCGGCTTCTTTTCCAAGACTTTTTTAAGATATTGAAAAGCTTGCTGTTTTTGCCCGCTTTCATAAAGGGCCAGGGCCAGATGATAATTCAAACTGGGAGTCTCGCCGGTTTTAGCTTCGTTGCGAAATGCCGCCAGGGCTTCCTCATAATTTTTGGTTTTGAGGTGGGCTAAACCAAGATATAGCCAGGCATTCTCAATTTGGGGGTCGCGGTGTAAGCCCTCGATAATTTCAGAAACGGCTTTTTGGGGGTTACCCAAAATATAAAACGCGATGCCGGCCATGAAATATTGAAAAGCTGTACGGCTTGGGCTGCCGCAAAATTTTTCCCAACTTTTGGTAGTAGCGGCGATAAAATCTTCGGGCTCGGCTTCTACGTATTTTAAGGTTAAGTCCTCGTCTTCATCCCGCATTTTTAGCCAGACCGAAATTGCGGTATTCCAGTCCGCTTGACGGGAATAAACCATCCCCAGATGAAAACGAGCCGGCTGGAAAGAATGAGAGAGCTTTAATAACTGCTCAAAATAACTGGCGGCAAGCTTGAAATCTTCCTGCTCCTCGTGATAGAGGCCCATTTGATATAGGGCCTCCATGTCATCCGGACGTTCGGCCAGAGTTTTTTCCAGTAAGGGCAAATTCCAGTTTTTATTCATGTTTATTCACTTTGCTTTGTGTCATTAATTTTCATCCGGTTCTTTGTTTTGTTTAACCGGTTTAATAGAAAGTTCGGATTTTTTTTCGTCTAAACCGACTATTACTTTTTGCTGGGGTTGAATTTCCCCGCCCAGCAATTCGGAGGCCAGTTTGTCTTCCAGGTATTTTTGAATGGCCCGCCTCAAGGGTCTTGCTCCATATACCGGGTCGTATCCTTGCTGGACCAGAAAAGTTTTAGCCTCGTCGCTCACTTCCAGCTGGATTTTCTGGTCGCTCAAGCGATTTTCCAAGGTCTTTAGCTGGATGTCGACGATTTGCTTGATCTGTTCTTCTTTTAAACTATTGAAGATGACGGTTTCATCGATGCGGTTGAGAAATTCCGGGCGAAAACCGGCCTTTAAAGTTTCCATGACCAAGGCGCGCATCTTTTCGTCTTCCCGCCCGTGCAGTTCGTTTATGTACTGGCTGCCCAGGTTGGAAGTCATGATGATGATGGTATTTTTAAAGTTGACCGTGCGGCCGTGGCTGTCGGTCAGGCGGCCGTCTTCCAGAATTTGCAGCAGCAGGTTGAATACTTCCGGATGGGCTTTTTCGATTTCATCAAACAAGACTACTGAATACGGCCTTCTTCTAACCGCTTCGGTCAGTTGACCGCCTTCTTCGAATCCCACATAGCCGGGAGGAGCGCCAATCAAGCGGGAAACCGTGTGTTTTTCCTGGTATTCGGACATATCCAGCCGGATCATGGCTTTTTCGGTATCAAAGAGAAATTCGGCTAAGGTGCGGGCCAGCTCGGTTTTGCCTACTCCGGTGGGGCCTAAAAAGATAAAAGAACCCATCGGTCGCTTAGGGTCGGAAATGCCGGAGCGGGCTCTTCGCACGGCGTTGGCTACGGCGGCCAGGGCTTCATCTTGCCCCACGACCCGTTCCCGCAGTTGAGTTTCCATTTGCAGTAATTTGCTTCTTTCCCCTTCCATCAGTTTGGAAAGCGGGATTCCGGTCCAGCGGGAGATAACTTCGGCGATATCTTCCTCGTCCACTTCTTCTTTGAGGAATTTAGTTTTAGTTTGAATTTCCGCCAGCCGTTGATTTTCTGCTTCCAGCTGTTTTTGCAACTCGGGGATTTCTCCGTAACGCAGGGTAGCCACTTTATCGAACTCGGCTTTTCTTTCCAAGTCGGTTTCGGTATTTTTCTTTTTTTCGATTTGTTCTTTAAGGCTGCGGATTCTGGTGATGGCGTCTTTTTCCAGCTGCCACTTTTTCAGCAGTTCCTCGTATTCTCTTTTAAAGCTGTCCCGTTCTTTTTTTATTTTGGCCAGGCGTTCTTCGGAGGCCGGGTCTTTTTCTTTCCCCAAGGCTTGGATTTCTATTTCAATTTGCATGATCTTGCGTTTGATCAGGTCGATTTCTCCGGGGAGGGAGTCGATTTCAATTCTCAGTCCGGCGGCCGCTTCGTCAATCAAATCAATAGCTTTATCCGGCAGAAAGCGGTCGGCGATATAACGGTCGGACATGGTGGCGGCGGCTACCAGGGCGGTATCTTTTATTTTCACCCCGTGGTGAATTTCGTAACGTTCCTTTAAGCCTCTTAAAATGGCGATGGTGTCTTCTAGGGTCGGCTCGGTAACCAGAACAGGCTGGAATCTTCTTTCCAGGGCGGCGTCTTTTTCAATATATTTACGGTATTCGTCTAAAGTGGTGGCCCCAATGGCCCGCAAGGTTCCCCGGGCCAGGGCGGGTTTCAGCATGTTGGCGGCGTCAATTGCCCCTTCAGCTCCACCCGCTCCCACCAGGGTATGCAGTTCGTCAATGAAGAGGACGATTTCGCCTTCGCCTTGCTCGATTTCTTTTAAAACCGCCTTGAGCCGGTCTTCAAATTCTCCCCGGTACTTAGTTCCGGCTACCAGGGAGCCTAAATCCAAAGCGATTACCCGCTTGTTTTTCAAGCCCTCGGGGACATCTTCCTTGACGATCCTTTGGGCCAGGCCTTCGACGATGGCGGTTTTACCCACCCCGGGGTCGCCGATTAAAACCGGGTTGTTTTTGGTTTTTCGCAACAAGACTTGGATGATTCTGCGGACTTCTTCGTCCCGTCCGATCACCGGGTCCAGTTTATACTGCGCGGCCATTTGGGTTAAATCCCGCCCGTAGCGGGTTAAGGCCTGGTATTTATCTTCCGGATTTTGGTCGGTAATTTTTTGGCTGCCCCTGATTTCGGTTAAAGCCTTATATACTGCATCGGTAGTGACGCCGAAGCGTTTTAGAATTTGAGCCGCTTGCGTAAGTCCCAGCAGCAAATGTTCGGTAGAAAGAAATTCATCTTTTAACCGGTTCATTTCGTTTTGGGCCAGCTCGATCACTTGTTTGAGCTGGGCAGAAATATAGGAACCGGCATGTCCGGAAATTTTGGGGCGCTTTTGCAAGTCTTCCAGAACCAATTTATCGATGGTTTCGGGATTGCTGCCGATGCGCTTGAGAATTGTCGGGACAATGCCTTCTTCCTGGCGTAAGAGGGCCAGCAAAAGGTGTTCCGGGGTGATCTCTTGGCTTTGCATATCATCGGCCAATTCCTGGGCCGACTGCATGGCTTCTTGAGCTTTAAAGGTAAATTTGTCCATTCTCATATTTGTTCGCCTCCGATTACTCGGTTTAACCTCATAATCTTAGATAAGAAGCCCGCAAACTCCTCCAAGCAGGGGGAAAATCAAGCGGCTAGAATAATAATTTCAGGAAGGGGGTAGAAAATAATGTATAAAAGAATTCTTTGCGGAGTGGACGGCTCCAAATATTCCGAGAAAGCCGCCCGGCATGCGGTGGAATTGGCGAAACTTTGCCAGGCGGAGTTGACCTTTATGTATGTAGTGCCGATTACTTTATTGAATTTGCTGGCTCCCAGCACCAGCATGGTAACCCCGGAATTTATTCCCGAGCAGGCGGAAGATTCTATGAAAAAGCGAGGAGAGGAAATTTTAAAAGAGATCAAAGAAAGACATCTGGCGGAGTTAAGTAACATAAATACCGCACTTGAAGTGGGGCATCCGGACGATGCGTTATCTACCGCAGCCAAGGAAGACGGTTATGATTTGCTGGTGGTGGGCAGCCGGGGAATGAGCGAGTTGCAGGGCTTGTTTATGGGGAGTGTAAGTACTCATTTGATTCATTCCTCGCCTTGTCCGATTTTGGTAGTAAAATAATTGTAAGAGATTAAATAAAAAAAGGCGGTTTTAAAACCGCCTTTTTTTATTTCCGGATTATACCCTAGTATTTAATTTCCGTTCCATTGGGATAGCGCTTAGGCCGCGGAGGGGTGGGGGTGGTCTGGTTGGCCAGAGATTTCAAGGCATCTCCCCATTTGGTATCCTTAACAAAGGCCAGGTTCTCATAATTGTAGCCGAATCTCTTGGTATTGGGAGCGTAGATGCTCAAGCCTTTGGATTCGGGATGGGTTCTTTGGTTGGACTCATTCTCCAGCACCACTTCACCGAGCACTTCCTGAATTCGATCAGAGGTTTCCTTAAGCTCGGGGTCTGAGGTGACTTTGCCGATATTCTTGGCGATGTGGTTTAAATCGCGAATATCTTTATAAGGAGTTAAGTATCCGCCGGCATAATTTTCAGCTTTCAGGATCGAACTTTTGACCAGATCTTTTTCGTTGGTGTTGATGATGGACTCGGCAAATTCGTTTACCGTGTCTTTTAAAGTATCGATTTTGTTCAGATCTACCGCCGAGAAGGTCGGAACCGAATATTGGTTTTTACTGCAGACATCTACTACCAGGCGGGCTAATTCTCGCGGGCCGACATCGATTTTGCGATCCATCAGTTTTTGAGCCTGGTTAATCGCCTCGGGCAGTCTATTTCCTCCCAGAATGGTGGTATAGTTCCAGCCGGCGGCTCCTTCGGTTTCCTCGGAAGCCAGCAGGAAATCTCCGGCCCCTTTTAACTCGTAAGCCACTTCGGTTTCCGCCATCAGGCAGGCGTCAAAACCAATGATGTCGATTTTTTTCCCGGTCTCTTTTACCGCAGCCTTAAGAGCCTTGGCGATATCGGGAGTGCTCATAATTCCGCTGCCGTCTGATTCGTCAGCCATGGCTCCGGCAAAACCGGCTCCGTGGTCGTTTAAAATAACCGCAACGTGCTCGGAGGGAAATCTTTTCATTGCATCGATGGTGAATCTTTTTAAGGTTTCCGGAGAAGACATATCTACCCGGCCGAAATCTTCAAACATTTCCGATTTGATTTCATTGGGGGTATTGTCTTTGGTCAGGTAATAACCCCGGCAGTTTTGCCAGTCTCCCACAAAGGGTTTGGGCAGGGGTTTGTTTCCCACGTCAACGTAAGCCACCAGATGAGTGTTGGGGTCAGAACCGACTTTTTCCTGCTGGTCCAGGTTGGTTAACTGATATTTGGTAAGGTTGCAGTCGGCTGCGACATAATTAAGAAACAGCCATTTGGCTTTGGGTTTAAGCGGCTGAATATCGGTTCCCGGCTGATTAACCTCTACGGTGTCCTTCGGGTTAGGTTGGGTATCGGTTTTGGGCCGGGTGATTTTCGATTGAAGTTTACTAGTTTTAGCAGTAGATTTAGCGGTTACGGCGCCGATTTTTTCGATTTTGGCAACGTCCATTTATACGCCTCCTTCTAAAATTAAAAAATTTGACTTAACCTTTGCTACTTACCCATATTATCAAAGGCCGCAAGATAATGCAAGCAACATTTGTTAAAAAAATGTAAACTTTTTTGGGAATATTTTTATATTTTAGCTTAAGCCTTATTTTATGCAGGTAGGAACTTTTCTTTTCAGCTAGAAAATATAAACTATGCTGTTAAACAGGATTTTTTATTTTGATGCCGCTCACTTTTTGCCCGGTTATCAAGGGAAATGCGGTAAGCTTCACGGACATACTTATAAGCTGGAAGTGTCCATTGAGGGTAAAATGGCGGAAAGCGGAATGATTCTTGATTTTTCCAGCTTAAGCCAAATCGTGCAGGAAAGAGTTTCGGATATTTTGGATCATAATTTGTTGAACGATTTTATGCCTAATCCTACTTGCGAAAAGATCGCCTTTTTTATTTGGGAAAAGCTGGCTTCAAAGCTTAATCTGTATTCTTTGAAGTTATGGGAAGGCAAAAATAATTCAGTAACGCTTTACCATTCCGACTTGGATACCGCACTTTAAGGAGGAACGCAAATGTTTCAAACTAGAGGCTCGATGATTTTTAACGAGATTATGGAGCAGCCCCAGGCCTGGGAAAAAACTATCAAAAAATTTGAGGAGCAAATAACCGAATTGTCCGGTTGGTTCGCTCAGGAAAATTTCAAACAGTTGCTTTTTGTGGGTTGCGGCAGTTCTTATAATATTGGAATGTATTCCAGCCGTGCCATGAATTATTTCGGTTTTCAGGCCTCGCAAGCTTTTCCAGCGTCTGAGCTTTTCTTTTATCCCCAAGTTCCTTTGGTAGTGAGAGAAAATACCTTAGCCGTCTTAATTTCCCGTTCAGGGGAAACCGATGAGATGATTAAAGCCGCCGGTATGCTGAGGCAGCACCAGGTCAAAATCTTGCTGCTCTGCTGCCAGAATGATTCAACCTTAGGGCGTATGGCGGATAAGGTTATCGTACTGGAAGAAGCCATGGATGAAGGAATTGCCGCCATTAAGTCTTTTTCCGGTTTACTGCTGTTATCGTTGTTGATTTGCGGTTTAATTTTAAACAAACCGGAATTTGTTGCCGAATTAAAAACTTTGCCGGGGCTGTTTAATTTAAAAGATTTTCAAAAAGAAATTCAAAATATGGGTATGCAGAAATATAACCGTGTGGTGTGCCTGGGGAATGGATTTAACGAAGGCATGGCTCGAGAGGCTGCCTTGAAAATTATTGAAATTTCTTCTTGCGCCGCCGATGCTCACCAGGCTATGGAATACCGCCATGGCACTATCGGCAGCATCTATACTCAAACCCTGGTGGTGATTTTTCAATCCGATACTTTTAAGGATTATGAACGTCATTTATCCCGGGAAATCGCTGCGTATAAAGGGGCCAGGGCGTTGATTTGCGAAGAGGCCGACCAGCAAACCAAGATGGCCACGGAGTATATTGTTGAGTTGAAATCCGGTCTTTCTGAAATAAGCCGTGGAATCTTAATGCTGCCCCCGCTCCAGCTTTTTGCCTTTCACCTGGCCATGGCCAAGGGCATCAATCCCGATAAATTGCGCAGGGTAGCCCAGGTGGTGAGATTAAAGGAGCCGGGATGGAGAGAAGAAAATAAGACGGATGCGGCGGAGGAAACGGAATCCGTGCCCCCCGAAAAGTCCGGGGAAATGTCCTCTGTGGTGGAAAATCCCGAGGCTAGAGCTTCAGCTTCTCCGCAAATCGAGAATTAAGCGTTATTCCTAGATTATCGCCGGCTTTTAAGGAGATTATTTTGAATTATCATCAAGCCATAAGTTATCTTTACGGTTTGATTGATTATGAAAAATCCCCTCGTTTTCCCTATAGTCAGGTCAAGCTTAAGAGATCCAGAGAGCTGTTTAAGCGCTTGGGAAATCCGGAAAAGCAGTTAAAGATAATTTCTGTAGCAGGCACCAAGGGCAAGGGGTCAACCAGCGCTATTTTAAGCTCGATTTTGCAGCATGCCGGCTTTAAGGTAGGCTTGTATACCAGCCCCCATCTGGTGGATTTCCGGGAGCGCATCAGGGTTAATTTTACCTGGATTCCCCCGGAGGCCCTGGCCGAGCTGACCACCAATTTAAAACCGGTTATCGAGGGAATGAGGGAGCATTATCCCTTCGGCTCTCCTACTTATTTTGAAGTATCGGTCGCCATGGCCTATTTATATTTTTTAAGTCAAGGAGTAGATTTCGCCGTGATGGAAGTGGGGCTGGGGGGAAGGCTGGACGCCACCAACACCGGCAAACCGGTGCTCTCGATCATCACTCCCATAAGTTATGACCACATGGAAATTTTGGGCGATACTTTGGAGAAAATTGCCGGGGAAAAAGCCGGGATTATCAAGCGGGGAAGTCCTTTAATTCTGGCTCCTCAACTTCCGGAATCATTGAAAAAATTGAACCGGATTATTTCTGCCAAGCAAGTTTCAACCATCAGGGTAGGGGAGGATACCGGCTGGAAATTAATCGAGTCCGGACTTAGGGGGAGCCGATTTGATTTTTATGGCATCAAGAAACAATATCGCGATTTATCGCTTCCGCTTATGGGAGCGCACCAGTTGGTTAATACGGCCACAGCCTTGAGCGCGATCGAGCAACTGGAGGAACGGGGTTATCAGATTTTCGAATCCGCCATTAAAGCAGGAGTGGCGCAGGTCGCCTGGCCGGGCAGGAACGAACTGTTTGATTCGCTTCCCCGGGTTCTTTTGGATGTGGCGCATAATCTTGCTTCCGCCCGGGCCTTAGGGGAGGTAATTCGGCAAATCGTCCCCCGGCATAAAGCCGTCCTGGTTTTTGGAATTTTAAAAGAAAAAGATATCCGTGGAGTTTTAAGCGAGCTATTGCCTTTATGCTCCCGAGTGTATTTCACTACCCCCAACAACCCCCGGGCGGAAAATTCCGAAGTTTTGCTGGAAATCAGCCGGGAATTTTTGGTGGAGGGCCAAATTGCAGCTTCGCCGCTTGAAGCCTTGAAGGCGGCAATGAAAGCGGCGGCTCCCGGAGAGTTGGTGGTGATCGCCGGTTCTTTTTATCTGGCCGGAGAATTAAGACCCTTGATAGAAAAATTAGCAGCCCAAAATAAGCTCCAGGAGGGAATAAATTGAGAAGAAAAGCTTTTTTTCTGACGCTGGTTTGCTGTTTATTGAGTTTCATGCAGCCGATAGTGGCCACTCCTTATCTGAACGGGAGCGAGCCCGAAAAAATTAAGAAGTTTGTCGGCCAGATGGTAGCCGTGGAGGGAGTGGTGATGGATTCGCACATCGCCCGAAGCGGAAAGGTCAGGTTCTTGAATTTCGGCCCGGAATATAAAACCGCTTTCGCGGTAGTGATTTTTACCGGCGATCTTAAAAATTTCAAATCCATCGGTGAACCCACCGAATATTACCTGGGGAAAAGAGTAGTGGTCAGCGGCAGAATAAAAATCTATAAAGGACGTCCGGAAATTATTGTGGAAAATCCTAGACAGATTAAAACGAAATAAATTTAAAATTGGGCATATTTATTAGAGGAGGGGATAACATGCCGGTTGTAGTTACCATTGAACGTCATATTATGAATACCCAGAGCCTTTTTCCTAAGGCTACGGGGGAACTTTCCAGACTGCTGAACGATATCTCCTTAGCCGCTAAATTGGTTCACCGGGAAGTCAGCCGGGCCGGACTTATTGATATCTTAGGCCCTACCGGAGAGGAAAATCCGCATGGCGAGAAAGTTCAAAAGCTGGATCGCTTTGCCAATGAAATATTTATTCGCTATTTATCATACGGAGGGCACCTATGCGTGCTGGCTTCCGAAGAATGCGAAGATGTGGTGGCGGTTCCTCAAGGAAAAGTGGGTAAATACATTTTGCTGATCGATCCTCTGGATGGTTCATCTAACATCGACGTCAACATTTCCATAGGTTCGGTGTTCTCCATCTACCGGAGAAAAAGTTCAGAGGGGCCGGGAACCCTTGAGGATTGTCTGCAGCCGGGTGTTGAACAGGTAGCCGCAGGCTATATTATTTACGGTTCTGGAACCATGTTTCTTTATACTACCGGAGATGGGGTTCATGGGTTTACTCTTGATCCCGGTATCGGAGAATTTTTGCTTTCCAACGAACACATTCAAATACCCTTTAAGGGAAGAATATATAGCGTAAACGAAGGGAACAGCTTGTATTTTTCTAATCCGATCAAGCGCTATCTCAATTATTTAAAGGACTACGCTCCGGAAACCAATCGCCCCTATACATCCCGTTATGTCGGGTCGATGGTAGCCGATATTCATCGAACCTTGTTTTTTGGGGGAATATTTATGTATCCCTCCACGACCAAATCGCCTAACGGAAAGTTGCGATTGCTTTACGAAGTAAACCCCATGGCGTTTATCGTGGAGCAGGCAGGAGGCAAAGCCAGCGACGGCTGCCAGAGAATTCTGGAAATCAAGCCCGAAAGGCTTCACCAGCGCACCCCTTTGTTTATCGGCAGCAAGAGAGACGTGGAAGAGGCCGAAGCTTTCTTGCGGGGAGAAAAATAAATATAAACCAACCGGCACATGAATCCGGCAAAGCTTAGAAAATACTGGATTTAACTTCCATTTTGTGTTAAAATTGGTTAAAGTTTTTTTAGACTCTTTTTAATTACTACGGAGGATTAACACATGGAAGCGTTATTATGGCTTAAAATGAATTTGCCTTATTTGCTGTTGGTTTGTTTTTCTATCGGGCTTACCATCATGCTCCACGAGTTTGGGCACTTTATTGCCGCCAGACGGGCAGGGATTACGGTGTATGAATTTTCGGTAGGTTTCGGCCCAAAAATCTGGCAGAAAAAGTATGATGATACCATTTATACGGTAAGGTTGTTTCCTATGGGAGGATTCGTTAACATTAAAGGACTGGATGAGCCGGATGATGACCCCAATACCCCCAACAGTTACCAGAACACCAATGTCTGGCAAAAAATGTCGGTGGTGTTTTACGGGCCGCTCTTTAATTATATCGGCGCCCTGATTTTGTTCTGGTTTGTGGGTTTGTTTTTTGGGATTGGCCAGTTCGGGGTGGATGTCAGCAGTCAACTGGCGGAAGTGCTACCCAATAAACCAGCGGCTATTGCCGGAGTAAAGAAATTCGACACCGTGCTTTCGGTTAACGGCAAAACGGTGAAAGACGGAAAAGAGATGGTTCGTGCCATCAATGCTTTGCCGAACAAGGAAATTACCCTTAAAATCCTGCGCGGCAAGCAAGAGCAATATATTAAGGTAAAGAGTTATGTCGGGGATAAGGGCCAGGGGTTAATCGGCATTCGCCCCGCCTTGCTGTTGAATATGAATTTTGTCAAAGCCCCGCTGGGGAAAACCCTGCTATGGGGGTTGGAGGAAATCTGGCGTTATACCATCGCCCCCATTATGATCGTGGTTTCCTTGCTTAACCGGGATATTTCTCCTTCGATGGTAGGTGAAGGAATTATGGGCCCCATCGGGATCGGCCAGTTATTGTTTGAAGTCTCTAAGAAAGGAATTCCCTGCTTACTGTTGCTTTCAGCGGTAGTCAGCGTGGCTTTAGGCATCACCAACTTGCTGCCGATTCCAGCCTTGGACGGCATGCGCTTGCTGCTGCTATTGATCGGCGGGATAAGAGGCCGTCAGTTTGATCCTAAAAAAGAGGCCATGGTGCATACGGTGGGTTTTTATGCCTTAATGGTGATTTTTGTGCTGCTGACCAAGCAGGATATAGAAAGAATTGTCCGTGGCCAGATCTTCTTCAAATGATAAAATGAGCGGAACGAAATCCAGTTTTTTCCCCCGGCGGCAAAGCCGCGAGGTTAAGGTCGGCGATCTAATCATCGGCGGCAATAATCCTGTAGTGGTTCAAGGGATGACCAAGTCGCCTTCCGACCAGCCGGAGCAGATTATCGCCGAGGTCATGAAAATGGAAGCTGCCGGATGCCGCCTGGCCCGGCTTTCCGTTCCGGACACGAATGCCGCCCGGGTTTTCGGGCAGGTTAAACAGGCCGTTAAAATTCCGCTGATCGCCGACATTCATTTTGATTACCGCCTGGCTTTAGCGGTGCTGGAACAAGGGGCTGACAAGATTCGTCTGAACCCTGGGAATTTGAGAAACGAACAAGAAATAAGAACTGTTGTTCGCGCTTGCCGGAAAGGGAAAGTTCCTATTCGGGTGGGAGTTAACGCCGGTTCCTTGGAACCGGCCTTGCTGAAACAATACGGCGGGGTGACTCCCGAGGCTCTGGCGCAAAGCGCCTTAAAAGAAGTGGCATTGCTGGAGCAGGAAGATTTTTGCGAGATCATCATCTCAGTCAAATCCTTCGAAGTGCCTTTAACTTTAGCCACTTACCGGCTGCTGGCCGAAAAGGTGGATTATCCTTTTCATATCGGAATTACCGAAGCGGGCCCCGGCTGGCGGGGGGTGGTGCGCTCCAGCGTGGGCATCGGGTTGCTTCTGGCAGAAGGACTGGGAGATACCCTGCGGGTTTCTCTTACTGCTCCCTCGGTGGAGGAAATTTGGGCCGCCCGCGAAATATTGAAATCCTTGGAAATGGCGCAAGGGGGCTTAACTCTGGTTTCCTGCCCAGGCTGCGGCAGGAAAGAATATGATGTAGAAGCTATCGCCCGGGAAGTGGAAAAATCCCTGGCCGGGATAAAAATTCCGCTTAAAGTTGCGGTAATGGGATGCCCGGTTAACGGGCCGGGAGAGGCCAGAGGTGCTGACATTGGGATCGCCGGGGGCTTGAAGCAGGGAATTCTATTTAAGCAAGGAAAGATATTAAAAAAATTGCCGGTAAAAGATGCTCTCGGCGAGTTATTGAAAGAAGTTGAGATAATCATACAGGAAAGGGAAAAATTATTATGAAAATGAGCCGCTTATTTTTCCATAGCTTGAAGGAAGTTCCCCAGGACGCCGAAGTTCCCAGCCATATTTTAATGATTCGAGCGGGCATGATTATGCGTCTGGCTTCGGGCATGTATCATTACCTGCCTCTGGGGTTTAAGGCTTTGAAAAATATCGAGAATATTGTCCGGGAGGAAATGGATAAGGCCGGAGGCCAGGAATTGCTGATGCCGGCTTTAAACCCTGCGGAAATCTGGAAGGAAAGCGGGCGCTGGGATGAGATGGGCGATAATATGTTCCGCTTGAAAGATCGTAACCAGCACGAATTTTGCCTGGGAATGACCCATGAAGAAATCATCACCGAAATTGTCAGGAAAAGGGTTAAGTCTTACCGGGAATTACCCTTGATGCTATACCAGATCCAGACTAAATTCCGCGATGAACCAAGACCCCGGGGCGGTTTGATCCGGGGGCGGGAATTCGTGATGAAAGACATGTATAGCTTTCATATCTCCTGGAAAGACCTGCGTCACACCTATGACAAGATGTATAAGGCGTATTCCAATGCTTTTACCCGCTGCGGCTTGAATTTCAAGGTAGTGGAGGCCGATTCGGGAGCGATGGGCGGGGATTGCTGCCATGAATTCATGCTGGCTTCTCCTTTTGGCGAAGATACCATGTTTTATTGCCCGGCCTGCGACTATGCCGCTAACTTGGAGTTGGCTTATTTCTCTCAGCCTGGAAGCGAAGATTTGTCCGATTACGGTCCGGAAATCGAACAAATTGCCACTCCGGGGGTTTCCACCATTGAGCAGCTTTCGAATTTCTTAAAGCTGCCCCCCCAGAGTTTTATTAAAACCTTGATTTATAAGACCGAAGGCCGGTTTTTGGCGGTTTTGATTCGGGGCGACCGGGAATTAAATGAAGTTAAATTAAGAAAAGCTTTAAAAGTTAAGATTCTAGAGATGGCCGACGCCGGGGAAATTGAGCAGGCAACCGGCGGCCCTCTGGGCTTTTCCGGCCCCATCGGCTTAAAAGGCGTTACCGTGATTGCCGACTCCGAAGTGGTGGGAATGAAAAACGCTGTGGCGGGGGCCAACTTGAAAGATTATCATTTCCGCAACGTGGCGTTTGGGCGCGATTTTAAACCGGATATGATTGAGCAAGTCCGCAACGCGGTGGAAGGCGACCTCTGCCCCAAATGCAAGGAAAAAATGGCGATGGATAGAAGCGTTGAAATCGGTCATATTTTTCAGTTGGGCACGAAATATTCTCAGGCGATGGGCGCCACCTTCCAGGATGAAAACGGGGAAGAAAAACCGGTTATCATGGGTTGCTACGGCATCGGGGTATCCCGCATGGTGGCCGCGGTAATCGAGGGGAATAATGATAAGGACGGAATCATCTGGCCTGTATCGGTGGCTCCGTATAAAGTGATGGTAATGCCGGTTATGGCCAACAGTCCCGAACAGATGGCGGTGGCCGAACAACTTTACCGGGAACTGCAAGCAGAGGGGATTGAAGTTCTGCTGGAAGACCGGGATTTAAGGCCCGGCGTGAAATTTAAAGATGCCGATTTGATGGGGATACCGGTTCGACTGGTGATCGGCGACAAGACCCTGCCCAACGGCGAACTGGAATTTAAAATTCGCAAGACCGGGGAAGTCAGGCTGGTGAAAATCACCGAAGCTAAGGAATTGGTGAAAGAATTTATCCGAAAGGAACTCGAGGAGTTAAATAAAAATTGTCAGATATAGTTATGAACGCAAAAATTTTATTGATTGATAATTTGGGCACCCAAAGATTGGAATTGGAGGAAGCCGGCAAGGTTTTAAGCCAGGGAGGGCTGGTGGCTTTTCCTACTGAAACGGTTTACGGCTTGGGGGCCAATATGTTTAATGAAGAAGCGGTAAAAAAGATTTTTACGGTGAAGAATCGTCCCCAGGGGCTGCCCCTGACCTTGCATCTCTCTTCCAGCAAGTATATTGAGCGTTGGGTTAAAGAGATTCCCGAAAAAATTGTTCCTTTGATTGAGCAGTTTTTGCCCGGCCCCTTGATGTTGATCATGGAAAAAGCCCCATCGGTTCCCGACAGCGTAACCGCCGGGAGCAATAAGATCGGCATCAGGGTGCCCCATCATCCTTTGAGTTCGGCTTTATTAGGGTTGGCCGGGATTCCGGTGGTGGCGACTTCCGCCAATTTATCAGGTTCGCTTTCTACCATTACGGCCCAACAAGTGGAAGAAATTTTTAACGGTCAAATCGATCTAATTTTGGATTCTCCGGTTCAGCCCATGGGGATTGAATCGACGATTTTGGATGTAACCACATTAAAACCCAGACTTTTGCGCACGGGATTCATTTCGGCCCAGGAAATTTCCCGGGTTCTGGGAGAAGAAGTCATGTTGTCGCCGGAAGCTTTTCTGGCCCGTAACCATACCAAGGAATTGTGCTATAACGAAGTCTGGCTGGTTAAGGAATCATCCGAGGGTGAAACCAGCGAGAAGAAATTGCTGGAGTTGGCGCAAGATCATCCCGAGCGAGATAAAAGTTTTCTGTTAACCAACCAGGCTGAGCAGGCGTTGGCAGAATTCGGCAAGGTCTATCGCCTGGGAGATCGGGAAAATCCCGAGGAAATCGCCGGTAATTTATTCACAGTTTTGATTGAGTTGAAAAAAAATCCCGGGGACTTACTTTTGATTGAAGGTATAAAAGAAGATGGCGTCGGTTCGGCTATTATGGAAAGGCTGGAGAAATTCAGCAGCAAAATTATAGACTAGGGTTCGAAGATTTATCGAGGGGTACAACATGGAAGAAAAGAAAATTTTAGTCGGGGCTGATCATGCCGGATTTGGGCTGAAAGAAGAAATAAAGGATTTTTTAAGTTCGGAAGGCTGGTTGGTTTCGGATTTGGGGCCTTTTGCCGGGGAAGAAAGTTGCGATTATACTTTAACTGCATTCCAGGGCGGGGAAAGAGTAGCCGCCGGAGAATTTCCCTTCGCGGTGTTAATTTGCGGAACCGGGATGGGGATGGCTATTGCTGCCAACAAGGTAAACGGGATAAGGGCGGTGACCTGCCAGGATCAAATAACCGCTTTTTATACCAGGGCTCATAACGATGCCAATGTGTTGTGTCTGGGCGGGAGAATTACCACTCCGCTGGTGGCTCAGGAAGTGGTCCGAGTTTTTTTGCGGACCCCGTTCTCAGGTGGGCGGCACCAAAGAAGGATTGGGCAGATTTTAGATTTCGAGCAAGCTCAAAAAACCGGTTGTTGAAAATTTGGAGTTGGAAAATCAAAGGTTTAGGGTAAGGCCGAACAAGAATAGAGGGCATAGATGAATCTGGAAGAGCGCCAGGAAAAAGTTTTAATGTTTCTTTTGCGAGAATTTATTGCTCATCCGGAACCGGTGGGCTCAAAACTATTGTGTCATAAATACCAGCTGGATTGCTCTTCTGCCACGGTTCGTAATGTCATGTCCAATCTGGAAAGCCAGGGGTTTTTATATCAACTGCATTTTTCCGGAGGAAGAATTCCGGCTCCTAAGGCATACCGGTATTATGTTAACAAGTTAATGCAGTCTGATTTGCAGCCCGAAAAGGCCATTAAGGAGCAACTGACCCAGGATACCAAAGTTTCTAGTTTGCATGAATTTAACGAATTGGTGGAATATGCAGCGGAGATTATGGCCAATTTGACCCGTTATACCTCGTTGGTTTTGGTGCCCAGGGCTCAAAAAAGCCTGTTGAGGTATTTGAGTTTTGAAATTATTGATGAAAATACCGTGATGCTGGTGGTGTTGACTACGACCGGCTATATCGCGACCAGGATCGTAAAGCTAACCTCTCCGGTAGATGGAGAGAAAATTCATCAACTAGCCAGATTTCTTAACGAGAAATTGGAAGGCCGGCAGTTAAGCGGAGTAGGAGACTTAATGCTGGGGCAAATTCTTTCCGAGGCCGAATATTTACGAATTAACCAGGAATTTTTTCACACCCTATCTCAAGCGGCCAGGAATATCGCTTCTCAGGCTGAGAATAAGGTGATTTCTTGCGGCAAAGATCGGTTGTTTGATTCTCCGGAGTTTCAGAACTTGAGTAAATTAAGAGGTATGATGAAATTGCTGGAAGAGGAGCAAATTGTGGCAGAAATCCTCAGTCAGTCTCTCGAAGATAACGGGGTGCAGGTAAAAATCGGTGATGAACTCACCGCAAAAGAAATTAGCGAGTGCGCTATCATTACCGCTCCTTATACCGATGGGGATGAAACCGTTGGGAGTTTAGGTATTCTGGGGCCTTTGCGTATGCCTTATGAACAATTGATTCCGGCTGTAAGGCTGGTCGCTGAAGTATTCAGCCGCCGGCTATCCATTTTAAAAGACGAATAAGAAAAAAGGAAAAATTTTAAAAAATAGGGAATTAACAGCAAATGAGGAAAAAGGCAGAAGAAACGACAGTAATTAAAACTCGGAAAACTAATCCGAGGAAATCTGGTACGGTTAAATTAGCGGAAAATAAAAGCGATGATCGGTTAAAAAGTCGTTTAAAACTTGAACTTGTAGAACTAATGGAGATCGTTCGTCAGGATGCTGCCTTGAATTTTCTGGAAAACAGTCTTAAAGGCAAGGAAGAAAATCTTGATGCCCCGGCTTTGCTGAGTTATTACCGGATCGTTTCTCAGACCTTGTTGGAAGAGTTAAAGAAAAAATCGGCTCAGACTCAACTGGTGGTGCCTCCGGTTAAGATAATGATTTCAGAAAGCGAGACCAACCAGCTTCGCAAAGAAGCTCAGGAAAAGACCAAAATCGCTAATGAATATGCGGTGTTGTTGGAGAAAATTAAGGCTGATTTTGAAGCTTTTCGGCAAAGAGTCAATAAGCAACAGCAAACGCTTGAGGAAAGCGCGAATGAAAAATTAATTTTAAAACTGCTGCCCATTCTGGATGGTTTCGCTTATGCTTTGAGTCATCCGGTGGATGACGGCAATTACCGGAATTTTGTTAGTGGGATTAGAATGATATATTCTCAGGCCGAGGATCTTTTCAAGTCGGAAGGAATCGTCCCCATTAAAGTGGATCCCGGGGAGAAATTCGATCCCCATTCTCACGAGGCCGTGATGGAAGTTAAAGGCGAAGAGGGGCAGGAAGGCCTGGTTAAAGAAGAAATTCAACGCGGTTATTGTTTCCGGAACAAGGTCTTGAGACCTGCCAAGGTAAAAGTTACAATCGTATAACAAAGATTTATTGCGGGGGTAGAAAATGTCTAAAATAGTAGGAATAGATTTAGGAACCACCAACTCCTTAATTTGCGTAGTGGAAGGAGGAGAACCAACTCTGATTCCCAGCGCGGAAGGAGATTTTTTATACCCCTCCATCGTAGGTTTTACCAAAGAAGGGGAAAGAATGGTGGGGACACTGGCCAAACGTCAGGCGGTAAGCAATCCTGAGCGAACCATAAGTTCAATCAAAAGACATATGGGGACCGAGTATCGGGTACAGATTGATGAAAAATATTACGCCCCTCAGGAAATTTCTTCTATGATTCTGCAAAAAATGAAGACCGACGCCGAGGCCTATTTAGGATATCCGATAGATAAAGCGGTCATCACCGTACCGGCTTATTTCAACGACAGCGAGCGCCAAGCCACTAAAGATGCCGGAATCATCGCCGGGTTGGATGTGGTTCGGATTATTAATGAACCAACTGCCGCTGCCATGGCTTATGGTCTGGATAAGCAGGAGCATTCCGAAACCATTCTGGTTTGGGATTTGGGCGGAGGGACTTTTGATGTTTCCATTCTGGAAATCGGCGGGGGGGTGTTTGAAGTAAAAGCCACCTCCGGCAACATGCGCTTAGGCGGTGACGACTGGGACGACCGGATTATGGACTGGATTATTGAAGAATTTAAAAAAATTCAGGGCATAGATTTAAGAACCGACCGGGTAGCCATGCAGAGAATCAAGGAAGCTGCCGAAAATGCTAAGATTCAGCTTTCTCTGGATACCGTAACCAATATTAAATTGCCGTTCATCGCCGCCGACGCTTCCGGGCCCAAGCATTTGGAGTTGGAATTAACCCGGGAAAAGTTTCAAGAAATGAGTGTCGATCTGGTGAATAAGACCGTGGAACCGGCCATGAAAGCTATGGAAGATTCAGGGCTTACTATCGGGCAGATCCAGAAAGTCTTGTTGGTTGGCGGTTCAACCAGAATGCCGATGATTCAGGATAAAGTCAGGAAGTTGTTTGGGAAGGAACCTTATAAGGACATTGACCCGGACAAGGTAGTCGCGATGGGAGCTGCGATTCAAGGCGCCATTCTGGCCGGCGAAGTGAAAGATATCGTATTGCTGGATGTTACTTCCCTGTCTTTGGGCATTGAAACCGTGGGCGGAGTGTTCACCAAGTTGATTGAAAGGAATACCCAAATCCCTTGTTCGAAAAGCCGGGTTTTCACCACTGCTTCTGATGGGCAAACCGTGGTGGAGGTTCATGTCTTACAGGGCGAAAGAGAACTGGCGGTACACAATAAATCTTTAGGTAAATTTGAGTTGAGAAATATCCCACCCGCTCCCCGCGGAGTTCCGCAAATTGAGGTTACTTTTGAAATCGACGCCAACGGGATTGTTAATGTTGCGGCTAAGGATTTAGCCACTAATAATAAACAAAAGGTTACCATAGATTCACCCACTAATCTGACTCAGGATGAAATCAATAAGATGGTTCAGGAAGCCATGTCCTTTGCGGATGAAGATCGAAAAAGAAAAGAAGAAGTTCAGATCAGGAGCCGGGCTGCGGTGGAAATCGACAGCGCGGAAAGAACCTTGCGCGAATTGTCCGACTATATTGATCTGGAAAAACATAAGAAAGTTACTAAGCAGATTGAAAATATCCGGTTAGCCTTGCAACGCAACGATGTTCCCAAGATTAAGGATGAAACCAAGGGGTTGCAGGATATGCTCTTTACCATCAGCACCGATGCCTATGTTCAAGCCGGCGGAAGCGGAGGAGTCAAAGGCAAGCCCGGAGATAAAGATAAAGATCAAATCGAAGTCGCTACCCCCAAAGAAGAGGAATTGTTCGATTGGTTTAAAAAAGGTTAGACAGACCATTTGAGCGGTTAACTTTTAAGATTTTTATCACAGATATATATCTCGATTGGCTTTTTGCTTAGCTTAAAGGAGGTTTGGCTTTGCCGCGTAAAGATTATTACCAGATTCTGGGAATTGCTCCTCAATCAGGAAAAGAAGAAATAAAACAGGCTTTTCGAAAATTAGCCCTGGAGATTCATCCCGATGTGGCCGAAGATAAAGCCGAAGCGGAAATTCGTTTCCGGGAAATCAATGAAGCCTATCAGGTGCTTTCGGATGAAGAAAAACGGGCTTTCTATGATCGTTACGGCTATGTTGAAGGCGAAATCCGTACTCCTGATTTTTCTTCTCTGTTTAATTTTGGTTTTGAAGATTTTCTGGAAGGTTTTTTCGGGTTTTCAGGTTCCAGAGGGCCTCGCAAAGGAGCCGATTTAGGCAGCGAGATCCTCATCAGTCTAGAGGAAGCCTATTCCGGAGTAGAAAAAACCCTGCCCTATACCCGTTGGGTGAATTGTTCGCATTGCCAGGGAAGCGGCAAGAAGCCGGGTACCGACTATAAAACCTGTCAGGGATGCGGGGGAACCGGGCAGATTCACCGGGTGCAACATTCTTTTATCGGTCAAATAATGCAAAGCTATATTTGTCCGGAATGCCAGGGCCAGGGGGTGTTGATCACCCATCCCTGCCCGGAATGCCGGGGTAAAAGAAAGTTATTGAAAGAAGAAAAGCTGGTAGTCAATATTCCTGCCGGCATCAGTCATGGCGATCGGCTTAGAGTTCCACAAGCCGGAGAAGCCGGGGAAGCCGGCTCTCCTCCCGGAGATTTTTATCTTTCGCTGGGGATTAATGAGCATGCGGTTTTTCAAAGAAGAGGAAAAGATTTGCAGATGGAACAAGTCATTTCTTTCACCTGCGCAACCCTGGGGGGCGACCTCAAAATCAAGACCTTGGATGGAATGGAAACTCCGTTAACTATTCATGCCGGCTCTCAAAATGGAGACATTTTGGTGTTGAAGGGCAAGGGCATGCCTCAAATCAACAGTAAAAAAATAGGCGATCTGATGGTTAAAATTAAAATTGAGGTGCCCAAAAAAATAACTCCCCGTCAAAAAGAAATTTTGGAAGAATTTGCTAAGATTGAGGGGGAAAATCGGGAAGATAAAGGTTTCTTTGACCGGTTGAAAAACGCTTTTAATTAAAGTGAGGGATAATTTATGCCTCGAGTATATCTGCCTCCCGAAAAATTTTCAGGGAAATCGGTTCTAATTGAGGGCGAAGCATATCATCATCTAAAAAATGTTTTACGCATGGAAAAGGGCGACCCTCTTTGGGTTATTGATAACTCCGGGCGGGAATTCTGGGTCAAAATTACCGAAGTGGACAAAAAGGATATGAAAGGCGAAATCCTCGGAGTTCGCGACTCGTCCCGCCAGCCTCTTACCGAAATTATTCTTTACCAGGGTCTATTAAAACCTGACAAGATGGATCTGGTAATTCAAAAAGCTACCGAATTGGGAGTCAGCCGGATTGTGCCGGTAGCGGCCACTCGTTCACAAATCAGGGAGCTATCTCCCTCCAGGCTTCAGAGATGGAAAAGAATTATTCTGGGGGCCTGTGCGCAAAGTTTTAGAACACTGGCACCGGTTATCGAAGAGGCGATGTCTTTTGAAAGCGCGGTGGAAAAGGCCAATCAAGACGGTGAAACCTGGGTGTTTTGGGAAAACGAAGAAAAGGACGATCCATTGAAAGCTTTGAACGGGCATTCTGATTTTTCCAAACTCTCTATATTTATCGGCCCTGAAGGGGGGTTAACTCTTAGTGAAGTAATGTTTTCCCGCAGCAAGGGGAGCCGAATTTTAACTCTTGGGCCCCAAGTGCTGAGATCCGAAACGGCAGCCATTGCTTCTCTGGCCATCTCGGTTTTTCTGGTCGAGAGAAGGGACCGTTTGGGTAAAGAAAAGCCCCGGCAAGAAGATTCCTGGAAGTTTATGTAGTTATTTTACCTTAAAAGCCTCTCCGTGGCCCGGGACAATGAAATTGACAGTCTTTAAAATTAAATTACGGCTTTGTTGCTGAATTTTCGGAAACAAGCTTTGCTCTCGCCAAAGACTCTCATCTTCCAGGTCGGCCCGCGACTCGAATAAATCTCCCGCGATGGCCCAGAGCGCGTTATTCCAAGTCAATAATAAACTGACATCCTGCCCGGTATGTCCCGGGGTGGGGATAATTTTTATATTGTGGTCTATCTCCAAGGGATGCCCGGACGCAAAATCATGCAAGGTATACAGATCTCCCAGGCTATAGTCGAACCCCACCACAAATCGCGAGACGGAAAATAAATTATTGTTACCCACATGGTCGGAATGGCCGTGGGTACAAATTATCCAATCTATATCTTCGGGGCTTAGTTTTTCGGCTTCCAAGGCTGCTAAAATCAGCTCTTTGTCCTTAGGCAGGCCGGTATCTACGATTATATTCCGGAGGCCGGTAATCAAAGTGATGGTTCCGTCGGCTTGCAAATTTCCAGCTTTTTGCCTTAAGGAATATCCCGCTTGTATAATTTTTATCCGGTAAGGCATTAAAGCTATTCTTTACCGGTTAAAATATATTTCAGGGATTTTTGCTTTTGCTTGTCGGCGGCCAGCATTACTACCCCTAGAACCAGATAAACAATGGCGAAAACAAAGCGGATGGCAGGCGAGGGGAAAATCAATTGAACCGCAAAGAGTACGAACAGTATCGCGGCTTCACTCAGTTTGAAGCGAAAATCCATCAACACCACTAAGGCGAAGAAAGATTGGGCGGCGGTCAAAAAGATTTCTTCGACTTGCCTGGCATCCAGCGGGAGGGGATGCAAAGTTTGAGTTGAAAGAGCGTAAACTATGGGGATGCAACCCACCAGCAAGGTCCATTGATTGATCTTGGAAGAAAGCAGGGTGCCAAATCCGTCCTGGGGCTTTAATTTTAAGGCAAATAAGATGGTAACGATTAACTCGGGGGATTCCGACGCCAGAGGAGCGATCCATTGAACCAGAAGGAACTCATCGATGCCGAAGATTTTACCGGTTTGCAGCAGGCTCATGGCGAAGGGTTCTGCCGAAATGAAAATCAGGAACCCGGCATAAAGAAACAATAGAACATTAATCAAGCGCCGATAATTGGGCTTGAAACAGCAAATCAAGGCCGGGGGGCCGATTAACTCTTCTTCTTCAGCCATTTCACCTTTTAAGGCTTCCCTCACATAAAGCACAAAAATCCCGATTAAAACCACGCTGTCAACTAAGGATAAGCTGTGTTTTAAAGGGATGATGAAGGAATATAAAGTGGCGGCACCTAGAAAAAATAAATCCAGACGATTATGACGGCTTAACTGAACCTCGGTTTTACGGCTTACCAGCCAGTAGAAAAAAACTACCGCACTCCAGCCCAAACCGATCAGCAAACGGTTGGAGCCGGTCATATTGGCGGCTGGGTAAGCCAGAAAGGCCGGGTCTTTGCCGGCTTGCCAGGCATAAACCATATCCACCGCATATTCCGGCAGAACCGCGATCAAAGCCAGGATGACCAGAGAGAATCCTTTGGGAATATCCTTTTGAGCTATTTCTGTCGCCCAGCTTAAAATAAAAGCGGCCGCCACGATGGCCAGCCCGGAGAACAACGATTCGCAAAGCGGAGCTATTTCGGCGTGAGTGAAATGTAAGATAACCCAGGGCAAACCCAAGAGGGGAAATAAAAATAACCAAAACCAATTGAGTTTATTGCTGTTCATTTAACTTAATTTTCACTTTCATAAATTGTATTATTTGGTTAGTCGATGTTTCGGTAAAAATTCAAAATTTCTTCGGCAATGTTTTTGGCACCTCCAGGAGGGCCCATTCGCTCTTTTCCGATATCTCCCATTTTGAGATATAATTCCGGGTGGTGCTTTAGCTCCAAAATTTTTCCCGCAATTTTTTCCGGCAAAGGTTCCACTACGGTCAAGGAATCTCCCAGCAGTCCCTTTTGCCTTTTACGGTACCAGGATTGTTCTCCTTCCAAAGCAAAGGCCACTACCGGCTTACCTAAACCCACCGCCTGTTCGTTGGCGGTTCCTCCTTGCCCCAGCACCAGCTTTGCACTTTGCAGGATGTCGCCGAAACTGTTTTTTAATAAATAAATAGTCATTTGGTGCTTTTTTAACTCAGCTAACCGATAAGGGGAGGAGGGAATCGGCTGAAGTTCCCAGCCCTGAGAGCGGGCGGCCTTGATAAAAGGTTCCGGCTCCAGGGCTTGAGCCAAAGCCAGGAGAAAATGAATCGGAACCGTAATATTTTTTTCCAGCAAGTCTGCAGTTTTCAGCATGGTGGAAAAATTTTCCAACGCTCCTTTTCGGCTGCCTGGAATCAAGGCAATGGCTTCATCTTCCGGAGCAATCGGCAAATCTAAATTTTGATATTCCAGGGCGTCCATCATCACGTTTCCCGGCCAGGAGGAGTTAATGTGGTCTTTTTCCAAGTCTTCTGAGGTTTGCCGGTCCCGGACAAACACCTTGCGGCACAAGTTTTTCATTATCCATCTTTCGACCCCGGAGTATGGTGCAACATAATTTGATTTAGCGGTGCCGACAAAGAAAGTTGGCTTTTTTAGGCCCAGAGCTGAGAATAAAACCGGCATCATATCTCCCACGGCTATCCCCATTTGGGTTTGCGCTCGATTTTTTTTCAGGGTTTTTAATTGTTGATTTACCAGTCCGATTAAGCCAGCCTTAAGGTCATTGACAATATGGCTGGGATGCTCGGGAAGCATTCCCCCGCTGGGCAGCAGGGCTCGTGGTTCCAGCATTTCGATCGGCAAGTCCTGGTAGACCACCCCTTTTCCGACCAGGGGCAAAACGGCCAGAGGAATCTGATTATTCAGGTTGATTAACGCTTCGATGATCGCTTTGCCGATAATATCTTCCCCAAATCCGTTGCTCAAAAATATAATCTTTTTCATTGCCAATGCCCAGTTTTGATTAATTGATATTCTTTTAGAATTAAATCGCTTTTTTTATCCCCAGGCTTCTCGGTTAAGACCAGACGTCCCAAAAATTGCCCGTGACACCCGGTTTGTAAGATGTAATTGTTATTCACCACCACCGGGGTAACTAAGGTAAGATGAGTATGTCCCCCGACAATGACTTTTATTTGCGGAAAGTTTTTGGCGATTTTTTTATCTTCTTCCAAACCAAGATGGGATAATAGAATAACCAGATCAGGTTTAACCTTGAACTCGTTTAAAGTTTTTGCCAGAGCTTCAGCAGGGGGTATAAAACGAAATCTCCAGAGTTTTTCCCAGAAGCCGTTCTGCGGGTATTGCACCGGGGTTAATCCAATTATTCCGACTTGCCTGCTGCCGATTTGCAGTAAGATTGAAGGTCTGATTGAATCGCTCAAATAACCGGTTAGGTCAGTTAAATTGGCGCAAAGGATCGGCAGGGATTGCTCCAACCGTCTTTTTAAAATTTTACGGGAGTAGTGAAATTCTCGATTACCCATAGCCATGGCGGAGAAACCGGCTTTCGTCATTTGATCTAAAATTGGCTCTCTGGCCCGGTAAACCGAATTAGAGCCCCAAATGGCGTCTCCCGCATCCAGGAGCAAAGAATTTTTTTCCACCAGTATAGAGCCAAGCCATTTTACCGGGTTGTTGTGGTTATGCAGATCATTGGTGTGATATATAGTTAATGAATTATCCGGCATTGTTCTCTTTTAAAGTTTGTAGCCAGATATTGGTGAATTTAAGGAAATATTTCCCCAGAAATACCAATACCAGCAGGTCGGCAATTACCGCTCCCCAAAGTTGAAAATAATAAATCCCTAATCCCAGTAGAACCAGCCAGATGCAGCCATATTTAATGAGTTTTGGGGTTGGCAAATAGATAATTTGAATCAGCATAACGCCGCTGACCATCCATAATAAAGCCGAAACCAGGGTCATCCAGCTTTCCTTAACATTGAATCCGTTCAACCCACCCATTACAAAACCAATCACGGCAAAGCCGATCACTAGTTCTTTCATATGAGGAAAATGTTCTTTTTTCATAAAAACTCCTAACCTAAATTAACTATGCCTAGATATTTCAAATAAAATAAAACTGTAACGACAATAAATATCATTATAGTATGCGTTTCTGCTTGCCAGACCGCCTTGAGGTGAAAATTTCCTTGTTGTTGTTCCCAGGGTTTTAAGCGTGGAATAATCCGGGGGACATTTTGTAAATATGTTTGGTATTGCTCTCCGTACAATTGGGCCAGAAAAGTCTCCTCTGCCAGGATAACTCTCCAGTAAAGGGTGAGGTAGGTTAAGAGATAAAGCAGCAAAATAATGCCTCGCATAACCGGGCTTAATCCCCCCATCGCGATGACGGTAAAGCCTAGAGCGGTGATACAGTTACCCAGGTAAAGAGGATTTCTTAAATAAGCATAAGGCCCTGCAGTAACCAATAACGGAGCTGTCAGTTGGTTGTTGCGGGTGGTCTTTCCCGCATATCCAACCCCCCAGATTCTTATTAGTTCTCCCAACACGGCAATTCCCAGCCCGGCCCAAAAAGAACCGGCAGTAGGTTTGGCCAGGATGAAAATAATGATGATTACCGGCAATACGGCATAACCTCGCCATTTAAAAAGCCAATTATCCATAATTTTCCCTCAGACAATCTAAAATTAATTGGGAAATCTTTCCCGATGCATCGTTTTTAACAAACAAACCTTGTAAATTTCGTGAAATTTCCTGACGTTTTTCCGGGTTTCTCAGTAAATCCAGGATTACCGGAGCGATATCTTCCCCCCCTCTATCCACAGTAATTTCCGGAACAATAACTTTTTGGGCGAGCTGGTTGGGAAGCGAAGTATATTTGATTTTTTTCAGGATGCCGGTGATTATGTGTTTTTTTAGTAAATTCCCCATCGGCAGATTGCTTAACAGGCCCATTATCCCTCCCCGGGGAATTTTGGCCTTCCAGGTAGAGGCCACTACCATAGGTTTGTTCAAGAACGCCAATTCAGCGGTATTGGTGCCGGGAATAGTTAAAACTACATCGGAAACGTTCATCAAATCGTATTGAATGTGTTCTCTTAAAATTAACTCGCAATTATTTTCCGTAGTGATTTTCCAGCCTTTTTCATCTTTGCGTAAAATCGCGGTGGTACCGTTTAATTCTTTTTGGGGCGGCCGGTTTAAACAGTTTTCCAACTCCTTAATGGAAATAAAGGGGGATAAACCCATAATAAATTTAGCTTCCGGCAATTGCTGGCGAACCAGTTCGGCTACCTTAAGAAAAACCGGCAAGCTAACCTCCATGTGATAAAGCCGGCTTCCCGGTAAAATTCCCAGAATGGGAGCATCAAGGGGAATTTCCAATTCTTCTCGGAGGGCTTCGGGCGGATAGTTTATTTTTATTCCATCCACCATAAGGTTGCCGATGACGGAAATTTTTTCTTTCGGGAAGTCCTTGTTAAGCAGAAGATCCTTCATTTCCTGGTCGATCACTGCAATTCGGTCGAATTTATTCAAAAACATTGAGTTCTTTACCGCGTACGCGATCACCGGGAATTTTAATCTTTTGGCCAGGATATGAGCATGCCAGTAGTCTCCGCCCAAGAAAACCACAATCCCTTTTTTTGCGGATCGGTAGTTTTTAAGAGGTAAACCTAGTGATAATTTCACGAATTCCCAAGGAGTAATCACTTGGTCTATTTCCAGAAAATTACGGGCGATTTCCACTTCCTTACCGGAAGCAAAAGGACATGGAACCAAAGCGACAATAATTCTGGAAGCCCCGTGGGCTTTTAATTTTTCGGCGGTTACTTTGGCCCAGGAAAATAATTCTCCGGGACTGTTGGTCACCAATATGATGTCTGTATTATTCATGCTCGATAAAACTTAAAATAAAATCGGCGATCCGGTTGGTTGCCCCGGGTTCGCCCAAGAATTCCTTTACTTTTCGCAAACTTTGCGCCATTTCCTCTTTTGCTACGGGATTTTTCAGTAATTTTTTTATCACAGGAAAAATCAATTCGGATCGTGCTTGATCCTGCAGGAGTTCAGGAATTATCGATTGTTTTAATAAAATGTTGGGCAGAGCGATCCATTGAGTTTTTACGATTAATTTAGCCAGGTTCCAATCCAGCCAAGGAAGGCGATAGATAACCACCATCGGAATTCCCAGAATAGCGGCTTCCAGAGTCACGCTGCCTGAAGAGGTTAGAATAACTTCGCATTTTCCTAGAGCGGATTGTGAATTTTCTTGTTCAATGATCACCGGAAGATTTCTTTTGGCTAATTCTGTTTCGACCAGTTTCAATACATAAGGCTGGGCAAGAGGAAGGATAAATGAAATCTCCGGAAAGGCCTGATGAATTTTTTCCGCCACCTCCAGCATGACTGGTAGTAAAGCCTTTATTTCATGCACTCGACTTCCCGGAAGAATGCCTACGATTCTTTTTTCCGGTTTAGCCTGAAAAGATTCCTTCGCCAGAATGTCAAGCAATGGGTGTCCGAAGTAATTGGCCTTAAGTCCTAAGCTGGCATAATATTGAGCGGTAAATTTAAAAACCGGGATAACTTCGTCCACCAGGGAAAAGATTTGTTTGACTCTATTGGGATTCCGACTCATGGCCGAGGGAGGGAAAAAATAGATGGTCGGAATATTAAGTTGTTTGGTGTATCGCGCCAACCTCATGTTTAGAGCCGGAGAATCAATCAAAACCACTAAATCAGGTTTTTCTTTTTTCAGAGTGGCTTTTAGCTTGAGGTATTTACTCACCATTTGAGGTAATTTAGCGATGGCGGTAGTAATTCCGATCACCCCGAAAGAAGTGCTGTCTTCCAATAAAACAGCCCCGGCTTTTTTGGTCTTTACTCCTCCTACGCCGAAGAATTGCCAGTCCGGCCGAAGCGATTTTAATCGGGTGATTAAGTTTGCTCCTTGTAAATCTCCGGAAGACTCCCCGGAAATTACAAAGATTTTTTTGCTCATTTCCAACTGCTGGATTTTCTGAGAATTCCCTTAACGCTCGGATTTTTAAGAAAATCAATCAAGTATTCAAGTTCAGGCAGCTTGGGGAATTCCGTTTCCATTTCCTCGATCGCGGCTTGCAGGCTTGATTTGGTGGAAGTCAGCAATTTAAAGCCTCTTTTGATGTATGCTCTTACTTCCTTGCTCAAGTGGTTTCTCATCAAGCCCTTGGAATTTACCCCAAACAATTTGGCCGGGTTTCCGTCAACCAGCATATAAGGCGAAATGTCCTGGGTGATTTTGGAGAACCCTCCGACCATAGCCATTTTGCCGATTCGCACAAACTGATGAATTCCCGCCATACCTCCTACGACTGCGGAATCTTCAATGGTGACGTATCCGGACAAACCGGCGGTATTGGCGATGCTGACCCGATTCTTTACTACGCAGTTATGCGCCAGATGTACATAGGCCATAATCAGGTTTTCATCTCCCACGTAAGTGACATTGCCTTCTCCACTTGCCCGGTGAATAGTAACATATTCCCGGATGTGATTGCGGCTTCCAATCACGACCAGGCTCTTTTCCCCTTTGTACTTTAAGTCCTGCGGGGGAGCCCCGATAATCACTCCCTGGAAGATTTGGTTATCTTCTCCAATAGTAGTTAGGGCTTGAATAGTGACCGAATTGTGCAAGACGGTCCCCTTGCCGATTTTAGTTTCCGGTCCCACATAGCAATATGGGCCGATGCTGACTCCTTCGGCGATTTCAGCGGTTGGGTCGATGACTGCGGTTGGATGAATAGTATTAATGTTAGATCCCTTCCTGTTTATTAAAATTAGTATTGTTTTTCCCCGGCAAAATTTTCATGTTTTCCACGATTTTGATGGCTAATTCCAAGGCTTTCTTACCATCTTCGCCGGAGACCATAGGTTCCTTTTGAGTTGCCACGCACTCGATGAAGTTGGATAATTCCAGCTTCAGAGGTTCTTCTTTCTTAACCGGGATTTCCTCCATGGTCAGCTCTCCAGATAGTTTGCGGACCGAAAGGGTTTGGTTGATAAGATCCAACTGGTAGATGGAGTCGTCTGCCATTACCAGCAAATTGCGAGCCCGCAATCCGGAAGACCGACTGGTCATCAGGCTTGCCAGACAACCATTTTGGGCCTTTAATTCTACCAAGGCCACATCTTCCTTCTCGGTATAAACCGAAAATCCCAACGATTTAATCTCGGTGATTTCTGATTTTAACAGGTCAATCAAGATATCGATGTCATGAATCATCAGATCCCAAACCACCCCGACATCCATGTTTCTTTTCAGCGGGAAAGACAGCCGATGCGCTTCAATATAAGACGGTGGTGTTTTAAGCAGGCTTTTTAATTTTCTTACCGCAGGGTTGAATCTTTCCAGATGGCCGACCTGCAGGATTAGGTTCTTTTCACGGGCAGTATCCACCAGGTTTTGGGCTTCCTTAACTCCAACCGTGATCGGCTTTTCAACCAGGACGTTAATTTTGTTGGTTAAAAAGTCCATCGCAATGGGAAAATGTAAACTGGTCGGTACAGCAATGCTTACCGCGTCGACCTTGTCAAACAATTCCCGATAATCACTATAAGCTGGAACTTTGAATTTTTGAGATACCATTTCACTTCTCTGAGGGTCAACTTCAAAAAAGCCGACTAACTCCGCCTGCGGAAGCTCGGAATAGATCCGCAGATGATGCTGTCCAAAATTTCCAACTCCTATTACTGCGACTTTAACTTTGTTCAATTTGTCACCTTCATTTCCCAATCCCTTATAAATTCGCTAATAGAAAGAAAATTTCCTTCATTAAAATCGGTTTTGCTGGAAGAATGAATTTGAGGATAAACCGGTTTGAGATCGGGAATATTGTCAGGCATCTTAATCCTCATGGGCAGCCATGGCGAAAAGAAATTCTCCCTCGGCAACTACAACTCCATTTACGGTTGCCTTGCCTCTCAGCTTGCCCAGTTTCCCCTTAACTGCTATTATCTCGGTTACCAGGATTAGCTGGTCACCGGGATAAACCGGTTTGCGCAGCTTGAAATTATTTATGCCTGCAAGGTAAGGACGAATATTCAGGTGCCGGCGGGAGTTCAAAATCATAATACCGCCCACCTGCGCAATGGCTTCAGCCAGCATTACTCCAGGCATAATTGGATATTCCGGGTAGTGACCCGTAAAATATGGTTCGTTGATGGTTACATTTTTTATTCCGACCGCTTTTTTATCATCTTCAAGTTCCAGAATCCGGTCGACCATTAAAAAGGGAAAGCGATGAGGCAATAGTTCCATAATTTCTTTAATGTTTAACATCTTGCAGCCTCCTTGGATTTAACAATTTCTTTGATAAAAGCATGATTAACAAAATGAGAAGGTTTAATGGCAATGATTTTAGCCATTAAGGGGTGTCCCAGCAAATAGACATCTCCAATAATGTCCAGAATCTTATGGCGTACCAGTTCATTGGGAAAATGCAAGGGAGAGGAATAATGGTCTGGAAAGATTACGATGGCATTTTCCAGACTACCGCCCAATGCCAGTTTTTTATCCAGCAACGCCTGGACTTCCTCAATGAAGCCGAAAGTCCGGCATCCGGCAATTTCGTGAGTAAAACTATCCGTTTCAAGCTGGTAGTCAAAATATTGAGATTTCACTAGGGGGTGGGGAAAATTTATGGTACAGAGAATTTCCAACTTATCATGAGGTAGGGCGATCATCAAAGAATCGTTGTGGGAAAACCATACTGGAGCTTTTAGTTGTAATATTCGCCTGGGTTTGGATTGTTCGGTAATCCCGGCTTTCCTTAAAAACTGCACATATTGTGCGGCGCTTCCGTCAAAAATCGGCAATTCCGGTCCTTGGATCTCCACTTTTAGGTTATCAATTCCTCCCGCCCAAGCTGCAGCCATCAGGTGTTCAACGGTTTTTACCTGATTCGGCTCTTCTCCCAGAACGGTTGAGCGAGCATTGCAGCTTACCTGAGAAATCAAACCGGGGATAGGGGGGGAGTCGGGAAGGTCGGTACGGTAAAAGTTTATCCCGGAGTCTTCCGCAGCCGGTTTCAGGATTATCTCGGCGTTTTGTCCGCTGTGGATACCGATTCCAGAAAAACTTACCGGGTTCTTAATTGTTTGTTGTAACATTGGAATTTTCTTCTCTGAGCATGATCTTTACCGGATAATATGAACCGGGTTCCGGGATGGTGGCTAAATGAATTACTTTGAAGCTGTTGGGGGCAACTTTGATGGTTTTAATTAGGCGTTCTTCAAAAGATTTGCTTAGCGGCACCTGGATAATTTCCTGGTCAAACGCAATGCTCCCATAAGCTCCTCCGCCCACCGGAAGGAAATAAAATTTCACGGTTTTTTCCTGGGATTCTTGGTTTTCCAGGGTAACTTCAAAATTATAAGTCACCCCATAATTTCCCAGGTTAGGCTGGCCGGTTTGTTCGTCCAATAAAAAGGGCGGGTTCCCGACCACGAAGGTAGGGGTTTTTCCCCCCAGGGTGATTTTTTGTTTCAACAGGATTTCCGGTTCGGGAAAAATTCCGTGTGGGTGTACTTTAAAGGGATCAAAGTCTTCGGAAATGATCTTTTGCGGAACATATGGGAGTTTGGTAAGGGTAGTTGCAATGTGAATCTTAAGCGGTTGTCCGCTGATTTGCTGCAAATTTAAAAAGGCCGCGGCAATTTGTTTGGGGGGGAGCCAGAAAGCCACGATATCCTTGCTTTCTTTGGGTTTTAATTCCATAAAATATCCACAGGATGCCGTGGTATTTCTTAAAAAACGAAAAACCGCTTTATGCCCGACTTCCAGTTCCTGATAACTGGGACCTGATAGGGAGGGAGTAATGAAAAGCTGGGCGGGTTGATCCGAAGGATTAGTTAGGGTAACCCAGAGCAGTCTTTCATCAGGGCTTTCATTTTTATGAGAAACCAGAAGCCGAATTGGCTTGCCGATGACAAGTTCACCTGAAAGGAGGGTTCCGTTTTCCTTTAAACCTTCCGGGCGGTTGCTTAACATTAAGATTCTGGATGGGGAGGGGCTGAAGTCGCGGTTTTTAAGGATTACTTCGGTTGTGCCTTCGGCTCTCAGATAGTCGGTTCCATCAATCGCCAGGGGTACCTTGGCAATTAATTCTTTCTGATGCACCGAGGAGTCGAAAATTTCGATGGGGCCTCGAAGATAAATTTGAGCTCCAGGATTAATTTCGCATTGAGCGGTAGCCGCTTGGAGAGCGGCTGATTCCAGGATATCGGTGGGAACCGGATTTCCGCTGACTTCGATTTCGGTAACTCCCGGAATTTTACCAGCCCAACTGCGGCAAATGACTTGGATTTTTTGTGTCAGCCCGTCTTTCTCAATAATAATTTCACTTTTTCCGGCGGATACTCCCCGGACTAGCAGGACATTATTGGCCAGATCTCTCTCAACCTGAATCTGGCTCATGTAATAATTAATTTTCATTTCCCCGCCGCCCAGGTTACCCCTTAATTCGATTTTTTTAGTTTCTCCCACCCCCAATGTCAGTGAACTGGGATAAACTCCAAAAATCTGATCTTTAGCGGTCTTTTTTAACTTCCAGGCCCACTTCTTGGCCAGATCCAGGGGTTCGCTGCTGTTGGAATTGGCAATTTCCCGGGTTACGGTAATCAAGGCGATATTTCCCCATTTTATCAAATAGCCATCCGAAGCTTTTTCAACCGTTATTTGTTCGTTGGGGATTTTAAGAGTCAGGGCTTTTTGAATGCGCTGTTGAACGTTCTCGGCCAGAACCTGAGGGTTGGATATTTGGGGGGAATGAAAACGCATGATGATGACATCACCGAGCTTAACTTCCCCTGTTTCCTGGGCGAGTGATATGGCCGAAATCGACATGACCAGGAGCAATAAAATCATGAATAATTTTTTCATTATTGCCCTTTTTTACCTTCGAGTTTATCTAAACGTTGCAGAATTTGAGGCAATTGAGCAATTCCGGCTTCGATTTTTAAAGTTTCCCGGTGGGGCCGGGCCGGATAACCGGAAACAAAGCTTTTGGGGGGCAGTGTTTTAGTCAGACCGGTCCGGGAAGCGATTATGGAATCCGAACCGATTTCGATATGATTTTTTATCCCCACTTGTGCGGCGATAATTACCCGATCGCCTATTATCGTACTGCCGGCAACGCCGGTCATGGAGACGATGATACAGTTCTCGCCGACTTTGACATTGTGGGCGATTTGCACCAGATTATCAATTTTGCTGCCTTTACCGATGACCGTTTCGCCCAGGGTAGCGCGGTCTATGCAGGTATTGGAACCGATTTCCACTTCATCTTCAATTATCACTTTTCCGATTTGGAGGATTTTATGATGTTGCCCTCCCACTTGAACGTAACCAAAACCGTCCGCTCCGATTACGGTGCCGGAATGAATAATCACATGCTTGCCGATTTCGGTTTCGGGATAAAGATGAACTCCGCTGTGAATAACCGAATTTTCTCCAATTTTAACCTTTTTCCCAACACAGCATAATCCCTGGATTACGACGCCTTTTTCGATTACCGCTTCATCCTCGATAATGGTGTGAGGGCCCAAGTATACATTTTTACCGATCTTTGCGCTTGGAGCGATCACGCAGGATGGATGAATTTGGGGTTTGATTTTTTCCTGGGGATAGAAAACTTCCAAAATTAAGGCAAATCCCAGGCGGGGATTTTTAACCGTAATAAATGGCATTGTCTTGGTGGTCAAATCCTCTGGCAACAAAAGCGCCGAGGCGTTGGAATCTTCGGCCAGTTTTAAGTGCTTGGGATTTTCCGCGAAGGTAATATCTCCGGTTTTTCCGGTCTGGTAAGATGCCACCCCGGAAATTTCCAAGTCCAAGCCGGTTAACTGACCTCCGGTAATTTGGGCTAGTTCACTTAATTTTTTACTGATCATTTATTCTACTTATTCAAGATATCCAGGACCTGCATGGAAACATCCTGGCCCCCGAAAATTACGATATTCATGTTATAGCCTGCCCTGGAGAAATTTTTCTTTATGATAATATCCATTTTTTCTTTTTTTCTGACTTGTTCCGAAGCGTTAAGGATTTTATTGATGAACTGCTTTTCCTTTTCTTTCCAGATTTTTTCCTGGTCGGCATTGGGTTTGCCTTGATTTTTCTTAATATAATCCACATACTCCTGGCTGGCTGTGCGGTATGCTCCCCATCTTTTGGCAATGTAGTCGTCATCGACCAAGCCGATTTTAAGGAGTTTTGCAGTTTTTGGGGGAGTTGCGCAGATTCCGAAAACCGTGAGGGTTAATGCGAATAAAAGGATTAGCGATAAGATTTTTTTCATTTTTTTATCTCCTTTAGTTTTTCCAGACATTGAGAGGTTAGGTCTTTAGCTTTAACATTGATGTCAACCATAGCTAAAACCACCTGCACCTGGTTTTGTTTCGCAACCGCTTGAACCGTTTTTTTAACTATGCCGGTAATTTGCTGATAGAGTTTTTTGCGTTGAGCGGTCATGGATTCGAAGGTTTTAGTTTTGGCGGTTTTTTCCTGCAGGTTGGCGTTTGCTTCAGTTTTTTCTTTTAATTTGAGTTGTTGATTAAGCTTCTGTTCTTCTTCGTGAAGCTGTTTCATAAAGTAAGACTCTCGGGTTTTCATATGGGCGGCCATCTGAGCCTGGGCCGCTTTTAGCTTGGTTTCCAATTGGGCTTGTTGAACTTTGAATATTTTCTCATACTCTTGCTTTTTCGCTTTAATCAGCGGATGTTGGGCTAAAAGACTGTTTAGTTTAGCCTCCCCCAATCCGCCCTTTTTTAAGATTGCATGCTGTTGCTTGAGTAGCTGGGCATTAACTTCCTGATCCAATTTTTGCTTGAATTGTTCAAAAGTTTTAGCCTCAGTCTTTATCTGTTCTTCGCGGTATTGGTCAAATTGTTTTTCCAGTTCTTTCTTTTTGACCTCTTTTAGTTCGTTTTCCTTTGCTTCCAACTGCTTTAAGGCGCTTTGGGTTTCCTGATATTCCGACTCGGATTTTGCCACTTGCATTTTCAAGGTCAGGTTGACTTTTTCATTTTGGTTTTGTTTTAGCAGATCGGTTTCATAAGCGGTAAGCTGTAGATTTAGCTCATTTTTTCTGGTTTGCAGGTTGTCGGAAACTTTCTTCTCCATTTCCAGTCTTTTCGCGGCGATTTGTCGGTCTTTCAAATATAAAAGATCCCGCCCAAAAGTTTGCAACTGCTGTTTTAAATTGCCTTTTTGTTGGTATGAGTTCCCCAGTAGTCCTGGCAAATCATTGGTCATTACCTGCTGGGATAGTTCCTGCATTTGGTTCTTATAAACCTTGGTATTGGCTTCCAGTTTGCTGGATAGTTCTTTTGCCAAGGCGTCAATTTGTTTCTTTTGCAGTTCGTATTCGGCTTTTAATTGCAGGGTATACTGGGCTTTCTTTTTCTCCAGGATCTGGTATTTTTCCATTTCAACCTTGCTGGAACCGGATTGATATTCATCCAACTCGGCTTTCAACTTTTCGAGTTGTTCATCCAGCTTCTGCAATTCATCATATCCAGGAACTTCTTTCATTAACTTAGTCATGTCCACATAACCGAATTGTACTGCACCGGGATTAAGCGGCTTGCTTAACAATAAATTTGCCGCATAATAGCCAGCTACTGCAGCCAGAGCGACCAACAGCACGATTAAAAAAATATAGAAACTTTTTTTGGCCAAGTGCTTTACCTCTTTATTTGTTGCCGATTAATTCTTTCACTACATCTTCAGTAATATTTTGCCCTCCGTACATGATGAATTCTTTTCTCAGTACCAGAGCCAGATTCTTTTTCCTAGCGACTTTTTCCACGGTTGCCTCAATTTGCTTGACAATCGGCTCCATTAGTTTGAGTCGAATATTCTGCAATTCATAGACATACTTCATATAAAGCTCTTTGGCTTGAGGTTCGGATAATTTTTGAGCTTTTTGTTTAAAATCAACTTCCGCTTTGTTTTTAATCTTGAGAAAGTCCTCGTCTAGTTTTTTATAAACCGGTAGATTAGTGGCTAGTTGCAGGAGAACATCCTGATCAAAATACGCAACCTGGCTGTCAAAGGTTTTTGGAGTGGTGAATTCCAGGGTTTTATTCGCCTGCATTTTAGCCAGGACTTCTTTTGAGATATCAGGAACACCGGCTACTGCCACTGTGGTATCCAGAATCACATTTAAGTTTTTTTCCTGGGCTACCAGACCGATGGCCGCCTGCGCTTTTTTCATTAAGGGAATTAGAGTCTTGTTGCGCTCGTTGGTTAATTTTTCTTGGAGCTCCATTTCCAAAGCCTGTAGTTCTTTGGGCGAAGCCTTGGCCTCGGCTTTTTCTTTCATCATTTTTTGAAATTCTTCGGTTTTCTTTTCCATGGCCTGTTGGGCGGTCTTAAATTCCTGCGATTCAAAAATCGCTTCCTGATCAATGGCACCTATGCCGTTGCGATATACATTCATGCTTTGCCAGGCATTTCCGAGCCAGGCAATTCCTGCCACAACTGCAGCCAGAACCGCCAATACGATAATGATAGAAAAAATCTTTTTACCCAAAATGAGTATGCCTCCTTAACTTGATCTTAGAAAGTTTGTCCGATCCCCAGGAAGAATCGTCCTCCGTTTTCACCGAAAGCGTAATCTAGTCTTACCACTCCCAATCCCATGGAAGGAAGCAGCAAGCGGATACCGGCACCGGCATCGGTGTATAATTTGGTCCGGCCTCCGGGTTGCCAGGCATTTCCGGCATCGCCGAAAATGGCTCCCTTGATACTTTCAATTCGGCCGATTGGGAAACGAAGTTCTCCGTTAAACAGCAACATTCTGGTTCCATAGAACAGGTTGTCCTGGTAGCCCCTTAGGGAGTCGGTTCCGCCGACATAGAAATATTCCGAAACCGGAGCGTCCCCTCCGCTAAGGATGCCGCCCCAGGCTCGAAGCGCGATTACCTTTTGTTTTTTTAAAGGGATATAATAACGTCCTTCCAACTGGAGCTTACTATAGTTGAAGTTGCCTCCCAGCGCGCCGCCGGCTAATTGCACGACCGCATTGACATATGCTCCGCGCCCCGGGAAAAATACATCGTCTCTTGTGTCATACAGGTTATTGAGTGAAAAACTGCTTAATTTACCTTCCGCCATACCCACCGGGTCAATGGTAGATTGGGGGTTTCTCTGGATGTCAAGATTCTCCAATCGGTAAGTGAAGTAACTTTTTAAATCATCGATCCATTGTCTTCCGAAAGTAACGTTCCCGCCGGTGCGGTTGTCGTCGTAGTATGCATAGGTATATTGTCCGGGAGAAGTCTGTACCGGCTGCCTCAGGGCGATCATCCGGTTGCGGTAAAGATTGATACCGAATGAATCCAGGCGGGTATTGATCGAAGGATCGAAGAAACCTACGGATAAGGCATCGATGTTGGCGCCTCTTTGCCATTGAAATGAGGTATTCTGTCCCCGGCCTCGGAAATTATTCTCGCTGAAGGAAATTGCTCCGATCAGACCCGAACGTTGAGCTCCGGTGCCTCCACCGGAATAACCCAAGCCTAGAGTAAATAAACCGGTCTTGGCTTCTTTAACTTTAACCCGGATTACCACTTTCCCGGGACCTGATCCCGGTTCCGGATTGATTTCCACATTTTCGAAATATCCTAAGTTATGAAGTCTTTCAATGTCTCTTCTTAACTTTTTACGCTTCAGCACTTCTCCGACTTTTACCCTGAGGTTGCGCTCAATTACATAGCTCTTGGTTTTGGTATTTCCTTCAATTTTAATTTCTTCACAAACCGCTTCAATAATGTTTAAGGTAACGATCCCTTTTTCCCGGTCAATCGTGGGGTGGATGGTATCAAGGATGTAATCCCGGTCGTCATAAAGTTTGGCAATGGCGGAGGTATCATCTTTGAGAGTTTTTTGATTCAAATACTGTCCGACTTTGCTTTTTAGCAATTTTTGAATCTCCGCGGTTTTAATTACCGTGTTGCCGATAATTTCGATTCCGTTAACTACCATGCCTTCCTTGATTTTTAGGGAAAGAATACCCTGGTTGTCCCAGTTAAGTTCCATCACATGGCTGGGACTTAACAGCAGTCCCAGGTCTTCATTATAATAACGGTCGATTTCTCGGATATCTTCATAAATGGTTTTACTGTTGAGAATGTCGCCTTGCTTAGTTTTCATTAATCCGGCTATTTTGTCGGTGGTGACGATTTGGTTGCCGGTAATTTGAATTTTTTCAATTTTAGGATTTTCCAGTAACTTAAAAACCACTTTGATTCCATCCGGCATCATTTCCGTAGCGGCTTTAACATCGGTAAAATAACCCATTTCATAAATTGCCTGTAAATTACTGTTTAGTTTGTCAGGGGTTAACTCTTCTCCGATTTTTAAGTTTATAACCTTATAAATATCTTCGGATTTAACCTGCTGGTTGCCGATGATTTGAATGACTCTAATGATCAAGGGGGGCTGTTTTTCGTCTTCCGGCTTGGCTTCAGTCTTCTCTGGAACAGCCGGTGAAGCTTCCGCTCCCGGAGTAGCGGCTGGTGAGGGTTGAGGAGACGGCGAGGCCGAGGGCTGAGGGTTTGGCCCTATCTGTTGCTCAATGGGCTGCATCGGCCCCATTTTTTCTAGGGGAGAAGTAGGCGCTTCCAGGGTCGGATTGGAGTTTGAGGGCTGAACTGCTGAAGGGCCGGCTGGAGCTTCAGGCTGCTGGGGAGCAGGTATGGGAAAGGGTAGGGGAGAAATGGGCAAACCCTCTCCCCAAGTGATAACCGGACTCAAAAACAATATCAATATTAAAAAAAATGCTATTTTACGCATAAAAAAATCTTTATTGGTTTCGGTTTATCTTACCGAAATCCTTCCTTCCGTGTTTTTTTTTGACAGGCAATTATGCTATAATATAACCTGCTTGGATTAACTAGTCAATTGTTCTTTTGGGGCAAGCGAGAGAGATTCGGCTTGACTGGTGGAATCGAGCTCCGGAAAAAATATTTGGAGGTGGAATATGCCGTCGATCTCCAGGCAGGAATTGTGTGATTATCTTTCCCAGGTGTTGGGTGAAAAAGTAACAATTCTGAATTTCGGCACCCTGGGAAAAAATACCGGCAAACTGGAAGGCGGGGACATTAAGGGTTATTCCTACGGCAGCCCTTTGTTGATTGAATACCGCATCGGAAAACAAAAACACAAAGCAGTCCTGTCAACTCAAAAGCCCACCCCTTTCGGCCATGACTTTTTTTATGACCGGGCTCAGGGAATGCTGTTCTCTCATCATGCTTTTAACCACCTGCCGCGCCATGCCCGATCTCTGGATGTGGGCGCTATGACTAGGGACGGTAAATTGATCGCTTTGGGTAAGGCAGTAGAATTTTTTTTGGTGGACAAATTTGTCGAAGGCCGGGAATATTTTCATGATTTATTAAGGCTGCAGGATAGCAGTCAGGCCGGCGCTTTAGATAAAAAGCGAGTATTGGCCCTTTCTGATTATCTGGTAAAAATTCACAAGAAAAAGCTGGATGCTCCAAATCTGTATATTCGGCAAATTCGCGACTTGGTCGGTCATGGCGAATGCATCATGGGTTTAACCGACAATTATCCTGAGAAATATGAGTTTATTGACGAAGACCTGCTGAAGAAAATTGAAAAGTCCTGTATCGATTGGAGATGGAAAATTAAAAAATACCATCATCGCTTATCGGCAACTCACGGGGACTTTCATCCCTGGAATATCATGTTTAAATCGGGTGCTGACTTCTGGGTGCTGGACCGTTCCCGCGGCGAATATGGAGAGCCTGCCGATGATATCAGCGCGATGGTCATCAATTACCTGTTTTTTTCTCTGCAAAAACACTTGGAATTTAAAGAGCCTTTTGTTTCGTTATATAAGCTATTTATGGAAAATTACCTGGAAAAAACCGGAGACCAGGAAATTGCCGAGGTGATCCAGCCGTTCTTCGCCTGGCGCGGCCTGGTGGTTGCCAGCCCGGTCTGGTATCCGGATTTGAACCCCGGGGTAAGAAAAAAGATATTTAATTTCATTCAGAACCTTCTGTCTACTGATAGGATGGATTTATTAAAACCAGAGCAATATATGGAGGGCTAAAAAATGTTCGCAATTTGGGTCACCGGCTTGCCGGCCTCAGGGAAATCAACCATGTCCAGGATTTTAAAACAACGCTTGAATGAAATGGGAATCGCCTCCCAGGTGCTGGAAACCGATGTCCTGCGGCAAATTTTAACCCCCAACCCGACTTATACTCCTGAAGAAAGAGACTTTTTCTACCAGGTAATGATTTACATCGGCGAACTGCTTTATCGTAATGGAGTATCGGTAATTTTCGATGCCACCGCCAATTTACGAAAGCACAGAGATTTGGCCAGGCAAAAGTTTTCACCGGATTTTGCCGAAATATACATCAAGTGCCCATTGGAAATCTGTATGAATCGAGATCCTAAAGGAATTTATCGGATGGGGAAAAGCGGCCGGTTTACCACGGTTCCTGGACTCCAGTCGACTTACGAGGAACCGCTCAATCCTGAATTGTTGCTGCCTTCAGAGCAGTATGATTCCCCGGCCATGGCTAGGAAAACCTTAGAAAAACTGCTGGAAATGGGCTTATTGAAAAATGGCATGGAAGCCTCTTTGAAGGTTTAAGCCAAGCCGAGAATTTAGTTCCGACAGTTAATCTTTTCTTACTTTCAACCAGGCGGGAGTTTTGCTGAATAATTGTGAACGAACTCCACCGTATGCGTCCATCACTTCAGAGGTCGTGATAAAGACGTTGGGCGAAAGTTCCAAGATATCACTTTCTAATTTTGCGACTTCCCCGCGCAACAGGGTGATGGAACAAATTTCCACATTTCCGTCTTTGCCCATTCCATCGATATAAGTCACCGGGTATCCTTTGCTCCGTAATTCATCCGACAGGTTGACCTGAGGATCTGGATTGACCGCTCGGACGGTTTGATAACGGGTTACCAATAGTTTTTCCAGCTTAATGCCCACTATGTTTCCGGTGGCAAAGCCGGCGGCGTAAGAAATCAAGGCCAAGGGGTTGGCGGTAAGATATTTCAAGGTTCCGGCAATAGCTAGCACCCAAATGCTGACTTCTACAAAGCCCAACAGGGCGGCAATTGTGGTGCGGCCCCGGATGACAAAAATGATACGTATGGTGCCGATAGTGACATCACATATCCGGGCGAAATAAATTAAAATTGGAATATACCAAACCATTTCCATAAAAAGACTTCCTTTCTCCTCCGCTCCAATAATACCAAATGGCGGGAGTTAACGCAAGCCGAAGAGCAAGCTCTAGATTAAATCCTCAGTTTTAGGAGCTCCCAGGTGAAAGCACAGGGCTTGAACGGTGAAAATGGTGGCGCAAGAATTTTGGTCCGGGCTTTTAGAACCATAGAGCATTCCTCCGCCGGGGATTTGGTGGTTTAGCAAGAAATTTAAGGCCTTTAAAATGTTAGTTTGATATTTTGCCGGATCGCTAAGTAACCATAATCTTACCGCTTGGGCGGTAGCGTCGCTGGCGGGAAATCGGCTGGGGTTTTGGTCGGAATAGTTGAGGATTCCTCCCTCTTCATTTTGTAAATCGGTCAGGATTATTAACCCGCGGTTGATGATTTTATCCAGCCCCGAAAAGCCTTCCTTATTTAACCATAAAACACCCTCCAAAGCATAGGCCATTGCGTGAGAATAAATTGGAGCAACAAACAAAGTTTCGTGGAAATCCGAAATCATTGTCAGGGCTATTTCTTTAGCGTTTGTTATTTGGTCTGGAAAATTAAATAATAATGGAAGAATTTTCAACAAATGCGGGGAATAGATTCTGGACCAATGCCGATCGTTAATTTGCCCTTCAACCGGGTAACCGGCTGTTTTATTATTTAAACATTGGATTAAAAAATTTAGAGTTTTATTCAGTAAATCATTGGGTAATTCCACTTCCAGTCGACTGCTGGCCGATAGCATAGCTCTTAGAATAATGCCGTTGTCAAAAACGTAGCAAAAATTTCGTTGCCGGATGATTCCGTCTTGCTCCTTAAGGCATGTAAGCAAGCAGTCGTATATTTTTCGGGATTCGGTTAGATAGCGGCAGTCATTATTTTTTTGTTCCAGGTAAAGTAGTAATTGCAATAAATAACCGGTGACCTCGGGATAGAAAAAACCATCGGCTCTCGGTGAATTCCAACTGAGAATTCCTCCGTTTTCGGCTCTGATGGGGGAGAAAAACAGCCATTGGGTTAAGTTGTCGATTGTTTTGGTCAATTGGCGGCTTTGCATGTTATTAATTATAGCAAAAATTCAGCGTAGCACCCGATAAATTTTAATTTGAAAGTTTCCTGTCTGTGGGTAAATTTTTAGTAAAGCGCATGAGTAGCCGGTTTCTTTTTCCGGATTAACATTATTGTCCGAGAGTTCATCAAAAACCACCAGGTAGTCCGGTGGGTAAAGCAGTTTCTCTCTTTTTAGTTCGGCCGATGGAATTCCTGGAGTGTGCAGAGATCGCCAAAAATCGATTTTTTGATTTTGGCGGTTTTTATATAAATAATAAAAGGGGGTATCTTGAAAAGAGATTTGCTGTTGACCTTGAATATTGGCTTGAGGTTTTTCATCGTGGATCAGGATCCAGAAGCCCGGGAATTTTTTAATAGAAGCATTTTTAAAATTATTCCCCAAATCATCGGCTATTTGGGCGATGGTTTGATAATTGGCGCGATCTGGAGGTTCGGAGGTTAAAATGCAAATAGGAGCATAGCCGGAACTGCTTCGCGCCCGGATTAAACCCAAGGAAGAATGGTTCAGGAATAACCAGCCCGTTAGTTGCAAAAGTCCAATCAAGAAAAAAGTAATTAGAAATGCAGCTTTCGGTAGGAAAGGTCTTGTCCAGAATATTGCCAGGGGAACCAGAAAAAACACTGCTGGAAGAAAATAACGGTCGGCCTGAATATTAAAAATTAAAATTAAGAGAGCTGCCAGGAACGAGATAGTTAAAAGAATTGCTTGGTTTCTTCGAATCAGGCTGAAAATAATCCCTGTCATTGCTAGTGGTAGTGCCAGGGTAAAGGAACTGCTCCAGACTTTAAGGTAAAAGTTAAGATTGAACAGCGGATTGATGGGGAAAGTGCGGTCTAAAAAATGTTCCATATCAATGATGGCGATTAAATTATATAAATACCAGGGCAGGCAAATAATTATCCCCAAATTTGCCGAGTCAACCAGGTTGGCTGCCGAAAAAAAATCGTTCTCTTTTAATTTGCGCGCTGCCAGATGCAATGAAAAAATAAAGATCACCAGTACAGGAAGAAAGAGCGACCAGAATAATTTTTGCGGTTCAAATCCGGGTTGTTCCATAACCCTCAACAGCAGAATAAAGCACAGCAGACTGATAAATACCCCGATGATGAGAAGGGGTGTTTTTTTTAGGGTTTGCCAAATGACTGGGACTGCAGTCCATAAAATGGCCGGAACCAGAAAGAAGAGGACGGTCCATTTTTCCAACATGGCCAAGCCGAAAATCGCTCCCAGCCAGACGGAAAATTTGCGGTTTTTAAACCCCTCGGTCTTTATCAATAAATAAAATCCCAGGGCGGTAAAAGCCAGCAGCGGCATATCCATTAAATATTGCCTGGTGTATTCCAGAAAAAAAGGAGAAGTTCCCCCCAGTATAACTCCTGCCCATGCTATTTCCCGGTTCCAGAAATGCCTTATGGTTAAAAAGAGAGAAAAAATAAAAATTGGAACAAAGATTTGCAGGCTTAATAATGCGATTTGGTATGAATTGCCTCCCCAAAAATAAAACCATACCGTAATAAAATGAGCCAGCGGGGGATATAGTTCGGGCTTGGATAAAATGCCCAGAAAGGTTGAAATATCGACATCTTTTAAAGGATAAAAATATTCCAGGGTTTTAATTAAGTGCCCCGGTTCGTCGCCCCAGGGCGGACGCTGGTTAAGAGCGCTCCAGATAGTATTAACCCCGATAACCAGCAGAGAAAATAAAGCTAAAAACAGATAATCTCTTTGTTCTTTACGCATAGATAAAAAATCATTCTTTTTCAGTTATTGGGTTTCCTGCTCTCGGAGTTCGTCGGGTAGAGCCTTCGAGCAGGTATAATAATCCCCCCACCAACGCTGCCCCGAGTTTAGCGATTTGAGCCAGCAGGGAAAGAGAAAGAATGGTTTGGGCAGGCACCCGAAGATTGGAAAAGAGCAGGAGGAATGCCGCTTCCTGCACCCCCAGGCCGCTGGCCGAAATCGGCAGGAAGGAAGCGGCCAGGATTAACGGGGCAAAATAAATATAGTTGATAAAAGCTACTTCCAGGTTAAGGCCGCAGCCGAGAAACCAATATACCAGAGCCACAAGGAATGGTGGTGGAAAAGAAAGCCAGAGCGCTGTATAAATCTCCGGGCGGCGATAGAAACCCGTTAAATCCGGCAGAAAGCATAATTTTTTAATTAAGAATTCGGGTCCGGATAATTTTTGGAGCCGGGCAATTAGTAGCGGAAGGAACATGGTTAAAGTAAGCACTACCAGTGATGCCCAAAGAAAAAGTGCGATTTTGGGAAATTTTTGCACCCCCAAGGCCAGTCCGAAAATTACCCAGACAAACAGCATCACCATTCCAGACCAGCGTTCAATCAATACGGAAAGCAGAACTTGGGACAATTTGTTGCGGGCTTTGCCTAAATCCCAAATTCTCTTGAGGTCTCCCACTCCGGTCAGAAGGAAATGGTTAAAAAAGAAACCGATTAAAAATAGCTTCAAAGCTTCGGAATAAGAAATCTTAATCCCTTGGCCCTTAAGCAGGATTTTCCATTTCCAAGCGTTAAGCGCCGAAGCTAGAATGGTTAATATAATTCCTAGCAACAGGATCCAAGGATTGATTTGGGTGATTTGCCCCCAAATCGTCTTGAAGCCGACTTTCCAACCCAAGAAGATCAGGAGAGAGATACTGATTATAATTCTCCAGGGCAAAACAGTAACATCCTTTCTCCGGTTGTTTAGGGGTTAATAAGACAGCGCTCCCCGGCTCTTCTTGTTCGGTACCGGTCTCCAAAGATTTCGTTTAACATCCCTTGTGCCATCAAAGACGTAGAGTAATTGCTGTAAATGATAAGGCTGGGGTGTTGTTGTTTCAATTTACGAAGCCGAGATAATAACTCGGGGTTATCGGCTCCGGTAAGCAGGTTGGTACCACCAAGGTAATATTTTACCGGTTTGCCGGTTAACTTTTGTGTTTCTTCAATCAACCGGAAAAATCCGGCTCGCCCCTCCCCGGACACGATCGCGCAACCTTCCGGGGAAGTAATAATCAATTCCAGTTCGTTACATCCATTTTCATCGGGGAGTACCAGGCTGTAAAAACCCGGCCCCAACAGAGTTAACCCTGGAGGAAGAGGGATGAAATTTTGCGGCAAGGGTTTGTCTAGCTTCAGGGTATTTTCCGGATAAAAAACACAGAGAGTGGGTTTCTCGTAAAGTAGCGATTTTAAGCTGTCCGAGTGTTGGGGAGAAGTCCCCGAGAGGAAAACTAAGTCCAACCGCTTTTGCCAGGGTAGAAGATCGCTAAGAAAAATTGATTTCAGAGATTTTAGCAAGTTACTTTTAAATTCTTCAAAAGGGCCTCCGGTATCATAAAGCAGGTTCAATACCCCATCGGTGGTTTCGGTTTTCAGGAGTTCCCAGGTATTAGCTTCCAGTCTGGTCTTGGCAATCGCTAGAAGCGGGCTTTGTGGGGTTAGCTGTAAATCTCGGATAATCCAAAGCGACTGGCCGTTACCGGGATGAAAAATGTTTTGGTCATCTGGAAGGGCGGCATTATTGCTTTGGGCGAGCAGAAAGGTCAGCGAATTAAGCATAGCTTTGCGGCTTGAATTATTTGAGGATACCGTAAATTTATGAGGAGCTTCCAGGCTGGGAAAGCGGCTAAAATACCAGAATTTAAAGAGTATCAATAGTAAAAGCGTAATTTGCGTTCCCAGAATAAAATTTAGCAGTTTGTTCTTTTTCATCAGAGATCGTTATTCAGTAAAACTTTCTAATCCACTTAAGGGAAGGCTTCCATATTTATAAAAAGCGGCACAGGTTCCTTCGGTGGAAACCATGCAGGCCCCCACCGGCTCTTCCGGAGTGCAGGCTTTACCAAACAAAGGGCAGTTCAAAGGATTTTTGCTTCCCCGCAAAATTGCCCCGCAAATGCAGGCTGGATTTTCTTTGGAGGCAGGAACAGTAACTTTAAACCGGTGCTCGGCGGAAAAAGCTTCGAAATTGTCCCGGAGTTTTAAGCCGCTTTGAGGAATTACCCCGATTCCCCTCCAGTTAAGGTCGGCCGGTTCAAAGACCTCGGCGATCAGAGCCTGGGCTTTTAAGTTGCCTTGAGGTTTTACGGCTCGGGGGTAGAGGTTGAGGATTTTCGCTTCCCCCCGGCGGTGGGTCTCCAGTAATTCATATATGGCATAAAGCAAATCTAGCGGTTCGAAACCGGTGATTACCCCGGAGGTTTTAAATTCGGAAGCTAAAAATTGGTAGGGAGTTTCTCCGATGATGCAGCTGACATGGCCGGGAAGAATGAATCCGGATAGCGCCAGTTCGCTTGATGCGGCCAGACTTCTCAAGGCCATAGGAATGGTTCTGGTGGAGGTAAGCACCGAGAAATTATCAATATGGTTCAGCGCGGCATCTTTAATGGCTTTAGCGATACCTGGCAGGGTGGTCTCAAATCCTACCCCCAAAAAGACTATTTCTTGCTCCGGGTGGGTTTTGGCCAGATCTAAAGCCTCTAGTGGTGAATAGACGATCTGGATTTTTCCTCCCCGGGCCCTGGTTTTGCGTAAATCGGAGTAGCTCCCGGGAATCCGAAACAAATCTCCGAATGTAGCAATAATCACCCGGGGATTTTGCGCCAGAGCGATAGCCTTATCCAGGTATTCCACCGGAGTTACGCAAACCGGACAGCCTGGGCCGGAAAGCAGTTCCAGGTTTTTAGGGAAAAGCGATTTCAAACCGAACTGATGGATCGCCATGGTATGGGTGCCGCATACTTCCATGAATTTAATCGGTTTGTCGAGCCGGAAATCTTGGATTTTTTTTGCCAGGCTGCGGGCTAATTCCCGGTCTTGAAACATTTCCTGGTATTTCATTGCTCCTCCCGGTTCAGGGTTTGTGCCAGTTCCCTTAAAATTTTAAGGGTTTCCTGGGCTTCCTCTTCATTCATTACTTCAATCGCCATCCCGGTGTGGATGATCAGATAGTCACCTACCCGTACTTCTTCCAGCAGGGAAATATCTGCCTGGGTAGTGATTTCCGACAACTCCACTGTGGCGGTTGATCCTTCTATTTTAATGACTTTGGCAGGTATAGCCAGACACATGATTTATTCTCCTTTAAATTTGCTGGTCGGCGACCATGATTTGTCCCAAGGCCAGCCCTCCATCGTTGGTGGGGAGCTGGTTGTGAAAATAAACTTTAAACCCGTCATTCTTCAAGGCTCTTAAAGTAAGTTTTAAAAGCAGGGTATTCTGAAATACCCCGCCTGAAAGTGCGACCTCTGAGATGCCGGTTGATTCACGGATTTTATCGCACCCGGTTCTGACCATCTGGGCAATGGTGGCGTGAAATTTATAACTGATTTCAGCAATTGGGTGTTTTTGCAGAATTTCCCAAAGTATTTCTTCCAGCATGGGTCGGAAATCAATGATTTTTTCTTGAAAATTGAAACTGTAGCAGCCGGGAACTTGAAGGGCCAGGGCTTCCAATTCGATGGCGGCCTGGGCTTCATAAGTGCTGATAAATCTAACTCCTAGCAAGGCGGAAACCGCATCAAACAGTCGCCCCATACTGGAAGTCAGCGGGGCGTTTTTTCCGGTGTTAAGCATGTGGAAGAATAGCTCCCAGTTGTCGCGGGTCAGGAAGCCGGTGACTCCCAGGGGCAGGTCCAGCAGATTCTCACGGCTTAAAGGATAAAGGAGGGCCAGGGCTACTCTCCACGGTTCTTCTATCGCCTTATCCCCCCCGGGCAGGGGAAAATATTTCAGGTGAAAAGCCCGAGTATATTCTTTGAAATTAGCAATCAACCATTCTCCTCCCCAAATTTTTCCATCAGTTCCGTAGCCGGTGCCGTCAAAGGCCACACCGATGATTTTTTCGGTCAGACCGTTTTCCGCCATTACCGAGGCAATATGAGCATGGTGATGCTGAACCGCAATCTTTTTTAAAGCCGGAAATTCTTCGGTGGCTAGGGTGGTTGAAAGATATTGGGGGTGGAGATCATGAGCTATTATTTCCGGGGTAACGGAAAAAAGCCGTTCAAAAGTAGCCAGGGCCGACTTGAAGGCTTCCAGGCTTTCCGGGTTTTTCAGATCTCCGATATGCTGGGAGATGAAAGCTTCCCGTCCTTTTCCCAGACAGAAAGCGTTCTTCAATTCGGCGCCGGTGCCCAGGATATTTTTTTTCAGCTTAAGCGGGAGTTTGATCGGTTTTGGAGCATACCCCCGTGATCTTCTCAGAAAAAACAACTTTTGATTAAAAATCCTCACTACCGAATCATCGCAGCGGGAAAAAATTTCCCGGTCATGGATTAAAAATAAATCAACCAGCCCGGAGAGTTTCTCTATCGCTTCTTGGTTGGAATAAACAATCGGTTCATCGGCGGCATTGCCGGAAGTCATCACCAAGGGCCGGTTTACTTTATTCAGAAGTAGGCTGTGAAGAGGGGTGTATGGCAACATCAGCCCCAGATTTTCCTGGCCGGGAGCCACGTTATCAGCCACTGAGTTTTCCGGTTTCTGCTTAATCAATACAATCGGGGCTTCGATTCCGCCCAGGGTTACAGCTTCTTTTTGAGTAACCAGGCAGAGTTCCCGAGCCGCTTCAAGGTCTTTTACCATAAGAGCGAAGGGTTTGTCTCCTCGATTTTTACGCTCTCTCAAGATTTCGACGGCTTGCCGGGAAGTCGCATCACAAGCGATATGAAATCCTCCCAGTCCTTTAAGGGCGGTAATTTTTCCGGCCAGCAGTGTTTTCGCTAGATATGCCATGGGGTCGGGGGTGGAAATTTCTTCTCCATTGGAATTCAGGATTATTAACCGGGGACCGCAGCGGGAGCAAGCTACCGGCTGAGCGTGAAAGCGTCGGTCTAAGGGATCTCGATATTGTTTTTCGCAAACTTCGCAAAGTGGAAAAATCGACATAGTTGTGAGTTTACGGTCATAAGGCAGTTCCTTGATGATGGTAAAGCGAGGGCCGCAATTAGTGCAATTGATAAAAGGATACCGGTAACGGTAATCTAGGGGATCGTTAAGCTCCCGAAGGCAGTCTCGGCAAATGGCTAAATCGGGGGAGATCAGGGTTTGCTTTTGGGCTTCCCCCCGGCTTTTTTTTATAATGAAAGATTGTTCGCCGAGAGGAGGCATTTCCTCACAGACGATCTCATCTAATTTAGCGGCTTGGGGAGGAGACTTTTTTAATTCTTTAAAAAACTCGTCCAGGAGGGATTTTGTTCCTTCGATCTCAATAAATACCCCCTGGACATCGTTTAAGACAAAACCACTCAATTGAAATTGTGAGGCCAGACGGTAAACAAAGGGTCTAAAACCAACTCCCTGGACGATGCCTTTGACCCGGATCCGGTATCTGTGTTTAGGTTGGTTGTTCATGGTTAAGGTAATGATATTCGGTTAATTTGGATTTAATCTGGTTTAAAATACCAGCAAAAGCTTCCTGGATCAGAGGAGAAAAAGTTTCGGTGAATTCAAAGCAGGGCAAGATCTTAATCCCCAGAACCTGGACTTTATCCGGCAAGTTAAGTCCCAGTCTTTTGCCGGCTTTGATGGCTCCATATAGATTGGTGCGGTGCATGGATTCCATCTGGGCATAAAGAGAGAGTTCCGAGAGGGGGGTTTCAATCACCTCTCCTGGGGTATCTCCGAAAATAGCATCGACAATATAAACTTCATCGAATCCCACCATCTCTTCCATCAGGGCAAAAGCGGGAAACGAGCCTTTCACTATTTTGATTTCCGGCTTAACCAAGGGGATGAGCTCTTCCATTATCGCCAGTCCGATCCGGTCATCTCCTACGATGGGGTTGCCTAATCCGATCAACATTTTTTTCATGGTAATATGTAATTAGTCATTTGATTAAAAAGCCCTGCCGGATAAGGGGATAATGGAGGAGGAATTGCGTGGGCTTCGGGGAATAAGCCGAAATTATGAAAAAACCTGAAAAATCCCTGAATTGCTTGATTTGTGGAGTTTACAGCTCTAGTCAAAGTGTGAATTGTCCGCGATGCGGCCGGAAAGTTTATCCGCAACAGCCTCTTAACCAGCTTGGCGATTTATTGAGGGAATGGCCGGATAACCCGGGCTTCAGGGAAATTATTCCCCAGATCAGCCTTAACCTGCAACGGGAACTGGAGTTTAGGCTTTGCGAGATTGAAAAAATAATTCTGGCCTACCGGGATTTGCCGCTTTCCCGTCTGGCTCCTTTGGTTGACCTGATTAAAGCCGGGAGCGATCTTTATTTGCTGGCCTTGGAAGAGTTGGAAAGTTCTCGGGAAATTTTCGATTCCCAAAAAATAAAAATTCTTTCGGCTTTGGCGGAATCAGCCAACCAAGAAATGATTCAAGCGGCCCAAGAACTAAATCGGCTAAAAATCGCCCTGGGGGTGATTGATTTAAGGTCGGTTGTTCGTGAAGATAAAGAAGGATCTTTACCAGAAATTGAATTTTTTTACCCCATAGAGTAAATCCCTGAGTTTAAGGGTTGTTTTTTTACCTTAAAGTAATTATAATATAAGGGTTTTAAAACCGGGAGGTAGATTGGTGAAAGATAACGTCTATTTATTGCCTTTGGGCAATTTGGAAACCAAATTTATGGAGCGGCTCGGCGGTTGCTTGTCGGAAAGATTCGTCTATGGCTTTAAGGTTTTACCACCTATCGACATTACTTCGTCCAATCATGACGGAGATAAGCAGCAGCCGTTTTCTCCTTTAATATTTGAGCAGATGAAGAGGTATTTTTATTCCGATACCAGGTATTTATTAGGTTTGACTGACCTGGATTTATGCTGCCTGGGTTCTGATACTCCATTCGGGGAAGTCAACCGTGGGCATAGTGCAGGGCTGGTTTCAGTTTATCGGCTTAGACCGGAATATTACGGTTCTTTTGAAAATCATGAGCTTTTGTTTCAAAGAACTTTGAAGGAATCAACTCATCAGTTGGCTCATTTGGAGGGTTTAGAGCATTGCCTCAGCAATTATTGCGTGATGTACCAGGCCAGGAATGTTATGGATCTTGACGAGCAGGAAAGCATGATTTGCTTGGACTGTGAAAAAAATTACCATAAAAGCAAGAATAACTCTTGATAAAAAAAACATTATTTTTTTTAATTTTCCTATCTCTGGCTTGCTTATCTGCTTATCCGATAAGTGTGAATGAGCCGGTTGTGCGGGTTCTTCTTTACCAGGGGGATAAACCGGTGAGTTTTTACTCACCCGGTGGATGGCATGCCCAGATTGATCAATTAGCCTTATTCAAAGGTCAGGGATTACCTTTGGAAAAGTATCAGATCAAAGCCGACCAGAAGTCGATAGTGATATTGGATTCCAGTTCCTCTGAAGTAGTGAGAAGCGAGCAGGATGTTTGGCTGTTGCCTGCCAAGGCCGACCAGCCGTTATACTTGAAAGATTACCCTTACCGGGGCTGGTTATGGATAGTGAACCAGGGGGGGCGGATTCTGGTAATAAATTTCGTAGAAATCTCTGATTATTTGGCCGGAGTCTTGCCTTGGGAAATTTCCCTGGAGTATCCGGAGGCTTTAAAAGCTCAGGCCGTGGTTTCCCGTACTTACGCCTTGGCGCGCCTGAAAGGAGATAAGGCGCTGTATGATGTTTCCTCGGATGTTAATTCCCAAGTATATAAAGGGATGCGGATCGAATCTCCCCGTTCGGCTCAAGCCATTAAAGAAACTGCGGAACTGGTACTTTTTCATCAGAATAAATTAGTAAAGCATGCTTTATTTCATTCCTGTTGTGGCGGCTATACCGCCGGAATTGAAGAAGCTTTCGGGGATGATCAGGTAGATTATCTACCGGGAGTGGCTTGTGCTTTCGAGCCATTTCCCTCAGTTGATTTCTCTGCCTGCGATTCATTGCCGGATCCGCCGAAGGATAGTTTTTGCATGGATTGCCCCCATTTTAACTGGCAAGTAAGCTGGACCATTGAAGATCTGGAAAAAATTTTAAAGCCGATTCTTAAAATTGGGGATTTCAAATTATTGAATTTAACCATAAAGGAACGCTCTGAATCTGGGCGGGTAAAGGTTCTTGAAATAACTACCAACAAAGGAGTGTTTATTTCGGAAAAAGACAATGTCCGCAGGGCTCTGCTTTGTAAGAAGGATGGTCAGTTAGCGATGCTTGACAGCTCGCTCTTTGATCTGGAAAAAATTCCTCAAGGCTATGTAGCCAATGGACGGGGCTGGGGACACGGCGTAGGGCTTTGTCAGTGGGGCGCAATGGGAATGGCCCAAAAGGGCGAGAATTTTTATGCTATATTGAAGCATTATTATCCTGGGTGCGATATACTGCCGTATGAAGGAGAACCTTCTCCTGCGGCGGAAATTAAATAATATTCGGGCTTAAAGGAAGGTGAATTTAATGTCAAAGAATCGTAAGGGTGAAAATTCGCAAGAGGTGGAAGAAATGGATGATGCGAAGGGGGCAAGAAAAGGTGAAATAGATTTAAACAAACTAGAGAAGCGACTGGATGATATTAAAAGCGCGGCCGGTCTGGCGATGACCGATTCACGGCTCGCTTTAACTAAAGTCGATCTGGCTTTGGAGAACTTTGACGATTTAAAGACCCTGCGCCCGGAAATTGAAGAAAGACTAGAAGAGCAGCAGGATGATGTAGATGCTCTTAAAATTCATCTTGAGCAAATCGATCAGCAAGTTCAGGAAGCCGTCAAAAAAACCGAAGGTCTGAAAGATATTGAAAAAAGGATTGTTTCCTCTGAAGAAAAGTTAGATAAATCAGAATCTAGGTTGGACAAGGCAGAAGCCGATCTTCAGGAACTTTTGAGCAAGTTTAAGTCAGATCTGCAAAAAGACGTAGAGGGCCTACTGGAAGAGCTGGAAGATATCGTTCAACGGGTAGATAAGCTTGAAAAAGTAAATACCCAGGATGTCTGGGAAAAAATTAACCAGGCCGTATCCGATGCTCAGGGTGCTTTGCATACCTGTACGGAAGCGGCGCAAAAAGCTGTGGATTTGAAGAATTCTTATACCGAACTATCTGAATCATATGATGACTTATTAAGCCGAGCCGATGACGGCAAGGAAAAAATGTCTTTAGCTGTAAAACTGGTCAATCAACTCGAAGAGAAAGTTCGCGGCGTAAACATAGGGGTGGAATCACAGGTTGCTGAAGAAGAAGATATCGAATTAGAGTTCGAACTTCAGGATATTTTAAAAGTTATGATCGCCCATAAAGCTTCCGACCTTCATTTAAAGCCTGGAACCCCTCCAACGGTAAGATTGGAAGGCGAGTTGGTGCCGATTGGGGAAAAAGCTCTCAGCGAGGCCGAATGCCGTAAATTAATCTTTTCCGCCTTGAATCCGGTGCAAAAACAACGATTGATGGCCGGGCAGGAAATCGATTTTGCCTACGAAATGGGAGAAGCACGTTTTCGGTTTAATGTTTTTCTCCAGAAAAGTACGGTTTCGGCGGCGATCAGAATGCTACTGATGGACATCCCCTCATTTATGGATTTACATCTTCCCAAGGTCCTTGAAAAATTGTCCTTGCTGAATAACGGTTTGGTGCTGGTAACCGGCCCCGCCGGCAGCGGAAAATCCACCACTCTGGCTTCCATGGTCGATTACATCAACCAGAATCGCAAGCTTCATATCATTACCATAGAAGATCCAATAGAATATGTTCATAAAGATAAATCCAGTCTGGTGACCCAGCGGGAGATTGGAGCTGATTCCCAGTCCTTTAAGGAAGCCCTGAAGCAATCCTTGCGTCAGGATCCCAATGTGATTTTGATCGGTGAAATGAGAGACCCGGAAACTATTTTAACCGCGATCACCGCCGCAGAAACCGGGCACCTGGTATTTTCCACCCTGCATACTCACAATACCATTCAAGCAGTGGATAGGATTATCGACAGTTTCCCGGGTGATCAGGAAAAACAATTTAAGCAGCTTTTGGCTACAAATCTGCGGGCCGTGATATCTCAAAGATTATTGACCCGTACCGATGGCGAAGGCCGGGTTCCGGCGGTTGAAGTAATGTTGATTACTCCAACCATCGCCAGCGTAATTCAGGAAGGTTCTACCAAGGACATCTATCAGTATATTGTTCAGGGGCAGAGCGATGGAATGCAGACTTTCACCTCGTCTTTAACCCAACTTTTTGAAGCAGGCTTGATTTCTAAAGAAGAAGCTCTTTACCGTTCAGACCAGCCTACGGAATTCCGTTTTGCGGTGGAAGGTCATAACACTTCAGCTGCGGGAGCTGAAGATTCTTTAATGACCTGGCTTTAGCGAGTTTCTTTATTTTCTTCCTCCGGCTTGCTGCTGGCAATAATATAAGTATTAGCTGAACCGGTTGGGTTACCGCCTACCGAGGTTCGGGTTTTCTTGTTGATTTTGGCGAATTCTATTTGGGTCTGGTTTCTTTCGCTCTTAACGATATTTTTCAAGTCCTTTTTTTTCGGCAGCAGCTTTATAATCAGGGGTACAAGGATAAGGATGAGCACCATACCGCTGATGATGACGGCGTGCCATTCGCTGGTTAGTTTGTGCATTAATATTCACCTCTTTTGGTGCTAAAAAAAAGTCGTTTGCCTTTGATTTCCACTTTTTTTTCAAAACCCCTCCCGAATAAGAAAAAACCCGCCAATTGGACGGGTTTTTTGCGATTGTCGGGAATTAATTTTTCAAGTTAAGTAGTGATCTTAAATTGGCTTGGGGGTCAATAACCGGGGCGATCAACCCTTTGCTTGAGGTGAAAATGGTGCAAGCTCCAGGGCCGTGCCCGGCGGTAATACAATTGCTATGCACTACAATTGCAATTGAAACAGCTCCGGTTAGATAAATTCGCCCGTAACTGTGGTCGGTGTCCATTATGGCTACCAGATCTCCGAAGCACAAGTTTTTAAGCCCATATTCCTCAACGATATTGGGGTCAAACATCTGAATATCATAGTCGCCTTTGTAGCAATTGTTGGAGCCCAAGCCCGAACCCATTATGGCTCCCGGAATCAGGTGGGTTACCGGCACTTCAAGTTTATCTCCGCGGGCTTCCAGCTTTATTAGATTAAGTAGCTCAGGAGCCAGATTCATTACCTTTACTTCCGGAAAGTCCAGTAGCTTCAAGCCGACTCCGTAAGCTTTAATCAAAACTTTGTCCCCGATATTCAGTTTCTCTAGGATTTCATCCTCAAAATGGCTGATGATGTGCTCAATTCCCCCGTGTTTGCCGGTTACCGTGCCCAAGGCTCCCTTGGCTTCTCCCGAAGTAATTTTAACCTGGTTACCGATGCAGGCTAGAGCATTGAAGGCGTTATTGGCGGCATCGGGAACCCCGTCCATTTTTTCGCGGTTTTTCAAGGAAACTCCCGGCTCAACATGGTCTGCTTCAAACCCGTCCACCAGGTCGCCGATCTTGACATTATAGGTGATTCCTCCCACCCCTGGCAAAACCAACGGTTTTCCGTCGAAGGAAATCCGGTAAGTGAAGGGCGAGAAAACCGGGCTGGAAATTTCTCCGGTTACTGACATTTTTACTAGTTTATCCTGGTTGGTTCTTAGCATAGTCAATTCTCCCTAAAGGTTTATTTTTTCAGCAGTTCCACTCTGGCTACTTCAAACCGGGTTTGGGATACCTGGTCGATGGTGATGGTAATGGTATTGTCTCCGGAAGCCAGCAAGCTCCCGACCTGGAAATAAACCGGCTGGTCATTAATCCATTGGACGTCATAATTTTCCACTAAAGGCTCGTTGTTGACATTGATGGTAAAGGGGGAAAAGATTCCGGTCTGCATCATGTAATCGGACATGTTGACCTGAAGAAAATCTCCCCGGCAGGTTAACACCATTTTATAGCTGGAAAAATCTCCTTCATCGGGCAGCTTGAACTTGAAGGAAAGTTGACTGTCTCTGGCATAGAGCACCATATGGTCACCAATATCCCAGCAATAGCGAGAATCTACGCTAACCACATCAGGAGTGTTGTCCTGGGCAAAATCTACCAGCCAGAGGCTGTTGCTGTCCGAAGTGGGGGATGGGGTAGGGGTGGGCTTGGGGGCCGGTTTATTTCCGGTTTGTTTTGTCGGTTTAGGACTAGGTATCGGTTGCGGAGTAGCCGGGCCTGCTAGTATTACTCCCAGACTTAGGGTCAGCAGACAGGCCAGGAGCATAGTAAACAATCGCTTCAAGTTATCCACCTCCAGTTATTTCACTTCCAGGGTTACGGGTTTTACCGTATCTTCCACTTCAGGATTATAGTATTTGTAAATTCTAGAAATTGGGGTTTTTACCTTTATTGGGTAACGGGCCAGTAATTGATAGGAGATATTCAATGTCTGGTTGGGAGCGAGTTTTTCCAGATAAATAATGATCTGGCGGCTGGTTAGAGTATATTTCTGAATTTTTCCGGCTTTTACCAACTGGTCCAGTTCCGAGGCCATCACGGAAAATCCGGCCGGGACTCCCAAGTCCACCATAACCATCTGCAATTCTGAAGAAGTATGGTTCTGTACGGTAGCCAGGGCTCCCATAATATCATTTTGTTTCAAGCTGCTGTGATCATATTTCAGGTTGATGGTTATCGGGCTTGGCTCTTTGGCTTCCTTGTTCCAGGGAAGGAAATACTTGGTTCTTACTTGGTAGAAGCAGCTTCCCTTACCTGAGAAATTAATTTTGACCTGATTCCTGCCGTTAACCGTATAGGGTTTGAAGTCCAGCTGGTAATATACATCGAAATTTTCCGGGGTCAGATGAATACTCTTGTTTCCCTTGCCGTTAACCGAAACCGTGATGTCGGCCGAAACTTCTTCGGTAGCTTTTTCCTGAGCCAGGAGCAGAACTTTCATCGCCAGGATGGTGCCTTGAGTGGAATACCAGGTTCCCTGCGGATCCTTGGCCTTGACGATGTAAGTCAGGGCTTTGCCGGCCAATTGCGGGTTAACGCTTGCCTTCAACAATGCATAGGCTGCCAGGGCCGTGGTTTCCAGATTGGCGCTCGGACCTTCGGAAAATGTAGCGGTAGCCATTTTACTTTCCCACCGGGCTGAATCTTTGTCGGTCTTGGCCTGATCTGAGAGTTTGCGAAGAATTTTCAAGGTCAACTCGCCTTTAGGTTCAAATTCTGCCAGGGCATTGGCCACCAAGGATAAGGTATAAGGATCATCAGCTTTTTGCCAGTTTTTCTTTAAATAATTAACCGCGCGATCGAGCCGGGAATCCTTGCTCCCGCCTTCCAGCATAGCCCAGGTGATGTAGGCGGTTACCGGCAGGTTGTTGTTTTGAATCCGGCTCCAGCTTTCCTGGTGGAGGTAGGATTCATCCGGTTTCCAGCTTCCGTCGGCTTGCTGCTGGGAGTATAACCAATCGCTGGTTCTCCGGATTACTCTTTCGTCGATTTCATATACTTTATTGATGTCGTTGAATTCCATCACACCGAAAGCTGTAAGAATCTTGTTGGCCGGGGGCTCTCCGAACCAGGAGAATCCCCCTCCCTGTACTTCAAAAGAAACCAGGCGCTGGTATCCGGTGTTGATATATCCCTCCACCTTCATTTGGAGTTCCGGGGTAAGTTTTTTTTGTTTTTTCAGGTAATCCCAAACCAGGGCATTGGGGTAGGTGGAGGCAGAAGTCTGCTCAAAGCAGCCGCAAGGCATCCGCAAAATTTTATCCAGTCCTTCTACTACCTGGGAGAGTACCCCGGGATAGATTGCCACGCTGATGCGGGAGGCGTCAGAGATGGCATTTTTAGGGATTTCGATAGTTTTGGTCAGGTCTCCATCCAGCCGATCGCTTGTAGCCGAAACCACTTCTTCCCCATCAGGAAGGATCTCGATTTCCCGGCGAATAGCGTCAGACAAACCTTCGCCATAACCCATTAAAGTCAACTTCTGCCAGCCTAGCTTTTTGACTTTAATCCGAAAGAAAACCGCTTTTACTTCATTTTTCTTTAAACTGACGGTTTTTACCGGCTCGTCCATTAATTCAAACCAGCTGTTCTTTTCCAAGACCAGTTTCACTTTTTGATCCCGGGGCAGATAGTTGTATACCGCGGCCGGAATGGAGATTTCGTCATTTTGGGTAAGGGCCACGGGAAGATCCAGGTCAACAAAGAAATCCTGAAAGACTCTTAATGGGCAAGTATTGCTGCCCATTTCTCCCTGCATGGAGTTGGCAAATCCGGAGATGCGCCAGGTGGTGATGGAGTCCGCCATTTTAAGAGTAATCGAAGTTTTACCGTAGTCGTCGGTTAAAATCTGGGGATTGGTATAGAGAGTTTCAGGGAAATATTCCCGAACCCTGGGAGCCGCGTTTTCCTTCTTGCCCCCGGTTAACTCGGAGAGCGATGAGCCGACCATACTCATACTTGGTTTTTCAGCTTTCATCATCTCATTCTGTGCCATCGGCATGGCTCGATCTTCAAGCATCCCTTTGAATTTGATCTCCCCACCTAGCATTCTGCCTTCTTGCGGTGGCATCAACGAATATACCTGGTTTAAGGTAAAATCGTCTTTTCCGCCGTTCCTTCCGTCAGCGCCCAGGCAGGCCACTTCCGGCTGGGAGTTGCCTGAACCGGTTTTTTTTAGGTAAAATTTCCGGCCCCAGGGGTCGGTGATTTCGTCCTGGGTCAGGAATTTCTCGCGTACCATCAAATTTAGCTCGTTAGTCTTGGGGTAGCGGTTATGTTTGGAGTAGAAATTGTACATTGCTCCTTGAATCCGTTGCATTTTAGAGGCTGACGCTACCAGTTTCTGCTGATATGTGTTGATGTTGATTCCGAATTGGGGCTGGGGGGCTTTTTGCAGCAAAACCTTGTCCCATTTTCCCGGCTTTTTTTGCAGCAGGGATTGGGAGAAGCCAACCCCATGAATTTCATATTTCGGTTCCAAGAGCTCTTTTTCCAGCAGGAAGTAGATTTTCTCAAACCCGGCCTCCCGTTCTCCCAGAGCGAAAACCGCTTCATCCACAATATCCACGCCTAAAGCCGCGGGTACGGGATTTCCGTTCCGGTCGGTGATAACGAAATTGATTTTGCCGTCTTCGCCTGGCAAAAAAGTTCCTTTCCCGGGTTGAATGGCGATTTTTAAATCATTGTTGGGAGAAACAAAGAGATTCTTGCTGTCCCGGATAATGTCCCGACCGCTCATGATTTGATAGGCGTTAATGGTGACCAGACCGATCATATCCGGGGTCAGGGCTAGCTCATAATCGATCTTGCCGTTTTTTAGATCCAAGGCCTTGGTTAAAATAGTCTGGCGGTTGGCGATTACATCCAGGTAAATGTTTCCTCTTCGTCTGGTGCTGAGGATTTCCATTTTTAGAATATCCCCGGTTTTCGCCCGGGCCTCGAAAGTTCTTAAAATTAAGTTGTCGGCTCCGGAATCGGCGTTCAAATTAAGGGCCTGGCTAACCCGGTTGCCCCTGGAGTCGGAGACCGTCAGATTGAGATTTTGGGTTATCCCTGCTTCCGGCTTGATCCACAGCACTCCCCAGCCGGTTTGGTCGGTTTTAATCTCATAATTCTTGCCGCTGCTCTGAACTTTGACCAGAGTTTGCGCGGGAGACTGGTCGGGGTAAGAGGTTGAAAGATAAACTTTGTTGATCAATCCGGGTTTTAAGTTGCCGCACTCGGGATAAAGTTCTACCAGAATGGGCTGGGCCGCTACCGAAAGAGGAGTGAGCAGCTTTTCGGTGTGTGATGCCGTATCCTGAACTTTAATCTCCAAGTTTATCATACCCTTGCCTTTATCCAAGGGCAAACCCACCAGGTAGTCGGGGATCTTAAAGGAAAATGAGAAGTTTCCGTTTTTGTCGGTGTCTCCCATAATCCGGGTAAAGGTCTTCATTTCTCCCTGGTAGCCTGAAGCGACCAAGGTTACTTGCCCCTTAGCCACCGGTTTGCCGAAAAAATAATTTGCGCTGATTTCCCCTCGTACGGTTTCTCCGGGCAGGTAGTAATTTTTGCGGGTTTTTAAGCCGACCTTGAATTTGGGCAGAACATACTTTTTAACCGTGAAAGTTTTTTCTTGGGAACTGTCGGCAAAGTAAGCCCTGGCCCGGTAATTACCCATGTTGACTTCATCGGCCAGTTCAAAATCAGCCGATGCAATCCCAAATTTCGAGGTTTTGGCTTTTTGTTTAAAAACTTTGTTCCCCTTGCCGTCCTCGATTTCGATGGTCAGTGAATCCAAGGCTCTGGGAGTTAACTTGGGGAGAGTGAGGGCTAAAATTCTCAAGTGAATGGTTTGCCCCGGCTGGTAGAGTGGTTTGTCGGTGGTTAAATAAATCCGAGAAACTTTGATTAGTTTCGTCGGGGCCTTGATTTCCTGGTCCCGGGCATTGATAATGAATTCGCAGTTACCCACCACATCGTCCGGTAACTTGAAACAGCCTTCCCAGCTGCCCGACTCATCGCTGACTCCCTGGTTTAAAAGAATCGGCTTATGATCGGGAGTTTTAAGAGAAAGCCGGATCGGGATGCCGGTAATGGGGGACGACTTAACCGGGTCGAACGTGATGATTCTTAGACTGGCCTTGCTTCCGGCCAGGTATTCGCTTTGCCCCAAGATTTGGACTTCAAAATTTTGCCCGATCTGGCAGAACGAATCAGTCAATACCAAGAGTAGTAGACCGGTGAGAAAAGCTGCGAACCAAAGAATTTTTTTCATTATGACACCTCCCTTTAGATTAAGAAATTGATTATTTGAGCTTCTGGAAAAATTGTCGCAAAATGATGAAATTTTCTTCCCGATTTTTTGCAGGGTTTCCTCTATTTAAGAGTGAACCCTTTAATTATGAGGAAAAAAATTTTATTAACGTTGTTGATTTTAGGAATTTTATCGGCATCTCCTTCTCCGGCCCAGGTTACCAAAGGGCAGTTGGTTCGGGATTATATCACCAAGGTTTATCAATTGATTCTAAACCATACCTTGTATCCGGTATCCTATATGGATGTTATAGAAGGGGCCTGGAAGGAAATCAAGCAGGGCATTTTAATCGAGCTGCCCCAGCCGCAGAATTGGCAGGACGTGCTTAGTAATTTGGCTGAATTGGAAGAAATTTTCCCTGAAGAGAACTCTAGATTTGGGGAACTTGCTATCCGAGGAATGCTGGGCGCCTTGCCGGACCCCTATTGCGGCTTGATGAACCAGACCCAGCGAACCAATTGGGAAAATGAGCAAAATGGGGGAGGGTTTCCCGGTTTGGGAATTGAGCTGGCCGTTAAGAATGGCGGGGTGGAAGTGGCCGGAACGGTGTCCCAAAGTCCGGCCGATCGGGCAGGAATTCAATCCGGCGATCAAATGGTCGCAGTAAATCAAAAGCCGGTTATCGGTCTGCCTTTTCCCGAAGTTCTCCAGATGCTGGAGGGGCCGATCGATCAAACGGTAGCTTTAAAATTAAAAAGAGGGAGCGATATTTTGCAGACTACTTTAACCCGTGCTGAGATTAAGCTTCTCCCTCCTCAGCCTAAGCTTTACCGGGTGAACGGCCAGCTTTACGGCTTCATAAAAATCAACTATTTTTCTCCCCAGACTCCGGGAGAAGTGGAGAAAGCTCTGAAAATCCTTAACGGCAAGGGAATCCAGGGATTGATTTTGGACATAAGAAATAATCCCGGGGGGAATTTTAATGCCGGCTTAGTCACGGCATCTTTTTTCGTTAGCGGGAAACCGGTGGCATTGGTGGAAGAAAAAGGCGGGCGAAAAATTCCGTTCTTTACTGATAAATCGCCCCTTTATCGGGGAAAGATCGTGGTCATCATTAATCGGGCCACCGCCAGTGCGGCGGAATTGCTGGCATTAGCATTACAAAGCAATAATCTGGCAATCTTAGTGGGGGAGCAGAGTTACGGAAAAAACTTGATTCAGACCGCATACTCTCTTACTAATAATTATGCTCTCTACCTTACGACTAATAGATTTTGGGGGGTAACCAGTCAGGATATCGGAGGCGTAGGCTTGAAGCCGGATCTACCAGCTGATACCAATGGCGATGAAAAAGTTTTATTGAAGATTGCGATTAAAGCCTTGAATTAAATAAGGTTTTAATGCAATTGGTTTATTACTGTGAAATAAAGAGGGACAAGGAGTTTGTCGATGGCAGAGGATGAATTAAAACTTAAGCATAAAGCAGAGAGCTCTGAGCGGCAGAAAATCGATAACAAACAGGTGGAATCGGAATTTATCTTTAAAATTCTTTTTGATGATTCAGCCGACGGCATCATATACGGAGATTATAAATCTAGACGAATTTTAAGGGCCAATCAGGCTTTTTGCCGAATGTTGGGATATAGTGAACAAGATCTAAAACAACAGTTGATAAAAGATCTCCATCCGGAAAATGATCAGCCCGGTATTATGAAGCAATTTGAAAAAGTGATTAATAAGGAAATTCAAATTGCTACAGACGTCCCGGTTAGGCGCAAGGACGGCAGCACTTTTTATGCCGATATTACCGGTTTGATTTTTATGATCCAGGAACAAACTTATTTCTTAGGAAGTTTTCGCGATATTTCCGACCGAAGAGCCGCCGAGGAAAAACTGCGGCAAAGCGAGGAAAGTTATAGCGCTCTTTTTGACAATCTCTTGGATGCATACTCACTTCATCGGATTATTTTTGAGAATAGAGTTCCGGTAGATTTCGTTTATTTAAAAGTTAATCATACTTTTGAGCAACAGACCGGGCTTAAAGACGTGGTTGGCAAGAAAGTCTCTGAAGTGATTCCGGGCCTGCGGGAAAGTAATCCAGAATTGTTCGAAATGTATGGTCGGGTTGCCAGAACTGGACATTCTGAAAAGATTGAAGTTTATGTAGGGGCGATGGATATGTGGTTTACCATTTCGGCTTTTCGGCCCCAGGAAGAGCACTTTGTTACGATTTTCGATAATATTACTGTCCGTAAAAAGACTGAAGAAGCTCTTCAAGCATCAGAAGCTAAATTTAAAACCATTTTTGATGATGCTATTGACGGGATGGTATTCGGCCATATGGAAACTAACCGAATACTGATGGTTAACAAGGCCCTGTGCCGGATGCTTGGTTATACTACGGAAGAATTAAAATGTCTTACCATTAACGATCTCCATTATCCTCAAGACTTTCAATGGGCAAGGGAGCAGATGACCAAGTTGGCAACCGGAGAGATGTCCTTGGCGGTAAATATGCCGGTTAAGCGAAAAGACGGCAGCATATTATTCGCAGACATTGCCCTTTCATTTTTAAATATTGGAGGAAAATCTTACAATCTCGGGTGCTTTAGGGATATCACCGAACGAAAGCAAGCCGAAGAAGAAATCCTTAAGCTTAATCAGGATTTGATGCAAAGGAATCAGGAATTAGAGGCGTTGAATCGGGAGTTGGAGACCTTCAATTTTTCGGCCTCGCATGATTTGCGCACCCCTCTAATGGGCATTGAAGGGTTCAGTCATAAACTGATGCTTGAATACGGCGATCGGTTGGATGAACAGGGGAAAAGTTACCTGCAACGGATTCACAATGGTGGAATCAGGATGTCGGCAATGATCGATGAATTGTTAGATTTTTCCAGGGTTCGCCGGGTTGAAATGTTGAAAAAATCTGTAAATCTCTCAGACCTGACTCAGCAAATTCTTTGCGAGTTGGAAACCAACAGTCCTGGCCGGGAGGTGGAAATTGTTATCGAGCCAGATGTTATAGTTCATGGCGATCAAAAATTGCTGGAAATCGTTATGAAAAATTTATTAAACAATGCATGGAAATTCACAGGAAAGAAGACCAAGGCGAAAATAGAGTTTGGAGCGCTTAAGGAATCTGGAGGGGTAGTATATTTTGTCAAGGATGATGGAGTCGGCTTTGATATGGCTTATCAGGCCGGATTATTTTCTCCTTTTAAACGTCTTCATACCACCAGCCAGTTCACCGGTTCCGGATTGGGGTTGACCATCGTGCAGCGAATCATCAATCGCCACGGAGGCCAGGTATGGGCCAGGGGGGAACTGGATAAAGGAGCCACCTTCTATTTTACTCTACCCTGATTATTGAAAATTGTGATGTTTATTCTAGAGGGATTTTACGTATTTGAGATAATATGGTTTTGGGGGATTACATTTTTCGAGATGGGGGGGTATTCGTGAGTGAGAAAAAAAAATCGGTTGATAAGTTATTAAAATTAATTTCTAAATTAAAATCGTCAGAGGATGATCCTCAAGACAACCTCAGGCGTCTGGTGTTCGCTTTGGAAACTAACGAAGTCGGCATTTGGGAAATAAACCTGAGGGAAGGAACTGCTTATCGTTCACCCAGGTACAACCTGATTTTCGGCTATGAGAGTATCCCCCCGGGCTGGTCTTTTGAAAGCTTGCTCCAGCATGTTTGGTCCGAGGATCGGGACAAGGTTGAGCAGTCATTTGTCCGGTTTTTAGAGCAACCAGGAGATCTTGAATTGGAGTTTAGAATCGTCAGGCGAGATAAAACCGTCCGTTGGGTCTGGGCCTGTATTCATTTTCAAGCCGGTTCCGATGGACAACTAGAGCGAATTACCGGAGTAATTCAAGACATCACCGACCGGAAATTGATGGAAGAAGCTTTAAAGGAAAGCGAAAAATGCTACCATAGTCTTTTTGAGTTGGCTGGAGACGCGATATTGCTCTTGTCGGATGGGGTTATAATTGACTGTAACTTTCATGCCCAACAAATGTTCGGAGTTCGCCGGGAAGAACTTCTGGCCAGAAGTCTCTATCATTTATCAGCGGCTCTTCAGCCCGATGGTCAAGAGGCTCAGGAAAAAGCTCGGGAATTTATCGCTGGAGCTTTAAGTGAAATCCCCCAATTTTTTGAATGGAAATTTCAAAGATTAGATAAGAAAGAGACTTTTGATGCCGATGTTAGTTTGAAACGGATTGATTTGAGCGGTAAAATTATTTTGATGACAATAATTCGGGACATTGCAAACCGCAAGAAAATGGAAGACGAATTAAAGAAAGCTAAAGAAATGCTGGAACAGCGAATAGCCGAGAGAACTATCGAACTTAACGCAGAACTTGCAGAACGAAAAAAAGTTCAAGATGAATTGCAAATTATCTTGGAGACGGTTCCGGTTCCGATTTTTTATAAAAATCGGGAGAACAGTTTTGTCTTGGTTAATCAGGCCTTTGAAACATTAATGGGAATGCCTCGAGAAAAGCTGGAAGGAACTTCCCTTTTTGATCTGTATCCCACCGAGCACGCAGAATTATACTGGCAGGATGATAGAGAGGTAATGGAAACCGGAAAAACTAAGACCGACATTATTGAACCATTGGAAACCGAACAAGGAACCAGGTTGTTGCAAGTCACCAAGCGTCCATTTCTGGATAAATCCGGCCGCATCATCGGGGTTATAGGCTTTGCCCTGGATGTTACCGATCAGAAAAGTTAGAAGGTATAGATGATGAAACATTATCCTGTAGCAAGTTATTTTGGTTGAACAATTTAGAGATCAAAGAAAAAAAGCTTATATTATAGAAGGATGTGTAAAATGGAAAAATTAATAGTTGTTGGTTTTGTAATATCCCATTAACCCTCGGACAATATCAAACAAGCCGAAAATTACCGCTCCCCAGGCCACTAGGTAATGTCCGCCACCGGAGGTGGAAGCAGCTTTATAATAGGTAAAAGCTGTCAGGGCACCTCCTCCGATCACCCAAAGAATGCCGGATTTTACGCCTTTCATATATTGGGCCTGCAGAGCCTTGGCCAGTCCATTGATTAGATCCCGGGCTTCGATGTCGTTGAGCCCCTTAGTGGCCAGAAAAGTGCTCACTTCCTGGCGTTTTTTCCCCAAGTGGATCATTTTAGCAGCTTCACTAGCGATGGCCTGAGTGATTTTGGTGTTTTGGCTTAATTCTTGGTCTTTGACTCTTTCTTCAACTTTGTTGTCCATTCACCCTCTCCTTCGTTCTAACAAATAAAATTACAGTAAGAAATTATAGCCCGATAAGTTAAAAAATTCAAGCCCTGAAAAGTAACCGGCTACGTCAGCGAGATGTAGTTTAAAGAATAGACCCACTTGAAATAAATCGAACCATGAGATTTAGAGGAAAACGCAAGTAGACGCTTTTTTATTTGGAATATTGCCGGGTTTTATAAAAACCTCGTAGCCCTCTGATAAAATCGTAAAATCCAATAACCCCAATACTCCAGAACATAATATAGGCAATCAGGGGTGGATTAACCGATGATTTAACATAAAGGAAAATTGTCAAAATGACCCCCACTATTCCCCAGAAAATTCCACTTCGCATTAGCAGGCGGCAATGATTATTGGTAGTTTTAGCCAGCTCATAAATTAAGTTGTTGGCGTTAGCTTCTTTGAACCCCTTATTGGCTAAAAATGTAATGATTTGTTTTCGTGTGACCCCCCCGCGAATTTTCTTTAGAGTCTCCATCATTAGATTTTGGGTGAAGACTGGCTCTTCTTCCTCATCCACATTCAATTTCTTCTCAAGTTCAAGAGCTTCAGATTCGTTCATAAACTCCCCCTTATCCCCTTAGTAAGCAAATTAATCCCATATTTTATTTCGCCGATGCATGCAAAATACCTGCCGAAGTGGAGGCCTATTATAAGCCGTTTATTTGCTTCTACGCTTACCCAACGTCTTATTGCGGCGTTTTTTACGGGTGACTACCGGCTTTATGGCTGCGTCAGTCCCTGGCTGTGAAAAAGCAGTAGTTTGAGGCTTCGCCGGAATTTGGGTTAAAGTAGTGGCTACTACTTGGGAAGGCAGAGGATTGGGTCTGATTTTTAAGATCGGGATATTGGCGGCCAGTGCAACCGTCCCGTCTTTACGATCCAAAAGAATTTCTATCCCGGTTTCGTCAATTTCCATATACTTATTGAAGACCACAAATAGATCGGCTTTTAAATCTTCCAGGAACGAACTTGAAACCGAAGTCCGGTCATGAATTAAAACCATGCGAAGACGGTCTTTGGCTACTTTGCTGGCTGGAGGTTCTTCATTCTTTTTGAAAAGCCGGGAAAAGAAATCAAAGCGGGATAAAAAGTCCAGCATTGTTATTTTCCTCCTTCCAGATGGGATAATAGTCCCTGAAGAAATCTTTTAAGGTATCCCTTGATCCCGCCGTTGGAGTTATTGCTTCCCGTAACTTCCAGCTCCCCTCTTTCTTCCAGGAGGTGTTGAGCCATGGCTAAAAACGCCCGCCCGGCCATAGAAAAACGGTCTAGAATAGCCGGCATGCCGCGATTACTGGCAGCTAAAATTCGCTGGTCATCCGGGACGATCCCCAGGAGAGTGATTCCCAAAATGTCCTGTACGTCGGCTACGCTTAACATCATTCCCTTTTTTACCAGGTTAGGCCTCAAACGGTTAATTATTAAGTGGGGGATGATCTTGCGGTCGGCTGATTCCAGCAGACCGATTACCCGGTCGGCATCGCGGACCGCTGCTATTTCGGGATTGGTAACGATAATCGCTTCGTCAGCCGAAATTACCGCATTCTTAAATCCTTCTTCGATTCCAGCCGGAGAATCTACCAATACGTAGTCAAAATCCTGCCGGAGCTCATCACAAAGTTCTTTCATTTGATGGGGTTTAATGGCGTCTTTGTTGCGGGTTTGGGAGGCGGGAAGGAGAAAGAGCTTTTCGAACTTTTTGTCCCGGATTAATGCCTGCTTGTAATTTCTGCACTTTTTTTCCACCACGTCAACCACATCAAAAACGATCCGGTTTTCCAGGCCCAAAAGCAGATCTAGATTTCTTAATCCGATATCGGCATCCAAGAGCATGACGCGCTTGCCTTTTTGAGCCAGAGCCGACCCCAAATTGGCGCAGACAGTAGTTTTTCCCACGCCGCCTTTGCCCGAAGTTACTGCAACAATCTTACCCACTATTTGAATCCTCTCTCTTTACTTATAAAGATGAAAAACTATTTTTCTGTTTTCTAGCCTGGCCTGGTAAGCCCCCCCACGGGAAACTTTTCTTTTGTCTTGTTCCTCTGCCTGCTGGCCAGCAATTTTTAACTGGCTAAAGGAAAATTCCAGGGCGGTAATCATGGCTTCCTGATTTCCTTCGCATCCCGCCAGCGCGTTGCCTCTTAAGTTACCCATTACCACGATATCACCGGTTGCTTCTACCGTGCCCCCCGGGTTTACATCTCCTAGGATCACTACATTCCCGGGAAAGAATAGCTGCTGCCCGCTACGGATGGTTCTTTTTAGGAGAAAGGCCTGATCTCCGGGAATGGGAACCGGAATTGGTTCATTCGCCGAAATAGCCTCTGGGATTTGGTCTTCCTTGATCTGGTTGGTCGCCGCGGCAATGGCGGTTTTGCGTCCTTTATGATCGGATAAGCCCAGTCGTCCGATGATGACTTTCAGGCCCAAATCTTTAGCTAGTTTTTGAGTTACCAGGGAAGCCGAAATCACTCCCATCAGCTCCAAATGATACTGCTGAATTAATTTAATCAATTGATCCAGTTCGGAAGCGAGTATGTTTCTCCACCCCAACTCCAGGCTGACTGAAGAGCCGTGAAAAAAGTCCGGGCGCTCCTTAAGTTTTTCTTCTAAGATGGAAAAAACCTCGGGAAAGTCCAGGCTGTCCTTCAAACTGATGATAATGCCGTATCTGGTACCTTTAAAGATTACAGATTCCAAAATTAGGCTCCTAAAAAATTTTTAGTGTTTTTCGCTATAAGGAGGATAAAACCCTTGCGGATTAAAAATACTGCCGGACATTTTCGATTTGGGGATGAAGGGGGGGATTCAAAGCGTAATTGATGGACATTCGGGCGGTTTTGTCCACCAGCCAGGCATAATATTCCTCGGTGATGATTTCTGGCCTGGCCTCGGGAACCGGGTTCATAAAATCGATAGCATAGGGAATGCCGTCTTTGATGGCAAATTCCACGGTGTTGATGTCGTACCCCAGAGTTGCACAAATTTTTCGGCTATCCTGGGTGATTTTTTCTCCCATTTCAGGGCTTAAGTGACTGTGATCGATGAGATATTTTCTTTCCTGAGGCAAGTACCGCACCGGAAGGGTTTCGGTTTTGCCTACCACGAAAACCCGGACATAATGTTCAAAATCGATATATTCCTGGAACAACATTACATCAGCCCCGGAATCGTTATAGATAGAAAGTAGCTCTTCCAGCGAGTTCACTACGTAAACTTCCCGCCAGCCATAGCCGTCGTATGGTTTTAACAGGGCTGGAAATCCGATGTCTTGCGCCAGTTTTTCCCAGTCGATAGGGAAATCTAAGTTGCGGAAATCATCCGGTTCTAAGTCTTGAGAGGCATAGCGGCTGGGAAGGCAATAGGTTTTGGGAACTTTTATTCCTAATTTGGCAGCCACTTCGGCATTGAAAAATTTATCATCCACCGGGAACCAGAAAGGATTGTTGACAATATAGCAACCCGAGAGGGCGGCGCGTTTTAAATAAGGGCGATAAAATTCTATGCAGTGGGATATCCGGTCGATAATAACCCGGTAGGGAATAGATTCTCCCAGTTTTTGGGCCGAGAGCAGGCAACATTCGGCAGTAACCAGGCCCTTACCCCGGCGGTTGATTTCCTGGAGCAGGGAATCTGCAAACTGGTCGATTCCGGCTAGAATGCCGATTTTTAGGGGGGGCGTTGGTTCACAAAGTAAATCACAACTGATAGTGTCAGCTGCGGGATTTTCAGGGAAAAAATAAGGGGAAATTTCATCCATAATAAAATTGGTGCCGAAACCCGGACTCGAACCGGGACGGGGTCACCCCCACTGGATTTTGAGACCAGCGCGTCTGCCATTCCGCCACTTCGGCACTCTAAATGCGTTCACATTTTAGCATAAAATCTGAGCGATGTCTATGATTGATTGCTTTTATTTCGAAAAAAGATATAATTTAGTATGCTTGATAAAAGAATCGCCAGGGATTGATTTTATTGTTTTGGGGGTAATTATTTACAAATGGAAATTGTATCCGATTATTTAAATATTAATTATATTTTTTTTACTGTTTTAGGCTATCCCATGAGTTACCTGGAGTTTTTCGGCACCTTGCTCAATCTCTGGTCGGTTTATCTGGTTACGCAAAACAATGTCTTAACCTGGCCGGTGGGAAATCTTGCGGTAATTCTTTTCGGGATTTTATTTTTCCAGATTCAGCTTTATTCGGATTTTATCGAGCAAATTTATTTTCTGATCACCGGCTTTTATGGCTGGTGGGTCTGGCTGTATTTAAGGAGGGGAAAAGATCTCGGCAAGAAAGATCTGTCTATTACCAGCAATACTCCTCAATGCAACTTCGTTTATTTTTCAATTATTTTGGTCGGAACGTTTTTAATGGGCGGCTTGATGGCTCGCATTCATCAATACTTGCCGCGGATATTTGCTCAGCCTGCCTCTTATCCTTATCTGGATGCTTTCACCACGGTAATGAGTTTCACCGCCACCATTTTAATGGCGCATAAAAAAATGGAGTCCTGGTATCTCTGGATTCTGGTGGATATCATCGGAATCTGGCTTTATTTTAAAAAATCCGTGGTGCTGATATCGCTGCTGTATTTAATATTTTTATTGTTGTCGATCAAAGGGTTATTTAACTGGAAAAAGTTTAGGGCGAAAGAAGCGGTAACGGGATGAAAACCGGTTTAGTTATCGGCAAATTCTATCCTCCCCACCGGGGGCATAAATATTTAATTGAAACCGCCCTAAAACAAGTTGAACATTTAACCGTAATTGTCTGCGAACGAGTCGATCAAAAATTATCGGGAGCTTTAAGGGCCGAATGGTTAAAAGAGATCCATCCAGGAGTCGAGGTACTGGTGGTGGAGGATATTTTAAAAGACGATGACTCATGGGCGTGGGCGGAATATACCAAAACATTTCTCGGCTATATTCCGGATCTGATCTTTACTTCGGAAGAATACGGGGAAAGATATGCGGCTTTTTTAGGTTCAAGTCATGTTTCGGTGGATAAATTGCGTCGGGCTGTCCCGATTTCGGCCAGTCAAATTCGGGATAATCCTTTAAGCTGCTGGGAATACTTGGAGCCTTGCGTCAGGGCATTTTTCGCCCTTCGGATCTGTGTTTTAGGTGCGGAATCTACCGGAACTACCACTCTGGCCCGGGAGCTGGCTAATAATTATAAAACCGTCTGGGTGTCGGAATTCGGCAGGCTTTATTGGGAGGCCAAAATGTATCTGTCCGAAGCGTCAAAATGGAATACCAACGAATTTATCTTTATCGCCGAGCAGCAAAATCGCTTGGAAGACTATCTGGCCAAAAAATGCAACCGGATTTTGTTTTGCGACACCGATGCTTTGGCTACTTGTCTTTGGCATGAGAGATATCTGGGGTTTTGGTCTGAAAAAGTGGAAGCTCTCTGTCATGGCCGGGAGTATGACTTATACCTGCTTACCGATGCGGACATTCCATTCGTCCAGGACGGCACTCGGGATGGTGAGCATATAAGGCTAAAGATGCACGAGCGGTTTATCGAAGAATTAAAACGGCGTAACAAGAGATTTCTTATTCTCTCCGGGAAGCGAGAAAAACGCATGGAAAAGGCGGTCTCCGCCTGTGCTCAACTCTTGAAAACCCCGAAGCCTTGGTAAATCTTTCGGCGTGGGTACCGGCCTCCAGTCTGGCTCATTGTTCAAGCAGGATAAGGGTTGTTTAAGCCAGAATTAAACATCTAATCAAAATTCAAAGGAAGTACTTTATGAATAAGGCGGGAATTTGGCTTAAAGCCATGCGAGTGCCTTTTTTTACCGCAGCGGTGGTTCCGGTTATGGTGGGAGCAGGCGCGGCTTGGTGGCAGAAGGGCGAGTTTCATCTGGGGCTTTTTCTCCTGACTGCCCTGGGGATGATGGCGGTACAGGGCGGAGCCAACATGATAAACGATTATTTTGACCACTTGACCGGCAATGACGATCGCAATACCGAATTCAGCATGTTCTCAGGAGGAAGCCGGGTGATTCAGGAAGGTCTGGTTAAACCAAAAGCGGAGCGAAGCGCCGCATTGCTGGCTTTTGGCGTTGGAGCCGGAATCGGCTTATATCTCGCTTATTTAAGAGGTTGGGAAATTATAGCCATTGGGGTGGCTGGAATATTTTTGGCATATTTTTACACGGCTCCCTTGATCTGCATTGTCGCTACCGGTTTGGGAGAACTGGCGATCGCCCTGGGATTCGGCGTTCTGCCGGTGTTGGGAGCCTACTTTGTGCAAACCCAGACTTTCTCTTGGGAGGCTTTTTGGCTCTCTCTTCCGGTGGCGTCATTGGTAGCGGCCATTCTTTACATTAACGAATTTCCCGATTTGAAATCGGACCAAGAAGCTCAAAAATATACTCTGGTAGTTCGGCTGGGCAAAAAAAACGCTCTTTGGGGTTATTTGTTTTTGATGTTATTTCCTTATTTGCTGGTTCTTTGCGGGGTAATTATAAAGATTTTGCCTTATCCCACTTTGCTGATTCTACTGACTTTACCTCTGGCTTTAAAGGCTTTGGGCAATGCCTGGAAGAATTATGGGGAAACCCCAAAGTTACTCCCCAGTAACGCTCTTACCATTTTAACCCACCTGACCAGCGGAATTTTGTTGACGGTGGGTGCGATTTTAAACCGGATGATTGCATCGTAGGTGAGTCGATGATAGATCTCTTACTGGTCAACCCCCCGCTTACCCCTAAAGAACGATATGGCGCATTGTCTCAGGCCGGTAGCAGCATGGCGAACCTCGGCTTGATGACTCTAGCGGCTTCGGCCCGCTCTGAGGGGATTATACCCGCCATTCTGGAGGCCGGAGCTTTGAATTTATCGCTGGAAGAAACTTTGGAGCGGATAAAAGCCGCTTCTCCCAAATATTTAGCCCTGACCTGCGTAACCCTTTCTTTTCACCGGGCCGCTACCTTGGCCGCTCAAGCCAAAGAGCTGCTTCCTGATTTGACCACCATTATTGGAGGTCCGCATTTTACAGCTTTAGCCCAACCTACTATGGAAGAGAATTCGCAGTTTGATTTCGGGATAATGGGAGAAGGGGAAATTACTCTTAGCGAATTGCTTAAAACCCTGGAAAATAAAGGTGAATTATCCCAGGTGAAAGGGATTTTTTACCGCCGGGAGGGAAAAGTTCTTTCGACCCCGGCTCGGGACTTTATTCTCAACCTGGACCAGTTGCCTTTTCCCGCCTGGGATTTGCTGGAAGGTTTTCCCCAGCGTTACCAGCCCGCTATTTTTCGCTACTTGCAGTTACCCGCCGCCAACCTGGTTTTTACCCGGGGCTGTCCTTTCCAGTGCACTTTTTGCGATCGCTCGGTTTTCGGCCATAAAATCAGGTCATATTCACCCGATTATATTATCGGGATGATGAAGGAACTGAAAAATCGTTACGGAATCAGGGAAATTCTCTTTGAGGACGACACTTTCTTCGTTTTTAAAGACCGGCTAAAAGAAGTCCTGGAAAGGATGATTAGAGAGGGTTTTCAATTTACCTGGTCATGCTTGGCTCGGGCCGATATGTTGGATCAGGAGCTTTTGCGGCTGATGAAGAAGGCCGGCTGCTGGCAGATTGCTTTTGGGATTGAGAGTTCAGAAGAAACCATTCTGGAATTGCTGCAAAAGAAAATGAAGCCCGAAGTGGTAGAAAAAGCAGTTCAGATGACCCGTCAAGCCGGAATTTTAACCAAAGGTTTCTTTATTCTGGGGGCTCCCCTGGAGACCCGCGAGACCTTCAACAAAAGTGTGAAGTTCGCCAAACGAATCGGGCTTGATGATTTCAGCCTCTTTAATCTGACCCCCTTTCCCGGCTCTCAAATTTATGAAATTGCAGGTGATTATGGAGAGTTTGACCGGGATTGGACAAAAATGAATTTATTGACCCCGGTGTTTCTGCCCAAGGGGTTAAATGCGAGGGATTTGGCTGAAATGAACAAATCAGCGTTGAGAGAATTTTATCTCAGGCTCCCAATTTTTATGTCATATCTCAAACGGATGTTTACTCATCCGGCCTATGCACTGAAAGTTTGGCAAGGCTTGACTGCATTTCTCAAGGTGACCGGATAATGTGGAATAAGGCTCTGAAATTATTGCGTTGCCTGTTTAAATTTCCTACCCGCCTGCCGGGTGAAATTCAAATAGAAATAACCAATCGCTGCAATTTGAATTGCCCGATGTGTCCTCGGGATGATTTTCAAGATCTTCCGCTGGAGGATTTGTCGTTAGGCTTGTTTCAGTTGTTGCTGGAAAAAATTCCTCGAGTAGAATATATGACTTTGACCGGGTGGGGTGAACCGCTCTTCCATCCTGATTTTTTAGCCATGGTTGATGCCGTAAACCGAAGATTTCCCCTGGCCCAGGTGCGTTTCACCACGAATGGCTTGCTGCTAAAGGGCAAGATGGCAAAAGAGATTTTAAAGCGAAAAATTTCTCGAATTAATATTTCTTTAGATCAGCCCCCTCGGCAAGCTAATTCCCAGGGGCACGCAGCGCAGGATTTAGTCTGGGATAATCTTCGGGAATTTATCAGTGCGAGGGGGAAAAGTCCAAGCCCATTAATTAACTTGCAAACCCCGCTGGAAAAAGCAGAGAATCTGTTGTTTCTTTTGGAAGAAGCCAAGGCCGTCGGGGTTGACCTGGTGACTTTGTTTCGCCTGGAACTTTCCTTGAATCCAAGGGTTTCCAGGCCTGATTGGAAAACCGAGGGAGAGATCTGGCAAAAGGTTCGGGCCAAGGCTAAAAGCTTAAAACTTCCGGTATTTTTCCTCAATCGCTCCCCCTGGCTGGATGCCCTTAGCCATTGGGGAAAAAATTGTATCCGGTTGGACGATTATGCTTATCTAAATTTAAAAGGAGAAATCACTCCCTGTTGCAACCTCAGGGATTTATCCGGCGGTAATTTAATGGAACAATCCCTGTCGGAAATATACCAGGGGGAAATCTTCCGGCGCTTGCGTAAAAAATTGGATCATCCGGTTTGCCTAAGATGTGATGCGGTTTTTTGCCGGTATTTTGAAAAGCCATGAAGATCTATCTACAGCCTGAAGCGATAATTGAAAGTTGGCAGTGGGGGGATCCCGCCATGCGGAATCTGACCGGCATTTTAATCGGTGAGTTAAAGAAAATAAACCCCGAAAGCATTCTGGATGCCGGTTGCGGGTCAGGGCGTCTGACCTTACAAGTGGCGAAAGCAGGGTTTAATATTGAGGGGATAGATTGCGAAGAGAAAGCTTTGAGCCTGGCCGAGAAAATTCGCGACAAAATGGGGCTGAAAGTAAATTTTCACAGGGGTAGCTTGGCCGAGGATGAGCCTCCGGAGTTGCCGCTTTATGACGTGGTGGTTTGTTCGGAAGTGCTGGAGCATATTCCTAACTATCAGCAGGTGGTGAAAAATCTGGCTGGCCTGGTTAAACCTGGTGGTTTTTTAATTATTACCGTTCCCAAGGATCCTCGGCTTTATACCGAACTCGATCGTTACGGCGGCCATTTGAGACGGTTTGAATTTTTTCAATTAAAAGAGGTGCTTGAGCCGGAGTTTGAGATCCTTGATGCATATACCGTGGGTTTCCCCTTCATGCTGCTGATGGTTAAACTATATCTGGCAGGGTTAAAAGCCGGAAATCGAGAACACCAACCTGAGGAATTATGGCAAAGTTCATTCTTTCGCAAGGTAGTCTCTCAATTTATTTATGGTTTATGTTGGGTGGATAATTTATTCAACCGCACAAATTCAGGCACCAACTGGGTGTTAAAGGCGAGGAAAAAATGACCAAAGTGACTTTTTTGGAGCCCCCGGCCCTGGGGGATAAAATTCCCGAAAGATTAGCGGGCTGCACCTATGAACTTCATCATTTTCCCGATTTGAGCAACTTGTTTTTGATGGCTCTTTTGCAGGAGAACGGCTATCAAATCGGCTTGATCGACGCTAACCTGGAAGAAATCAAAGAAGCCGAATTCACCCGCCGGATCGAGGATGATGATTCCGACTACTATATCATTCATTCGGTGATTCTCTCCAAACCCACCGATTTGTATTGGATGGATAAGATCTACCGCCTCAAGCCCAAGGCCAGAATACTGGTGCACGGCCCCGAACCCACCAGGGTACCGGAAGCTTTTCTGGTTGACGAGAGGACAGTGGTTTTAAGAGGGGAACCTGAGAATAATTTATTGACCTTTTTAAGTGAAGGGAAGGCTCCGGGAATTTCTTATCTAAAAGATGCCCGGGTGGAAAATATTCCCCCTTCCCCAAAGCTGGTGAATTTGGATGAATTGCCCATTCCCTTGCGAGATTTCGGCCCCTTGGCTAAATACCGGGATCGCTTCTTTAACCCAAAATTCAGGGGGCGGCCTCATACGGCAGCTTTATTTTCCAGGGGTTGCGCTTTCCGCTGCCTGTTTTGCGTGCCGATTTCCTTGAGCTTTTCCCGTGAACTGGAATATAAAAAGTATTTTAATAAAAAACCTCCGGTTTCGGTGGCTTCGGCTAAACGGGTAATCGCCGAGTTTAAGGACATCGCACAAAAGGGCTATCGTTCTTTAATGATTCTGGATGACCAGTTCCTGTGGAGCAAGGAACGAACTTTGGAAGTTTGCGCCGGGGTTAAGGACTTGAATTTGGAATGGGGAATCCTGGCCCGAGCCGATTACTTGACCGACCCGGAAGTGACTCAGGCGTTAAAGATGGCGGGATGCCGGGTGGTGGATATCGGGGTGGAGAGTCTTTCCCAGCCGGTTCTGGATTTTGTCCGCAAGGATTTAACCGTAGAAACCGTGGAAGAAGCGCTGGAAAATTTAAAGAAGCATAAGATCGAAGCGAAACTGAATATCATTTTGGGAGCCTGTCCAGTAGAAACCCGGGAGGAAGCCAAGAACGGCATCGCTAAATTAAATCGGCTCCCGGTGGAAGAAGTAATGTTTTCTATCGCTACTCCCTTCAAGGGCACCGAGTTTTACCATTTCTGCCAGGAAAAAGGCTATCTGGTTGACGAAAGTGATGACATCAATCCTCTGAAGAAAAGCATTGTCAGCTATCCTGAAATGACCAGCCGCCAATTGGAGGATTTAGAGAAATACGCTTACCGGAGTTTTTATTTAAGGCCAAGCCAGATAATTAAGCGTTTAAAAAAAATTGGCAGCATAAAGGAACTAATTAAAAACTTAAAGTTGGCCCTGGAGTTATTTAAGTGAAAATCAGCGTTCTAACCCCGGCTCATAACGCTGAATCTACACTGGAACAATGCGTGAAGATGGTCTCAGCGATGGATTTTGCGGGGGAAATTGAGCAGATTATAATTGATGACGGGTCTACCGACGGAACTCCTCAACTGGCCGAGCAACTGGCATTGCAGTATCCGTTTGTCACGGTGATCAAAAAAGTCGCAGGGGGGGAGGCTTCGGCTTTGAATGCCGGGTTGAAAATTACCGGAGGGGACTATATCGCCATTCTGGAAGCCGATGTGGAACCCGCAAGAAATTGGCTCAGTGAACTGCTGCCTTTATTCTCGGACTCAAAAGTAATGGGGGTAGGCGGGTATTTGAAGACACCTCCCGGCGATTCCTGGATTGCTAGAATTGCGGGGTACGAAATAGAAGAAAAAATGCGATATAAGCCCGCTAATACGGTACATATAACCTCAGCCAACGCCCTTTACCGTAGAGAAGCCTTTGAAATTGCCGGAGATTTTCGCGAGGAATTGGTTAATGCCAGCTTGGACGCGGATTTTAATTATCGGTTGGTGGATAAGGGTTTTAAATTAATTTTTTATCCCAGGGCGAGTGTCTTTCACCATTACAAGGTCAGTCTCGGCGAATTCCTGGCCCGCCAGTTCGCCTACGCTCGTTATCGGGTATATTTAAAAGCCGGAGAACTTTATCCGGCTGATAAATGGGTGGGGGTTGAAGCCGGTTTGGCAGGCTTGCTTTGTCTTTCCTGCTGCGTAATCCCTTGGGGCTGGTATTGGCCATTGCCGATATTATTTTTGATGCTATTGATTCCCGGAGTAAGCGCCGTTGGTTTATATGCCAGGTATCGGGATAAAGTATTACTGGCTTATCCGTTGGTTTTTACTTTGCGGGCCTTTGTTCATCTGGCCGGGATTTGCTTGGGGGGTATCGCTAAAGTTTTGGGATGGGATAGGGCAAAGAAATGAGAAAAAAAACCATAATTCTTTTATCCTCGGGAATCGATTCGGCTTTGAATCTGGCATTGAGTCAGCAGAAAGACCATCCCTTGCTGGCCCTGACATTTAACTATGGCCAGCAGGCTGCCCGCAAGGAAATTTATTATGCTGAGCAATTGGCCAGATATTACCTGGTTCCCCATCAGGTGATCAAATTGGATTGGTATAAAGCTTTGGGCCAGATGGCCATGACTAAAAAACATTTTGTTATGCCGGTCTTTGATCATATAAATCAAGCTTCTCAGACTGTCTGGATGCCTAATCGCAATGGTTTATTCGTCAATATTGCGGCTTGTTTCGCCGAAGCTCTGGGCTCCGAAGTTATTCTTTTCGGGGGTAACGCGGAAGAAGCGGAAACTTTTCCCGATAATTCACCTCAATTCATCAGAGCTAAAAACAAAGCATTGTCATATTCAACTTTGAAGCAAGTGAAACTAAAAAGTTATACTATAAAAATGAATAAAACCGAGATTGCGAAAAAAGCATGGGAGATAGGACTGCCGCTGAAACATCTCTGGTCTTGCTATTATGACCGGAGCAAGATGTGCGGGGAATGCGAGTCTTGCCTGCGCTTGAAACGGGGAGCCAGGGAATCTGGCATCGAATTGAAGTATCTTAATTTTTAAAACGGAGAGTGGTATGATCAAAAGTAAATTTATGGAAGAAAAAATCAAGTACGATGGTTCTCAACTCCGTTCCCACTGGATTTATCATCACACCGGAATCATTGGGGATGCCATTGTGGCTTTTACCGGCCCGGCTAATGTCAGTTTGGAACGGATGGTGGACCTGGTGGATGTCTCGGAAAAACGTCCGATATTTAGTTACGATATGCTGCACTTTATCGCTGAATTTTTTCATAGCGACTTGGATCTTACCATTTGCTATCAACGCCTCTTGATTTGCACCATCAAAGAAGTTTTAGAAAAGTTGGAAGTCAAATCTCATATTATCCGACAAGGAGATGACATCTTTATATACCTGGATGAAGATTTGAAGAAGCTTAGTATTTCGATCGCTACCACCAGCACGGTTTCTACCTTGATTCATACCGCTCTTAATATCATTAGCGACGATACCCCGGTTCCAACCATCGGTTTAAAAGATTTAAAGCTGGATCCCAATTTAGTGGGGGAAGCGATTTTGGAAAATTTTTCCCAGGAAGTGGCTTCTATGGAGTTTGCTCGTTGCAAAGTCAGGGCAGTGCGTTAAAAACGATAAGATAAGCCGTTTTTAAAAGGATTATTGGCTTAAAGCCGGGAAAAATAAAGCAAAGGAGAGCTCGTTATGCAAGAAAAACGAATGGGTTTTTGGGATAGTTTTACCGCCTCACTTAGCGACTTTACCGCTTTTAAAAAATTTATCGGTTATGGTACTCCTCAGGTTCTCTGGTATTTTTTGACCTTAATTTTTATTTCTTCTCTGGTATTAGGAGCCTGCGGGGCCGTTAATTTTCAGCGCCAGGTTCATAAAGTTAACGAATATATCAAAAAACATATTGGGAATCATTATATCGAGTATAATCAAGGCGTCATCTCCACTGACCTGCCCCAGCCCTTCAAACTATATCAGGACAATGATTATGAGGTGGTGATAGATACCAAGGGTAAAACCGCCGAGTTGGAAAACGGGGTTTTAATAATGAAAGACCGGATTCTAGTGATTGACAAGAAAAAAGCTAAGCGCGAAGAACGCCTCTTGTCGGATATGAAAGGCAGTCTGCCTGCGGTAACTATCAATAAGGAAATGCTGGATAAATTCGCTGAGAAGATCATCGGTCCTACGATGTGGGTGGTGATTTGGCTTTGGAATTTCTGTTTTGGGATTGTTTTAACCTTACCATTTATCTTGATTTACACCTTGGTGGGGCTGATTTTTAACAATAACCTGCCCCAACCCTTGAGTTACGCTCAGATATGGGTTGTGGGCATTTTTGCCATGACAGCCCCTAAGGTATTTGAGATGATTTTTGAGGTGTTAAAGACTTTGGGCGATTTTTCATTCCCCTACGGTTTTTTCTTTATCATTTTCTCGACTATTTATTTGGTATATTTATTGCGTGGTATGGCCAGCACTAACGAACAACCTCCAGTGGATGAAAATTAGGAGCTAAAAAAAGCAATGCTCAGATTCTTTAAAAAGTTCGGCTTAGTCGGGCTGATTTTGCTAATGGCTTTGGTTCTTACCCCGATTTATGGAGAGAGTTGGGATTTTGCAGTGCTGGGAGATTGCCGGCCTGCTTGTTTCGGAGCATCTATTCCTCCGGTTTATTCTCGAATACTGGAGGAGCTAAACCTGATTTTTCCGGATATGGTTTTTCATACCGGGGATTGTGTGTTAGTCGGAAATGACGAAGTTCAAAGTCGCCGGAGTTTTGAGAATTTTCTTGGCATCAACCAGAAGTTGCTGCCTCCTCTATATATTGTCCCCGGGAATCATGATTATAATAATCCTGTAAACATCAAGCTTTATCATCAGTTGATCAGTCCTAAGCCATATTATTCGATTGATCATAAAGGATGCCATTTTATTATGCTTAATACCGAACTCCCTGGAGAGATAGGGGAGATTAAAGGAAAGCAGTTGGAATGGTTGAAGCAGGATTTAACCAAAAATCAAAAAGCCGAGATGATTTTTGTGTTTATGCACCGGGCCATGTTTTCCGAATTAAATCCTAATTTTACAAAAAATTTGAAAGATAATTTTCGCAGCAAGGAAAACCGTGATATGCTGGCGGGCCTATTTACCCGTTTTAAAGTACGGGCGGTATTTTGCGCCCATGAGCATCTTCTAAGCCAGAAGACTATCGGCGGGGTGACTTATGTGATTACAGGGGGAGCCGGCGCTCCTATATACCGCAGTCCTCAGCGAGGGGGAGTGTATCATTATATGCTGGTGGAGGTTAATAACGGTCAGGCGGCAATTTCCCCTCATCTGCCGGAGGATTTGTTTTGGAGTAGCTCAAAAGATAAGGGAATAGAGATTACCTTTATCGGAAAAGGTACTATCCTGCTTGGTGGAATTCCCTTACCCAGTAGTGAAACTTTGGAGAAATTGAAAATTAACTATGCCCGCAAGAGGGAGCATTACCCTAAGGCTGAAATTGTGCTAAGGAATGGGAAGGGCTAATTAAAAACTTATCTCCCCCCTAACGATGTTTTGAAAATTACGTATTAAATCGAGGTGAAATAAATGCAGTTAGTTCCCTTACTGAATATTCAAGCCGATCATAGAACCTGGGTGGGAATGCAGTTCGGTCAGTACTTGCAATTGTCGGGGAAAAATTTTTGGGAAGAAATTCTGGAATTGGAGAATGATCCGCTTTTCCTCAAACTTCATCACCAGGAAGGCATCATTAAATTAATTCCCCGCAAGAAACCTGTTTTAAGCTTTAAGCGGGAAATTCCAGTTTCGGCTTTTCAAAATTTTCCGGAAGTGGAAGAATTATTGCAGGGGAAAGAACGCTGGTTGGAGGTTTTCCGTTCTTTGGGCCGGGATGATTTTGGTACTTTGTTTTTGACCCCCGAAGCGAAGTTTAGCCGTGCCGAAATTTCGCAGCTAACCGGCTTGACCCCAATTGAAGTTGAGCTTTTTGAACGCGAAGTGCTGGATAAAATATTTGTGTTGGATAATTTTACGGTTCCCAAGGATCCTGTGCTCGAACCATATGAAATCATCGGAAAAATTGTTTTCGTTAATTCAAAGCCTCAGCTTCAGATGTTTTATGAAAAAGAACGCTATCAATTTGAGGAAACCAGGGTCAAGGAACGGTTGGAAGCGGAATTTGCCCCCGATGAAGACTTTGATGAGGTTTACCGGATCTTAAATAAGTTAAAATTGGTAAATCTGCGGATGAATTTATTGGGGCTGGTGATGGACAAAGTGTTTAATCATCAGCAGGATTTCATTCAAACCGGAAGGCCGGAAAATTTAAAGGTATTTGAAGAAAAAGAGCTGGCCGGAGAACTGGGGATCGACCCCAGCTGGTTATGCCGGGTGATACAAAAGAAGATCGTGCTCACTCCTTGGGGAGATCTGGAATTAAAAGAGTTTTTTCTAACCCGAAAAAAGGGGTTTAAGCGTGATGGAGTAAAGGCGATGAAGGAGTTGCTGGCTAAGTTGCCCAAGGCTACCGACCAGGCTATCGCAGAACTTTTACAGACCGAACTTGGGATTAAAATCGGGCGTCGTACAGTTAATGATTGGCGTCGTGAATTTTCTAATTAGCCGTATTTAGGGCTGAGAAAGCTACTATTTAACTATTGCGAATTTTGTTTAATAGTTTTATAATTATTTTATTATCTTATAATTATTAAGGAAGTAAAATGCAGATCGTCGGGACTGTTAAAGGCAAATGTCGCAGATGCTACGCTTGCGTATGGAATTGCCCGGTTAAAGCGATTAAGGTAGAACAAGGTCAGGCTAGAGTTGTAGCCGAACGCTGTATCTCCTGCGGGTTATGCGCTGAAGTATGTTCTCAAAAAGCCAAGCGAATTAAACCCGGGATTCTAGGCACTAAAAGATTGTTGGAATCTCAGGAAAAAGCCATAGCTATCGTGGATGCCACCATGCCGGCTGCTTTTCCAGAGTGTAATCCTGGGCAAATAGTTCAGGCTTTAAGGCAGCTAGGTTTTGATAAAGTCATAGAAGCTTCTTTGGGGGCCAGGTTGTTGATTGAAAAAGAGTACAGCCGTTATTTCAACGGCGAGAAATCTTTTCCGGTCATTACTTCAGAATGCCCGGTGGTGGTACAGTATATCGAAAAATTTTATCCCGACCTGGTTAAATATTTGGCTCCGGTAGCCTCTTCAATGGTGATTTCCGCCCGTTGGATAAGGAAATATTTGGATCCTAGGGCCAAGCTTGTCTTTATCGGGCCTTGTGCAGCCAGAAAGTCAGAATATAATGACCCCCATTCAGATGGTAAAATTCAACAGGTTTTGATCTACCGGGAGTTAAAGCAATTGTTCGCCGAAAATAATCTTGATCCAAGAGAATTGCCGGTCAGCCTGTCGGATAATCCTCCGGTTGGTTTAGCTAGAGGAGTAGCAATCTCGGGTGGTTTTTTAAGGGCTTTGGGGAAAACTATTGATATTCTGGACAAAAATATCATAGTTAATGATGACCGCTTTAAAATTACTTCTTTATTAAACGATTTACAAGCCGGCAAGGTTTCCCCAGGCTTTATGGAAATTAATTTTTGTGGAGACTGCTTGTCCGGGCCCCAAATTGATTGCAACCTTGGGTCTTTAACCCGTCGGGAAATTCTATTGGGGTATGTTCAAGCATCTCAGGAATTAGGAGATATCCCCGATGCTATAGATTTAAGCCGGGAATTTAAGTTCAGCAATTTAAGCTTGAATTACCCGACCAAAATTCAGTTAAGGGATATTTTAAAAGCTACCAATAAAATCAAGACAAGCGATGAACTCAATTGTGGGGCTTGCGGTTATGGAACTTGCCGGGAACATGCAGTAGCGATTTTTCAGGGCTTTGCCGAAAAAGAAATGTGTCACCATTATCTGCTGGAGAAGGTTACTGAAGCCAAAGAGCTTATGCTACAGGGTGAAAAAATGGTATCCTTGGGGCAATTGGCGGCTGGAATAGCTCACGAATTAAAAAATCCTCTTTCCGGTTCCGTTATGTATATGAAATTGCTTTTAAAAAAAATGGAATCAGGTGAGGTAGATCAAAAATATTTGGCGGAACATATGCTGTTGGTAGAAAGTGAAATAGAACGCTGTAACAAAATTGTCAAGAATTTACTGAATTTTTCCCGCCAGCAACCTCCGGGTGTTGTACCGGTAAATTTGAATGAAATTTTTGATAATTCTCTATTTTTAGTGAATCATGAGGCGCAAATTGAAGAAATCGAAATAATTAAAGACTTCGCGGAAGACTTACCCCAAGTACTTGCTGATTCTACTCAGATAGAGCAAGTGTTTGTGAATTTGATTCTGAATTCGATGCATGCAATGAAGCCGGGGGGGAAATTAACCTTAAAAACTTGCTATGATCGTAAAACGCGGGAAATTATAGCCCAGGTGACCGATACTGGCTGCGGAATTTCTCGCAAGCACTTGAGTAAATTATTTACCCCCTTTTTCACTACGAAAAAAACTAAAGGAGTAGGCTTAGGGTTGGTGGTAGCCCGGGGTATTATAGATGTTCATCGCGGCAAGATTGAAGTCAAAAGCGTTTTGGGTAAAGGCACGACATTTACCATAAGGCTGGGAGCTATAAAGCTATGAAAAAACCTTTAATTCTGCTGGTTGATGATGATAGGGCGGTTCTTAACGCTTTGGCCGAATGGCTGAGTTTCTCCGGCTATCCGGTTTTAACGGCCGAAAATCCATTTTTAGCTTTGAACTTGCTTTATAATCAGGATGTTAAAATATTGATCACCGATTTAAATATGCCCGAAATGAACGGTATCGATTTGATGAAAAGAGCTAAAAAATTAATCCCTTCGTTATTTGTTTTTTTGATCAGTGCGCATGGCACAATCCCGGAGGCGATTACGGCTTTAAAAGAAGGGGCCTTTGATTTCCTGGAAAAACCATTTTGCCCGAAAAGGCTGGAACTTGGGCTGGCTAAAATTATCGAGCAACAAAAAATCTTAGAAGAAAATATTAAATTAAAACAAGAATTGAAGCAGGAAATTTCCCTTGGCGATATGGTCGGTAAAAGCCGACAAATTCGAGAGGTTTTCCAGTTGATCGGTAAAGTAGCTAAGACCAATGCCCAGATTTTGCTCGAAGGAGAAAGCGGAACCGGCAAGGAATTGGCGGCAAGAGCTTTGCACCAGCACTCCTTGCGCCGGAATAAACCTTTTATCCCTATTAGTTGCGCTTCCATTCCGGATACCTTGATGGAAAGCGAATTATTCGGCTACGAGAAAGGCGCTTATACCGGAGCTTCCGAGCGAAAGGCCGGGTGTTTTGAGTCGGCGAACGGAGGAACAATTTTCCTGGATGAAATAGGAGAAATGAAACCGGTCACTCAAGTCCATCTGTTGCGAGTTCTACAGGAAAAAGAAGTCCGGAGAATCGGAGGCCGGGAATTAATAAAACTCGATGTAAGAATAATTTCAGCTACCAATAAGGATTTGAAAGTCGAAGTAGAAAAAGGCAATTTTCGTGAAGATCTCTACTACCGGTTGAATGTAATTAAAATCAACCTTCCTCCTTTGCGGGAGAGGCCGGAAGATATTATACTGCTGGCCCATTTCTTCTTGGAAAAATTTAGCACGGAAAGTCAGAGGGAGATAGAAGGGTTTTCTCCCCAAGCCAAAGCTATTTTCCTGAATTACTCATGGCCCGGCAACATTCGCCAGCTGGAGAATGCGATCTGGCATGCTGTGATTGTCGCCAAGGATTGCTACATAGATGTTTCAGATTTACCCCTAGAGCTAATAGCAACAGTATCCAAATCTGATCATTCTTGCATTCAGGAACAAAGTTTTTCTTTAAAGCAGGTGGAACAAAAAATGATATTGGCTGCCTTGGAATCTACCGGAGGCAATCGCAGTCGGGCAGCTAAATTATTAGGAATCAGCCGTCCGACTTTTTATGAGAAGTTTAAGCAATTTCAGGGTTGTGTAAAATAATGTTACGGTGTAAAATAATGTTACGTATTTTTGCTTGAAATATAGCATAAAATCTTGGTGGGCAGATTGCTATATAAATTAATGGAGGTGAAATTAATGTCACAATCAGAAAAATTTATTAAAGCTAAGGAAGAAATTAGCAAGGGAAATTTTAAAGCTGCGATTGAACTTCTTGAGCAGTATGTCAAGGAAAATCCGATGGATATGGACGCTCGGATTTATTATTATCGGGCGAAAAAAGATCAGGAAGACAAAGTAGAAGTGGCCAAGGCTGCTCCAGAGGCGAAATCAACTGTTCAAGAAGTCAAGGCCAAGGTAAAGGGGACTGAAGATTCTGATGAGGGCCCCAAAGACTGCATTTGGGTTAAGGCCGGAGTAGTGGCAAGCAGGATTTGTGATCATGATTTTCAATGTGATACTTGCGAATTCGGTCAGCAAGTTCAGGAAGAAAGGAAACAAAAACGCGCAGAAGCCAAAATGGAAGGAATGAAAGACATCCCAGGAAGTCAGCGCCAATGCCGCTATATGTTGAGCGGTAAGGTAGCTTATCGGGTGTGTCCGTTCGTCTATCATTGCGGCACTTGTGAATTTGATCAGATAATGCAGGATAAAAGATAATCAGTAAAAATTATAAAAAAAGAGGCTTTTAAGCCTCTTTTTTTATTCACATTTTTTTAATGGAATACTTATTTATTTCGCAAGCCCTAAATTTTTAGACACGAATTTGTAAAGATTATCACCCGAGACTTCACCGGAAAAAGTATCCATAACCTCTCCGGTAGGATAAATCAGCATTATGGTAGGTTTGGTTATTTTATAGTCCTTAGCTTCAGGAGAGTAAATAGGTATTCTCACCCCGATCAGGACATTGCTGAAATCCCCCATTTTCTTAGTATAAATTGCTCCCTGAAGTTGAAAAGAAGTCGGATCGTCATCATCGTAAAAGAAAGCAAATACCTTATGATAGGTATTACGGGCATCTTCCAGAGCACTATAAAGGGTTCCGGTCCAAGAGATTCCCCGGGAATCGTCATTCGGCTTGCCTGGCTGCTGGCTGGAAGGAGGAGGTGGCCCATTCGGATCTCTAAATGGGGTGGGGGAGATTTGCGGTTTTTCCACCGGTTTATCGTTATTTATTACCGGTGCAGTATATGCCTGAGGAATAAAGACGTCGGCGATTCCGGTCGCTTCATCATAATTATATTGGTATCCGAGATAGGGAGCCAGTTTATCCAGGGGCAAGTAGATCTTATCATTGACCATCATGGCTTTAACCGGCAGTTCTTTGTCCTGACAAGTAATTCCCAGATTGTCCGGGTTGACAGTCAGAGTTATTCCTAAATTGTCCGTTAATACCTGTGACGTAACCCAGAAAGATTTTTGTTTAAAAATCGCCCCTTGCTGAATCGGCTGGTTGCGAATAAAGAGATCCTGTGCTTCAGCCGGGATTTGCAGGCTAAAAACCAGCAAGAATAAAAGCAATAAAATTTTGGTTATGCTCACAAAAAAATTCCCCCTTCTTTTAAAACTATCAAAAATTAGGCAAAAATTCCGATACTCCGAAATTTCTGGTAACGGTCGCTTAAAAGCTGCTTAACCGATTTCTTTTTCAATTCCGATAAGTTTCTAGCCAGAGCCTCATCTACCGCTGCGAATACCGCTTGAGGGTCTTTATGCGCTCCGCCTCTTGGTTCAGGGATAATTTCATCGATGATTTTAAGTTCTTTCAAATCTTGCGCGGTGATTCTGAGTTTTTCAGCAGCTTCCCGAGCTTTGGAGGCATCGCGCCAGATAATCGAGGCGCATCCCTCCGGAGTAATTACCGAATAAACGGAATTTTCCAGCATCATTACTACATCTGCGGTTCCAAGCCCAACGGCTCCACCGCTGCCGCCTTCTCCAATAACCAAGCTGATTACCGGTACTGTGAGGTTGAACATAGCTTTGATAGAGCTGGCAATCGCCTCGTATTGGCCGCGTTCTTCAGCTACCGAGCCGGGGAAGGCTCCCGGGGTATCAATAAAGGTAATCACCGGATGGGAAAACTTACTGGCCAGATCCATTAAGCGGATAGCTTTCCGGAAACCTTCCGGATTTGGCATCCCAAAGTTTCTTTTCAGGTTTTCCTTGGTGTCTTTACCCTTCTGATGCCCTAGAATCATTACCGTATGGTTGTGAAATTTAGCCAGCCCTCCAACAATGGCCGGGTCATCTCCCGCTTTGCGGTCCCCCTTTAATTCAAAAAAATCTTTAAAAAGGGCCCCGATATAATCTCCGGTCAGCGGACGATGTGGGTGGCGGGCCAAATGAACTTTATCCCAAGCCGAAAGATTGGCATAAATATCATTTTTCAGCAGTTCGACTTTAGCTTCCAGAGAGGCGATGGCTTCAGAAAGATCCACTTTGCCTTCACTGGAAAGTTTTTTTAAGTCATTAACTTTTTTTTCTAATTCAAGTAGGGGTTTTTCGAACTCCAAATCCATTATATGCTCCTCTAAAGATAAAAACTCAGTAATTTGACTAGATTTTTTTTCAGGTTTCTCCGATCGAATACCGCATCGATAAAACCCTTTTGCAGATAAAATTCTGCGGTTTGGAAGTTTTCGGGGAGCTTTTCTCTGATGGTTTGCTCAATTACTCTCCGGCCGGTAAAGCCGATGATGGCTCCAGGTTCGGCTAAAATAATATCGGCAACCGAGGCAAAGGAAGCTGCCACTCCTGCCGTAGTTGGGTTGGTGAGAATTGTGATGTATGGGAGTTTTGATTTACCGAAATGAATCACTCCGCCCACGGTTTTGGGCATTTGCATAAGAGATAGCATTCCCTCCTGCATTCTGGCCCCTCCCGAGGCAGTTATCAGTACTGCCGGCATTTTAACTTCAGCGGCTTTTTCCAGCAAGCGAACAATAAGTTCCCCCACTACCGATCCCATACTTCCGCCCCGGAAATTAAAATCCATTACCCCAAGGGCTATCTCATAATCTTCAATTTTGGCTTTTCCAATTATGATGGCATCGTTTAAGCCGGTTTTTTCCTGATCCGCTTTCAATTTGGCCGGAAAATCGTTGAAAAGAAGCGGCGACAGCGGAGCTAGTTCCAAATCCCAGGGTTCAAAATTTTCTTTGCCTACCAGGGATTCAATCCGTTCCCAAGCAGCCATGGTGTGATGATGCCCGCATTTATCACACACTTTTAAATTTTCTTCAAAGTCTTTAGTGTAAATTGGGGTGTAGCATTTCTGGCATTTAAGCCATAGGTGTTGGTCTTGTTGCTTGGTATTCATAAAGAGGAAAATTCCATAAACCGGAAACTTTTCCTCTTTTGCCAGGAAATCAAAAAACTAAAAGCGAAAGAATGGGAGTAACGTCAAACAGTTTTCGGGCTTTTAAAAGGGAGGAAGAATGAATGAAAATCACCGTATTTAACGGTAGTCCCAGGGCTGAAAGAAGCAGCAGTCATATTATGGTGGAAGCATTTGCAAAAGGGGCGAATGAAGCAGGAGCTGAATTAGAGAACATCTTTCTGGTTAATAAGAATATTCATTATTGTTTGGGGTGTTTTAACTGCTGGATAAAAACCCCGGGTGAATGTTCGATTAAGGACGATATGGGGGAATTGCTGGAAAAATACTTGAATTCGGATATGGTGGTTTTTGCGTCCCCGGTTTATGTGGGTAGTGTGAGCGGGATTATGAAAAATTTCCTGGATCGTCTTTTACCCCTGGCCGACCCCCATTTAATAATGGGAAAACAAGGGGTTATGTCTCATCCTTATCGCCAGCAAAAGTATCCAAAGATAATCTTAATCTCCAATTGTGGATTTCCCGAGCAAGCCCATTTTAAGTATTTTCGCTCAATCTTCGCTTATATGGCGGATAATTCAGGAATGGAAATTGTTGCGGAGATTTATCGTGGAGAAGGGGAATTGCTGAAACGGAACGAGCTTATATTGCGCCCTTTTATAGATCACTATAAAAAAATGCTGCAAAGGGCCGGGAAGGAAATTGCGCAAACCGGTAAGCTTTCAGAAAAAACTCATACGGAACTGGAGAAACCCTTAATTCCTTATGAAATGTACGCCAAACAAGCCAATAAGTATTTTGACGATAGAATAGAGGCAATTAACCATAGAACTATTTAAGAGTATTGGAGGATATGTGATGTTAATTGTGGCCGGAGGAGGACCTGGCGGAACTGCGGCAGCTTATGCAGCGGCAAGCCTAGGGCGGGAAGTGATCTTAATTGAAAGATACGGCTTCCTCGGGGGGATGGGAACCGCCGGATTGGTGCAACCTTGGATGTCTTACCTGGCCGGTGAAAAACCGGTGGTTGGGGGATTTTTCGAGGAGATCATTTTGGAATTAAAAAAAGAAAATGCTATCATAAAAAGCGCCCACTTGGGTTTAACTCATTTTTGCTTTGATCCTGAAATATTGAAATTTAAATTACAAGAAAAGCTTCTGCAAGCAGGGGTTAAATTATTGTTCCACACCGCAATTTGCGGAGTGGAGAAGTCCGGTCATCGCATTAAATCGGTGGTGGTTTCCAGTAAATCCGGCATTGAGGAAATCGCCGGGGATTTTTTTGTTGACGCTACCGGAGATGGGGATTTGATTTATTTTGCCGATTGCCCTTACCAAAAAGATTTGATGCAACCCATGACTTTGCATTTTACTCTGGGAGGAGTAGAAATAGAAAAGATGCCTTCTCGCGAAGAGATTAATTTTCTTTATAAACAGGCCAAGTTGTCAGGTAAAATTGACACACCCAAAGACGACCTTTTATGGTTTGATGCTCTTTTCCCCGGTCAGATTCATTTTAATACAACCAGGGTTCAAGCTGACGGCACCCAAAAAGAAGATTTAACCAGGGCTGAAATTGAAGCCAAGCGGCAGATGATGAAGATCTTCCATTGGGTTAGAGCCGTTGTCCCGGGATTTGAAAATGCTTATCTGATTCATAGCGCCCCGCAGATCGGAGTGCGGGAAACTAGAAGAATGCTGGGGCGGTACGTGCTGACTGGAAGCGATGTTCGAGAATGCAGAATTTTTGCTAATCGGATAGCGTTAGGTTCATACGGAGTGGATATGCATAGTACGATCGATGGTACGACTTTACAGGAAAGACTTCCGATGGGAAGTTACTACAGCATACCTATTGAATGCTTGATTCCCCAAAATATCGAAAATCTGCTTGCCTGCGGGCGTTGCCTTTCAGCCGACCGGGAGGCTTTTTCCGCAGTTAGAATTCAGCCCACCTGCTACGCGCTGGGGCAAGCCGCCGGAGTGGGAGCAGCGTTGAGCTTGAATCAAGGAATTACGCCGGGAAATGTTTCTGTTCCTGAAATTCAGAAGATACTTCGGGAACAGGGAGCCATTTTGGATTGAGCGGAGTTAAAATAGTAAAATAAAGGGGATTTTGTCTTTTCGCCCAAGTAATCCTCATGCAAAACGACTATTATCTAGATGATAATTCCCTTGGGCCCGATTTTTACCCCAAGATTTCAGAAAAATATGATTTTTTGAATCATTTTTTAAGTTTTAATCTGGATATTGGCTGGCGCCGGAAAGTCCCCGGTTTGATTGATCTCTCAAAAGGAAATAAAGTGCTGGATGCTTGCACCGGGACCGGAGATTTGGCATTGGAAATAACCAGACAATTGCCCGAGGTCGAGTTGACGGGGATAGATATTTGTTCCGACATGCTGAAGATCGCCGAAGCTAAATTCGTTAAGGCGGGTTTGAATGACAGAATAAGTTTAATAACTGCTGATTTACGGAAATTACCCTTTCCCGACCAAAACTTTGATTATGTGACGGCTGCTTTTGGAATTCGTAATGTCCCTCAGGTGGAAAAAGCTCTGGGTGAGATGGAAAGAGTGACGAAAAAAGGCGGCAAAGTCATTGTTCTAGAGTTGTCCATGCCCCAATCTCGAGTCTTTAAAGCCTTGTATTTAATGTATCTGAAGTACTGGATACCTCTGATTGGAGGATTGATCTCCGGAAAATTCTCGGCTTACCGGTTTCTTTCCCAATCAATCCAGTTGTTTTCCCAAAAAGCCCCAGAGTATTTTAAAGGCTGGATGGTTTATCCCTTGAGCCAGGGAATTGCCTCTATTTATTTGCGGGAATTGCGTTAGGCAATAATTTCCGTTTTTTCCGAACATTTATGCATCGGTAAGTCGAAATAGAAACTGGAGCCTTTTGCCATTTCACTTTCCATGGTTACTTCCGAATTATGGCCGGCCAAAATATGTTTTACAATATGTAAGCCCAATCCGGTACCCCGGCGGTCGCCTTGTACCTGGCTATATTTCTGGAATAATTTGCCTTTTTCCGAATCAGGAATCCCTTGCCCGGTGTCTCTTACTTCAACGGCTACCCGGTCTTCTTTTGGGGTCGCCAGTATCGTAATACTCCCACCTTGAGGGGTGAATTTTATGGCATTGGACAATAGGTTATAAAAAACTTGTCTAGTCCAAAAACGATCGGCATAAACACAAAGATCTTCTTTACATAAAGACTGACAATTAATACCCTTTTGGATTAATTGAGGTTCGAATACTTCAATCAATTCATGTAAAAGTTCGTCAAGTTTAAAAGTTGTAAAATTGTAGGTCATTTTTCCGGCTTCAATTTTGGAGGCGCTCAATATATTGTTAATCAGGCCCAGTAATAATTCTGCCGCATGTTTAATTATTCTCAGGAAATGCATTTTTCGGGGGGAAATTTCCCCATATGCAGGGTTGGCAAGTAACTCTGCGAATCCGATAATTGAGGTTACCGGACTTTTTAAGTCATGGGTAATGGTAGTTACAAATTCTTCTTTCATCTGATCGATTTGTTTTTGCAGGTTATGCCGTTCCAACGCATAACGAATGGAGTGAGCCAGCCAGAAACTGGTTAAATAACCTTTAACCAGGTAATCTTGGGCCCCGCTTTGAACGGCTTCAGCACCGGCGGTTTCCTCATTCAGGTTGGTAAGAACTACAATGGGGATTTCCGGAACTTGTTTCTTTAACGAGATCAAAGTCTCAATTCCCTGACTGTCCGGCAGTCCTAAATCAGTAATAATTAAATTGAATTCTTGCTTGGTAAGCAATTCAAATGCCTCGGAAAGACTTTCTGTCGTAGTCAGTGCATAACTGACATTTTTTTCTTTGGCTTTTTCCAGCATTTCCCCAAAGAGAAAAGCGTCATCCGAGTCGTCTTCGAGTAATAAAATTTTTATTGATTTTTTATCCATCGTTTAAGGCAGCAATTCAACAATTTCCAGCCAATAGCGTTTAAAGATATTCATCACTTCAACCAGTTCTACGAAGCTGACCGGTTTGCGAATATAGGAACTGGCGCCCAAATCGTAAGACTTTGCGACATCTTCTTCTGCTTTGGATGCGGTCATCACGATTACTGGTATTTTTTTTAATTCCGGAATCTCTTTAATTTCTTTTAAGACTTCTCGCCCATCTTTTCTGGGCATGTTTAAATCAAGTAGGATCAAGCCAGGTTTAGTCGCTTCCGAGTTGCTCTGGTACTTCCCGCGGGATAATAAAAAGTCCAGTAGCTCTTCACCATCAACCACCCGGTGGATATGATTGATTAAACGCGATTCGCGAAAAGCCTCTTCAATAAGAAAATAACTATCATCGTCATCTTCGGCAATAACGATAGTCACCGGTTTTTTTACATTATCCATAAATATACTCTCCCTCCTTATCCTTCTTGATTAATCGGCAATGTTATGATGAATGTGGTACCGGCCCCTGGAGCGCTTTGAGCGGTAATATCACCTCCATGCCGGTGGACAATTTTCTGGCAAATAGCCAGTCCCATGCCGATTCCCTCATATTCCTGGCGCGAATGCAAACGCTGAAAAGGTTTGAATATTCGATCCAGATATTTTTCCTCAAAGCCGATACCATTGTCTTTGACTGTAATTTCAATTAGGTTGTCATTTATTTTTCGGCTGGCTATTTCAATTATTGGAAGTTGGTCGGGTGTTCTGAATTTTAAAGCATTAGTGATCAAATTTTGGAATAATTGCCTCATCTGCAGAGGTTCGGCTTTAATGGTAGGCAGATTGTCTACCTTGATTTCGGCCTTTAAGTCTTTGATTTTTATTTCCAAGTCAGATAGCACTTCTTTAACCACATCGTTTAAATTGATATTTTCGTGGATCTGGGCCTTGGTGCTTACCCTGGAAAGATTAAGGATGCCGTCGATTAATTCTTTCATGCGGACCGCGGCCCCAATCATTCGGTTCAAGTAGTCTTGAGTTTTTTCATCAGTATTACCCATGCCGTGATGCTTCAGAAGATCTCCAAAAGCAGTAATTTTACCCAATGGTTCCTGCAAATCGTGAGAAACTATGTAAGCGAAGTGTTCCAGGTCACGGTTGGAACGGGATAACTCGGTCATGGTTTTTTTAAGCTCTTCCTCGGCCTTTTTCTTTTCGGTGATGTCTTGAGCGGCGGCAATCGCACCCTGGTATTCGCCGTTTTCATCGAGAATGGGGGAAGTCCCCATGCTGACAATAATGGTGCTGCCGTCTTTGCGCAGAAATTCAAATTCGTGTTGTTCGCTGATGCCTTGTTGTCTTCTTTCTAAGGCGACTTTGCATATTTCTATTTCAGTTTCATCCATAAAATTAAATAAGTGTTTTCCCAACATTTCTTTAATCGCATAACCCAGCATTTCGGACATTTTGGGATTGACGAAAATGGTATAGCCGTTTTTATCAATTACCCAGATTCCTTCCTGAAGGGTTTCAATTAATTCCCGGTATTTTTTTTCACTGTCCCTAAGCTTTTCTTCTGATTTTTTTCGTTGTACCGATAAGGCAAAAATAATAGCCAGGCGCCGGATGCTGGTTAAGTCTTTTTCCGAGTAGCCGGTTTTTGAGTTGGCTAACGCAATTTGTCCTAGAAGATTGCCGCCAAGAATGGCCGGAACCGACAGGAAATTATCAATCGGGAGGTGTCCTTGCGGTACTCCGGTAGAAGCAGGATGGGTATGGGGAGAATCGGTATAAAAAGCTCTTCTTTCATTCAGCGCATAACCGAAAAGGGCTGGATATAAACCGTCTTGGCTAACCGGGAAGATGATCTTCTGGTTAGCCCCCTTGACCTTGCACCGGTCACCCATCATATTTGTCAATGTATAAGCAACCAGGTCTTTAGTTATCGGGTCGATTAACGCTACATATCCATGTTCGCTGTTAGTCAAGATTTTAGCTTTTTCCAGCACCAGATTGCAAATTACTTCCAGAGAAGGGGAAGAACTTACCAGAGTGGCGGATAATTCTGCCAGGTGAGAGTTGACGGTAAACTCATATTTTAATTCTTCCTCAATTCTTTTACGCTCACTAATATCTCGAACAATGGAGTTTGCAAAATAGCCTTCTGGAGTTTTGCGGGCGGAGACCGCCAGCTCGATCGGCACTTCTTTTTGATCTTTTTTGAGGCCGTATAATTCGATGGTTTTGTTTAAGACTGGGCCACTTCCGGTAGCTTTAAATTCATTAAATCCTTTGGCTTTAGCAGCCCGGTATCTCTCAGGAACAATGCGATAAAGATCTTGTCCCAGCATCTCCTCTGCGGTGTAGCCAAAAATTTTCTCGGCCATCGGGTTCCAGAGGATGATTTTCATTTGTTCGTCAATAGAAATGACTCCATCGGCAGAAGTATTAATTAGTTCCCGATATTTTTCTTCGCTTTTGCTTAGAGCTTCTTCAATTTTTTTTCTTTCGGTAATAGGAACCACCAGTTCCAGCCCGCCGATAATTTTGTCTTCATTATCTTTAAGAGGGGTAGTAATGATTTGAGCCCAAATCTCGTTGCCTTTTAAGTCTTTGATTTTTAATTCATATGAAGTATGTTCGCCCTGGTTTTCCGAGAAATTATCGTTTTTGTTTTCAGGTGAGGAAATTTTCGGCTTGGAATAAAATGGTATGAAACAATGTTGGCCGTGGATCTCTCCGAAGAGTTGTTTCATTACGTTGTTGGACCAGATGGTTTGGTATTCCTGGTTGATGATGGTTAAACCGGCCCCCATGTTTTGAGTGACGGTTTCCAACATATCTTTTTCTTTGCGGATTTCCAGTTCCATTTGTTTGGCGTCTGTGATATCGTGATGAACAACCAGGATCGCTGAGTTGTCCCCGAGCTCAATCGTTTGGGCGGTTACCAGGCGGTTTCTGATTTGGCCGTGTTTGGTCCGGTGGCGGGTTTCGAATTCAAGGCGTCCATTTTGAATAATCAGCTTCATTTGAGCTTTAATTGCTTCCGGGGTTTGCTCAAATTGAAAATCTTGGATTTTTATTCCCTGGAATTCCTGTTCGGTATAGCCCAATTGCGTGCAGGCGACATTGTTGAACTCGAGCACTTCGGTGGTTACAGGGTCAATAATCATCACCCCGTCAGGAGATTCTTCAAACAAGGTTCGGTAACGAATCTCCGCGGCTTTCAGCTCATGCTCTATTTGCTTTTGCCGTGAAATATCACGTGCAAAAGTTGAAACTCCGAATAAGTTGCCATGCATGTCCATAATAGGGGATAGAGTAAGAGAAACCGTAATATTTTTTCCATCTTTTCGAATTCTTAAGGTTTCATAATGTTCAATTTGCTCCCCTTTTTTTATTTTTTCCAACAATTGGTCTAGTTCATAGACTCGATCGGGTGGTATCAGTAGATTTATAGATTTGCCTTTAACTTCCTTGGAAGTATAGCCGTATATTTTTTCGGCCCCTTTGTTCCAGCTAATGATTTTTCCTTCCAAGTCTTTTCCGATTATGGCATCGTCGGAAAAATCTACAATTGAGGCCATTAAAAGATTGCGCTCTTGATTTCTTCTGATTTCTGAAAGAGCCAAGGCGATAATTAGGAACAAACCGATTTTTACTACTGTGTTCCAGAACGCAATAATGGGAGATTGAACTATTTTTTCGGCGAATACATCGGATAGCATCCAGACTAGAGAGCTAAAAAATGCTACCTGAATTCCCGCCCCGCGGCTGACATACCAGGCCAAAAGAGCGATAGGGATAATATAAAGAATCACCAGAGTCAAAGTACCATTAAGAATGTCCAGTATCCCAATTAGAATAACCAGGAAAAAAGCTAAAATAATATGAAATATTTTTGAGCGCTGGCTCAGGTAATCAAATATTTTTGTCATAATGTCAAGTTATTCTCTCTGAGAAATTCCCGGTATAATTTCACAATAAACTACCAACTATAAATATAGCATAAAACCGTTTAATAGTGAAGCGTTGATTGAGCGCAAGCTAGTAGGACTTTTAAGGTTTATGTCAAAACTTTAGTACAAGGAGGATGTATGATGAACCGATTTTCTCTGGAGACCGAATTTTGTGGAATTAAGTTCCCCAATCCTTTCTTATTGGCTGCGGCTCCCGGCACCGATGATAAAAATATGCTGGAAAGAGCTTTCGAGGCAGGCTGGGGAGGAGCGGTTATGAAAACTGTGGCATTGGATTGTGAGCCTGTTGAATTAGTCTCTCCAATGATTTGGGGAGTTAGTTATGAAAATAAGAGATTGATGGGAATGGAAAATATCGATTTAATTACCGAGCGTAAAATCTCGGTAGTCTGTCAAGATATAAAACATCTAAAAGCTAAATTTCCCAAGCAAGTGATGATTGGCTCAATTATGGCATCTTGCGAAGCAGATTGGAAGGAGGCCGCCCGGATGATACAAAATTCTGGCGCCGACATGCTGGAATGTTCTTTCTCTTGCCCGCATGGGATGCCGGACCGGGGAATGGGTTCGGCCATCGGCCAGAACCCGGAATTGACTTTGAGAACTGCCCGCTGGGTCAGAGAAGCCGTAGATATTCCAGTTTTAATCAAGCTTACCCCCAATGTTACGGATATTGTTCCGGTCGCGAGGGCGGTAAAGGAAGCCGGTTGTGCTGGAGTTACTTTAATTAATACCGTAAAAGCCCTGTTGGGAATTGATCTGGAAACTTTCTCCCCCCTCCCTACTGTGGGAGGTAAGTCAACTTGGGGGGGGTATTCCGGTCCGGCGATTAAGCCGATTGCTTTGCGGTTCATTTCAACTGTAGCCAAAAATTTGAATATTCCGATATCCGGAGTTGGAGGGGTATCCACTTGGCAGGATGCTGCGGAGTTTCTGTTGTGCGGGGCCGGAACCGTTCAGCTATGCACGGCTCCCATGCATTATGGCTTCGCCGTTATAGAAGATCTTGTCGAAGGATTAAGCAGTTTTTTACAGCAAAAAGGGATGAGGTCGGTAGCGGAATTAATCGGCAAAGCCCTGCCGAATTTGGTTTCTTATCAGGAATTGGCTAAAGATTGTAGTGTGGTTTCCAGGGTCAACCGGGAAATTTGCCTACGAGACAATCTTTGTTTTGTAGCATGCCGGGATGGGGGGCATGAAGCTATTGAGTTTGATGCCGAACGTTACCCGATCATTAACGAGGATAAATGCATCGGTTGCGGGCTTTGCCGCTCGGTTTGCCCTGTAGAAGATTGCATTTCGTATATAAAGGCTCAAAAACATCATAAACAGAAAAGAGAAGGGATAAAACCCTCCTCTTCTCCAAAGTAATAAATTAATAATATAAATAATGATGTCGGTCAGCGTTGCAATTGTTGAATCTTGGTTTGGATTTGAGCCGCAGCCGGATGGTTGGGGAAGTATTTCAGGAATTCCTGATAATAGTAAATTGCTTGTTCAACATTTCCGGTTTTTTCATAGAGATTGCCCAGGTTACAGAAGGCTTGCAGGTAAGGTGGTTTTGATTGGAGAGCCAGGATAAATTCCTGGATGGCTTTGTTATTTTCACCTCTTTCGGCATAAACCGCACCTAAATTATTATGCGCTTCTCCCATGTAATATCGTTCGTTAATGGCCTTTTGGTAGTATCTCTCTGCTTTAGCGATGTCGCCTTTTCGTCCGTAAACATTGCCCAGATTGTTTAAAGCCAGGGCATAATGGGGGTTCTTTTCCAGAGCTTGCAGGTAATAATATTCCGCTTGAGGGTCGTTACCCATTCTTCCATAAAGCAATCCTAAATTGTAGAATACTAAATAATCAGGTCGTTGGGTTTCGGCTTTTTTTAGCCAGTTTTCAGCCTGACCGAATTGTCCTTTATCAAGATATAAAGCCCCAAGACTAATCATTACGTCGGCATAATTAGGGTTTAGGCTCAATGCTTTCAAATATTCCTGCTCAGCCAATTCCGGCTGGTTTCTTTCTTTTAAGGCGTTGCCATAATTAGCGTGAGGGCGGGGTTTGTTGGGAGCCTTTTTAACGCAATCCCGCCATAGAATGAGTTCGTCCTTCCAGTCGCCATTGCGCAAGATGGTTCCGTAGATCATTAATCCCAATATTCCGGCCAGAGCAATCAGCATAACCGTTTTTAGATTTTTTACTTGATCTTCAGTTAGATTAAGCAGCAGGTTAAAAACCAAAGCCAGCAATCCCAGTATAACGCCAGGCAATACCAGGTAAAGATGATGCTCAAACAAGTAGTCGAATAAAATCGGTCCGATTACGGTTAAAAGGTTGAAAAAAATATATCCGAGACTAAAGCTTAAAATAGCAAAGGATTTACGCCAATAGAAGGCGCCGAAGATTAGAAAAGAGAGAAGGAGAATACCGGTTCCTGTATTCAGCAGGTTCCAGGAATAGTCATAATCCAGGGTCAGATTGATAGGTAGGAGCATCAAGCGAAAATAAGTGGCAACCACCGAAAGTTCGGTGATGATGTGTTGGTAAACAGCTCTTTGTTGAATGGCGCCATCGGTATATAAGGATGCCAAGCCGCCGAAAGATAGTTTATAAAGCAAAAGCACTCCAAGTAATCCGAACATCCAAATATTGGAGCTAAGACTTTCTTTTAGGTTTTTCTTCCCTAGAGTAATATCATAAAGTACAAGCATCAAGGGCAGAACCGCGGAAATTTCTTTAGAAGTTAGCGACAGGATGAAGAAGATCAAAATCAGCCAATAATTACGGCTGGTCAAATAAATGTAAAATGCCAACAGGTAGAAAAATGCGCAAAAGAGAGTAGAGCGGCTGGTAATGTAACTGACCGATTCGACATTGACGGGATGCAGGGCGAATAATAAAGCTCCTGCCAGGGGTAGATACGATAAGATTTGTCGTAAAACGGGCCGGAATTCGATCTTTTCGGCAAAGTAACGGTTGAATAAAAAGCTGAAAATTAAGAAAAGCAGGAAAGCAACTCCTACATGAGCGGCAAAATTAACCAGGTGGTAGCCGAAAGGATTAATCCCTCCGAAATAGTAATTGAGGGCTATCGACAAACGAACCAGCGGACGGTAGGCGGTGCCTACGATGGGTGCTAAAGCATCCAGGTTGCGGATGGCAGCTTCATCAATAATTGTGGCCCGGTCGTCAAAAACAAATTCGTTCTGAAAACTGTTCCAATAGGCAATTAAACTGAGGAATAATATAATACCTAAAGCCAGCCAAATAAAAGTTGAATCGGTTTCGGTTTTTTTATGAGTCTTTAACTCATCGGTCTTTTCACGGTTTCTTCTACTCTGTTTTCCCATAATAAAATAAACTTCGAGCTAAAAATCGGGATTCCTCCGCGTTTGTCAGAAGGATGGCCGTTAATTATCCCGAATTACATGTGCTAATATGGATGATCATTCTTTTTCCGTCCTGGAATTCGACCAGGTAAAAGCAATTATTTCTCAATACGCCACTTGGGAAGGCGGGCGGCTTGAATTAGATGTCTTGCAGCCGTTTACTTCGCTATTTCTGTTAACCGAACGTCAGAAAGAATTAAAAGAAATCAAGCGGTTGATGGATGAGGAACAAGAACTGAGTTTTTTCGATCTTTGCGATTTGAATGAACAATTATATCGCACTCAAAAGGGCGGAGGCCTGAAGGAAGAAGATTTGTTGAAAATTATACGGCTTTTGGAAATCAGCTCGCTTAGCCGCAGATTTTTTCAGAGCCGCCGGGAGATGGCTCCCGGTTTAACTAAAAAGGCAGAAGTGCTTGCGGTTTTTCCAGAACTTTTAAAACATCTTAAAGATACGGTTTCTCCCGAAGGAAAAGTTAAGGATTCGGCATCCGATGATCTTGCTCATTACCGAAGAAAAATTCGCGAGCAGGAAGAATATATTAAATCCCGACTAACAGTTATATTGAAAAGCCAAATTTACGGCAAGATGCTGCAGGAGCCGATTGTCACACAAAGGGAAGGTCGTTTCGTAGTGCCTGTTCGTTCGGAATTTCGCACCCAGTTTCCGGGTCTGTTAATTGACCGTTCGCTCTCCGGGGCCACTTTGTTCATGGAACCCTCAATGACTTTGGAGCATAGCAATGATTTACGGGAGTTGCGGATTGAAGAAAAACGAGAAGTTGAGCTGATCTTGCTAAAAGTCAGCCGGGAAATTAGAGAAGTGGCTGAAGGGTTGATTGAAAATCAGAAAATTCTCGCCAGATTGGACTTGCTTTTTGCCTTGGGGCGTTATGCTCAAAAAGTTGAGGGAATTATCCCGCAAATTAACCAGGAGGGTTTTTTGCATCTAATTTCTGCCCGCCATCCCTTGCTGAAAGTTACCCCGATTCCGATTGATCTGGAACTGGGCAAGGAGTATCATATCCTGGTTATTACCGGGCCCAATACCGGAGGCAAAACCGTATCGTTAAAAACCGCAGGCCTTTTATCCTTGATGGCTTTATGCGGGATGCCGGTTCCGGCTGATGAAAAAAGCCAGTTTCCCTTTTTTAACCAGATTTTCGCCGACATTGGAGACGAGCAAAGTATCGCTCAAAATCTCAGCACATTTTCTTCCCGCTTGCTCCAGGTTAAAAGATTTATCGAGGGGAGCGATAAAAATTCCCTGGTGATTATTGACGAATTGGGAGCCGGCACTGATCCCATCGAAGGCAGCGCCTTGGGTATAGCCATTCTAAGGACTTTGGCCGAAAAGGGAGTCCGGGTTATTCTGGCTACTCATATGGGAGAATTGAAAACTTTCGCTTCGGAATATCTGGGGGCTAAAAATGCCGCCATGATGTTTGATCCGGTAACTTTAAAGCCGCTATATAAGTTAAAAATCGGCGCTCCCGGTAGTTCTCTGGCTTTTGAGGTGGCCAGGCAATTAGGGTTGCCCGAATCCCTGCTCCAAAAAGCCAAGGAAGCCTTGCCCCAGGCTTACCAGGCCTGGCAGGATCTTTTGGCCCAGTTAAAACAGGAAAAAGCCGAACTTGAACTTGCACAAAAAGAATTGGATAACTTAAAGCTGCAATATCAGGATAGTCTCAACCGCTTGGAAAAAGAGAAAACCGAGATCCTGGCTAAATCGGTAAAAGAAGCCGGAGAGCTTTTGAAAGAAACCAGCCAGAATATGGAAAGCATAATTTCCAGCTTGAAGACTGAGACTACCACCAAGCATAGCAGAGCCGAAATAAAAAAAATTCGCATAGACACCAGGAGCCGCCTGGATACTATCACCGCTCGTTTAAAAAAAGAAGAACCCAAGAAGGTCGAGGCACCAAAATCGGCACTTAATCCAGGGGATATGGTGGAAGTGTTAAGTTTGGGCAAAGTCGGGGAATTGCTGAACCAGGATTTTCAAGGCCGCTGGGAAGTGCGTCTGGGTAATTTAAGGAGCTATTATGAGTTGGACGAGCTTCGTCTGGTTACGCCGGCGGGAGAATTAAAAAAAAGGGAAAACTGGATCTTTTCTGAATATTCTTTTAATAAAAAGAAAGATTTTAAAGTTCAGTTGGATTTACGGGGCTGCACCATAGAAGAAGCCCTGGAGAGCGTGGAAAAATATCTGGATGACGCCCAGTTGGCCGGAATTAAAAATCTCACCCTGGTTCACGGCAAGGGTGAGGGAATTTTAAAAAAGGCCGTGCATAATTACTTAAAAAACCACCCGGAAATCATCGAGTTTCGTCTGGCTGATTTCAATCAAGGCGGGTGGGGAGCAACCGAGGTAACTTTAAGATGAGCAATAATCGAATCGTAATCACTGTCTTGAATTACGAAACCGTGGATCACCAGGCTCCGCAAGAATACTGGGTAGAGTTCTACCCGGGGAACAAATTTAAGTTAAAAGGAACCAGCCGGGTATTTCTGGCCGGGGCCATCAGCCAAATTCTGGAAGAATACGGGGTTTCGGTGACCGATATAGATCAATGCGGGGAAGGCCAGTGTTTTGCTATGATTATCTGGGGCGATATGGGAGATAATTTGGTTAACTTGGAAAGTCTAAGGCACCGTTTGGTCGCCAGAGGCCAGGAATTGACCGCCAGTATCAAGGTTCAACGGGAAGATTTATTTAAATTCATGCATACCATCTAGGTTTTAGCAGGAGGCAGATTATGCGTTTAACTTCCAAAGAAATTCTGGAAACTATCCGGATGATTGAGTTGGAGCACCTGGATATCCGAACCGTCACCCTGGGGATAAATTTAATTGATTGCGCGGCCGATGACAGCAAAACTTGCGGAGAAAAAATCTTTCGTAAGATTACCGAGACCGCCCGGGATCTAGTAAATGTCGTGGAAAAAGTTTCCAGCGAGTTTGGGATTCCCATTATTAACAAAAGAATTTCAGTAACCCCGATCTCATACGTAGGAGCCGCCTGCCGCGATCAAAATTACGTGGCTTTGGCTCACGCTCTGGATCGGGCCGCTGCCCACGTGGGAGTTGACTATATCGCCGGTTTTTCCGCTCTGGCTCATAAGGATTTACAGAATAACGACCGGGCTTTGATTAATGCCATACCCGAAGCTCTTGCCACCACCGATCGGGTTTGCTCGTCGGTTTCGCTGGGATCCAGTAAGACCGGCATAAATATGGACGCAGTCTTGTTGTTCGCTCAGGCAGTGAAGAAGACTGCCGAATTGTCAGCTGAACGGGACGGAATCGCCTGCACCAAGCTGGTAGCTTTTGCCAATATTACCGAAGACAATCCTTTTATTGCCGGGGCGATGCATGGATTCGGAGAGGGAGAAACCACTGTCAACGTGGGAATAAGCGGCCCTGGAGTGGTCAGAGCGGTCTTGCAAAGACTGCCGGATGCCGATCTGGGAGAAATTTCCGAAGCTATTAAAAAGACTGCATATAAAATTACCCGTATGGGAGAATTGACCGCCCGGGAAGTAGCCCGCAGGCTTGGTTTTAAATTCGGAATTATTGATTTATCTCTGGCACCCACTCCTGCCGAAGGCGATTCGGTAGCTGATATTCTGGAATTATTCGGCTTGGAGAGATGCGGAACTCATGGCACCACGGCAGCCTTGGCCATGTTGACCGATGCCGTTAAAAAAGGCGGGGCCATGGCTTCGTCTTATGTCGGAGGGTTAAGCGGGGCCTTTATTCCTGTGAGCGAAGACGCTGGTATGGTAAGGGCGGTAGAGGCCGGGGCTTTATCTATCGATAAGCTGGAAGCGATGACCTCGGTTTGTTCGGTAGGGCTGGATATGGTTCCGGTGCCGGGGGATACTCCGGTAGAAACCATTGCCGGCATTTTAGCCGATGAATTAGCTATCGGAATGATGAACAATAAAACCACTGCTGTAAGAATTTTACCGGTTCCCGGCAAGAAAGCCGGAGAATATGTTGAATACGGTGGCTTGCTGGGCAGCAGCCAAATCATGAAGGTTCATCCCTTTTCTTCGGCCAAGTTTATCCGTCGCGGGGGAAGAATTCCGGCGCCCATGAAAAATCTCGGCAATTAGAACCAGGATGGGGGAGGGGAGAGAATGCGGGTTCTGGTTTTAAACGGCAGCCCCAGGAAAAGCCGGTTTGCTTAAAATATTGGTCGATAGCTTAAACCCCGATTATCAAATCGACTGGGTGGATGTTTATGATTTAAAGATCCGTCCTTGTTTCGGCTGTATGAAATGCCGCCTGGACGGGGAATGCGTGTTACCACCGGATGACGGGCAATTGCTGGGAAAAAAATCAAGGAAGCGCAAATATTGTTGGTTGGAACCCCGACCTTTTGGGCCAATATGAGCGCCCCTTTGAAGGTTATTTTTGACCGTAATGTTCCGGTTTTATGGGAGAGTCTCCCAAGGGAATGCCGATTCCAAAAAATCGGGGCAAAAAAGCCGCGGTTGTAACAGCTTGCGCCATTCCATGGTTGCTTGATTTAATTGCCGGAGAAAGACGGGGAACTATACGGGCGGTATAGGAAATACTTCATTACTGAGGATTTAAGCTCGAAGGACATTGGTTAGAAATGACAGCCGAAATCACCCCGAAATACCGGCAAATCTCAAGAAAAAAGCCCAAGTTCTAGGGGGAAAAATTTTAGCTGGGTTTTTGCTCTTTTTGCATGACTACTTTTTTGCAGTTTGGGCAAATCCATTTACGCTTCTTATGAAACGTGCCTTTTTGTTCTTTCATGGGGAGACTACAGCGTGAACAAGTCATTTCAGGTTTGGGGCGTATTATTAGCATCTTCCGGCGAGGACAATTCCCGGTCTTCAGTACGCCGGTCTTTCATATAATTGCTACCGCTCTTGCTTTGGAGGAAATGCTTGATTTCCGAGGCGATTTTGCCGATTTGCAAGGGGTGAATCAAAGCTCGTTTCTCATTGGTGACCACTGCGACAGAAACGGTGATAAAGGGGAATTTTTTAATTTCTCCCTGACGGTTCTTGCTCAAGATATAACTTCTTTTGCGGTCTTCTTCTGGATAATAAAAGGGGATTTCACGATCAAAATTCTCGATTAATGAGCTGCAGACTAGGTCAACTTTATCAGGAGTGGTAATGAAGACAAATTGGTCGGCTCCCAGGTGAGCTGCGAAATCGTCAGAGTTGCCCGATTCCTTGAGAATGTTGGTGATGAAAAGCCCCAGGAGTCTAATAATACTATCCCCTTTGGTGAATCCATAACGCTGATTGAACGAAGTGAAATGATCAATATTTACGTAACAGATAGCCATCGGAGCTTTTTGGTCAATTCGCAGAAACAATTGTTTTTGAAGTTCGTTGTTTCCCAGTAGACCGGTTAGAGGATTATTGTCAAGCTGTGCCTCGGGCTGGATTAAATTATTGCTGATTTTAAGCAGGTTTTCTTTGAAGTAAGGCAAAGATTCAAATTCCAAGTCGTTGTCCTGCAATTGTTCTTTGTTCCCCAAGCGCTCCAGAAAGTTGTTTAAAATGGTCAAGACATGATCGACTTTTTGGTGGGTCCAGATAATCAAGAACCATAACAGCAAAAAGGCCATAAACCAGATAAGAAAAAGTTTGTAAATAAACCACTTAACGGCTTTCTGGTAGGAGCTAAAAGGCAATACCATCGCAACACTATAAGCAGTATTGGGGATTTTCCCTGCTGCGACAAAGCGAAAAGTCTCTCCTTTGCCAAGTGCTTTAAAATTGTTTTTGTTAATCTGTAAAAGCCAAGGAATTATTTCTTTTTTGTCCAGAATCAGTAGTGTTCGGTTGATAAAAGAAGCCGTTTCTGAAGCAGCTAATATTTTGCCGTTAGGATCAGTTAAAAAACAATAGCCATCGCTATTAAAATAATAATCACTTAGATATGATTTTGCCTTGTTTATTTGTTTTTTCTGCAGCAAAAGGGGGCGAAGGTCGGCACTTATTCTGGTTAATTCACCCTGCAGAATGTTCTGTATTTCGTCAAAAAGCAACTGGTGAGCTAAAAAATAATTGGCAAAAAAACCAAGGGAGAAAAGCAGAAACCCTGAAATGATGAGCCAGTAGAAATGATTTTTTTTCAAGTTTTCCCCCTCCTTAATTGGATAAGAATTGAATGTTTTTTGTGGCTTTCTTGCCATCTGTCAAAGCTTGTTGGATCGGTTTCATATCGCAAGCATCCAACTTCCAGGAATTGTTTTCTTTTACTAGAGTGGCGTGACCCAAGTAAATGGCATCATATAGTTTTCCTTCATACCAAAGAAAAACCCGGGCTTTTAAGTCTAACCGAGCCAATTTTTGATAGGATTCCACAATTTCAAATTTTAAAACCGATACCCCTTCAATGCTTTGCGCGCTGGTTTTAAAAGTCTGGGGGGTAATGCTTAAAATCAGCTTGTGACTAAGTCGGGTATAAGCCTTATCATAATTTTGGCGGTTTAATTCCGAAAAAAAATCTTTGGCTGCAGCAATTATATCCTGCTTACCCGCCACCCCGAAAGAATGCAGGCTAAGCCAAAGAAAAAATCCAATCAGAAGACCTGTTGTTAGGGTTTTCTGTTTCAAGATTTATTTGATATCGGCCTTTCTTACCACCAAAGGATATTCCAACTTGATTTCTCCGTCTAAGTATACCTGAACCATGTAAGTTCCGGGAGTTTCAAAAATTACCCCATTGAACAGATTGACTGCCATAAACGGAGTATCGGTTTCCTCCAGAGTGAATGGCTGTTCACCGGTTTCCACTAGAGGGGTTCCATCGGGTTTCAGGATTTTCATGCTCTGGACGAACTGCCCCTTGCCGTTGCACCATCCGTTATTAATGAAAAAACCTCTCCCGGGGAAAGTAAATGGAAATTGCGGAAAAGGCAGCTCATAAAAAATATGTTCCAGACTGGGCGGCCCGTCTTCCTCTTTCACATCTAAACAAGGAATGGAAAATTGAAGTGATGGTTTCATTTGGCATACCTCCTTATACTTTTTCTTCTACAATAAAATCAACAATCCTCTTTGAGCCTGGAAGGAGAAACGCTTTTTTATCAGAAATTACATATAACTTTAAGGAGGTTGCCAGATGCCGTATATAGAAGCTGATATTGAAATCGCTGTTTCGCCCCTCGAGGTCTATCAAACAGCAAAAAAAATCGAAGATTTCCCCCAATATATGCCTGAAGTAAAAAGTATTAAAGTATTGGAACGAAACGATGAGTACTCTATAACCGAATGGCAAACAGAAGTTGAAGGCACCTTGATTATTTGGCAAGAACAAGAATGGTTTAACGATAAGGATTTTGTCATAACATACAAGCTTTTAGAGGGAGATTTGGAAAAATTTGAGGGAGACTGGAAATTTTTGCCTTCCCCCCAAGGCACCAAAGTTGTGCTTGGAGTCGATTTTAATTTCGGGATGCCTGCCTTGGAAGAATTGATGTTGCCGGTTTTAACCATCAAAATCAATGAAAATTCCCAGGCTATGCTTAGAGCTTTGAAAGAAAAAATGGAGAATCTTAAAAATTAAACAGCAAAATAGCTTCGATCAACAAGGCGAAAGAGCAAATCAGGAAAGTCACTCGGGCAAAAGTTCCCAATTCCTTCGCCAGTGAGCTCAGCAACAAGATAAAGGCTCCTAACTGGAGGACAATCACTTTTGAAAATAAAGGGGTTATACCGACTTTTTCTATCAGGGCGGGAAGAGTAAACGCCAGATAAGTAAGGGCAAGGAACAGCCCTCCGCCTCCATACATTACAATTTTCAACCAAATAGGCGGCTGTTTTCTTTCCAGGCTGATGACTACATTGAGGTGTTTATCTCGGATATTTAGCGGCAACTTGTTTTAAAGCTCCATCTCCTCATTGGGATGTTTGATCTGTTCCCATTCGGCAAAGATTTGATTCAATTCATCGCCTTCCAGTACTTCTTTCTCTTTTAGTTTTTTAACCAGGTATTCCAGTAGTTCCCGGTTATCGGTTAAAATATTAGTGGCGTTCTGATAGCATGAATCAATCAAGAATTTAACTTCGGTATCAATTTCTTTCGCGGTATCATCGCTGTAGTTTCTATCCTCCATAATGTCTCGTCCTAAAAACACTTGCTCGTGTTTTTTGCCAAAAGTAAGGGGGCCCAGTTTATCGCTCATCCCATAACGGGTGATCATGTCCCTGGCTAATTCTGAAGCAACTTTTAAATCATTGGCGGCGCCAGTAGTGATTTCCGAGAAAACAATTAATTCCGCCACCCTTCCCCCCATAAGAGTGGTGAGATCGGCCATCAGTTCCTTTTTACTCCTGGTATGCTTGTCTTCTTCCGGCATTTGCCAGGTCGCTCCCAGGGACATGCCCCGGGGGATAATGGTTACTTTTCTTACCGGATCTGCCTCCGGCAAGCTTTTGGCGATGAGGGCATGACCGGCTTCATGATAAGCGGTAATATCTTTATCTTTTTCCGAGATAATCCGGGATTTTTTCTCCGGTCCCATCATTACCCGGTCAATAGCTTCTTCACAATGGCTCATCGAGATCTTTTCCATATTTTGCCGGGCCGCCAGCAAAGCGGCTTCATTCAGCAGGTTCTCAAGATCGGCTCCGGTAAATCCGGGGGTACGTCGGGCTAAGATTGCCATATCTACATCATCAGCCAGGGGCTTGCCTCGGGAATGAACTCCTAAAATAGCCGTACGACCTTTGATGTCGGGTTTATCAACTACTACCTGCCGGTCGAATCTTCCCGGTCTAAGCAATGCCGGATCTAGAACATCCGGACGGTTGGTGGCGGCTAAAATAATTACTCCTAAATTCGGCTCGAAGCCATCCATTTCTACCAGTAATTGGTTCAGGGTTTGTTCTCTTTCATCGTGCCCACCACCAAGGCCGGCGCCTCTTTGGCGCCCAACGGCATCGATTTCATCTACAAAAACGATGCAGGGGGTGGCCCTTTTGGCTTGGGTAAATAAATCTCTAACCCTGGAGGCTCCGACTCCTACGAACATTTCCACAAAATCCGAACCGCTGATATGAAAGAACGGAACTCCGGCCTCCCCGGCAATCGCCCGGCCTAAAAGGGTTTTACCGGTTCCCGGAGCTCCAAGCAAGAGTACTCCCCGGGGAATTCTGGCTCCGAGGTCCCGGTATTTCTGGGGATTTTTTAAGAAATCAACAACTTCCTTAAGTTCTTCTTTGGCTTCTTCCACTCCGGCCACATCGTTAAAGGTTACTTTGGAATAATTGCCTGCAAGTTGTTTAGCCCGGCTGCGACCGAAGGAAAACGCCTGGTTGCCTCCAGAACCGGCCTGGCGCATAAGCCAGAGAATAAAGAAAAACAGCAAAACGAAAGGCAGCACATTCATTAAAATTACATACCAGGCGGAGTTGTCGGCCGCAAGTTCGGCTTTGATTCCCACTTTATGGTTGACCAGATATTCCACTAGTTTTTCATCTTCGAAGGGCATAATCGTGGTGAAGCGTTTTTGTTCCCCGTTAAGCTTGTATTCGCCCTTGATCTCCTTGCCGGAAATCACCACATCTTTAATCGCTCCCTGATCTACCAGGTCACGGAACTTACTATAATTCAGCGAAGAAAGGTCTCCTCGGTTTGAGTAATTATGAAAGAATAGCATCGCGATGGCGATTAGCAAAAAAAGTAGGATTACATTGGTTGCTTTAAAAGAGTTTTTCATAGAATATTTCTTGGGGTTTCCTCCTAGTTACTATTTATTATGAAAATAAATTATATCATAGATGTAGATCCTTTACAAGGCAAGCCGGGTACTATGATTGGTTCGCAGAAACTTTAAGCTCATTGGTAATTTTAATGATCATTAAAGACAGATCGTCGAAAATCTTTTTCTTAGTGAATTTTTGTACGGTATTGTAAAGTTTATGCCCCAAAGCTTTCGGGCCAAGAGTGGGGGAAGATTTGATTACTTGCATGGTTCGGTTGACTCCGAAGAGTTCTCCCTGAGCGGACCTGGCTTCTACCAGACCGTCGGTATATAATACCAGATTATCTCCCCGGTTAAGCAAGAGGTTTTTTTCTTCAAATTCAGCTTCCGGGGTTACTCCGATTAAAATACCCTTAGCTCTCAACTGGAAAATTTTTCCGGTTTTGTGATTAAAATAAATGGGCGGATCGTGTCCAGCGCATGCATAGTGCAGTTCGTTCTTGTCTAAATCCAAAATTCCATAAAACAAGCTGATGAATTTTTCTACTTCAGTATCAACATATATCAAGCGGTTCATAAATTGCAAAAGTTTGGCTGGAGTATAACCTGATTTAGCTAAAGCTCGAAGCAGATATTTGGCCCGAACGGTGTACATAGCGGCGGAATGACCTTTGCCGGAAACATCGGCAATGGTGATGGCCACTTGCTTGTGGTTCAAGGGTATTAAATCATAATAATCGCCGCTCAGTTGTTCCGAGGGGATATAGATATGTTCAACTTCCAAGCCGTTAAAATTGAATTCCTCTTGCGGGGTTAAAGTATCCTGGAGAAGTTTACCCATACGGACTTGCTCTTCGTACAATCGGGCATTTTCAATCGCCAGCGCAGCCTGATGTCCCAATGATATCAATATATTCGATTCCCATTCATCGAATTTATAAAGTTCTCGTTTATAGATATTAAGAAAACCTAAACTTTTACCTCTTACGGTTAAAGGAACCGCCAGTATGGTTTTAAATCCTTCTTCTCGGATAATGGAAGGAAAGCGGGCTCCTTTACTTCCGCTGTCGCTGAAGAGTACCGGCATACCTGTGTGCAGCGCTTGCCAGAACGGATGATCCGGCTGGGAGATGGAATGATTAAGATAATGTTTACTTAAACCGGTGGCGCTTACTACTTCAAATTTGTTGATTTCGGAGTTTAGTAACAAAATGGAACAGGCATCCGCCCGCATGAAACTCTTAATTTTTTCGACAATTCTATTCAGTACTTTATTTAAGTCTAAAATTAAGCTGATGGTTTTTCCTACTTCAAATAAAATTGCCAGTTCTCGAACCTTATTTTTGCTATTCCAATAAGTTCTGGCATTTTGAATGGCCTGAGCAGAATAGGTTGCATAGCGGCGCAGAAGAGAAAATTCTTCAGGATTGAATTTTTTCCCAATTTTAGCAAAACAGTGGAGAATCCCAAGCACACGTTTTTTGAAAATCAAGGGAACCACCAGCACCCCACCGGTTTCTAAATGGAAAAACATATCTTCCAATGATCGTCCGGAAATTTTATCTCCACGATTAAAAGAAAGCGGCCGTTTTCTTTTGGCCGAAAATCTAGCCAAGAGCGATAACAAATCTAAATCCAGTGAAGTTTCCGTAAGAGAAGCCGAACTTTGCAGCGTGAAATTTTTATCGGCATCATCCCACGCTTGCAATGCAATAGGGACGCCGCCTAGCAATTGCTGGGCTTTTTCGGTTATGACTTGATAAACTTTAGGCAGGCTTAGACTTCCGTTTATAGATAGGGCGACATGATATAGCGCTTCTTGTTGATAATAACAGCGTCCTAATTCAGCCGATTCATTGATGCGCTGAATGGCTGTGGCCACCTGAATGATTAATCCCATGATAATTTTGACCCTGGTATCGTTAAAATCGTAGTGATTTCTTGAGTCATCCAGATAAACCAACCCCAGAAACTTATTTTTCACTACCAGTGGGGCTAAAAGGCAGGAATTGGTAGGCAATAATTTAAAAAAGTCTTCCAAGGCAGGACTTAGAGGTGGAATTCCCGGCAAAATAATGGGCTTCCCTGCCTGCAAGCTTTTCCAAAGATTTTCCTCAATTCCCGAAGCCGGCAAGGTGAAGTATGAGAAAAATTCTTTTTGCTCGGGGGATATTCCCACTGCTGAGGCAAATTTAAGCTCCCGTCGCTTATCGTCATATAGTAAGATCAAACACCGGTCAATGCCGGCTAGGTCGGTCAGGGCTTTCAGGCTGGAATGATAAATTTCATCCAGATTACCGCTTTGGCCGAGATTTTTGGCTGTGATCTGGCAAATTTGAGCTTGCCTGGCCTGCTCTTTTTCCTGATTTAAATTCTTCACTAATTCTATAACCGAGGCGACTTGGCGAGCAAGAACGTAAATGGTTTTTAGACTTTCTTCCGGAATGTCTATATCTTTCCAACCATATAAATTTAAAATTCCTGAAATTTTTTCCGCCTTGCCGATTGGGATTCCGATATATTGCTTAACATCTTCTAATTGGCTGCGTTTTTCATATAAAATTTCAACTTCACAATGAGAATGCGAGGGGGATAAAAACGGCATGGAATTATTATTCCAGCCGACCATGCTGTTTTTTAGCCGGGCTTTAGGAATCAGACTGGCTTCTTTAACCAAACTGAACTCCATTTTTTTTACCAGGAGGCTTCCCTCCGGCAGGCAAATGTCTCCGGCTTCCATCTTGGATAATTTTAGGGCTAGAGTTAACAAAACATTCAGCAGGGGATTTAGATCGGGAAGTTTTTCCAGGGATTTGGCAAGTTCTCCCATAGCCCACTGGTTTAAGGATTGATTATTAATTGAAGATTTAAGGTCCTTCAATGCCGGCTCCTTTGTTGTAAATCAGCAGGGATACCTGCTTCGGGAACTTGCTTTAACTGGATAATTATAGCGTTGTCTATATCTTTAATTTCGCCGAGTAGTTGAGAATTCCTATCGTTTTAATTTTCAGCAGGTTTTCATTCTGGGATAGAGAAGAAAAAGAGCATGATTCAAGTATATACAGGAAACGGCAAGGGAAAAACTACCGCTGCCTTCGGCCAGGCCTTAAGGGCTCTTGGTAAGGGGATGTCGGTATATGTCATACAATTTTTAAAGGGTGAAAATCACTATGGCGAAGTCCAAGCATTATCAAAGCTTCCCGGAGTGCTCATCGAACAATTTGGTCAGAAAGATATGGTCAATGTTGAATTCCCCCAAGAGCGAGACAGGGATCTGGCCCTTAAGGGCTTAAACAAAAGCAGGGAAGTAATAGAGTCGGGCATTTACGATTTAATAATACTTGATGAAGTTAATGTGGCGGCTTCCTGGGGTTTGATTCCCCTGGAGGAATTGCTGCAAATATTAAAAAGCGCTCCCCCCGATATCGAGGTGGTCTTAACCGGACGTTATGCTCCCCCCGAGGTTCTTTCCTTGGCGGATTTAATTACCGAAATGCTGGATCGTAAGCATTATTACAATAAAGGCCTGCCCGCTAGAGAAGGTATAGAATATTAATTATCGATATTAAAACTTTGAGGAAACAAGTAGTACCAAAGAAATTTTGAGCATTCAGAGAAAGTAGCTTTCATTCCTTTTTTTGTTTGCCACCACTTTTCCGGGTTATACCAGGAATCGGTAACCGGATAAGAAATTAGGGTTATTCCGCTGGAGCGAAAAACTTTCCGAAAAACAAACATCGATCTACGGGAATGATAGGGTGAAGTTACTAGGATAGCAGAGGTTAATTGGTATTTTTTCATTAATTGCCTAGTATAATAAGCATCTTCACCGGTATCTTCGGATTTATTTTCTTCTAAAATTAATTTTGAAGGCACACCTGCATTTATCGCCTGCTGCTTCATTAAGCTGGAGAGGGGAATTTCCGCTTCTCCCATCCCGCCGGACATAATCAGGCATTTTCCCCAGCCTGCTTTGTACAGCTTAACCCCCTCTTTTACCCGCTCTCCCTTTTCGCCTGCTAAAACAATGATGCAGTCGCAAGGTTTTAGTTCGTTACGCGTTACCAGATGGTTGCCGATGGTTTTTAGGAGCGGTTGACCAATGATTATCAGGAGGGTTAAGAGAATGAATAGGCTTAGGAGTATTTTCCCCCACGGTTTCATTAATTAGTCCTTTGGGTTTTAATGGAAATTTTTTGGATAGTTTTCGTTAAATTGGCAATTGCCACGCTTTCAACCTGATATACAGTTGGTTCTCCTTTTTTCATCAGATAGGAATATTCTCCCATGCGTTTGCTTATAAATATATGCTCCGCGATTTTTGGGTTTTGGAAATAAAAATTAAGTGAGTATCTCGGTTGTTGCAATCCAATTTGTTTGAGATTGTCGGAATGAGTTATTTTTTTTGAGTATTTTAATCGTTGAATCGCGGAAAGCAGGTTGCTGATGAGGTATTCTTTATGGGGGGCGGGATAGGGGCGCAAAATTTTCCAAATAGTTTCGTGTTTTTGGGCTAAAAGTTCAACTCCCGGAAGCTTAAAATCGAGCCGGGTCAGTTCGTTTTCCGGGATGCTTAAAATGTGCCGGTCAACAAAATCGGAAGCCGTCAAGCTCATTTTTGTTACCTGGATTTTTTCTAGGTAAAATTTTTCCCGATATTCCGGTCGGTAACCCAGGTAGAATTGGGAATTGCCGGGTATGGTATAAATCTGTAATACGGTTTCTCGTATTTTAGGAGTCACGTTGATGCTTTTGGATGCATTCGAGGAGGGATTGTGCTGATTTAACTCCATGGTTAATTTCAGCTCACCGAATAACTGTCCTTCGGGTTTGCCGCAAGGAAGAAATTTTGTAATTTTAGAGTTACCCCAATTCCAAAGAAAATCGCTGACCAGGTTGGCATCGGCTTTGGCCTTCAAGGGTGAAACCAATTGCCATTCATTTGCGATTTTCACGAGTTCGATTTTTTCTTTGCGGGTTTTGAAAGAGATTTTAACGGTTTGAGCCGGTTCACAGTAAATTGCGGTATTTTGCCGGAATTGCTCAAGCTTCTTTTCCAGAAACGGCTTTAAATATGCGCTCACCAGGTAGATTTTGTTTTGGTTGTCAATTTTGGTGTAATAATTGTCATAGGAAGGGCTTAAGGACCCGAAAGCAATGATTTTGGTTAATTCACCGCTATGAACTTCCAATGTTGCAGAAGGTTTGTTTAAGCCATATTTGGTCAGGGTCGCATTGAAAGATTTGGTGGATAAAGCAGAGCCATCGCCGATTAAACGTTTGGTTTCCATTAAAAGCAATTGATAAATAAGGGTATCGATATCCGATTGATTGGCCTGACAGACCAAGGGAGAAGAAATTTGCCAGGAGTTGGCATGTTTTTCCAGTTTGATCGTCATGTTCGGCTTTATTATTTCCAGACCGCTGATTGCTTCGGCTTGCCAGTGAAAGACTTTCTGCTTATCAGCATTGGCGGTTATGTATTTCTTAAAGTAGCCGATTTCGTAGAAGTAATAAAATAATAGTACCAGTCCCAATAAAATAAAGATGATTTTATTCCTACGGGAGAACATTGACCTATCTTCTCCGGATATTCCATAAAGCCAGAGCGGTCATAAAAGCCAAAATCGGCAAGGCAAAACAAGTTGTGATCAGGATTTTTTGACTGGCGGTGGTCATAAACATTAAATTATTGTTCTGGGTTTTGGGACGGATGGCAATTGCGTTTTCTTGTTGAGTCAGCCAACCCACGCAGTTAAGAAACAAGTCTTTGTTACCCATTAAATTGATATAATAATTGCTGAGAAAATCCGAGTCCCCCAACACTACCATTCGGGCTTCTTTTTGGCCATGGTCCATCTGGTAGCTTCCGGCCAGAAGCAGGGTAAAAGGACCACGGATATCTTGTTTCGGGAATATTTTAGGGCGTCCATTTTCTTCTTTACGGTTTTTATCAATGGCCCAGGTTCCGGGGCCGGTGAAGGCCAGAGGCACCAGATAAGATCCGGCCGGTCCCTTTTCATTTTGTAAAGGACGGCAAAGTGGGAAAAACGAGGCCAAGCGAAACCCTTCGGTGATTTGATGAGAACCGTATTTGGCCGCCATAGGCTCATAATAGTTGGCGCCAACCGCAGCACTGTACGGATCAATAATCATTCGATCAATGAAAACGATCCCGTAATTTTTCAGGAAATTGTCAATCTGCCCCGGGGTACCGGGATCCAACGCCCAGAAGATTCTTCCCCCGCGGCTAAGATAGGATTTTAAAACATCCAATTCCAGGGGCAGACAATTATGACTGGCTCCCGCAATAATCAGAGCATCTATCCCATAGAGGGCTTGCTGGGTAAGCGGGGGTAATTCTTTGACGGTATAGCCTTCGAGCTCCATGGCTTCTCGGGCTTTAGACAGCCCCAAGGGACCGGGAGCGTCCAGATTTTTTTCCCCATGCCCGGATAAAAAGCCTACGGTTTTTTTGCTTTCCCTAGTCATTTTTAAAATTGCGTTAGTCAGGGCTTGTTCGTTCAGGGAGGTTAATTTTTCGCTTTTACCTTCTCCTTCTACAATGATGCAGGGATAATATGTAATTCCATAATTTTTGGTCAATTGGGGATTTTTATCCGGGTCAATGAACTGGTAGGAAAACAGTTTTGAGTGATAACGGTATTGCTCCAGCAAGTCCTTGGGACGATCCTGGTTTTGGTTAAAGCCGTAAAAAGCTAAAATTTTAATTGGTTTGGCTAATTGTCTCATTAAATCGACGGATTGAGGAGCCAGACTGTAGCGTTGGTTTTGTGTCAAATCCCATTGTTTCTGGTGATTTGAGAGAATCAATCCCAGCACGATAATAATAACAGTTACCATCATAAGCGACAAAAATAAGTTTATGCTGTAATGAACTTTTCTATTCATGAATTACCTCCTGCATCTTTTAATAGTATTTTCGACTTTCCAGGGAAAAGTAAGTAAGAAACAGGAAAAATAACGAAAATAACAAGAAAAATCCAATGTCCCAGGTATTAATCACTCCCTTGTAAAAGTTTCCGGTATGTTTTACCAGAGAGAGGGAGGAAAGAGCTTTTAATAAAGGATAGGAGACAAATTTATCCATCCATCCGATAATCCAGAAAAATAGCAGAGAGCCGAAAGTTATCAGGTATGATATAACCAGATTGTCGGTCAAGGATGAGGCCCAGATGCCTAATGAAACGAAGGCCAATAGAAGCAGAAAGACTCCGCCATAGCAGGAGAAAATCATTCCCCATTCCAGTCCACCCTGGGGCGCCAGGACAAAAAGCAGAATCGGATAAATGAAAGTTATTCCGACCATAGTTATTGCCATTATCAAAATCCCCAGGAGTTTGCCGCCGATTAACTGCCAGTCGGTTAAAGGATAGGAGTAAAGCAGCTCAACAGTTCCCATTTTTTTTTCTTCAGTAAAGCTCCTCATGGTAAGCATAGGCACTAAGATCAAGAATAGAAATATTAGGTTGTCAAACAAAGGACGGATAACCATTTCGCTAAGATTCATCATATCTGGAGCCATTGGGTTTCCCAAGGCATGAAGACACAACTTGCCATAATTTAAGTTAAGTACCACAAATAAATAACCGGTAATGGTAAAGAATACCCCCATGACCATGTAGGCCATCGGCGAAAGAAAAAGGGTGCGAAGCTCCTTCTTTAAGATTGCTGTCATTTCTTGACCTCCTCGCTGTTTTCGTCTTTTTCTTCAGTCATAAGTTCAATGTAAATGTCTTCCAGGTTAATTTCCATCGGTCTGATTTCAAGAAGTCCCCAACCTTGGCCGATGATAAAGGCGGAAATGGCTTTACGTAAATCAAGGTCGGCATGGGTTTCAATCCGATAAGAATAAAGATTGCTTTCGATGAGTTGCCTTTGGACCCCTAGAATGCCGGAAAATTCTTCCAGGGCTTGAGTAACCAAGTCGGAAGGGCCTTCGATTTCCGCGAAAATGGTATCAAACTGCTTGAAACGGTTGGACAAGTTTTCAGGAGTATCAACCGCCATTATTTTACCCCGATTGATAATAATTACTCTCTGGCATACGGCTTGAGCTTCTGAAAGAATATGAGTGCTTAAGATCACGGTCTTTTGCCCGGTGAAACTTTTAATTAAATTGCGAAATTCCACTCTTTGTTTTGGATCCAAACCGGTTGAAGGTTCGTCCAGAATTAAAACCGGCGGGTCGCCGATCAGGGTTTGAGCAAGCCCGACTCTTTGTTTAAAGCCACGAGAAAGTTTGCCGATATATTGTTTTTTTACTGAATCGAGGTGAGCCAGAGATATAACCCTGGAGACTTCCAGCGCTCTTCGTACGGTTTCTACTTCTTTGGCTTCGGCTACAAAATTCAGGTAAATATCAACCGGCATATCCCAATAGAGAGGGACATGCTCAGGGAGGTAGCCGATTTGCCTCTTAGCCTGGTTGGGATCCTCCAGAATATTAATACCGGCAATTTTAGCAAAGCCTTTTTCCGGCGGGAAATAACCGGTTAAAATTCTCATGGTGGTGGTTTTACCTGCCGCATTTGGCCCCAAAAAACCAAGAATTTCACCTTTTTGAGCTTCAAAAGTCACGTCATCGATAGCCTTGAGATTACCGAAATACTTTGTTAAGCCTTGAGCGATCAACATAAAATAACCCTCCTTTGAACGCTTAAAGGGATTAGTCATTTGAATTCTAGCCCAAAAATACTTTTCCCTTCTAACTTGAATTTATCTAGAACATGATGTTATAATCATTTAAATAGGGATTAATATTATGGCACGTTATATTTATGAAGTCATCGCCAGAGACGGCCGGGTGGTTAAAGGTGAGTTAAACTCAGCTTCGATGGATGCTGCCAAAGCCCAGTTGATGAAACAAGGCGCCACCATTGTAAAGTTGGAATCGGCTAAAACCAATGTGGTTGAATACATAAAAAATATGGATGTATTTAACCGTGTGAATGACCAGGAATTAGCCATTGTAAATCGCCAGTTAGCCACCTTGATTAATGTGGGGATTACTATTTCCAGGGCTTTGGAGATAGTAGCCCGCCATGCCGTAAATTTACGGCTGCAGGAAATTTTAAGAGCGGTTTGCGCTGATGTCTCTCGTGGCACAACTTTTTCACGGGCTTTATCCCGATTTCCCCAGGTGTTTTCGGTGGCCCAGGTGGCGATGGTTAAAGCCGGTGAATCCATCGGTATGATGGGGAAAATGCTGGAAGATATTGCCAACCTTCAGGAAAGAGAATACCAAACCAAGAAGCGATTGTCCGCCGCAATGACATATCCAATATTTGTAATGGTTTTTTCGATAATTATCGTAGTATTGTTTACCCTGTATTTTATTCCTAAATTCACCGGGATCTATAAACAGATGAATTTAAAATTACCCTTGATTACCAGAGTCGTGATCGGGTTTACTGAATTGATGCTTAATCCATTTTTCTTATTTCCTTTGATCGCGATTATATTGATTTTGACTTACCTGTTGATAAATTATTTAAGAACCTGGGAAGGGCGTATGGTTTTGGATACTCTTAAATTCAAGGTACCGTTATTTGGCAAATTAATTCAGAGAACGACGATTGCCCGTTTTTGTGCCAATTTTGCCTCGCTTTATAATGCTGGCGTTCCGCTTGCCCCCACATTGAGTATTACTGGAGAGATTTGCGACAACCTTCTGCTTAGAAGGGCGTTGGATGATACCGTGGAGAAATTAAGGGAAGGGGTAAGTATATCGACCCAGTTAAGGGAGTATTCATTCATTCCCAAAGCCGTTCCAGAAGTTATGGCGGTAGGCGAGGAAACCGGAGAAATAAAAAAGTTGTTGGATAAGTTGGTCGAAATATATGAGTTGGAAGCTCAAACCGCAACAGAATCTTTATGGAAAATTTTAGAACCCATGGTGATTACTTTTTTGGCGGTAGCGATCGGCATTATTATGCTGGCGGTATTCTTGCCGTTGTATGGCTTGATTAACACTCTTTAGGGAGGATAAATGAAAAAACGGGGCTTAACTCTGGTGGAAATCATGGTGGTTGTGGGCATCGCGGGTTTTCTCCTCTCGGTAGCGATGGTTTATTTCGGCAAGCACCGGTTGGAGCAAATTGCAGTTAAGTCGGCGGACATGCTAATGGAAAATTTTCACAAGCAAATAGCCAGGGCTGAAGCCCTAAATGCTCATAAAGAAGGTGGGGTTGATACTTCTTGCGGGATAATTTTCAATAATAATCATTCCTTTTCTTTATATGAATATGGAAATACCAGCAGCCCCACTTCGACAGTTGATCCAGCGAAAAATTTCGGCAGTTTGCCGGTGATTTTTACTCTTGTTCCTGATGCAGGCTATTCCAACAGTCGAATTTCCTTTTATGCCGATAAAACCAGCTCTGACAATTGGACTGGAAGGGTTGATGTCCAGTGCGGGAATTCTAAGGTTAAATCGGTTTATATTGAAACAGGAGGAAGGATTGACGTAAGGTGAAGCGGCAAAAGAAACACATACAAGGAATGGCATTGGCGATCACCATTTGCTTTATTTTTTTGATTCTTGTGATGGGAGTGGCTTTCATCAATACGATGGGGCTGAAATATAAAAGCAGCGGTGACTATGAAGCGGCTTTAAAGGCTTTGTATGCTTCGGATTCCGCTTACCGAATTGCAATAAAGAATTTATTTGACAATCGGAATTCAATGATCCCTGAAGCTAATGGAATGGCCTATTTAGGCAGTTATGGAATTGCCGAAACTACCATGCAAAATACCGGAAATGCGGTAGTTACTTATCGGGTATATAAGGACACCACTCCTCCCACTTTCAACGATCCCGATTCTTCCCCCAACCCCAAAAGTTGGTATGACGCAACGGGAACTCTTAATTATCAAATTTGCCTATGCTGTGAGGGTAAGTATGCTAATTCCAGTACTATTCTGGGAATAAGAACCATTGGGATGCAGGTCTTGATAACTCCTTCAGATGGTAATCCAGCTACGGGGGTATATGTGTTGAGATGGTACGAAAAATACAAATAAGAAAAGGCATGACCTTAATTGAAGTCATGGTCACCATGATGGTTTTGGCTATGGCCTTGTTTTACGTTTTTTTGCTTTTCACCCGTGGATTTATCGTATTAAAGCGGGCCGATCAAAAATTAATCATGACTAAGCTGGCTCAATCCAGAATGGAAGATGTTGTCGCTAATCCTGCGGGTTATACCGGAGGTGTTACAACCGGTAATTTCGCCGCTGCCGGTTATCCGAATTGCTCGTTTACGATTGAACCGTTTAATCGGCCGGATACCTTACATTATATTAAAATTACGGTTTCCGATCATACTATCAGGCCAATGCTTGACGTGGTAATTACCAACGTACTTTAAACTTGAACCGCCTGGCGTAGGGATTTTTCCAGCAGAACTTTCGCCATTTTTTTTCGGTATTCGGCTTGGGAACGGATATCGTCAATTGGACAGCAGACGGAAATCAGTTTGTCCTTGACCAGGTTTAGCATGTTAGGAGTAAGCGGTTGTTTTTCGATTAAATTTTCAGCTTCTTTAGCTCTAATCACGGTTGGCGCCACCGCTCCCAGGGCGATTCTAACCCGCGAAAAGATCCCGTCTTGATAGACAGCGCAAAAGGCCAGAGAGATTTTGGAAATGGCTAAAGACTTACGCTGGCCCAATTTATGAAAACTTCCCACCAGCGAATCAATTTTTTTGAACGAAAATCCTGTAATTATTTCACCAGGTTCTAAAATCGTTTTTCCAGGGCCGGTAAAGAACTTTACAATCTCGATGCTTCTGCTTTGAGTTGGGGTCATTAAGTGGATTTCGGCATCCAGAGCATACAATGCGGGAATTGTGTCACCAGCCGGAGATGCGTTGGCGCAATTTCCGCCGATGGTGCCCAGGTTCCTGATTTGGGGCGACCCCACTTCTCCGGAGGCAAGAGCCAAAACACGACCGTAACGATTAACCAATTCCGAGTCATGAATTTGGAAATGGGTGGCCAGGGCCCCGATGAAAATAATGTCTTGCCGTTCTTCTATAGTTTTTAGCTGATTAATACCGGATAAGTCTATAAGACTACCCGGCTGGATAATTCCATCTTTCGCTTTGGGGATTAAATCAGTCCCGCCGGAGAGATAATAAGCCGGTTGGGACATCTCATTCCATAGCTTGACGGCGGCTTCGGGAGTTTTGGGGGAGTATACGGCAAAGCCTAACATTATAGATTGCTTTCTCCTGCATATGATTTGAGGGCTTTTTTAATTTTGGCATATCCGGTACAGCGGCAAAGATTTCCGGCCAGGGCGGTTTTGATTTCCCGGTCGTTAGGATGAGGATTTTTCGTTAATAGAGCTTTCGCCGACATTAAGATTCCGGGAGTACAAAATCCACATTGAACGGCGCCTGCTTCCAACAGAGCTTTTTGTATGGGATGAAGTGTTCCCTCCGGGTTTAAGCTTTCAACCGTCTCAACTTCAGCCCCCTCAACCTGGGCAATTAGTATCAGACAGGAATTGACTGCCTTGCCGTTAAGCAAAACCGTACAAGCTCCGCATTCTCCATGGCCGCAGCCTTCTTTCGTGCCGGTTAAATTCAGAACTTCCCGCAAAACATAAAGCAGGGTAAAGTGGGATTGAATTTTGAGGCTTTGAGCTTTACCATTTAAAGTAAAATTAATTTCTCGTTCCATGGAATTATTTTTCCACAAATAACCGCATTACCCTTCCGTAATTATCCAAAGAGCCGGGTTAAAAAGAAAAAGACCGAAATGTTCCAGAGCGAGTGAGCGATAAAGCCCGGAAGAATTGAACCGGTGCTTTCATATAAGAAGTTTAACACCATCCCCAGCCCCAAAATGGGAATAATACCGGCCGGATCTGAGTGAAGCAGAGAGAAAATCAGGGCGGTAATAAAGATCCCCCACCCAATTCCCAGTTTTTTTCGAAAAGTCGGGTATAAAAATCCCCGGAACAGAATTTCTTCGCAAAAAGGCCCGATGATTCCAAGCATTAAAAACAACAAGAGAATGTCAGTTTGATTTCTGGTTTTTAAGACCATTTCAATGACCGGGTTGGAAGAAAAAGAAGGGAGTTTAAGCAACCATTGGGAAAGCAAAGCCATACAAAACACGGTGGGAATGGCGGCCCAATAGCCGGATAAGCCTAGGAGAATTTGTTTTTTCCAATTACCAAAACGAAATCCCAGGTCGTTCAAACTCAAGCGGTTGCTGACCAGCACGAAATAGAAAATTAAGCCTAAAAACAAGGTATTGGCAATCAGATAAACGATGAATAATCTTGAAATATCTGGAATAGGAGTTCGAGGATAGATTAAGAGATACAGGAAATCTTTTAGTAAATATGTCGCGATAAATAATCCCCAGGCGTTCAGCCAGTCCCATCCGGGATTGGCCCAAATCTCCCTGAAACGCGAAAAGAAGCCCAGATAAATACCCAGTGTAACAATGCCTAGTACCATGCCGGCGATAATCCAGAATGATGTCCATAAAAGAAAATAGAATCTCTTGGTTACCCGGTTTTGAAAATCAGTGAACAAATCTTTTAATTTTTCGGTTTGCCGGGTTTGCCTGTAAAGCAGGGTTTGAGCTTTATATAAAAACCAGCCGGAAAAATTTTCTTTCAGGATGGTATCGGAAAATTCCAGCGAGTATGGGAGATGCTTTCGGTTGATTAAGTTATAAAGCAATTGAATAGTTTTACGATCCTTCTGGGGCTTATTCAAGGCCAGTATTTTCAATGCTTCTTCGGTTTTGTCTTGAGCCAGGCGAATCAGGCATAATTGTAGTGAATTTGATGCATTAGGCTTGGAATATAAATCCAGGGCGCTAGCTAAGAGCTGCCCCTTTAAAGTTTGTTTTTTATCAAAAGTTTGAAGTTGGTTTAATTCTTGCAGTTCCAAAAAAAAATTGGCTAATAGAGCTTTGCGATCAAGATCGGCTTTAGGAGAAGCATGCCGGAAAGAAGTTGTGAAGTTGCTGGTCAGTAAAAACAGCCATAACGCAGTTAAAAGTAGGATGGCTAATTTTTTTATATTCATCTTAAATACGATAAATCTGACAGTTGTTATTGTTGGCGGTTCCGATATATAGATGGCCGGAATAGGAATTCAGGGCTGAAATGGCATAGTTCTGCACAGCATCCAAACCATTTCCTCCAACCAGCTTAAATTCCGGGGCTTGATATTGATATAAGGCTGCTCCATCGGTATTGTTCCATGTTCCGAAATAGAGAATTCCTTGATGCTCAACCATGGCGGAAATTGCCAAATTATTGGGGTTATCGATCCCCGTATCTTCCATGCTTAACCAGGCAACACCGTCAAAACTTCTCCAGATTTGCGCTCCATATTTAGTGTTTTCCGTTCCCAACCAGAGATAGTTGCTAAAGACGGTCAGGCTGGGAGCGTCATAGTTGTTAGCATCCCTCATTCCGCCGGTCACGACTCTGATCCAGTTTTGCCCCGATCCATAGTAGCGCCAGACTTGAAAGCCGCTATTTTCATTGCGCACCGAGGCATATAAGGCACCTTTATAAACAGTCAAGCACGAGACCATAATGTTTTTATTGAAACCATCAAAGCCGTCTAGGTTAACTTGCTGCCATATGCCGCCGGGGCTTCTTTGCCATACCTCGGCGCCGGTTGCGGTATTGAAAGTTCCGGCATAAAGGTTGTTGTTGTATACCGCCAGGGCTGGGATATCGGAATTGTTCAAATCACCAAATCCGTTGATATTGTCTTGAAGCCAATTAGTTCCATTATGATAGAAAATTTTGCCCCCGAAATTGCTATTTTGAACCCCACAGAATATTTGATTAATGAAAATCATCTGGGATGAAATTTGAGTATTGCTTGAATCCAAAAATCCATATTGATTGGCTAGACTCCAGGTATTACCGTCGGGGGAACTAAAAATTCCCCCACCATTGAAAAGATTCTTGGTTCCGGCATAGATTATCCAGTTGTAATTTAATAGGCTGGCCACCTTGATGTTTTGAATATTGCCAAAACCATCAGGAACCACCAGGGTCCAGGATCTCGAACCGATAACTTTCTTTGATTCCCCGCCGCAAGAAGACAGACTCAGTAGAATCAGCGCGGTTAGTAGGATTCTAAAAACTTTCATTAATGAAATACTACTGCTTATAATAATAAACCAACGCTCCACCAGCGTTATCAACGCCTGCATAGACATAGTTCGAGAAGGCCATGGAAGAAACCCGGATATTGGCGGCCGAGCCGAAGCCGTTACCGTTGACCTGGTTCCAACCGCTCAAATACAGGAAAACGTTAGTTCCTACGCTGGCATTTTCAGTTGCTGCAAAAAATTGTCCGCCAGTATATAGCATGGACGGGATAGAGGTATTGGTAAGATAGCTAAAACCGGAGCTATTAATTTGGCTCCAGGTTGAATTATTGAAAAACCACAGTTGTCCGCCCGCTGCAATATTCTCGGTTCCCAGATACAGGTTGGTGCCATCGGTAACCAGGCTGGGGATGCTAAGGTTGGCGGGGATGTTAAAACCGCTGGTTATTTGGAGCCAGGTTGTGCCGTCATATCTCCATAATTGGGCTCCTTCTGTATCATTATTGGTTCCGGCGTAGAGGTAGTTCCCAACTACACACATCGCAGTTATACCGTCATTGTTGGGATCTCCGAATCCATCGGTGTTAACCTGAATCCAAGCGCCCAACTGGTTTCTCCGCCAGACTTCGGCTCCGGTAACTGAATTGTTGGTTCCGGCATAGAGATTGGAGTTTAAAACCGCCATTGCCGTAGCTGCAGTATTGTTGGGATCGTCAAAACCTCCAGCGGCATCCTGGCTCCAAGTGGTTTGGTCCCAAGTCCAAATTTGGCTTCCGGTGTTAAGATTTTCAACTGAGGCAAAAAGCAGGTTGTTGAATGAGGCAAGGGAATAGGTTACTGTGTTCGAAACATTACCGAAACCGTTAGTGTTTAATTGGGACCAGGCGCCCGAAGCATATCTCCATATTTGAGTACCTTCGGTATAATTGGCGGTTGAGGCTAAAAGAGATCCGTTATAGACCAGCATACTCGGAATGCTTGTGTTATTGGTGTCTCCAAAGCCTGGAGTGGAAACCAAAATCCAGGTTTTGCTTAAAACATTGTTGTTGTTGGTTCCGCATCCAGGGATGAGAAGCAGGCATAAAAGGGTGAGCATAATCAATTTTTTGGTCATTTCAGTCTCCTTCGATTTATTTTATTAGCAAATAAATTAAGCCGGTTATGGTTCCTGTCGCTAACGGGGTTAGTACCCAGGCGATGCCTATGTCCTTCAACTTGGCTAAATTAACTGCATTTATTCCTCTTACAATTCCGGCTCCAATAACCCCTCCTACTGCAGATTGAGTAATCGAAACCGGAATGCCCATCATGGCGAAAACATGGACTCCGAGGGCGGTGGCCAATTGGGCGGAGAAAGCTCCAGGTAAATCCAGGGGTACAATGCTGCGCCCCATAGTGTAAGTTACTTTTTTCCCGTAGGTTAAAGCCCCTATGGAGAGGGCTATAGTACCATAAATTACCATGGGTAATTTGTCATGCGGGTAAATTCGCATCAAAGTTCCCACGATAACTCCAACATTATTGGCTCCCAGTGAATACGCTCCATAAGCTGCGGATAAAATCAATAAAATGGAAAGAACTTGCTGCCAGAATGCCGCTTTTCGGGTATTGCGTAGGAGAAGCACTGTCAATTGATATATCAAAAAGGAGAGAATCATGCTAAAGAAAGGCAGGATCACCCAAGAGATAGCTATTTGAAAAACTTTACCCCAAGCTACCTGGTCATTATGAAAACCATAAAGCGCCACTCCAATTCCACATAAACAACCGATTATTGCGTGAGTTGTAGAAACCGGCAGGTGAAAAAAAGTTGCCACGGCCACAAAAAAAGCCGCAGTAAACAACAAGACCATAACTGCCTTTAAGGGAATATCGCCTTTAATGATTCCGCTACCAACGGTTTTAACTACCGCACCGCCTTGCAGTATCCCTCCGATGATAACAAAAATACTCACCAGAATTACCGCCCGGCGATAAGATAACAAGCCGGAACCAACCGAAGTGCCGATGCATTTGGAAGCATCATTGGCGCCGTTGCTCCAGCCCAAAAAAAAGACTCCCGAAAATAATATGATTGCAGTTAAGATTTCCATAAATTATAAAAAAACCGGGAAGGAAAATCTTTTTCTTTTTTGGCCGGGATAAATCCTTTTTTTATTTTCTTTACAAGGATTTTCTGTTATAATTGATGAATTACTGATACTTGGTTTTCTTCCCCGGTTAAGAAAGGAGGGCTTTATGCTTTGGGCTAAAATTGATAATTTTAAATGTAACGGATGTCGCCTGTGCGAAGTAACTTGTTCGGTTGAAAAATTCAATGAGAATAACCCTAGAAAAGCTGCTTTGAGAGTTAACGCGAAATTCCCCGCTCCTGGGAATTATGCAGTTAAATTTTGCACTCAGTGCGGAAAATGTGCAGAAATTTGTCCGGTAGAGGCTATTGAAAAAGATGGTCAGGTTTACCGTATCAATGCCGAACTTTGTACCGGATGCTTGGCTTGTGTGGCTGAATGCCCGGAAGAAGTAATTTTTACCAACCCCGACTCTAAGGTACCGATTAAATGCGATTGGTGCGGAGAATGCATGAAGGCTTGCGTAAAAGAAGTCATCAGGCTTAAAGAAGGCAAAAATGAGGAGGCAAAAGCATGAACGGCTATGGAGGAAAAATTTTAAGAGTAAATCTTTCAAACTCCGAAGTAAAAGTAGAACCTACGCCGCAAAATTTAATCAACGAATATCTAGGTGGCCGTGGTTTTGCTTCGTATTTTTTGTTTAAAGAAGTTCCCGCCGGAACCGAGCCTTATTCGGAGGAGAATATAGTAGTTTTAGCCGCCGGACCTTTGGCTGGAACTACGGCTTTCGGGGGGGGAAAATTGACTTTTGCCACCAAGTCCCCGGCAACTAATTCATATGGCGATTCCAATATGGGAGGACACTTAGCCGGAGAGATAAAATATGCCGGATATGATGCCATTTTAATAAAAGGGAAAGCCCCTAAGCCGGTATATCTTTATATCGAAAATGACAAAGTGGAAATTCGCGATGCTTCTTCATTATGGGGAAAAGGATGTATTCAGGCCGAAACTTTCTTGAAAATTAGTTTGGGCGCTCGTTATCAAATTGCAACCATTGGAACTGCGGGGGAAAATAAGGTGGTTTACGCCAATATATCGCATGATTTCGGACGTCAGGCCGGACGTTGTGGAATCGGAGCTGTGCTGGGAAGTAAAAATTTAAAAGCGATTGCAGTCAGGGGAACCCATTCCATTAAGATCTCCCACCTTAAAGAATTTAATAAGGCCACCAAGGCGCTTCACCAAGACTGCGTTAATAACCCAACTTTAAAAGATTGGCAGGATTATGGATCCGCGCTCTTAACCGAGTGGGTTAATGAGGTTGGAGCTTTCCCCACTCATAATTTTCAAAGCGGATATTTTGAAAACTACAAAAATATATCCGGCAAAGTTATGAGAAAGCATATCGTAATTAATGATAAGTCCTGTTTTGCTTGCCCAATCGCTTGCGGAAAATACAGTCATGTTAAAACCAAGGAACAGGAAATTTGGGTAGATGGCCCGGAATACGATACCATCGCCATGTTGGGTGGAAATCTGGGGATTGGAGAGATTGAGCAGATTGCCCATTTGAATTATCTTTGTGACGAATTCGGGTTGGATACGATTTCTGCCGGTAATTGCATAGGTTTTGTTATGGAATGCTTTGCGAAGAAAATTTTAACCAGCAAAAAGACTGATGGGTTGGAAATTACCTTTGGCAATTATCAGGCGTTGCTGTCCTTGATTCCCAAGATCGCCAAACGCGAGGGTTTTGGAGATTTTATGGCCGGCGGGGTAAAACAAATGGCGGAAGAATTGGGGAAAAGTTCCGATCATTTTGCCATGCAGATTAAAGGGTTGGAGATCTCCGGTTATGAAGCCAGGTGCGCTCCTGCAACGATGCTGGCTTACGCTACCAACGATATCGGCGCAGGTCATAATCGCGGATGGGCGTTAAGATCCGATGTGGAGAGCGGAAAAGATAAATATGCCGGCAAAGCCGAAAAAGTGCTTGAACTGCAGAATATTAATACGATCTTCGATTTGCTGGGAGTTTGTCGCGTGCCCTGGAATGAGTGGGGCGCTGATTTGGAAAAATATTTTCAAGTTCTAAATGCCCTAACCGGTTTGAAATTAAAAAAGGAAGACCTGGTGACCATTGCTGAGCGAGTCTGGAATTTAAACCGGATGTATTATGTCAGAGAGAACGGCAAGGACGCAAAGAAACAAGATATGCCTCCCAAGAGATGGCTGGAAGATGAAGTTATTTCAGGCCCTAATAAGGGATGCAAGGCCGACTCCAAGAAATTTGTTAAAATGCTGGAGGAATATTATCAGCTTAGAGGCTGGGAAAAAGAAGGCAATCCCTCCGCGAAGAGATTAAAAGATTTGGGTATTCTAACTTTGGTTGAAAAAAGTGGTAAGGAGCTTATCAAAGCTAAATCATAACAAATTTATCGCGGTTAATTAAAAAGCGGAAAATTTCAATTTTTCCGCTTTTTGTTTATACGAATTTATTCGTAAGCTAAATGGCGATTTACTGAAATATACGCGCCAATGGCGCCCACTCCGATTCCGGTAAGCAGCATGGTTAATGTCAGCGGAGTTGCTACTTGTTCCGGTGCAAGGAAGGGAATAAAAGATAGGGTATTGGCAATCTGTGGAATCAGAAATTTGTAGGCGAATGAGATTAAGAGCAATGCAGGCAAACTACCCAAAAGTCCCTGGATAACTCCCTCCAGAATAAACGGCCAGCGAACCAACCAGGGGGTGGCCCCTACCAGGGTCATAACTTTAATTTCTTTTTCTCGGGCTAAGATTGTTAAGCGAATAGTATTTAAAATAATGAAGAATGTAGAGAGTAGAGATAAAAAGACTAACAAAATTCCAAAAACTGAAACTACGGTATGCAAGGCCAATAAGCTTTCGGCCAGGTATTTTCCATATTTGATTTTTTCGATTCCTGGCAATTTCGCCAGTTTATCGGCAACTTCTTTAACTTTGTGCATATTTTTAAGCTTAATCTCAAAAGAATTGGGTAAGGGGTTGCGGGGCAAGTGCTTTAAGTCAACTTTTCCGTCCAGGCTGGCCCTAATTCTAGCCAGAGCTTTTGCTTTAGAAACGAACTCTACTTCTCGCACTTCATTCATGGTGCGGACTTCTTGTTCCAAGGTTTTTATGCCGTCATCGCTGAAGTCATCCTTTAGGTAAACCACGATTTGTAGCTGGTTAATTACTTTTTGGGTCCATGAACTTAAATTCATGGTAGTTAAGAGAAATATGCCTAAAATTAAGGTGGAAATCAGAAAAGTAGAAATAGCGGCAACGGTCATTAATAAGTTACGCTGTAAATTGAAGTAAGCTTCTTTGGTAATAAAAATCAAACTGGAGATCATTTTAAAATCCTATGTACTTTTAGATAGGGAGAATTTTCTCGGTCAAAGGTGGTCTTTCCTCCGGCTAAGCCGATGACTCGTTTTTTTAACTTATCCACGATTTGTTCATTATGAGTGGCTACAAGTACGGTAGTTCCTTCTTCATTAACCCGTTCGATGATTTCAAAAATATTGTCGCAACTATCCGGGTCGAGATTGGCCGAGGGCTCATCCGCTAACAAAAGCATAGGATTGTTTACCAGGGCCCTAGCGATGCAAGCTCTCTGTTGTTCACCGCCGGAAAGTTGTTCGGGAAAACTATGGCTTCGATCTTCCAGGTTTACGGTTCTTAAAACTTTGCGAACTTTGGCCGGAATCTCCCAATAGGAAGAACCGGTTATTTCCAAAACATAGGCGATATTTTCATACACGGTTTTTTTGGGAAACAATTTAAAATCCTGATAGATAACACCGATTTTTCTTCTCAAATAGGGGAGTTGATGGAAGGAAACGGTGGTTAAATCCTCGCCGTTAATCAAGACTCGTCCTTTCGTGGGTACTATCTCTCGGGTTATCAATCTTAAAAAACTGCTTTTTCCGGCTCCGCTGGGACCGACTAGAAAAGCGAATTCCTGTTCATAAATTTCAGTATTTATCTCCGATAAAGCCAATGCGCCGTTTGGAAATTGTAACGAAGCATTTTCAAATTTAATTACCGCTTCTGCCATAATAGCTTATAGTATAACATAAATTCATCCTAGAGTAAATAATATGGCCCTGGGGTGGGCTTTACTGATATAATAAGTGAAGAATGAGAATTGAGCGCACCAATCTTTTTCAGTATGACCAGCAACATTTGCAGATTGTCCGTCGGGAAATCGCTCAGAGCATAAAACCGCAAATTTTTAAAGACTTGGATGACAGCGTAGCGATGGCCTTGCTTTTTTCCGATGCGGTGAGCTTGTCCCCCGAGGCTCAAGTGCTGTTAAAAAAATTAAAAAATCAATTGCAAAAAACCGGCAAAACCGCACATTATTCCCGCAATGCTTCAATTAAAGAACTGACCTATACTTTGAAACAACTGGCCGAAGTGGTGTATGGGGAACAACAAATTGAAGGAGAAAAGCTCGATTTACCATTTTATATTCAAATTTCCCCCAAAGAAAAAGACCCGGAAAGTCGTAAAAAATCAAGTTATAGCAAAGAACGGGAGCTGTTGGAAAAGATGATAGTTTATACTCCGGGAGAAAATGTTAAAAAAATTCTGGAGAAAGAATTGGAAGTGATCGGTGAAAAAGTCATTCAGACTGTTAAAAATTTCGGAGTAAAAATTATAATCTTGCCGCACAATATGGCTCTGACTGACTTAAAACTTGCCGGAATGCATATCGTTGTCAGGGGGGAAAAAACTTTTGACGGGAGGAATTGGGAAAGCGTAAGAGGGCTTTATGATCAGGGACGCAGGATTATTGTAATTGGTCAGGAACGAGTCGGCAGCCCATTTTCTTCAGCTGCCAGGCACGAATTCGCTCACGCTTATGACCATACATTTTCGGTTAAAAATCAACGGAAACTTCCGCTTTCCGTGCAACTGTGGAACATGTTCGAGAAATCCCGTAAGGGTCTGGTGTCGCAATACGCAGGAGTTAATCCGATAGAATATTTCGCCGAATGTGTGGAAGCTTTTTTCTTTCCCCAAGGGAAAGAGCATCTGGCAGAAAAAGATCCACAAATGAGCCAGTATCTTGAAAATTTATTTGCGGCCTAATTTCCCAGAACTTCCGGCGTAATCTTAAGACTACCCCAAACTTCCAATAGCCCTGGACGGATACTTAAGGCTTCGATGCTTGGACTTCCTCTTTCTTTATTTAAATCCAATATCGGGTTGATCCAGGCTTCAATGAGATAAACAATCGGAGTCGGCAACTTAGATTTCTCCAAAGTCAGGTAGTCAAGATCAGCCGAAATTCTGTGCCCCCCGGAAATTCTTAGTTTGGTTTCCAACTGTATATTAATTTTACTAAAGAGAAAACCATATTGGCCGGTTAGGTAAACTTTGTCATTTTTAAATCTCAAGCTGGCATTTTTTAAAGGTTTTTCCCTTAGGTTCATATATTCGTTTATATCACTCTGGCGGATTTGAGCCCAAAATTTAGTTAGCTCAACTTGCTTTAAGCGTTTTTGTTTTAAATCAACAACTACTCCGAATAAATCGACTTTTAGTTTGGAGATATTAGGATTATCTTTAATTTTAAAATTATTAGCAATTATCTGAAGTGAATCAATTCTTCCTTGGAGCAGCCGATAAATAGGGGACTTGATGGTTGCCCGGTAGTTGTCCGCGATTCCCAATTTAGCCTGCAATTTATTGGTCAAATATATCCCCATCGCTCCACGGATTAGGGCTGGCGTGGCAAAGATTATAATCAAAAAAATCAGTCCGACAACAAAGACGCTTTTCTTCATGTTATAAATTTTCTTTGTTATTAATTATTTAACCTGCCGGTTTAGAAGTAATAAAAAAAGCCCCTATTTTTGGGGCTTTTTTTATTACTAAGTTCTTAGATTAGAATCTGAAATTAACTCCATAGAAAAGACCACTGGCTTTATAATCTACATCTTTGGTATAGGTATTGATCCTATAGCCGATTTTGACCTCGAGCGGTTGGGTAACTTTGAAACCAAGTCCAAATTCAAAGTCGGTATCTGCAAAACTCTTGCTTTGACCAGCCATCGACGTTTTGAGAGACGGTGCGTAGTCTACTAAACCATAAAAAGCTACTTTCTCCGCCAAGTTGAATCTTCCGTCGATTCCGATTCCGATTCCGCTGGCGGTACCGTTGGCGACTACATAGTTCCCATTAGTGCCGGTGAGGGAATCAATGCTTTGCGAAGTATAGAAAAGACCGATTCCGAAATCATAAGTCGAGGTTTTCCAGGGGGCGTATTTGGCGTGGAATTTGAAGTTCTGCAGGCGGCCGGTCCATCCTGGGGCTCCAGCCGGAGTTCCGGCATTAATGCTTTTTCTGGCGGCGGCATATTCAATTCCGAATTTATAGGCGTTGCCGGAGAAGACGCTCCCTCTTATAATCCACCCGGGCCAGGTTTCCCCGGTGTTGGTCATATTAACCTTAGGGGTCCAATAAAGAATATTGAGTTCGCCGTTGTTTCCGGTGGAATTATCACTCGCGAATGCCAGCCCGCAAGCTGCAAACACGAACACCAGAAGCAAAATCATTCCTAAAATCTTTTTCATTTCATCCTCCTTTATTTATTTCTTGCATTTTATACTAGAATAATTCATCTTAAACTAGGAAAATCCTGCTTCGCTTTCATGAAAGATTAAAGGATTTAGGCTCCATATTGAAGAAAATTAATTTATGAAGTATGAAGCGGTAATAGGCTTGGAAGTACATGCAGAGCTTAAAACTCAAAGCAAATTGTTTTGTTCTTGCGAGAATCGTTTCGGTGAACCTCCCAATACTTTGACTTGTCCGGTTTGTTTGGGTTTCCCCGGCGTTTTGCCTGTTGTTAACCAGAAAGCTGTGGAATGCTTGTTGATGGTAGCCCAAGCGGTAGAAGGAGAGATTGCCTCTTTTAGCAAATTCGACCGTAAAAATTATTTTTATCCCGACATGCCCAAGAATTACCAGATTTCTCAGTATGACCTCCCACTTTGCCAGGGAGGCCGGATAAGAATTGAGGTTGATGGCGAGGTCAAAGATGTTGTTTTAAAAAGAATACATCTGGAGGAGGATACCGGAAAATCTGTTCATTTAGGTACAATCGACCGCTCGCTTTATACATTGGAGGATTTTAACCGGGCCGGGGTACCTTTGCTGGAGATTGTAACCGAACCGAATATTGAAACTCCTAAACAAGCCAAGGTTTATCTGGAAAATCTAAAACAGCTTTTAGGCTGGCTGGGAGTGTCCGATTGTAAGATGGAAGAGGGATCTTTAAGGTGTGATGCTAATGTATCAGTACGTATAGTCGGGGAAACGGCGTTGGGGGTTAAGACCGAAGTTAAAAATATGAATTCTTTTAAAGCGGTGGAAAGCGCGTTATACTATGAAATTGAAAGACAACGCGCACTACTTGAGGAGGGCAAAATCGTAAATCAGGAGACTAGAGGCTGGGATGAGAAAAAACTGGAAACTTTCTCCATGCGCAGCAAGGAAGAAGCCCAGGATTACCGTTATTTTCCGGAACCGGATTTGGTGCCTTTGGAAATAGAAAAATCTTTACTTCAGCAAATTACCTCAAATACGCCGGAACTTCCCGAAGTTAAATGCCGGCGCTTTATTGAACAATATAAAATACCTGCCGACACTGTGAAAGTTTTATTAGGCTCGCGTTATTTCGCGGATTTCTTTGAAGCTACCCTGAAATTGTTTCCCGAACCCATTCAAATTGCCAACTGGATGGCGGTAGAAATAAACAAGTATTTGAACGCCAATAATATCGAGCTGGAAAATACCCGTTTGACTCCGGATAATCTGGCCGAGCTATTGCAAATGATCTCCCGAGAGAAAGTGTCGGGAAAAATCGGCAAAAACCTGATTGAAGAAATGATTAAAGAGGGCAAATCACCAGGACAATTGGTTGAGGAAAAGGGCTTAGGGCAGATTTCCGACCCCGTAGTCTTGAGAGATATGATAAAAAAGACTATCACCGTCAGCCCAGAGGTAGTTGAAAAATATCGCAGCGGAAAAGATAACGCGTTCGCTTTTCTGGTCGGACAAATAATGAAGGAAAGCAAGGGCCGGGCCAATCCGGGAATGGTAAATCAAATTTTCAAAGAAGAATTGGATAATAATTAGTTGTTTAAAATGCATCAACCGGGAGGTAATGAATGTTGACCTATGAAGTTTCGGGAGTTCCACTGGAAGAAGCTTTAGAAAAATGGATGGGAGAACTTGATTTTCAGAAAGTAGCTTTGCCGACCCCGGCCCAGGAGATCCCGGCAGAGGATTCCATCGGGAGGATTACCGCGAAACCGGTTTTTGCTTGCGCTCCATATCCTAATTATTATGCTGCTGCGATTGACGGGATGGCCATCAAGTCTTCTCTTACTTTCGCCGCCGGTCCGGAAAAACCGGTACAGTTGACGGTTGGCCAGGATGTTATTTTTGTAGCGGTTGGAAGTCCGATGACTGAAGGATTTGACTCGGTGGTTTCGCTGGAGAATTTGCGTTTAACCAGCGTAAATCAGGTGGAGGTAACCACCCCGGTATTTCCCTGGGTTAATGTCAAACCGGTAGGAGAGGATGTCGGCTTACAGGATGTTATCCTACCGAAGGGCCATAAGATTAAAGCTCTGGACATCGGGGTGATGCTGCAAGGTGGGGTAGAGAAAGTTAAAGTTCGCACTTCCCCCAAAGTGGCGATTTTAGCGGTCGGTTCCAACCTAGTACCTCCGGGCTGCGTTCCGAAAGCCGGAGAAATGATCGAGTCTCATTCTCATATTTTGGAGCATTTAATTCGGGAACTGGGCGGTGATCCCTATCATGCCAAGATTACTCCAGAGAAAAAAGGCTTCTTAAAGCCTCTGATAAAAGAACTGGTACAAAGTTACGATTTAATTTTGTTATTGGGCGGGCCTTCCCGGGGAACCGGTTTGTTGGCCGAAATTATTGCTGAGATAGGCGAGGTCGCTATTTACGGAGTAGAAGTCAAACCCGGCCAGTCGGTGCTGCTTGGAACGGTAGATAAAAAAGCGGTGGTTGGGCTCCCTTGGTATCCGGTTTCCTGTTTTATGGCATTTGAATTATTTGTAAAGCCGGTATTGGCTAGGTTTTTAGGCTGTGAGTTTCCTTCCCGCACGAAATTAACTGCCAAGTTAGCCCGAGATGTGGCTTCTCCTCAGGGGTTGGCGGAATTTTTAAGGGTGGAGATGGGAAAGGTCGGGGGTGATTATGTGGCGGTTCCGATCTCTCGCGGAGCCGGGGTTTTAATGTCTTTAGCCAAAGCCGATGGTTTGTTGAAAGTTGCAGCTGAAACCGTGGCGCTTTCTGCGGGTAACCGGGTGGAAATTGAATTGCTTAATCCCATTGAAACAGCGGAAAGAAAATTGCTGATTTGCGGCACTCACGATATTCAACTGGATATTCTACGCAGCGAATACGAAAGAATGTATCCGGGGTTATTTATGACTTCTGCCAATATCGGAAGCATTGCTGGGCTTTTGGCTCTAAAATCCGGTCTATGTCATCTAAGCGGGATTCATGTTTTTGATCCGCAAAGCGGTGAGTTCAATGCTCCGTTTATAAAAAAGTTTTTGCCGGAGATGGAAGTATTTTTGCTTAATCTTTTTTGCAGGCAATTGGGATTTATTGTAAAAAAGGGGAACCCTAAAAATATCAAGGATTTTAATGACTTAACTCGCTCGGATGTGGCTTTCGTAAACCGTGCAAAAACTTCCGGCACCCGTTCAGTACAAGATTACTATTTAAAGAAACTTAATATTCCAATAGAAAAAATCAAAGGCTATGAACAGGAAGCTTTGACTCACATGTCATTAGCTTTAGCCGTGGCAGGAGAGGGCGCCGATGTAGGGGTGGGGATTTATATGGCTGCAAAAGCCCTCGATCTCGATTTTGTTCCTCTGGTGGTGGAAAGTTTTGATTTAGTGATCCCAAAGAAGTTTTACGGCTCGTTTCTGGTTAAATGTTTGCTCGGGGTGATTAATTCCAGCGAATATCAGGAAAAGGTCAAGAATCTTCACGGTTATGAATTTAAGCGTTTGGGCGAAATCACTAAAATCGGTTAGTTTATAAAACAAATGTCCGGAAATTTTTTTGCGCTTGTATCGTTGAAGATATAAACTGCCAGAGTTACTCCATTCTTTTACGAAAACGTGAAATACTTAAATAACAGATGATAATTCCCAAAATTAGCAAGGCCAGATAATCCGGCCATAGTACATTCAGCCCGCTTCCTTTCAAGAAAATAACTCTAAGGCATACCAAAAAATAACGCATGGGATTAAGATAAGTAAAGATTTGAATAGTTTTGGGCATATTCTCCACCGGGAACATAAAGCCCGAAAGCATGATAAACGGCATGGTCAGGAAAAATCCGGTCAACATGGCCTGCTGTTGAGTTCTGGAAATGGTGGAAATGAAGATGCCTAACCCCAGAGCTACAATTAAGAAGAGCAAAATGCCAAGGTATAAGACCCAGAGTTCTCCTCTGAAAGGGACTTTGAACCATAAACGAGCGATGAAGATTTGGAAGGAAATAATGGTCAATACGATGATGGTGTAAGGCAGAATTTTGCCGATGATCATTTCAGCTGAACGGATCGGTGTTACAATTAACTGCTCAAGCGTACCCTGCTCTTTTTCCCGAACGATTGACATAGCGGTCAGGTTCATCCCGACGATAATAATGATCATGGCGATAATACCTGGGATGTAGTAAAAACGATTCTCCAGGGCCGGGTTAAAAAAGGCACGGCTTTCCATGCTGAACAACCCTCCTTTAAAAGGAAACCGGTATTTGCTTAAAAGCAATTCCTGACCATAATTTTGAATAATGCTTCCGGCGTTACTGACAATAATCGAGGCGGCAACCGAGTTGGATCCGTCGGCGGTGATTCTTACCTGGGCGCTTTGACCGGCTTTGATTTTTTTCTCAAAATCAACAGGAATCTCGATAATCGCATTGATTTTTTCACTATCCATCAAGAATGTCAGGCGTTTATTGTCGGTTTCAAAGTATTTTAAATCAAAGTAATCAGAATTTTTTAAACGATAAATCAATTCCCGGCTGGCGGCGCTTTGGTCGCGATCGCAAATTCCGGTCGCGATATGCTTAATGTCAATTACCGCTGCATAGCCGAAAATCAACAACTGGAGAATGGGAGCCACCAATACCACAAACCGGAGTTTTTTGTCTCTGGCAATTTGAATAAATTCTTTTTTAAGTAGGCTTAATATTCTTTCGATCATTTGGTATCGAGCTTCTTTACAAAACGTTTAGCGGCTATGCTGATAATGATAAAGTCGAAAAGCAGCAAAAGCAGTAATTGCGGCCATAAAATTGTTAAATCAACCGCTTTTAAATAAATTCCTTTGAGGGCGCTGACAAAATAACGGGCGGGGAATAAAAAGCTTAAAAATTGAAGAAATTTAGGCATTCCCGGAATAAAGAATACAAACCCTGAAAGCAGAACGCTGGGCAAATAGGTGAGCATCATTGCGGTCTGGCTGGCTAATAGCTGGGTGCGGGTCGAAGCTGAAACTAATATTCCTAGGGAGAGAACCCCTAGCAGAAATACCAGCACAAATAAAGCCAATAAAAGTAAGCTGCCCTTGACCGGAACGTCGAAGACATAGCGTCCGGCTAAAATGATAATCAAAATGTCCAGTATCCCAACGCAATAATAAGGAATTAATTTTCCGATAATGACTTCCATTGATTTTACCGGGGTGGAGATCAACAACTCCATGGTATTGTTCTCCCATTCCCGGGAAATCGTCAATGCAGTTAAAAAAGCCGATAAAATAGCCATGATCAGAGCAATTAAACCGGGAATAATAAAATTTTTGGATCGCAAGGCCGGGTTATACCAGACATGAATGCGGGGATCCAGCGGAATGGTGACGTTCCCGAATCCCAATGCGGACAGCCGTTCTTTGAGTAATTCCGCAGAATAATTTTGAGCGATCAGCATCGAATAACCCATGGCAGTTGTGGCTCTCTGAGGATCGGTGCCATCCAGCAAAATCTGCACAGGCACCTGGGAATATACGTTTTTTAGTTTTTTAGCATAATCATACGGGATGACCAGGCCGAGAACTGCTTTGCCCCGGTCAATTTTATTCTGCATCTCTCGATAGTTGTTAACGTAGCCGATTATGTCAAAATATCCGGAACTGCGGAATTTATCAATTAAATCTCGACTAAGGCTGGTACGGTTGTAGTCCATTACCGCGGTGGGGATGTGGTTGACATCCAGGCTCAAGGAGTAACAATAAAGAAACATCATCACTAGGGGAATTCCAATCGCGGCGATCAGGCTTCGGATGTCCCTGAAAAGGTGAAAAAATTCTTTGCGGGCAATAGCCCAAATCCGTTTATGGCTCAAAATGCCGCTCCTTTTTTTCTTCTCCGGTTTTTAAGACAAAAATGTCTTCCAGGGTAGGTTCTAATTTTTTTAAGGCTTTGATGATGATACCGGATTTTGCCAAATTGGATTTGATAGTTTCTATATTTTTTTCGCCCATTTCCAGGGCGATTCTTAACCCGGATCCCCAAATGGAAATATCTCCCAGGTTTTGGTCTTTGCCAAGTATTTCCAGGGCGCCGATAGTATCGCTGCATTCCAGGTAAATGATGGGGTAGGGGAACTGGTCTTTCAACTCTCGTGGGGTCCCCATCGCCACGATTTTGCCGTTATCGATCAAAGCCAGGCAATTGCAATATTCGGCTTCTTCCAGATAGTGGGTGGTCACAAAAATCGTGATTCCCGTACCGGCTAGGGTTTGAATCAATTGCCAGAACTGGCGGCGAGAAATCGGGTCAACCCCGGAAGTGGGCTCGTCTAAAAAAATAACCGGAGGCTTGTGAACCAGCGCACAGGCCAGGGCCAGCCGCTGGCGCCAGCCGCCGGTTAAGACCGAAGTCAGATCATCCAGTCGGTCCTCGATTCCCGTCAACCTGCCGACTTCCTCAACTCTGGTTTTTCTTTCGTCGTGGGCAATTCCGTAGACCCCAGCATAAAAATCAAGGTTTTCTCTGGCGGTCAAGTCCTGATAAAGGGAAAATTTTTGGGACATATAACCTATGCTCTGCTTAATTTCTTCGGGCTGGGTATTGATATCGAAGCCCGCTACCCAGGCTTTACCGGAACTGGGGAGTAAAATTCCGCACAGCATTCTAATGGTCGTTGATTTTCCGGCGCCGTTAGGCCCTAGAAAACCAAAAATTTCACCCCGGCAAACCTGGAACGAGATTCGATCAACCGCCACAAAATTAGCAAATTTGCGGGTAAGGTCCTCTGCCTTAACAACGATTTCATTTTCCGTTATTTTAATCATCATTTTTCTGGTTTACCAGGTAGATAAAAGCATCTTCAATTGATGGACTAAGAATTCGATGGTTGGTGATTTCCCAGCCCTGACTGCTCAATTGGGTTAATACGGAATTGGCGACTTCAGGTTTTTCTTCGATCAGGAGCCTCAAATTGTTGCCGAAGGTGGTAGCCAGCATCACTTGGGGTAGCTTAGCGGCAGTTTTTAAAGCGGTATTCAAATTGGAAGTTTCGATTTCCAAAATTTCTCCCGGTACCATTTTTTTTATTCCTTCAGGGGTATCGCAAGCGATAATGTGTCCATGATTAAGCACTGCCAGCCGGTTGCACCTCTCGGCTTCTTCCATGTAGGAAGTCGCTACCAGGATGGTTACCCCATCCTTCAATAAATCATAAAGCAGTTTCCAGAATTCCCTCCGGGAAACCGGATCTACCCCAAGGGTAGGTTCATCAAGGATTAGAATTTTGGGAGTATGAATCAGGCAGGCGCTTAAAGTTAATTTTTGTTTCATTCCTCCCGATAAATTACCGGCATAGCGTTTGGTAAAGGGGGAGAGGTTGGTGATTTCCATTAATCGCTCCATGCGGGCTTTTCTTTCCGGGATGGGAACTCCATAGAGATCGGCATAAAAGTTGATATTTTCTTCTACGGTTAAGTCCGGATAGAGAGCAAAACTTTGCGGCATATAACCAATAAAATTTTTAATTTTTTCCGCATTTTTTTGGATTTCCAAATCGGCAATCCAGGCCTGGCCGCTGCTGGGATCCATAATTCCCGACAAAATGCGACAAAGCGTAGTTTTGCCCGCGCCATCCGGCCCCAATAGGGCAAAGAGTTCCTGCTCTTTGATTTCCAGAGAAATCCGGTTTAAAGCCATAACCTGGTTAAATTGACGGCTCAGATCCAGGGTTTTGATGGGAGGCATTATTTGTTCTCCAGGTTAACGGTGCCGTCGGCAATCATTCCCGGTTTCAATTCCTGGTTGGGGTTGTCCAGGGAAACCTTGATTCGGTAAACCAGTTTTACCCGGTCTTCCTTGGTTTGCAGGTTTTTGGGGGTGAATTCGGCTTCCGAGGAGATGAAGTAAATCTTTCCCTGGTATTTTTTGCCCGGGAAGCTATCTGTAGTTACGGCAACTTTCTGCCCCAGCTTGACTTTGCCGATGTCGGTTTCGTTAATATAGGCCTTGAGCCAGAGTTTTTCGATATTCCCCAGAGTAATCACCGGAGAGCCCGGAGAGACTACTTCCCCGATTTCTTTGGGTTTCACCAGCACCACTCCGTTTATCGGAGCATAAAGTCTGGTATGCTGGAGCTGTATATCGGCAAAGCTCAAATTGGCTTTAGCTTGTTTAACCTGGGCTTCCAAAGTTTGCTTTTGTTTTAATAAATTCTCGGTTTCCAGATGGAGAACTTGAGCCAGCTTTAAATTAGCCTGAGCCTGGTCAACTTTTGAAGCCCCCATTTCAATATCTTCGGTGCGGTTTCCTTCTTGCAGCATATTAAACTGGGCGGCAGCTTGCTTATAGCGTGCCAAAGTTACCTGATAATTAGTTTTTGCTGCATCTCTTTGCTGGCCGCTCATGGCATCTTCCCGGTACAGGCTCTCAGCCCGGTTATAATCTTTTTTGGCTAGCTTTAAGCTGGAGGAAGCTGCATCAACTTCTTTAGCGGCTTGTTCTACTTCTTGAGTTCTGTATCCATTATGTAATTCATTCAAGCGCGCGGTGGACTCGTTTAAAGCTCCCTTAGCCAGCCAGACTTTACCGGAGTTTTGTTCCCGGCTTAGCTGAATTCGGGTTTCCAATTGGGGGAGCTGGCTTTGGGCGGATTCCAGAACCGCTTGAGCGGATGCTTTTTGGCTCAACAAATCCTTGGAATCCAAAACTGCCAGCAACTGCCCGGTTTTTACCCGGTCTCCCTCGTCCACCAAAAGGCGCTTGATTTTGCCGGGGACTTGAAAGCTGGCGTCTACTTCAGTAGTTTCCACCGAGCCGGTTAATTCAATTATTTTAGATTCTCTGATTTTAATTATATTTTTAACGACCATGGAAACTATTACCAACACAACTAAAATGATTAAGATAATTACAACTCTTTTTCTCATTTAAATAACCTCCCCGGTATCGATTAAACCCATAGATTTTTTTAAATTCAGTACTGAGAGAAAATAATCATAGGTGGCATTTTCCAGATTCACCCGAGCAACATTATATTGATTCTGAGCGTCAATTCTTTCTACCCCGTTGGAAAGCCCCTCCTGATAGCGGAGTTTAGCTACCCGCAAGGTTTCTTGAGCCTGCTGCAGCTGAGTTCGCGCGGTCTTTTCCTTTTGTTTGATCTCCTGGTAGGTTAACCAGGCCGCATCAATTTCCAAAGCGATTTTTAGATCCAGTTCATCCCGGCTGTAATCTGCTTGTTTGATGGCTTCTCTGGCCTGGCGGATTTGAGAGGGCTTTTCCCGGCCGTTAAAAATCGGCAGGTTTAAATTAAGCATGGTTTGCCATTGCCATGCCTGGGTCATAAAAGTTGCGGTTTTCCAGTTGTAAGTGGAGGAAAGATTAAGGGTTGGATTGGTGCTGTTTTTTGCGATATCAAGCGAAGATTCGGCCTGCTTGATGAACAGGTTCATAATTTGCAATTCAAGGCGCTTGGCTTTCCCCTGGGTATAAGCCGAATCCAAATTAAGAGAATTCAGCGTTTGGGGTTTTAACACTTCATCCAGATCGTTTCCTAGAATGGTCATCGGTTGTTTTTGCTGATAACCCATCAGACTCGCCAGAGTGCTTTGGGCTAGATTAACCCCTTTTTGGGCGCTGGCTAATTGTTCCTGGGCTTTGGAAATTTCCACATCCACCCGTAAAACATCGTATCCCGCCACTACTCCATTTTTGCGTAAACTCTTGGTTTGAGCCAGATGAGCCTTCCATTTATCTAAAGTATCCAGGGCCTGCGCATTCAGACTTTGAGTTCTCAGCAGTTGAATATAGGCCGAAGTGATATCGGATTTTAAGTCTCTTGAAGCGAGTAAAAGATTAATTTTTTCTGTATCTCTTTGTAAATTCGCCAGATCCAGGTTGCTTTCAAAAAATCCAAAATTACTGATCAGTTTGGAAATAGTTAAACCTATGTTATACGAGCTATTGGGGGTAATAATGGCTTGTTGGGTAGGCGTTATATTGAAGAAGATTTTTGGCGTATTGGCCATCCCGTAGGCACTACCGTTAATTTGAAAATCTTGAGCCGAGGCTACTTCTCCGGTTTTAGCGTCCGACTGAGCCAGTTTGGCTTCTTGTTTCTTCAGGGAAGGGTTTTGTTCCAGTCCGATTTTAATGCAATCGGTTAAAGATAGATTCTGTTCCTGTCCGTAAAGAGGCAGTAACATCAAAAACAAAACCCAGAAGAGTAAAAACTTTGCTTTTTTCATAAGACGTTATCCTCGCTTTTTAGCGATAAAATATCAGGATTTTCTATTTCGTTTAAAACTTCAACCATTCTTTTTACCGCTTTCAAAAATGCCTCCTGCTCCTCCTGGCTGAGAAAAAGTAAAATTTTCTTCCAGCGGTTTTTGATAGCGGTTAGAAGGGCCTTGATAACTTTTTTCCCGGTTTCCGTAAGCTGCAGCAATACTTTGCGGCGATCCCTGGAATCAAAAACTCTTTCCAGCAGTCCTTGTTTGATCATCCGTTCGGTTATCCCGGTAACGGTGGGGAGGCTGACTTTGCGCTGGCGGGCAAGAGTGGAAATCGAAGCTTTGCCCAAGTCGTGAACTGTCATTAAGATTTGCATCTGTGAGAGGGTAACATGGATCTCCGCGGGAAAAGTGCCGTTAGCCCCGCGGATAATCTTAGGAAATAAGACCACTAATTCTTTGGCAATTTGTTCAACGGTTTCCATTTTCACCTTAACCTAATTAAATATTTACGTGGCTAAATATTAGCATGGCTAATTAAAGTTGGCAAGTACTCTTGCCTTATCTTTATTTCCATTGTATAATTATGTGCGTAATTTTTTTTAAAAAAGGGGATAGAAATATGCCTATTTATGAATACAAATGCTGCCATTGCGGAAATTGCTTTGAGAAACTTACCAATTCTACTCAACTCAAGGAAGTAAAATGCGAGAAATGTGGAAAAGCAGCGCAAAGAATGATTTCCTCGATTGGAATTGTCTTTAAGGGTTCAGGCTTTTACACTACAGATTATAAAAGAGGCTCAAGCGGGGTTGCGGCCGTTAAGAAAAATAACGGAGATACCCCTAGTTCTCCTGAGACTAAGCCGGCGGAAGCCAAAACGGAGAAAAAAGCTGAAACTAAGTCGGAAAGCAAAGACGCCACTTCCACTCCCGTGAAAGCGGAAAACGCCGGGTGAACAGCACTCCATTATTATCCTTAATTCTCAAGGTTATCCATCTTACCAGCAATTTTTCACTGGGTGAATTGAAAGTTACCCCTCCCAGGGGAGTTATTGAGGGGGAATTGGTTTTAAGCAATTTCTCAATTTCCGGCTTAAGCCAAAAATTGCTAGAAATTGCCGAATTAAAAGCGAAATTTTTAGAGTTGGATATCGATAAGGTAAAAGTTACCGGAATCGATTTAACCGTTTATCCAGGGTTACTTAAAGGAGCAATCCAGCTTTTTCAGCCCCAATTGGTGTCTTTGAACCTCAGCGATATGCAGGTTAAATTATCTCAAGGGAAAATTGCGGTGAAAGGGACTTATAATAATTTTCTAGGCTTCCCCTTTAATCTGGATCTGGTTCCCAAGATCAAAGACAACAAAATTCAGTTGGTCTTTGAGGGGATATCCTTGTTTGGCCTAAATCTCCCTACTTTTCTAATCGGCTTGCTGGGTAAATTGGATTTAAAAGCTAAAACTCAAGGTCTGATGGTTTTGTCGCAGGATAACCAACTGATAGTGAATTTGCAGGCGTTAGCTCACTTTTCTGATTTTAACTTAAGCGGCCTGGAAGTAGGAGAGGGGTTCCTGCGGATTTACGGCTGAAATGAAACTATTAGTCCATACTTGCTGTGCCATCTGCGCCATCGGGAGCTTTGAGGAGCTGGCGGGAGAAGATCTGGAATTAACGGGTTTCTTTTATAACCCCAATATACACCCCTATCAGGAATTTTTTGCCCGGTTGAAGGCCTGCCGACAATATTTCACCGAAAAATCAATTCCGTTCTTGGAAAATTCCGCTTACCGGCTGGAAGAATATTTAACCGCCACCTTGGATAAGGGCGAAGAGCGATGCCGAACCTGCTATCGCCTGCGGCTGGAAGAAACCGCCAGAACGGCTGCGGAACTTGATTTCCCAGCGTTTACGACCACGTTGTTGATCAGCCCCTACCAGAACCAGGAATGGCTAAAAGAAGAAGGGGAGAGGGCCGCCGGTCTTTATCGCCGGGAATTTATTTTTCGTGATTTAAGGCCTTTTTTTGCCAGGGCTCAATCTATCTCTCGCGAGTTGGGGATTTACCGGCAAAAATACTGCGGCTGCATCTTTAGTGAAAAAGCCAGATTTTGTAAGGCTTAAATAAGCTTGCTCCGGGAGCAGCTTTTCGATATAATGAAAAAGTGAAGAAGAATTTATGTGTCTTTATTTTAGTCGGCTTTTTTTTAGGCTTGATCTATACCGCCGGCGCCCGCTCAATCGTTATCGTTCCCTGTCCAGGGGATAAAATAACCACTTTTCGTCCGGAAATTAAAATCACTTTACCGGAAAAATACTCCATGAATGCTCTTAGAATTTTTCTAAATAAAGAAGAAATTACCCATTTATGCTTATGGCTGGGAGACAGCATAATCTTTCATCCCCCCAACTCCTTACCTTTAGGAAAAAATATTATAGAGATCAAAACTAACAAGGGGCAGCAATTGGGCGGCAGTGAATTTTTTATCGCCGATCCAAAATTGATCGAATCTATTGTTTATCTGGGAGAAGGAATCTATTATGAAGGCGATTCCCTTAAAGCAATTTTAAAAGGAAAACCCGGAGGGTTGGCATATTTCAGTGTGGGAGAAGAGATTAAAAACCTCCCGATGCAGGAAATCAAGCCCGGCCTATATCAAGGGATTTATCAGGTAAAATTAGGCGATTACCAAAGCAATGCTTCGGTAATCGGCAAGCTGGTCTTTCCCAACGGGCAGGAAGAAATCTTGACTAACGGGCAGGAGGTAAACATTTACGGCCAGTTCTTCAAAATCAAGTTAATAAATCCTCAGGACGGCGTGACCGTAGGAATTAATTTTGAAATCAAGGGGATAACCCAGCCGAATTCGGAGATTAGAATTTATCCTCAGCTTTCCCATCCAGGATTTTCTTCAAACAATGACAAGGTAATGAAATCAAATGTAATCACGGCGAAAAGTGATGCTGAGGGTTACTTTTCCGTATTGTATGGTTTGCCGATTAAAATTCCCGGTTTAAAATTGAAATTTGAATTAATGGCTATAGATACCCAAGGGTTTAAATCCCTGCCGCTCAGATTTGCAGTAACGGTTAAGTAGGAGGACTATTCGCCCAGCCAGTAATCTTTAAGCCATTTGGTTTTGGGGCGGGAAGGATGCCTGAGTTTGCGCAGGGCTTTTCCTTCAATTTGCCGGATTCTCTCCCTGGTGACTCCGAATTCCTGCCCCACTTCTTCCAAAGTTCTGGCTCTGCCGTCTTCCAAGCCGAAGCGTAATTGCAGGACTTTTCTTTCTCTAAGTGTCAGGTCTTCCAACGCGCCCGCCATTTTTTCTCGTAAAAGAATCGCTGCGGCTGCTTCAGCCGGAGCCACCGCTTCGGAATCTTCAATAAAGTCTCCCAGATGGGAATCTTCTTCTTCGCCGATGGGAGTTTCCAGAGAAATTGGTTCCTGGGCGATTTTCATGATTTCTCGGACCCGGCAGAGTGCAAATTGTTTCTTTTGTTCCACTTCCTGACGCAAAATTTCTTCAAAAGCCGGAGCAGAAGTATTGGCGTAGGTCTGGTTAACCTGGTTTTTCACCTCGTCCAGATCTACCGGATACATCTCCTGCGAAATTTCTTCAATTGATGGATCCCGTCCCAATTGCTGGAGCAAACTGCGCGACACTCGAATCAGCCGATTAATGGTTTCCACCATATGAACCGGGATTCGGATGGTTCTGGCCTGGTCGGCTAAAGCCCTGGTAATGGCCTGGCGAATCCACCAGGTGGCATAGGTGCTGAATTTATAACCTTTACGGTAGTTGAATTTTTCTACCGCCCGGATCAAGCCGAGATTACCCTCCTGAATCAAGTCCAGGAAAAGCATTCCGCGGCTGACATATTTTTTAGCGATGGAAACCACCAGGCGAAGGTTGGCTTCTACTAGGCGGCGCTTGGCATTTTGGGCTTCCTGGGATTTTTTTAGCAGTTTTTCGAAATCCGCCAGGTCGTGCTTGGCTTGTTTTAATTCCGCTTCATTTTCCTTAACCGGGGTTTCGTTTTTTTTTGTCTTGCTTTTTGTAGATGCGGGCTTCTTGTCGTATGCTTCAATTTGGCTTACTAGTTCCCGGCGATAGTTGTCACATTGTTTTTGCCAGAGTTCCAGCAACCCTTTATTGTTTTCCAGAATATATCTGATTTCTTCAAAGGGAATTTCTTTATGAATGACGGCTTTGGCCTGGGTAATCTGGTGGGAGGTATAGCCGTGATGCTCTTCCATTACGGACAGGATTTTCTCCCAAATGGGAGCGAAAAGATAAAGTTTTTTTTGGATGGCCTCGCCTTCTTCAACTCTGCGGGCTAGATCAATTTCCTGTTCCGAATTAAGCAGCTCGACCTTGCCGATTTCTTTGAGGTACATCCGAACCGGATCGTCGATAGCTACTTCTTCCAGGATTTCATCTTCAATTTCCGAAGAATCGGAGATCAAGGCTTCTTCTTTGGCTTTTTCAACGATCTCGATGCCTTCTGAGGAGAATTGCTCTAAAATTTCTTCAATTTCGTCTGGATGAATTTCTTCTTTCTTTTCCAAGAGTTCATTAAGCTCGTTGTATGTGAGCGAGCCTTTTTTCTTACCCTCTTCGATAAGCTTTTTTAACTCTTCGGGAAAGTCAATTTTGTTACTTTCCATCTTTTTCTCCCTTAATCAACTCCTGTATCTGCTTTCTAATCTCCTGTAATTTTTTGTTATCTTCATCATCCGGCAAGATTTTTCCTGCTCTGGTCTTGAAAATCACTCTTTTTTTCAAATCTTCCAATTGTTTTTCCAGGCTCTTCTTTTTTATATGCATGATCAAAGTTCTTAAATCGGTTTCAAAGAGCGGAGAGAGTTCCTCCTGCATAAGAAGTCGGGTTAATTTTTCCGCAGCTTTTTTGTCAATCATTCTTTGCAAATGGATTACCGCGGGCAGGTTCCCTTGATCGAAGCTATCCGATAATTGTTGAAAAAGCTGCCCGGCCCATTCTTCCGGGAGTTCCTGGGGGGTAATCATTTTTTTTATCGGGATAATTAATTCCGGTTTGTGTAGTAACGCAACCAGCAGTCTTTCTTCCGGGGTCAAACTGGCTAACTGGAATTTTAAGGCGGGCTGAGCAGGGCGGGGAGTTTGAAATTTTTCCGGGTAAGTTTTAGCTTGAGGAGTGAGGGAGCGATGCCCCAATAGTTTTCGAATGCTGTCTTCTCTTATTTTGTAGCGGTCGCAAAATTTTTCCAGGTATCCGTCAAGTTTGATCGGGTCTTTGATTTTCAAGAAAATGGGGATTACCGCTTGAACAAATTTACCTTTGTCTTCGGGAATCTCCAGGTCGAATTTGCGGCTGTATTCTTCAATCTGGTAATCAATCACTTCTTTTGATTGCTTTAGCAGTTTTTGCACTTCGGTAAGACCGAATTTTCTCACCAGAGAGTCCGGATCTTCTCCCTCGGGCAGGGGGAAAACTTTAGCTCTAAGGTCGGCAGCCTCGAAGATATCAATCCCCCTTAAAGTAGCCGCCTGTCCGGCCTTATCGGCATCGAAAGCCAATAGACACTTGCTGCAAAATCTTCTCAATAATGTTGCTTGAGCTAAGGTAAGAGAAGTTCCCATACTGGCTACCACGTTGTCGAACCCGGCCTGGGATAAAGCCAGCACATCCATATAGCCTTCCACCACCAGCGCCCAATCCTGCTTGGCGATGGGGTTACGGGCCAGGGACATCCCGTATAGCAGGTTACCTTTTTTGAAAAAATAATTTTCCTGGGTATTTAAATACTTAGGTTCACCTTCCCCGGTCAAGCGGCCTCCAAAGCCGACCACATTGCCGCGATAATCGCTGATGGGGAAAATCAGGCGGTTTTTCAGATAATCCACAATCTCCCCGTTGCTGAGCACTAGAACCAGGCTCGATTTAATTATCTCTTCCTTGGTAAATTCCTGGCTCAATAGATATTTATACAGTGAGTCTCTTCCTGAGGCGGTAACTCCCAGGCGAAATTTTTCCGTAGTCTGGGGGGTAATTTCCCGTTTCTTTAAATATTCCAGGGCCAGATGGTCGCCCAGTAGGGTTTTGCGATAGAATACAGTCGCGCTCTCCAGCAAGGACAAAAGTCGTTCTTTTTCGCCCATGACTTTTTTTTCTTGCGCACTTCTCGGCAGGTTGACTCCGGCTCTTTTGGCCAGCATTTCCAATGCCTGGGGGAATTCCAACTTTTCCATTTTCATGATAAATTGAAAAGCGTTCCCTCCCTCTCCGCAGCCGAAGCAGTACCACAATCCGGTTTGAGGATTGATAATAAAAGACGGGGTCTTTTCCTGGTGAAAAGGGCAGTTGGCTTTAAACGATTTCCCGGCTTTTTTCAGGTTGAGATATTCGCTGAATAGCGACAGCAAATCTAATTTTTGGAGAATTTCTTCGGTTACCTGGTTAATTTGCAAATCCTGCCTCCTAGGTATGTTGCCAGAATTTCGGCACAAAAATTCGTTCAAACAAGAACAGGGCATAGCGATCGGACATGCCCGCGATGTAGTCGCAGACAGCCCTGGCTCTTTGCACCGGGTCTTCGGGTTTTGAGCCGGTAGCGCTAAAAAATATTTTAGGTATCAGTTCAGGATGATCCATGAAGTGGTGAAACAGAAAGCCTAACATTTTTTGGGATTTAGCTTCTTCTTGCTTGGCCGCCGAATCAATATACACGTTGTCCCAGAGGAACTCCTTTAATTCTTCGGACGCGGTGGCAAAGTCCTTGCTCATTCTGATAGTTTTGCTTTCCCGGGAATTTTTGATTACATCGTTTATCATGTTGGTGATTCGCTTGCTGGTAGAGTTGCCGAGCAATTTTACCACTCCTTTGGGGAGCCGGTTTTCTTTTATGATTCCTGCCCGTAGGGCGTCATCAAGATCATGATTGAGATAAGCCATGCGGTCGGCGATTCGGACCACTTGTCCTTCCAGGGAGACCGGCAACTTGGGATTATCCGGTTCTTCGTGCCCCGATAAGGTGGCGCGACCCTTGGAGTGACAGAGAATGCCGTCCCGGGTTTTCAGGGTCAAATTAAGTCCTCCCGGCTGCTCCAGCAAATCTACCACTCTTAAGCTGTGTTCCTGGTGCAGGAACCGTTCCCCCGGGGCGAAAGTTTGTAGGAGTTGGTTTAGCGCCAACTCTCCGGCATGACCGAAAGGAGAGTGGCCTAAATCGTGTCCAAGAGCGACGGATTCGGTTAAATCTTCGTTAAGATTCAGAACCCGGGAAATGTTCCTGGAAATTTGCGAAACTTCCAGGGTATGGGTAAGCCTGGTGCGGTAGTGATCACCTTCCGGGGCGATAAATACCTGGGTTTTATGCATCAGGCGCCGGAAAGCTTTGGAATATAGAATCCGGTCGCAGTCGGTTTGAAAACAAGTGCGAAAATCCGATTCTTTCTCGGAATAAAGCCTTTGGTTGCTTTCCGCGGCCAGGGCGGCCCGGGGACTGAGCCATTCTTTTTCCCGCTGTTCCTGGATTTCTCTAAAATTTAATTTTTGCTTCATAGCTGTGTTTTATATATTGGCTAAAAGTATAAAGCTTTCCTAGTTCAGCCGATTTTATCTTTTCTGACTCCCAGATAAATCAAGCCTAAAAACATAATCAAGGTGAATAGTTGTATGCCATTTTTAAGTCCGGGATTTTGGTACAACTCCCAGCATAGGGGTTCGATGATGCGGTTTAAAATTCGGTATTGCAGCGGGGTTCCGATTAATCCGATCCGGTGAGGCCAGGCGGTTATTCCGGAGGATGCCGTTTTGACTTCCAGGTAGTGGAAATACCCGTGTTTTTCAGGGTTGCCGATCAGCGGAGCCCCGGCCCCCCCGGTGATATAGAAAGGGATGCCGTATAACTGGTAGCGGTATGCTCCGTGAATATGGGCGCAAAAAATGGCTTCGGGTTGGTCTGCCCGGAGGAAAGAGGTTAATTTGCCAGTTTCCTCCCGGTTTAAAAAACAGTGATGACCAAATGGTCTAGGTTCAAAAGGGGGGATATGGAAAAACCAGAGGGCTGACTTTTGTGAGCGATTTTTCAGCCAGTACAATTGTCGGTCATAAAGCCTGGCAAAAGAAGTGTCCAGAAAAATTAGTCTATGGCCTCCCAGTTCAAAACTATAATAACTCGGTCCGAAAAATCTTCGATAAAGGGTAGGGGAGGCGGGTTCGATTTTAAGGGACGAAACCTCAGAAGGTTGGGGAGTTTGATCCATCATGTCGTGGTTTCCGGGAACGGTATAAACCGGGAGACCTACCGAACTCAGAAGTCTGGAAATTTCTTCAAACTGTTCTTTACGCCCCGAAGCGGTCAAATCCCCGGTAATCACCAGAAACAAGGGTTTGAACTTTTGGGCGGCATTCAATATTGCGGGCAGGATTTCTTTACGCCCGATCCAGCCGTAGTGCGGATCGCCGATCACCCAAAAAGTGAAATCAGGCCCCGGACTATTCCAGGAAATTAAAGTTTTGCCCTGAACGGTTTGGGGGGTGAGAAGAAAAGAAAGATCAGTTTGGTTTTTAATCTTTAACCCTTTAAGACCCGAATGTCGAAGGTTTTGGGTGCGGAAATTTTTTAGCAAAATTCGGGGCAGCTTAAGGTTAGAGTGTTTCTTAGGGGGTTGCCGGGTTTCAATTTCAACCTGGGGAGAATAAGCCCGCAGTACCAGATAATCCGGCATTAAGGCTAAGAAGTCAGCTCCCTTTAACTTTATAATCCAATTGTTGTATGTTATGGTTTGCCCGGGGGCTAGGTTCGCTTCAGAGGTTTTAAGTTTCAGGTATCCCAAGAATTCTCGGGCGAAAACTCCCAGGAGGCTAAGGGGTAAAAATAACAAAAAAAAACTGATGAAGAAGATATAGAATAAGGCTTTTTTCATTAACAAGGTTATTTTGCCTTACCGGTCTTATTTCCTTCTGCAGGGTTTAGGTTAAAATCCAAGAACTTTGTAATTATGAACGAAATCATCGAGTATCAAATCTTGCCAAAAGTTTCCCGCCCTTCCAGGTATATGGGGAACGAATTGAATGCAGTAAAAAAAGCCTGGAACAAAGAAACCTTGAAAGTTGCTTTGATTTTCCCAGATTTGTACGAACTCGGTCATTCTGGGTTGGCCGTTCCCATCATATATCATCTGATCAACCGGCAGGAAAATATGCTGGCCGAAAGGTGCTTTGCACCCTGGAGTGACATGGAGGAAAAACTGAGACAGTATAACCTGCCTCTGTTTTCCTTGGAAAGCCAGAAACCCATGAAAGATTTTGACTTGCTGGCTTTTAGCATTCCATACGAACTGACATATACTAATATTTTAAATATTCTCAACCTGGCCCATATTCCGTTAAAAACCGAGGACCGCAAGGAAGGGTTTCCATTGATCAGCGCCGGAGGGGTTTGCGTGGCCAATCCCGAGCCGTTGGCTGATTTTTTCGACTTTTTTTATTTAGGGGAGGCCGAAGCCGGTTTAATTGATGTTTTGGAAGAAATCCGTCAATGGAAAAATTCGGAGAGGGATGATAAAATTGAATTCTTGGCTGATTTAAGCCGGAATCAGGGAATTTACGTCCCAGCTCTCTACCAACCGGAATACCAGCCCGACGGCTTGATTAAAAGCTTCAAACCCATTCACCCCAAAGCCCCGGAAAAAATCAGCAAGCGGGTGGTCAAGGATTTAGATTCGACCTTTTTCCCTCTGGCTCCCATAGTACCTTACATGGAAACTGTTCATGAACGGATTCCCCTGGAACTCTTTCGAGGTTGCAGCCGAGGCTGCCGTTTTTGTCAGGCGGGGATGCTTTACCGGCCTTCACGGGAAAGAAAGCTGGAAACCCTGGTTAATTATGCCGAGCAATTGCTTAAAAATACCGGATACGAGCAGATGTCCTTGACATCTCTTTCTACCACCGATTATCCGGATATTTTACCTTTGATTGAAAAGATCAACCGGATGACCCAGGATCTTTATCTGGAAATCAACTTGCCCAGTTTACGCTTGGATTCATTCAGCCTGAAAATTTCCAACTGGCTGAAAAGCCGGGGAAGGGGTGCCGGCCGGAGGGATAAAAACGATAAATCCGGCAGTCTGACTTTCGCTATTGAGGCGGGTTCCCAGGAGTTAAGGAATAAAATCAACAAATCGGTAACCGAGCAAGACCTGTTTGATACAGTGAGCGAAGCCCAGACGGCGGGATGGAATAAACTGAAATTTTATTTTATGATGGGTTTGCCCGGAGAAACCCCAGCAGACCTGGACGCCGCAATTGAGTTGATCCAAAGATTGGCATCCGGTTTTAGGCTGTCTTTTAATTGCGCTTTTTCGCCCTTTGTCCCCAAAACCCATACTCCCTTTCAATGGGAAGCGATGGAAAGTTTGGAAAATTTAGAAAGTAAATATCAATTTTTGAAAAATAAAGTTCGGGAGATGGGAAAAAAGGGCCGAAATATCAGAATTGACGGCCATAATCCCAGAATGAGCATCCTGGAAGGAATATTCGCTCGGGGTGACCGGAACCTCTCCCAGGTGCTGGTCAGCGCTTTTGAGGCAGGCTGTCGCTTTGACGCCTGGACGGAGCAGTTTAACTTTACCAAATGGTTGAAAGCTTTTGGCGACAACCAGATAGACCCGAATTTTTATTTAAGAGTCAGAGATGAAAAGGAAATTCTTCCCTGGTCGCATTTACAGGGGGAAGTCAGTCCCCAATTTTTACTGAAAGAACGCAAAAAAGCCGCTCAAGGTCTCCTAACTTCACCCTGCCGGAGCAAGGAATGTCAAGGATGCGGGGTATGTCCGGGGCTGGATTATCCTTTGGATAAGATCCCTTCTCAAGTCCCGGTTGACCAGACGAATTTGCCTGAAGTTGAGCCTTGGGTTTCTCCCGGCTCGATGAATTTAATTCGCTTCCAATTCCAAAAAGGCTGGGATTTGAGATTTATCTCGCACCTGGATTTAATCAGAACCATTGAAAGAGCGGTTCGCCGCAGCGGTTTACCGGCAGCTTATTCCCAGGGGTTTCACCCCCGCATGAAGCTTTCATTCGGGCCTCCCCTGGCGGTTGGAATAGCGGGAGCCGGAGAATGGGGAGACCTGGAATTAACAAAAAAAATCGATTCCCAGGAATTTAAAGATAAACTAAACCAGGTTTTGCCTCCCGGCTTTAAAATATTAAAAGCCCGGGAGATTCCTTTAGTTTCGGATTCCCTGTTCGAGGTGCTGGGATTATCAGTTTTTCAAGTTCAGGTGAGGGCCAGTAAGGAAAAAGTCCTGGTCTTAAAAGAGCGCATTAAGCAATTAAACAGTCAAAAAGAGATTCCGGTTACCCGGAAAGAAAAATCAGTGGATATTAAGCCGTTCATTCATAAATTGGCGGTAGTTTCCAGTTCCCAGGGACAAGTACGGCTGGAGGTTGGTTTGCGGCATACGGTAAAAGGGGGAGGACGGCTGGAAGAAACTCTGAATCTTCTGTTTCAGCAAGATCTCGATTTTCAGGTAGTTTTTGCCGAGCGTACCAGTCTATCTACCCGCATAGGATCCCGTTGGCTGGAGCCTTTGCCGCCAGAGAGAATGAGTTTTTAACTGGAAAGCAGTAGCTTTGCTCCCATCAGGGCCAGCAGGTAACCCGTTTCGGCAAATCCCGACACGCTTCCCTGGCAGACCGGAGCCACCACGCTAATGCGGCGAAAATCTTCGCGAGCTGAGATATTGGTTAAATGGACTTCAAAAGCCGGTATGCCCACCCCTTCAATAGCATCACGAATGGCGTAGCTATAATGAGTATAAGCCCCCGGGTTTATTATCAGGCAATCAAATTTTTCTATGGCCTGATGGATTTTATCGATGATCGCTCCTTCACAGTTCGCCTGGAAGAATTCCACTGCGATTAGATTGTCACCGGCCCATCGGCTGATATTATCATTGATTTCATTCAGGGGCATAGAGGGGTAAAGCTTATTTTTCCTTTGCCCCAGTAAATTTAAATTGGGCCCGTTGATAATCAGGGCTTTTAGCATAGTTTTCCTCCTAACTGATCCAAATATATTGATCTTGCAGCCGGTCCAGGGTTTTCTGGTAAAGTTTGAAAACATCCAGGATTTTTTTGGCAGCTTGCGGAGGGGTCAGGTTGGTAGTGTCGACTTTAATGGGAATTTTGTCATAAACTGCTTTTCTTTTCAGCATCAACTCTTCAATTTCTTCTTTGGGTTTGTCCTGCAGCATCGGACGTTTCTCAATCTTGCCGAGTCGGGCTATTAGAAGTTCCTTTTCTACCAGCAGACAGATTACCACGCCCTGTTGTTTGAAAGCTTTTAAGACATCGGGATCCATCACCGTGCCCCCGCCGGTAGCCACTACTTTGTCTGATTCCTCAGCCAGTTCAAATGCCAATTTTCGTTCTTCGGCGCGAAAATATTTTTCTCCATACTTGGCAAAGATTTCCGCAATGGAAAATCCTAAACGCTGTTCCAGCAGCAAATCCATATCCAGAAATTTTCGCCCCAGCAATTTAGCCAGTTCCTTACCGATGGTCGATTTTCCGGTGCCCATAAAGCCCACCAGGTAGATATTTCTTTTGCCGGCCATTTAAAAACGCTCCAGGTAGCTGTGATAATGCGAGAGCATTTCTTCTATAGTGTCGCCACCAAATTTTTTCCTTAAATTTTCCGTTATAACCAAGGCCAGCATAGCTTGACCGATGGTTAAAGCCGCCGGCACCGCGCAGGTATCGGAGCGGTAGTAAGGTGCCGGTGCCGGTTTTTGGTCAGTAAGGTCGATAGAAGCAAGTCCTTTATTATTGGTAGGAATCGGTTTTACCGCCACTCTTGCCAGAATCGCTTCTCCGTTGCTTAAGCCGCCTTCCAGTCCTCCCGCCCGGTTGGTCTTGTGAGTAATCCCTTTTTTGGGCTCGATCTCGTCCTGAGCTTCGGAGCCGGTCAAAGAAGCCAGGGCAAAACCGTGCCCGATTTCCACTCCCTTTACCCCAGGGATGCTCATCAAAGCCTGGGCAATGCGGGCGTCCATGCGTTTTTCCCAGTTTCCGGTTTCTCCCAGTCCCGCCGGAACCCCTAAGGCTGTAAGATTAAAAATTCCGCCCAGGGTTTCCCCGCATTCTTCGGCTTCGCTCAAGGCTTTTAGCATTAGCCGGGATGTTTCAGGGTCGGGGCAATAAAGCGGGTTTTTTGCCGCCTGTTCTTGAGTTTGTGTGGGTAATTTATCCATCCGCGGGAGGGAGATTTTTCCGATGTTCTCCACCCAACCTCCGATGGTGATATTAAAATATTTAAGAAACTGTTTTAATATAGCCCCGGCAGCTACCCGGATCACGGTTTCCCGAGCCGACGCTCTTTCAGAAGCCCAAACCATTCCTTGCAGCCCGCCGTATTTATAATATCCGGCTAAGTCCACATGACCCGGCCGGGGGATTTTCATCTCCCGGGAATTTCGGGCCCGGTTTTTAATTACCAAACCCAAAGGCCCGCCGGTGGTTTTCCCGTCGAGTTGGCCGGAAATAATCTCCAGCTGGTCGTCTTCCAGTTTCTGTCGGGAACTTCTCCCCAGAGCCTGTCTTCTTTTGGCCAGTTCATGAATGATTAATTCTTCCTCAATTATAAAGCCCGCAGGCAACCCAGTTAAGATCCCCACATATCCAGGCCCGTGCGATTCGCCGGAGATTATAAGCTGCATCAAGCCTCCTGTTTTTCGAATTTTTCCCAAATAAACCATTTCATTAAAGCCAGGGGGGCTTCTTTGCCGGTCCAGAGTTGAAAACTCAAGGCTGCCTGGTAGATAAGCATGGTTAATCCGTTTAAGACCCTGGCTCCTCTGGCCCGGGCCTCGGTTAAAAAGCGGGTTTGTTTAGGGTTATAAATCAAGTCGTAAACTAGTTTTCCGCTAAGCGATTTTTCGGAGAAATTTAGCGGGGTCTGGTCAATTTCCGGATACATTCCTAGAGAAGTACAGTTGATGATAAAATTAATTTTTTCCAGAATTTTTTCTAAAATTAAATTATCGGCTAACCCGTAAGCTTCAATCCCGGCCTGGGGGAACTGCTCTATCAGGTCATTAGCCAGCATTTGCGCGTTACTTAAAGTACGGTTAAAGATAAATATATTCTTAACTTTCTGCTGGAGCAGGGAAAACGCTGCCGCCCGGGCGGCTCCTCCCGCGCCCAGAATCAGTACTGATAGACCGAAACCGTCGTTAATCCGGGCTTCTTCTTTCAAAGAATGCCAGAAAGCCGGAGCATCGGTGTTAAATCCAACCGACTCATCGTTTACAAATACCACGGCGTTAACCGCCTTGATTTTTTGAGCTAGGGGATCCAGCCGGTCCAGGAGACGAATAATTTTTTCTTTATGGGGAATTGTGACATTGACTCCACGGGCTCCTAAAGTTTTTAAACCCAGAACGGCCGTTCGTAAATCTTTGGGAAGCACCGGGAAGGGATAATAATGATAGTCCAGCTCCAGCTTTTGATAGCAGCGGTTAAAAAGCTCGGGAGAGAAACTGTGCCCTAAGGGATAGCCTAAAAGTCCGGTAATTTTCATGATCTTTGTTAAACTATTTTCAGCTTTGGAGCAAGAAAATCCTCTAGCTGATTAATCCCCTGCGGAAGCTTGATTGAGTAGTTCCCAAAAGCCGGGGAATGAGATATCCGCCCATTCAAAACCGTAAACTTCTACCCCGTTTTGGGAAAGCAGTCCGCAAAGCCCCAAAAGCATTGCTACCCGGTGGTCGCCCAGGCTTTCAGCCCTGCCCCCCGGGAAATCAACCGGGCCTTCAACGGAAAAACCGTCGGGGTGCTCAATTACCGGAATCCCCAGTTGATTCAGCTGGGAAAACACGGCTTTAATTCGGTCTGATTCCTTGACTCGCAGCTCCTGGGCTCCGGTTATCCGGGTTACTCCTTGAGCTTTGGCTCCCAGGAGCCCAAAAAGCATCAATTCATCGATTAAGAGGGGAACTTCATCCGCTGTGACGGTAATGCCTTTTAAGTCTGAGGTTTTAACCATAATGGCCCCAAAAGGTTCTCCCAGGTTCTCCCCTTGTTTTTCAACTTTTATGACGGCCCCCATCCGGGTTAGAACCTCCAGGAAGGCGGTTCGGGTGGGGTTTAATCCCACCCGGTCAATGATTACTTCCGAATTTGGCAATAACACCCCCGCGGTGATAAAAAAGGCCGAGGCGGAAAAATCCCCTGGAATATTGCAGGAAAAAGCCGGAGGTATAAACGGGGAATTCAACTCGATGCGTTTTTTTTCTAGAATAATCTGGGCTCCTAAACTTTTCAACATTCTTTCAGTATGGTCGCGGGAGGGCAGGTCAAAGCCGATTAGAATTTTTCCTTCAGCCGCCAGACCTGCCAACAGCAGAGCCGATTTCACTTGGGCGCTGGCCACGGGCATCTGGTAGTTAATCCCCATCAGGGGTTTGCCGTTAATGGCTAGCGGAGGGTATTGGCTATTATCCCGGGCCCAGATTTCCGCCCCCATCTTCTTCAACGGCTCGATTACCCTTTGCACCGGGCGTTTTCTTAAATATCGATCACCGGTAACGAAGGAGAGAAAGTTTTGTCCGGCCAGAAGGCCGCATAGCAAGCGCAAAGTTGTGCCGGAATTATTAGCATTCAAAACATCCTGGGGCTCTCTTAATTGTCCTCCGTTAATTATCAGAGTTTGCTCTTGCAATTCGCTTTTAACTCCCAGAGCCTCTAGACATTGGATGGTGGATAAGCAGTCTCGGCCATTGGAAAAATTACGTAGGACGCATTCTCCCTTAGCTATCCCGGCCAGAATCATGGCCCGGTGAGTTATGGATTTATCACCTGGCGGGGTAAAATTAATTTTGAAAGTTTTGGCAGGTTTAATCAATCGTACCAAGTTTAATAATTTCCTTTTAAAATCTCTTTTAATTTGGCAAAATCTGCTTTGATGACGCTTTCCAGCCGCCGGACATAAAGCGAGGCCGCCGGATGGTATGAGGGAAAAAATAAAATTCCGTCTTTGTGTAAAACTTCTCCATGAACTTTGGAGATATTGAGTTTTTCTTTCAGCAAGGCTTGCAGGGCAAAGTTACCCAGAGTGATAATAACCCTGGGGTTGAGCAGTTTGATTTGATTTTGCAAATAAGGTTGGCAAGCTTCAATCTCCTGAGGTTTAGGGTTGCGATTTTCCGGGGGACGGCATTTCACCACGTTGGTGATAAAAACTTCTTCTCGGGCTATGGGCACTTGGGCAAGAAATTGTTCCAGGAGTTTTCCCGCAGCTCCCACAAAGGGACGCCCCGCCAGGTCTTCATTATTGCCGGGAGCTTCTCCCACCAACATGATTCCTGACAAGCCGCTTCCTTCTCCAGGTACGGCATTGGTTCGGTTATCGGCTAATTCGCATAAAGTACAACGCTGGATTTTTTTATCCAACAGGCTCAAGGAATTCATCTTTCAAACTCACCGATAGCGCGTCTTAATATTTCCACTTGCTGTGGAGTAGCGTCAACCAGGGGAGGACGCAACGATCCCATTTTAAAGCCTTTCAATTCCAAAGCGGCTTTAATCATAATCGGACTGGTGGTCATAAACAAAGCTTGAATCAGCGGATAAAGCTTGAAGTGCATTTGAGCCGCTTCTTTCACCCTGCCTTGCAAAAAGGCCTTAAACATGGCTTGGAATTCTTTTCCTCCCAGGTGCGAGGCCACGCTGATCACCCCGGATGCCCCCAGCGCTAAAAGGGGGAGGGTCAGGGCATCTTCTCCGCTATAGAGAGAAAAACGTTTTTCCTTAGGGGCTGAGTTACCCCGACCGGCTTTTTCAATTTCAACAAAAAATTCGGTGACCTGGGTCAGGCTGTTGCTGCATTCCTTGATGGCCGCTAGGTTGGGTATTTCAAGCAGTCTGGCCAGGGTAGGGGGGAGAAGATTAACTCCGGTTCGGCTCGGGATATTATAAATAATGACGGGCAGCTTGACTGCCTGAGCCACTTGAGTAAAATGGCGACTCAGCCCTTCCTGGGGAGGTTTGTTGTAATATGGAGAAACTACCAGAATGGCGTCAACTCCCTGCTGCTCTATGGCTTTGGCCAGCTCGATACTGGCGCGGGTGTCATTGGTTCCGGCTCCGGCGATTAATCTCAACTTGCTGCCGTATTCATCCTTTAAGGCTTTAAGCAGAGCCAGTTTCTCTTCCCGGTTGAGGGTGGGGGATTCTCCGGTAGTTCCCGCCGCCAAGATGGCGTCGCTTCCGTTTTCCAGCAGCCATCCGGCTAATCTCTTAGCTTCAGATAAATTTAACTGCCCTTTTTCATCAAAAGGAGTCGCCATTGCGGTAATGACTTGACCCAGCATAATTGTTCCTCCTGTCGATATATTGCCCGGCGATTTTCCCCGCGGTGGAAAGTGAAAAACCCCGTCCCAATAGAAAACGGTAAATTTGCTCAGCGGTTTTCCCGGAGCTGGCTTTTTCCCGGGCCAGCTGCCGGGCGATTTCTTCTTCTTCTTCGCTGGAGTATAATTCTTTGACTTGTTCTAGGTTTTCCTTGGAAACCCCGCGTTTTTTCAAATCCATGATAATTTTTCGCGGGCCTCTTCGGGCTCTTTTTTTATTTTCCAGGTAATTGACGGTATATTTCTGATCGTTTAAATAGCCCAAATCCAGGAGATAATCCAAGACTTCTTTTACTAAACTGGGAGAAAAACGCTTTTGCAGTTTTTCTCCCAGTTCTTTTTGCGTATATGCTTTTCTTCCCAGGTAATAAAAAGCCAGAGACTTGGCTTTGCTTAACTCATCCGGTTTGGTCATTTGGAATGATTAATTTCCGGCTTCAGCAGTATCCAGTTCTTCCGTGGCTTCTTCCTTCTCGACTTTGGAGACATCTTTGCCGATGGGCAGCACTTGTTTTTCCCGGATGCCTTTTTCCAGTTGCTGGGCAATTTCCGGGTTGCTTTCCAGGAACATTCTGGAATTGTCCTTGCCTTGTCCCAGCTTGATGTCGCCCATCAGATACCAGTTGCCGCTCTTCTTGACCAGGTTCATCTGAGTGGCCAGATCCAGGATCTCACTTTCCCGTGAAATACCCTTGCCGAAAATGATATCAAATTCAGCCTGTTTGAAAGGCGGGGCCATTTTGTTCTTTACGACTTTAACTCTGACTCTGGAGCCGATCATTTCTCCCTGAACGGTAAGCGACTCAATTTTTCGGATTTCCACTCTTATCGAAGAGTAGAATTTCAAGGCTCTTCCACCCGGAGTTACTTCCGGGTTGCCGAAGAAGACCCCGATCTTTTCCCGGACCTGGTTGATGAAGAGTACGATAGATTTTGATTTGCTGATGCTGGCCGTGAGTTTCCTCAGCGCCTGGCTCATTAACCGAGCCTGCAGCCCCATTTGCGGGTCGCCCATATCGCCTTCAATTTCAGCTCTTGGTACCAGAGCTGCTACCGAGTCAACCGCCACTAAATCAATGGCATTGCTTCTAACCAGGGTTTCCACGATTTCCAGGGCTTGTTCGCCGGTATCAGGCTGGGAGAGGTAAAGATTATCCAGGTCTACCCCCAGAGCTTTAGCGTAGGCCGGGTCCAAGGCGTGTTCAACATCCACGAATGCGGCGATTCCACCTTTTTTCTGGGCCTGGGCGATAATTTGCAACGCCAGGGTGGTTTTTCCTGAAGATTCCGGGCCGAATACTTCAACGATTCTGCCTCTCGGCACGCCGCCAATTCCTAAAGCCACGTCCAGAGCGATTGAGCCGGTGGGAATAACTTCCACTTTCAGACGGCTCGCGTCGTCTCCCAGCTTCATAATCGAACCCTTGCCGAACTGTTTTTCAATTTGGCTGATGGCCAGTTCCAGAGCTTTTTGTTTTTCCATTTTTGTTAGCCTCCCCTTAATGAAAATCTTTCTGTTATTTGATAAATTGGTCCCGTGGGCTTTAATTGGCTTTCGATTAAAGCAAATTTTCGAATGGTTAATTTCCCGGCGGAATAGTCCAATTTTTCCTTAAATTTCTGGATAACTTCCTTTAAACCTTTTTCGCCCTTCACTCTTCCCAAGGTCAAGTGGGGAGAGAAGGGACGGTCTTGTGGAACGAAGCCCAATGAGTTAATTTTTTTCTCAACAGCTTTTTGGAGAGCAGTCAGGTTTTCTCCTCCCTCTCCCTTTAGCCAAAAAACTTTAGGATGATTCAGGGTGGGAAATCCTCCCAGGCCTGAGAAAGTTAAATCAAAAGCCTGCTGATTACAGGATAATTCCCTCAATTCATTGATTAAAAGGGGAAGCTGACCATCGTTGACTTCCCCTAAGAACTTTAGAGTAAGGTGGAGATTTTGTAATTCCACCCATTTGGTTTGACTGTTAATTGAAGTTAAATCGCCCAGTAAAGCGAGGCAGTTTTGCTTGATTTCGTCGCTCAACTCCAGGGCAATAAACAATCTCATTTTTTTACTTTTACTTTAATCTTCTTTAGTTCTTCAACTACGGAATTCAAGTCCTGAACCGGAAGATCTGGAGCGAGCGGAACTTTGATTTCATTAGGAAGAGTCCGCTCAACCATAATATGGCAGTCCGAAAATTCCAATTCGGAAGCCATGTATAAACCGGTTAGTTTATAGACCAGGGCTACGGGCAGGTAAGGGGTTTGCGGTAGGTTGCGACCCCATTTCTGCAGGGAAATTTTAGCCACGTCCTCTAAAGTTATTCCATTCTTGGAATCTGCAATAATTTTTCTCAAGATTCCGGTAAAAGGCATTTTTTTGTCCAAAATCCAAACCCCCTTAATTTAGTTGTTCTAAAAGCCAAACCATGGCTTCTCTGGAACTTTGCGCTTTGATTTCCTGACGGTTGCCGGTGAACAGGCATTTTTTACTCCAAACTTGTCCGGCAATATTTAATCCAACATAAACCAAACCCACGGGTTTTTCCTGGTTTCCTCCCGCAGGTCCGGCAATGCCTGTCGTAGACAGTGCGATCTTAGTTCTAAATTTTTTAGCGCATCCGATGACCATCTCTTCGGCTACTTCGGAACTTACTGCTCCATATGTGTTTAAGGTTTCTTCCCCAACCTCCAGTAAATCAATTTTGGCTTGATTACTGTAAGCGGTGATTCCTCCCATAAACCAGTTGGAAGCTCCAGGGCAGTCTGTAAGCTGGTGGCCGAGTAAGCCGCCGGTTAAAGACTCGGCTATCGAGAGCGTAAGTCCTCTTTGCGTTAATACCTCAGCAAGTTTTTCAACCAAAACCGCTTAACCTTTGGTATGTTCTTCGATATATTCCACAGCGTTGGCGACGGTTCCGATTTTTTCGGCGTCTTCGTCGGGAATTTCCAGGTTGAATTCTTGTTCCAGAGCCATAACCAATTCTACGGTATCCAAAGAATCGGCGCCCAGATCATCAGTAAAAGACGCTTCCATGATTACCTGTTCTTCATCGATCCCCAATTGCTCTACTACGATTTTCTTTACTCTGTCAAATACTTTGTCTTGTCCTGACATTGAATTTCCTCCTTAATATAAGATAATTTTAATTAAATAGACAACTAATTCATTACCATTCCGCCGTCCACGTTAATTACTTGTCCTGTAATGTAACGGGCAGAGTCGCTGGCCAGAAAAATTACCGTCTGGGCCACGTCCCAGGATTCGCCCAGGATTCCGAGGGGAATGGCTGAGGCTAGACGCTCTCTGGCTTCCTGGGATAATTTTTCCGTCATAATGGTTTTTATGAAACCGGGGGCGATGGCATTAACCGTGATTCCACGGCTGGCCAATTCGCGGGCTAAACTTTTAGTTAAACCGATCAAGCCGGCCTTGGAAGCGGCATAGTTAACTTGACCGGGGTTTCCCATTAAACCCACTACCGAGGAAATATTGATGATCTTGCCGCTTTTTTGCTTCAGCATCACTTTGCCGACGGCCCGGCTTAACAGGAAAGCCGATTTTAAATTAACTTCCAGCACCTGGTCCCATTCTTCATCTTTCATCCTTATGATCAGGTTATCCCGGGTGATTCCGGCATTGTTAACCAGAACATCGATTTTACCGAAATGGGCCATGCCTTGGCTGACCAGATTCTCGACATCCGGAGTTTTAGACACGTCAGCTTTAACCGCCAGGGCTTTATATCCCAAAGAGGAAATCTCTTCAGCCAATTGTTGGATTCCGGCTTCATCAATATCGGTAAGCAGGAGAGCAGCCCCTTTTTGGGCTAAATTCAAGGCGATTTCCCGCCCGATGCCCCGGGCTGAACCGGTTACCAAAGCCACTTTATCTGTAAGATTCATCTCTGCCTTTCTTCTTTTAAGCCAGGTCAGGAAATTCCTGCCAGGATTTCCGGCATTTGGGCGTTTTGAGCTTTCACCCCGGGTGCAATCCGCTTAATCAGACCGGTTAAGACTTTTCCCGGGCCTACTTCAACAATGTTCTCGATTCCGTTATTTACCATGTTAAGGATAATATCCTGCCAAAGCACCGGGCTTTCAATTTGTAATTTAAGTAATTTTTTAATTTCTCCAGGATCGGTATGATAAGCTCCGTCAACATTCATTGCCACCGGGAATCGGGGAGCTTGGAACTGATTGCTCTCCAGCAATTGAGTAAAATCTTTTGCAGCTTCCTTCATTAAGGGAGAATGAAAAGCCGCGCTTACTGGAAGGGGGATGACCATTTTTGCGCCCTTTTCTTTGGCCATCGCTTCGGCTTTCTCCACCCCGGAGGCTTCACCGGAAATTACCAATTGTTGAGGCGAGTTATAGTTGGCAATCACTACCCGGTCATTTTCAGTCGCCTGGCGGCAAATTGCCTTCAAATCCATTTCGGATAGGCCGATGACGGCCACCATTTTTCCGGGATATTGCAAGCCTGCGTTATGCATAACTTCCGCCCTGGTTTTTACCAACTGCATGGCCTGGGCAAAAGTAAAAACCCCTGAGACTGCAAGTGCGGTATATTCTCCCACGCTGTGCCCGGCTACCACCTGGGGCATCACACCATGGTCTTTTAAAATTTCGTATTGAGCGTAGCTTACGGCAAAAATAGCCGGCTGGGTATAAACAGTTTGTTTTAAGGTTTCTTCCGGGCCTTCAAATAAAATATCAAGAAAGTTGTTTCCCATAACCTCTGCAGCCTGGTTCAGCAGGCCTCTGGCTTGAGGATATTGCTCGTAAAGTTTTTTACCCATTCCGGGATATTGGGAACCCTGTCCTGGAAAAACGAAAGCAAGATTAGCCATTAATCTTTGCCCCATTCCAGCACCATAGAGGCCCAGGTTAGACCGGCTCCGAAAGCCACCAGCAACAGGATGTCCCCCTTTTTTATCCGTTTTTGTTTGGCCGCTTCATCTAAAGCAATGGCGATTGAGCCGCAGGAAGTATTTCCATATTTGTCTCCGTTGATAAAGACCCGCTCGCGAGGCAGGTTCAGTCTTTTAGCTGCCGCTTCAATGATTCTAAGGTTGGCCTGATGAGCAATAAAGCATCCCACTTCGTCCTGGGTTACTCCGGCTTTAGCCAGGGCTTGAACAGTTGCGGTTTCCATCACTTTGGCGGCAAATTTGAAGACTTCCCGGCCTTGCATTTGAATGTAATGTTCTTTATTGTCCACCGTTTTATGAGAAGCCGGTTTCAGGCTTCCTCCCGCCGGCAAAGTTAGTAAATGATCTCCGGTGCCGTCGGCTCCTAAAACAATAGACATGATTCCTCTTCCCGAATCAACCGGTCGAAGAACTGCGGCTCCCGCGCCGTCACCGAACAAAACGCAGGTTGAACGGTCTTCCCAGTTGGTCACCCGGGTTAAAGAGTCGGCTCCCACCACCAGCACGGTTTTATACATCCCAGATTTAACAAACTGGGTGCCTACAGATAAGCCGTATAAAAAACCTGTGCATCCGGCTTCCAAATCAAAAGCCGCCGCATTTTTAGCCTCCAGGTTTTTCTGAATAATGCAAGCGGTGGCCGGAAACAGCATATCCGGGGTAGCGGTACAGCAAATAATTAAGTCAACTTCCATCGGCTGAATTCCCGCATCGGTTAAAGCTCGTAGGGCGGCTTGTGTTCCCATGTTGGATGTGGGAACTTCATTTGGCCCTAAAATATGTCTTTCTTTAAAACCGGTTCGAGTTGTAATCCATTCATCCGAGGTTTCAACTATTTTTTCCAAGTCGGCATTAGTAAGAATCTTTTCGGGCACGAAAAAACCTGTGCCGACTATCCCGACCTGTAAATTGTTATTCATGACTTATTTCTTGGCTTTCTCCTCTTCTAGCTTAATAACCTCGGTTTTGTTGTAATATCCGCAGCCAAGACAGATGTGGTGGGCCAGTTTTTTCTCGTGACACTGAGGACAGTCAACGATTGCCGGAACCACCAGATTGATGTTCGCTCTTCTTCTTCTGGTTTTGGAGTGAGAAGTTTTCCATTTGGGATTAGCCATTTGAGGTTGCCTCCTTTATTTTACCTAACATTGATTTCCATATAATATTCTTTGTCCTGTCGCAATCACAAAGCTGAAGGTTTAAATCTTGACCGCAACTGGGACAGAATCCCCGGCATTCCACCGAACACAATGGTTTAAGCGGTATAGCTATTATACTATGTTGCCGGATTAATTCCTTTAAATTGATCACATCTCCTTGATAAACGAAATAATTATCCTGGTCTTCCTCCAAGTCTGTGGGTTTTTCCTCGACAATTTCACGGGGGATAAATCGTTCGCAAAACTCAAAAGTTATGGGGGCTGAATAATTCTGTAAACAGCGGCTGCAGGTTAATTGCACTATTCCGCCGCCTCCGCCTTGCACCAGCAATTCTTCGCCGATATTGGTGATCTTGGCATGGACATTCATTTCCTCAAGGAACTCGATTCCCTCGTCCTTGAATCTTCCTTGATATTCAAAGATGGTGAAAAGTCCCAGTTGTCTCTTTATTTTATCTACTCTAATTTTAAAATTATTCATGACTTCAAAAACTAAATCATTATAGTAAAGATTTTTACAACTTGTCAACAATTTCCAGCTCTTTCACCGCTTGATCCAAAGTCTCAACCGGGATTAGCTTGATCCCGTAATTTTTTGGCTGTAATTCTTTATAATTAAGTTTGGGCATAATAAAGATTTGGACTTTTTGTTTTTTGGCCGCCAGAATTTTATATTCGATTCCCAGGATTTCTCCCACCCTGCCGTTGGGAGAGATGGTTCCGGTTCCAGCAACTTTGTAATGAGTGAGAGGGGGTCTGCGCATTTGCCGGATTATTTCCAGCGCATACATCAGACCCGCCGATGAACCGCTGATTCCCTTGCTCTTAATTTCGATTTCAAAAGGCATTTTACCAAGCTGGTACAAGGTTTCCCCGTGAAAGCCGATGATTCTTCGGCCCTGGTAATTAATGGTCGGGACTGAAACCTTGAAATTATTTGAACGATAGATCGAAAGTTTGACATTTTTGCCGGGCGGGACGCTATTAACCACCCGGTTCAAATCTTTTAAGGTGGCAATCGGGTGACTCTCAGCGGCCAGGATAACATCATCACTTCTTAGTTTACCCTTGGCCAGGCTTTTAGGCAGGATCTGCAAAATTTTTACTCCCACCGGCTTCACGGATATTTTATAGCCTAGATATTTCAGAGCCGCTAATTTAGCGAAAAGCTGACTTTGGTCCATCTCGACCCTCATGAAATCATCATAATAACCAAATTCATCTTTGGTAGGCGGGTCTAAAGGGAGCAATTCGAAATTGGGATAAAATTGGGCAGTAATAAAAAATAAAAGGTTGGCTCTCTCATAAAAAACCGTAGTAAGGAATAATTCTCCCGGTTTGGACAATTTCGCATCAGGGGTGATTACCAAGTTTTTCAAGGGCAAACATAATCCCGGAAAAGATATGGAATAAGACCAAGGGGCCAATAATAATACCATTAATATTATAAATAAAATCGCCATCCGGCCGATGGCGATAAAATATTTTTTCATAATATAACGAACCTGTTATTCTTTATTCTCCGGGGTTACTTGCTGCTTACCTTTTTGTAAAACTCCCAGAATTCGGGAGAATTCTTTTTCCATATTGTCAAAAATGCGGTAAGCAAAGTCTTGGGCTGAACGGCGAACTTCATCGGATTCTTTTTCCGCTTGAGAAAGAGTGCGGTTCCTAGAGTTGTCGGCATCCCGAACCATCGATGTCGCTCTTTTATCGGCTTCTTCCAGGGTAGAAGTGGCTTTATCCTCGGCGTTTCTGAGCATTTCTTCGGCTTTGGCCCTAGCCTGGCTGATGATCTCACTTTCCGCCACCATGCGCGATGCATCTTCCCGGGCTTTTTGCAGAATTTCTCCCGCCTTTACATCGGCTTCGGCGATCATGGCGTCCCGCTTTTCCCTGGCTTCTTTAAGCTGTTTTTCTTTTTCCTTGGTGATCCATCTGGCCTGTTTGATTTCCTCCGGCAGACTGGCCCTCACTCCGTCTAAAAAATTAAGCACCTTGTCCCGATCCAATAGAATGTATTTGCCGAATGGCCAGATCAAGCGGCGGCTATTCATAATAGCCAGCTCCAACTTCTCCAAAGCCCTGTAGATACTCATTAATTCACTTCCTTTCCGGAAAACTTTTCTTTTAAGAATTGTTCCACAAGCGGCGGAACTAACCCTTTAACGCATCCTCCCATGGAGGCTATTTCCCTTACCGCGCTTGAACTTAAAAAAGCAAATCGATCCGAAGTCATCAAAAATGCGGTTTCCAGTTCGGGGGCCAGTTTGCGGTTAAGCAAAGCCATTTGAAATTCTCCTTCAAAATCGGAAAGAGCCCTTAGACCTTTAACCATTACCCCGGCATTTTCCTTTTTTAAAAAATTAACCAGCAGTCCCCTGAAGCTGGCAATCTTGATATTGGGCTTATCCGTGAGAATTTTTCTAATCATGGCTACTCGTTCTTCCAAGGTAAACAACGGTTTTTTATTAGGATTTTCCACCACCGCCACAATCAATTCATCAAACAAGCCGAAAGCCCTCTCAATAATGTCCAGGTGGCCGTTGGTGATGGGATCAAAGCTGCCGGGATATACCGCCTTCATAATGGTTCCTCCAAATTATTCTCTCTTTGATTCCCGATGGCGGCATTTTCTTCCTGCCGATAAAAAGATAGGACCGTCTGGCCGAAGATTTTTTCCCGAAATTTGCTTAGATTATCTACTTGCTCAGGTAGTAAATCGTTTTTGCGGTGCTCAACGATTACCCAGCCGTCGTCAGCTAAAAGCCGGTTTTGTATAACGGCCTTTAGAGTGGGGAAACCAAGGGAGAGATCATAAGGCGGGTCGATAAAAATCAGATCGAAGTTTTCCTTTAATTTGCCCAGCATGGTTTCCACGGCTTGGGGATAAATTTCGGCTTTAGTTTGCCAGCCTTTTTTTTCCAGGGTTTCCCGCAAAATTTTTAATTGCCTGGTACTGTTTTCCACCAAAACGGCTTTACGGGCCCCGAACTCAAGAGCGGAAAAACCGATTTGGCCGGTGCCGGCAAATAAGTCTAGAAAGTTAACTCCAGGAAGCTTGGGGCGCAAAATATCCAGCAGAGATTTCTGCACGATTCCTTGAGTAGGGCGCAGTTCAGTGGATTTCCGGCTTCTTTTCGGCAAAATAATCCTCCATTTTTTGTTTTAAAGGATGGTATTCCAGGGTATTGATTTTACCAGAAACCACCAGTTGAACCGCCAGTTCTCGGGCGCTTTCCAGGAGTTTGCGGTCTTTTATAAGGTCTGCCACTTTTAAATCGCTGATTCCGTGCTGGCGGGATCCAAGAAATTCTCCAGGCCCCCGAATTTCCAGGTCTCTCTGGGCCACCTTGAACCCATCGGCATTCTTAGTCAGTACTTCCAGACGTTCCCGGCTATCTTGGGAGGGAGAATCCGAAATAAATACTGCGTAAGACTGCTGTTTTCCCCGTCCCACCCGGCCTCTAAGCTGGTGAAGCTGGGCCAGACCGAATCTTTCGGCATTTTCCACGATTAGCAGGCTGGCGTTGGGAATATCCACCCCAACTTCAATTACCGTGGTGGAAATTAAAATGTTATATTCCCCGCAGCGAAAGGCAGTCATGACCTGGTCTTTTTCCTGGTTCTTCATTTTGCCGTGCAACAAGGCGACTTTTAAATCGGGAAAAATATTTTGTGCCAGATGCTCGGCTTCTTGGATAGCGGGGCGGAGCTGGTGTTTATCCGATTCATCAATTACCGCATGAACAATAAATGTTTGTCCTCCACTTTTCGCCATCTTGCGCACGAATTGGTAGAGCCTTTGCCGGTATCCCGAATTAACCAGATAGGTTTTTACCGTGATCCTTCCAGGGGGGAGTTCATCGATTACCGACAAATCCAAATCTCCATAGAGAGTAAGTGCCAGAGTTCGGGGGATGGGAGTGGCGGTCATCACCAGCAAATCCACCGCCTCGCCTTTTTCCCGCAGGGCGGCTCTTTGGGCCACTCCGAATTTGTGCTGCTCGTCGATGATTACCAGGGCCGGATTTTTAAATTCCACCCCTTCTTGAATCAAGGCATGAGTGCCGATGGCCACCTGGATTCCCCCGTTTTGGAGTTTTTCCAGCAAGGCTTTTTTCTCCCGGGTCTTGGGTTCTCCGGTTAGAACCCCGATTTCAATGCCGAAAGGGGAGAGAAATTCTTTAAATTTTTGTCCGTGCTGGCGGGCAAGAATTTCCGTCGGTGCCATCACCAGGGCTTGCCAGCCGGAAATTACCGCCAGAAAGACGGCAAAGGCCGCTACCACGGTTTTTCCTGAACCCACGTCGCCCTGAATGATCCGACTCATCAGGTGGGGGGAAAGCATATCCCGGTAAATGTCTTTAATGGCTCCCATCTGGGCCTTGGTTAACTTGAAAGGCAGCCGATCGGTAAATTCCTTCAGGTGGGCTTGATGGTTCTGATAGTTGTATTTACGGGGCTTTTTCTCCCGCAGCATTTTTTTTTCCATCAGCCAGAGCTGGAAAAGCAACAGCTCTTCAAAAGCCAGTCTTTCGCGGGCTTCCAGGTTGATGCCCGGTTCCGAAGGAAAATGCATGATTTCGATCGCCCGGGTGAAATCCATGAAGTTATTGGTTTTACGCAAATCTGCCGGAAAACAGTCGGTTAGTTGAGGTTTAAACTCTTCCAGATTTTGTGAGATAATTTTACGCAGTAATTTTTGATTTATCCCTTCGGTCAGGGGGTAAATCGGCACGATCCGATTGGTATTGATGGTATCCTCATCGCTTACCAGTTCGATATCCGGAGAGTGAAAACGTCTGGGAAAGCCATTCTCCAGTTTGCCGAAAACAAAGACCCAGTCCCCCGGCTTATATTGCCTTTTCAGAAAGGGGCGGTTAAAAAAAACCAACTCGAGGTCGGCGGTTAAATCGGAAATTTCAATTTGGGTTAAACATAAGCCTGATCTGGTTCTGCGGTCTTTGATTTTTTTAATTAAGCCTTTTACTGTAGTGGATTCCCCAACGGTAAGTGAGATGATGCTGCGCAACTGGCTGCGGTCTTCGTAGTCGCGAGGAAAATAAGTCAATAAATCGTAGATGGTTTGAATTCCCAGACGTTGCAGGGTCCGGGAAATTTTAGGGCCCACCCCGCGGGCCTGGTCTATAGGGGAAAAAATGGAAACGACTGGCGGCATTCTCAGGCACTAATGGTAGAAATCGTTTCCACCAGGTTTTGCTCGATTGCCCTGGCAGCCATTTTGGCGGCATTATACAATGCCATGGCGTCGGCCCGGCCGTGGGATTTAATGCAGACTCCTTTTACTCCAAAGAAAGGCGCTCCTCCATATTCCGACTGGTCCAGCTTTTTCTTGACGTTTTTTAAAGCCGGTTTAACCAGCAAGCCTCCTAATTTACTGAGCAGATTTTCTCCGACGGCGCTTTTGATGGAACTTAATAAGAAATCCGAAGTGGCTTCGGCGGTTTTTAAAACAAAATTGCCGACAAAACCATCGCAGACCGCGATATCAACCTTGCCGCTCAAAAAATCTTTAATTTCCGTATTTCCCACGAAGTTCAGGCCTGAACTTTTTAATAATTTAAAGGCTTCCTGGCTGAGCGAGTCGCCCTTGTTTTCCTCTTCGCCGATATTCAGCAGGCCGACTTTAGGGTTTTCCCTCCCCATGATTTTTTCGGCATAAATCGACGCCATCTGGGCGAATTGGAGCAGGAATTCGGGCTTGCAGTCGACATTGGCGCCGGAATCTAGAAGAATGCACGGGCTTTTGCGGGTCGGGATAAAGGTAGCAATTGCCGGACGTTTGATGCCTTTAATCCGCCCCATAAACAAGAGGGCCGACTCCAGCAGCGCTCCGGTGTTTCCGGCCGAGATCAAGGCTTGGGCTTTACCGTCGCGAACCAGCTTGGCCCCAACAAAAACCGAGGCGTTTGGTTTCTTTTTTAATGCGCCGGTAGGGGATTCGTGCATTTCTACAAACTGGTCGGTATGTAAAATCTCGATCCGGGGGGGGAGCTTCTGCTTCAGCAATTCCATAATCCGGTTTTCATCTCCCACCAGGATAAAGTCGGCAAAATTTTCTTTAGCCGCTTCAACGATGCCCTCTACTACGACTCGAGGGGCAAAATCTCCACCCATGGCGTCAACTGCGATAATCATAAGACTAAAAATTCTGCTTTTCTAAGGGCTTTCCTTTTTTGCTTTGGAGTAAAAATATAAACCATTAGCTATTTATCCCCATAAACAAAATTGTCCACCTTACCACCCCTTTTGGGGTTTCAGCGTGGACTATTAAGTTTTTTATATTCCTGTTTCGGGTTACCCCTCACAGCCTTTATTCTCATTGGTGGGCGAAGCAGGATTTGAACCTACGGCCTTCTCGGTGTAAACGAGACGCTCCACCGCTGAGCTATTCGCCCTTAAAATGACCCCAGCGGGATTCGAACCCGCGGTCTTCACCTTGAAAGAGTGATGTCCTAAACCGCTAGACGATGGGGCCATATTTTCCTTTATCCTGGGCCCGCCAGGATTCGAACCTAGGACCAATCGGTTATGAGCCGACAGCTCTACCGCTGAGCTACGGGCCCTAGCCGATTGATATTATAAGTGATAATTCTTGATTGGTCAAGGTTTTTTAAGGAATATTTTTGAACTTTAGGTTTAGGCTTGATTTGACTTGCAATCTCTTCCTTTGATAAAATACTTCAGTTATGAATAAAATTGTGGTCGGAATGTCGGGAGGGGTGGATTCCAGCATTACTCTGATGCTTTTAAAAAAAGCCGGCTGGGATCCGGTAGGCCTGTCATTGAAATACTGCTTTTGGGAAAATCCCGCCAACCCGATGAGCGAAAATGTTTGTTGCAGCAGCGAGTCTTTTCAACTGGCCCGCCAGGTGTGCGAGAAGTTTTCCGTCCCTTACCATATCTGGGATGTATCCCAGGAATTTCAAACCCAGGTAATTGATTATTATGTAGAGGAATTAAAAAACGGTTTTACTCCTAACCCTTGCATGATTTGCAATCCCAAACTTAAATTTAAGTTGTTATTGAAATGGGCGGAACTTCAGGGCATTACCAGGGCGGCTACCGGCCATTACGCGGTAATTGAGCAAGATCCCCAAAGCGGGGAACTCCGTATGCTGAGTTCCCAAGACCGGGAAAAAGACCAGACTTATTATTTAAGCGGCTTGCCTTACCCTTGGCTGGAGAATCTGGTTTTTCCTCTAGGTAAATATCGCAAGTCTCAAGTCTTGCAGTTGGCCTTGGAAAACGGCTTTGAGATTTATTTAAAACGAAAACAAAGTCAGGATTTTTGTTTCGTAAGCGGCAAGGCTTTGAAAGATTTCTACCGCAGCATTTTAGGTGAAAACCCTGGGCCCATTAAGAATTTACAAAATCAAGTATTGGGCGAGCATCTGGGGCTGCATTTTTATACCCTGGGCCAGCGAAAAGGAATAGGCTTGTCGGGCGGCCCTTATTTCACGGTCAGAAAAACCGCTTCGGACAATACTTTATGGGTCAGCACCCGGGAGGAGGATTTGACTTGTCGGGAAGTTCTGCTTGATTCATGCAATTTTTTGAGCCCTCAGCCTCCCAAAACTCCTTTAGAGGTTAAAGCCCGGCTGCGTTACCGCCAGGAACTCACTCCCGCAGTTTTAAGCCGGAATGAAGCGGGCTTAAAATTAACTTTCCACCAACCGCAAAAAGCAGCTACCCCCGGGCAATTCGGGGTATTTTATCAAGATGAGGTCTGTCTTGGCGGGGGAAGAATTGTAGAAACCCGCTAACCATCTTCATTAAGCAGCTCTTTAAATTGCGCTTTTATTCCGGTCTCATCGTTTTGCTCCACCATTTGACGGAATTTCTCCAAACCTGCCTGAAACTTTACTTCACTAAACTTGAAACCTTCCAGGCGATAAATTTTATCTATCGGGGTAGGGAAGGAGCTTTCCCCCAGGTTGATCAGTTCTTCGTGCAGTTTTTCTCCGGGTCTTATCCCGGTAAATTGAATGGCGATATCTTTCTCCGGCTCGAATCCGGAAAGCCGGATGATGTTTTTAGCCAAATCCAGAATTTTTACCGTGTGCCCCATGTCTAAAATATAAATATTAACTCCGGGATTTTCCCGGCTTAAAGCCCCGGCCTGAATTACCAGTTCTACCGCTTCGGGAATGGTCATAAAAAAGCGGGTCATTTCCGGGTGGGTTACAGTAACCGGACCGCCCAGGGCGATTTGCCTTTTAAAAGTGGGGATCACGCTTCCCCTTGAGGACAACACGTTGCCGAAGCGCACCGCGGCAAAACGGGTTTGGGATTTTCGCCCATAAAGGGAAAGCAGCATTTCGGCCAGACACTTGGAGCTTCCCATGATGCTGGTTGGCTTCACTGCTTTATCGGTGGATAGCAGCACGAAATTCTCTACGCCATATTTGTCAGAAAGTTCAATCAGGTTTTTACTGCCAAAAACATTGACCGATACTGCTTCCGGCACGTTCTCTTCCATCAGCGGCACGTGCTTGTGAGCCGCCGCGTGAAATACCAACTGGGGGCGGTAAGTTTTAAAAAGATATTCCATCCTGGAGTAATCCCTGATATCGGCAATAAATTTAATTAGCTGAGTAGCTGGGCTGAGAGCTGAAAGTTCAATCGCAATTTCATGGATGCTGTTTTCACCCCGACCCAGGAGTATCAAGGTTTTAGGTGCGAATTTCAGCACCTGGCGGCAGATCTCCGAACCGATTGAGCCTCCGGCTCCCGAGACTAGAACCGTTTTGCCCTGGATGAAGTCTTTGATCCCTTTTAAATCAAGCTGGACCTCGTCTCTCTCCAGGAGATCGGCGATGTCCAAATCCCGTAAGCCGCTAACCTTGATTCTGCCCCTGACTAGTTCTTCCAGGGCCGGAACCACTTTAATTTCCACCTGGGTTTTTTGGCAGATTTCCACCACTTTTCGGATCAAAGGGGGGGAGGGGTAAGCCACGATAACTTCGCTGATTTGTAGTTTTTCGATTAATTGGGGCAGATCGGAAGTTTTCCCCAACACCTTGTAACCCCGAATGCTGATCTTGCTCTTGTCCGGGTCGTCATCAACCAGTCCGATGATTTGAAAGGCTAACTCCGGCTGGCGGGAGAATTCCCTCAAAACCGCTTCCCCTTCATCTCCGGCTCCTACCAGCAAAGCCCGCTTGCGAAGCTGCCCGCGAACCAATATGGGACGTTCGCTTAAGATTCTTAAGCCGAAACGGGAAATCGCAATCAGCAGCAAAGAGAGCATCCAGGCAATTACGAACACGCTGCGAGGGGGGTATAAAAAAGGCCAGGAATAGATTACAGCGATGATGAAGGGCAGGTAAGCCAGACTGCCCGCTTCAAAAATCGTGATGGCTTCGGAAATTCCCGCATAACGCCAGAGCTTCTTATATAAACCGAAGAAGTAAAAAACCATTACCCCGAAGGCAGCCATCGACAAAAACAGCCAGATGTAATTGTCTACGTAATGGCGGGGAAAATTGCCTTCAAAACGAATCAAAATGGCTAACCCGATGGCCAGCAATAAAGCCGTAAAGTCATAGATTCCCAGCAGGATTTTGTTTCTAATCAGCATGCCGGCTGATTTCTTCCCGGTTATGATAAATTCGTTCAACGGCTTCTACTACTTTGTCCAGGTCGGAAGCCTCCATACCGGTAAAAAACGGCAGGCACAGGACATTATTACTTATTCTTTCGGTTTGCTCCAGTTCCAGGTTAGTTCGCCGGTAAACTTTTTGCAGGTGGCCGGGAGGAGCGAAATATGCCTTGGCGGAAATTCCTTCCGGATAAAGAACTTTTTGCAAGAGATCGCGGGACAGGCCGAATTTTTTCCGGTCAATCAAAATCGCGAAATCTTTATATGAGCTGCGACAGTTTTTGCAAATTTTCTGAAAATCGATTCCGGGAATCCGGCTTAACCCGGCGATATATCGTTCAGCCAGCTGGTTTCTCATTTCGGACTGTTGATCCAGGGTTTTAAGTCCTTCTATCCCCAAAACCGCCTGAAATTCCGTCATTCGGGCGTTCAAGCCCGCCACAGCGCAGTCGTAATCTCCAGCGTTGCCGTATTCCCGAAGAATTCTTAGTTCACGGGCGGTCTTTTCGTCGCGGCAAGTCACGACTCCACCTTCACCGGTAACCAGTAATTTGGTGGCGGAACTGGAAAAGACTTCTCCTTCTCCGAAGGAGCCGGGTTTATGGCCATGATAGAGGGCGCCGAAACCGTGGGCGGCGTCGAACATCAAAACCAGGTGGTTTTTTTTAGCCAGCTCGGTGAGTCCTTCGATGTCGGGCGGGTTACCGAATAGGTAGGTCACTAAAATACCCGAAGTTTGGGGAGTGACGGCGTTTTGGGCGGCTTTCAAAGAAATCGTGAAAGTATCGGGCTCGCAGTCCACAAAAACCGGTTTTATTCCGTTCCAAACCAGGGAATGAAAGGTCGCAAAAAACGAAAAGCTGGGGACGATTACTTCGCCTTTCAACCCCAGGGCTTTAGCCAAAAGAATCAGCCCCATGGTGCAACTGCTGACAGCTATGGCATGAGGAACCTGGAGATAAGTTGCTAAATCCTGCTCGTATTCTTCCAGGTACTTACCCTTGGTCAGCATTCCGCTTGCCATTATTTCTCGAAAATGTTCCTCGACTTGCCCATAAGCTGGTAAGTACGGTTTAGCAAAGGGCAGGGCAGGCGAAAAAATCGGGGTTCCTCCAAGAATGGCTGGTTTCATATTAAACTTCCTCAACTTGTTTGATAATTTTAGCCGGTACTCCCACCACCGTGGCGTAATCCGGCACATCTCTGGTTACCACGGCTCCGGCTCCCGCTACGACAAAATTGCCGATGTTCTTTCCGGGGAGGACCGTGCTGCCGATACCCACCAGAGTTTGCTCTCCCACGGTAACCCCTCCTCCCAGGGCGCAATGGGGTGCGATATGGGTGTGGTTGGCGATTCGGCAATCGTGGTCAACCCCGGCCAGGGTATTGATAATGCAGTTTACGCCGATTTTAGAGTCGACATTGATTACCACTCCTGGCAGGACTAGCGTGCCGGCTCCGATTTTTACCGTTTCGTGAACCACCGCCGAAGGATGAATCGCGGTAATCAGGGTAAAACCGGCATCTAGAAATTGCTGAAAAATCGCTTTGCGGATTTGGTTATCCCCCAAGGCGATAATGGCGCTTTGCTTAGGCAATTTTAAAATCAATTCTTTCCCCCCCAGAACTTTTACTCCCAGGATTTTCTTCCCCCAGAGGGTTTCCCGGTCATCCAGAAAACCTGAGACCTGATATCCGGCCGCGGTTAATACCTGAAAAGTTACCTTGCCGTGCCCCCCGGCTCCATAGATGATTACCGGTATGGTTTCATTCATTTCGGGACCTCGGTCGTTTGAACGGATTTTTCTTCGGCGATTTTTCCGCCTTCCCCATAAACCCCTTCACCTCCGGCAATCAGGCCGAAAGTCTGGGCGATGATATCTAAATCCAGCCAGAAACTATAACGGTCAATATATGCAATATCGTATTTGATTCTCTGTTCCCAGGGAATCTGGTTGCGGCCCTTGACCTGGGCCAGTCCGGTCATTCCCGGCTTAACCAGCAGCCTTCTCATTTGTTCCGGGGTGTATTTGTCCACCTGATAACGGAGAGTGGGCCGGGGCCCGACAATACTCATATTCCCCCCAAAAACGTTAAATAACTGAGGCAGTTCATCCAGGCAGAAACGGCGAAGAAATTTTCCGACTCCGGTAATGCGGTTGTCGGTTTCTCCTACTTGAATACCCATCTTTTCCGCTCCCACTACCATGGTGCGGAATTTCATCATATCGAAATCCTGGTTATCCTTACCGACTCGCTTCTGGTAGAAGAATAGCGGCCCGGGAGAAGAAATTTTGATGGCCAGTATAACCCCGATGATGATGGGGGATAATATCAAAATTGATCCCGCCGACCACAAAATATCGAAAACTCGCTTAACCAGAGCTTGAAAGCCGGTCAATCCATCAGGTTTACTCAAAATAAATTCCTCCAACTAGATTATTTGCTTCAAACCCGCCTTTTTCCTCTCCGGCAGGATAAACTCGTCCTTAACGAAAAAATCTATAGCTATGATGAATCGTCCATTAATGGCAGCGACTTTGGCATTGGGGCTGGGGATTTGGCTGGGTAAATACTGGCAGATTTCCCCTGTGTTTTTGGTAATAGGTTGGCTGGCGGTGTTTCTTATTTTCTCCCTGGCTATCAAAAGATTTGAGGCTTTGGCTTTGTCCTGCTTATTGCTGGGTTTTTTCGGGCTGGGTAATTTTATCTATGGACAAAAAAATCTAAAAATTCAGCAAAATCCCTGGAAGGTTTATTTCAATCAATTAGTTTCATTAGAGGGAGAGGTCAGCGGATTTCCCTATTTTAAAAATGAAAATCAGATTTTCATTTTTAAAGCAGATCGTCTGCTGTTAAAAAGCGGAAAAGAAATTCCGGTTGACGCTCAGGTTCAGGTAAGAATGGAAAGTACCCCGCAATTACCAGGGATACTCTGGGGAGAAAGACTGAAAATTTGCGGCGAATTGCTGGAACCATGGGGATTAACCAATCCCAAAGGGTTTGATTACCGCAGGTATCTGGCCCTGCAGGGCATTAAAGCGGTGGTATCAATTAAAACTTCCGATAATTTAGAAATTTTATCCCAAGGGTTTTCCTGGAAACTTTTTCTAGCCAGGCTTAGGGAAAAATTTCTCGGTTCTTTGGATCAGGGATTCTCGGATGAAGTTCGCGGGGTACTGCTGGGTATCGTTTTAGGAGAAACCCATAAAATTACCCCGGAAATTTACCAGGCTTTTCGGGAATCAGGAACTTTGCATGTATTAGCCGCCAGCGGCAGCAATGTGGCGGTATTTACGGCTTTTGTCTTTTTGATATTTGGACTGCTGGGTTTTTCCACTCCCGTAAGGGCCCTGTTGGCGATCTCGGCCTCGCCGATTTATGCTTTCCTGGCGGCTTTTTCCCCCTCGGTAGTGAGGGCTGCGATCATGGCTTCCTTTGCTTTGTTGGCGGTTTACCTGGAACGGGAAGATGATATTTTAAACCTGCTTTTTTTATCGGCCTTTCTTATTTTAATAAATAATCCCTTGACTCTTTATGATGTCAGTTTTCAGATGTCGTTTTTGTGCGTGCTGGGGATTTTTTGGCTTTATCCTCTGCTGGCGGAACCCTTCAAAAAACCGGTCCAGGAATGGAGCAAAAAACTTCCGGTTTTTATGCGGGGGTTTCCAGGTTTTATCCTTGACGCAACAGTAATATCTTTATCCGCTCAGTTGATGTTGATTCCGGTGTTATCCAATTATTTTCACCAGATTTCCCTGATTGGCTTTTTAGCCAATTTATTGATTGTGCCGTTATCGGGAGTGCTGATGGTCGGCGGGGTAATTCAAGCCGTGTTAGGTCTGATTAGCCATTATTTAGCTTGGCCCCTGATGGTGGTAAACTGGGTTTTGGTCAAGACCTTGCTGGGGCTGGTTGACTTCTTTCATAAAATTCCGGGAGCGTTTATCTGGGTCGCTGCCTTTTCAATTTGGGGATTTTTGTTCTATTACGGCTTGTTGTATTTTTTGAGCGGTTTTTTCATCAAAAAATCCTCTGGTTTTCAATACCTCATGGCAGGATTTTTATTGCTTTGCCTGGTTTTAAACCAGGTATATGCAGGCCCCACAAATCCTCGGATGACTTTCTTTGATTTAGGCAAAGGAAAAGCAATTTGGCTCAGCTTGCCCGGAGGTCAGAATTGGCTGTTTGACAGCGGAGCCTATGATTACGAGGGTTCGCAGCTTCCCGGCATTTTGTTGGCCAATGGGGTAAGCAAGATCGATGCTTTTTATATTACCTCTGCTCACCCATATTGCACCGGTTCAGCACTTTCCCTGCTGGAAAAAATCAAAGTGAAAAATTTATATTGGGCTAAAACGCGAGCTAATTTCTTTTTAGACCCGATTGAGAAATCAGCAATTAGGCGAAAGGTAGTAATTCATAATTTATCCCTCGGCCAGGTTTTGACCTCCCCTAATCTTAAGCTTAAAGTGATGGAGGTTATTCCGCAGGCAGCCGACCTTACTTTGAGCCTGGAAATAAAAGACCGTAAGATTCTGCTTCTGGGAGAATCTTGTTCTTTCGAATGGTTAATGAGAGATGCTAAATATAATGCGGTTTATTATCGCAGGAAAGCAAAACCGGATGGTTTGTGTCACCAGATTGAGCCCGAATTGATGATTATTGATCCATCGATGAGTCGAATTCAAGGCGCAAAAATTTATTTAATAAGTCGGGAGGGGGCAATAACCCTGGAATTTCTAGAAAAAAAACTCAATATTATAAAGGAAAAACAGCAGGAAGAAATTCCTTCAAAATAGAAATCGAAAATATTATGAAAAAAGCCAAAAATCTCAGCCATAAAAAACTTATTTCCGAACTGCAAGAACTGTATAATACGTTAGAAACCATGAAAAAATCCAATCAGCCCAGGGAACAAATGCTGGAAATCAGCAGTAAGATTCAGATAATTTTAAGATCTTTGCTTGAAGACATAGTTCACGACTAGGAGCCGGTTAAATTGGAAATAGATTTCCCCAAAGTTTGCGCAACCTGTAAGCATTTGTTATTGAAGAATACCGGGCGGGAATTCGACCAGATTGCGGATACTGAATACAATGTATTTTCCTGTGCGGTTTTGGGCTGGGAAACTAAGGAATATCATTTAATGAAACCGGTGGGGGATGTGTTTGCCGCCGAAAGAAAGCATCAGGAATGTCCTTCCTGGGAAAAGTGGGAAGAAAACCCCCCTGATTCTCAATGGGGTGAATGGAGTATGAATTGAATGGGGTTATCCAAGATGAAAATTGGAATTGATTTGGGTTCAGATAATATCAAGGCTGTCATTCTGAAGGATGGGGAAATGCGTTGCCTGGGACCGGTTCAAATCAGCGGACGTCCCTTGGCGAAATTAAATGAAGTCCTTCAGGGGCTGGGCCGCGAATTGGGCAAGGGAGAAATTTTTCTGGCTTTTACCGGGTCCGGGGGGAGAAAAATGGCCGAGCTTTTAAATGTTTCCTATTGTGAAGAATCTCAGAGTCTGGCTCGGGCTTTTCAGCAGTTTGCTCCCGAAGTCAAGCATATTGTGGAAATCGGGGCCGAAAGCCAGAAGTATATATCTTTATGTCGGGATGAAAAAACCCAAAATTTAATGGTAGAAGATATTTCTACCGGAGGAAAATGCGCCGGGGGCACCGGTTCCTTCTTGGAACATATGTGCAAGAGACTGAAATTTGACGACATGGATCAATTCGTCAAGGCCGCCTGCTCGGTAGACGCTCCAGCTGCTATTTCCGGCCGTTGCGCGGTGTTTGCCGAATCGGATATAGTCCATCATTATCAGAAGGGAACATCCAAAGAAAGAATCGTAGCTGGCCTGCACCAGGCATTAGCCAGAAATTATCGTTCCTTGATTTTAAAAAGCGGTTCCCCGGAAGGACAGGTGGCTTTTATCGGTGGGGTGGCCAAGAATCAAGCGGCGGTGGATCATTTAATTAAAGAATTGAATTTAAAAGAAGGTCAATTGGTAGTCCCCCCGCTGGGACAGTTTTTGGGAGCCGCCGGTTCAGCCCTGCTTGCCGACCAGCCGGTTAAAATGGAAGAGCTATTGAGTGGGGTCAATGAAAAACTAGCTGTTCCTTTTTCTTATGAAAATACCACTCCCCTCACACTATGCAAGTCCGGGATGCTCCCTCCTCCAAAATTTAAGCTGGAAGGGTTGGATGTTTCCATCGCATCTTTGGGAGTGGACATCGGCTCGGTATCAACCAAGGCGGCCCTGATTACCAGGATCGATGATCAATGTGTGCTGCTGGCCAGCCATTACCGTCGAACCGAGGGGAATCCGGTGGAAGCCGTAAAAAAAACCATCGAGGAAATTGCCCGGCAAATTGAAGAAAAGGGCTATAAATTTAAACGCATTGTAGCCGCTACCACCGGTTCGGGACGCTACCTGACCGGCCATTTTATCGGGGCCGATTTGATTAAAGATGAAATTACCGCTCAAGCAGCCGGGATTACGGCCTTTGTCAAGGAAAGCGATTTGAGCGTGATCGAAATCGGGGGGCAGGACTCTAAATTTATCCAGTTGAAAGACGGAGTTATTACCGATTTTGAGATGAATTGGGCTTGCGCGGCGGGAACCGGTGCCCTGATTGAAAAACATTCTAAAAACTTGGACATTAAGGTGGAGAATTTCGGCGGCTACGCTTTAAAGGGAGAAGCCCCGCCGATCATTAATTCCAATTGTGCGGTATTCGCGGAAGGAGCCTTGAATTATTTTCAGCAGAATAACCTATCGCTGGAGAATTTATGTGCCGGAGCCTGTATCGCCTCAGCCCGCAACTATATCGCCAAAGTATTGAGAAATCGTGCTCTCTCGGAAAAAATTGCTTTTCAGGGAGCGGTGGCCTTTAATCAGGGACTGGTCGGAGCGTTTGAAACACTTTTAAACCGGGAAATCATTGTTCCCCCATATCCTCATCTAACAGGGGCGGTTGGGTGCGCCAGCCTGGCCCTGGAAAAAATGGAGCATTCCAAAGATAGCTGCAAATTTCGCGGCTTTGTTGAAATTTTAAATTCCCAGTACCAGTTAAAAACCTTTGTCTGTAAACTTTGCAGTAACGAGTGCCAGGTTAATTGCTTTACGGTGGGCAAGGATCATTTTTATCAGGGTGATCGTTGTGATCGCTACAGCGCCGGAACCCAAAAGCAACCGGAAAACCAGCTGCCCGATTTGTTCAAGGAGAGAGAGGACCTTCTGCAAAACATTTATAAGCCGACACCTCGATATGGGGTTCCCAAGGTCGGGATACCCAGGGGTTGGCTGTTCAGCGATTATTACCCATTTTTTGCGGCTTTCTTTAGCGAATTGGGTTTCGAGGTTATTCCCGGCAAGCATACCAATAAAAAGATCATAAAAAAGGGAGTGGAAGTTACGGTTGCGGAGCCTTGTTTTCCCATCAAGGTTTTGCACGGTCAGGTGGCGGAACTTCTGGAGCATAAACTGGATTTTCTGTTCCTGCCTGCCGTGATCAATACCGATGAAGCCTACGGCAATTTCGCCGATTTTGTTAGCTGCCCATATATTCAGTCTGCTCCGGATGTGCTCCAGGGAGCGTTAAAACTTAACGAAAAGGTTAAATTTCTTCATCCGGTCTTATTTTTTGAGAGAGGTCTCAAACATTTGAACCGGGTTTTCAAAACTTTAAGCAAGGACTTGGGAAAATCTCCCCAGGAAGTTAACAAGGCATTAAAAATAGCGTATAAAGTGCATCAGGAATTTAAAACCGCCTTGCAACAGCGGGGCAGAGAAGTTCTGGAACAAGTGAGTAAGGAGCACCCTGCTTTCGTGGTGATTGCGCGGCCTTATGCTCTGTATGATCCGGCGGTCAATATGGACATTAACAAGAAAATTCGCAACGAAGGCTACTTGGCGTTGCCTTTTGATATGCTGCCCCTTAAAGATCACGATGTTTCGGATGTATGGACCAATCTTTATTCGGTTCAGGGGCAGAAAAAGATTTCCGCCGCTCGTTTGATTAAGCAGGTGCCTAATCTTTACGCCTTGGTGCTGACTTATTTCGGCTGCGGTCCTGACGCTTTCTTGGATCAAATTTTTCAAGCCGAGTTGGGAAATCAATATTTGACCATTCAGGTTGACGAGCATACTTCGGATACCGGGATTATTACCCGGATTCAGGCTTTCTTGAATTCGGCTCACCACGTGAAAAAAAGCATAGAAAAAGTGGCTATGAAAATGGTGGATACTCCGCTTGGCAAAGCCCGGGGAAAAACCATCTGGATACCCTATCTGTCGGAAGCCGCTAAGGTTATGGCGGCCATCTTGCAGGGCCACGGGATAGATGCGAAGGTTTTGCCCCGCTCTCCTGATTCCGGTCTGGCTTTGACTCGAAGCTATATTTGTGGGGATGTTTGCCTGCCCATGCTTTATACCACGGAAGATATGCTACAGCGGGCTGTTTCACCGGATTTCGACCCGGAAAAGGAAGCTTTCTTTCAGGGTAAGTCAGCCGGGCCCTGTCGCTATGGCATGTATTTTATGCTCGAGAAAATGATCTTAAGTTCCATTAAAGGGGAAGTGGACTTGACCGCGGTGGGAAACAAAGATCTGCATGGGGGGCTTGGAACTTTCTTTGCCTTGGTGACTTGGGATGCCTTTGTGGCATATGATTTGCTTGAGAAGATGTTGCTGCATACCCGGGCTTATGAAGTTGTCCCCGGAAGCGCTGAACAAGTGTTTGACCGCTACAACCAGAAACTTTGCTCTCTAATGCTGGATCCACAAAATTTATTGTTAAAGAAGTTAGAGCAGCTAAAGGTATTTTTTACCTCAGAGCATTTGGAAAAATATACCGGTTTACTCAAGCGCGCTCAGGCTGAGTTCTCGGCTCTGGTACAAGCTCATGGAAGCAAGCCTCTGGTTGGGGTGGTGGGAGAATTTTTTGTCCGCCTGCACGCTCCCTCCAATCAGGATCTGATCAAAACTTTGGAAAGTTTGGGACTGGAAGTCTGGCTGGCTCCGATGACTGAATTTTTCGGCTATTCCAACTACAGCAGTTATGTGCAAGCCCAGGAGCGCTTTCGCGACACCGGAAACCTCAAATATTTGCTGCTCGCCGAACAGCGAAAGTTTTTGGATAAACTGGCCCAACGGGATGAGCATATTTTATATGAAGCTTGTCTTCCTTACTTGAAGGAAATGCCGGAAATTACTCCCAAAGAAGTGATTGACTTGGGCAGCCGCTACATTACTCCCTTATTCGGCGGGGAGGCGATCGTTTCATTAGGCAAAGCCGATGATTTTGCTCTGAGAGGCTTGCACGGAATAGTTTCAGCCGGGCCTTTCAACTGCATGCCCAGCATGATTGTTTCGGCGCTCTCCAGGGATTTGCGCAAGAGGCACAACAATATTCCGTTTTTAAATATCGATTATGACGGTTTTGAAGAATTAAGTCGGGAACATCGAATTTCTTTATTCGCCGCCCAGGTAAGAGATCGCTTCCGGTTAAACAATTAGAAGATTTGGGCTTTTCTCTGTTCTACCATTTGTTGCTGAACCGGAGTTAAATATTCATGCAAGGTCAGATACGTATTAACCCGGCGGATTTTTCGGATCCGGTCTTTTTTGCAATCTGGGCATTTGCCATCACTTGAGACAATAGAACCGCATTCGATGCATTCATCGAGCGGAAAACTAATTCCACCATAACCGATGCCTTTTTCCGCCATTCTCAAGATCACGGCTTTGACTTTTTCGGCTTGGGGCAAGCCCTCGAATTGAACAAAAGTGTAATGTCCCCCCAGAGTCAAGGGATGAAAAGGAGCCTCCATTTCCAGTTTTTGCTCCCAATGAATGGCTTGTTCACCGTTCAATTGACATGAGTTGCTGTAATATTCCCGGTCGTTGATGCCCGGGATGATTCCCAGGTTATGCTGATCCAGAGTCGCAAAGCGTCCAAGCAGGCTTTCTCCGGCCCCGGACTCCAGGACAAAATTAAGATTGTGGGTTTGAGAAAATTCTTCGGTTTTGCTTTTTAGGAACTCCACGATTTTTATCGCCTGTTTATGGAACATTTCCTGAGTCAATTCTTCAGGAGGGAAAATAATTTTCAAGGCTTCGTTCAGCCCCCAAAAACCGATTGCCAAAGTGCCGTTTTTTAAGGCAGGGGAGATTTCGCTTTCCGGGGTCAAGTGTTCCGAACCCAGGTAAAGCTTTTCGCCCATAATGAAAGGTAGTTCCCCGGCTTTTAAATGGGAAAGAATTTCGTAACGGTGAATCAGCACGCTTTCGGCTAGGTTTAAGATTCTTTCCAGTTCCTGGAAGAATGAGGCCAGTTTAACTTCTTTTCTCCCAATGCGGACTTTTAAGGCGGTCCGGGCTAAATTGACAGTAACCAGGGCCAAATTGCCCCGACTCGTAGAGGTTTCCATTCCGGCCAGATTTCCATAGACCCGGCAGCCATCGGCGAAATACGCCACTTGTTTATCCCGGTTAAACGGGGCGTCCATGAAGGCAAAGGTAGGGTTCATTCGGCGGGCGGCTACCCGGGTGGCATATTCCAGCAAGTCATGGTTGGGATCATGCTCTTCTAAATTTACGCCTTTTTTTACTTGGAAAATGACTTGAGGGAAAAGTGGAGTTTCACCCTTGCCCAGTCCCTGTTCCAGGGCTTTCAGTAGAGAATGCGTGATTAGTCGCCCCCAGGGGGTAGTGTCCAAACCCAGGTTGATACAGGAAAGCGGCACTTGAGCCGCCACTCTGGAATACATCGAGTTCAAGTTATAAACCAGCCCTTCCATGGCTTGTTCCACCTCTTTATGGTCAAGAGGAAAAGCTTTTCGGGTGGCGTAATCGGCCACTTCCCGATCGAAATCTGGATAGCTTTGAGCACCGAACATGTCGGTCTGGCAGCACTGCAAGATAATCGCTGCCAGGGAAGTCAGGCTGCCGATTCTTTTGGGCGGGCGAATAAAGCCGTATCCGGCGAAGAATCCTTTTTCCAGCAGAGTTCCCAGGGGAATTTGAAAATTGGCCAGAGTTTTTCCGTAATAATCCAGGTCATGAATATGAATTTCGCCCCGATTATGCGCTTCGGCATATTGTGAAGGGATAAGTCTGGATAAGTAAAAATTACGACTGGCGGCGGAAGCGATTTTAGTCATTTTAGCGCTGGGAGAGTTCAGGTTGAAAGAAGCTTCGTCCCCATGCTCCATCAAGATTTTTTCTACCGTGTCCATTAAGACCGATTTTCCTTCTCGGATAGTGGTTCTCATATGGCGGTATATGATATAGGAACGGGCGGCTTCAGAATAACCCTGATTCAGTAAGACCGTTTCCACGATATCTTGAATTTCTTCCACTTGGGGTACGGTTCCCCGCACGGCTTTTTTCATTTCGTCAACGACTAGATCGGCCAACCGTTCAACCAGATCCGGGTCATTAATCCCGATGGCTTGAAAAGAATGGTCTATCGCTTGAAAAATCTTGGCTTTGTCCATTTTAACCAAACGCCCATCGCGTTTTCGAATAATCGGGAAGGAAGACATTACTTCTGACATAAAAACCTCCTTAACTCTGGCTTTTTTTCTTTCTCTCTGCTCTTTACAATTCCTCCCTGCTGTGTGATAATATAATTAAATAAACTTTCAGAGGGAGGTAGCGTTTATGGGAAACTTTATTGAACCTATCAAAGCTATGATGGGACAGGTATCGATGGATAAGGTCATTCCTCCTTATATGAGCAATTCCCAAGCTCAAATGCTTCTTGGGGTTCCTGACAGCACCATGAAGCAAATCAATTCTCAAACCGGAAACATGGCTCCCACCTTGGAAAAAGATTTGGGTAAGCTGGGTGCAACTACCGGCGGCATCAATAATTCCACGATGTTTAAAGAAATTCAGCAGACCCTGGAAAAATTATTCTCTTCCTATCAAGGGTTTTTGGGAGGTACCGGGACCACTTCCGGGACAAGTTCTACTACCGGTAAGTAGAAACTGATTTAAACGGTAAAAACAGGAATAAAGATTTTAGTTCCTATAGACTCAAATCTTTATTCCTGTTCTATTTTTACCAACCGGTATTCAAAGTTCAGTTTCGGAAGGTTACAGCGGGAAATAACTCGGAATTTCAGCCCCCGGATATGCGAGTAATAATCATCGGAGCTTAACAGGCGGGTTAAATCCCCGTAATCTTCTTCCCTGGGATGAGCGTAAACAAGGTATTGATAATCGCTTAATTGTTTCTGGGGGGATATTATAACATTAGCTTTCCCCAAGTGGCTGAACAAAACAAAATTGTAATAGGGGATATTTTTTTCGGTATCGAAACAAAGCCGGGAAACTAGAATTTTTTCACGTTTTTTGGGTAAAATCGCCAGAAATTTTTCCAAGTTTTTGAGGTTTATTTCAGGCTCAATTTTGCGTTGAGCCAGTTGCCCCCCAGGAGGATTAAAAAAGGCTAAAAGGGGATTTTTAGAGTAAGATTGGGGAGAAATCAACCAGCCGGTTAAAGCGTAAAAAAATCCCAGCAATACCAATCCCAGGATGGGGATAATTTTGGCTTTTCCCAGGGAATTGAACCAGAAAACTGCCAGGGGAGCCGCCAGAGCCAGCCAAAGCAACAGGTAGCGGTCTTTTTTACTAGGCAGAAAAAATAACGACAAGATGGCGGTTATAAAAACCATTAAATAAATTTTGCCTTGCGGCCTTTCCTTAAATTTAAAAAGAAAAAGCAAAACTCCTGCCAGCAGCATTCCCAGATACCCCCAGTATAAACTTTGGTGCTGAAGGAGAGTCCAATAAAATCCGAAGAAAGGCCATTCAAGGGTTGAGCGCCCTATGCCGAATTCAAATAGCATCCCGTTCATCAGGGCGAATTCGGGGTGAAAATAGATCCAGCCATTGAGCCAGTAAACTACTGCCAGGGCCAGAATAAAGTTCAACCAGGGTTTCCGCCCGGTAGTTTCGACCTGTTTCTTGCGGTCGGCAATTTCAGTTAATCCTTTCATCACCAGCCAGAAAATCCAGCCCTCCAGCAGGTTGAGCGCCCAAAATCCCCAGGAAAACAAAAGGTCGCCCGGAACCTTGGGGTGAGGATACCAGTAAGCGATCTTAATAAACAGCCAGATCATCCCTCCGGGCAGTAGAAAACTTGAAATTTTCAGCCAGGGGGTTTTAAAGTAGTTAAAAGACAGGGTTATCCAGTAAAAGAGTACGATCCCCAGCAATTGATAACCCACCCACCAGCGCAACAACATGCCTAAACCCAATGCCAGCCCAAACCAGAGCGAAAATCTACGGTCTTTGAAATTATCCGATTTGAGCAGGCAATATACCGTTAAAATCCCTAATGCGGCCGAAGGCAGGTCGGGACGGAACTGGCAGGAGTACCACAGCACCAAAGGAGCGGTTAAGTAATAAAAAATCGCCAGGTATCCGGTAAGAGGAGAAAATAATAATTTTCCGATGCCGAATAAGCCGAAGATCAAGATTAACCAATAAGGAATCTGACTCAGCACCCCGCTCAAGAGATTCGGGGGTAAAACCAAATAGACCACCGCTGCGGTCTGATAGAGCAGGGGAGGGTAGAAACGGTCGCGGCCCAAGAAATAGGGAATTTCTCCCGCGGTAAGATCTTTATAAGTGGTAATGCTTTTAATCAGGTGCACCACTCCGTCTTCATAGGGCAGGGTATGGGTCACTTGCAAAAAAGCCGCTACCAGTAGGATTTGCAAAAGCAAGAATCCCAGCAAGATTATCAGTTCGGTAGAGGGGCGGTTAAAAAATCGCCTTAATTTATCCTTCATAAAGGCCTTAAGATTTTTTCCGGCGTTTTCCCAGCCACCAGAGCAGCAATATGATCGGCACCCAGATCAGCGCATAAGTCAAGATCCAGATAACCAGATAGGAAAACGCCCGCAAGGTTCCGGTTACGCTCTGCCAAGCCCGCATAAACACGTATTTGGGCTGCCAACGATTGGCGGGCGGTATGGGAAGCATTTCTTCGGATAAGGCCAATTGTATGGCAATACTGGAAAATTGTGAACTTTTTTCCAGATACTCCATCCGTCCCTTGGTTCTTTCGATTTCTTCCCGGATTTTACTTAATTCATTCAGAACATTCAGCACTTCAGGGATTTTACCCGCCCGGTTCATGATTTTCAATAATTGAGTTTCGGTTACATAATCGTTTCTAAGCCGAGCCTGCAAGTCCACGAATTCTTCGGTCACATCCTGGCCTTGAATTTCTTGACTTACCATCCTTTTGGCCAACCCGGAAAGGTATTTCAAGGCGGAATCAAAGTCCTGGGCCGGGATTCTAACGGTAATATCGGCGTGGGGGATGTTGGTTTGCTGGGAAACATTAGAGCTTACCACCCAGCCTTGATTTTTATTAACGTAGTCGCTGATCTGCTTGATGGTTTGCGGCAGGTTATCCACCACCAGGTTTAAACCGGCATTTTTAATCACTAACCGGGATTGAGGTAAAGTTGATCCACTTTGCGGAGCGGGAGACCTGGGTGCAATTTCCTTGTCATAGGATTCTTGAGCCATTTCCGCGCCGGTTTGCACTCTCAGGTTATCGCCGGCTGCAGAATAATTAGCGATGCTGCGATTGACCAGTCTGGAACGGCAAAATCTAGGAACCAGAACGGAGGCTAGAAAGAAAACCACTAATAAGACAATTACACTCTGCCAAGCAACCTGCCAGAATTTTTTCATAAACTTCCCCTCCTGAAAAATTATTAACGCTTGAATTATACCATATTTTTTTTAAAGGAATTAATCCCGTATTTTGCGAAAATAGTGCTATGAATAATTATCGCATTTTAGTCATCAACCCTGGCTCCACCTCAACCAAACTGGCGGTTTTTGAAAACGAAAAGGCGATTTGGAAAAAAACCGTCCGCCATTCCTCCGAGGAACTGGCTCGTTTTGCCAAAGTGGTTGATCAGTATGAATACCGCCGGGAACTCTTGCTAAAGGAATTGGCCGGAGAAGGGATAGATTTATCCAATTTATCCGCAGTGGTGGGCCGGGGAGGCTTGCTTAAACCACTGGACGGGGGCACTTATCTGGTGGATGATGCGATTTTGGAAGATTTAAAATATGCTCAGGAACACGCTTCCAACCTGGGGGCATTGTTGGCTAAAGGGATTGCCGATCAGCACGGAATTCCAGCTTTCATCGTGGACCCGGTCTGTGTGGATGAAATGGAAGAAGTCGCTCGGATTACCGGTTTCCCTGAAATCAGCCGCAAATCCATATTTCACGCCCTCAATGTCAAAGCGGTAGCCCGGTTGGCAGCTCAGCAGTCAGGCAAAAAATTGCAAGATTGCAATTTTATCGTGGTTCACCTGGGCGGGGGCATCACTATCAATGCCCTCCAAGGCGGGCGAGCCGTGGATGTTTGTCACGGCCTGGAGGAAGGGCCTATGACCCCTGAACGCTCGGGTTCCTTGCCGATGCTGCAGTTTTTAGAGCTTTGCTTTTCTGGAAAATATACTAAGGAGCAGTTAAAACAAAGGCTGGTTGGAAAGGGCGGGCTGGTAGCGCACCTGGGCACCAACGACGCCGACCTGGTGGAACGCCGGGCTTTGGCCGGAGAACCGCTCCCCAAGCTTTTATATGAAGCTATGGCATACCAGATCGCCAAGTTTATCGGATCTCAGGCTACGGTGCTAAAAGGCCGGGTGGACGCCATCATCATGACCGGCGGTCTGGCTAATTCCGTTCCCCTGATGGACTGGGTCAGGGAAAGAGTAGAATTTATCGCCCCCGTGCTGAGGATCCCAGGTGAAATGGAAATGGAAGCCTTGGCTCAGGGCGCTTTAAGAGTTATCAGCGGAGAGGAGCAAGCCAAGCGATATGGGGAGAAAGTCTTATCCAATACTGGTCATTAATCCCGGATCTACTTCCACCAAACTGGCTTTGTTTGAGGGCAAAAAAGAAATTTGGAAGACCAATCTCAACCATTCCCAAGAAGAACTGGCAAAATGCAAGGATCTAAAAGATCAGTATCCGATGCGTAAGAAAGCCGTGACCGAGGCATTAAAACTGGCCGGAATAGAAATCAAGGACTTATCCGCTATCATCAGCCGGGGTGCGCCTTTAAAGCCATTGCCCGGAGGAACTTATTATATTAACGATGCGATGCTGGATGATTTAGTCAACTTGCGGCTTCAATCCCCTCATATTTCGTTCGTGGGCGGGGTAATCGCGCGAGAATTAGCCAAGGGAACCAGGATTCCGGTGTTTACCGCCGACCCGATTTCAGTAGATGAATATGAACCCCTGGCCCGTTATACAGGTCTGCCGGACATTCAGCGCAAAAGCCTTTGGCACGCGTTGAACTGCCGGGCCGCGGCCCGGATCGCCGCTCAAAAATTAAAGCGGAATTTCAACCAGCTTAATCTTATTTTAGTCCACCTGGGAGGCGGTTTTACCGTGGCGGCTTTAAAAAAAGGAAAGGCTGTCGACTCCGGAAACGCCAACTCCGAAGGGCCGTTTTCTCCGGAAAGAACCGGCGACCTACCCCTGGTGGAATTGATGGAATGGATGGAAAAAAAGCAGCTTTCCCCCAAAGATGTGATAAAAATCGCCACTCGTCAAGGCGGTTTCGTGGCCTATCTCGGTACTTCGGACGGCCGGGAAGTGGAAAAGTTGATTGACCAGGGCGACAAAAGGGCTTTGGAACTTACCCGGGCGATGGCTTATCAGGTAGCTAAGGAAGTCGGGGGGATGGCCTCGGTACTAAAAGGCAAAGTTGACGCCGTGGTAATCACCGGAGGCTTAGCCAAATGGGGCATGCTGGTTAAAGAAATCAAGCAGTATGCCGGATTTATAGCTCCCTTCATCATCGTGCCGGGCGAGGAAGAAATGGAAGCTCTGGCTCTGGCTGCCTTGAGAGTTTTGGAGAAAAAAGAAAAACCCCGCAATTATTGAGGAGAGAGTTATGGAATTAAAAGCTGCCATCGAAGGCCGGAGAAGTATTCGCAGGTATACTCAGGAGGCCATCCCCAAAAAGGACTTGGAAGAAATCATCCGCCTGGCGGCCTTGGCTCCCAGCGCCGGAAACGCCCAGATGTGGCATTTTATTATAATTACCGATCGCGAGAAGATTGCGGAGTTGGCTGGGGCGGTAGCGGGGAAACTGGAGGAATTCGAAAATACTCCTGAAATGGCGGAGTTTTACGAATCTTTTTTGAAAATGCGGCACTTCACCTTGTTGTTCAAGGATGCTCCGGCGTTAATCGCGGTGTTAAGACAGCCTTATCATGGCTCAACTGAGGCGATTCTGGCCCGATCAGGCAAAAGCCGTGAAGAAATTAAGGACATGCGCTCCGGCCCGGATATTCAAAGTATCGGGGCGGCGATTCAGAATTTAATACTCTCAGCCCATGAAATGGGATACGGCACTTGCTGGATGACCGGCCCCCTTTATGCGAAGCCGGAAATGGAAAAGGTGTTGGGGATAAAACTGCCTCAATCCCTTTGTGCTTTGGTTCCTATCGGAAAACCCGCGGAAAACCCCGCCCCCCGGCCCCGCAAACCCTTAAATGAGATCATTACCTGGCTTTAAAGAAAATTAATGAGCAGAAAAGCTAAAATCATTCTGGTGGTAATTTTGGCTTTTTTTACGTTGGTGTTTATTGCCCAGATGTATCGCGATTTTTATTTCCCGCCCGGAGATATGGCCCGCCATTTGGTTCGCAGCTTGTATTTTCATCAGGAGTTAAAGGAGAACTTTTCCCTCTCAACTCTGGCTTACCTTTATTTCTACCAGTTCCCCCAATTTTTTCATCCCCCCCTGGTATATTTTACGACCCAGCCTTTTTATGTCCTGCTGGGAGCTAATCCCCTGGCGGCGAAATTATCTATCGTTCCTTTTATTCTGCTTTTGATTTGGAGTACTTTTCTTCTGGGGCGGGAGCTGGGAAACGAAAAAACCGGCTTATTATCGGTGTTTATTCTGGGAGCTTGCCCGGCGGTTTTATTTTATTTCAATTTTTACTATCTGGATTTGCCTTTAGCCGCCCTGACGGTTTTAAGTTATTACCTGCTCCTGAAAAGCCGAAATTTCAGTTCTCGCGGTTATTCTATGGGCTTCGGCCTGGTAAGCGGGCTGGGGCTTTTGACCAAGTGGAATTTTGTCTTTTACCTGCTGGCGGCTTTTATATTAGCTTTAATTAATTTGCTAAAAAGTCCCGGAGGTGAGAGAAAGCAGAAAATCGGAAATCTGATCCTGGCTTTGCTGGGGATGTTGATTCTGGCTCTTCCCTGGTACTTGGCCCGGGTGGAAGCGGGAATTCGGGCCTATCAAACCTTTCTTCTCCCTTCCGTTGGCCGGGATTTGCCCCATGACCGCCTGGAGCATTGGGTCTTCAATCTTGGCGGGATGCGAGTTTTGCTGCATTGCCCGTATTATTTTTTATACCTGCTGAAATTTCATTTTTTACCTCCGGTTTTTCTTTTAGCCTTGCTGGGGCTGGTTTGGGCTTTCAAGCAGGACAAAACCCGGGAACTGGCCTTGACCTTCCTGCTTGGATTTCTCTTGATTTCTTTGATACCAGGTTATCAGGATCGCTACTTGCTGCCGCTTCTGCCCTTCGCGGCGGTGCTGGCGGTATTTTATTTCGCCGAGGCAAATCCCAAGCTTACCGGCGTAGTTTTTGTTCCTATATTAACCCTCGGGTTGCTTCAAACCATCGGCTGGATGAAACCACTGCCTGTGGTTTTAAGTCGTCTGTCTTACGTTGAAGCTTCTCCTCGTACGGATTTTGCGGGTCAACCGCTTTACGACATGGGAAAGGAAGTAGCCGACCCCTGGAGTTTTCGCATTTGTCTTCCCTTTATCCCGAAACCGGGCTTTACTCAAATTCCTGAATTGTTGGCAAAATTGGGGTCGGAAGGCTCAGTGCTGATGCTTACCGATTTTGACCAACAATGGATGATCAGAACATACGCTGAATTGGAGAATCGCCCATATCTTTACTACACTCCTTTTGCCAATGGATGCCTGGCATTTTCCGACCATAACCCGGGGTTGGAAAAGTTTATCGGGTTGAATAAATTAACTTATAATGCGGTTGTTTGCAAGGAAGGCTGTTATTTTCAAAAAGGTCGAAAAGTTTCCATCAGCCCCGAAGAGCGTTTTTACCTGAAGCTCAACCCAGCATTGACTTATCGGGGGACTTTTCAGCTTTACCCAGGGAAAAAAGTGGTGCTGTTGAAATCCTCTCCTTAAATTTCAGAAGGTTTTAAGCGATTTCAATGCGAAAAATATTAGAGAAGGATAAAGCGAGGTGTAATAATGAAGAAGATTAAATGCTTAATTTTGGTTGGATTGTTTTTGAGTATGTGGGTTCCCCTGTTTTCGGCTCCAGTGGATCAGGGTATAGCGCTCTATAAGCAGGGAAAAGCCCAGGAAGCCGCCACTTACCTGGAAAATCTGTCAAAAAAAGAACCTGCCAATGCCGAAGTCTTGGCTTATTTGGCTTTATCCCTTAATGTCGTAGCGCATAAAATTGATTTTCAAACTCCACAAGGAGCCGATAAATTAAAAAAGCTTTCCCAAAAAGCCGTGGATTACGCGCAAAAGTCCTTAAAAATTAAAAAGAACGCCCCGGCATACAGTGCCCTGGCTCAAAGCTACAGTCACATGGTGGAAGCCGGGGAAATGCCGCAGAAGTTGGTGGATTATATCCGGGAAAACAGCCTGGAGGCCTTGAAATTGAACGATAAAGACGCCCCCGCCATGATTTGTCTTGCTTATATTTATCTCAGAGCTCCCAAGGAATACGGCGGCGAACCTGAGAAAGCCCGGCAGCTGTTGGAGAAAGTCAAAAAATTAGATGGTGAAAACTCTTATTATTTTTTAGGGATGGCTGAATATTACTCGCTGCAAGGCAATAAAATTCAGGCTGAAACCACAGCCCGGCAAGTTTTGAAAATGCCTGAAAATGGAAACCAGTTGAGAGCTAAATTATTTTTGGCAAAATTAACGGACGATAAGTAAACCTTTGATGCCGGAAAGCCGTCAATCTTTAGTTGAGCACCTGTCCGAGTTGAGAGGCCGGATTATTTGGTCTATGCTGGTCTGGGCTCTGGCCAGTGGCTTGATTTATCATTATACCCCGCAGATCTTGATTTTTTTGATCAAGCCTCTGGGCGGAAAACTTTATTTTACCGGCCTGCAGGATGCTTTTCTAGCTTATTTTAAATTGGCATTACTAGGCGGATTTTTTCTGGCGCTGCCGTTTTTTCTCTCCCAGTTATATGCTTTTGTCCGCCCCGGCTTAACCCCCACCGAAAATTGCTGGGCTGTAGTCATTTTGTTTCCCGCCTTTTTCTTGTTTTTGGCGGGAGCGATTTTCGCCCTGCTGGTAATTTTTCCATTTGCAGTCAAATTTTTTGTTTCTTTTGCCCGCAGCGAGGTGCTCACCCCTTTGATCACTGTAAGCGAATACCTGGGGTTGGCTACCTTGTTAGCCTTGCTGGGCGGCATTTCTTTTCAGCTCCCCCTGGTTATGCTGTTCCTGGCGGTCATTGGCCTGGCTACCACTCGGACTTATTTGAAATATTGGAATTATGCGGTGATTATCGCAGTAATAGCAGCTGGAGTTTTCACTCCCACGGTAGATATTTTTACCCAGATATTAGTTACCGCTCCGCTGGTTTTATTGTATTTCATAGGGATTTTGTTATGCTCGGTATTGCTTAAGAGGTAGAAGTAATGTTAGGTTTCGGGGAAATTATTTTCATTGTTTTTTTGCTGGTTTTGCTGGTATGGGGGCCTAAAAGGCTGCCGGAATGGGGGAAATTTTTGGGTCAACAATTGAAAAAATGGCGAGATAAAAGAGACTAGAGGATTGCCGGTTTAGGCTCAGAAAAAAGGAGGAGGGGTAAACCCTCCCCTCTTTTTTAGTTCCCCGGTTTACCGGTAATTACGGTAAAGAGGAGTGGATTCGCTTTGCTTCTCCAGGTAATTGCCGAATTTTGGGTAGAGGGCTGAGTGAATCAAATTGTTGCGGACTAAAAGGGCACTCCCCGAGATTCTGGGATGTTCCAGGGAATAGAGCCACCCGCTTTCCGGGTAAGCCATCGTTTCAAGCTCGGCGCTTTGGGCCTGATTCAGAAAGCCGGTTACCTGCCGCTTGCTGATGGAGGAATCCCATTCGCCTCCCTTAAGACTTTCCAGACAGTAAGAATAAAGCAGTTTGCTCCACATCTTGCGGAACAGTTTACGGTTAGTGAAAAGATCGGCGCACAGGATTCGCCCGTTAATCGCTACAACGACTCCGTTCATCGCCGGGTATTTGTCGGGGAGACCGGCAAAATACCCGGAACTATTCTGGATGACTCCGTCTACCTTCTTGCTCTCGTATATTCTTTGCATTGACTGGCTGCCCAGGGTATCCAGATCCTGCGCTCCCGCAGCCTTTGAGCAGCTTTTGAGGTTGGTTCGAACTGAACTCCAGACGCTTTCCTGTGAGCTGGTTTCTTTTGCTACCTGGCGCAGGCTGGGAGGGGTAATAGATTTCCCGGAAGAGAATTTATCGCTTTTTTCTTGCCAGCGTCCCGGCTCAACGCAGAACGCCGCAATCTCAACTTTTCCACTGTGTGGAGAGAGCAGTAGATCATTTTGCAGGATGCGGTCTTGCTTGCAGCCGGTCAGAATTTCTCCCGCCATGATGAATACCGGGCAATCGGAAAAATTTTCAATGGCCAGTTCGTTAACCCTGCCGCCGTCAATTTCGGTAATTTTTAGACAGTTGCGGTTCAAAGCCTCGTCAAAACTTAAGATGGTTTGCCGGTTTTCGCTTAAAGCTAGGGGGATAATAGTTAGGCTCTGGTATGTAACCGGAGCGTAAATTTGGGCGGATTTCAACCGGGACTTGAAAAAACCAAACGGGTCAAATTGGAGAAATCCGGCTTCAAGCCCTTGAAGGGCTAAAATCATAAGACTAACCAGTAAGCATAAGCCCAAAGTCCATTTTTTCATTTAAATCACTCCTTTCATTTTTTTAGTCGAAAAAATAAATTTTTTCTTCCCGGTTTTTTTTGGTATAATATGCTAATAGGAGTGAGTTATGAAACCCAAAATTTTAGTAGTTGATGATGAATGGGAAATCAGGTCGCTTTTAAAAACCGCGCTGGAAATTGAAGATTTTGAAGTTTGGGAAAGCGTGGATGGGGAAGAGGCCTTGAATTTAATCGAAAAGAAAACCCCTGATTTGGTGCTATTAGATATTAATTTGCCTAAAATTGACGGCTATCAGGTTTGTTCAACCATGAGAAAAATGGGATTTGTTAATCCTATAATAATGCTGACTTGCCAGGCTCAGATCCATCAAAGAGTCATAGGGCTGGAGAGCGGGGCTGACGATTATGTTCCCAAACCCTTTGCCCTGGACGAGCTGATCGCTAGAATCAGAGCCCAGCTGAGACGTTCCAATGTGTCCAAGATTCAGGCCGAAGGCTTACTGAAAAGCAAATGGGACGAAATTAACGAAGGTTTGAAGCTGGCCGAAATGCTTCAGCAACCCTTTCATCAATCTCCCCGGTTGAAAAACCTGGAAGTAGCAGTACAATATTTTCCGGTCGGTAAGATCGGCGGAGATTTTTATAATCTGGTTCACCTGGATGAAGACCATATGGCCATTTTGATCGGAGACGCTCTGGGTAAGGGATTGACGGCATCCTTGTTGATGGCTTTTGCCTTCAGCGTTTTAAACCGCTTGATTGAGAAAGGGTATTCGCCCAAGGAAATAATGACCAGGGCCAATCAGATTTTGGTAGCAGATTTAAAAGGAATGGACACCTTTATCACCGCTTTTTGCTTGATTTTCGACCGCAAAAAATCTACTATTACCTTTAGTTCGGCAGGTCATTTACCCCCGATTTTAATGAAAAGAAATTCCTTACGCCACAAATATTTGTGGGCCGAAGGGCTGTTTCTAGGAGCTTTCCCCGAAGGAGCTTACCAGGAAATTGAGCTTCCCGTCGAACCCGAACATCGGATTTTCTTCTACACCGATGGGATTAATGAGTTCACCAACCCTGAGGGAGAAAGAATAAGCATGAGCAGGCTATACCGGTCTTTGATGAAAAAAAATCACTTGCCGGTAAAAGAGCTTTCCGAATACTTGATGCAGCAATTAAAGGAATATACTCAAGGCAACATCATTATGCGGGATGATTTTACCTTTTTACTGCTGGAATTAAAATGATTTTTTAAACGTCTTCTCGCAACAGGTTGAGCATCTTGCGGGATTGCACATTTTCTTTGTCTAAAGCAAGCACTTTATTGAAGTTAATCAAGGCCTCTTCAAATTCGCCCAGCTTATAGCACATCAATGCGTAATTGTAGTAACTGTCGGGATTGTCGGGTTCAAATTTCAGGCTCATGCGAAATTCATTTTTAGCCTGATCGATGAATCCGGGGTTGTCGGACATGGATAAACCCAGGGTAAAATGCACATCGGCTTGTTTGGGGTTAAGATGATAACCAGGTTTATATTGTGTAGGCTTATTCATAAAAGGCGAAAGCAATTTTTCTAATAGGGAAGGTTCAGACTTGTACTTGGCTTTGGCGGTCTCTTCTTCGGCTTTCTTTTTGGCCGAACCCCGTCTTACCCTGCGAGGTTGAAACTGTGATTGGGTGTCATATTCTTTTCGCTTGTCGTAATTGCTCAAGACCGTGTATGCTTCTACCAGTTCTTTCATTTTATCATCTGAGTATAGCCGCAAATCCGGATTAAGATCCGGATGGTATTTTTTTGATAGGGTACGGTATGCATTTTTAATATCTTCCTGGGAAGATATGGGGGCAATCCCTAAGACTTTATAGTAATCACGCTTCATTCCTGGTACGGCCATATTTTTACCTCCTCCGATCGCTTTCCAGCATGGCAAGGGCTTCTTTGACTTCAGGATTTTGGGGGTCAATTTTTATGACTTCTTTAAATTCTTTGCAGGCTTTTTCTTTTTCTCCCCGGTCCATGTAAAGATTGGCCAGATTCATTCGGGCGTTGACTGAGGTTGGATTATGTTTTATCGCCTGGTTCAAGGCTTCAAAGGCTTCATGAAATTTATTCATGCTTAGCAGGGTGATACCGAGGTTATTGTAGGCTTTCGCATCCTTAGGGTTATAGTTCAGAACGCCTTGGTATTCGCTTACCGCTTCCTCAAGCAAGCCTTTTTTATAATATGCGTTGCCCAGGTTATAACGTGCGATCGAATATCTGGGGTTAACTGCTAAGGCCTTTTTGTATGAGTTGATGGCTATACTAAGTTTCCCGGCTTTTTCATAGGCTACCCCAAGGTTATTGTGCACATCGGCGTATCCATAGCGGCTTTTAATGTGAATGACAGCTTTGAATTCCTTGATGGCCTCATCCCAAAGCCCTTCTTCGCTGTATATTTCGCCAAGCTTGCGATGGGCGTCCTGATAGCCGGGATTAATGTTTAGGGCCTTTTTATAATGGGCGATAGCTTTGCCTATTTCATTTTTTGCTTCATAAGCGGTTGCAAGTTTATAATGAATGTCGGCATAATGGGGATAATCAGCCAGGATGGTGTTATAAAACTTGATCGCGGTATCTATCATGGAATAGATTTCAAAGCGGAAAGACATTTTTAATAAATCGTTGATTTCTTGCGGAGAAAGTTTAGGTAAGTCTTCTTTTATTGGCATACCACAATTGTAACAGTAATTATGGTGATCAATACATTCAGTTTGGCATTTATTACAGATTAACAATCTCATCGCCTCCTCAGTGTGCAAGTTTTCTCCACCGCCGGAAAAAGTCCTTTAACGCACTTAAAAATAGGATATTGTTTTTCGGAAAATTTGTCCTTGTCTTAAGAGCCGAAGTGATTTATAATATATAAATTATGGATATAATTTTAAATCAACTTAAAAAACAAGATGTTCTAATGGAAGGTCCGGACAAAGTGGTACTGCGCTCATTGAAAAAGAAAGATTTGGGTCAGATCAAAAAATGGCTGGAAGATCGTGAATTAATAGAGCTAGGTTTTGGAGTTCAGGCCGATGAAAAATCTTTGGAGAAAATCGCCCTTTCTTATTATCAAAAACTTCAGACCCATAATGAATTTTTTCTGGGGATAGAAGACAGGGAAAATTTCTTAATTGGGTTTGCCCGTTTTTTGCCGGTTAGTGACACTTTAGCCCGCATCGGCATTATGATCGGTGAAAAATCATATTGGAGTAAAGGCTATGGCACCGAAGCCATGGAGCTTTTGTTGAAGTTTTTGTTTGAAGTGCTAAGATTTGAAAAAGTGGAGCTGGATACCGCCGATTTCAACCAACGTGCTCAGAGATGCTTTGAAAAAGTCGGGTTTAAAAGAATAGGTGAGTCCAGCGATGTGGACCTTCACGAAGGCAGCTTCAGCCATAAATTGTATATGGAGCTTACCCGCGAAGATTATCTTAAAGAAAAGCTGACCCAGTCATAAACTTCAATTACAATTGACAATTCAAACTCTCGAAATTATAATTAACGGCAACGGAGAGGTGGCAGAGCGGTTTAATGCGGCGGTCTTGAAAACCGTTGGGGGCGCAAGCTTCCCGGGGGTTCGAATCCCTCCCTCTCCGCCAAAAAAGAACAAATAAAACGATATTCATGAAGATACTTGTGCTGGTTTATATCATAAATGCGACTTTATTGCTTTTGCACGAAATAGAATCAGCTTATTTTAAAGAATGGGAGATTTTAAAAATTCCCGGCGGCATAACCGGATTTCTGTTGTTGCATATTCCAATAATTACGATTCTATTTTGGGGCGCCATAGAAATTGAAAAACAGACATCGTTCGGCACGATAATCGCCATAATTGCGGGGGTGGGAGGACTGATCCCATATATCGTACACAAAGTCATTGCAAAAAAGCAAGGATATTTTGAGCTGAAAATATCTAACAGCATTATTTATTTAAATGCATGGACAGGAATAATTGTTGTAATACTCGCAGCCGGCTTATTTTTTGGCTAGAGATAAAACGGTGTAGGATTTTAAATATTAATTTCTCCCTGAAACACCAGGTTGGCCGGGCCGATTCTTTTCATTCAGGACTCGGCTATTAACCGGGCGAGTTTAAGTTTTATTCCATCATGACTGACTCCGATTCGTTCGGCTAATTCTTTTTTGGGAATCCGGGGGTTTTCTTTAATCTGGGCTAAGATTTTCTGGGTAGCTTCGGTAATCGTAAATTTATCTCAATGTCGGTTATGATAAAAAAATTACCTCAAATCCAGTTTTTAGCGTCTGGAATTAAACCTTATTTCAAAATTAAGCAAGTGAAATAGGGAAATTTGAAGAGGGGCTTTTCTGGGGTTGACGAGATTTTACACCCGGCTCAACAGATAATCAGCAATTGCTCGGTATAAAGTAGTAACCGCCAGAATAGAACAATGCAAATGATCAGGGGGCAGACCTTGCAATTGCCCCTTGATTTCTCCAGCCGAGATTGAAAGCGCCTGCTCGATCGTTTTACCGCAAGCTGAGCGAGCGGTCATAGCGGCACAGGCTTTTGTAAATATACAACCCGGGGAAAAATACTTAACTTCCTTAAGCTTATCGTTCTTAATCACTAGATAAAATTCCATCTCGTCCCCGCAGGGCCCCTTAATCCAGGCTGAAGCATCAGGAGCGTTCATTCTTCCGTAATAAGCCGGGTCATCAATCAAAACCTCTATCTCTTGGGGATTGGATAAGTTTAAAATTTCAGGTTCAATCTTTTTTTTCATTCGGTTACTCCTCTAAAATTATAAAAGCAAGCCGCCGGTCGGTTGTTTATTTTGCCTTTTGGTTCTGTTTAATCCAGCCGGGGTATATAGGGCTTAATGTCAAGTAGCGGTGTGCCGTCTAAAATATCCACATCCTTAACATGCAAGATGTTTTTTTCTATCTTCACCAGCTTTACACAGGAAACACCTATTCGGTTCGGACGACATGGAGCTTTGGTAGCGAATACCCCCCGCAAATTATTTCGGTCATGATAAGGGTAAACCAGCAATTTTTCATCATGTATGTGGTTAAATTGAAAAACTAAAATAATCCTTTCAAAGCCTTCCAGGTCTTTTAATCCCGGCTCATATTCAGGAAAGATTTCCACCCTTGCGCAAGCCTCGGCAGTTTCCTCCAGCGGCAAATGGCGAGGAGTTTGAGCCCCCTCCGGTTTTTTAAAAGGGGAGTGAATAATTCCGATGGGTTTCAGGATAATGGAATCTTCGTTCATGGCTTCAGCATCGCTTCCTGGGGAAGATTTGCGTAAAGGTTTGAGAATACTTCCATAACGGCCTTGGAAGCAGGTGAACCAGGGAAAAATTTAACATAAGGTCGCCCTTCATCGCCGGATTCCACTACTTTTGAATCGAGCGGAATTCTTCCTAAGAATGGAACTTTCATCTCCTCGGCTAACCTTTGACCGCCTCCCCATTTAAAGATATCGGCTATTTGCCCGCAGCCGGGGCAGACGAACCCGCTCATGTTTTCCACAACCCCTAAAACCGGAGCTTTAAGCTGCCGACAGAAATTTATCGATTTACGAACATCCGCTACCGCCACATTCTGAGGAGTGGTTACCACCACTGCTCCGCTGATTTCTCCCAGGGTCTGCACGACGGAAAGCGGCTCATCCCCGGTACCCGGAGGACAATCAATAATTAAATAATCCAACTCTCCCCATTCCACATCTTCAATAAATTGCCTGATTACGGTGGCTTTTATCGGGCCCCGCCAAATCAAGGGATCGCCCTCATCCCGAGTAAGAAATCCAATTGACATAACCTTCAACTCCCCGGACAAAATCGGCAGCATTTTATCATTGCGCAAATTTATTCTCTCGTTCAGGAGGCCAAGCATTCTGGGTACGCTGGGGCCGTGTAAGTCAATATCCAGCAGCCCGACTTTTCTCCCCGCCGAAGCGAAAGAGTATGCCAAGTTAACCGCGATGGTGCTTTTACCCACCCCGCCTTTTCCGGAAAGCACGGCGATTTTATGTTTGATTCGGTTTAAATTTTTTTGTTCGCAGTATCGGTCCCGCATGAGGTGCAAGTTCCCCGGCACTCATCTTGATGGTTGTTCATTATTATATCCTCCTTTTATTTCCGCAGGGCGGGCTTTAAGAAATTTAGCGACCGCGGAAGCTTTTAACTTTCCCTGCTGCTTGATCACTGCATTTAGTTCGTAGATAGGGCCTCGTTCTTTTTGCAGGGTGGCTTCAACGATGAGCGGCAGGCAGGTTAAGATCGGCTGGTGATAACGCACTTCAAGTTTTGCAGTCATCGCCTCCACACCCCGCTGAAAAAGGCAATTGGTCATGGCCGAATCCAGCAGAGCCGAAACGATACCCCCTTGTACCACTCCAGGATAGCCCTGGTAATGCTGAGCGATTTCGCATTCAGCCATCGTCCGGTCGTCCTGAACCGTAAAATTCAAATGTAGCCCGTAAGTATTAAGCTCTCCGCAGGCAAAGCATTCTCGATGGCTTAACATTAATTTTCTCCTTTGGGCTGCCCAACCAAGTCCTGAGATAATGCTTCCCAAATTTGAGCGATTATTTTTCCCAGCCCTCCCCCGGTTGAGGCAGTTAAAATCTTACCCTGCGCCATCATTTCTACCACAGTTTTATCAAAAGGCAAACGCCCGATTGTCCGCCCTCCAAACTGCCGACAAAGTTTCTCCAAAGCTTCAGTAATTTCCGGGTTCAAGTCCCATTTATTAACTACCATTCTTATCGGAATTCTGAAACGCCGGACGATTTCCATTATCCTTTGAGCATCGGATAACCCGCTGAGACTGGGTTCTCCTACAATTAAGGCGCAATCTACCCCGGTCAAAGAAGCCATTACCGGACAGCCGATGCCGGGGGGGCCGTCAATGATGATATAATCCATATTATCCCTGCGGGCGATAACTTCAGCTGCTTTGCGAATCACCGTTGTCAGCTTGCCGGAATGCTGGGCGGCAACTCCTAATCGGGCGTGAACCAGCGGTCCGTATAAGGTTTCAGAAATGAACCACTCTCCCGCCAGGCATTCCACCATCCGAACCGCCGAAACCGGACAAATCCGGCTGCATAAAGCGCATCCCTCGCAAGCGGTTGGATCCACCACGAAACCATCGGAAATCGCATGAAAGCGGCAATGAGTAAGGCAGCGTCCACATTGGCTGCAAAGGATTTTGTCAATCCATGCGGCCTTACCGCTAAAAAACTTTTCCCTACGAAGATTTTTGGGGTGAAGCAAAAGATGAAGATTGGCCGCGTCCACATCGCAATCCACCATTACCTTGCGCTGGGCCTGTCCGGCCAAAGCCCCGCTGATTACGGTTTTGCCGGTTCCACCTTTTCCGCTGATGACGGTTATCTGCTTCATGATTGTAACTCTCTGAGAATCCCCGCGTATAATTCCCGAAACTTATCTTCATAGCCCGGTAATACTCTGATAAGAGGCTTCCCCCTTGAATATCCGGCTGCAATTTCCCGGCTGAAAGGAATCCTAAGCAATATTGGAAGTCCCCGAGCCCGGCAAAATTTTTCCACTTCCATGTTCCCTAAGTCGCAACGGTTAATTATTACTCCGGCAGAAATTTTTAATTTTTCCAGCAACTCCACAGCCAGACTTAAATCGTGAAGCCCGAAAGGGGTGGGCTCGGTTACCAGTAAAGCGAAATCACTGCCCCTCACCGCGGCGATTACCGGGCAGGAAGTTCCCGGAGGACAATCGATAATATTAATCAGTTCCGGTTCAATCTGCTGTTTAACCGCCTTAATCAAGAAGGGGGACAAAACTTCTCCCACTTTAATGCGCCCCTGGACAAATTTAAGCTGTCCGGCTTTCCCAATTTCTATTAAACCGATATCTCTTGGGCGCTCTCCCATCGCCTGGCGTGGGCAGAGCAAAACGCAAGCCCCGCAGCCATGACAAAGATGAGGAAAAATTATAACCCCGCCTTTTTTAGCCGGAGATTCTGGGGGAATAACTACAATGGCGTTATAAGCGCATACTTCACGGCAGTAGCCGCAATAGTCGCAATGGTCTTCCTGCACCCAGGGAACCGGGAGCATGACCGATTGACGTTGCTGAAATTCCGGCTTGAGAAAAATCCCAGCGTTGGGCTCCTCTACATCGCAATCCAGCAAAACCACGGATTTCTCCAAGGTCAAAGCCAGATTAACCGCTACTGTGGTCTTTCCGGTTCCGCCCTTGCCGCTGAGTACGGAAATAATCATGGCCTAATATACTCCTCAACTGCCTGCCTCACGGTCATCTCCCCGGAAATTCCGCTGACAATTTTTATCCCCGCTTGTTCCAAAACTTTAGCTGCATTGGCCCCAAGCGAGCCGGTAAGCACCAGATTCACTTCACGGCGAATCAAGTCGTCAGCCGCCTTAGTCCCGGCTCCTCCCATCGATTCACGTGCTGTATTGTAAAAAGGCTCAAACCTCATGTCCTCGGTATCCACAATTAAGAAATATTCGCACCTTCCAAATTGCTCGCTCAACTTGGCGCTCATCGAACCACCGGTGGCGGGCACTGCAATTTTCATCAGTCGTACCTCCTAAAACTTTTAAAAATTAGCTCAGCTCCGTCCATGATGCCCGGCCACATTGGCTTCTTTACCGGGAACCAGTTTTCCCTGGCGATATTGCTCCATCACTACTTTTACCGAACCCGACAAGCCGGTAAACACCGCAATTCCTGCAGCCTGCATAGCCTGAAAAGCATTTGGCCCCATATTTCCAGTTAAAACCGCTTCTACCCGGTGGTTGATCATTATTTGAGCCGCCTGAGTTCCTGCTCCTTCAGCAAGGTCTGCGCTCTGATTCTCAATGATCTCAAATTTACAAGTGGCAGGCTCCACCAGAAGGAAATAAGGACAGCGTCCGAAACGGTGGTCAAGCGGGGAATCCAAATCCCGGCCCTGCGAAGTTATCGCAACCAAACCGGAATTTGCCGCAGAGCCGGAACCTTCTATTTGAGAGTCATGGTGATGATGATCGCAAACATGTTCGGGGCCGTGATCACACGAACTTTCTCCGCCTTTCAGGCGACCAGCGGCAAGGGGAGCAATAATTTCATCAATCTTAGCGGATATTCCCGCAATAACCTTAATTCCAAATTCTTGCATAAATTCTTGCGCCCGGGGCCCTATTCCACCGCAAACTACGCACTCGGCGCCCTGTTCTTTCAAAAATTGAGGGATAAACCCCGGCTGATGGCCGGGATTTTCAACTTCATAACGCTTTAAAACCTCACCTTTCTCGATATCCAGGAAAGTAAACACCGGACATCTCCCAAAATGGGCTGATACAAATTCCCCGTCAGTAGATATGGCTATTCGCATAAAAACCTCCTTAATAAATTTTAATTTGTTTGAATCAACTTATCCCGGCTGCAAAGACGCTATTTAGGCTCTTTTTTAACATTTTTTTCTAATTCGGCCATCCTTCTGCTGATTTCCTGAAGCTGAGCGCTTAATAATTCAGCTTGTTCTTTGATCGATTTAAGTTCTTCCTGCGGGGGAAGTTTTTGATCCTCTTTGGATTCCAGGGTTTTGCCCTGGCTTGTAGACCAATTTCTTCGCATCTGCCTCCCGTTGGGGCCGCGCAGCAGATCTTCCTGTCCCGGCTGCTTGGCAGAGGAAGGATTGGCGCAGCATCCATTGCCCCATCCAGTCATCGATCCTTGTCCCGAAGGCCCGGTTCCATCTCTTCTCGGCATATTGCACCTCCAATTTTGATAATAACAACCATTTTCATTTGTGAAGAAAAAAAATATCCGCTCTAGCGGCATTTGGGGCATAACCCATAAAACTGGATTAAATGATTGGTGATGGTAAAACCGAATTTCTCCGAAAGTCCTTTTTCAGTAAGGGTAAGCAGCTCAATTTCCCGGTCGATGAAATCGGTATAATCTACTACCAGGCTGCACTTGGTACAGACCAGATGATGATGATGCCCGATGTGCCCGGGGCCTTGGGCTAGTTCGTAGCGCGCCCTCCCGTCGCCGAAATCCAATTTGTAAACCAAGCCCACCAAAACTAGCAATTCCAAGGTGCGGTAAACGGTAGTGAGACCGATGTTCGGATAATTAGCGTGAACCCCTAAATATACGTCTTCTGCACTCAGGTGTTCCGCCGCGCCGCTTAAAACTTCCAGAATCGCCTCGCGGGCAGCGGTGATTCGAAATCCGCGTCCCTTGAATTCTTCATGCCACCATTGGCATCCATGTCTTTTGCCCGGCATTTTTTCTCCTTAATGAAAATGATTGTCAATAGAATCTTAAGCCACTTACTAAATTTTGTCAAGTTGCATAAGCGGTGATTTCTTGCCCCCTTCCACCCGCCCGAGCGTTCAAGTTTTGCGCGCGAAGCGCGCAATCATTAAAATACTGCCAGTTGGCAAAAGCGAAGTTTGGATCGGCGGGCGGAAGCGGTCTTTGGCCATAGGTAATTACATGACTAGGACATTTAAATATTAATTTCTCCCTGAAACACCAGGTTCGCCGGGCCGGTAAGGAAAAAATCTTCCCCTTCTCGTTCGATGGTCAAGACCCCGCCGGGAAGTTCGATTTTTACCGGGAGGTCGATTAATCCTTTCTTACAGGCCGTTGCCGCCACCGCCGTAGCCCCGGTGCCGCAGGCCAGGGTGTATCCGGCTCCCCGTTCCCAGACCTGAACTTTCAAGTTTTTACGATCCACTACTTCCACGAATTCTACGTTGATCTTGCGGGGAAAGAGGGGATGAGTTTCCAACTGGGGACCGAAACGGCAGACCTCGGAGTAGGAAAGGGGAGTGAAGATCACACAGTGAGGGTTACCTACATTAACCGCGTGAAGCTCAAAATCATGGTTTTCGACTCTGACTTTTTCTCCGAACAATTCGCTGGCCGGGGGACCCGTAACCGGTATTTCCGCGCGGTCAAAGCGGGCTTTCCCCAGTTTTACCTTGATTTCCCCATTATCCAGGATCTCAATGGGAATGATTCCAGCCGGGGGTTCAATGGTGAAATGCTTTTTCGAGGTGAGGTTTTTCATCCGGGCGAAAAGCGCCGCGCACCTCAGCCCGTTTCCGCAGTTCTCAGCTTCGCTTCCGTCGGAATTGATGATTTTAAGGGTAAAATCAGCCTTATCACCCTGGGATAAAAGCAACAAGCCGTCGGCTCCGATACCTTTGCGACGATCGCATAGTTTGGGAGCCACGGCTCGAAATTTGCTAAAATCAAAATCTAGCTGGTCGAATTCGGAAAACAGCACGAAATCATTCCCCAGCCCTTCCAGTTTATGAAAGACCATGTTTTACGCCTTCTTTTGGCAGAGCTTTTGGATGGCCTCATCCAGAAAAACCGGAGTAACCCCGGTCAAAGGCTGAATGGTAGTGACTGAATGCTTGTAAATCAGCTGCAGCTTACCTTCGGGAGTTTCCATGAAAATGGTAAAGCTGTCATACCCCTTGACCAGTCCCTTGATCTGAAAACCATTGACCAGATAAATCACGGTCTGCAGGTTTTCTTTTCTAAGTTTTTCTAAAAATACGTCTTGGAGATTCATATATTCTCCTTTTTAAAGATTCAAAAGTAAGTTCCCTGAAAAAGATTAGATTCCTTCTTTTAGTCGATTTTTTACTTCTTTCAGAACGCAGTCGGCTAATTCACGGCTGGAGGCGTAGTCCTCCAGCTTGAACCAGAGAATTTCTTTATCGGCTCGAAACCAGGTGAGTTGTTTTTTGGCTAAATTACGGTTGCGTTGCTGGAAGATTTCCAGAGCCTGGGTCAGGATAATCTCGCCCTCGATGCAACTGATCATTTCCGGATAGCCTAAAAAGTTCTTCTTGAGCAGGGCTTCCCGGTAGCCTTTGGCTAGCAAGTTTCGCACTTCCTGAATCAAGCCTTCTTCCACCTGCTCCAAAGTCCGATCTTCAAGGCGGCGGTATAATTTTTCCCGGTCCATACCCAGACCGATCTTGATGCTTTTTAAGCCCAGTGGGTGGATTTTGGGGATCTGGTAAAATGCGGAAAGCGGTTTTTGGGTGAAATCCAATACTTCCAAAGCCCGGATGATTCTTCTCGAATCGTTGACGTGAAGCCGCCGGGCACTGGATGGATCCACTTGGGTTAGTTTACGGTGCAAAAAGCCTTCTCCGTTAAGCTCTTCTTCTTTTCGGCATTGCTCTCGGAACTCAGGGTTGGGAGGGGCGTAGGGCAAGTTAAGGCCCTCGGTGACGGCCTTTAAGTACAGCCCGCTTCCTCCTACCAGAATCGGGAGTTTGCCCCGGCTCCAGATGTCCTGAATGGCCTCGAAGGCTAGTTTTTGAAAATCGTTAATGGTGAAATCTTGATCCGGCTCCAGAATATCCATCAGGTGGTGGGGAATGGTTCTCTGTTCTTTGGGAAGTTTAGCGGTGATGATGTCCAGTCCCTTAAAAACCTGGGTGGAGTCGGCGGAAATGATTTCCCCGTTAAGCTCCCCGGCGATTTTTAGGGAGAGAGCGGTCTTGCCGGTAGCGGTGGGGCCCAGAATTACTAAGATGGTTTTATTCATAGCTGCCTCTTAAACATTTTGTCCAGGTCCTTTAAACTGAATTTTATCATGGTCGGGCGGCCATGAGGGCAGTTGGTGAAATCTGGAACCTCTTGCAATTGCTGGAATAGTTTCTCGATTTCTCCTCCACTCAAGGGTTCTCCGGCTTTCAGCGAGCCTTTGCAGGCCATGGAAATCAGTAGTTGATCTTTCAAGCTTCTCTTCCCGCTGGGGATTTCATTCTCCAGTTCTTCCATGATTTCCATAAAATTTGCCTGGGGGGAAAAACGCGATAAAATAACCGGCATGGAGCGTAAAAGCACGGTAGTTTCTCCGAAAATTTCCACATTCAGCCCCAGTTCGGCAAAAGTTTCCAGGTTCTCTTTGACCAGCTCCAGCAGGGATGGACGTAGTTCAATCACTTCGGGAAAGAGCAATTCTTGTATTGCGATCTCTGTCCGGGACTGTTCCTTTAATCTTTCATAGGTGATTCTTTCGGCGGCCGCGTGTTGATCCAACAGATATAAATCACGGTCTTTAATGATAGTTAAATATGTATCGGCGATTTGCCCGGTGGATTTTATTTGTTCGCTAAAAAAGTTTTGTGGTTCAGGGGAATAAGAAATTGCAGGATTGTCCGGCTTTTCTTCGTGTTTGAAAGTTAAAGGGGTTAAGGACAGGTGCAGATGCTCGGCTACCTGGGAAGGGCGGTATTCCTGGTTTTTGGTGGGGCTGATGACCCCGTAAATATTCAGGGCTTTTTTTACCCCATCATTGATCAGGGCGAAGACTTCCTGGCCCGCGGCAAAACGGACTTCCGCTTTGCTGGGGTGGACATTGATGTCGAAATCTTCTCCCGGCAGGTCCATGAAGAGCAAGGCTACTGGATAGCGGCCCCGCTCGATTTTTTCTCCAAAGCCCACGATAAGTGCCTGGTAGATCAAGGGATTTTTAATCAACCGGCCTTTTAAAAAGACGATTTGTCCTTCCCGGTTATTAAGGGAGATTTGCGATGTCCCGATCAGGCCGTGAAGGGTGCTCTTATCCCGCTGGTTGGAAATTTCCAGCAAGTGGTCTTCATCGATTCCTAAAACCAAACCCAGTTTTTGTTTTAAATTCAGGGTAGGGGGGAAACTAAGAACTTCTTTGCCGTTATGAATCAAGTGAAAATCGATGCCCTGATAATAAAGCGCCAGGCGGCTGATCAATTCGGTAATTTTTGAGGTTTCCCACCCCGAGGAATGGAGAAATTTCCTGCGGGCCGGGGTGTTGTAAAATAATTCTTTGACTTCAATGGTGGTGCCGGCAGGACAGCCCAGGCGGGTTTTTTCCACGATCTCCCCGCCTTCCACCCGGATGTTTATGCCTTCCATGGCTTCGGGTTCCCGGGTCAGGAGAGCGAAATGAGAAACCGAGGCGATGCTGGGCAGGGCTTCTCCCCGAAACCCCAGGGTATTAATAAGCTCCAGGTCTTCGAGGCGGGAAATTTTGCTGGTGGCAAAGCGTTGCAGGGCGATTTCGGCGTCTTGGGGGCTCATTCCCCAGCCGTCGTCGGTGATTTTTATCAGTTTTTTACCCCCGTTTTCAATTTCCACGATAATTCTCTTGGCTCCGGCATCCAGAGAGTTTTCCACCAACTCTTTTACTACCGAAACCGGCCGTTCCACCACTTCACCGGCGGCGATCAATTCGCTGACTTTGGGAGGAAGAAGTTTGATTTTGCTCATGGTTTAATTTTCTGGTGAATTTTTTTCTGCCATTCGTGGATTAAGTTTAAAGCTTGAAGCGGGGTTAATTCCATGATGTTGGTTTTTTTTAATTCTTCCAATACCGGGTTGGCGGCGGATTCCTTCAGCAAGGAAAGCTGGTCGGCCTGTACGCTGGCCACCTGGTGGCGGATTTTTTTCTCTTCCTGGAGTTTTTCCAGGATTTCCTGGGCCCTTTTTAACACCGGTTCAGGAAGCCCGGCTAGTTTAGCCACATAAATGCCATAACTCCGGTCGGCTCCCCCCGGCACTATTTTGTGGAGAAAAATCACTTCATCCCGGTCTTCTCGAACCAGCACCCTCAAGTTGGTGATTCCGGGATAGCGTTTTTCCAGCTGGGTAAGTTCGTAAAAATGAGTGGCAAACAAGGCTTTCGCCTTGACTTTTTCGTAGAGAAATTCAGCTACTGCCCAGGCCAAGGCCAGGCCGTCGAAGGTACTGGTGCCCCGCCCCACTTCATCTAAAATCACTAAACTTTGGGGGGTGGCGGAGTTTAGGATATTGGCGGTTTCCATCATTTCGACCATAAAAGTGCTTTGCCCCAGGTGGAGATCATCGGTAGCTCCCACCCGGGTGAAGATCCGGTCCACCATTCCCAGCACTGCCGATTTGGCCGGGACGAAAGCGCCCATCTGAGCCATGATCACGATCAAGGCTGCCTGGCGCAGGTAGGTGGATTTACCCGCCATGTTGGGGCCGGTGACAATTAGAAAGCGGGAATGTTCAGGATCGATTTTTAAGTCGTTGGGAACAAAGCCGTGGGCCAGCTTTCTTTCCACTACCGGGTGGCGGCCTTCCTTGATTTCCAGGAGGTTTTCTTCAGATAGTTCCGGCATGGTGTACTGGTAGCGATTGGCTAGATAAGCGAAATCGGCCAGCAAATCCATCTGAGCAATGACCCGCGAAGTATTTTTTACGGCATCGGCCCGGTTGATGACGATTTCTCTTAATTCTTGAAAGACCCGGTATTCCAGTTCATTGATTTTATCTTGGGCTCCCAGAACCTTGCTTTCATATTCTTTCAATTCCGGCGAGATAAAGCGCTCGGCGTTGGCTAAAGTTTGCTTTCTGATGTAATCTTCGGGAACCTGGGACAGGTTGGAGCGGGTTATTTCCAGGTAATACCCGAAAATCTGGTTATAACCCACTTTCAAAGACTTAATCCCGGTTCTTTCTTTTTCCCGCTGCTCGATGGCGGCGATTCCGCTTTGCGCCGACTGCCTTAAGCCTCGCAGTTCATCCAGTTCGGCGTGGTATCCGGGTTTAACCATTCCGCCGTCTTTGATGGTGATGGGGGGATCTTCTACTAAGGCGGTATCCAGGAGGAGCCTTAAATCGTTAAGCGGGTCGAAATCTTCCCGCAGTCCTTTGAACAAGGGATTTGCGGCCTGAAAGAGCAGGCTTTGGACTTCCGTGAGGGGTAGCAGGGAGTTGCCGAAATTTTTCAAATCCCGGGCATTGGCAGATCCGAAGGCGATACGGGCTAAGAGCCTTTCCAAATCCCGGATGTTTTTAAATTGTTCACGGATTTGGGTCAGCCATTTGAAATTATCCACTAACTCCTGCACCGCCAGGTGCCGTTGCCGGATATCTTCCCGGTTTTTTAAGGGGCGTTCCAGCCATTGCCGCAGGAGTCTCCCTCCCATCGGGGTGCAGGTTTCATCCATCGCCCAGAGCAAGCTGCCCTCTTTTTTCTCGGACAGCAGGGTACGGGTCAACTCCAGGTGTCGAAAAGTGGTACTATCCAGCACCAGGTAGTCGGCTACCGAATAATTGCAAAGCCGGGAGAAATTCAATTGCCCTGTTTTACGCAGATCGCTTAAATAATTAACCAGCAGGGCGGCGGCTCTCAGGGCCTGTGGAAAATCTCCCAGCCCGCTGCCCAAGAGACTTTGCAGGTTAAAGGTGGATTTTAAGACTTTTTCCGCCTGGAATAATTCCGGGGCCTCCTGGTCGAGATGCAGGGGAATTTTTTCCTTACCTAATTCGGCTTTTAAAAGCTCGAGATGATCGGTGTCGCAGCTGATTATGATCTCCGCAGGCTCCCATCTGAGCAGTTCTTCCAGGAATTTGTCAGGAGTAGAAGTAAATCCGGTTAGATAAAATTCTCCGGTAGAGAGATCGGCGGCGGCCAGTCCCCCGTTATGGTCGTTAATTAACAGGGCGGCGATGAAGTTGTTTTTTCGTTCTTCCAGCAGGGCGTCGTCCAGGATGCTGCCCTGGGTGAGAACTTCCACTACCTCTCTTTTCACCAGACCTTTAACGGTTTTGGGGTCTTCCATCTGTTCGGCAATGGCGACTTTGTGCCCCTTCTTGACCAGGTTTCTTAAATAAGGTTTGACGCTGTGATGCGGAACTCCGGCCATGGGAATTTTCTGGCCCTCGCCGCAGTCTTTTTTAGTCAAGAGAATGTTTAAGTCCTTGGAAATGGTTTCGGCGTCTTCCCCATAGGCTTCGTAAAAATCACCGACCCTAAAGAGCATAATGCAGTGGGGATGCTGCTCTTTTAAGCTGAAGTATTGCTTTAGCATTGGTGTGCTGGTTTGGTATTTACTTTTTTGCATAATTTTTAATCGTTAAATTTTTTGGGCAGGGTAAAGGAAAAACTGACTCCCTTACCCGCCAGGTTATGGGCCATCAATTTGCCTTTTTGGGCTTTGATTAAATTATTGACCAGATAAAAACTCAAATCCTCGACCCGGCTATAACTTTCCTGGGGCAGGTTTTGAGTTTCCAGCAAGTCGGCCAGATTTTTCCGCTGGGGCTGGTTTAAATCCGGTCCCGAGTCTTCTACTGAGAAAGTGATTTCCCGGTTGTCTTCCTTGAGCTGAATATTGATGGGGGATTTGGGAGGGGAGAAGAAAAGCGCGTTCTTAATTAATTTGAAAATGGCGTAGTTAACAGCGTTAGGATCGCCGTAAATTTTAGAGCTTATTTCAGAGAAAATCTTGAATTTTCTTTCCGGATAGAATTCATTGATAAGGGACACCATTTTTTCGGTGATCTTTTCCAGGTAGATCGGCTGCAGGGTATTGGTCAGCCCCCCGCCTTTCAAGCGGGCGATCTGCAAGGCTTCCAGAAATTTAAGCAGCAAATCGGCATTTTCATCCTGGAGAGCTTTGAGGCTCTCTAAATTTTCCTGCGGAGCCAGCAGGTTGTAGTTAATGGTGTTGTTGAGCTTTTGTTTGATTTGTTCGAAGTCGGAGATCATCTGGTTAAAAATCAAGGGGAAGAAACTTTCATAAATTTGGGCTGATTCTCTTAGGCGGGTGATATCGAAAAAAGTTAGCAAAAATCCGTCATCCATCTTATAGGCGATGAATTTTAGGATTTTCTTTTCCCCGATGGGTTGGTCGAAACAAAGTTCGTATTCAGCATAAGGAACTTGACGAGATGCATTATGATTGTCATAGGTCAGGAATTTAGAGGGATTTGAATCTCCCTGCGGGTTATCCTTGAACAAGTTGCATTCGTTGGGGCTGCAAACGGGCAGGCCTTCGTAATTTTTTCCGTGGAAAACTTCGTGGCAGAATTTTCCCAGGACTTGATCGGCTGGAAAACCGGTAATATTCTGGGCGGCCTGGTTGAAAAAACTGATTTTTAATTTTTGATCCAGTTTCATGATTCCGGCTGAGGTATAGTTCATGACTTCCCGCAAAGTCCGGCTTTCTTTCAGGATCGATTTGTAAAGAATGATATTCTCCAGGATAATGCCAGCCTGGCGGCTTAGGGCCTGAAGGATTTTTTCCATGATCGAATCTAGTTTTTCTCTGTCCCAGGCCAGCTCGATTAAACCAAGCAGCTTCTTTTGATATAAAATCGGTACTGCATAATATTGCTGCAGGTTTTCCAGGGGCAAGCGTTCTTTTAGAAAAAGATTGGAGGAGGGGTTTTCCATTTTAACCGCCTGATGCAAGTATACCAGGGGGTAAAGCGGGTCTTTTTCTCCCGGGATTACAATGATGTTGGTGTTGGCTTTTTCCTTTTCGGAAAGGCCGGTCTGGTTGATTAAAATGAATCCGTCAGGTTCCCGGAATAAATAAAAGGCCGCCCATTCGGGTTCGGCTAGTTTTTGCAACATTTCCATCATCGCGCGCCCGAAGCTGGCGATTTCCATGTCGGAGAGAATTTTTTCCGATAAGGAGGAAATTTCAAATAACTCTTCCATCCTGAATTGGAGAATTTCCTCCAATTTTTGGTTGATTTTCTGGTTTTGGGAAGCGTTCAGCAGGTTTAGCTCGCCCCCCGGTTCCTGAAGCGCAGAAATCAGAAAGGGTAGGAGAGTATTGCGCTCGCCTGAGTCCAGTTGGTTTTTGATTTCTCCCATGGCCATATCCATGGCTAGTTGGTTTAAGTATTGGAATGGATAGGTTAATTTTTTTAACATGAACCAGGATAAAACCAGCGAGATTATTAGGGCGCTGATAGTTCCGGTAAGCAGCCAGATTAATTTAACTTTGAGAAAAAATAAGCCTGCGGCGCTTAGAATGGGGAGAAAGATGGCCAGCAACAGCAGTAAATAGAGCTTGACCGGGAATTTTTTTTTAAAGGGCAGGCTGTCGGGCATTAAGCTTACAGCACCTCCACGGAGAGGTTTTCGTTGGTGTAAACGCAAATGGAAGCCGCGATCAACAGGGATTCCTTAACGATGGTTTCGGCGTTTAAATTTGAGAAACGGGTCATGGCTTTGGCTGCCGCCTGGGCATAAGGGGCACCCGAACCGATGGCGGCGATCCCGTCATCGGGTTCGATTACGTCCCCGGAACCTGAGACGATCAAGATTTTTTCTTTGTCGGCCACAATCATCATGGCTTCCAGTCGTCTTAGCACCTTATCGGTACGCCATTCCTTGGCGAGCTCGACTGCGGCTCTCATCAAGTTCCCTTGATAAGCTTGGAGTTTTTGCTCGAATTTTTCATAAAGGGTGAGGCTGTCGGCGGCTGACCCGGCGAATCCTCCTAAAACCTTGCCTTCATACATACGGCGGATTTTCTTGGAGTGATGTTTAACGATAGTCTTATCCAATGTAACCTGGCCGTCGCCCCCCAGCGCTACCAGGTTTTGATGGATAACCGCCAGAATGGTGGTTGATTTCATATTAACTCCTCCCGCCAGGTTTTAATAGCTTCCCTGGCTTTTTCCACTATCTTGGTATTTCTATCTGCCTTGTTTTTAACCTTTTCTCCACTGCTGAAAAGCAGACTGAAGTTGATATTTGTGGGTTGGAATTTTTTTGGGTCGGCTTGGGTGATGCTGTGCATTAATGCTCCCAAGGCGCTTTCCTTTGGGGGAGCAAGAGGAGGTTCGCCCCGCAACAGTCTGGCTAGATTTGTTCCCGCCAGCCAGCCGGTAGCGATGGATTCTACGTAACCCTCCACCCCGGTGATTTGTCCGGCGGCCAGTAAATTAGGATTTTTATGAAATTGTAAGGTAGGAGCTAGAAGAGTTGGGGCGTTTAAAAATAAATTTTTGTGCATTACTCCGAAGCGGACGAATTCGGCTTCTTCCATACCGGGGATTAAACGAAAAACCCGTTCCTGTTCTTTGAACTTTAACCTGGTTTGAAAACCTACCAAACCGAACAAATTACCCTCCAGATCTTCCCGACGCAATTGGACTGCCGCATAAGGGATTTGGTTGGTACCGGGGTAGGGTAGCCCTACCGGTTTTAAAGGGCCGAAACGCATGGTGTTTTCCCCCCGCGAGGCGATTTCCTCGATCGGCAGGCAGCCCTCGAAGAAGTGTTTTTTTTCAAATTCCTTCACCGGGGCTAATTCAGCATTGATCAGGGCTTGATAAAATTTTTGATATTCTGTTTGGCTGAACGGACAGTTTAAATAATCCAGTTCTTCAGGCCGGTAACGGTTGCCGGGATAGATTTTCTCTCTATTGAGGGATGGAGCAGCCACCACCGGGCTGACGGCATCAAAAAAATAAAGGAAGTCAGAACCGCAAAAAGTTTTTAATGCTTCAGCCAGATTTGAACTGGTAAGCGGGCCGGTAGCCAGTATCGCAGGGGTGTCGAGGGGAATTTCCTGCAATTCCCGGCGAACGATTTTCAGGTTCGGTAGGCTTTCCAATTTTTTTAGCACCAACTCGGAAAATACCCGGCGATCGACCGAAAGGGCTTGTCCAGCTGGCACCCGTGCTTCCTGAGCCAGGGCGATCAATAAGGAATCAAGTTCCCGAAGCTCTTCTTTAAGCAATCCGGAAGCTTTAAGCGGGTCATTGGTTCCTAGCGAATTGCTGCAGACCAGTTCAGCCGGGAGTGAGGTTTTATGAGCCGGAGTCATCAGCTCCGGCCTCATCTCATAAAGTTCAACCTCGAATCCTGCTTTAGCCAGCTGCCAGGCGGCTTCGGAACCAGCCAGTCCGGCTCCTGCCACCAGGCAATCAGGCATCTTTTTTCCCTTTTTTACCGGGACATTCCGCATTGCTGCAAGCCGGGTAACTCTTTTTCTGCTTGGAGAATCTTAAAACCATAAACGCTCCGCAAGTGATGCAGTTTTTGCCCATGGGCTTATCCCATGAACTGAAATTGCATTTTGGGTAATTGCTGCAGCCGTAGAATTTTTTTCCGGTCTTGGTTTTGCGGGAAATCACTTTTCCCCCGCAATCGGCTTTGGGGCAAGGGAGGTTTAATTCTTCGATGAAAGGTTTCGTAAATTTGCATTCAGGATAACCCGAGCAAGCCAGGAATTTACCGAAGCGGCCCTGACGGAAAACCAGAGGTTTGCCGCATTTTTCGCACATCTCTCCGGTTTCCTGGAGGGGAACCTTGATCTTTTCAATGGCTGATCCGGCTTTGTCCAGTTGGGTAATAAAGGGAAGATAAACGTCCTTGACCACCGAAATCCATTGTTCGGAGCCCGCTTCCACCTGGTCCAGGCGCTCTTCGATTTTTGCGGTGAAGTCGGGATTGATGATATCGGGAAAATGGTCGGTAAGCAACTGATTAACCGCAAACCCTAATGGGGTGGGGAAGAATTTTTTTTCTTTCATTTCGACATATTCCCGTTTTTGAATGGTGTCGACGATGGGAGAATATGTGCTGGGGCGTCCGATGCCTTTTTCTTCCAAGGTTTTAATCAGCAGTGCTTCAGTGAAGCGGGCTGGGGGTTGGGTAAAATGCTGGGAAGGTGAAACTTTGATCATCTTCAGCAAATCTCCGGTGGCAAGGGGCGGGAGCTCTTGCTGTTGGTCATCCCGGTCGTCTTTTAAAATCTTGGTGAATCCGGGGAAAATGACTTGTTTGCCTTGTGCTAATAAACTGTAGTTATTGCAAGCTATTTCCGCGGTAGTGATTTTGAGTATCAATTTAGCCATCTGGCTGGCCAGAAAACGATGCCAGATTATGTTGTAAAGGCGATATTGGTCGGGAGTAAGAAAATCCTTAATTTTTTCAGGTTCCCTGAATAAGGAAGTAGGACGAATGGCTTCGTGAGCGTCCTGGGCACGAGGTGAAGCCTTGCGGACTATCGGTTCTCCAATATATTTTTCTCCGAATTTTTCCTTTACATATCCCTTGGCTTCATCTTTGGCGATTTCGGAAATTCTGACCGAGTCGGTTCTCATATAGGTAATTAATCCGGTAGTTTCTTTTTCGCCGATATCCATACCTTCATATAATTGCTGGGCAATCTGCATAGTTTTGGAAACCTTGAAGTTTAGTCTCCGGGAAGCATCTTGCTGCAGGGTGCTGGTGATGTAAGGGGCCGGGGGAATTCTCTTTTGTTCTCTCTGGGTTACGGAAGAAACCGTGTATTTGCCGGAATTCAAGTCTTTGACTATACTCTCGGCAGTTGTCTGGTCGGCAACTTTTATTTTTTTCTTATCCTTTTTCATCAACAGGGCTTCGAATGAGGGGGAGCCCGCCTTTTCCAGTTCGACCAGCACTTTCCAGTATTCTTCGGTCACGAAGTCCTGAATTTCTTTTTCCCGGTCGCAGATTAATTTTAAAGCTACCGATTGCACTCTTCCGGCGCTAAGTTTTTTCTGGATTTTCTGCCAGAGCAGGGGGCTTAGCTTATATCCCACTAGGCGGTCCAATACCCGCCGGGCTTTTTGGGCCTCGACTTTTTGCATATCCAGCTCTCCGGGGTTGGACAGAGCTTCCTTTACAGCTTGCTTGGTGATTTCATGCAGCTCTATCCGCCATGGTTTGGATATGCCCAGAGCTTCCTTTAAATGCCAGGCGATGGCCTCTCCTTCCCGGTCAGGGTCTGAAGCTATAAAGATCTCGTCGCTTTTAGCTACGGCTTTTTTTAGTTCGGTTATAATTTTGCTTTTTCCCCGGATGGTCATATAAGAGGGTGCGAATTCATTTTCTACGTCCACTCCAAGCCTGGATTTGGGCAGGTCTCGGATGTGCCCCATGCTGGCTTTGATATCGTAGTTCTTGTCAATGAATTTTTGAATGGTCCGGGCTTTGGCCGGGGATTCCACAATGATTAATTTTTTAGTTGCCAATTTCTCACCTCGTACAAAAGATTTAAAAACCATTCGGGAGAAAAGAGTGAACTCCTCCAAACTGGCCAAAGAAAGATTGCCGATAAGCTTTTTGGCAAAGTCGTAGAGCAGATTTCCTTATCGGATAAGAAGGCATAAAAGATTTTTCGGCGAATATTGCTTAATGCTTGAAATAGAAGGAGGGGCTTATGAATTTAGCCAGAAAAAAACTGGAAGCTCAAATTCCCCAGGATAAACTTATTGAAGTAAAGCAGCTCATCAATCAGGAATATCCGGCCTTGTTTAATTCATTAAATGAACTTTCCCGAAAAAAATTAGGCTTAAACTCTACCGATTTAAGCAGCAGCGTGGAAATTTATCCGTTTTATGGTCATAATCTGCTGTATTATCGTGATTTGAATCCCGGGATGGAAGTGGGGGGTATCATCCTGGAAAAAGCCCATGAGGAAAATTTTCAGCAATTCTGCCGGAAATTAAAGGAAAAATTAGATTCCCAGATTGTCGGTTTACCGGAATGGCAAGATCTACAACCGGTCAAAGAGACTTTTCAGGAAATCAAGGAGAACAATAATTGTAATTTACCCACTCAGCAGGAATTCATTTCTGCTAGGCATTTAATGTCGGAAGCAACCCGTGAGTTTCTGAGAGAGGTAAGAGCCAGTAAGCGAAAAATGCTTTCGGAAAACGCTCCCGAGTTGGAAATGGCGAGCGAATTGGGAAATGCCGGATTGCTGGAAAGAGAATATCAGATATTTTGCCGCGATAATGGATTGCAGTTAATGCGAGTTGACTCGGAAGCCTTTTCGGATATGGTTAAAAATCAATTTCGCTGCACTACTTGCGGGCGGCCTTTCGACAAGGAACGCCTGGACCTCTGGGTATCGCTTTCCAAGCTGGGTAAGAAAATGGTAAAGAAGCATTATTGGCTGGCCCTCTTGATTATGCAACAACTATTGGAGATGGGTATCGCGGAAGAAAAAATGGTGCTTAGTTGTGACAGTCAGGGCTATACTTTGTTTCTTAATCAAGACCATCATTTAATAATGTTGGAAATTAAGGAAGCCGCCCCTACCGCTCAGGAAATATATTTATTTGCTGAGAAACAAAAATTTTTTAAAGTTGATTTTGCAGTTTATTTTTCTTTGCTTCCAATCAGTCAGGCTTTCATTCGATATTTACAGGATTCGGCTTCCTGCAATATGGTAATTATTGAGGGGCAGGAAAATTTCAAAAGCATCATGAGTAAGGTCTTGGAGCAAAAAAGGGCTGACTACATAAGAGAGGTATTTGCCGAAATCGGAAGAGATTATAAATTGCCGGTAGCCAGTCTGGCTCTTTGGGCAGTTTTCGAAACTCGCCCGGTAAATGGAAATATGGTTGAGCTTAAATCTAAAGAAAAAATTGAGGAATCCATCAAAATCTCTTCAAATGAAGCGATAAACATAAAGGAAGAGCCTTCGCTCGATGCTGCTTCGCCGCTTCAAGCGGTTAGAAATTTAACCGAATCTGAAACTGTAAGTCTGGCAGAAAAGGAAGAGAATGTGGTACGCCAGTTATGGGATAATATTTTATTTAAAGGGGTAGGAAATTGGCCGGAGTTGGAAAGAATGCTCTCGGAACATTTTGCCGGGACCCCGGCTTGTGCCGCATTGTTGGATAATCTGGGATTGGTTATTGTAAAGCAGATACCTGCCAATCAGCCGACCGATGAAGCGGAAATGCTGGCACCTTTTGGAGTAGAAGCCGCCAATCAATTAGAAATTCTATTGGAACAGCAAGGGTATGCCAAGCTTGAACTAGTTTATTTGGAAGGGGAAAAAGGTTACTTGCATGCCCACAAGGTGGATCAGAATTATTTGATTCTGTGGGAGCAGAAAGATTATCCTGCTATAAAAATAGATAAGCAGGGAAATTACAACCTGGAAAATTTGGCGAATTTTGCAGAGGCCACAAAACTTTTGTTGATGGATAAAAACGGAGTGGTTCGGCAAACCTGGCCGGAAAATGCTACAGACCCGATTTTTCAACCAATTTGGGAAATTGGGAAACTGGTTCTGTCTAATTTAGGTTTTGGTTCTCCCAAGAAAGTTGTGGTAAAAGCTCAGGATGTCTTTTTATTGGAGTTGGCGCATCAAACCGAGTTGGTTTTGGCTTTGTTTAGCAAGACCCCCCTGGAATATAAGAAACAAGTCAAGCTGGAGAAAAGGGCGGCAAGTCTGGCTTAAAGAATTAATATTGATGGAGGCGCTTTTATGGAAGATACTTTAAGAAGATTAATAAAAATTTCCGGAGTGTTGGGAGCCGGGATAATTGAAAGAGATGGCTTGCCGGTTAGTATCGAAGGTGATTTCGGGGTTAACGGCGATCTCCTGGCGGCTACTTGTGCAGATATTCTCGCTAATGTTGAGGGCGGGTTTGGAGAAAAAATGGGGCAGGGATTTACGGAGTTGATGGAATTTGATACGGAATCCAGCAAATGGTTTTTATGCGGGATTAACCAGGATGCCTTTCTGGTAATTAAATCTGAAGCCAAGGTAAATCTTGGTTTGCTGAGGATTGAGGCCAAAAATATCAAAGCCGCTTTAAGCACAATTTTATAGATTTTGAAAGATGAATATGATATATGATAAAAGAAAATATCGCCTCGAGTGAAAAAATAAAGATTTTATTAGTTGACGACCATCTCCTGGTGAGAGAAAGTTTTGCCAATCTGTTGCAGTTAAATCCGGAGTTCGAGGTGGTGGGAGAAGCCGGAAATGGCGAGGAAGGATTGGAGAAGGCAATCATGCTCCAACCGGATGTGGTATTGATGGATATCGTGTTACCTAAACTTTCCGGACTGGACGCCACCAGGCTGATCAAGGGTAAATTGCCGGATGTCGGTATTATAATTCTCTCTATGCACGATGAAGATGAATACGTGATTGATGCAGTTAAGGCCGGAGCCAGCGGATATTTGCTAAAAAGTTCTTCTGATGTGGAAGAACTTTTTAAAGCCATTAAAGTAGTACATGGCGGCGGTTTTATGTACAAGCCGAAACTAACCAAGAAAATATTGCTGCAGATTACGAAAGAAGGAACTGTTTCAGGAACTAAAAAAGAATCAGGGATCAAAGAACTTAGCCAGCGAGAAATAGAAATTTTGCAGGCAGTTTCCGAGGGCAAGTCCAACAAAGAAATTGCTGAGAAATTGTTTATTTCGGAGAAAACCGTGAAGGCTCACTTACGCTCCATTTTTCGCAAAATAGATGTAGGAGATAGAACTCAGGCGGTAGCATATGCCATGCGAAAAGGTTGGGTGGAATAAAATAAAAAACCCCGGGGCAACCGGGGGTTTTTTATTAACAATTTTGGATTTATACCGCTTCCACGTTTTCAATTTCCGGAAAATCTTGTTTTAAGATTCTGGTGATACCGTTTTGCAGGGTCATCATAGCCATAGGACACCCGCCGCAGGCTCCTTTTAGCCGGACTTTCACGGTGGTTCCTTCGATTCCGACCAGTTCGACATCCCCACCATCGGCCTGCAAGTGCCCCCGGATTTTATCCAAAGTTTTGTCCAAATCTTCTTTGTTTAGCATGTTTTGTTCTCCCTTCTTATTAGCGATAGAGATATTCTAGCAGAATTCGGCAAAAATCGCAAAAGGAAATTTTAGAGAACTAGCCAAGTATTAAAGTATGGATGAAAATGATAACAATTTTTTAGCTTCCCAGCGTTTTAAAACCGCCTTGTTTCTGCTGGTATTAGGTCTGTTTATCGTGCTCTGTGCTATAATGATGGGGCCGTTTGTCAAACCATTGGCCTGGACTTTGACCCTGACTATTGTATGCACGCCGATTTATCACTTTTGCGCGAAAAAAATCAAGAACCAATCCGGGGCAGCTTTGCTGGCTTTGGCCATAGTCGTTCTAGTGATTATTTTGCCGACCATTCTACTGGGAATAGGGATTTCCCGCCAGGCTTTGGATTTTAGTCAAAGAATTCAGCTTGATTTGGATGACTTGAATTATCGACATATGATGGAATTAGCTCATAAACCGGCTTTTGAAAATTCTTATAAATTTTTATATAAGCAATTCGGTGTTTCCAAGGAAAAAATCATGCCGGTGTTGAGTAATTTTTTGGGGGAAATCAGCGGGACTATCGGAAAATATAGCTTGGAGCTGGCCAAAGATCTGGTCGGCAATTTTTTCTGGCTTTGCTTCGTGCTGTTTGCTTTTTTTTATTTCTTGCGAGATGGGGATCAGATTATAAATTTTCTTAAAGATTTTATCCCTTTAAAACCGGAAGAAACCCAGAAGATATTTTCCCGCACCTCCGCAACCATTAAGGCTACGGTATATAGCTGGATAGTGATTGGAGCAGTGCAGGGAACCCTGGTGGGGATTATTTTTTGGATATTGGGAGTTCCCGCCCCATTGTTATGGTCCGGGGTGACTGCCGTGATGTGCTTTATCCCGTTTGCCGGTGCGCCGGCAGTATGGGTGCCGGCGGCTATTATTCTGGCTGTGAAGGGATTGTATTGGAAGGCTGTCATCATGGCGCTTTGGGGCGCTTTGGTGGTAGGCTCGTCTGATAATATTTTACGGCCCATTCTGATGGGCGGGCAGTTGAAGTTGCATATCCTGCCGGTGTTTATTTCAATTTTCGGCGGTCTGTTTATTTTGGGGCCGGTGGGAATGGTAATGGGACCGGTAATTCTTTCTATTACCCATACTTTGTTGGACGTCTTGAGAGATAAGCTTAACAGTAAGCCTATAGAATGAGTGATAAATGAATAATCAAACGGGTAAAAATTATGATCTGGTAGTTGTGGGAGCTGGAATTTTAGGCACTACCTTGGCTTATTGGTTGTCTTTGTTGTATGAAGGACGAATAGCGCTGGTGGAAAAAGAAATTGAAGTAGCCCGCCATGCTACTTTGCGCAATACCGGAGTAATTCACCGGCCTTTTTACCTGGATCCGGAGAAGAAAAAACTTTTTGCCATATCAGCCCAGCTTTCTTATGGGATGTGGAAAAAATATGCCGAATTGAAAAACCTTCCTTGGAATGAGGTAGGTACGATCGAGGTAGCCGAAAGTCCGGATGAGCAGGCCAGGGTGGAAAAATATTATCAGTATTCCCTGGCTAACGGAATGAAACCCGCAGAAGTAGAGTTGCTGGAAAGTTCAGCCCTAAGAAGGGTCGAGCCGAACTTATATTGCAAGAAAGCCTTGTTTTGTAAAACAGACACGGCAGTCGATTTCAGCCGCTTTGCAGGAGCGTTGAAAGAGGAAGCCTTGGCTCAGGGGGTAGATTTTGTCCCCGGATTTGAAGTTTGCAAGATTGAACAATCTGCGGAAGGCATAAACCTGGTTAATTCCAAGGGAGAGCAAGTTTTTGCCAAAATTATGGTTAACTGCACCGGGGGAAGTGCGGTTAAGTTGGCTCATTTTTTGGGAGTGGCTTTAGACTATGCCGATTTAAATTTTCGGGGTGAATATTGGCTGATGAAGCCGGAATACCGGCATTGGGCTACTCATAACATTTATTCCATGCCCCGCTATCCGGAATTTCCTTTTCTGGATCCCCACTGGGTAGTAAGCTGGGATGGAACGGTAAAAATCGGCCCCACCGCAGTTCCTGTAATCGGCCCCTATACTTATGAAGGGTTGGCGCCTAACTTTGCTTCGATTTTCACTAAACTGCTGGAAGCCCCCTTAGCGAATAAATTGAAATTGTTGACCAACCCGATTTTCCTGGGCATGGCGGCCAAGGAATGGCAGGGAGTAATCTCAGCCAGCTTTTTGATCAGGCGTTTGCAAAAATTTCTTCCGGTATTGAGGGCGGATCATCTGAGCGAAAAATGGCTTTCCGGAGTCAGAAGCCCGGTAATTGACCGGGAAGGCAATTTCGTCAAGGAAGCTCTGGAATTTGAAACGGAAAACAGCTATCATATCTTAAATTTCAACTCTCCTGGAGCCACCGGCGCTCCGGCATTTTGCGCCTATTTGGTGAAGAAGCTGGAAAAAGCAGGTAAGCTTGAAAATTTAAAGAAAAAAGCCAAGCTACTGTCTTCCTGCTGGGACTTTGAAGCCATTATCGGGGAATTCGGTCTATAACTCCAGTACCGTTTGCTCCTGGAAATATTCTTTAATTAGTTGGAAATTTTTGCGATGAAATCGGCAAGGGCCTAATTCGGCCAGCGTTTTCAAATGTTCGCAGGTTCCGTAACCCTTGTGGCGGGCAAATCCATATCCGGGATATTGCTCGTCAATCTGGTTCATTAAATGATCCCTCTGTACTTTTGCCAAAATGGAAGCTGCCGCAATCACCAAAGAGATCGAGTCGCCCTTGATTAGATTTTTTTGTGCCAGGTTAAAATCGGGAATGGTATATTTTCCGTCGATTAAAACCAGTTCCGGCTCGGGGGCTAGCTGCAAAACCGCTCTTCTCATCGCCTCCAGGGAGGCCAGATGCATATTGTTGATCAGGTTCAATTCTTCCACCTCGACAATGCCGAAAGCGAAAGAGGCTGCCGAATCTTGGATTAAAGGGAACAGTTCTTCTCTTTGCTGCGGGGTTAACTGTTTTGAATCCCGCAATGGAAGCTTGGGGATTTCTTTAAATAAAACAGCGCCTGCCACCAGGGGGCCTGCCAAAGGGCCGCGGCCGGCTTCGTCCGCCCCGGCAAGTAAAGAGATGCCCTGGTTGAAAAAATCTTGTTCAATTTGCCCGGTGGGTATTATCATCTCAAGAGCTTAATCTTTAGTTTTCGTTTCCGTTGTTTTCCGCAAATAAGGCGTTAACATATTCCGCAGGATTGAATTCCAGAAGGTCGGTAATTTTTTCTCCAATGCCGATATATTTGACCGGGACATTCAATTCTTCGGCAATGCTTAGAATAATTCCACCCTTGGCGGTTCCGTCAAGCTTGGTTAAAATGATTCCGGTCAGGTCTACCGCATCTTTAAATGCTTTGGCCTGGATCAAGGCGTTCTGTCCGGTGGTAGCGTCCAATACCAGGAGGACTTCCTGAGGAGCATTGGGGAGTTCTTTCTGCAATACCCGCTTGATTTTTTTAAGTTCTTCCATCAACGGCGCCTTGGAGTGCAGCCGTCCTGCGGTATCGGCGATTACTAGATTTTGTCCTCGGGCTTTAGCGGCTTTAATTGAATCAAATACTACTGCAGCCGGGTCGGCGCCGGGATTTTGTTTAATTACCGGAATCCCGGTCCTTTCGCCCCAGACTTCCAGCTGGTCAATCGCCGCCGCCCGGAAAGTATCGGCAGCGGAGAACAATACGTTATGCCCCTGGTGTTTCAAGTTATAGGCTAATTTGGCAATCGAGGTGGTTTTACCGGTTCCGTTGACTCCTACCACCAGGAAGACCGTGATATCCTGGTCGTCGAATTTCAAGCCGTTTTCTCCCACTTGGAGCATTTCGGCCATAATTTCCTTAATCGCTTCAATGGCTTGCGGGACAGTTTTGATTTTTTCCGCCTTGGCCCGCTGTTTGAGTTCATTTAAGACTCTTTCGGTAGCCTTGGTTCCGGTATCGGAGAGAATCAAGAGCTCTTCCAATTCATCCCAGAATTCCTGAGTCAGTTCGCTTCGTCCTGGGATTAAGCTGGTTAAGCCGCTGATGAAGCTATCCCGGGTTTTCTTCAATCCCTGCTTCAAGCGGTCAAAGAATCCGGCTTTTTCGGCTTCCGGTTCAACTTCTAGTTCCATCTCCAAGGGCGGTTCAGGTACTGATTCTTCGCTTATAGTTAAAGGCTCTTGTGTGGTGAAATTTGTTTCAAGCTCTCTGAATTCTTCTTCGATGGCTAAAGAAGCTGGTTCTGAAAGCTGGGGGGAAGTTTCCGGCAAAATTGGTTCAATAGCCATAATCTCAGACTCGGAGGGTAAGGCTTCGGTTAAGTTATCGCTAATGGACTCCGGACTTTTTTCTTTATTGCGCTTTAAGAACCAAAGAAAACCGGGCTTTTCTTCTGCCACGGGTTTTTCCGGTTTGGCTTCGATGGTTGCTGCGGCAGTTTCTTCGTTTTTATCGGGTTTCCTGAAAAACCACATGGTTTTCTCCTTTTATCCCCAGGTTATTCCGTGACCGTTAGGATAAATCCCGGCAAGGGTAACCGGAAGTTTACCCCTGGGGGGGAACTTGCCGGTTAATACTTCATAAATGGCCTTGAGGCTGGGTTCCCGGAAATTATAGGCCACCACATAAGCTTTGACTTGCAGGTTTCTCACCAGTCCAAATGGATTGGAAAGCGAAACCACGATCAGATTGGGGTTCATTTCGTAAAGTTTGTTAATCCAAATGGATTTCTTTTTGGAAAGCATTTCCCGGCTGGCATAAGCAAAAATAATAGCCTCGCTATTTTTGATCATTTGCTCGATCATCGGCCAGTTTAAATCCGATTCCTGGGGGTTATAGATAATTTCCTGGGTGGAAGGGTTATTTCTTCTCCAGATTTCTCCCAGGGTGGGAATTCCCGAGGTTTTAACTTGTGAATTGATGATGCCGACTTTAGTTTCGGGAGTCAGGGGGAGAATGTTTTGGTAATTTTTTACTATGGTAATCGAATCGCGGGCGATATTTTGAATTAAAGACTCGGGATTTTCGTAAAAAGAAGAGGGGATATAGTCGCGGTGCATTTTTAGTTTCATAATCCGGATTAAAGATTCTTCCATTCTTTTTTCGGAAATCATATCTTTGTCTATTGCCTGCAAAAATGCCTGGTATGCTGATTTATAGGTTTCAAATTCTCCAAACAGCAAAATGTCGGCTCCCGCGGCAAAAGCTTGAATAGCGGCTTTTTCCGGTCCGATTTTTTCGCTAATGGCTTTCATTTCCAGGGCATCGGTGATGATGACCCCATTATAATTCATATAATTACGCAGCATTAGTTCGTTGATTTGGGGAGAAAGTGAGGCGGGAGTCAGGTTTCCGATTACTTCAGGATAAGCGCAATGGGAAGTCATGATAACTTCAACGCCATTGCCGATGGCTGTGCGATAAGGTTTTAAATCGGTTTCCTTGAGCTGTTCTTCCGAGCTTAATACCATGGGTAAGGTTAAGTGAGAATCAAGGCCGGTTGCGCCATGACCGGGAAAGTGTTTGGCGCAGGCGGCGACTCCGCCTTCTTGAAATCCCAAGACCGCCTGCCCTCCAAAATTGGAAACTACGGGGCTTTCATCGCTGTATGCCCTGGGGCCGATTACCGGGTTGTATGGGTTGGTGTTTACATCCAAAACCGGGGCATAATCGAGATTGAACCCCAGGGAACTTAATTCTTGGGCGCAAAGTTTCGCCATTTGATAAGCATAATTTGGGTTGCCGGTAGCCGCCAGCGCCATGTTGCCGGGGGAGATGGTTTTGGCGAAAGTTATTGGGGCTACCAGCCCGCCTTCTTGATCGACTGAAATTAATGGAGTGAGCTCAAATGTGCTTTTTTTTGCTTCCTGATGGATGGAAGAAACTAATCCCCTGGTGGTGTTTTCATCAGGCATGTTTCTTTCAAATAAAATTACCCCGCCCAGTTCCTTGTTTCTGATTGTATCTCCAACCTCGGAATGCAATTCGGTTCCCGTAATTCCGCTGACAAAAAATTGTCCCACTTTTTCCTTGAGAGTGAGCTTTTTGGCAAGATTTCTGATTTCCGCAACAGTTTTTTCCATAATTAATATATGTTCGTTAAATTTTGCCGATTCCTTCCATTCCCTTGATAAAATATTTCTGAGTAAATAAAAATAGGATTAAAACCGGCAAACTAGATAGGATGCTGGCGGCAGCTACGATACGAAAGTCCGAGGCAAACATATTGGCTAAATAGCTCAAGCCAACAGTTACCGGATATTTGGCTTCGTGTTTCAGGACGATCAATGGCCACATGAAGGTATTCCAGTAAGCGACAAAGGTAAAGATGGTTAAAGCGGCTAAATGCGGCCTGGTCAGTGGTAAGAGAATTTTCCACCAGAGTTGAAGTTCGTTGGTTCCGTCAATTCTGGCGGCGTCCAGCAGTTCTTGTGGAATCACCAGAAAAGCCTGGCGCATTAAAAATATTCCGAAAGCCGATACCGCTCCAGGTAAAATCACTGCGGTATAAGTATCAAACAAGTGAAGTTGCCGGATGGTGATGAAATTGATCACCATGGCGGCTTGCACCGGCAGGAGCAAGGTAGAAAGCAGTAGTACCATAATGAAATTTTTGCCGAAAAATTTCATCCGGGCTAAAGGATAAGCCGCTAGGGAACAAAATAAAAGCTCTAATACTACTCCCCAAAAACAAACCAATAGTGAACTCCAGAAAAAGCTGCCCATCATGGGGATTTGCTTGAAAACTTCTAAGTAATTATTCAGGGAGATTGGGGAAGGAAAGAAATCTTTCAAGCTTTCCAAGCGGTAAACTTCTCCCGCCGGTTTTAATGAAGTTGAGAGCAGCCAAAGAAAAGGAAACGCGGCAAATAGAAAGAGAGCCAGTAAAACCAGCCATAAACCTAGATTGGCAAAGCTGCGTTTAGTAATAATCCATCCCTCCCTGGCGGAAGAATTTTAAATTAATCCAGGAAATTAAGCCGACCACCAGAGCTAAAACCAATGCCAGGGCCGAAGCGTAACCCATATCGTATTCCTGGAAGGCTTTGATGAAAATATAGTAAACCATAGTCAAAGTGGCTGACTGGGGGCCTCCGGAAGTCAGCACGTAGATTTCTCCGAAAACTTTAAGAGCGGCGATGGAAGAGATGATTGAACATAAAATTACGGTGGGTTTAAGGAGAGGTACGATGATATAATAGAGAACCTGCCAGTCATTGGCCCCGTCTATTTTGGCCGCTTCCAGGTACTCGGAGTTAATACTCTGCAGACCGGCTAAATATAGCACCATATAATATCCCAGCCCCTGCCATAAAGTGACGAACATCACCGAATAAAGGGCGATTTTGGGGTCGGTAAGCCAGCCGATGTTGGAACAACTTAAATGTAATTGTTTGACCAGAATGAAATTTAACAAGCCGTTGGAATCAAAAATCCAGCGCCAGGCGATTCCTACTACCACTATTGAAGTAATTACCGGAATATAATAGGCGGCCCGAAAAAAACCAATCCCCCTGATTTTACGGTTAACCGTCACCGCCAGCAAGATGGCCAGAATTTGAATAAACGGCACGATCAGCAGGTATTTGAGGGAATTCAACAAAGCCTTGTGGAACAACGGATCTTGGGCCATGCGTTTAAAATTTTTAAAGCCTACATTCTTGGGAGGGCATATTTGTCCGTTAGGGGCGGTTTTGATCATATTGTACTGCTGGAAACTAAAGATGATGCTTTTGGCCATGGGGTAAAAAGTGAAAAGTCCTAGTAAAAGCAGGGCTGGAAGCAGAAATCCATAAGCCAGCATCGTTTGTTTAAACTGTTTCACTCCCAGTATTTGGCTATAACTCAGTCTTGTTCCTGCAGGATTTGTTCCCAGGCTTTGGAGGCTTCATCCAAGGCTTGGCGGGAAGTTTTTTTACCATAAAAAGCAGCTTCGATTTGCTCTTTTAAAATCCTCATCAAGCGGGAGGAGTCTTTGACCCCCAGGCTTAAATCGCGGGCTCTTTTTAACTGGGAAATGGAAATGCGGATAGCCTCGTCTTCGAGAGAGGAGCTTTTTCCTTCCCGGAAGAATTTATCCTGCGCTACATCCTTGCGGGTAGGCAATAGAGGAACCAGCCGGCAGAATTGCAGCTGGTTTTGGTAACTAGTTAAGAAAGTCAGGAATTTTATTGCCAGATCAACCTTGCGACTGGCCCGGGGAATGCAAAGGTTCATAGTCGCAGCCGGAACCGGGCCGGTATTCTCCCCGGGATATTCTCCCAAGCCGGTATTTTGATAAATTTGAGGAGCATTTTTCTGGATTTTAAGCAGGAATTGCGGGCCTGCGATCAACATCCCCAATTTCCCGCTTTGATAGCGATCTAAAGCCCCCTGGTAACCCTGGGTTAAAGTCTCGGGAGGGATCAGCCCTTCATCTTTTAAACCGATATACCAGTCGAGTTTTTTAGCCGCTTTGGGAGTATTGAAGGTCGGCTTATGCTTGTCCGGGTCGATCAGGGGTATTCCTTCTACCTGCCAGTCATCGGTGATTTTCATCGCAGGCATAAAACCGTATTCTCCGGTAGCTTTCTTGATTTGAGCTGAGTATTCTTCCACTTGCCGCCAGTTCTTCGGGGCTTTAAGGGGGAGTCCGGCTTGTTGGAATAATTTCCGGTTAAACATGATCAATTGACAGCTTACATACCAGGGTACCGCATAGCTTTCCCCCTGCCACCGGGCGGCCTGCCACAAGCCGGGAAAAAATTCAGTTTTGGCCTTTTTAGGAAAAATCCGGTCCATGGAATAAAGCGCCCCGTTTTGGGCTAAAAGAACGGCATATTCGGTGTTAAGGTTTATGAGGTCGGGAGGCTCTCCGCCGGCAATCGAGGCCAGCAATTTTTGCATCATAATGTTGATAGGCACGTCAATCCACTCGATCTTAACTCCCGGGTTGCTTTGTTCAAATTCCTGTATCAACTGGTTGATATAATCGGTATAGGTTGGTTTTAAAGATATTGTCCAGAATTCCAGGGAAATGTTTTTAGAACTCGATCGATTACATCCCGGCATAAATAATAGAATTGAAATTAGGAGCACCAACAGCAGCTTTTTCATCGGCCGGGCTGAGCCTCTTTTTGTAGTTTAAGTTGCTCCAACATTTTCCTGGCTTGCCAGGAGTTGGGATTTAACTGCAATGCCTGCTCTAGATATTTACGGGCATTGTCGGGTTGATTGCGCATCTGGGCGATTCTGGCCTCCAATAAGGGAAGATAATAGTTATCCCACTTTTTTTCTTCCAGAGGGGTTAGGAAATTTTGAGCATGGTCAGGTTCACCGGCATTAATTTGGAGGATGGCTTGAGTCAGGTTGGAGTATGGGGTATTGGGAAATTGTTTGAGCAAGTTTTCATAAGTGGCCTTGGCTTCGGCTTGTTTTCCCATCCCGTCCAGCACCCAGGCCAGAGCAAAATGGCAGTCGGCTTCGTTGGGGCTGAATTTTACGGCTTGAACTAACATATTGTAAGCAGCCTTAAAGTCTTTTTTTTGAAAATAAGCGCAACCAAGGTTATAAAGTACATTCGGATCATCTTTCTTCTGGGGGAGAATTTTCTCCCATTGAGAAATCGCCAGCTCTAATTTACCCTGGGCATAATATAAGACTCCCAGTGCGTATTGAGCCTGCAAAAGACCCGGATCAATTTGCAAAGCTTTTTCCAATTGTAGAGCGGCCTTATCGTATTTCCGGTTGATCCGGTAAATTTCAGCCAAATAAAGGTAAGCCGGAGTAAAGCGGGAATCGTGTTTTAACAATTCCTGAAAAGTTTCCTGGGCTATAGAATAGGCTTGCTGCTGAAACTGGCAGATCCCCAGCAGGTAATAGGCATCTTTATAATCGGGGGCAATTTTAATCGCTTCCTGCAATTCTTTTTCCGCTTCCTCTAACCTTCCTTCTTTAAGCCGCCCTTGGCCTACCTGAAAGTGATTTTGGGCGGCCAGGGGATATTGCGCCCAAAGTGGAGCTGCTATAATTAAAAAATAAAGAGCAAGCCAGAGAAGTCCTGATTTTTTCATGATTGAGCTTCGGTAAAAAATGAGTTCAGATTCAAGTGAGGGTTTCCGGTGAATTTAAGACTGAAGAGGGAACTGATTTGTCTTTCGGAGAAGTCGGCCCCAGGGAATAAAGAATAAATTGAATTGATCGCCCGGGTTTGGGTTGTACAGCTCAACTTGATCAGATTTTCGTTAAGAGCCAGCAAGTAAGTTAACTTGACCTCTCCATCATTTTGCGGGTTTGCGGCCATAGAAATAAAAACAAAGTTTTCTTTCTTAAGACGCGATAAGGTGTTTAAAAGGGTTTGCGGTTTACAGGTTTTAGCCTTTACCATTGATATTCAGCCGGCTTAATAAATTCTTAAGTTCTTCAGGGGTCAGGAAGTTTCGTCCTAACTGGTTTGATTTATGGCTCTTCCAGCCATGAAAATCTGAACCGCCGGTCACCATTAAGTTATGTTCTTCGGCTAATAGCTTAAACCGGCGTTCCTGGGAATGGCTATGCTCGGGGTAGTATACTTCCAACCCCTCGATTCCCATTTTTATCAGATTCTGAATAATGTTTTCGGTTCGTAAGAGTCCCGGGTGAGCCAGTACCGGAAAACCACCGGCTTGTTTGATGGCGTTAATGGCTTCTTGGGGGGCGATTCCTTCCCGAGGCACATAAGCTGGTTTTCCATAAGCGATATAACGTTGAAAGGCTTCCATTACACTAGAAACCCAACCCTTTTGCTGCATGGTGCGAGCAATGTGCGGGCGGCCTAAAGAATCTCCATGGCAGTTAGCCATAACCTCTTCAAAAGTGATCTGCTTACCCAACTGGTTTAATTTATCCAGGATTCGCTTGACCCGCTCGATTCTCTTCTTGCGTAGTTCGGCCATAAAATTTATAAGATTAACATTGGTGTAGTCTATACGATAGCCTAGGATATGAATTTCATCGCCGGGAATTTCGGTATTGATTTCGGTTCCCGGAATATAAGTTATCGGAGTCCCCTTGGTTAATTCCTGAAACTGGGGAATCCCCGACATAGTGTCGTGGTCCGCGATGGAAACCACGGTTAAGCCTCGTTGTATAAATTCATCCACCAGCTCTTTGGGACTCAACAAGCCGTCGGAACAAGTGGAATGAATATGCAGGTCTATTCCCATAATCGGGATTAACCCTTTCTCTTTATTTTCTGGGTTCGATAATTAAACGGATAGCCGTTCTTTGTTCTCCGTTAATTTCAATTTCGGTAAAAGCTGGAATACAGATTAGATCCAGCCCGCTGGGAGCGGCAAATCCTCTGGCGATCGCGATCGCCTTTACTGCCTGATTAATGGCTCCAGCTCCAATGGCCTGCATCTCCACATGGTTTTTTTCCCGTATTACACCTACCAACGCCCCCGCAACAGAATTAGGATTTGATTTGCCGGATACCTTTAGTATATCCATCTTTAATTCTCCTTTCCCCAAGCCCTATTTTATTAGGATTATACAGTAGTTATTACTCTCCTTCTTTTATCCCGAAAGTTTCTAGTAAAAGTTCGCCTGAAACAGCTTTGCCGTTTTTCGCGATTTTGATTATCAATCCCTGCAGGACGGCGTCACCTTTCGCCGCTTCAAACCGAACCGGCATCCCGGTTAAGAATCTTTGAAGCACCAGTTCCTTTTTCATCCCGATTACCGAGTCATGGGGGCCGGTCATCCCGATGTCGGTGATGTATAGGGTTCCCTGGGGTAGAAATTTCAAGTCGGCGGTTGGTACGTGAGTATGGGTTCCGTAAACCGCCGAAACTCGGCCGTCCAGAAAATAACCCATGGCGATTTTTTCTGAAGTGGCTTCGGCATGAAAATCCACTATAATAATGGAAGCTTCTTTCTGCAACTCCGGAAGAATTTTTTCGACGGCTTGAAAAGGGCAGTCCAAAGGTTCCATAAAAATTCGTCCCGATAAGTTGACGATGCCGATTTTTACCTCTTTTTTGCTTAGCAGATAAAAACCTTCGCCGGGGGTACCGGGCGGGTAATTGGCAGGCCTGACGATCCTTGGCTCTTGTCTTATAAAGTCCACCAGGTCTTTTTTATCCCACACATGATTGCCCATGGTCAGGACATCAATTTCACTCAAGAGTTGTTTGGCGATTTCCGTGGTGCAGCCCAGCCCTCCTGCGGCGTTTTCCGCATTGGCAATGGTCAAGTCGATATGGTAACGCTCCTTGAGTTTTTCCAAAAGGGAAAAGACTGCAGTTCTACCGTTTCTCCCGCAAATATCGGAGATGGCTAAAATATTTATAGTGTCGCCGGGGTTGTCAAATTTCTGGTGTATTGCCTGCATATTAGCTCTCAAGAAAAAAGGCTACCCTACGATAGCCCTTTTAAAATTTTATTTTGCGTATTCGACGGCCCGGACTTCCCGGATTACCGTCACCTTGATCTGGCCCGGGTATTCCAGTTCTTCCTCGATTTTTTTGACAATTTCACGCGACAAAACAATGGCTCCGTTGTCGTCAATGGTTTTCGGCTTGACCATGATGCGAATTTCTCTTCCCGCCTGGATAGCAAAAGATTTTTCTACTCCCTCAAAGGAGTTGGCTACGGTTTCCAGTTTTTCCAGGCGCTTTAAGTATGAATCCAAAGTTTCTCTTCTGGCTCCGGGGCGGGCGGCCGATATAGCATCGCAGGCTTGAACCAGAACTGCAATCATGGTTTTGAATTCTACGTCTTCATGATGAGCCTCAATAGCATGGATGATATCGAAAGATTCTCCGGCTTTTTCTGCGAAACGAGCTCCCAGTAAGGCGTGCGGACCTTCCGCTTCAAAGTCCAGAGCTTTGCCGATGTCGTGCAATAAGCCGGCTCTCTTAGCTAGAGTGGTATTCATGCCCAATTCTCCAGCGATACCTCCAGCCAAGTAGGCGACTTCCTTGGAGTGTTGCAGGACATTTTGTCCGTAACTGGTGCGGAAGCGCAGTTTGCCCAGAAGTTTTATAACTTCCTGGTTCAGACCGGTAATTCCCACCTGGAACATCGCTTCTTCGCCCTCGCGCAGGATTCTTTCTTCTACTTCCTTGCGGGCTTTTTCGACCATTTCTTCAATTCTTGCCGGATGAATGCGCCCATCGGAAATTAATTTTTCCAGGGAGACTCGGGCGATTTCCCGGCGGATGGGGTCGAAACTTGAAAGGATAACCGCTTCGGGGGTGTCGTCAATGATTAAGTCAACCCCGGTCATGGTTTCCAGAGTTCTAATGTTGCGGCCTTCCCGTCCGATGATTCGGCCCTTCATCTCATCACTAGGCAGGTTGACAACGGAGATAGTAGCTTCCACTACTTGATCAACCGCTGACTTTTGAATGGCCAGGGCGATGATTTCCTGAGATTTGCGGGTGGCGTCGCTCTTGAAATTGTTTTCCGCCTGCTTGATTTTGGTGGCGTATTCTTTATCGAGTTCTTTTTCCAATTCTTGCATCAGCAGTTTTTTTGCTTCGTCGGAACTTAATTGAGCGACTTTTTCCAGTTCCAGTCTTTGCTGCTCTTTTATTTTTAGGGTTTGCTCCTTAATTTCAGCGATTTCTTGTTCTTTGGCAACTAAGCCTTTTTCTTTCTTGTCCTGAGCCTCCAGTTTTTTATCCAGAGTTTCTTCTTTTTGCTGGATTCTTTTTTCTCTTTGATTTAATTCTCTTCTTCTTTCTTCGTTTTCCCGGTCGAATTTGCTTCTTAGTTTAAGCAGTTCGTCCTTGGCCTCCACCATTTTTTCCTTGTAAAAAACCTGTGATTCCTTAGTAGCGTCTTCCAGGATTTTTTTTGCTTGTTCTCTGGCGGAATTTAAACCTTTTTTGTCCAGGGTTATGTTTAACAGGTAAACCAAACCTGCCCCGATTATAAAAGATACGATTGCTGCAATTATATAGCCGATCATGGCTTTAAATCCTCCTTATTCTGTTGAAAGCTGGTCCCTTATCACCTCCGGTAAGTATAAAAAGGGTAAACTAATTAATTGTAATGGTTTTTGGATAATTCGTCAATGAAAATTAATTAATCACCAAGTTAAGCAGTCTTTCCGGCACATAAATTACCCTCTGAAGGGTTTTTCCTTCCAGAGATGGAGCTATTTTAGGATTGTAAAGCACCGCTTTTTCGATTTCTTCCTTGGAACTGCCGTGGGGAAATTCCAACCTGGCTTTTAATTTTCCGTTTATCTGAACAACCAGAGTAAATTCTCCTTTTTTTAAGGTTTCCGGGTCATATTGGGGCCAGCAATAATTAAAAATGCTTTCTTTATACCCCAAGTGTTCCCAGAGTTCATCGGCCAAATGAGGAGCCACCGGGGCCATAACCTGGAGGTAAGTTTCCACGGTTTTACGCCCGATTTTCCCCCCGTTCTTTTCGTACTGAACCAAAGCGTTGATGAACTCCATCAATCCGCTTACCACCGTGTTAAGATGAAATCTTTCAATATTGTCGGTAAGTTTTTTGATATAATGGTGGCTTATTTTCTTTAACTCGGGTTCAACTTCAATCTCCGGGCCTAAATCTTTTTCCATAAAGAATGAATAGACTTTTTTAAGCCAGCGGAATACTCCCTCAATTCCGCGGTCATCCCATTCGGAATCCTGTTCGGCGGGTCCGATGAACAGCTCGTATGCCCGCAGCGCATCGGTGCCATATTTTCTGACCAATTCATCCGGGTTTACGATATTCCCCTTGGATTTGCTCATTTTGGTGCCCATCCGGTAAATCATGCCCTGATTAAATAGACGGGTGAACGGTTCCTTGAAATTAACCAGTTCCATATCGAATAGAACTTTAGTGAAAAAGCGGGAATAAAGCAGATGGAGTACCGCATGCTCCACCCCTCCCACATATTGACTTACCGGCAGCCATTTCTTGCAGAGTTTAGGGTCAAATGGTCCCTCCTGGTAGTGAGGCGAGGGATAACGAAGATAATACCAGGAAGAACAAACCCATTGCGAAATAGTGTCGGTTTCTCGCCGGGCGTTTTCCCCGCACTTGGGGCATTTTGTGTTTACAAACTCGGGAATCGCCGCCAGGGGGGATTCTCCGGTACCGGTTGGATGATAGCTTTCGGTCTCCGGCAAGAGAACCGGCAGCTGCTCTTCGGGAACCGGAACTTCTCCGCATTTGGGGCAATAGATAATCGGAATAGGGGCGCCCCAATATCTCTGGCGTGAAATCAGCCAATCCCGTAGCCGGTAATTGATTTTTCTTTTTGCATTTCCATGACTTTCCAGTTGATCAACGATTTTTTCCCAGGCATCCTGGCTGGTCAGACCGTTAAAGTCAGCGGAATTGACCATAATTCCTTCTTGAGTATAAGGGAGTTCTTTTTCTCCCTCGGGGGATTGAATCACCGGGATAATCGGCAGGGAATATTTCTGCGCGAAAGCAAAGTCCCTGGTATCATGGGCAGGAACCGCCATAATCGCACCGGTGCCATAGGTCATCAACACGTAATCGGCAATGAAGATCGGGAGTTCTTTTCCATTGACCGGATTGATCGTGTATGCTCCTATGAAAACCCCGGTTTTTTCTTTTTCCGCCGAAAGTCTTTCCACTTCGGTTTCTTTACCGACTTTGGCTAGATAGGTTTCTACTTCGGCTTTTTTCTCGGGTGTAGTAAGCTCTTCCACCAGGGGATGTTCGGGGGCCAGCACCATATAGGTGGCTCCGAACAAGGTGTCAGGCCGGGTGGTGAAAATCGGGAGTTTGTGGCTGCTGTTTTTTATGCTGAAGATTACCTCGGCTCCCCGGCTTTTACCCACCCAGTTTTCCTGCATGATTTTTACTTTTTCCGGCCAATCCAGGTCTTTCAAGTCTTCAATCAGCCGGTCGGCGTAGTCGGTGATTTTAAAGAACCACTGGGGAAGCTGTTTTTTTGTGACGATGTTGCTGCATCTTTCGCATTTGCCATCCACCACTTCCTCATCTGCCAGACCGGTGCGGCAGGAAGGACACCAGTTTACCGGGGTTGCTTTGCGGTAAGCCAACCCGCGCTGGTGAAACTTCAGGAAAAACCATTGGGTCCAGCGATAGTATTCCGGGGAAGAAGTGTCAATTTCTTTATCCCAATCATACATCGCTCCAATCTCTTTTAATTGCCTGCGCATTACCGAAATGTTTTGATCGGTGTTTTTTCTGGGAGGGAGTCCTTTCTTGATTGCGGCGTTTTCCGCCGGCAGCCCGAAAGCGTCCCAGCCCATAGGATGTAGGATGTAAAGTTTTTTAAGCTTATTATAACGGGTAATTACATCGGAAAGTACATAGCCCCGCCAGTGTCCGACATGCAGACCCTCCCCCGAGGGATAAGGAAACATATCCAGACAGTAATAAAGCTTATCTTTGGGCTTATCCTCGGCATCAACCGTGTGATGAATACGAGCATCTTCCCATTTTTTCCGCCATTTTGGCTCGATCGTTTGAAATTCATATTTCATATTTTTTGCCTCCGGTTACTAAACTAAACTTAATTCTATTTTTTTCTAATTTTTCCTTCCTTTTAATGTTAAGGCTGCTCAGCAGGAGTTTTACTCTTAAAGCCTAAGTTATATTATTTTAGGAGAGAAATATGGCTGATTTAGCAATAGAATTTTGCGGTTTAAAAATGCTTAATCCTTTCTGGCTGGCATCCTCGCCCGTATCTGATTCACGGGAGATGATGGCCCGGGCTTTTGAGGCCGGCTGGGGAGGAGCGGTATTAAAAACCTTGACTCCCGATACCGAAGAACTTAATCTGGTTTCGCCCAAAATCTGGGGAATCGACTACCAGAACCAGCGCTTGATGGGAATGGTTAATATTGATTTGAATAGTGAGCGAACTTTTGAAATTTGTCTGGAAGATATTAAGTACTTAAAGTACAAGTATCCAAGGCATCTGGTGATTGCTTCTTTGATGGCTGGTGATGAGGACAGCTGGAAAGATTGCGCAAAGCAAATCGAGAATACCGGTGCGGATTTAATCGAGGTTTCCTTATCCTGTCCCCACGGTATGCCGGAAAGGGGAATGGGAGCTATCGTGGGTCAGGATCCAGAATTGGTTTTAAAAATTTCCAGCTGGGTGAAGGAAGCAGTATCTATTCCGGTTATTGTGAAATTAACCCCCAATGTGGCGGATATCACCCCCATGGCTCAGGCGGTCAAGGCTTCCGGCTGTGATGGGATTACCTTGATTGATACCGTGAAGGCTTTGCTGGGGATTGATTTGGACAGTTGGGCTCCGCTTCCCTCCGTAGGTGGAAAATCTACTTTCGGAGGTTATTCCGGCCCTGCGATCAAGCCGATTGCCTTAAGATTTGTGGCTACCGCCGCAAAAGCTGCGGGGTTGCCGGTTTCAGGGGTGGGTGGGATGACCAGTTGGCAGGATGCGGCGGAGTTTTTCCTCTGCGGTTCCCGGAGCGTTCAGCTCTGTACCGCCCCCATGCATTACGGCTACAGGATGATTGAGGATCTGTGCGAAGGGCTGAACAATTATCTTGACCAGAAGGGCTTGGGGTCTTTGGATGAGTTAATCGGCCGGGCATTGCCCAATTTGGTTACTTATAAAGAATTGAATAAAGCTCAAAGCGTAGTCGCAAAAATCGATAAAAAAACTTGTCGGAGAGATGAGCTTTGTTACCTGGCCTGCCGGGACGGCGGCCACCAGGCGATAACACCTGATAAAGAGCGTTTTCCGGTGGTTGATGAAAATAAGTGCTTGGGCTGCGGGCTTTGTCGCTCGGTTTGCCCGGTGGATAATTGCATCACTTATGTCAACTCGGAGAAGCATCATAAAATCAAAAGAGAAGGAGTTAGGTGGTAATTTAACTCGGGATGATATTTAAGGAGTGTTATGAATAAAGTTAATTTAAAAGTTAATTTAGAGGTTGAATTTTGCGGGGTTAAATTTATCAACCCCTTTTTATTGGCTTCGGCCCCGGGATCAGATTCCCGGGAAATGATGGCCCGGGCCTTTGAAGCCGGGTGGGGGGGAGCGGTGCTAAAAACTTTGTCTTGCGACAGCGAACCCATGGATCTGGTTTCTCCAAAAATCGGGGGAGTTTCTTACGATAACCGGAGACTGATGGGTATGGTCAATATTGATTTGATCACCGAAAGAAAATTAGAAGTTTGTTTGAATGATATCAAAGATTTAAAAGTTAGATATCCCAAGCATATTGTAGTATCCTCGATCATGGCTTCCCGGGAAGCCGATTGGAAAGAAATCGCCATCCTCTCTCAGAATGCCGGCGCCGATATGATAGAATGCAATTTTTCCTGTCCCCACGGTATGCCGGAACGGAAAATGGGAGCCTTGATCGGGCAGGATCCGGAAATGACATCGAGCATCTCCCGCTGGGTTAAGGAAGCGGTTGATATACCGGTTTTGATAAAATTAACTCCCAATGTTACCGATATTGTCCCTCTGGCTCGGGAAGTGGTGAACGCCGGGTGCGACGGCATAACCCTGATTAACACCATAAGGTCATTGTTAGGAGTTGATTTGGAAAACTGGGATCCTATGCCCAATGTGGGAGGGAAATCTACTTATGGCGGGTACTCCGGCCCGGCGGTGAAACCGATTGCCCTGCGGTTCGTTTCTACGGTGGCAAAGCACTTTGGGCTTCCGGTTTCCGCCAGCGGAGGCATTACCACTTGGCGGGATGCTGCGGAATTTATTCTGTGCGGGGCCGGCACCGTTCAGCTTTGTACCGCCCCCATGCATTATGGCTACCGAATGATTGAAGACTTAGCCGAAGGCTTGAGTGACTATCTGGAAAGTAAAGGTTTAAACCGGTTGCAAGATCTGGTCGGGCGAGTTTTACCCAAGCTGGTTACATATGAGGAATTGGATAAAAATCATAGTATGGCGGCAAAAATCGATAAGAAAGCTTGTCGTAAAGAAGGACTTTGTTACCTGGCGTGCCGTGACGGAGGGCATCAGGCAATAGAATTGGATCGGGATAATTATCCCATAGTCAACCAGGATAAATGTGTGGGTTGCGGGCTGTGCTCTACGGTTTGCCCGGTAGAAAATTGTATCGCTTATCATAAGGCAGACGGGCACCATAAAGATAAGCGGGCCGAGGCCAGACCATCGAGTTTTGTCAGAATTTAGAATAACCGGTTAAAATTGCTTAAAAACCGCATTCAAGTGCGGTTTTTTGTAAACGGGCAAAAAAGGACTTTATAAAAGGAATGCGAATCATCTTTTATGACTTATTTGAGTTATCTGCTGGGTAAGCCGGTTAAATATTCATCCGGCGAGCGAATCGGCAAAATACACGACCTGATAATCAATTTCGAAGGTGACTTTCCAGAGATTACCGCTATCGTGGTAAAGATGGGAAAAAAACTTTTTCGGGCCGATTGGAAGCTGGTTGAAACTCTTGAAGTCAAAGGCTTGACCTTGAATATCGAGGGCGAGGACTTACCCCCGCTTTATCCCAAGGAAAATGAAATTTTGCTGGCCCGGGATATTTTGGATAAGCAAATCGTGGATTTTCAAGGCAACAAGGTAGTCCGGGTTAACGATTTAAATATCATGCCGGTAGAGGGTAAATTTCGAGTGGCAGGGGTGGATATCGGAACCAATGCATTACTGCAAAGATTGGGGCTGGAGTTTTTAACTTGGTTCCCGGAAAAAATCTTTCATCTTAACATTCCCGCGAAGACTATTCCCTGGAATTATGTTCAGCCGTTAAATCCAGGAGATTTATCGGCTTTGAAATTAACGATTTCTCCGGAAAAGTTGGCGAAGCTTCATCCGGCTGACTTAGCCGATATCTTGTCGGGCCTGCCAGGCGAGGAAAGAGAAAAAGTCTTTTCCACACTTGACTCGGAAACTCAGGCGGAAGCCTTGCAGGAAATGGATGAAGACTTGCAGGTATCGCTGCTAAAAAATATTTCCGAGGAAAAAGCCGCTGACATCATTGAGGAAATGGATCCTGACGAAGCCGCCGATTTGCTGGCCGACTTACCCAAGGAAAAAATGACCACTCTATTAAATTTAATGGAAGCCGAAGAAGCGGAAGATGTCAAGGATTTGATGCTCTATGATGAAAATTCCGCCGGAGGCTTGATGACCACCGAATTTATCACTGTACCCGCTCATCTTACCGCCCAGCAAACTATTGACGAATTGCGAAAAATGGGAAATGAAGCTGAAACGATTTATTATATTTATGTAATTGACGCCGAAGAGCGCATTGTCGGGGTTTTGTCCTTGCGCAATTTGATATTCGCTCCCCCTGATATCCCAATCGATGATTTAATGGTCAAGGAAGTTTTTTATGTTCGGGTGGATGATACTCCCGGAACGGTTGCGGATTTGATGAACAAGTACGATTTTTTGGCGGTCCCCGTGGTGGACGATGAAGAGCGGCTTAAGGGGATCATTACCTATGACGATGTTATTGAATTCCTGAGAGGAAAACAAAAGAACAAACTCCTATGATCTGTCCTTTATGCGGGAGGAGTACCCCGGAAAAGCCCAGGGTTTACCAGCAGGGGCGAACTACATTATATCTCTGCCCAATGTGCTATGCGGAAAAGCAGTTGTTGAACCAACAGAATATTGAAACTCCGAAGTTGAATTTTTGGTCCATTCTATGGCTTAAAATTAAAAATTTATTTAAGAAGAGTTGAATATGTATCAAGTATTAATGGGTAGTCCGGAAGGTGAAATTTGGGAAGATAAAAATTTAGCCGCTTGTGGATGGAATGGGTTTGAGATTATAAAATTAGATGATTCGATGGTTTCGGAGCTGACCCAAGCGGATTATTTACTCTTGTTGCCGAATCGAAATCCTATGGGATCAGGCTCTCGGGGCAAAAAAAGTATTCCGGAGGTTTGGGGAGTTTGTGCTCACCCTCTTCCGGGCTACACCAGAACTATGCTCCCGGCATATCAAAAGCAAAAAGGTTGGGAATACCTGCCTTTTTTTGCTTACAGTGCGGTAGGTTTTTTTGAAGAAAAAATTTATATCGCGGCCGTCGCTACCGAGCCGACTTTGAAATGGCACCCCTCTCAATACAACAGCGTGGATTTAAAAAATAAAATCAAGGCTAAATTTAAGCAGTTTCCCCAAAATCAGATTGTCAGGCATTTAGCCGATTGCAGCAATTTGTATAGCTGTTTTACCGCGCAGAATATTTTTTACGAGCGATGGGAGGGAGGTATTCCGGTCTCTCCGGCCTGCAATGCCGCTTGTTGGGGCTGTATCTCACAAAGTCAGGGCGAGCCGCAATCTCCCCAGCAAAGGTTGAAATTTGTTCCTCAGCCCGAAGAAATCGCCGAAATTGCCATTGCTCACTTAACCGGGCCGGATTCTATCATTAGTTTCGGCCAGGGATGCGAGGGTGAACCCCTGCTGCAGACTGAGGTTATTGAAAAAGCTATTAAATTAATTCGAAAAAAAACCGATCAAGGGTTAATTAATATCAATACCAACGGAAGCCTGCCCCAAAATCTGGGCAAATTGCTAAAAGCCGGTTTGGGGGCGGTAAGGATCAGCTTGAATTCGGCCCGGGAAGAAAATTATCATCGTTATTTTCGCCCGGTGAATTTTTCCTTTAGTCAAGTTAAAGAGAGTATGGAGCTGGTTAGTCGGGAGGGTAAGAAATTATCTTTTAACCTGCAGGTTTTGCCCGGGATCAATGATCAGCCCCAGGAACTGGAAGCATTGCTGGCTTTATCCAAAGAGGTGGAAGTAAAGAAAATTCAGTTGCGAAATCTGAATATAGACCCCGAATATTATTTTTCTCTAATGCCCAAACCTTGCGAAAAGCCTTTGGGGATAGGGGAGATGCTTAAAGTATTCAAGCGGCAAATTCCTGGAGTGGAAATCGGTAATTTTACCTAAGCCACAGAGGTTTGTTCCATAATCTTGGGCATTTTAAAGTAATTATTTTCGCGATCGGGAGCGTTTAAAAGAGCTTCTTCCACAGTAAGCCCCGGCGAAGTTTGGTCATCACGCAAAATATTTTTCAAAGGCAAAACCTGGAAAGTTGCAGGAATCCCGGTAGTGTCAAGCTGTTGGATTTGTTCTACATAATTGAGAATCATGGATAATTCGACTTGATATTTTTCTAGCTCCCGAGGAGGCATTCCTAAAGAGGCCAATTTAGCCACATAAGCTACTTTTTCTTTAGATAGTTTCTGTTCCATTGTATTCCTCTTTGATTTTCTCCAATGCCAGCTCACAGTGAGGGATTTGCTGGCTCGGAGTTTTTAAAACATTTTCAGCATCCATTTCATAATCATAGATTGATTCAAAAATCTTAGCCGAGTTCATTTTTTTGGTAAGGAAGTTGATAACAGTTATGTCAAGTTTACTGTCTTTGGCGTTGTCGATCAAGAGAATCATCATCTGACGGAAATTTTCGATGCTGACGTGATTGACCTTCTCTAGCAAAGCCCGATAATTGAAAAATGAGCTTTCAATGCGAAAGATTCGGTCTTCTCCTTCAACAATAATATCCATCAGATAGGTGACCCGGGTGGATTTTCTTTTGGCTTGTTCGGTGGGTTTTTCTCCCAGCAGAACGCCTCTGAAAAATGAGCTAACAAATGATTTCGGCGGGTCTTCCAAGCCGATTTTTTGTTCAATAATTCCCAGGATAAAAAGTTTTATTTTGTTCCAAGGGATTTCTTTCCATTCTTCGCCGATTTCCAGAGCCAGCGATTGAGGATTGATTTTAGCCCCTTTTATCCTGAACGGCAGCTTTCCTTTATGCATATCATATACCTTCCTCTTCGGTATCGGTTTCCCGGTGAGTGAAACTCCCGATTTTCTTTAGTTTTAATTTCATGTCCCTGGGGTTATCGGAATTTCTGATACAGTCCTCGATGGTAATTTTCCCTTGCTGGAAAAGTTCGATCAACGAATTATCGAAACTGGTCATTCCTTCAGTATGGAAAAAGTCAAGTTCTTTTTGCATCTGGTCAAAAGCGGATTTAGAAAGTAAATCTCTCATTCTGGCGTTTACGATCAAGATTTCTAGGGCTAAAGCCCGTCCAGGCTCATCTTTTCTGGGAATCAGTCGCTGGCAGATCACCGCTCTTAAGTTCAACGCAATATGCTGCAAGATTTGATCTTTTTCAGTAAGCGGGAAGAATTGCAATAATCTCTCAATAGTTTGAGAAGCATTGGTGGAGTGAAGGGTGGAAAGCACCAGATGGCCGGTTTCGGCGAAATAGACTCCGGTTTTAACGCTGTCCACATCCCGCATTTCTCCCACCAGCAAGACATCCGGTGCCTGACGCATAGCATTGGTAAGTGCCATTTTAAAGCTCCTGGTATCGCTGCCGACTTCTCTTTGGCTGATGATGCAATTGATATCGTGGTGCAGGAATTCGATGGGGTCTTCCACGGTTAAAATATGTCCGTTAGCGCTGGGATGCTGGTTGCGATAGCGGATCATGGTAGCCAGGGTAGTGGATTTCCCGGATCCGGTTGATCCGGTAACCAGCACCATACCGCGGCGATAAAGTGAAATTTCCTTGGTAACGGGAGGCAGTCCCAGTTGTTCAAATTCTAGAATATCATCCCGGATTCTTCTGATCACCATGGCTACGCTATCACGCTGCAGGTATACATTTATTCGAAAACGTCCCAGGTGATCCGGAGTATAAACAAAATTAGCTTCCCAGGTTTTTGGGAAAAGCCTTTGTTCTTCCTCGGGCATAATGGCGTATGCCATGGTTTTGGTATCTTCGGGGGTAAGGGGAGGGGATTCAATAGGAGAAAGCTGTCCCTCGATTCTTAAGGTGGGAGGGGATTCTGCTTTTAAATATAAGTCCGAGGCATTGACTTGTACCATCGTGGATAGTAAACGATTAAAAAAATCCAGGCTTCCATATTGACTCATGGCATTATTGTGAAGAAAGGCTATTTTCGTCTTTCTTCAATAACCTCCTGATGTTTTCCTTGTGACTGATGAGAGCCAGCAGTAAGGCAAAAATACTGAAACCCAGGTATTCAAGTGGTTTATGAAATAGCCACATCAAAACTGGGATCACCGCAGCCCCGGTTAAAGATCCCAAAGCACTGATTTTAGTAAGTTTGGAGAGCACCGCCCAAATGGCAAAACCAATCAAGGCAATCCGCCAATCCAGAAAAACCAGAACTCCCAAACTGGTAGCGATTCCCTTGCCTCCCTTAAATTTTAAAAAAACCGAATAATTATGCCCTAGAATAGCCATAATTCCCCCGGCTATCACTCCCAGGGCTTGATGATGCGGCCACTGGCTGCCCAGGTATGCTCCAAGGAAGCCTTTTCCCATATCCAACAATAAAACTAGAGTAGCCCAAAAAAATCCCAAGGCTCGATAAACATTAGCGGTGCCGATGTTTCCGCTGCCGATTTGTCTGATATCGATTCCCTTTACCAGTTTTGCTATAATCAATCCAACCGGTATTGAGCTGAACAAAAAAGCCGACAGGAGAGTAATGATATAAATCATGACTTAGCCTCTTAATTCAAACTTTATGGGAGTTCCTGAAAAATCAAAAGCTTCCCGCAATCTTTTTTCCATGAATTTCAAATATCCCGGGCTGATTTTTTCCGGGAGGTTTACTCTCAGTCTGAAAGCCGGAGGTTTGTCGAATGATTGTGAAATATAGCGGATTTTTATGCCCAGGCCCGGTTGGCGTTCATTGATGACGGTTTTCAGCCAGTTGTTGAGCTTTTTAGCCGGGATTTTTCTGGTATAATTTTCATAGACTCTTAGAACTTCCGGGAACAGGCTGTCTAGATTCCAGCCCTTCAAGGCGGAAATAAAATGTCTGGAGGCAAAGTCCAGATAACTTAAATGCCCCAGATAGTCTTTTTCTTTTTGGCTTTTTTCCGATTTTTCAATCAAATCCCATTTATTGATGACAATGATGATACCCCTGCCTTCTTCTTTAACCATGGCGGCAATTTTTTTGTCCTGGGCAAAAATTCCGTCTTTGGCATCGATAACCAGCAGAACCAGGTCGGAGTTTTGAATGGCTTTTTGGGTTCTGACCGAACTGAAATAATCTATCCGTTCTTCGATTTTGTTTTTTCTCCGGATTCCGGCGCTGTCAACCAGCACGATTTTGCGTCCCTCGAATTCAAAAACCGAATCAACTGCATCCCTGGTTGTTCCGGGAACCGAATCCACCAGCACCCGGTTTTCGCCGGTGAGGGCATTGAGCAGAGAAGATTTGCCGACATTGGGTTTCCCCACAATAGTTACCCGGATTTCTTCTTCCTCTTCAGCCGGTTTATCGGCAGCCAAATCATTGGTGATCTCGTCCAGCAAATCTCCGCTATTCAGACCATGCAAGGAAGAAACCGGAATCGGTTCACCCAGAGATAAGGCATAAAAATCGGCCAGATTTTCCCGGACTTTATTGCCTTCGGCCTTATTGGCCACCAGCACCACCGGCTTGCCGGATTTTTTTAAAATATCGGCGACTTCTATGTCCAGGGGTGCTACCCCGCTAATGACATCCACTACCATGATTAACTTATCGGCTTCCTTGATGGCCTGGCGGGTTTGCCCCAGTACCCCGGAACGGAAATCATGGGGAGCGTTGGGGTCGATGCCTCCGGTATCGATCAATTCAAATTCTTTATTGTTCCATACGATATCGGCATAATTGCGGTCACGGGTTACATAGGGCTGATCTTCTACGATGGCCGCCTGGCGCCCGACCAGCCGATTAAAGAGGGCGGATTTGCCCACGTTGGGTCTTCCGACTATGGCTATTTTAGGTTTCATATTATTTTACCATTGCTTTCATTAATGCTCCCGGAGCAACCGGGATTATGCTTATTTCATTTCTAACTTCCCGCCTTAATTCCTCTATGGTAAAATCATCCAAAAAGAGGTGAGAGTCTTTAAGGCAGACTTGGGGCAGGATAAATCGGTCAAAATAATCTTGTTTTTCTTTGATAGTTGCTAAAATGTCCCGCCCGGCCAGCAAGCCGGTAACCGTGACACTCTCTCCGAAAAAACGGTTTTTAACCGGCAGTATTTCTATGGTAGTTTTTTCTCTCCTCGGTAAAAAAGCCAGAGCCTGGCTTAAAACCTTACCCCCCATCTCTCCGGTTATCAGTCCTAGCTTTTGTGGTTTTTCAGCCTTTTTGAAATGATGGGCAATTTTGGAAAATCCGGTAATGAACCAGCGGGATAAACCCACTCCGTCCTCCAATTGAGGGAAGCCCTCATAATATCCATAGGAAGGAAAAGATAAATCGGCAATCAGGAAAAATTCATCAGCTGGAAATACCAGTTTGGTTCCCAATAGCTCTTTGAATTTTTTCTGCCATCCGGCTAATTGTTCGATTACTTCCTTGGCTTTTTCCCGATTTACCGGGGTTAGCGGATAAAGTTCCTGCCGGTGGCAGGTCAAACCTACCGGAACCACAGCAATGGAGTTGAGGGCCGAGCCCAGCTGCTCCAAATCATTAAGGGTTTGATCCAGTATTTCGCGGTCATTAATTCCCGGTATTAAAACTATTTGCAGGTTTAAATCAACTCCGGCTTTAACTAATTTTTTCAGCTTTGGGATAATTTCCCGGCAAGCGGGGCTGCCGAAGATCAATTCCCGAACGCTTGGATCGGTAGCATGAATCGAAATATATAAAGGACTAAGGTGGTAATTTTTAATTCTAGCCAGATCCTGGGAGTTGAAGTTATGAAGGGTTAGATAGTTGCCGTGCAGGAAAGACAGGCGGTAGTCGTCGTCCTTCAGTCTCAAGCTGCTTCGAGCTTCTTTGGGATTTTGATCCATAAAGCAAAAGATGCATTTCCCCGGGCAGGTTTTTATCATATCGAATAATTCAGTAGTGAAATCAAGACCGAGCGATTCATCAGCGTCTTTTCTAATCTTGATTTGCCGGATATTTTCTCCGCTCTGAACAGTTAACGTTAGACGTTCTTCTCCTGCGGAAAGAAAAAAATAGTCCAGTAAATCCTGCAAAGATTGTCCATTTATAGCCAGCAGGCGGTCTCCTGGCTTTAGCCCCTTGGTCGGGGATAAGGGGGAAATTTGAGATATCACGCCGCCTTGTTTCATTTTATCTCCTCAATCAGCTGGGAAAGATAATCCATTATTTGAGCGGTCATGGCTTCAATGTCGGATTTTTGAAATTTTTCCTGAATTTTAGGGTAGATTGGTTTTCCAATTTTCACTTTGATTTGCCTTAAATGCTGGCAGGCGAATCCTTTGGTGCCCACTATTGCCATCGGCAACACCGGGACTTGAGCTTTTAAGGCGATAAACGCCACTCCCATTTCGGCTTCCTGTAGCTCTCCGGTCTTGCTTCGGCCGCCTTCCGGGAAAATTCCCACCACCTTGTTTTGGGAAAGCAATTCTAAGGCCTTGGAAAGGGCTTTTCGATCAGCCGAGCCTCTTTTAACCGGAAAGGCTTGTTGAGCGGTAATGAGGGTTTTTAAAACGGGAACTTTAAACAATTCCTCTTTGGCCATAAAATAGACTTGCTTAGGAACAGAACTTCCCACGATCGGTGGATCGAGGTAACTTTGATGGTTGCCGGCTAGAATAAATCCGCCTTGCCGGGGAAGATTTTCCAAGCCTTCTACTTTTAAGCGCCCCAGAGTGCGAAATAACACGTTTAAGAGCAGGTAGCAAAAACGATAGAACGGGGTCAAAACAAATCTCCCGATTTCTTTTTTATAATGGCCTCCAACTCCAAAACCACTTCTTCAACGGTCAGGTTGGTGCAGTCCAGAATAATGGAGTCGGGAGCCGGTTTTAAAGGGGCGACTTCCCGGCTGGAATCGATTTTATCCCTGGTTTTAACATTGTCCTCTACTTCGGAATAACCAATTTTTAGCCCCTTTTCTTGCGATTCCAGGAATCTTCTTCTGACTCTTTCTTCCAGGGCGGCGGTTAAGAATATCTTTATTTGAGCCTCGGGCAATACCACGGTGCCGATATCCCTTCCGGCCATAATAATTTTTTCTTTTTGAGCTATTTTTCTCTGCTCGCGAACCATTACTTGTCTAACCCCTGGGATTTCCGCAACATATGAAACCGAATCATTGACTTCAGGGTTATGAATCAGGCCGGTTAAATCCTCTCCATCGCCCCAAATACTAAAACCAAGGGGACTTGTATGATCGGGTTTAAGGTTAAGTTCCATTTTTTCTGCGAGTTGGGTTACTTTTTCCCAATCTTGGGGAGAAACCCCATGTTTGATGGCCTGACAGGTGACCGCCCGGTACATGGCTCCGGTATCCAGATATAATATTTGGAGCCTTTGCGCTAAGAGCAAGGCGATAGTACTTTTACCCGAAGCCACCGGCCCGTCCAGGGCAATCGCAAATCCGTTATTTTTATTATTCATAATCATTAAATTAAAAAATTCCGGCATTTACCAGAATTAAAGTGTATTCGTTAAAATAAGTTCTGGCTATTTTCCTAATTTCCTCTGCAGAAACCGATTGAATTTTTCGGCTATAATTATCAATTGATTCCAAACCTTTGCCGATCAAGGCAGCGCGCCCCCAATAATAGGCTTGATCTTGAGGGCGTTCCACGCTGCGCAAGAAATCTCCCGTCAGATAATTGCGGCTGCGGATTAATTCATTCTCGCTGATTCCATTAGCCTTCAAATCGTCAATTAAGCTTAACATAATTCGGGCGCCTCGTCTGACAAAATCAGGGGTGGTTTGTACTTCCATCAGAATATAAGAGGGTCCCTTCAGATAAGGATAAGTTGCTTGCAGGGAATAGGACCAGCCTCGCTTTTCTCTTAGCTCAATCCACATTTTAGATGATAGTCCCTGCCCCAGATAACTGTTGATAATTTGCATGGCGTAATAGTCAGGCGAACTGATAGGAGGAGCCGAATAGCCGAGCAGGATAAAACCTTGTTGCGACATCGCTCCTAAGTAGATTTCTTTTTCTGTGGTTTCTGGCTCCCATTCGATTTCCAGAGGGCTGGTTACTCCTGGGGTTAAATTTTTGAATTCCTGGTTAAGTAGCCGGTTAACCTGGCCTTCGTTAACCAGGCCGGCAAAACTAAAAACGGTTCTTCTTGGGGTATAGTAGTTATTAAAGAACTCCAAGGTTTTGTTATAATCCAATTTTTCCACACTGCTTAAATAGCCGCCCATTGGCTCCCGATATGGATGAAAGCGGTAAAAATTGTTACGAAAGAACTGGTAAAAATCAAAAGATCCTCGGGAAGCCCGAAGTTCTTCGATTCTTTGTTTTTTTTGGGTTAAAAAGTTTTCCTGGGTAAGCCAGTCGGTTTTCATCAAGTTGGCGGCAATTTTAGTAATCACAGGCAATTGCTCGGGGGGGAATGTGAAGTACAGAGCAGTGAAGTCTGATTCCTGGTTGTGCTGGTATTCAATGCCGTAGTCTTCCAGGGATTTGCCATTCTCGCGGAAATCTTCCAGGTATTGTTCCATGCAAAGTCCTATAACTTGGCATATTCCTTGGGTAGAGCGGCTTTCTTCCAGCAAACCTACTCCAAAAAGCAGCACACAATGAGCAAGTGAGTTTTCTGGTTGTCCGCTGACAATAACTTTCATGAAATTATTGCGAATCGTAATACTAGGAGTTTCCGCCGCCAGGTTAGACAAAAGCGCCAGCCAGATAAAAATGGTTAAAATTCCCCAGAATGAAGCTTTAGTTCTCAGCCGGATTCACCCCTCTTCTCACTAACATCACATACCCGTTGCGTAAAAGAACCCCGGCTATCCGGCTTAAATCACTAGAGTTGATCTTCTGGAGGTCTTTCAGATAGGTCTTAGAAAAATCAGCCCGGTCAATGGCTTCATAGAATCCCAAAGTAGATGCAACGCCGTCTGCGCTTTCGTTTTGGGACAGAAAATCAGTGGTTATCAAAGCTTTAGCTCGCTTCATTTCGTCCTCGCCGATTCCGTTTTGGGCGATAGAAACCAGGGTGCTTAATATTTCACCGCGTACTTTTTCGACTTGGTCTGATTTTAAGTTTGAAACATAAATTTCCAATAATCCAGGATGACGCTGGGTTAAAAAGACCATTCCGCTTCCAGGGGGGAGTAATGTTTGAAAACGCCCTTGTCGCCCTTGCCCTAGAACGTAATAAAGCAAATCCAAAGAGCCCACCAATTCGTGTTCCCTGGCCGGAGGGGCCAGAAAACCCATGGAGAACCCCCAGTCTTGTGAGTTTCCGTTAATAATTTTAGCTTGATTGGGAAAGCGGTAAGTTAGATCGTGTTGGGGAACTTCTTCGCCGGGATTTAAATTGGCCATTTTTTGAGTCAGCAAGTCCAGCATTTTTTGCCGGGGAAAATTACCGACCACTACCCAGAAAACCCTTTTTCCGCAATAGTAACGATTTTTGAAATTAAGCAAATCTATCTGGGTGATATTTCCGACAGTTTGAACATTGCCGATAATCGGCAGACCATAACCTTGAAAAGGAAACGCCAGTTGATAAAGGCGATCACGCATCTGGTTGGAAGGTTCTTCGCCTCGCATTCTCATTTCATTTAGCACTACGGTTTTTTCTAGTTGCAGGTCTTGCTGGGAGTAATCATTAGAAAAAAAAGCTTTGGCTAGAATGGTAGCTCCTTCCAAGGAATTATTGGAAGGCAGGGTAATATAAAATCTGGTAAAGTCCCGGTTGGTTTCGCCATTGGCCATAGCTCCCCAGTTGTCTAAATCGGTTTTTAATTCCGGGGAAGTTTTAAAGAATATGTGCTCAAATAAATGGCTGATCCCATTGGTTTTTGCATCTTCATCATAAGAACCGGCTTTGACATAAATATTTATGGAACAAACTTTGGATTCGGGAAGATACTTAAACAGCAGGTTAACGCCGTTGTCCAGCCGGTAACGTTCAAAACCTAGATCATAGGCTTGCAGTCGGGTAGTTCCCCAAAAAAACAATATCAAGCAACCGGATAAGAAAAGAAGAAGCTTGGTCTTCATTACTGGCTGATTCGTGGTCGATTGCCGATAACCTGCTGGATTTCAGAAGCTTAAAAAGGATTTTGAACAAAAAATACGTATATTTAATAGTTGGAAAAAATGAAAATGTTGTTCTGGGAAGTTTTGAGGGGAGGAATAATTTATAATGAATACTATTTATTTGGATAGCGGATCAAGTACTGCCGTCGATAAAAGAGTGCTGGAGGCGATGATGCCTTATTTCAGTGAGTCTTACGGAAACCCATCGACTCTATATGCTTTAGGAAGAGAAGGACGTAAGGCTGTGGAAATTTCACGGGAAACCATTGCCCGAATTTTGGGCGCGGATAATCCGGCTGAAATTGTTTTTACATCCGGGGCTTCTGAAAGCAATAATTATATCATCAAAGGAATGGCCGTCCATAACCGGGAACAAGGCCAACATATCATCACCAGCAGCATTGAGCATAGTTCGGTGTTGAATACTTGTAAAGTTATGGAAAAAATGGGTTACCTCGTGACTTATTTACCGGTTGATCGTTATGGGGTGGTGCATCCTGAAAGTCTGGAAAAGGCCATTACCCCGCAAACAATTTTAATCAGCATTATGGCGGCTAATAATGAAGTAGGAACTATTGCGCCGCTTAAAGAATTGGCGGGAATAGCTCATCGACACAAGATTCCCTTTCATAGCGATGCGGTTCAGGCTATTGGCTCTATGCCCTTAAAAGTAAACGAGTTGGAAGTTGATGCGCTTTCCCTTTCAGCTCATAAAAATTATGGCCCCAAAGGAACCGGGATTCTTTACCTGCGTCAAACCTTAAAGCCGTTTTCTTTGATTCATGGAGGAGGACAGGAAAATAAAAAACGGGCCGGAACCGAGAATGTGCCGGGTATCGTAGGAATAGCCAAAGCTTTGGAATTAAATGAAGGGGAAAGAACTCAAAGGGTTGCTAAGATGAATTTCTTGCGGGAAAAGTTAACTAATGGAATTCTTTCTACCATCCCCGCAGCTTATTTAACAGGGCATCCCGAGCAGCGGGCCTCTCACGTGGCCAGCTTTATCTTTGAATATGTCGAAGGGGAGTCAATTTTGCTATATTTAGACAAAGAAGGAATTGCGGTTTCTTCCGGCTCTGCTTGTACTTCGGGGAGTCTTGAGCCTTCTCATGTCTTGTTGGCGATGGGAATACCGCCCGAAAAAGCCCACGGCAGCATTCGTTTCACTTTGCATAAGGACAACACCGAAGTCGAAATTGACCGGGTCTTGGAAGTTTTTCCGGGTATTATCAACCGTCTGCGGGAGATGTCCCCGGTTACTCCGGAGAATTTAAAATGTGTTTTGGAACAATAAAATTAAAATAGGAGGAACTATGAGAAAATTTATCCTGATTTTGATCCTAGGTTTGATGGTTTTCACCTCCCTGGCTTGGAGCGGAGAAACCCCCAAGAATTTTGGAGTAAAGTTGGAGTATTATCCCTCAGTTTTCCATTCAGCGTCGGATGGAGTTTTTAGTATCAATAACGGTTTTCGCTGGCAGTTGGATTATAAATTTTGCCGGGACAACTGGCGGGCTTATGTTACCAGCACTACCGGGACCGGCAATTCTCATCAAATGAATGTTCAGCTCCAGGATACGGTATTGGGCTTGAACCGTAAATTAGGGCAGGATTGCAATTTTAACCTAGGTTACAAATGGTTTTCAACCCAAACAAGTTTTTACAATCTTAACTGTAGCGGCACATTCAGCGGTTTGGGGTTCGGAGCCAACTGGGATCCGGCCTCTCTGCCTTTATTCGCCGAAGTTAATTATTACCCAAGTTTGAACGGCCCGGCTTTTTACCTTAACGATTTGGAATACAATTTTGGCTTGAAGATGCGGGGGCCGGTTGAAGTGGGGCTCGGCTACCGGGGCCAGAATTTTGTGAGTTCACCGGGAGGCGTTACCAACTGGCGGGGAGCCTATTTCAACATCGGAACCAAGTTTTAAGGAGGCAAAATGAGAAATAAATTTTCATCATTGGTATTAATAGTTGTTGCGGTTTTGACCCTAGCGTTTTTAAACGGGTGCTTCGGGAATTCCGCCGATCAAGACCTGGTTAGACGGTTGCTGGCCGGGCAGGGTGGCACTACGGTCAACTGGACTCCCGGAGGTTTTGGGGATTATATCGTGTTCGTTTCCGACCGGAGCGCGACTCCGCTCGATCAATACAATAAAGCAGGAAATGCTGAAATAAGCATGATTTCCGACCGGGATGGGAAAAGCAGTTCAATCAGCCGGGGCCCGGGAATCCGGCAAATTTACCGGATGAAAAAAGACGGAACCGAGCAGGTTCAGCTAACCGATGACATATATGGTAATTCCTCTCCTTGTTTTACTTCCAATGGACGGATTCTTTTTCGCAGTGTGAGAGACGGAAACAGCGAAATTTATATTATGAATTTCGATGGTAGCAGCCAGACCAGAATTACCAATAATACTTCTTATGATGGTTATCCGATTGCCTATCCCAACGGTAGTAATATTCTTTTCCAATCCGATATGGATTATGAGACCAGAAATATTTTTTCCATGGACTACAGCGGGCAAAATATTGTTGACATTAGCGATCAGGAAGATTCCTGGAACAGCCTGGGTTCCATCAGCCCGGCCGGAAATTTGATTGCTTTTCGTAGCGGCCGGAATGGCGGTCATGAAGAAATTTTCGTCATGGGAGCCGATGGAAGCAACCAAACCGGCATTACTCCTCATGAGGGTGATTATGATGACGGCGCTCCCTATTTTTCTCCCGATGGAACCAAGTTGGTATTTTATTCCGACCGCACCGGCCATAATGAAATTTATATCATGAATATTGACGGCAGTCAGCAGACCCAATTAACCAATAACGGTGCCGATAGTTCGTACTGTCGTTTTATTCCCGATGGACGGATTATTTATGCTTCCAATGTAAATGGTGATTATCAAATTTTTGTCATGAATCAGGACGGGAGCGGAGTAACCGCTTTAACTACTCTGGAGCAATATGACAGTTATCCCTGGTGGTAGTTTAAACAGCAACAATAAAAAAGAGAGCCCGAAAATTTCGGGCTCTCTTTTTTATTGTTTTAGATACCGAAACCAATTAGATCGTAACCAGAGATTGAGTTTCTATTTTCTCTTCAAAGACAATTCCTTGTTTTTCCATCTCCGCCATTACCGGCTCATAAATTTCCGGAATGGTCGGAATTACCACCCCGCGGGCATTGATTTTGCCTTGTAAAATCAGCTTAACGGCGATGGCGGGCGGGGTACCCACGGTGATTGCCATTGCGGTATCGCCTCCTGGTATTCCGTAGCTGATTAATTTTGAAGTGATGATTTCCTTTCTCTGGTCGGAATAGAGCGCTTCAAATTGATGAATCATAACAATTAAGTCCATTTCTCCCTCTTGGTAATACATTTTTTCTTCCATCAAGGCCACCAGGAGATCCATGGGAGAAATTTGGCGCCGGGGAATTTTCGTATCCCCAAACAATCCCAGCCAGGCAAAGCGGCCGATGATTTCATCTTTGGTATTAAGACCCAGAAATTTCGCGGTTTTTTCTTCCAGTTGTTCACAAGTTTCCCCTATTAAAAGGGCGGTAAAATCACGGTAAGTCAACCCTTCAGTATTGATTGGAGCATCTTTAAGATAGCCAAGTTTTTTTACGGCTTGCATGGTTCTGCTCCAACCCTGGTAACGGATGGTACCCCGGAACATATCTTGAACTTCAGGTATATTGTAAACTTTGATATAAGAAAGGGAATCGCGGTTAGGGTAAAATTCTAGTTTACCGACAGTAGCAATTTCTATTGGGAAAACCGTTTTAAACAATTTTTCTGAAGGGATATCCACGATTTTGCCATTTTTTAGGAATTGGGCGGAATTTAAACCGGCCATGGCTACTCCTTTTGGGCTCCAGGAAAATTTATAACCCCAAGGGTTATCATTGGAGGAAGGGGCCGGTATTCCGCCGCATAGTGACTTAAAACCGGTTACCCGGCCGTTTTGAGCATGGATTTGGTTGATTATTTTCATGGCCGACATATGGTCGATTCCAGGGTCCACCCCGATTTCATTGAGAAAAATCAGCCCGGCTTCTTTGGCCTCTCTGTCCATGGCTTGCATCTCCGGTTTTACATAGGAAGCCGTAACCAGGTGTTTTTTATTTTTTAAGCAAAGTTCGGCAACCGTGATATGATGGACATAAGGCAGCATTGAAACTACAATTTCGGCGTTGCGAATCATAGCTTCCAATTCATTGCGATTTTCTACGTTCAAAGACAAGGCCCGGCCAGCCGGATGCCCTCCAACCAAAGCTTCAGCTTTGGCAGCCACGCAATCGGCCACGATCACCCCGAAATGAGTATTTTTAAGCAGATAATGCACCAAAGGACCTGCTACTTTGCCGGCCCCTAGAATTAAAACGTTTCTTTCCTGCATAGTAATAAAATTATCCTCCTTATGGTATTAATAACGTTAAGTATAAGAAAAACTATTGATAGATTGTCAGGGGGTTATTCTTGAGCCGCTCCGCCCTTGCTGTTTTTTTCTATCCTTTTCAGGGTTTTAAGGATTTCTTTTAACAGATTGTTATTTTCTTCTTGAATCGAAAGCTCACGTTTGTAGGCGCTGGTAGCTTCTTGTTGACGGGCTTTTCCGGTTTTGAGCATTAAAAAAGTCATCACCAGGATGAGGAGAAATGGAAGTCCCATTCCAAGTAGTGAATTAAGCGTATTTTTATCCATAAGGAGATATTCGATTGTTTAATGATTTTTCCTACCTCTGAGAAGTTTTGATTTTAGCTTCCGTAAGCCATGAGAAAAAGGGAAAAATCACGGTTTGCTCGAAGATAATATCGTGAGCGAGCAGAAAACTTTTAATAATTCAGCAGTTTTCCGGCTTTATCTCTTAGGTTTTAGATGGTTCAGCTTAGGTCTGGGCTTGTTATTAATAAGTTTTCAGATCACTTCTAACCGTACCTTGAATTCCCTACCCCTGCTATTTCAGCAGCATCCAAGTTATTTTTTTCTGGCGTTGTTTTTTTATCAGGTAGGAGCTTCTTTATTCGCTTATCGCGGGGTGGAAAGCAGATTCTCGATATATTTGCTTTTAATCGGTGATATTGGAGTAGGCGGTTTATTAAGCTATTATTTTGGAATCCCGTTTTTATTTCTAACCGTTGGACTTCCGGCCTTGGAAGCCGCTCTCTTTTTAGGTTTAAATGCTTTAATCTTGACGATTATTGTCATTTTTTCATTTTATTTGCTGCTAGTAGGTTCGCAATTGATTAAGCAGTTCGGCGATCCAACTCAGTTTCAGTACCTGTTCGGCTTGCTTAAAGTTCAAGGAGTTTTATTGTTTCTGGCCCTCTGGCTCTTTTCTATCGCTTTGAAAAGAGAAAGTGATGCTTTGGGTTACATGAAAAGGCTGGGAGACGAAAAGCTTCTGTTGTTTGAAGAACTGGAGAATACCAAACGGGAGTTTAAAGAGGTTTTTGGAGAAATTTCCAACCGTGAGCAGATTATAATTCAATTAAAAACCGAGTCGCAGAAAATTAAAGAAGACTTGGAAGAAACCTACAAGAAGCTTCATGAAGCAAGGTTGAGCAACCAGGCTGCCGAGCAATCCTTGCGGGCCAAGGAAGTGGATATCACTCAAAAGCTGCAATCCGACACTCAAAATCTTGAATTTCGAAAAATTGCCTATGAAAAATTGACTCAAGCCTTAAGAAAGCTGTCTCGCACAATTTCAGTTGACGATGTCGCCATTAGTATTGTTGATGAAATGATTAAGATGCTGCCTGCTCAAACCTGCATTCTTTTTTTAATCGAGGAGAATAAGGATGGCAAGGTTTTGTTTGCAGAAGTAGCCGCTAGCCCATATTTGGATTATTTCAAGAATTTTTCTCTGGGAATTGGAGAGGGAGCTCCGGGTTGGGTGGTTTATTCCCGGGAACCCTTAAAAATCGATGATGGAGCCGTCCAGATTGACGGCGAGGCATTATCTACCTTGCTGACTTATGAAAAAAGTGCATTGATTGTACCATTGATTTATGAAGAAGAAGTTCTGGGGATTTTGTATTTAGGGCAACCCAAGCCGAAAAGTTTCAACGATTTGGATTTGGAGCTGGCGGTGCGTTATTCCGGGCTATGTGCTAATATTCTTCACAATATTGGCTTGTTCCAAAAGATGGTAGGGGAGGGGTTTATCGATAAAGCTACCGGTTTGTATAACTCACTATATTTTAACGAAAGATTTTCCGAAGAGTTAAAACGCGCCAGAAGATACAATGATTCACTTTCCTTGGCTTTAATAAAAGTGGATAATTTGCCGGATTTGATTGAGAAATATGGCGGAATGTTTGCCGAAAATCTTTATAAGCAGCTTGGGGAATTAATCAGGGCTAATACTCGGGACAGCGATGTCTCGGCTCGTTTAACCGAGGACACTTTTGCTTTGCTTAATTTGCAGGCCGATATCGCCCAGGCGGCGCTTACTGCGGATCGCCTTCGTATGGCCGCGGCCGTTAGGGAGGTCTTTACTCCCGATGAAGAAAAAATTTCCGTAACGTTATCCTGTGGAATTGCAGCATATCCAACCAAGGCGCAGGATAAATACGAATTATATCAGAAAGCCGTAGAAGCTTTGGATAAGGCTATCGCATCGGGGGGAAACGCAACTTCTGCGATCTGAACTTTTCCGGTTTTGCGCTTATTTCAGCTTTTTTATTTTTTGTTGGGCTGGTAGGAAATTCGGGTTATTTTTAAGTTCCAGCCGAAATTCGTTTTTCGCTTCAGCGAGATTGCCGTTTTCTTCCCACCATCTTCCCAGGTTGAAATGCACTAACGGGGCTTTAGGGTAGATTTGTAGAGCACGAAGATAGAATTCTCGGGATTTATCGTATTTTTTCGCCAGTAAATATGCATTCCCCAGACTGTTAAGTAAATTTTGGTTGTCGGGATTTTCTTGAAGCAAGCTTAACCAGATGGCGATGGCCTGCTCCGACTGCCCTGATTTTAAATATTCCATTCCTTGTAAATAAGGATCGGTTGGCTTTTGAGCGTTTTGTAAATTATGTTTGATGATCTGGTTATTCGGTTCAATCTTTAATGCGGTTTTAAGGAGCTTAATTGCGGTTTGGTGAAGTCCTGCATTTCTTGCCCTGTGGGCGGTTTCATTGAGATTGTTGAGATAAGCCTGGGTCAGGTATTTTATGAGAAAGTTCTTAGGAACTCCAGGGGCGATGGCGCTGTTAATTCGGTATTGTTTTTCCAGCAGATCCAAGTTGAGTTTTAAGTCAAAATCAGCCGTCTCTCCGGGTTTGACAATTTTATAAAGCAGGCCGGTCATGGTTTGTGGTAGTCTAGCTGCATAATAACAGGCCGTTGGATAGTCTAGATAAAAATCTTTATGGTAATTGCGGGCAATCAAGTCTTTGATTACTTGGCTGGTTTGCAGGATATGGCTGCGATAGTCGCTGAATTGAATGCCGAAATTTTGACTGACTTGCCGGCGATACCAGGGGCGGGATAGCAAGTCCGCCATTAGTACCGGAATATCTGCTTTAACTCCCTTTACTTGTTGCAGGTACCAGACCGGAAAAGTGCCGTCATCGGATTGGGCGAGCAAAATAGAGTTTTTGGGGACGGTGATCAGCAGATTATAAGCGTAATCTGTCGGTAAAGAAAATCGATGGCGGTCGCAAAGGGCATAATTATTTTTCAGCAAATTGCCGGGAAGCCAAAGTAAGCAGGCACAAATCAATGCAATTGCAATTCTTGGTAGTTTTAAGCTTTTTTTCGCCCAAGCAGCCAGTTGTAGTACGCCACCGGCTATCCAGAAAGCAAAAATTAGATGGGCTGGGAGGTAGAATCCTTCCATTACATAGGGAGTTAGTTCATCCATGGGGGTGGCCAACTGAAAGGGGAAAATTAGCACCAGATAAAGATAGAGTAGGATAAAGCTTTCTCCGATTGATCTGCGGTTTTTCCACCAGTAAAAAATTCCTAAAATGCCAAGTATAATTCCGGGATATCGAAATTGCTTCACCAACAGGTTGAGATATAGACGAAATTGCGGTAGGACTTTGGCCAGGCTGGGAGAAAAATTAATTCGGTAGTCGGCGATAGTGATCAGATCCCAAAATCCTTTCAGGGTATAAGCTTCATCCCAGTTAAGAAAAGGCCGGGTTTGAGCTCTTAAAGGGATATATAAGTAAGGCAGGAGGCCTAAAATAAACAGGACAATTCCGGTGAGTACTGTTTTCTTATCCAGTTTTTTAAATCCCTTGACTAAATAAAATAGCCAGAAAGTTAAAATTTCAAGCAGTAAGGCGAATTTGAGCAGTTTGATGGTATGGCTTAGGCTATATACTAAGAGTAATAGTAGTGGAATCAAGAATATGAAAAATGTTTTACCGGATTTTTCTTCTGGATATAGACCGCGCATGAAAAAATATAAAAAGCCGGTAAGAGCCAGAAGATTGGGTTGATAGGTGTTGGAGATAGAAAGTCCGAAAATCAGGCAGAAAAGCCAAAACCAAAGTGGAGGTAAATCTTTTTCCCATTTTAAAATCAGGAATATTAGGATGGAAAAAAGCAGCATGTTTAAGGCATATCCTTTGGCAAACCCCGCATAAGAAAAAAAAGTATGGGAAAAAGCCAGGGAAAAACCGGAAATTAAAACCGCCAGGACTCCCAGTCCCGAAGGAAACACTAAAAGTAAACTAAGGCCGAACAATCCTAGCGCCAGAGAGGAACAAACCGCAGAAAATAAATTTACTCCGAAGGCTAATTCCTTGAAAGGCAGCAGGGTGAAAATCCTGGCCGTGATAATATAAAAAGGATACCCCGGTGGATGAGGTATTCCCAGGATTTTAACGCAGGTAATTGATTCACCGGAGTCTCCCAGGTCAACTCCCGAGTTTAAAGTGGAAAAATAAACCGTAAAGCTAATCAGGGCCAGAAACAATGGCCCCAACCAATAAAACTTTTGCAGGAATGGTTTGTTCAAACCCGAGATCCTTTCTTATATAAAGAGGGGGACTTAAAAGTCCCCCAGCTTTGCTTGTTAGAACAAGAGTTTAGTCCAGCTTTATGGATTTCATGATTTCCGGATAAAGAATATCAGAATATTTGGCCAAATAAGCAGTTCTTTCATCCTTCAGCTTCCTGGTCAATTCTTTATATTGCTCGGGAGTGTAAAATCTCTCCGGGTTAAAGCGGCTGTAATCCAGACCTTCAATTTTTTCCGGGATCTGGTAACCCCAGTCCGGGTCGTTTTTCCAGCTAATGGCGTTACGGGCAATTTGCTTGATGATTTCGGCGGTGTCTACGATAGTGATTTTTTCACCGCCTTCTTTTCCTCCCATATATCCGGTATTGATCAGATAGCAGTTGATCTGCGGGTTTTTCTTGATGATATTGTAGAAAATGTTTCCTTCTTCGGATTCGGGGCCGATGATGAATGGATTGGTGCCCACCACCCGCAGGGCCTTACCGGCCTGGGTGGGGTCTCCGGCAGAAGTTTCGACCGATTCTCCCAGCATGAAGAACATTGCGCCCTGGGCAGGAGTAAGCTTGGCTACCGGAGGTACAATATCATTGCGTCTTACTATAAAAATCACGATATCGGCTTTTTCCAGATCGATTTGATCATCGGTATAATCCATATCCGAACGAAAAACAATTCCCCGACCATTGCTGGAATAGTTGTAATTGAAGAAATCAATCTTTCCCTGCTCGTCCACCCAGACATTCTCCAGGATGGCTCTTGGGGCTATGGCTGCCTTATAAAGTATTGGCTGGCTTTTTTCGTCCAGACCTTCGGTTTTTAAATAAAAATTATTTTCGGTTCCTACAGCGTAGCCGTCATCACGTAAGAACACCACATCGTCTTGACGGATCATGATGCCCTCTTCTCCTTTTAAACCGTGAGGGTGGCAGGTCAGGCTGGTTTTTCCGGTACCGGACAAACCGAATAAGAGCATGCCTCTCTCCCGTAACTGTCCTTCGATGTCACGAACCCGCAATTTTTTGCTGGCGGCATGCAGCCCCAGGTAGCCGTTTTTTTTGGCTAGATACATACCCAGGCGCAGGTTGGCTTTTTTCAGTTCGCCCATATAATCGGTTCCCATGATATAAGTGATCCGGTTGACCGCATCCACGATTACTTTTCTTTCCGGCCATTCGGGAACCATCAAGACAGTGATCTCAGGGTTTTTATATTTGGCATCAGCAGGAGTGGGGTAGGGGAATAAAGTTTGCCCCCACATATAGGCAATTCTAGCATAGTCTTTGCTGACGAAACTGCGGCAATGCAAGTTAAAATCAGGATTAAGACACATTTGTCGATCCACCTGAATCAATGTCAGCCTCTTAACATAATTTAACAATTCGCTAACGATTTTCTTTTGCTCGGGGGTCATCTCATCCAGAACGATTTCGGTGAATTTGGCCGAGCGGTTTCTGATTTTTGTCACATAAGCGGCCGAACCGGAAGTGGTGGTTCTTTCCTCTTTTTTAGCCAACTCACGGATTTGTTCGGCGGTGAGCCCGTTTAAAATTTCTCCGGCTGGAGGGTAAATACCGGTAGGGGATTCATTCCAGCCCAGTTCTTTTAAATCAATCACTTTTAATTCCATAACAAAACGCTCCTTACTAAAAGATTTCCTTATTAGAAATATTTCAAAGTTCTCTAAAACTCCGGTTTACCCTGCAGGATAAACCGTGAGATGCCGAAATATTTAGAAAATGAGTTGGTTTGATGTCATAACGCAGGTAGGCAAGAGCTTTAAAATCCCTCAAGCGCTGAAAAAGTCTCGGGAAATCGGGGTTTCTGGGCTGGAGTCGGGAGCCAGGCCATTTTTCTGTGCCTTGCTCAGTAATGAGGGCGGTTTTGCTCCCCCGGCTTTAATCATATTACCCAATCCCGAAAGCGCGGAAGATTTTTACGAAGATTTTTTGCCTTTTTATGCTCCTGATTTAAGAGACCGGGTCAGACTTTTTCCTCCCAGCGAGATTTCGGCATTCTCCAGAGAGTCTTCTCCACAACGTTTACAAGTCTTGAAATTGTTGAGCGAGGAAGAATATCTAATCATCATTACTTCAGTCGTAGCCTTGCTGGAAAAATGCCCTGATCCGAAAAATTTTAAAAGCCGAAGATTGGTCTTGAAAAAAGAAAAAGAAATCGACCCGGATAAGTTGTTGGATGATTTGATCAATCTCGGTTACCAGCGGGTGCCGATGGTGGAAAAACCGGGAGAAGTAGCTCAAAGAGGTGGGATTATCGATCTTTATCCCCTGGCCGGGGAAACCAATCCCAAGCCTTATCGAATTGAGCTATGGGGCGACCGGATAGAGCAAATCCGGGAACTGGATTTGGATTCCCAGCGTTCGGCGGGGGATTATCCACAGATTGTCATTTTAACCGCCCGGGAAGAAAAGGGCGATGCCTGGCTGAGCAGTTACCTGCCAAAAGAAACTTCAATTTTATTCTATGAAGAAATGTCTTTGGAGCAGGCGGTATTGCGGGAAGAAAAGTCCCAAGCTTTTGCTGAAATCCTTGGAGAATTGAAGAACAAGGGAAAGATTTGGAATTTTGGCCAGGCGCAAGAGTTTAGAGAAAAACCTTATATAGAGCTGGTTTCCCATCCCGCTCCAGATTTCCCTTTCAAAATGGAAGAGTTTCTAAAAGCCTTGCGGGAGCTGGAAAAGAAAAAATACCGGATCCTCCTCCTCAGCCAGCAAACCGCTCGTTTAAAAGAGATTTTAACTCAGGCCGATTTGGAATTTCGGGAAGAGTCCTCGGCTTTGGGCCGAATATCCCTGCTGACCGGGGCTTATTCCAGGGGGTTTGTAATCCCGGATTGGAAAATGGCGGTTTTTACCGACCGGGAAATTTTAGGAGGCTTTCGCCGCAAGAGATATTTCCGGGATTTTGTCCCTCCTTCTCGTTACCAATTGGAAAATTTAACTCCCGGAGAACTCGTGGTTCACCAGAATTACGGGATCGGGAAATTCTTGGGCATTAAACCCATGGAAGTGGAAGGCAAAATTCGTGATTTTTGCTTTTTGGAATACCAGAAGGGTGATTTGCTCTATCTTCCGGTAGAACAAATGGATTTGATTACCAAGTATGTGGGATTCTCCGATAAGCCGGGGATCCTTTCCCGGCTGGGGGGAGTGGCTTGGCAAAAAACCAGGAAACAAGTGGAAGAAGACGTGGAAAAGCTGGCTCAGCGCCTGCTTGAACTTTATGCCGAAAGAAAACACACTTCCGGATACGCTTTTCCCCAGGACACTATATGGCAGCAGGAATTGGAAGCCTCTTTTCCTTACCAGGAAACTCCCGATCAGCTTAAAGCCATTCAGGATATTAAAAAGGACATGGAAAGTAAGAGACCCATGGAAAGACTGGTTTGCGGGGATGCCGGGTACGGGAAAACTGAAGTTGCTCTCAGAGCGGTTTTTAAGGCTGTAATGGAAGGGAAACAAGCTGCCGTATTAGTACCCACCACGATTCTAGCCCAGCAGCATTATCGCAATTTTCAGCAGCGAATGGGGGCTTTTCCCATTAATATTGAAATGCTTTCCCGTTTTAAAAGCGAGAAAGAACAAAAGCAAATTATCAACGAATTGGCCCAGGGAGGGGTGGATATCATTATCGGCACTCACCGGTTGTTGCAGAACGACATTAAGTTTAAAGATTTGGGATTGCTGGTGATTGATGAAGAACAACGCTTCGGAGTTATGCAAAAAGAAAAAATCAAAGAAATGAAAACCGGGGTGGATATCTTAATCTTAACCGCCACCCCCATCCCCAGAACCCTGTATTTATCAATGACCGGAGTCATGGATACTTCCCGGATTGAGAATCCCCCTTATGACCGTTTGCCGGTGAAGACTTATTTATTACCCTCCAAGCCCGAAGTAATCAGAGAAGGAGTGCTCAGGGAATTAAAGCGAGGGGGGCAAATCTTTTTCTTGAACCCAAGGATCAAGGGCATGGAAAAAATTTCTCGGGAATTAAAGGCCCTTATCCCGGAAGCCCGGGTTGCTTCAGTCAACGGCCAGATGCCCGAAGATCTTTTGGAGAGCATCATGCTGGATTTCATCGACACCAAATATGACATTCTGGTTTCTACCACTATCATTGAAAACGGAATCGACATCCCCAACGTAAATACGATTTTTATCAATAATGCCGACCAGTTCGGGTTGTCGCAGTTATACCAGCTAAGAGGCCGGGTGGGGCGGGGGCACCATCAGGGTTATGCGTTCTTGTTGTATGAAGAAAAAAAAATTCTAAGCAGTATTGCGGAAGAACGCTTGCGAACATTAAAGGAGTTTAGTGAACTGGGAGGGGCATACCAACTGGCTTTGCGGGACTTGGAAATCAGGGGAGCCGGCAATATGCTGGGGCGCGAGCAGCATGGTTTTATCGCTCAAGTAGGGTTCAACCTGTATTCCGAGATGTTGAAAAGAGGAGTAAGCCGGGCTAAATCGGAGAAGGTTTCTCAAGGCAGGCTCTCTCCTTTGATTGATTTACCGGTAAAAGCCTTCCTGGCAGATGATTATGTGCCTTATTTTCGGGAGAAACTTACGATTTACAAAAGAATGTCGGATATTTTGGAATTTTCTAAAGTGGAAGATTTAAAAAAAGAACTGCGGGATAAATTCGGGCCTTTGCCTCAGGAAGCTGAAAACCTTATGGAATTGTTGCGGCTCAAAGTTTCGGCCATCAAAGCTCAATGCCCGATGATTAAAATGCAGGGAGATAAGATGTATTTTACTTTCCCGGATTTTTTCGAGTTTTCACCTGCAGGTTTAAAACAACTGGAAAAAGCCAGCGGTTTAAGCCTTAAATTCTCTCCCTACCAGTTTGAAGCCGGGGGAGGTGAAGAACACCCATTGGAAAGTGCCGGCAAATTTTTAACGCTGATTATAAAATTTCTATAAGTTAGAGCTTCTCCAGTTTATTGAAAATCAAAAATAAATATGATATTATTCCTGGAGTGAAACAACTAAGGAGCGGGAAAATGAACGAGTTGATCTATCTGGATAACGCAGCTACCACCCCCACCGATCAAAGAGTTCTGGAAGCGATGTATCCATATTTTACTGAATATTATGGTAATCCCTCAACTTTTTACAGCTTGGGTCGAAAAAGCCGTAACGCGGTTGAAGAAGCCAGAAGCTTGATTGCCGCTCTTTTGGGAGCGGCAAAATCAGAGGAGATCGTCTTTACCTCAGGTGGATCGGAAAGCAATAACCTGGTTATAAAGGGCTTAGCCTTGCAGCAAAAAAGCCGGGGTAATCATATTGTTACCACAAAGATTGAGCACAATTCGGTCTTAAAAACTTGTCAGGCCCTCGAAGAGTCGGGTTTTTCCGTGACTTATCTGCCGGTTGATCGTTATGGCATGATTTCGCTGGAAGACTTAAACAATGCTTTAACTCCCCAGACAACCTTGATTACGATTATGACCGCCAACAATGAAGTCGGAACTATTCAGCCGGTAGAGGAAATCGCTGCTCTGGCTTTTGAAAAAGGCATTGTTTTTCATACCGATGCCGTGCAGGCAGTAGGTACTTTGGAGGTCAACGCGGCAAAGATGGGGGTTGATGCTCTCTCGGTTTCTTCGCATAAGTTTTACGGACCTAAAGGGGTAGGGGCTGCTTTGGTAAAAAAACACCTTGAGCTTTTTTCTTTGATTCATGGGGGTGAGCAGGAAAATCATCTGCGGGCCGGAACCGAGAATGTCCCTGGTATTGTGGGGATGGCCAAAGCCTTGGAATTGGCTTACCGGGAAAGGGAAGAAAGAAATCATAAAATTAAACCCTTAAGGGATAAATTGATAAAGGGAGTGCTGGAAAGGATTCCCGAGGTATTATTGACCGGACATCCTGAAAAAAGAACCGCCAATTCGGCAAGTTTTGCTTTTAAAGGGGTAGAGGCCGGATGGCTGCTTAGGGCTTTGGCTGAAAGCGGCATTTGTGTTTCCTCGGGTTCCGCCTGTTCATCCAAGTCCACCGCCGGCTCTCACGTATTAATGGCCCTAGGGTTGAGCGATGACATGGTTCAGGGAAGTCTGCGGATAACCATTGGCAAGCACAACCGGGAACCGGAAATTGACTTTTTGCTTGACCGGCTGGTAGAATTAGTAACAAATTATCGTGAAGCTCCGGAAGGAAAAATTTTTTGTTCTTTAGATTTAGAAGGGAGTAAAATATAAATGTATACGGAAAAAGTGATGGATCATTTTCAAAACCCGCGGAATATGGGAGAAATTCCCGATGCCGACGCGATTGGACAAACAGGTAATCCGGTTTGCGGTGATATTATGAAAATTTATCTTAGAGTGGAAAATGACATTATAAGCGATATTAAATTTAAAACCTTAGGCTGTGGTGCAGCTATTGCAACTTCCAGCATTTTAACCGAGATTGCCAAGGGCAAAACCCTGGAGGAAGCCTCTAAAATTACTCGCGATGATGTGGCCAAAGCTCTCGACGGTTTGCCTCCGGTTAAGATGCATTGTTCAAATCTAGCCAGCGATGCTTTGAAAGATGCAATTAAAAACTATCAGGAGAAACATGCACGAACAGAGAGTTAGAGAGAAAACTGCTGAACATAAACAAAAAGCGGCCAGAGCTATGGAAAAAGCCCTGGAGCCGAAAGAGCGGTATTGCCACATTTTGAATAAAAAAGTTTTAACTTTGAATGAATATGGAGACTATAAGAGCCGTTTCAATAAGGGAGAACCTGGAACTATTTATTGCGAAAACATTATTCCATGTTACCAGCAAAACATTAAATGTCGCTATAGCGGCATCAGTCCCCTTTTCCCGGATCCTTTCCTCCCCGAGCTTACTCCGGAAGAAATCCAGGCTCTGATTCTTAAGGGGAGAGAAGCTTCAGCAGCCGGGGACCCTGGAGACGGTTGTTTAGATTAAACGTGTAGCTCAACCACGTCTTTGTCTTCCAGGGGGAAATCCAGATTAACCTTTTGCCCGTCAAATTTGCCTTCTCCCCAAATCCTAGCGAATTTAAATTTTTGAGCAAAATCTTTATGGATCACGTCGGCCATTTCTTTGATTTTTGAACCTTTTCCCAGAATGAAGGGCTGTGAATATTCCGGCTTTTTTCCTGGAAGCTTGGTAAATACCCTGATGATCCCCAACTGATCGAAAGCCAAGCGTTTAAATTCTTCAAGATGTAAATTTTCAGCAGCGCTAACCCCGATCATCGGATAATCTTTTTGATAAAGCTCCAAGAGCACCTGGTAATTATCCCGACTATCCGGCAGTTCCAATTTGCTGCCCAGGATCAGGGTCTTCTTAAAACAATCGCGCGGGTCTCCTGAATCATGCCAGTTCAACCCCACCGGATAAATCCGGTTTTCCAGTAAAATCTGCCGGCATTCTTCGATTTCGGCCAGCGGGTCTTTAGATAAATCTACAACTAAGATTAATAAATCCGCCATGCGGAGAATGCCCATAACCCAGCCTTCAGTTAATTCTCGATCTAGAGGAGGGGTGTCCACAAGTTGAATTTGTACCCTTTCATAAATCATCATTCCCGGCAAAGGCTTACGGGTAGTAAAAGAAAAATCGGCAATTTCCGGCAAGGCGTTGGTTAACACCGACAACAAGGATGACTTACCGCTATTGGGAAGACCAGCCATCACCAGTTGAGCGGCGCCTTGTTTTTCTATACATAAAGATTCTTTTTTGCCTCCGGCCTTTCGGGTCAGTTGGGTATCTTTAAGTTTGGAAATTTTACGCTTGATGTCGGCTTGCATTTTTTCCGTTCCCTTGTGTTTGGGGATAGTAGCCAACATTAAATCCAGTGCTTGGAGTTTTTCATGAGGGGTAACTGAATTTTGAAACACCTCAAGAGCTTTTTTATATTCGGGAGTTAGATTAGCCGGCAAATTTATTCACCTTCCTTTACCAGAAAAATATTATAGCATAAGCTGGCCATAAGGGTTAAGAGTTTTTGAGAAAAAATTTTGCTTTAAGATTGCATGAAATAAAAGCATTTTGCGAAAAGCGAACAAAGTTTTGTGAAAATGGCTCAAAAAATGGCTAAAAATCTAAGAAATTTTAAAGGATTTTATTTTTGATTTAACGAAATTTATTCTTGAGTTTAAATTATGACGAACAATGTTTCGCTAAACCACAGCAGTCTGTTCCCAATCTTAGATGTCGGCACAACTAAGATCGTATGTTTGGTTGGAGAATCATTCCCCAACGGTGACATCAAGGTTTTGGGGATGGGTAAAAGTTGGGAACGAGGTTTGAAATCGGGAGAAGTGGCAGATAGTGATGAAGCTGCCAGATCGGTGGCGGCAGCGTTAAGGGAGCTGGAAGGCAAGCTGGAGTTTCCGATTCATTCGGCTTTGGTGGGCATTTCCGGATTACAGTTGCATAGTTTCTTGAAAAAGATATGGATCGCTCTGGGGGGAGAAAGTCGTTTGGTGAGCGAGGGAGATGTGAAAAAATTACAGGAGACCGTCAACAGGATCGGAGTTCCGGCTCAGGAAAGAGTGGTTCAAGCTCTTTGCCGGGGCTATTTGCTGGATGACGGTAAGGATTTTTCCAATCCGGTTGGGATGACCGGTAAGCGTTTGGGGATGGAAACGGCCTTGATTACCGTGCCGACATCCGCTATGGCTAATTTGAAGCTGGTACTAGAGAAATCGGCTCTTGAGATAGAATTATGTTCTTTTGCCGCCCAGGTCCTGGCCTTGGGCGAATTTATGCTTTTGGAAATTGAAAAGTCTGAGGGGGCGGTAGTTTTGGATCTGGCAGGAGAAATCACCCAGGCAGCTTTTTATAAGCAGGGGAGATTTCAAGATTTACAGACTTTAGCATTTGGCGGCAACCAAATTACCCAGCACCTGGCTCAACATTATAAGATTACTTTTCCAGAAGCCGAGGATGTTAAACGTAAATCTTTGGCTGATCCGGATAAAATTATTCAGCAAGAAACCGTTAGTCTTTCTTCTCAAAATACCACTAGTTTGGAAATTTCTCAATTGATTCATGATGAAGTTTTAAAAATAAGCCAATGGTTGAAGCCGTTTTTCAAGCAATTCGCTCCCAAAACCTTGGTTCTGACCGGAGGAGCCAGTCAGCTTAAAGAATTGCCTGAGTTATTAGGCCGAGAATTGCAAATCGGGGTTAGGATCGGGAAGCTTCCAGAAATGGAATTACCGGAAGATTTAGAGCTTTCTCCTCGTTATCATTCAGCGTTAGCTATGGTCCTTTATGCTGCTAAATCCGATGCTCGCAAAATTAAAAATCCAAATAAAGCGCTTTTTCACCGCTTCAAAAAATGGTTGGAAGAGGCGTTCTTATAAACTAATAATTAAGGAGGGAAAAAAATGACGGAAAAAGACAAATTAAGTTTAAAACCGGTTGGTGATTTTCAGCAAAAATTGGAACAATTTGCGGGAATCAAAGTGGTTGGAGTCGGTGGAGCCGGATGCAACGCCGTAACCCGGATGATTCAAGCCGGGTTAAAAGGGGTGGAGTTCATCGCGATTAATACCGATGCCCAAGCTTTGTTTCTTTGCGAAGCAGATAAAAGAATTCATATCGGCACTAATATCACAAAAGGGTTGGGAGCAGGTTCAGACCCTCAGATCGGGCGTCAGGCGATTGAAGAAAATGCTGACGAAGTATTGGCTTCTTTGCAGGAAGCCGATATGGTTTTCATTGCCGCCGGTATGGGCGGAGGCACCGGAACCGGAGCTACCCCGGTGGTGGCGGAGTTAGCTAGACAAGTTGGCGCGCTTTCGGTTGCAGTGGTAACCAAGCCTTTTAGTTTTGAGGGAAAAAGAAGAATGGAACTAGCCGGTAACGGTATCGCTCAATTAACTGAAAAAGTCGATACTTTGATTTTGATTCCCAACGATCGGCTGCTTTATACGGTAAATAAGGAAACTACTATTTCCGAGGCTTTCCGGTTAGCCGATGACGTGTTATGTCAGGGAGTTCAAGGGATTTCCGACATTATTACCATTCCTGGTAAAATTAATGTTGATTTTGCCGATATCCATAGTATTATGGCTAATTCCGGATCGGCATTGATGGGCATCGGAAACGCTTCCGGTGAAGGCCGGGCGATTGAAGCCGCTAAAAGAGCAATCTCCAGTCCCCTACTGGAAACCAGCATCGATGGAGCCAAGGGCGTTCTCTTCAATGTCACCGGTGGGCCGGATCTTACTCTCACTGAAGTCAACGAAGCTGCCAGTATTATCCAGCAAGCCGTGGATCCGGATGCCAGGATTATTTTCGGTCTGGTGGAAGAAGAATCAATGCGTGATCAGGTCAAGATCGTGGTCATAGCCACCGGTTTCAGCTATAATATGGAAGAACGAATCGAAAGAATCAAAGTGCCCACCGAAATCAAGACCGATATGGATTTTAAGCCCATGTTCACTGGTGAAGAGCTTGATATTCCGGCTATTTTGAAGGGCAAAGGGGGCAAGTAATTGCATTGCCAGCGCTGTAAAGCGGGGGACACCCGGGTGATTGATTCCCGGGTGTCCAAAGATGGCTTTCTGGTGGTAAGAAAAAGAAAGTGCCTTAAATGTAAATATCAATTTACCACCCGGGAAGTTTCCATTGATCCCCCGATTCTGGTAAAGAAAAATCGCAAGACCGCCGAACCTTTCAAGCCTGAAAAAATTAAGGAAGGGATTGAAAAGGCCTGTAAGAATCTTTCAGTTTCTCCGATTCGGATTTATGAAATGGCCAAGAAAGTTGAAGAACAAGTTTTAGCTCTGGGTGAACTGGAGGTTGGTTCCCGGCAAATCGGCGATTTTGTGTATGAAGAATTAAGAAAAGAAGACCCGGTAGCGGCATTTAATTTTGCCAGGGTTTATAAGAAATTAAAAACCTTGGATGAATTGAAAACCGTCTTTGATCAATTACAGATTGATGGAGAAGAAAAGAATTTAAAAAAGATAAAAAATGAAAAATATTTTCGCTGATCTTCATATCCATATCGGGGCTAATCTGGATGGACGTCCGGTAAAGATCACCGCCTCCTCGCAGCTTACTTTTACGAACATAATTAAGGAGTGTCTGGAGAAAAAAGGTATAGATCTGGTCGGAATCGTGGACTGCGCAGCCCCCGGGGTGATCAAGGAAATCGAAAAATTAACCGCTGCAGGTCAAATCGTGGAGCTCCCGGAAGGGGGCTTCCTTCATAAAGACCGGGTTACCGTAATACTGGGTTCCGAAATTGAAACGGTGGAAAAAAACGGCGGGGTATCCCACCATGTCGCGTATTTTCCTTTTTTTCGCAATCTGAAAGAATTTTCGCGTATTATGAGCGGTTATATTACCAATATCGAGCTTTCATCCCAGCGAGCATCTTTATCGACAAGTGAATTGCTGGCGGTAACTGAAGCTACCGGCGGGGTTTTGATTCCAGCTCATACTTTTACGCCATACAAGAGCGTTTATGGAAACGCGGCAAGACGTTTAAAGGAGTTGATAGGGAAGGATGGTTTTGCATCAATTCCAGCGATTGAATTGGGGCTTTCGGCCGATACAGAAATCGCAGATCATCTTGCAGAACTGGCGGAAAAGTCGTTCTTAAGTAATTCCGATGCTCACTCCCTGCCTAAGATTGCCCGGGAATACAATCTTTTGCAAGTAGAACGAGTAGACTTCAAAGAATTGATGCTGGCTCTTAACCGCCGCCAAGGGCGAAAAATTTTGGCTAATTTCGGTTTGGATCCCAAACTAGGCAAATACAATCGGACTTTTTGCCATCAATGTAACCGCGTAGCTGAAGCGGTGCCGCCGGTTGTTGCCTGCCAATTTTGCGGGGAAAACGGAGACAAGTTGGTAATCGGGGTATATGATCGGGTGGTAATGATAGAAGATTACTCTGAACCGGTTCATCCCTCGCATCGTCCTCCTTATTATTATCAGGTGGCTTTGGATTATATTCCCGGAATTACCCCCGCTATTTATCAGAGGCTATTGCAGGTATTCGGCAGCGAAATGGCGGTATTACATCAGGCAAACGCGGATAATCTGAAAAAAGCTATCGGCTGGGAAATTGCTCAAAATATTCTAATGGCTAGGAGCGGCAAGCTTATTATGGCCTCCGGAGGGGGAGGACATTACGGCAAGGTCAAGGGTTTTCAATCCGATAATCAGCAATTAGAACTTTTGTGATATTGACAATAAAAAAACCGCTTTCGCGGTTTTATCACCGATAGACCCGGAGAGGATAATAACTAATAATTATTCAATTTCATCAGGTTAGTAATTTTATAACTTAACCTCTCCACTTTCATTATATGTTAACAAATTGTTAACAGTATCCTGCTTTAGAACTATTTTGGTTTTTTATTTTTCAAGGAGGGTTAAAACCCAGTCAGAGCGAAGTTTTGTTTATGATCAAGCGTGCCGTGATAACCGTGTTGGACAGCGTCGGAGCTGGAGCGCTCCCGGATGCCGACCGTTTCGGAGATAAAGACAGCGATACTCTGGGAAATTTGGCTAAAACTTTAGGAGGGCTGAATCTGCCGAACATGGCCAAACTTGGGTTGGGTAACCTCCACCAAATTTTCGGAATAGAGAAAGCCGAGTCCCCTCTTGCTTTTTACGGCAGGATGGCTGAAATATCTCAAGCAAAGGATACTGTCATTGGTCATTGGGAATTGACCGGAGTGATTTCTACCCAGCCTTTCCCAACTTATCCCCACGGATTTCCTCCAGAATTGATCGAAGAGTTTGAGCAGAAAATCGGGAGAAAAATTTTAGGCAATAAACCTGCCTCTGGAACTGAAATTATCAAAGAGTTGGGAGAGCAGCATTGTACGACCGGTTCCCCGATAGTTTATACCAGTGCCGACAGTGTTTTTCAAATTGCCGCCCATGAAGAAATTATTCCTCTGGATGAATTATACCGGATTTGCCGGGTGGCCAGAGAAATGCTGGTTGTTCCCCATAATTTAGCCCGGGTGATAGCCCGTCCTTTCAAAGGGGATAAGAGCAGTTATGTCCGGACGCCCAAGCGAAAGGATTTTTCCCTGCCCTCTCCTGAACTTACTCTCCTTGATTTAGCCCAAAAAGCCGGTTTAACCGTCTACGGGGTTGGCAAAATCTCCGATATTTTTGCCGGCCGGGGGATTACGCAAACCTTTAAAACCGAAAACAATGCCCAAGGGATAGCCGCAACTCTATCTCTCCTTCAGCAAGAAGTCAAACCGGGGATAATAATGACCAATCTGGTGGATTTTGATATGCTTTACGGCCATCGTAATGATCCGGTAGGGTATTATAATGCCCTAAAAGAATTTGATTTGTCGATCCCTCAGTTTATTTCCGCCTTGAATCGCGAAGATGTTTGGTTTATTACCGCCGACCACGGCTGTGACCCCACTATCTTAACTTCAACCGATCACACCAGAGAATATGTCCCCTTGTTGGTTTACGGGCAGGGACTGGCTGTTCCCAAAGCTTTGGGAAACCGCGAGAGCTTTGCGGACATGGGAAAGACTATTCAGGAATTACTAGGTTTACCAGGTTCGCTTGCAGGTAAAAGCTTTGCCAGGATTTTATTGGGATGAATAATAATTTGGATAATTTGTACGATCAAATAATTGAAGCTAAGGGGTTTATCAAATCCCATTATCCGCAAGATATTGATTTAGGTTTAATTTTGGGTTCCGGGCTGGGAGATTTGGCTGATGAAGTGATAAATCCAGTCTTGATTCCATTCCTGGATATTCCCCATTTTACAGTTTCCATGGTGGAAGGCCATCAGGGAGTTATGGTGCTGGGGGAATGCGGCGGTAAAAGAGTAGGGATTTTAAAAGGCCGCACTCATTATTATGAAGGTTATACTGCCAGACAAATTGCTTTTCCGGTTAGAGTCTTAAAAGCTTTGGGCGCTCAAGTCTTGATTGTCGCCAATGCCGCGGGAGGACTTAATCCACTTTATCAGGCCGGTGATCTGATGGTGATACGGGATCATATCAACTTATTTCCCGATAACCCTCTCAGAGGGTCAAACGATTCAAGACTGGGAGTTCGTTTTCCCGATGTTACAGACGCTTATGATGAAAAGTTGGGCAATTTGGTGGTAGATTGCGGATTGGAATTGAATTTGTCTTTAAGGCAGGGGATTTATGTCGGGGTGGATGGACCGGATTATGAAACCTATGCAGAATTGGACTTTTTGAGAAATATCGGAGCCGATGCTGTGGGCGCCTCGACAATTCCGGAAATTTTGGTAGCCCGCCACGGACAAATGAGATGTCTGGGAATATCCTGCATCACCAACTTGATTCAAAGAGGGAAACATATATCCCATCAGGAGGTATTGGAAGTAGCCGCAAAAACTAAACCACGATTTATGGCATTGGTTAAAAGTGTTATGGAGAAGATTAACTAAAATTCAACCCAAAGTTAAAATCTCTCTTGAAAAGAAAGGAGTAAAATATGGAAAATTTATATCAAAAAATTACGGAAGCCACGGAGTTTATTCGTACTAGGTATTCTCAGAACATTGAGCTGGGACTGATTCTTGGTTCCGGTCTGGGAGACCTGGCAGATGTTGTAGAAAATCCAACGTTAATCCCTTACCAGGATATTCCTCATTTTGCCACTTCTTCGGTTCAAGGTCATCACGGCATTCTAGTGCTGGGTGAGTTAGAAGGGAAAAAAGTCGGAATTTTAAAGGGCAGAACTCATTATTATGAAGGATATACCGCCCATCAGATAACTTTTCCGGTAAGAATATTCAAAGCCTTGGGAGCTCAAATTTTGATTGCCACTAATGCCTCGGGCGGGCTTAATCCGGAATTTATGCCCGGAGATATGATGGTGATTCGGGATCACATTAATATGATTCCCGACAATCCCTTAAGAGGACCCAATGATTCCAGACTGGGAGTCAGGTTCCCCGATGTCACAGATGCCTATAATCCTCAGCTTGGAGATTTGGCCATCCAAGCGGGTAAAGATTTAGGGATAAGTCTTAAGCAGGGGGTATACGTCTCGGTTAGCGGCCCTAATTATGAAACATATGCTGAATTGGATTATCTTAGAAGCGCCGGAGCTGATGCGGTCGGTATGTCAACAGTCCCGGAGATACTGGTAGCCAGGCACGGGGAAATGAGATGTCTGGGGATTTCTTGTATAACTGATGTGATTAAAAGAGGCCATGGAGTATCCCATGATGAGGTGCTGGCGGTAGCCCAAGCCACCAAGCCTAAATTTATGGGCCTATTGAAAGAAGTAATCAAGAGAATATAAAAGGAGCGCGGGTATCATGACCCCTTATCAAATCATCAAAAAGAAGCGGGACGGCGGGGAACTGAGCCGGGAAGAAATGGAATATTTCCTAGGGGGTTATCTTAGGGGAGAAATTTCCGATTATCAAATAAGTGCTTTTTTAATGACGGTTTATTTTCAGGGGATGAGCAAGGATGAAACTTATCATCTTACTCACTTGATGTTGGAAAGTGGTGAGAAGATTGATTTGTCATCGATTCCGGGGATTAAAGCGGATAAACATTCTACCGGCGGAGTGGCCGATACGGTAACCCTGATTCTGGCCCCCCTGGTGGCTTCCGCCGGAGTACCGATGGCTAAACTTACCGGCAGGGGGTTAGGGCATACTGGTGGTACCCTAGATAAGCTGGAGTCGATTCCTGGATTCAGAACCGACCTAAGTCTGCCGGAATTTCTTCAGCAAGTTAAAGATATCGGCCTGGCGGTAGCTGCTCAAACTCAAAATCTAGTTCCGGCCGATAAAAAGCTTTACGCCATCAGGGATGTAACCGCTACGGTAGACAGTATTCCCTTGATTTGCGGCAGTGTGATGAGCAAGAAACTGGCTTCTGGGGCCGATGCCATCCTTCTGGATGTTAAAATTGGTAGCGGGGCTTTTATGAAAACAGAACAACAGGCTGAAGAATTAGCTGGTTTGATGGTTGAAGTTGGGAAATTGGCAGCAAAAAAAGTCTGTGCGGTAATTAGTGACATGAACCAGCCCTTGGGTTCCTGCATCGGCAACGCTTTGGAAGTTAAGGAAGCGATTGAAATATTAAACGGGCTCCATAAGGATTCTGCTTTAAGGAAACTTTCGGTAACTTTAGCCGGATATTTGCTTCAAATGGGAGGCAAGTCTCATTCTCCCGAGGAGGGAGTGAAATTAGCAGAAAAGCAAATTGAGTGCGGCCAGGCTCGGGAAAAAATGCGTGAAATGATTAAACGTCAAGGCGGGAATGATAAAGTTATCGATGACTTGAATTTGCTGCCCTGGGCTAAATTTATTTCCGAGGTCAACGCTCATCAGGGAGGTTATTTAACCGGAATCAATACAGAGGAAGTGGGTAATGCCGCTCTCTTGCTTGGAGCCGGGAGACTTCAGAAAGACGATATCATCGACCCATCGGTCGGAATTATCCTGGCTAAACGGCTGGGTGAGCAAGTGTTAGAAGGTGAGTTATTGGCTCATATTTTTAGTAACTCTCAAGAGAAAGCACACGAGGCGGGAGAAAAGTTATTATCTGCCTTGACCTTCAGCCCGCATCCCGGAGAACCTCCCCTCTTGATTCACAAAATAATTTATTGAAATTCCCCGTGGTTATAAAGGGATTTTATTTAATAGCAAGAATAATTTGAGGAAGTTTATGATAGAATTACCAATCGGAGTATTTGATTCAGGAGTCGGCGGGCTTTCCGTATTGAGAAGGTTGAAGAAAGAATTGCCCTGCGAAGATTTTATTTATTTTGCCGACTCGGCTTATGTTCCTTATGGAAATAAAGACCCCGAACTGTTGCGTCTAGTGGTGGAGAGAATTCTGCACTTTATGCTAGAAAAAGGGGTGAAGGCCATTATAATGGCCTGTAATACTTCTTCTGCTTTGTTTTTGCCTCATAAACAAGCTGATTTTCCTATTCCGCTTTTTGGGGTCATTGAACCTATTGTCAAGGAATTGATGAAAGACTATTCAACCCAGCGGATCGGGATTATCGCTAATCCAGTGACCATTAAAAGTCAGGTTTATACCAAATTGCTAAGTCAGAACGGTAGAGCTTTTCAAATTTTTTCTCAAGCCTGCCCGGAATTGGTGCCCTTGATTGAAAAAGGGGAAACCGAATCTTCCGAAGCCAGACAGGCGGTAGAAAATTATCTGACTCCTTTGAAAGAAGAAGGAATTGACACCCTGGTCTTGGGCTGTACTCATTATCCATTCCTGGTTTCCATTATAAAAAAAATTGCCGGAGGGGAAATCAAGGTAGTGGATCCGGCTCTTTATGCGGTATCGGAACTAAAGAGAGGACTCCAGGATATGGGGTTGTTGAAAAGCAACGGTGAAGGTCGCGTGGATTACTATGTCAGCAAAGATCCAGATGGCTTCAAGAAGCGGGCACAGGTTTTACTGGATGAGTCCCTTTGTGAAGTTCAACTGGTTAATCCTCCTTTACTTCAATTATTATCTTAACTTTTTTAGGGGGGAAATTATGAGAAAATTCTGCTGTTTTGTCTTATTTCTTATGCTTTTTGGGGCCTGCACTCTTCCTGCCAGGGCTGAATCTCAAATTCAAAAGATAGATGTGGTCTATTTGAATGGAGTAATCAATCCGGCGATGGGAGATTATATTATTCGAGGTATTAATCAGGCGGAAAAAGACGGGGCAATTTTAGTTATTCAAATTGATACACCCGGAGGGCTAGATGGGCCGATGCGGAAGATCGCTCAGAAAATATTATCCGCCGAAGTACCGGTCATTGCTTATGTGGGGCCATCCGGGGCTAGGGCGGCTTCAGCCGGTGTTTATATCGCTTACGCTTCCAATTTGATTGCGATGGCTCATGGAACCAACATGGGAGCAGCTCATCCGATTTTTATGAACTTTTTGGGTAATTCCGGTGGAGGAGCCCAGGAAAAAGTGATGCTTGATAAAGCCACTAATGATATGGTAGCCTCCATCCGGTCGATTTCCATCAAGCGGGGCAGAAATCCTGATTGGGCGGAGGATGCGGTTCGCAAAAGCGTCTCCATTTCAAGTCAGGTTGCCTATCAGAAAAAGATTATTGATTTTATGGCCGATGACGTCACTCAATTGACCACTCAATTGAGGGGAAAAACTGTAAAAATCGGCAAGCGGGAAATTACTTTAAACCCCGTTGCCGGTGATGTAAAAAAAATCAATATGACCAACACGGAAAAATTTTTATTTACCATAACCGATCCTACAATTGCCTTTATTCTCTTTTTACTCGGTATGCTGGGGCTTTATTACGAACTTTCCAATCCAGGGCTGATACTTCCAGGTATCGTAGGAGGAATTAGTATTATCATGGCCTTGTACGCCTTGGGGACGCTATCGATTAATTATGCCGGGCTGTTTTTAATTATATTCTCCTTCATTTTGTTTATTGCCGATCTATATGCTCCTTCCCATGGCTTTTTAACCGCCGGAGGGATAATCTCTCTTATACTGGGAGGGTTTATGCTGATGCCCTCAGGTCCGGCTTCTGTGAGGGTCTCTCCTTGGGCGATTTTTGGCGCCGCGGCAATTTTGGGAGGATTTTTCCTTTTCGTGATGGCTTTCCTGATTTCCAGCTTGAAGAAAAAATCAATCACCGGCAAACAGGGTATGTTGGGAGCTATTGGCACGGCGACTACGGATTTGCTGCCCGAGGGGATGGTCTTCGTTCAGGGTGAATTATGGAGCGCTCGTAGCAATGGTGGAGCAATTCTTAAAGGAGAAAAAGTTAAAATTCTCCAGATTAATAAATTAAAGATTCTGGTAGAAAAAGCTTCTATGGATAGCGATTTTCCCGGGAGTGTTGCATAAATATGTGCAGCTCGTCTTTTTGCCTCAATTCACCATATTTGATATGGGAAATCATCTTGGGAATAATTGTTCTGGGCATAGTGATTTATCTGGCAGTTAAGCAAATCTCTCAACCGCCGGTTTTAGGTAGAAGTGAGTTTATCGGTCAAGTAGGGGAGGTGCGGGAGAATTTAAATCCGGAGGGGCAGATTTTCGTCAATGGAGAGGTTTGGCAGGCGCTAAGCGCAAGTCGCGTAGAAATAAAGAAGGGTGAGAAGGTTAAAGTTCTTGGTACCAAGAATTTTAGGTTAATAGTAGAAAAATATAATGAGGAAGGATAACGCAAAATTATGACAATGCCGGTAATTTTTTTACTCCTGTTTTTGCTGATTGTTATTTCAGCGACCATAAAAGTAGTTTCCGAATGGGAAAGAGGAGTTATCTTTAGATTCGGAAAATATGATCGGACTAGGGGCCCGGGATTGGTCTTCATGTTCCCCGGCGTGGAAAGAATGATTAAGGTAGATTTGAGAGTAATCACTATGGATGTTCCCGCCCAGGAAGTTATTACGAAAGACAATGTTACTATGAAAGTCAATGCGGTAATTTACTTTAGAATTTTAGATCCGGAAGCGGCCGTTATAAAAGTTCTGGATTATATCAAGGCGACTTTTCAAATCTCCCAGACTACTCTGAGAAGTATTCTAGGGCAGCATGAAATGGACGAAATATTGGCTAATCGGGAGAAAATCAACGATAGTCTTCAGCAAATTATTGACCAGCAAACCGAGCCGTGGGGAATAAAAGTTTCTACTGTTGAAGTAAAAGATATTGAACTTCCGGAAGTAATGCAGAGAGCGATGGCCAAACAAGCTGAAGCTGAAAGAGAGAAGAGAGCTAAGATCATTCATGCCGAGGGAGAATTCCAAGCGGCTCAAAGACTTAGCGATGCAGCCGACGTTATATCCAAGAATCCCACCACTATCCAGTTGCGTTATTTACAGACTTTGACTGAGATAGCGATGGAGAAAAGTTCAACAATATTGTTCCCGGTGCCGATCGATACTCTAAAACCTTTTCTCAATCCCCTTGAAAAAAAATAAGAATATGTTATAATGAGTGAGTTGAAAATCGGGGCGTAGCGCAGCCTGGTTTAGCGCGCAGCGTTCGGGACGCTGAGGTCGGAGGTTCGAATCCTCTCGCCCCGATTTTTTAAAAGAGAATGCAATATTTGGCTTGTTTATTTACGGTAGAGTTTCTTAAGTTTGGAACAGTAGGGGCCTTCAATTGCGGAGTTGATTGGGGGTTCTTTTATTTGTTTAATTGGTTAATGAAAGATAAACATTATCTTCTGGCCAAGGCTATGTCTTTTTGTATTGCTGCCACTTCGGCCTATATGATGAATCGTTTCTGGACTTTTAAAAGTAAAGAAACCGATGTTTTAAAGCAATCGTTGAAGTATTTGGTGGTTTCGGTGGTAGGTTTGGGGATTAATCTGCTCATTATGTATATATTGGTTGGTTTTTTTAAGCAGCGCTATATTGTGGGATTAGTAATCGCTACCGGTTTGGTCGCTTTCTGGAATTTTTTTTGCAATAAATTTTGGACTTTTAACGATACGATTAACCGATAGTTATAGTTACCGCCCGAATATCCGGTATTTTAACAAACTCAAGATTTGCTGGGCGTAATAAATAATTTCCTTGTTTGAAAGCTTGCTTTCCCCAATTTGACGATCATTAAAGATATAAGGAATTTCCTTTGATTTTGTATATTTGCCCTTGGCAAATATTTCGAGCCCTACTTTATATCCGATTGGGTTGATATTTACCCCGGAAATAATTTCTCTTTTAAAGGCGAAAAAACCCGAAACACAGTCTTTGATCGGGGTGAACAAGCGCCCCAGCGTGGTGGCTCCCCAGGAAATAATCTTCCGCTTCATGGGCCACTCGGTGACCCCTCCTCCCGGCATATAACGGCTGGCCACAACTAACTCATAGCCTTCATCGGTAATAGCTTTGACCATTTCCGGGATAATCCGGTAGTCATGGCTGCCATCAGCATCGGTTACCATTAAAATCTCTCCAGAAGCTCGAGAGAAACCGGTTAAAACTGCAGAAGAAAGGCCAAACTTTCCTTCTCGATGTAAAACTTTAACCGGAAATTTTTTGGCTAACTCTTCAGCCAAATCACCTGTACCGTCTGGGGAATTATCATCAACAATAATTATTTCCGATTCGATTCCAGCATCTTTTAGGATACCGAAAACATCTTCCATCATCAGCGGTAGGGTTTCTTTTTCATTAAACGTGGGAACGATAATTGACAGCATTAATCCTCCTCTAAAGGCTAATAACTTTCCATGCAGAGAGAATGTTTTCTAAAATGGTGTCCATGTCCGACACGATTCCCACTTTTGTTTGTTCTTCTAAACCATATTCATCCAAAGAGATTGCACAAATCATTATTTTAACGGTCTGTTCTTCGAGCATAGTAAGACTACCCAAAAGTTGAGGATCATCACTAACGGCCAGTTCGACAGCGGAATTCATAAAAATTATCGCTTTGGGTTTAACCCGTTGATTTACCAAGGAACGCAGAAAATGTTTCAACAGACGCTTTCCCACATCTTCTTTCCCGATTCCTAACTGGTTGGAAGTAATTAAAACCACAATATTTTTTGGGGCGGAAGGGATTTTCGCCTTCATCATGTGAGTTTCTTCCAACTCGGAATAATCCCCTCGGATCATCCTCAAATAATAATTGAGGTCTTTTTCCACAAAGGTTTCGGTTATTCTAGTAGAATCCAAAGTTTCAATGTTCCCCTTTAAAAAAAATTCCTCTTTCTCATTAGTCATTTAAAAGACCGACGATACAAAAGAGGAAACATAAATTTTCCTTGTTAAACGCCTTTAATTAGTTGCCCTGTAAAGCAAGTTGAGCTTTTTGCGGGTCGACCTTAATGCCTGCTCCCATCGTGGGAGAGATGGTTATGCTTTTTAAATAGCTACCCTTGGCAGTCGACGGTTTTGCTTTAACCACGGCGTCCATCAGGACGATGAAATTTTCTTGTAATTTTTCAGGGCCAAAAGAAACCTTGCCGATAGGGGTGTGGATGATTCCTAATTTATCGGTGCGGTATTGAACCTTTCCCGATAGTAATTCTTTCACCGTACGGCCTATTTCCAGCGAAACGGTCCCGGCTTTGGGATTGGGCATCTTCGGCCCAAGTATTTTCCCCAATTCTTTTCCCAGCTGAGCCATCATATCCGGTGTAGCAGTTGCAAGGTCAAAGTCGGCCCAGCCAGCTTTAACTTCAGCAATTAAATCTTCCGCTCCTACCTTGAAAGCTCCGGCATCTTCTGCTTCTTTAACTTTTTCACCTTTGGTAAAAACGATTACTTTTGGAGTTTTACCGGTTCCATGAGGTAAAACCACGGTTCCGCGAACCTGCTGATCGGATTTCTTGGGGTCAACCCCCAACCGGACATGAAGTTCAATGGTTTCGTCAAATTTGGCCCGGGCTATTTCCTTAATAAGCTTAAAAGCTTCATCCGGGGTGCAAAGCGGAATTTTTTCCAACTTTGCGGCTATTTCTTTATATCCTTTGCTTCTCTTTGGCATTAAAAATAATCCTCCTTAGTTCTCGACAACTTCAAGGCCCATGCTGCGAGCGGTACCTTCAATGATTCTTATTGCGTTTTCCATGTCATTCGCGTTAATATCCACCATCTTGATTTTAGCGATGTCTGCAACTTTTTTACGCGAAATTTTGCCTACCTTAACTTTGTTTGGTTCTCCAGAACCTTTATCTACCTTAGCTTCTTGTTTCAGCAGTACGGAAGCCGGAGTAGTTTTGATTACGAAACTGAAAGTGCGGTCTTCAAATACGGTAATTAAAGCTGGCACTACCGTTCCTTTTTGTTTTTGAGTCCGGTCGTTGTACTGTTTGCAGAATTCCATTATGTTAACCCCCTGTTGACCCAATGCCGGGCCGATGGGAGGAGCCGGGGTTGCCTGCCCCGCGACTATCTGCAATTTAATTTTGGCTTTGACTTTCTTAGCCATTTAAGATCCCTCCTAAAGTTTTTCTATCTGGCTGAACTCTAATTCCACTGGAGTTTCTCGCCCGAAAATAGTGATTAAAATTTTCACCTTTTCTTTCTCCGGACTGACTTCTTCCACCAACCCGGAAAAATCTTTAAACGGCCCACGGATGATTCTTACACCCTGGCCTTTTTCCAGATCTATTTGTACCTTGCTGGGAGCTTCCATTCCCATGCGGCGAAATATTTCTTTTACTTCGCTGTGAGGGAGAGGGAGAGGTTTAACCTTAGGTCCCACGAAGCTGGTAACTCCAGCAGTGTTCCTGACTACAAACCAAGAGTCTTCGGTCATTATCATTTGAACCAGTACGTAGCCGGGGAAAATTTTTCTCTGAACGGTTCTTTTCTTGCCGTCTTTGAACTCTATTTCTTCCTCGGTGGGAACGATAACGTTGAAAATCCTATCTATCATCCCCAATGTATCAGCTCTTTTTAATAGGTTGTTTCTAACTTTGTGTTCATACCCGGAATAAGTATGAATAACATACCATTTTTTCTCCGGATGATCTTCCATCATTTCCGGGGTAATTTTCTGCGGAACTTCCCTGGTAATTTCTTCCCGAGGAACCTCACGACCACCGACCATCCCCTTGGATTTTTCAGTCTTACGGCTTACTTTTTTCCCCGTAGCTTTGGTTTTCTTGCTGGTCTTTGTAATTTTAACTTTGCCGCTTTTGGCTTTACTAATTTTACGGATTTTCTTAACTTCAGTTGTTCCAGCTTTTTTCGTTTTAACGGTTTTGGCAGTACTCTTTTTGGCTTTAACAGTTTTTTCACCGGCTTTGGGTCTGCCGACCTTTCCGGTTTTTGGGGTTTTAACGGTTTTTGTAGTACTCTTTTTGGCTTTAACAGCTTTGGATATGCCGACTTTTCCGGCTTTTTTAATTTCGGCTTCTCCAACTTTTACAGTTTTAACGGTTTTGACCGGGCTTTTTTTGGCTTTAACAGCTTTTTCGCCAGCTTTGGGCCTGCCGACTTTTTTAATGGGTTCCGCCTTAGCCGTTTTCACAACTTTAGTTTTGCTGGTTTTAGTTGCTTTGGGCTTAGCCGAAGCCGACTTTTTGCTCCCCATTGCAAGGGCAGCCTCTTCTTCTTTAGTTACCTTTATCTTCGGCATATTTTTAAAAGTTTACCCCTTTCCTGATCATGAAGGCAGAATGCGGTGCAAAATACCGCTAAACAAATTCTCGCAAATCCAGAGAAAAGCGGTTACTAAGCAGAGAATCACAATTACCGCGATTGTACCCTTTTTTAGCTCATTGCCGGAAGGCCAGGTAATTCTTTTAATTTCCGCCTTAACCCCTTTAAGAAATTCTGCGATATCTGAATAATATTGCTTGGTCTTCTCAGTAATATTTGTTACCATATTACTTTTGCTGTCTCGGTTTTGCTTCTGAATTTTATCGGTCATTTATTTTAAGCTCTCCAATTATCTGGTTTCCTTGTGCGGAGTATGTACCCGACAAGCCGGACAATATTTTTTAAGCTCCATTCTATCCGGGTCGCTCTGCCGGTTCTTGGTGGTTCCATAATTGCGCCGCTTGCAGTTTCCACATGCCAAAGTTATAATTCCGCGAACTTCTTTTTTGGCCATAACAATTTACTCCTTAATTGTCCAAGATTTCAGTTACCACGCCGGCTCCCACGGTTCTTCCACCTTCGCGGATGGCGAAGCGAAGTCCTTTTTCGGCAGCGATAGGCTGAATCAATTTTACTTCTACCGTCACGTTATCGCCCGGCATTACCATCTCCACGCCCTGAGGCAAGGTCACTTCCCCGGTTACATCAGTAGTTCTGAAATAAAACTGGGGGCGATATCCGTTGAAGAACGGAGTATGACGTCCGCCTTCGTCTTTACCCAGCACATAAACCTCTCCCTTGAAGTTCTTGTGAGGGGTGATGGAACCGGGAGCCGCCACTACCTGGCCTCTCTCGATTTCCGTCCGGTCCACGCCGCGAAGCAGTAAACCGATATTGTCGCCGGCTCTTCCTTCGTCCAGAACTTTTCTGAACATTTCTACGCCGGTTACTACGCTCTTCTTGATCTCCGGAACCAGACCGATAATGGACACTTCTTCGCCCACTTTCACGATTCCGCGCTCAATTCTTCCGGTGGCTACCGTGCCTCGGCCAGTGATGGAAAATACGTCTTCCACCGGCATCAGGAACGGTTTGTCAGTCGGACGCTCGGGCATCGGGATGTAGCTGTCCAGCTGCTTCACCAGCTGCCAGATCGGGCCGCACCATTGGCAATCTTCCTTGCCGCAGCCACATTCCATGGCTTTCAAGGCCGAGCCTCTAATGATCGGAATGTCGTCGCCCGGAAATTCATAAGTGGAAAGCAGCTCGCGCAGCTCAAGCTCCACCAAGTCGATGATTTCCGGATCGTCAACCATATCTACTTTGTTTAAAAATACTACGATGTAAGGCACGTTTACCTGGCGGGCCAGCAGGATGTGCTCGCGAGTCTGGGGCATTGGGCCTTCCGACGCCGATACCACCAAAATCGCTCCGTCCATCTGAGCCGCTCCGGTGATCATGTTCTTGATGTAGTCGGCATGACCGGGGCAGTCCACGTGTGCGTAATGACGAGTGTCAGTCTCATACTCGGCATGGAAAATCGCGATCGTGACGCCTCTGGCTTTTTCTTCCGGGGCTTTATCTATTTCGTCAACGTTTAAGCCGCTGGCCATTCCCTTGGTGGAAAGCACCCGGGTTATGGCTGAAGTCAGCGTGGTCTTTCCGTGGTCTACGTGACCGATGGTGCCTACGTTGACATGAGGTTTCGTTCTTTCAAATTTCTTTTTCGCCATTTGTTATCCCCCTTTTCTTATTGTTTAAACTTTTATTAATTCCTAATTAGTCAACCGTGCAAAAGTTCTTTTAGTTTCGCCGTCTATTTAACAATTCCTCCCGGTGATCCTGGCCAATATTTGATCAGCCAAAGCTTTGGGGATTTCCTCATAGTGAGAAAACTCCATGGAATGGGTTCCGCGGCCCTGGGTCATAGAACGCAGATGAGTCGCATAACCAAACATTTCGATCAGCGGAGCGTTGGCTTTAATAGCTTCGACTCCTCCGGGCTGAGATTCCATCTTTTCGATCTTACCCCGCCGGGCGTTAAGATCGCCGATCACATCTCCCAAATTAACGGAAGGAACTATTATTTCAATTTTCATTACCGGCTCTTTTAAATAAGAGTCGGCTTTCAATAAAGCCTGATTAACCGCCTTGCTGGCCGCAATTTGAAACGCCAGCTCGGTGGAATCCACCGGATGAACCCCGGCTTCCAAAGCTGTAACTTTAACTTCCAGTACCGGGAAACCTGCCAAAACTCCAGCCTGCAGGGATTCCCTGGCTCCATCTTCAATGCCTTTAACAAAAGCTTTACTTAAAATTTCATGAGAAATCTTATTGAAAAATTCAATCTGGCTTCCAGTCGGCAAAGGAGTAAGCTGCAATTTGACTTTAGCATACTGTCCCTTACCCTGAGCTGCGGTGCGCACAAATTCATCTTCAACTTGTACGGCATGCCGGATCCCTTCTTTATAAGCCACCATCGGGCGTCCGACATTGGCTTTAACCCCGAACTCCCGCATCAAACGGTCAACAATGATTTCCAGGTGCAGCTCGCCCATCCCAGAGATAATCATCTGGCCGGTTTCTTCATTAATCTTAACCTTGAAGGTCGGATCTTCTTCAGCCAGAAACTGCAAGCTTTCCTGTAATTTTTTTTCATCGGCGCGGGTTTTAGGTTCTACGGCAATCGAAATCACCGGTTCGGGAAATTTGATATTTTCCAAATAAAGCGGGTGAGACTCTACGGTAAGAGTGTCACCGGTGGCGGCTTCCTTCATGCCCACCACGGCAATCAAATCGCCAGCTCCCACCCAGGGGATTTCTTCCCGGTGAGATGCATGCATCCTTAATAGCCGACCGATTCTTTCCTTTTTCTGGGAGCGGACATTGTAAACATTTTTGCCCACTTCAAGTTTTCCGGAATAAACCCGGATATAAGTCAACTTACCCACATAAGGATCGTACTGAACTTTAAAGACTAAAGCCGCAAACGGCTCGCTGTCATTGGGTTTTCTCTCTTCCACGCGATTCTGCTGGGTAACACCCTTAACCGCCTCAACATCCATCGGAGAGGGAAGATAGTCAATAATCCCGTCCAGCAAGTGCTGAACTCCCTTGTTCTTCAAGGATGAACCGCAGAAGACCGGGATTATCGAATAATTAATAGTCGCTTTTCTTATCGCAGCCTTAACCTCGCCAAGCGTTGGAGTTTCCCCGGCGACATACTTTTCCATAACCGTTTCATCAACTTCAGCCAGAGATTCCAGTAAACTCTTGCGCCAGATTTCGGCGGTTTCTTTTAAGTCTTGAGGAATTTCCCCCACTAACGGCTCTTTTCCCAAATCATCTTGATATGTAATCGCCTGTTGATTTATCAAGTCGATTACCCCGGAAAACTGATCTTCTGCTCCAATCGGAATTACCACCGGCACCGGATTGGCTCCCAAAACTTCCTTGATCCGGGAAACTACCTTATAATAGTCTGCGCCCAGACGATCCATTTTATTAATAAAGGCAATTCTAGGAACCCGGTAACGATCGGCCTGTCTCCAAACCGTTTCAGACTGAGGCTGCACACCGCCCACGGCGCAAAAGATCACGATCAGCCCATCCAGCACCCGCATGCTTCTTTCTACTTCAACGGTAAAATCAACATGCCCGGGAGTATCTATGATATTTATTTTATAATCATTCCATGAGCAGGTAGTCACGGCGGAGGTAATAGTGATGCCTCTTTCTCTTTCCTGCTCCATCCAATCCATAGTCGCCGAACCTTCGTCAACTTCACCCATGCGATGAATCTTTCCGGAATAAAAAAGAACGCGTTCGGTAGTGGTAGTCTTACCGGCGTCAATATGAGCGGCGAAGCCGATATTTCTTACCGCCGACAGCGTAAAGCCTTCATCAGCTTTTCCTGTCAAAACCTGCGTCCTCCTTGTCTTTTGTTCTTCCAGAGTCATCATCTCAACACAATTACCAACGATAATGGGCGAAAGCTTTGTTGGCTTCAGCCATCTTATGGGTATCCTCTTTCTTTTTAACTGCTCCGCCTACTCCCTGAAATGCATCCATCAATTCAGCGGTTAATTTTTCAACTATGGTTTTGCCGGCTCTTTTTCTGGCATTAGCCAGGATCCAGCGCATTCCCAAACTGGTCTTTCTTTCGTGCCGGACTTCCATCGGCACCTGATAAGTGGCGCCTCCAACCCGGCGAGGCCGTACTTCCAAAATCGGCATAACATTTTCCATCGCTTGTTCAAATACCTTAAGCGACTCTTTGCCGGTTTTCTCCTGAAGATTGTCCATACTCTGGTAGAAAATTCTTTCCGCCAAAGATTTTTTGCCTCTAAGCATCAGGCGATTGATAAATTTCGCAATCATTACATTGTTATATACCACATCTCCTATTGCTTCTCTTTTTGGCGCTGCACCTTTTCTAGGCATATCCTAAGCCTCCTTAATTAATCTCTTAAATTTAGCTCTTGGTTTCCTTCGGCCGTTTGGTTCCGTACTTAGAACGACTACGCCGACGGTTGGCTACCCCTGCGGTATCCAAAGAGCCTCTAACAATATGATAACGAATACCGGGTAGATCCTTGACTCTCCCGCCACGGATCAATACTACGGAATGCTCCTGAAGATTGTGCCCGATTCCAGGGATATAGGCCGTTACTTCAATTCCATTAGTCAACCTTACTCTGGCCACTTTTCTAAGGGCTGAGTTCGGTTTCTTGGGGGTAATGGTCTTTACCTGGGTGCAAACCCCGCGTTTTTGGGGAGTGCTACGAACCGGCTGAGTCTTCAGCTTCAAAGAGTTGTATATGTAATGCAGAGCAGGTGATTTGCTCTTCTTACTCAGCTTCGCTCTTCCTTTTCTGACCAACTGATTAATGGTAGGCATAAAAAAAAATCCTCCTTCCTTCAATACCAAAGGCTTTCACAGTCTTCATATTTTATCATCCAAGTCCCACGCTGTCAAGAAAATATGGGAAAAATTTTTTTTGTGGCCGCAAATCCTTTTTCCAGCAGGATTTTAACCGGCCCTAAGCCAAATAAATAGTGACTTAATCAGGAGGATTTATGGATACAGTCATTTTCGAATTTTCCGGGGCCATGAAACGAAACTTCCCCGAAACCAGACTGGCAATCACTTTAAATTCGCCAAAAACTATCGAGGCGATCCTCCTGGAATTAGGATACACAACGGATGACTTAACTTACCTGGTTTATTTTGTCAATCAGCAAAGATCGGATGCCCGGGTTCTTTTACATCCCGGCGACCGGATCAAAGTTCTCCCTCCCATTGGAGGAGGATAAAAGGAGGGGCTAAATGCCTAAAATCAATCAATACTTTTACCCCGAATCCCTGGCCCAGGCTTACGAGTACCTGAACAACCCCGAGTTGAAAACCCGCATCCTGGCCGGTGGCTGCAGTCTCATCCAGCAGAAGACCGGAGACTATGATGCCTTAATCGATATTACCCGGTTGCCTATTAATTATATAAAGGAAGAAAATTCCTATCTCAAAATCGGGGCCGCTACTCCCTTAAGCTCTCTGGCCAAATCTCCGCTCTTGCAACATCTGGCCGGAGGCATCGTAATTGAGGGAGTACTTAATACGGCTTCCTCTCACATTAGAAACCAGATGACCCTGGGCGGTAATTTGGCCCAACCTCTATGGTGGTGCAATCTTCCCCCGGTTTTCCTGGCCCTGGAGGCCCGGGTTAAATTATTTTCCGGACAGGAAACCGAAATTTCCTTGGAAGAATTGTATCAAAGGCTGCCGCTGAGAAATGAAATCCTTACGGAAATCAATTTTGCTCGCCCGGCTAATAAAGCCAAGGGTAAGTTCGTAAAATTCTCACTTACCAAGCAAGATTTCGCCATCTTAAACCTGGCTGCGATCATCGAGGGTGATGAACAAAACCTGAAGAAAGTCCGACTGGCCCTGGCCTCTGCCATCCCGATGGCGATGCGCTTGAAACAAACCGAAAACCTGCTGGAGGGGAAAAAACTCACCCCGGAACTGCTGGAGAATGCCGGCAAAACTGCTTTGCTGGAAACCAAGCCCTTGGATGAAATTCGGGCCAGCGCTCAATACCGTTCGGAATTAATCGAAACCTTGATAAAAAGAACCATCAATGAACTGGCGCAATGAAAGAGAGGCAAAAAATGGAGATTAACCTGGAAATCAACGGCAAACCTTTCCAATGGGAAATCGACCCCGGGGAAACCCTGCTCAACCTTTTGCGCCGTAAAGGATACTACGGGGTCAAAAGAGGCTGCGAGGAGGGTTATTGTGGAGTCTGCACGGTTTTAATCGACGGACAGGCCTTAAACTCTTGCATGGTTTTTGCAGCCAAAGCGCAAGGCACTAAAATTACCACCATCGAGGGGTTAGGCAGCCCGCAAAATCCCCATCACCTGCAAAAAACTTTTGCCGAAACCGGGGCCATTCAATGCGGGTATTGTTCTCCGGGATTTATTTTAACCGCCAAAGCTCTGCTGGACGAAAACCCCAACCCCAGCGAAATTGAAGTCAAGCAAGCCTTGGACGGAAACTATTGCCGCTGCACCGGTTATTTAAAACCCATTCAAGCGGTTTTAACCGCAGCCCAAACGAAGAGAGGGGAATAAGATGAGTTTTTCCTCAGTCGCCAAAAGCGAACAAAAAATAGACGCCCTGGCCCTGGCCTGCGGCAAGCCCATGTTTGTGGATGATCAGGAAATCAAAGATTTGTTGATCGGAAAAATTTTAACCAGCCCGCACCCGCACGCCCGGATAACTTCCATCGACAAATCCGAGGCTCTGGCCCTGCCCGGGGTTCATGCGGTACTTACCTGGCAGGATGTTCCCCGCAATGTCTATACCACCGCCGGGCAAGGCTTCCCGGAACCTTCGGCCTATGATTCATTTATCCTGGATCAAAAAGTCCGCTTTGTCGGCGATAAAGTAGCCGCGGTTGCCGCTGCAACCCGTGAAATCGCTGAAGAAGCTCTAACAAAAATTAAAGTAGAGTATGAACTTCTGGAACCGATCCTGGATGAAAAACTGGCCATGGAAAACGGAGCGCCGGTTATTCACGATGAACCGGAAGCCAGAATGCCCCTCCCACTCCCCTACGATCCCCGGCATAACCTGGCCGGAGGAGTGGAGATGGCCATCGGCGACGTCGAAAAAGGACTGGCCCAGGCCGATGTGGCCTTGAATTATGAATATTATGTCCAGTATGCCCAGCATTGCCCGATGGAACCCCATATCTGCATCACTTATCTGGATGATTACGGCAGGCTGGTGATCAGGACTTCAACCCAGGTGCCGTTTCATGTCAGAAGAATCGTGGCCCAGGCTCTGGGAATCAAGGCCAAGGAAATCCGGGTCATCAAACCCCGGATCGGCGGAGGTTTCGGCGCTAAACAAGAAGTCTTGCTCGAACCACTTTGCGCGGCTCTAACCCTCAAAACCGGACGGCCGGTGAAAATCGAATACACCCGGAAAGAAGAATTCGTCTCTTCCCGCACCATGCACCCGCAATATATAAATTTGAGAACCGGGGTTAAAAACAACGGAGACTTAACCGCGATCGATTTAAATATTTTACAGAATACCGGGGCTTACGGCTCTCACGCTCTTACTGTGGTTTACAATGCCGGGGGTAAAACCCTGCCCCTTTATCGCTGTCCCAATATCAAATTCAACGGCAAATCCGTTTATACCAACCTGCCGGTAGGGGGAGCTTATCGCGGCTACGGAGCCACCGAAGCTTATTTCGCCCTGGAAACCCAAATGGACGAGATGGCGGAAAGAATCGGCCTGGATCCGATAGAATTTCGCAGCCGCGTTCACATCAAGGAAAAAGAAACTTCTCCGGTCTTTGAAGCCCTGGGAGAAGGAAAAAGCGGAGTAGCCCAGATCATCGAAAGCTGCGGCCTGGAAAAATGCCTGGAACTGGGGCAAAAAGCCATTAATTGGGACAGAAGAGGCAAAATTCCGCCCCGGGGCCATTTGCGTTACGGCTTGGGGATGGGAATCAGCATGCAGGGTTCCAGCATCCCTCACGTTGACATGGCCTCGGCTTACATGAAGATAAACGACGACGGCTCTTTTAACTTATTGCTGGGAGCTACCGACCTGGGAACCGGCTCGGATACCGTCATGGCGCAAATTGCCGCCGAAACCCTGGGGGTATCCACCGATTCCATTCTGGTTTATTCTTCAGATACCGATTTAACCCCCTTCGATGTAGGAGCTTATGCCTCCAGCACTACCTATCTTTCCGGCATGGCGGTACAGAAAACCGCGGAAAAAATCAAAAACCAAATCAAGCTGGTAGCCGCAAGTAAGCTGGGGGTCAACCCTGATCAACTGGAATTAGCCAACAACCATGTTTATTACGACAGCCGCAGGATTCACCTTTCGGAAATCGCCAAACACGCGCTCTATGTTGATCAGCAATTTCAAATTCAGGACAGCGCCTCGGCGATATCTCATAAATCCCCTCCCCCTTTCGCCGCGCACTTCGCCGAAGTAGAAGTGGATATGGAGACCGGCAAGGTAAGGCTGATCAAATACGTGGCGGCCTGCGACTGCGGTACCGCCATTAACCCCGCTCTGGCCGAAGGGCAGGTGGAAGGCGGGGTGGTCAACGGGATCGGCTTTGCGCTTTGCGAAGAAATGCTGTTTGACCAGAACGGGCGCACCAAGAACCCCAACTTCCGAGACTATAAAATTTGCACCACCATGGATATGCCGGAGCTGGTAACTATTCTGGTGCCTACTTTTGAGCCTTCCGGCCCCTATGGAGCCAAAAGCGTTTCCGAGATCAACATCAACATCCCGATCCCGGCAATTGCCAATGCGATTTATAACGCTGCCGGAGTCAGAATGAGAAGATCGCCCTTCACCCCGGAAAGAGTCCTAGCGGAAATCAAGAAACAAGCGAAATAAATAACTTAAACTACAGACTTGGGTTTATCCAGCAATTCACACCTTTGGCAAAAGTCACAGGGCGCTTTTTCGTGAGAACAAGGCTCAATATGGATTACCGCCTGAAGATTAGGAATCGCTTCTTTGATCTCATTCTCCAAGTGATCACAAAGGTCGTGAACTTTTTCCACCGACCAGGAGGGCGGAACCACCAGGTGAAGATCCATAAACCTTTCCGAGCCTGATTTGCGGCTTCTCAACTCGTGGTATTCCAAAAAAGCGGAATTATGGTTATCCAAAATTCCGCGAATAATTATCTCCTCCTCCTGGGGCAGTCGGGTGTCGATAATTCCGCTGAACGATTTGCGGGTTAAATCCCAGGAGGCCTTAATGATCAGCAAAGCTACTGCAATGGCGGCCAACGGATCCAACAGCGGCCAGTTGGTAAGATAAATCAATCCCAACCCCAGCATCACTCCCAGCGAAGTATAAACATCGGTTCTCAGATGCCAGGCATCGGCTTCCAAAGCAATGGAGTCGGTTTTTTTAGCTATTTTAAACAAATAACCGGAGATCATCCAGTTCACCAGTGAAGAAACCCCCATAACCATAACCCCAAGCCCGATATTCTCTACCGGACTGTGGTTAATTAATTTTTTTACCGCTTCGTAAATAATAAATACCGCGGCGCCAAAAATCAAAATCGCTTCCACGGTGCCAGATACGTCTTCAAATTTTCCGTGCCCGTAAGGATGAACTTCGTCGGCCGGCTCATTGGCTTTTTTGATGGAAAGAAAAGCAATTATGGCGGCTAAGAGATCAATTCCGCTATGAATGGCTTCGGAAATTACCGCCACCGACCCCATCAAAATACCGATTATCAATTTGGCGATCACCAGCAAGGTGTTGGAAAGCACCGAAAGCCTGGCAGCTTTTAATTTAACTTTGCCGATATCCGACATAATAACCCTTCCTTAAAAAATATCAGGGAAATTAAAAAAATTCTCCCGAGAGAGAATTTTAATTTTATGGTTTCGTAAATTAACGACCGTTAATTATATTAGCGAACTCGCTCACCAAGGTAATTGCGATGCCGGTTCCGGCCAGGGCCAGAAAAATCGGGGAAGCGGTGGCTAAGGTGGCGCCCAATCCAAAAAAGGTCATCCCCATGCCCGCATAAGATGCTTTTTCATACTTGTTCAACGGCTTTCCGCTTTGAGCTTTTTGCGCGGTAACCGGAGCTATCCGGGAGGATATTTTCTGCGCCCCTCCGACGAAACTGTCCTTTAGGCAAGCGGCTGACCGGGTAATTTTAGCCCGGACCTGATGACTAGTAAATGACTGCCTGACCCGACTTCCAATCGCGCTGATTTTCTCGATCATTAGATCCCTCCTTAAAATTGTCACTCGTTGTAGTATAACCTTTTTTGTTTTTTTTTACAAGCGATTTTTAAAGCAATTTGTCTATTATCGCTGAGAAATAATTGTTAAATTCCGGAAAAAAAATTATAATAAGGTCATCGCATCTTCCATGAAATATATTAATAAAGCTTCTCAATTTTTTTCCTCTCCCGGTCTGCCGATTTATTCGGCATTTTTCCTGCTGGGAATTTATTCCATCAACCTGCAATCCATATTATTGCGAGAATTTTTGGTGGTTTTCTACGGCAACGAACTGGTAAGCGGCTTATTGCTGGGCGGCCTGCTATTTTCTATCGGTTTGGGTTCCTGGCTCTATCGGCGATTCTCCGGCCCGCAAATTAATCATCGCCTTTGGTTCAGCCTGGCTTTAATCGCCCTGGGGACTTTATCTCCGTTCCAATTGCTGTGGTTAAGAAATGCCCGAACCATCCTCCAGGCCCAGCCGGGAGTATATCTACCCTTTGGTTCCATTCTGTGGTTCTCGCTGATAATTCTTCTACCCCTGGGCTGTCTGATCGGTCTGCTTTTCCCGCTGGGCTTCGGCGGTTTAAATCAGCGAGGCGGGAAAGAACTTTCCCAGATTTATATCCTGGAATCTCTGGGGTTCTTATTAGGGGGAATTTTATTTAGTTTTTACCTGGTAGAGAGATTTTCTCCTTTTGAAATTTTCACCTGGGGTCTGATATTACTGTTACTCTGCGGAATCTGGATTAATTTGACCAAATATCCCAAGATGCTGGCAATACTGACAATTCTCATATTATTCGGCGGATTTCTGTTGCTCCCGATTGCAGCTATAATTGAAAACCACAGCCTGCAAACCCGCTGGCTTGGTTTAAACCCATCCCTCCCCCTGCTCAAAAGCCGGGACACCAGATACCAGAACTTAACTTTAACGCGGCAGCGAGAATTATTCAGCCTTTTCGGCAACGGCAACTATGATTTTTCTTTCCCCGACCCCTACCAGGAAGAAACCATTGCCGCCCTGACCTGCACCCAACATCCCCATCCCCAAAAGATTTTACTGCTGGGCGATGCTTCACCAGGTTTATTGCAAAATCTATTAGACTTCCCGGTTAAAAAACTGGATTGGGTTTTATTGGATCCCCGGCTGCTGGACTTTTTAAACAATTCCCTAAGCAGCAAAAATTTAGCGCCCCTGTATAATCCCCGACTGGCCATTCATTACCAAGACGGCCGCGCCTGGATAAAAAGTTCCCGGGAATCATACGATCTGATCATCCTGCAAGTTTCCGACCCTTCTACCGCCATGGTTAATCGTTTTTATACCCGGGATTTTTTCCGGGCCTGCCGCAAAATCATGGCTAATAACGGCGTATTGGCGCTATCCATAACTTCGGGGGAAAACTATCTGGGAACCGAAACCATTGAACTGGCGGGATCCATTTATCACACTTTAAAAACGGTTTTTCCGATTCTTGCTATTTCTCCGGGGGATAAAAATTATTTCTTTGCGGAACTTTCCCCCGGGAGCTGCAGCGAAAACCCGAACATCCTGATCTCCCGGATGCAACAAGCGGGAATTAAATTTCGGCATTTCGACCCGCTTTATCTGAAAACTTTTTATTACCCGGAAAGAATCAAGTTTACCCGTCTGCAATATGAAAACGCAACAAATCCTCAAATCAATACCGATTTACGCCCGGTGGCTTATTTTTACGCTCTCAAACTCTGGCTTAAAATTTCCGGTGAAACCGCGGGGCGAATCTTCGGAATGCTTGAAAAAATCGGTTTCACCGGCTTTTTATCAGGACTCTTACTATTGGGCGTCCTGGTCTGGATCCTGACCCACTGGGTTTTTCCTCGTAAACAACTATTTAACTTCAACTTGTTTTATGCGGTAGGCTCAGTAGGATTTTCTTCCTTGAGTTGTTCGCTTTTGTTGCTATTCGCGTTTCAAAACTATTACGGCTACATCTACCAAATGGTGGGATTGTACTTTGCCCTCTTCATGCTGGGATTGGCCTTGGGGGGATTAATCAGCCGGGAAATTATCAGGCAGCAAAAAGTTAAAGCCGGTCAATTAGCAGCAATTCAATTCGAGTGGATGATTTTTACCATCGCCCTTCCCCTGCTCCTGCCTTTGAGCCGATACTTCGCCTTTCCCTGGCTGATTTTACTGCTGGTAATTATTTCCGGCATTCTGGGCGGGATAATATTTCCGCTGGCAGCCTGCTTAATGATGAAAGAACACGGGGGAGAAAAATCCGCAAGTTTTATCAACGCCGCCGATCATTTCGGGGGAGCCTTGGGCGCGATCTGCTTCGGGATAATCTTAATCCCGCTTTTAGGCATCATATACAGTTGCTGGCTGCTTGCCCTCATCCATCTTCTGGGACTTAGCTTCTGGCAGGGTTGCAATTCCAAATAAAAAAGCCCGTGCTTACACAGGCTTTAATTTATTCGAACACCCTATTTTAAATAGCATTTTTTGCGATTTTCAACATCGCCTGGTTCCAAAGGGTGGCTTGGGCAAAAGCCAATTCCTGATATGAGGGCCCCGACAGCATCCGCCAGGAAGGGCCTTGAACATTCAATCCCCGGGTTTCCCGATAGTCTTTTTCGATTTTTTCGGCCCTTTCTTTTTTGCTGTCTTTCTTGCTGAAGACCTCTTCGTGATGCTGCTCGTTTATTATTGCGTTGTCCAGGGCCTGCATTACTCCCAGTGCAGCTTTTTTCAGCTTTTCGTCTTTAATATTTTTATGCTCGGACATCTTCTTGCAGGCAAAATAAATATCGCGCAGCTCCAGGCTCAACCCGAAATTGCGCCCCTTTATAAAGCAATCCTTCAGATCCCGGTAAGAATCGGAAGTATTGATGATGACTTTAGCCAGGTTTTTGACTTCCGCTCCCACTTCCGGGATTTTGGCCAAATCGGTAGCGGCCAGCGTGGGTAAGGATTCTTGATGCTCTTTAGCGATTTCTACCATTTCTCCCGCCACTCCCTGAGGAGTTTTGCCCGGCAGTTGAGCCAGGATCTCTTCATAAGGCCAGCCGTCTTTATGTTCGGTTTCTTCGGAGGCGACCAGAAACTGCGCCGCATCCTTTACTTCATAAGCCAACTCCAGCGAACCGGTTAGGCAGGCATCCATCCCCAGCACATCCAGCTTCACGCCGGTTTTATTCTGAGCTTGTTTCAAGGCGCTGCCAAATTTAGGAACCGTCATGCTGTCCCGGTAACTTTCGTCATCAATCAGCCCATTCCAGCCCCGTCCGTGATCGGAAACAACCAGCATATAATGTTCGGCTGGGTATTTTTTTATTCCCCACTCAATAAAGTCAGCCAGCACTCCGGGGTCTGCCATATTGATATTGCCCAACTCTTCTAATACCGGAGAATTAACTTGCGGCAGGTTATTTTGATGGAGGTAATATCTTTTTCCTCCCTCTTTCTCCCCGTGGTCAAACTGCACCAGCAGGTTCATTTTTTCACCGGAACCCACCCGCTCCATTTCATCGACATCGTTATACTGGGATTCCATTAAATTATTATCGGAACCTGAATAGACCATAACGGTCCACTCTTTCTTGGGTAGGGAGGATTTTTTTGCTTCCGGCAGACTTTTTTGCGGAGAAAACAAGGCCGGATGGTATTTGGAAAAGTCTATCGCCAGTTTATCGGCTTGGAACTTGGGCTGGAAACTTTCTTCGGGGCTTGGGCGTTTGCCGGATGGTTGATAATCGACCCGGGCATAGCCTACAAACGATTTTTTTGACCCTACTTTTTTGATGGCTTCGATTTCGGTCATTAGCTCCCCTTTAAGCGTAGTGATTGATATTATATTACAATTTCGCCCGGCTGGCAAGCAAAATCCGGGCCTAAAAATCCCGGTTGAACTCCTGAGAAATCATTCTCAGTATTTCCAGTTCTTCCATCGAAAATTCCGGCGATTTATACCACCAGTATGTATTATTGGTATAATGGGGGTCAAGCTCTTTTCCTCCCGAGAAATCTTTCAGCAACGAGTCGCCCGCCGGAGTTCCCGGGATGGGAGAAAACTGGGAGAGATAACTTTTCACACCCAGGCGATGAATGAATTCCAGGCTGTCTTTTACCTGAGCGAAAGAACTCCCCGGGTAACCGGTTAAGACATAAACCCCGATTTCCTTTCCCGAAAAGCCGGCTCTCTGCAGATTTAAGACGGCGGTTTCCAATTCCACCGAATCCACTTTCCCGCCCAGAACTTTTTGCAGAACAGGGTCGGCGATCTCAAACCCCAGCCGGATGGTTTTAAACCCGGAGGCGTAAAGCCGGTCTGCGACTTCCCGGGTTAAATAAGCCGCATGCAAAGCATTGGGAGTGTGCAACGCCAGGGGCAATTTTAAACTCATCAACTTTTCCAGAAACGGCAGCAAATGTAATTCGGCCTGATAAAGCAAGGCATCATCGTAAAACACCCAATTGCTTACTGCCTTATCCCGATAGAGCCGGGATATTTGCTCGATCGAACTTTCCGGGTCGGCGAACTTTAGCACCGGCTGCAGAACCGAGCTGGCGCAATATGGGCAGCGAAAAGGACAGCCCAGCGACAAAAGCAGGCAAGCGTAAGAAAGTTCCGGGTAAAAAGAAAAATCCGGCAGCGGAATTTTTTCCGGAGACGGTTTTGAGATTTCCGACAAACCTAATTCAGGCAGTAAACTTTCTATCTCGGCAATAATTTTTTCCGGCCTTTCCCTCCCGATCACCAGATCGGCTCCGGAATGATTCCTGGCGTGCTCATAACATAATGCAGGATAAATCCCCCCTAAAACAATTTTCGCTCCGGGATAGATTTCCCGCACTCGCCTGATGACTTCCACCCCCCCTAAATGCCAATAAGTGAACAAACTGGTCACCAAAACCAAATCCGGGGCTTCTGAGCCTCTCAACTCCCGCTCGAACACCTCAAAAGGAATTCCATAATGTTTAAACTTGCGTTTGATTCCTTGAAAGATTTCCGGCTTGGGAATTTCCAGTACCGGATATTTACCGTCACCGTATGGCTTTTGAGCAGACATCCCGGCCCTCTTCAGGCTGGGATGAAAACGATCTAAAAAATCAAAAAGCCTAACCCGGTGGCCTTTGTTTTTCAAGATCCCGCCCAGTTGCAAAAGTCCCAAGGGCTTCAACCAATGGTCGTAAGCCTTGAAATCCCAAGCCGGGGGGTTGATCAGTAAAATATTCGCCATCTCTTCGAGCTGTGTTTGGCTTAAAAAGCAGGAATTTCCTGCCAAAACCCAAAGAAGTTAAAATTATGAACGAAACCATCAAATTTATTTTAACCCAACTGGATCAGCTTTATCCCAAAGCCCGCACCGAGTTAAACCATAACAACGCCCTGGAGCTCCTGGTGGCCACCATCCTCTCGGCCCAATGCACCGACAAAAAAGTCAACCAGGTTACCGAAAAACTCTTTCAAAAATACCTGACCCCCGAGGACTATTTAAAAGTTCCCGCCGAAGAACTGGAAAACGACATCCATTCCACCGGATTCTACCACAACAAAGCCAAATCCATCCGGGGAGCCATGCAGGTGCTTATCTCCCAATTTAACGGCCGGGTTCCCGACCGGATGACGGATCTGCTCAAACTCCCCGGGGTGGCCCGCAAAACCGCCAACGTGGTGTTAAGCAATTTTTTCCATAAACCGGAAGGAATCGCGGTCGACACCCACATGATCCGGGTGAGCCGGCGGCTGGGCCTGACGGAAAACAGCAAGCCGGAAAAAATCGAGCGGGATTTGCTGGCCCTCATTCCCCGGGAGAAATGGATCGATTTCAACCACCAGCTGATTCTGCTGGGCCGCTACATCTGCCCAGCCAGGAAACCCCTGTGCGAACAATGTCCATTGTCGCCGGTCTGCCAATACTACAAAAATTTAAAAAGCTAAAATTTATCATTCTCCCTCAAGACTGGTAATTCCGCCCGGGAATTGGTATAATTTTCAGGCATGAAGTCAGCGCAAATTTCCATCTACGACCGGGAAAACAATGCGGTACGCCTCCTTTCCGCCATGGCCAGGAACGCCGGCCATTCCGCCCTGGAAATTTATTTCAAAGACTGGATCAACAACGGATTCATTCCCCCCAACCCGGCCGAAATCGCCAACCTGATCAAGCTGCTAAAACAGCACGAGATTCAAATCGTAGGCCTCTCCTTACGGGCTTCGCCTTATTTTAAAGTGGCTTCCCAATTAACCGCCGTCATCCAGCAAGAGTTGCAAATCCCGGTCTTATGGGGAGGAACCCACGCCATCCTCTGCCCCGAGGAATGCATTCAGGCGGCCGATCTGGTCTGCGTAGGAGAAGGGGAAAAAACCTGGCCCCAGCTGCTGGATAAGATGGAAAAACAAGAAGACTACACCGGGCTTGCCAACTTGTGGGTCAAAAAAGGTTCCGAAATCTACCGTAACCCGGTGGCCGATTTAATCGAAGATTTAGATACCCTGCCCTTTCGGGATTACACCCACCCGGATAAATATTACATTTCCGGCTCCAAAATCATCCAGGGCGACCCGATGAGCGGGGAGCCGATTTTTCAGATGCTCTGCTCGCGGGGCTGCCCCTTTAGCTGCAGCTTTTGCTACAACAGCGTTTTCAAGAGCGATATATATAAGGACAAAGGCCGCTACTACCGCCTGCGAAGCGTGGACAGCGTCTTGGCCGAACTAAAAAAAGCTAAAGCCGCCTTCCCCCATCTGGTCCGGATCAAATTCGACGATGAAGTTTTTCCTTTCGAGGAAAAATGGTTCGAGGAGTTCTGCCAAAGGTACCCCCAGGAAATCGGCCTGCCCTTCGAATGCTTCACCGAAAGCAAGCTGGTGGAAGAGAGCCGGTTCTCCAAACTTAAACAAGCGGGGCTGAAAATCATTTACATGGGGGTGCAGAGCACTTCCAAAATCTGCCACGAATTATACAACCGGGAAACTCCCGAGCGGCAAATCCTGGAAGCCGCGAACACTTTTCACCGTTTAAAACTCGACGCCCGCTACCAGGTCATCGTGGACGACCCGCTTTCCGGCGAAGCCGAATACGAAAGTTTGTTTGATTTTTTAATGCTTTTCCCCCGGCCTTTCGCTCTTTACTTGTTTTCGCTCACCGTTTACCCCCGCACCGCTTTAGCCCAAAAGCTCCTGGAATTGAACATCATCAATCCCGAGCAAATTGAAGGCCGGGCTACCAAAACTTTTCGCCAGCTGCGGGTGGATTTAAATTACCCCCGCACCCCGCCCCAGCTTTTCTGGACCAGTATGCTGGTGCTGATGACCAAGAATTTTCTCCCCAAAAGCTTTTTGCGCAAACTCTCGAAAAATCAATTCCTGAAACAACACCCCAAACTCCCGGCTGCTTTCGCCCAATTCTGCAATTTTATCCACATGGGATATCTGGCGGGAAAAATGCTGCTTTCCGGCGAAATGTCTTTTTCCACCATGCTGCGCTGGCTCAATCTACGCTCCTGGATCACCCAATGAACATTTCAAGCTTAAAAATCAAACCCGGTTTAAAAATCTTCCTGGCCTACCTGGGGCTGGCCCTCCTGGTCACTTTCCCCCTGGTTCTCCAGTTGAAAAGCCACGCCCTGGGCGACCCCAAAAGCGATATGTGGAAACATATCTGGGGGTTCTGGTGGGTCAAGGATAATCTGCTCAAACATTTCACTTTTCCCCTCCATACCACGCTTTTAAATTTCCCCAAAGGCGGTTCCATCTTCTTCATCGATTCCCTGGGCGCGGTGCTTTCCATCCCCCTGCAGTTGCTTTTCGGCTTAATTCCCGCCTACAACCTGATGATCATCCTCAACCTGGCCCTGGCGGGCTACTTTGCCTACTTGCTGTGCTTTTACCTGGGCAAGAACCGTTTTGCGGCTTTCATCGGCGGCTTGATTTTCGGCTTTTCCGCTTATTTTTATTCCAACCTGATCAGCGGAATCACAGAAGCCCTCAATATCCCCTGGATCCCCTTGTTTCTATTGTATTTCATCAAGAGCCTGCGGGAAAAGGGCTGGCGCAACCCTCTCCTCTGCAGCCTGTGTCTCTTCCTGGCCACTTTCGGCAGCTGGTATCACGGCCTTTTCTGCGGCTTGCTGGCGGGCTTTATCGGCTTTTCCACCCTGCTTACCTGGTTAAAAAAAGTTTACCGCGCCAGAAAAGACAAAGCCGCTTACCTGGGGAAAATTTTTCTTCATATCTTAATCATCGGCTTGCTGCTTTTGTTTATCGGCCACTGGAAAACCTGCCTGATTGGTTTACTGGTTTACATAGCGGTTCTGGGGCTGACCGAACCGCAATTAGGCCCCAAAATCTTAAAAGCTCAATGGATCGCGCGCTTGTTTTTGATCGGCTTGACGGCAGCCGTCTTGCTGGCTCCTCTGATTTATTATTTCCAGCAAACCCTTTCCCAGCCCGACGCCTTGGTGATCAGAAACCGGATGGCCGATTCCTTCACCCTTTATCTGGGCGACCCGGAAAACTCTTCCCGGATAGCCGACTATTTTCTCCCCGGCAAAAATCGGGGCACCGTCAGCCTGACGGTAGACCGGCTGACTAAAATTTCTTATTCGGGTTACCTGGTGCTGCTGCTGGCCCTTTGGGGTTTAATCAAGACCCGCAGGCGCTACCAGCTGACTTTCGCCCTCTCTTCGCTGCTGTTTTTTCTGCTCTCCCTGGGGCCGTATTTAAAATGGCCCGACAGCCAGGATCACTCGGTCAAAAACTATCTCTACCTGGTTTTTTATAAATTCCTGCCTTTTTTCTCCCAGGCGGGAATACCCTTTCGCTTCACTCTGATGGTCAACCTCTGCCTGGGGGTATTGGCTAGTTTCGCCCTGGCCGGGTTCTTCCGCTTCAAAGCGGGCCGCCTTAATTTCAAAATCGCCGCCGTCCTGGTGATGGGCATATTCCTGGAAAGCATCCTGCTCTCCCCCGTGCCCTTTCCCCTCCCGGAGAGCCGTCTGGCCTCGCCCAAGTTTTATCTTGAAGCCGGGCGGGACAGCAGACCTTACGGCCTGATCGACTACCCTATCCAGCGGGGAGAGGATCTGCTCCTGCCGGGAGAATATTTTTATTACCAGACTTTCCATCACAAGGGCATCCCTTACAATGTGGAAGGCACCATCCCCACCCCGGTTTACGAAAATCTTTTCACTCTTTATCTGTTCAACCTGGAAAAAAAATTCGAGCTATACATGGAGCGTACTGCCTACGCCCCCCCCAAAGACGAAATGGACCGGTCTTTCAAAAAGCTTAAGGCGGCGAAATACCGCTATCTGGTGCTGCACTTGAATTATTACCCCCGGGAAACCCTCCCCGCCATACGAACCCTCCTGCGGCATTATTGCGGCGAACCCCGGCTTTGCCCGCCCGACCTGGAAGTTTATCAAACATATTAATACTTAAGTATCTTTTATATTATAGCCGCTTTCTGTTATAATATTATTATGAGAAATAAGGGGCTTCAAGGAATCGCCGCGTTCAACCTGCTGGAAATCATGCTGGTCATCGTGGTCATGACTATCCTGCTGGCTTACGCCATCCCTTCCTGGATGCAGTTCCGTAAGGAACAGTCTTGCCAGAACGCCGCGGCCGAGCTGGCCCGGGATCTGGATTACGCCCGATCGCTTTCCCTGCAATACGAGGAAACCACCTATATTGCCTTCTCAGGGACCGGCGCCTCCACGTACTCCATTTATAAGGCCACGGCGGTGACCGGCGGCTCCACCATCGGCCGCCCCAACTACGGCAGATCCACCGACCCGTTCCTGGTCAGGGACTTGCGCAAACAATACGGCGGCCCCATCGTAATCAGCGGAGTAACCGGCAACCTAATCACTTTGAGCACCAACGGGGCTCCGGCCACGGCGGTAACGGTCAATGTCCAGTACCTCGACAGCTCGATTCAAACTACCCTGACTTTTCAAACCACCGGCAGAATAACTTTCGAGAGCGAAGGATTATGATGAAAAGAAACAAAGGCATAGCTTTAATCACCGCGCTTTTCGTGGTCTTGATCCTGTTTGCTATGGCTTCCACCTTGTTTTTCTTCGGGGGCAGAACCGTCCAGCTTAGTTCCCGCAGTTACGAACAAGCGGTGGCCAGGTATTGCGGCCTGGCCGGGCTGGAATATGCCGACTCGCTCATCCGCCGGGGCGTGGTATTTCCCTTTGCCAGGGAAGACCTCACCAACCACCCGGAGAGAATGGAATTGGTGATCAGCGATTTAGCCTTTGACTCCAACGGGCAAAAATTCATCGGCGGGGTGGGGGTTTTCCGCTTGACCATTACCTATTATGCTGGAGTGGCATTAGGAATTTCCGGCTATAATTATTACCTCATCCGCTCCCGGGGGCAAATTTTCCGCAGCCTGGCCGACGCCCAGGCCAACCGCTTTCCCCTGGAGCAAAAAACCTATTGGATGCGTTTTATTCCTCTTAGTGCACAACTAAACTACCCCTACAACCAGAGAGGTCCAAGTTCCGATTATTACTATGAACAATGGAGGTAACTAATGCCCGAACATAAGAAGGGAGTTACCCTGACCGAGATAATGGTGGCCATCGCCATTCTGGCCATCGGCTTGGGGGCGGCCATGCACGTGTTTTTCTCGATTTTCGGGGCCCAACGCAAATCCACGATGCGCTTGCAGGCGGTTAATCTCGCCCGCTCCCTGCTGGACGGGTGCATCAACCCTATCCAGCTAAAATTCATTTACAAAAACACCAACAACCCGCCCCGCTGGTGCTATTATACCAACGCCAGCTCCGCCAACAATTATTACCTGGTTTCCAACGATTTTTCTCCCCAATGGTACACTTCTTATACCAGCTTTCCGGCCAATTATCCCCGCAGCGGGGACAATTATTACAAGTACTACTACCGGGTGGATATCCGCCCGGTCAGCGACCCCAACATGCTTTTTGTCGACAACCTCTGCTACCGGGTAACCGTCTATGTTACGGTTCCCCCCATAAACCCCACCGTGCGGGGCTGGGGGCTGTTTTCTCATTCTTGCGCTTCCCCTTACCCGGATTGCCGCACCTGCGAAATGAACGCCATAAACCGGGGTTATGTCATCGTGCTCTCCAGCTTTACCACCAAGCGGGAAAATTACACTAACCTGGTTGACCCGCTGCCCACGGTAGCCGGTTATCAAAGATACCCCATCGGCGCGGTCATGCTGCTGGTGCAAAACAGCGGGATCTTTGCCGCCTTTAATACCGGAAACGACGGCGTTGCCTCCCCGGACCAGGATTACAGCGATTCTTACTCTCTCCCCCTCACCGGCACTTACCAATCTACTTTTTCCAGCCACGCCGACATTAACGACAAGGCCAATTACAACGCCATTATAGCCCCGAGAAATGCGACGCCGGTAATTAACATATTATACTCAACTGCTGAAACAGCTCCGGCGACTCCTACTACCGCCTGGAATAATGAAGCCGAGTTAGCAACCATGCAGTCTTATTATAACCCCGACCTCAACGCCGTTACCGACCGCTTTGCTTTAACCGCTCAAACCGCTCCATTTTCCACCAATGATACCGTATGGAATACCGGTTATAAAGCCCCCGACGCTCCCGGCGGCCAGGACGGGATAATGCCTTATTATGAAAGAAACTGGTGGGAAAAAGTTCAGGTTACCGGCACCAGCCCGGTTACCATCGGTGGCCAGCAATACGCCGCCCTCCAGATCAAAAATATCAGGGGAGACGCCGTCCGGAATAATGCCCAGGGGATTTATTTCCCTTATCAATGTAATCAAACTGTTAGAGCCTATATATTTTTAAGGTTAAATTACCCCTAAACCGAGGTGAAGTAAATGAAAATCAAAGGTTTCAGCTTGGTCGAACTGCTGATCGCCACTCTGATTATGGCCCTGCTTAACATTACCATCTGGCAACTGCTCCGGGGGGGGATCCAGGTTTACCGCAAGGCTAAAATCCTGGCCGAATTGCAGCGGAACGCCGAGATCGCCCTGGATGAAATTCGGGTGGATTATTCCTCCATCCGCACCAATGGCACCCCTAATTATTCAACTCCGGCCGATATTGCCGAACTGACTTTTCGCCGTAACTTTTATTCTTCCCCCAGTGCACAAGGTAACGGTTATCTCTGGTACGGGATGGACTCCGCCACCAACACTCTGGAAAGGGGACGGGACTCAGCCAGCTCAGCCAACGCTAAAACGGCCGCCTTGCCCATCGCCCAGTATTGCAGCAACGCGATATTCGGCTATGACACCGCCAGCAATTGTTTGACCGTGAAATTAACCTTTACTTATCCCGGAGTGGCGGAAGACTGGGGCACCTTGAATGTCAGCACTCGAATATCGCCCTTGAACAACACGATAACCCAAGCCGCATCAGGACTTCATGTTCAATTTGCCTACATGAATTACTACAATAACGCCGTCCAAACCGCCGACCCCCTGGGCGGCCGCTTGCGGTTTTGCCACGATTATTAGTCTTTCAGCATCCGCTCGAAAAATCTCCGGTCTTCAAACCCGCCCCCGGTTTTCAAGCCTTCCCGGATTAAATTCCGCCCTCTGATCTTATCTCCGCTTTCCAGCAGGCACCAGCCTTGCGCCGCTTTGTACCACCCGGTCTGGGGTTCGGCTTTACCCGCTTTTTCAAAAAACGGCGCCGCCTGGCGGAATTTCCCCATCTGGGCGAAAGCGTAGCCCTGCTGGCCGGTAAAAAACGGATTGGGGGTATGCTGATCGGCCCAGGCGCAATAATAGCGGAGCTCCTCCCAGCTGCTTTCCAGGGTTAGCAAATCGGCCAACGCCTGGCCGTAACGCAGGTTGGCGGGCTCCAGGTTGACGGCTCTCACCAGGGCGTCTTCCGCCACGGGGAACTGCTTGGAATCAAAAGCCAGGCGGCCTTTTAAGTAATAAAGTTCGGGGTGGCAAATTCCTTGCTCTTCCAAATCCTTGACATACTCCATCCCGCTCTCGTATTTTCTCAGCCGGTAAGCTGAGTAAGCGGCGGCGTAGTAATCCCCCGGCCTAGCCCCGCCTTGCTCTATGAGCCTGGTTAGCCCCGCCAGGTACTCCCCCAGTTTCCCGGCTTTTTCTCTTGCCGTCGCCTTTTTCAAGAAGGGCGCAAAATCATAAGCGGTATAGTTCGCCTTCTGCTTTTCGCTCAGGGTAAAATCCCTGGGGGGGGACGACTCTTCGATATCCTGCCGCTCGATTTTAATTTTCCAATGGAGTTTGGCGTTTTCCCCGTTCACCCGCGCGCCCCTGAACTGAAAGCAAACCTGAACTTCCCGGTTCAAAATCAAATACCCGTCCCGAACCTCCCCAAACCCCAGCAGCCGGTAAAACGGATAGCGTCCCAGGGTGGGATCTACCGGAAGCCAGCCGTAAGGCTCGAGATAAATCTCCGCCCAGCCGTGGGTAATGTCCACCGACGACTCCCCGGGCTTGAAGTGCACCCCGCTGACCACCCGGGCGGGAATACCCTGGGCCCGGCACAGGGAAATATACAGGTAAGCCGCGTCGGCGCATTGGGCGTCCTTGCTTCTCAGCACTTCCGAGGCGGTGGCGGGCTCCTTTTTCAAATCGAAATCCAGATTCTCCCGGACATAATCATACAACGCCAAAGCCTTATAATAAGGGTTGCTGATCCCCCGGGTGAGGGACTCGGCCTTCTTTTTGATTTCCGGGTGAGTGGCCTGAATATTGCCCTCGTCGTCCAGGTATTGGGCTAAGTCGGCCGTCTTTACCCCTTGGGCCCTAAGCGGAAAGCTGACGTCCCGCAGCTCCACCAGGGCGTTAAAATCAATTCCGGCCTTGGCCCCGGGAGCTACCCGAGGGAACTTAAAAATCAGCCATTTCCCATCGGGAGATTTCTGTTTTTCCCCCTGAAAGGCGAAAGACAATTTTTCCACCCGCTGGTAGGGCAGGTCGGTCTTTAAATTGGGAAAATAAAGTTCGATGTCCTGGGGGTAAGAAAGCCGGTTTTCCAAAAACAGCTCGCCCTTTAACCAGTATTTTACTTTTTTACCCACCAGGGCTTTGTCCGATGGGGCCCAGCCCAGAAGCCCCCAAAACCCCAGCAAGAGAATTATTGCGATTAATTTACGATGTTTAAACATTTCAAATTCTGCCTTTCGGGAAAATTATAGCATATTTTTTCCGGGGCCCAAATAGCTGAATTCAAAGGAAATCAACTGTTGATTAGAGAATTGATTCTATCTAAATGAACATTAATTTTCTTAAAATCACGGGAGGAGGGCGCATCGGTGGTAAAAGCTTTGATCGTTTATTACAGCCATACCGGCAACACCAAAAAAATGGCGGAATTCATCCAGGAAGGGGCCAAGGAAGAAGGGGCCGAGGTAGTTTTGAAAAAAATCGAGGAGTTGGGCGTTAAGGAACTTTTGAACTACGATCTAATCTTGTTCGGCTCCCCCACTTATTACGGCGGCTGCGCCCACCAGCTAAAGAAGCTGCTGGATGACAGCGTGCAGTTTCACGGCAAGCTGGAGGGCAAAGTCGGCGGGGCGTTTACTTCTTCGGCCCTGGTGGGAGGCGGCAACGAAACCACCCTGCTGGATATTCTACACGCCTTTTTAATCCACGGCATGGTGGTCTGCGGCATTCACAACGGGGATCATTACGGCCCGGTAAGCATCGGCAGCCCGGATCATCGAGTGAAAAAAGAATGCCTGGCTTACGGCAAAAAACTGGTCCGCCTGGCAACTAAGCTAAAGTAAAGTTTATTCTTCCTGCCTGGACTTGATAAATTCCAACACCTGATCGGCCGCCCGGCTGATGATTTGAGGGAGTTCTTTTTTCTCTGCAGGAGAAAACTCGCCCAAAACATAATCCACCGCCTCGCCGCTCGGGGGCTCGCCCAGCCCGATGCGCAGACGGGCGAACTCCTGGGTGCCCAGCTGCTCCACAATGGACAACAATCCGTTATGCCCCCCGGAACTGCCCCCGGGGCGAAAACGCAGTTTTCCGAACGGCAGGTTGTAGTCATCGCAAATAATCAGCAAATCCCGGGGAGAAAGATTATTCTCCCGCAAAATTTGCTTAACCGCTTGCCCGCTTAGGTTCATAAAGGTTAAAGGGATGAAAAAAAATATTTCATCCCCTATCTTGGCTCTCGCCAGGCCTGCCCGGCCTTTTTTCTTCAGCTTGAGCTTGAAACGGCCGAGCAGCTCTTCTATTACCATAAAACCCAGGTTATGCCGGGTGTCGGCGTATTCCGAGCCCGGATTCCCCAGGCCTCCTATGGCCAGAGGCATCTTAATCCTCTTCCTTTTCCTTGCCCTTCTTGCCTACTATTTCAGGTTCCTGACGGCTTGGTTCGCCGATCAGCAATTCTTCTCCGGTTTCTTCTTCGGCCTTGAGGGAATGAATGGCCACTACCAGTTCATCGGCCTCGGCGTCAATTTCAATGCCGGAAGCAACGATCAGATCCTTAATGTGCAGGGCTTCATCCAAACCTAATTGGGAAATATCCACGTTAATGGCTTCCGGCAATTCGCGCGGAAAAGCCTTGACGTCAACTTCCCAAAGCACCTGCTCCAGAACTCCGCCCTGTTTAACTCCCGCAGGTTCCCCCTGGAGAGTGATGGGCACCGTTACATGGACTTTTTCGTCCAGTTTCACCATATGGAAATCCATATGCAAAAGCTTTTTCTGGAAGGGATCTTTTTGCACGTCGCCGATTAGGGTTAAAAAATTCTCGGGTTTGACGCCGTTTTCTACGGTCAAGTTAATCAAAGAGTGAGAACCGTCGTGATGCAAAAGCATTCTGGCGATTTTTTCCTCAATCATCAAGGACATGCTGTCGGCGCCCTTGCCATAAAGGACGGCAGGCACCATTCCGGCTTTTCTGGATGCTCTGGCGAACTCCTTGCCTTTCTTTTCCCGTTTAGTTACCGTAATTTCCAGTTCTTTCATTTTTCCTATTCCTCCTTTTTACTCAAACAAACTACTGACCGATTGATTGAAATAGTTGCGACGAATCGCTTCTCCCAGCAGTTTAGCTACTGAAAGAACCACTATTTTATTACCCCCCAAATTTCCGGCATAGGGGATGGAATCCGTAAACACCAGCTCTTCGATATCCGAAATATTCAAGATGGTTTCCGCAGTATTGGTAAATATGGGGTGAGTGGCGCAGGCGAAAACCCTTTGAGCGCCGTGATTCTTGAGCAATTTTGCGGCTTCCATCATGGTGTGGCCGGTGGAAATCATGTCGTCGATCAAAATCGCGGTGCGGCCTTCGACATCTCCCACCATGGTTTTGGTTTCAGCCACTTCGGGTTCGGGGCGGCGCTTAAAAGTGATCGCCAGCCCGGCTCCCAGCCTTTCGGCCAGGGCGCTGGCTCTGGCCACCCCTCCTACATCGGGGGACACCACCACTATTCCGGAACCGGAAAGCCCCTTTTGCTTGTAATAATTGCTTAAAATCGGCAGGGCGTAAAGGTTATCCACCGGGATGTCAAAAAATCCCTGAATGGCGGCGGAATGCAAATCCAGGGTAATAATCCGGGAAGCTCCCGCAATGGTAATCAAGTTAGCCACCAGTTTGGCGGAAATCGGTTCGCGCCCGGTGGTTTTCTTTTCCTGCTTGGCGTAGCCGAAATAAGGGATCACCGCGGTTACCCGGCTGACCGAAGCTCTTTTTAAAGCGTCCAGCATTACCAGCAGTTCCATTAAGTTATCGTTCACCGGCTGGCAGGTGGGCTGGATCACGAAAGCTTCAACCCCCCGGATATTTTCTTCTATTTTTACCCGCACTTCTCCATCGGAAAAACGGGTAACATTGGCGCATACCAAAGGAATTTCCAGATATTCCGCAATTGACTGGGCCAGGGGGCGGTTGGAATTCCCGGTAAAGAGCTTGATCTTCTCCCCGGCCAGTTTCGGCTTATCGCCTTGGTCGAATAGCACTAGGTTACCCTCCTCACAGTGTAAAATGCGCGCAATTTCTGCCATTGCACATCTTGGGCTGAATGTATTTTTTCTGCAATTTCTTGCACAAATAACGAACCTGGCCGTTGTCAAAGTCCAGCGGCGCCAAATAAGTGCAGGCCTTGCCTTTTTTTAAGGTTTTGGGGACATCGCAAATCTGGCACAAAGTTTTTTCTTCGTCTATTTCGATGGTAGGAATAAAAGCATTACAGACCTTAATATCCACCGGGCTTCCATTTTTGCTTTTCTTGGCCGGTTTTAAAAACGGACATCTAAATAAACTCACTTATTCACCTCCCCTAAGCTCCCCCCTGGTTTGAACGGCTTTCTTTGAGCCGGGATTCAATCTTTGCTTTAACTTTCTCAAAATCTTCCGGAGAAATATCCCCGGTAATTAAACGCAGCTTGTATTTTTCCAAGATCATCATTAGCTCGGAGGAGCTATAGCTTGGTTTTCCAGGCTTTTCATCTTTATTCTCCTCCGGTTTTTCTTCCGCCGGGGATACAGATTTTTGGGGAGAGGGTTCAGGAGCTGATAATTCTACTACAGCGATCGGTATTTTTATTGTTGATTTACTCTCCGGCAGAACTGGAGCAGCAGGAGCTGAAACCTCGGCGGACGCCTGCACCGCTTTCGGCTGTTCGAGAACCGGCGGTTCTCCTGGAGATAATTTTATCGGCTGCAGTCTGGTAATTTTGCTCTCCTCGATATCGCTTTTTACTTCTTCCACCGCCTTGAAAAATTCTTCCGCCTCGCCCGGCTCTTCCTTGGGTTCAAGAACCGGTTTAACCGGCAGAATTTTTTCCGTTAGCGCAGGCTTGGCTTGGTCATCGGCCGGAGAAGAGGTATCCTTAAGATTGAAAACTGTAAGGTCTTCAGCCGGGATGGCCCCCCTCATCCGGTGAATTTTTTCCGCCGTAGTGGATATTTCCAAAAGCATTTTTTTTCTGCTTTCCGATATGTTGAAGTTTTTCTCCGCGACAGGCTCATAATCCTTTTCGCTGAAAGACTGGGTAAAGGTTTGTCCCAATTCGCGAATTTTCTTCTGGGTGCGATTTTTTTGCTCTTCTTGATACTTTTTATCGCTCTCGGCCTTTTGAGTCTGGGTTTCACTCATCTCCTTTTTTTCTTCCAGATCCCTGGCCCGGCGGCGAGTTTCGGTTTCAAAAGATTCCATGTCCATGGAGTAAACTTCCAAGCCTTTCTCTCGCTTTATGAGGTAATCGATTTCATCTTTTTCGTTAAACAAGAGGCAATATTTCAGTCCCGAGCGATCCAGGTGATTCAAATCGGCTACGATTTTCCTTTTTTGATCAAAAGTCAGCCAAACCAGGTGATTTTTATCGGCATCGTGAAACACCACAAAATAACGCCCCAAATGACAAAAGGTCTGGGTCAGGGGGCCGGTAAACTCATAAACTTTACCTTTAAGCGTTACCACATACCAGACTTTGCGTTCTTCCTTATGCCCCTCAATGCAGGCGGTTCCGCTGTTGTTGATAAAAAGCCGATCAAAGTCGGTCGAGGGAAAATCAAACTCCTGATAAACGGTTTCTTCCGGAGTATAAGCAATTTTAAAATGAGTGCTGCCTTTTCTAGAAGCCCTAATATCTTCATATAATATGTAGTTGAAATCTTTGGAAACTTCCCAGCGAAAATCCCGTTCATTGGTTTTGACCTTCACCTGCATAAAAAACACTTGAGAACCTGAATGGATATTAAAAAATATGATGTCGTGAATTTTCACGTCCTGGGTGCCACTGTTGCTGGCGAACATGTTGAAGAGCTTGCTCTTCATGCTGGATTCAAACTGAACCCTCTCCATGCAGAGATCTTCTCCCCGGTTATTCAAGATTACCCGTTTGATGATCGAGGAAGTCTCCTCCAGAGAAGTTTTTCCCAGGGATTCAATGTAATATTCCGGTTCTTCGGAAAAAAGGGAATGAAAATATATTCCCTCATCGGTCCGAATCACCACCGCCCCGTTGCTCCCCACGCCGACCACTTCATACTTGGCGGCTTCCTGGGCCTTTTTCCAGAGCAGCTTGCTTTCGCGATACAGGCTTAACTCCCGGCCTTCGAGTTCCAGAAAATACCGGGAATTAGCGCTTCCTATTAATTCAAATTTATTCACCATTACCTCACTAAGATATGAGATTATATTTTAACTGTTTTTCCTTATAAATGCAAGCAGGGAGTTGAATAAAAATCTTGAATATTTGCTTATGATTTGGATTATTTTTGCAATTATAATTCTATTTTTCCTGATGCTACTGGCTTTCAACCTGCTGGTCAAAAAGCGGGGCGACGCATTCCTGCAATTAAAAAGCGAAGAACCCACGGCTCTGGGGTATAATTTTCTTTCCCCTCGCGTATTAACTTTGGCGTTTCCCTTTGAAATGCATAATTCCGGAAAGCAGCAAGCCCTGGTTATCGATCTATGGGGCAGGCTTTCCCCGGAGATCAAGCTTCCTCAAGGGATCGAGGCTTTCAGCCGCCTGCTCAACCCCGCAGTCAGGCGTTCGGACGGCTACTGGGAGGCCTTTCTGGTTAAATCAGGCAAAACAGAAACCTTCACCGGCCAATTGATGCTGATTTCCCCGCAGGCCGATTTCTCTCCCGATTTTTTAACTCAGTTAAAAGAATTAAAATTTGATATTTCCGCCAAATATTATTGCCGCACCCCCATGATTTACCGCCATTTCCAGCTTAAATTTGATTTAAGCAAAGCCGTAAAGAACGAGGATGCCGAATTATACTGGGGTTATATCGCCAGCCCCCCCAGCGCCCGTGCTCCCCGGCCCGGAGTTTTTCCGGTTAAAACGCACCTCCTGGCTCCCGGGGAAGACATCGTTGAAATCATCAACCGCTACGCCAAGCCCGACTCTCAGCCCGGCGACCTGGTGGCGATTGCCGAATCCCCCCTGGCCATCATGCAAAAAAGACTGGTCTATGCCGAAGAAATGCGGCTTAGCTGGCTGGCTAAAAAATTAAACTGGATTTTCGGAATGGACAGCAGCATGTCTTCAGTATACAGCCTGGAAATGGGCCTGCGGGAAATCGGTGCGCCCAGATTCATCCTGGCCGCATTGGCCGGTATTCTGGGCAAAGCCCTGGGCCGCGAGGGAGATTTCTACCGGCTGGCCGGACGCCAGGTCGCGGTGATCGACGACTGCACCGGCACCATCCCTCCCTATGACAAATACGTGGTGCTGGCCCCGGGAGAACCGCAAAAAGTAGTGGAGGAAATCAAGGCCAAAACCGGCCTGGAAGCTGCAATCGTAGACGCCAACGATTTGGGAAAAGTGGATATCCTGGGATCTTCTTCCCCGAAGCTGAACCCGCTAGTCCAGCAAGCCCTGGGCAACAACCCCCAAGGCAACGCCAACCAGCAAACCCCGCTAATTTTAATCCGCCCTTCCCAGGTAGTGTAAACTAATCCAGGTAAAACAAAAGGGAGAAACTTTTGGTCTCTCCCTTTTTTAATTCCGTTTTAAAATCAACCGTTTTATTTAATGGTGATTTCGGCTCCGACTTCTTTGAAAGCGGCTTTGATCTTGTCGGCTTCGTCTTTGGGAATGCCGTTCTTGAGCATTTTAGGAGCGGCTTCCACCAGTTCCTTGGCTTCTTTCAGGCCCAGGGTGGTGAACTGTCTTACGACTTTGATTACCTGGATTTTCTCGGCTCCCACGGAAGTCAGTTCAACATCAAACTGAACTTTCTCTTCCTTCTCTTCTTCAGCTCCGGCTGCGGGGGCCATCATTCCCATCATCATCGGGGCGGCGGCGCTTACGCCGAACTTCTCTTCAAGCTCTTTTACCAGTTCGGAGAGTTCCAGCACGCTCATCGAAGAAATGGACTCAATGATTTGCTCTTTCGTCATGATTATTGTTCCTCCTTGTATTTTTTTTCTTTTTATTTACTTAGTTGAAATTGCTTTCAACACTCTGACCAGTTTCGCCATGGGCTCGGTAAGCACGGTATGGAACTGGGTAAGCGGAGCCTTAATACTGCCCACCAGCCTGGAAAGCAGAACTTCCTTGGACGGCAGGGAGGCCAGTTTCACCAGTCCGCTGTAATCGAAAATTTGTCCGTCCATGTAGCCGATTTTCATAATCGGCACGCCGTCCGGGTTGGTCGTGGTTCTCTTGGTTTTGGCGAAATCCACGATGGCTTTGGCCACTTCCACGGGGTCTTTGTAAGCAAAAGCGAAAGCCGTAGGATTTTCCAATTGCTGGTCCAGTCCGGTAATCGACAAGTCGTTCAGGGCGCGCCGGGCCAGGGTGTTTTTGAATACCTTGTATTCTCCTGATTTTTCCCGGATTTTTCTCCGCAGGATATTGGTTTCGTCAACCGTCAACCCCTTATCGCTGCCCCGATAATCGGTGAGGATCATCAGGCTGGAGCGCTGGACTTTTTCCTTAAAAACGTCTATGTTCTCTTGCTTCTGGGGATAAGATCTTCTCACTCTGTTGCACCTCCATATAAAACAAAAAACTTCCGTAGAAATGGAAGTTAATCTTAATTTACCTCGGCAGGCGGCTCTGGTGAGCCATTAAAAATCATCTTGCCTGCTTTCTACGGCAAAACTATTATAATCACCCCCCTCAAGCCTGTCAAGAGCAAATGTAAAATTCTTACCCGGGCCTTCAAGCTCTGATGGTAAAATCACAAATTTCCCGCAGGGAAAAATTCATTGCAGTGAGAATTAAGCATAACACCCTGAAAGGACCATCATATATGGAACCTAAAAAGATATTATTCATCCTCCCCACCGGAAGATTTGAAGACGGCATCTACCTGCAAACCAAGGGCATGCTGGAAAGAAACGGCTGCAAGGTTTACGGAGCCGCTCTGGTAAAAAAAACCGTCTTCGGGCTAAAAACCACCCGGGGAGTAGTGGATTACGCTTTTTCCGAGGTCAACCCGGCCGACTTCAAGGCCCTTGTTCTCATCGGAGGCATCGGGGCCAACGAGTTCCTTACCTGCGAGCCGCTGCTGGAATTGATCCGGCAGGCTAATGCGCAGGGCGTAATCCTGGCCGCAATCGCCAACACCCCGCTCACCCTGGCCAAGGCCGGAGTGCTGCAGGGCAAAAAAGCCACCCTCTTATTTTTTGAAGCCAAGAATCTGGCAGCTTTGGGCGGGGAATATACCGGCGACGGGGTAACGGTGGACGGCAACCTGATTACCGGCAAAGGGCCGGAAATGACCGAAAAATTCGCCATCACCATCTTAAAAGCCCTCAAAGGGAATGATTAAAAAAACCGGCTGGCCGTTACTGCTTTCTCTGCTGGTGCTGGCCGCAGCTTACCCCTGGGAGGGGGGGCTTTCTCGCTCCATTATCGGCTGGGCTTTCCAAGGCCGGGGAGAGTTTGAGAATCTTTTCTGCCGGTATTTCGAGTTCAAGCATCTCTTGCTGGATATCTTAAAATCCCCGAAAACGGGAAGCTGGGAGCAGATAAAAGCTCTGTTATTACTCCCCGGCCGGGTAAACTTCAATTATTACTGGGATTTCACCCTGATGCTGGGGCTGGAAAAATTCTTTCCCCTTGCGGTCTTTTACAATTTAAAAATCATAATCGTCTGGCTCCTGAATGCCTGGGGCGGCTACTGGCTGGGGAAATACCTCAGCAACGACGAGCGAGGGGGCTTCTTAACCGGCTTGTTTTGGGGATTTTCTCCCTTTATCCTGTTCTGGATCAATGAGGGTTCCGTCCGGCTTCTGCTGTTTTTCCCGTTATTCCTGATAACTTTCTTAGAATATTGGCAAACCGGCAAAACCCGTTTTGCGATTTATTCCGGGATCATCCTGGCTCTCTCCGGGGCTTATTACAGCTTCAACCTGGTCTTCCTGGGCCTCACCGCCCTCACGGTTTTGCTGGTTAAACTGGGACAAAAGGCTGCTCAGCCCAACCTCTTTAAAGCCGCCCTGTTGTTTTTCGCCGCCTTTTTTCTGGCCTGGCTGCCGTTTCTGGCTCCCATGCCCGAATCCAACCAGGTGAAGGAAATCTTCAAACCCCTTCCCGCACTAGCGGAAATCACTAAGAACGGCCTCTTCTCCCCGGCTGAACGCACCCCATCGGGTTTTACCCTGCTGGTTTCCCAGGCGCTGGGGGCCGAGGAATTACTTTACAACAAACGGGCCGAGTATATCCCCTTCGGCTTACTGCTTCTGGTCTTAATTACCCTGCCCTTCAGTCCTAAAAAAGCAAGGTGGATCTTTCTCACCCTAACCCTGGTTTTCGGGGTTTTTAGTCTGGGCCCTTATTTAAAAGTCGGGGGGATTTTTCCCGGACTTAGTTTAGGCGGGATTCCCCTCCCCTACCAGCTTTTACTGAAACTTCCTTATTTTCACTTGTTTTACTGGCCCACTTATTGCGCTAATTTCATTATTTTATTTCTAGCCGCTCTACTGGCCTTGAATTTCCGGGGATTTAGCCTTAAATTCCCCCGATTTGCCTCCTGGGGAGTGGTTTTCGCCGCCATTCTGCTCTTGCTGGAGCTATTCCTCCGGGGAGGGCTTCCGATTACCAAAACCCCATTTCAATTATCTTCCTTCTATGTAAAGTTATCCCAAAGCTCTAAACCCGCCGGCATCATCGAAATGCCCTTCACCTGGGACTCGGAATTCGCTAAGATTTACCAGACTATCCACCTTAAACCGGTGCTGGGTTCGGCTTTCAACCGTTTCATCGCTCCCCAGGCCGTCTTTACTCCTCAGGAGGAGGAGTCCAATTCCTTCCTGGGGTATTTAACCCGCCTGCAGCAAGGAAAACCGGTTGGAACCTTTAAACCCTCCGACTTGCGGCAGGTTAAACTCCGGGGCTACCGCCGGCTGGTTTTTCACCCCAAATTCGGACTGTTGAACTTAGACCCCGAAAGAATGCTTGAAAGCCAATTGCGGCAAAGGTTCGATGCACCGGTTTTTCAAGACCGGGAAATTATGGTTTTTCAACTTTAATCCGGCAGGACAATTTTTCCATTTAGCCGAATTTAACAATAAACTTGGAGGGGGTGCAAGATGTTTTTGTTCGAAATACCCATCTGGTCGGCTCTGGCGAAAATCACCACCGGTTTCTTTGCGCGTTCCCAGCTCAGTATCACGGCTTTTTACACCGTCTGCCTGACCGCCGGGTTATTTTATGCCTTATCCCTTAATATTCTGGGGCTGGGCGACCACGACTCAAGCGGTATCGGCGGGGGTGGGCATGATGTTTCTCATCCCGGCGACCTTACCAGCGGAAGCGATCACTCGGTGCACTTTTCGCCCTTTTCTCCCCTGACCATGGCTACCTTCATCAGTTCCTTCGGAGCGGTGGGCTTGATCGGCTTAAAAGGCTTCAATTTACAGCCCTTCACCAGCGCGGTGGTTTCGGGGATTATCTCGGCCATCCTTTCAGTGGGAGTTTACCTTTTATTTTACAAATTTTTTATTCTCTCCCAGGCCAGTTCGGTGCTGGAAAACGAAGACATGATCGGGATAGATGCCGAAATCATCACCCCCATCCCCGCCAACGGGCTGGGGGAAATTGCCTACCACGTGGGAGGCAGCCGCCATACTTCCCCCGCCAAAACCGAGGACGGCAAACCCATCTCCCGGGGAATCCCGGTGAAAATCATCAAACTGGCAGGCAGCACCTGCTATGTGGAAGAAATAACTTCACCCCAAGAACAAGAAGGAGGCGCAAAAAATTAATGTTTGGCTTTGAAACTATCCATCTGGTCGGAGGAGTATTAGGTTTAATCGTTGTCTTCTTCCTCCTGGTTGCAGCTTACAGTTCCCGGTATTTGAAAGCCGGGCCCAACGAAGTCCTGGTGGTTTCGGGCAGAAAATACCGCAGCCCAAGCGGACACGTGAGAGGATTCCGGCTTATCTCCGGAGGCGGAGTTTTCGTATGGCCGATTATTGAAAAAGCCGACCGCTTTTCTCTGGAAACTATGACCATCGAAGTCAAAACTCCGGAGGTTTACACTTCCCAGGGAGTTCTGGTATCGGTGGACGGGGTAGCTCAAATCAAAGTCAAAAATGACGACGTTTCCATCGCGACCGCAGTCGAGCAGTTTCTGACCAAAAGCTCCGGCCAACTGGTAGAAATCGCCCGTCAAACCCTGGAAGGCCATTTAAGAGCCATCATCGGCACCATCTCGGTGGAAGAAATCATCCGCAACCGGGATGTTTTCGCTCAGAAAGTCCAGGAAGTATCAGCCGCCGATCTGGCCAATATGGGCCTTTCCATCGTTTCCTTCACCATCAAAGACATCAAGGACGCTGAAGGCTACCTCGACGCCCTGGGCAAGCCCCAAATCGCGGCCATCAAAAGAGACGCCCTGATTGCCGAAGCCGAAGCCCAAAGAGACGCCACCATCAAATCGGCCGAAGCTAAGCAGGCCGGGGAAATGGCCCGCTACGTCGCCGAGACCAAAATCGCCGAGTCTCAAAAAAACTATAAAGTCCAGTTAGCCGATTACTCAGGTTCAGTCAACGAAAGACAGGCCGAAGCCGACCTGGCTTACGACCTGCAAAAATTCCGCACCCAGCAGTCGGTGAAAGCCGAAGAAATCCAGGTTAAAACGGTAGAAAAAACCAAGGAAATCGAAGTTCAGGAAAAAGAAATTCTCAGAAAAGAAAAAGAACTGATCGCCACGGTGCAAAAGCCCGCCGATGCGGAAAGATACCGGATCGAGACCTACGCTACCGCCGAACAGTTCAAGTTAAAAACCACCGCCGACGGTGAATCCGAAGCCACCAAGTTGAAGGGAGCCGGAACCGCTGAAGCCCAAAAATCCGTGGGTTTCGCCGAAGCGCAAGTAATCCAGGCCAAGGGCTTCGCCGAAGCCGAAGCCATGAACAAGAAATCGGTAGCCTGGAAAATGTATAATGAAGCTGCCGTGCTGCAGATGTTCATTGAAAAAATGCCGGAAATCGTCAAAGCCGTATCCGAGCCGCTCAGCAAGATCGACCGCTATGTGGTAATCAACAACGGCAACGGCAAAGAAGGCGGAGCCTCCAAAATCACCGGGGAAGTCACCAATGTGCTTTCCCAGCTCCCGCCCCTGGTGGAGGCCTTGACCGGGGTAAACCTGGAAGGACTGATTAAGAATCTGCCCAAGATTGCCACCACCATTAAAGAAAATGCCGCCAATCCTGAAAATAAAGGCCAGGAGGGCTAAATGGCGGGATTTAAAGAACTGCTAAACAAATACGCCCAAACTCCAGAAGCTGCGGGAGGGAATTCCCCCTGCCTGATCGTTACCTGTTTTTCTCCCAAGCTGACCGCCAAACTGGAACCGGCCCTGGGGTTAAACCCGGGAGAAGCCGCGATCATCAGAACTAGAGGCGGCCAAGTCAGCGAGGAAACCTTGAAAGACATCTTAATGGCGGTGATCCTCCATAAAATCACCAATATTTTTGTCATTGCTCATAATGATTGTCAGATCGCCGATCTCTCCCTGGCCGATTTCGTTTCCGAATGCGCCAACCGCAAAATCTCCCGCCAGAACTTCCCCTCAGCCGACCTTAGAGGCTGGCTGGGGATTTTCCACCAGGTGCAGAACATGGTGAGGGACGGGGTGGAAAAAATCCAGACCTGCCCTTTCCTGCCCGCCGATCTCACCATTCACGGCCTTACCTTCGACCCGACTACCGGTTCTCTTGAAACCATCGAGGAAGGCATCAAAAAAATCGAGGCTCCGGCTACCCCGGTGATTGAAGAATCCAAAATCGTGGTGCCCAATTTAATCACCACCGAAGCCTCCCATACCCAAAAAACCGAAAGCCTGGTGCATCAAGGAGCCATGCAGGATATCGCAACGGTGCAGCGTTCCAACGACGCCCGGGCCAAGGCCAAGGAAGAGCAGAAAATCATTCCGGGGCAAGCGTCTAAAACCGCCAAGCCCCAAACCCCGACGGCAGCCCCCGGCAATCAGGCCAACCAGAAAGCTCCGGCCTTCAGCTACAGCCAGTCCGCTCCAACCAACCCCCCCGCCCCCCCATCGGGGCCTTTTACCACCTCAGCTCCCCAAACCAACCTTAACCGGGAGCAGCTGGCCAACCAACAGTGGGAAATCTGGCTGGAAGACCTGGGCATCGATCCGGGAACAGTTTTGAATCAAATCAACCGCCTGACCGGAAAAAATTTCTCCCGCTACACCATTTTAGGCCAAGCCATTCTGCAAAGCCTCCCCTGGGACCGGGCGGAAAAAATTGCCCAGTTATGGGAAAGCTGGGGGGCCAAGGTAATTTTAAGACCGCAGAAAAAATAAAACCAGCTATAACAAAAAAAGCCCGTTTTAAGCGGGCTTTTTTATTTGATCAAGCTTGAGGTGAATTCCCGGGCCCTGGCATCGATCTCCATGATCTCCTCGATTCCCGGATTACTGACTTGTTTATGAGCCGAGAGGACTTTTTCAATCAAGCGGGGGATATCGGTAAATTTGATTCTGTCCTGTAAGAAAGCTGCCACGGCCACTTCATCGGCGGCGTTCAAAACCACCGGAGCGCTTCCCCCAGCTTTCTGGGCGGCGTAGGCCAGCCCCAGGCAGGGGAAGTCTTTAATCCGCGGCTCTTCAAAAGTCAGCTCCTTTAATTTAAACACATCCAACCGAGACCAGATCTTATGTTCCCGATGGGGATAATCCAGGGCGTACTGTATGGGATGACGCATATCGGGAGGAGCCATCTGGGCCAGCAAGGAGCCGTCCCCCATCTCCACCATAGAATGAATGATGCTCTGGGGATGAACCACCACACAGATCCGCTCCAGGGGAGCGGCGAACAAATGGTAAGCCTCGATGACCTCGAACCCCTTGTTCATCAAACCCGCCGAATCAATGGTCACCTTGGGCCCCATCTGCCAGGTGGGGTGAGCCAGGGCGTCCTGGGCGGTAACCTGCTCCAGTTGAGCCGTAGTGAAACGCCGAAAAGGGCCGCCCGAAGAAGTCAAATACAGGGTTTCGATAGGATTTTCCTCTTCCCCTTGCAGGCATTGAAAAATCGCCGAATGCTCGCTGTCCACCGGCAGCAGCTGGTTTTTCCGGCTCATCGCCTTCATCACCAGTTCCCCCCCGCAAACCAGGGCTTCCTTGTTGGCCAGGGCCACAGTTTTCCCGGCCTTTAAAGCCGAGAGCGTGGGCAGTAATCCCGAAATGCCCACGAGCGCCACCAGCACCAGGTCGGCTTGGGGCAACTGCGATAAAACCAGATTGCCTTCCAGCCCCCAGGCGATTTCGGCCCTCGGATCTTCCAACAGAGACGCCAGAGCGGCAACTTTAGTCTTATCCTTAATAGAAACCGATGCAGGACGAAATTCGGCAATCTGGGAAGCCAGCAGTTGGATATTATCGCCCGCGGCCAACCCCACAACTTGAAACTTCTCGGGGAACTCCCGGACGATTTCCAGGGCCTGACGGCCGATTGAACCGGTAGAACCTAAAATTACGATCTTCTTCATAAGCCGATAAAATACTGCCAGAACAGATAGGCCAAGGGAGCCGAAAACAGGAGCGAGTCAAAACGGTCTAAAATCCCCCCGTGCGACCAGAGAAAATTCCCCGAATCCTTGACCCCGGCCTCTCTTTTTAAGGCCGACTCCCATAAATCGCCCAACTGGGCCGATAAGGCGATAATCAGCGCCATCACGGTACTCTGCCAAACTTTAAAGCCCAGCCAATTCCCCAATAAATACCCCACCAGCACCGCCAACAAAAGACCGCCCAAGGCTCCTTCCACGGTCTTGCCCGGGCTGATGTTGGGACAGAGGCGCAGCCGCCCGAAAAACTTGCCGATAAAAAAGCTCCCGATATCGGTTCCCGCGTTGATTAAAATAAGAAATGCCAGTAGAGCGGCTCCCCGGTCCAGGGCATAGCTCCCAACCAGCACCTTGCCGGGAACCTGGCGAAAAAACACCACGAAAGAAATAAAACAGCCCAGATAAATCACTCCAAACACCGTGGCTGCGGCGTCGAACAAAGTATTGGGATGCTTGTCCTTGTGGAAAACAAAATGCACTAAAATCGTAAAAATCCCCAAAAACAAAAGGGGCAAAGAAAAAATCGCAGGCAAAAAGCCGCTGCTCAGTACCAGAAAAGCGATAACGATCAAGCCCATCACCAGGGAAGGCCTTCTCCCCGCCTTTTTCATGGCCAGTTCGGTAAATTCATAATATCCTAGACAGCCGATCAGCAGACATTCAAAAGTTACCGGCAGAACTCCCCACCAGATCAAGAATAAGGATCCCAGCAGCAGCAAAGCTCCAACCATAATACGGTTGAACATCAAGCCCCTCCAAATCGGCGCTGGCGGTACTGGTAGGCCGCGATCGCCTGGAACAATTCCTTGGTGCCGAAGTCGGGCCAGAAAATATCGGTAAACCAGAATTCCGTGTAAGCCATCTGCCAGAGCAGGAAATTGCTGATCCGGTATTCTCCCGAGGTACGGATCAATAAATCCGGGTCGGGAAGATCTTTGGTATAAAGCCGGCGGGAAAACTCTTCGGCGCTAATGGGGGTTGACGGCTGCTCGGCTATGAGCTGGTTGACCGCGCTGATGATTTCATCCCGGGAGCTGTAATTAACCGCCAGGTTGAGAATCAAACCAGTCTGAGAGGCAGTGAACTCCTCAGTCTTGAGAAATTCCTCGCAGAGGGAAGAGGGCAGTTCGTCCTTGTTGCCGATGATGTGAAACCGGATATTGTGGTTTTGCAGGCGTTTACGCTCTCCTACCGCATAGTGGCGAAACAATCTAAGCAGCAGATTGACTTCATTGGGTATCCGCTTCCAATTTTCCTTGGAAAAAGCGTACACTGTAAGCACTTCTATTCCCAGATCCACGCAAGCTTCCACCAGGTTGCGAAAAGCCGAAACTCCGGCCCGGTGGCCCATAATGCTGGGCAGGTTCCTGGCCTTGGCCCAGCGGCGGTTGCCGTCCATGATCACCGCAATATGGCGGGGCAGGCGTTGCAAATCCAGGGAGGAGAGCAGTTCTTCTTCTTCCCTGACCGCTTTCATTTTGTCCAGCTTATCAAATTTTATCATACTCAGAATAAGCCAAAACCCACTCCCAGCCTTGGGCTGATTCCTTCTCCCGGACGATTCTCAAGGTTCCCGAACCTAGAGCCCGGGGGAAAGGGGAAGTGAGTTTAACCCGGTATAGCGATAAACCCTGAGTTTTAAGCTCCCGCCAACCCTGAAGCAGGGTTTTACCCAGGCAGCTCAAACTTCCATGATCTCCTTTTCCTTAAACTCGATGGCCTTATCCACTTCGGCGATGAATTTATCGGTGAGTTTCTGGATTTTATCTTCCACTCGCTTGATTTCGTCTTCGGGGATGCCCTTGTCTTTTTTCTGTCCCTTGATCTTATCTATCACTTCGCGGCGGATGTTGCGCAGGGAAACCTTGGCTTCCTCGCCCCGCTTTTTCAGCATCTTGACCAGATCCTGTCTTCTTTCCTCGGTCAGAGTGGGAAAACTCAGGCGAATCAATTTTCCGTCGTTGATGGGGTTGATGCCCAGGTCGGCCTTTTGCAGGGCCTTTTCCATTTCGCCCAGCACCGAGCGATCCCAGGGCTGTACGGTCAGGGTTCTGGGATCCGGTACCGCTACGGTAGCCGCCTGTTTTAGCGGCATCATCTGCCCGTATACGTTGACGGTTACCCGATCTAAAACCGCAGGAGTAGCCCGGCCGGTTCTAATGGCCGAGAAATCCTTGCGGGTAAATTCCAAAGTTTTGATCATCCGGTCTTCGATTTCTTTCAAATTATCCATTCTTCACCCCCTGATAATTGTGCCGATGGGTTTGCCCGACAAAACCTGCTTCAGGTTGCCCCCGGCCATAAAATTAAATACAATGATCGGAATTCCGCCCTTCTGGCAGAAGAGCACGGCCGACAAGTCCATCACGTCCAGCTTTTTGTCGATGAACTGGTCGTAAGTCAATTCGGGATAAAACTGAGCTTCAGCATTCTTGTTGGGGTCATCCGAATAAACCCCTTTAACCTTGGTGCCTTTGAGGATCACATCGGCTTCCAGCTCCAAGGCCCGCAAAGCTGCGGCGCTGTCTGTAGTGAAAAAGGGATTCCCGGTCCCTCCGGCCACGATTAGGATTTTTCCGGCCTTCAGGTATTCCCGGCCTTTTTCACAGGTGTATTCCTCCACCACCCGGTTAATCGGGAGGGTGGACAACACCTTGCAAGGCAGGCCTTTTAGAATCAGAAACTGTTCCAAGGCCAGCCCGTTTAGGATGGTAGCCGTCATCCCCAGGTAATCTGCTTTAACCCGGGGAAATGCAGTCAAATCCCGACCCCGGAAAAGGTTGCCCCCTCCCAATATCAGGACCAACTCGGTACCAAGCTCCACCGCAGCTTTAAGTTCTTCGGCCAAAGCTCCCAGGGCGGCACGGTCAAAACCCTGCTTCCCCAAAGCTTCGCCGGTGATTTTCAGGATCGCTCGCTGATAAATCCTGTTCATTGATTAGTCTTGCAGCGCGTAACGGACAAACCGCTTGACTACGATATTTTCCCGAATTTTGCCGACTTTTTCGGAAATATAGTCTTTGACCTTTTTGCTGTCGTCGCGAATGTAGAGCTGCTCCAGCAGGCAGTGTTCATCGAAGAACTTCTGCATTCTGCCGGCCACTACTTTCTCCGCTACCGCCGGGGGCTTTTTCTCTTCGGCAGCCATGCGCTGGAACAATTCCTGCTGTTCCTTGACCACTTCTTCAGGAACGGTATCCACCGAAACGAACCTGGCATTGAGCGCGGCGATCTGGAGAGCCAGTTCTTTCACCAATTCAACGAATTCCTCGCTCTTGGCGCAAAAATCGGTCTCGCAGTTAACCTCGATCAAAACCCCTACCTTGCCGCCCATATGGATGTAGGACTCAACCCGTCCTTCGGCGGTGGTGCGGTCTTTTTTCTTCTCGGCGATTTCCCGGCCCTTTTGCCGAAGCAAATCCATAGCCTTTTCCATGTCGCCTTCGAATTTAATCAAAGCGTTGCGACACTCCATTACTCCGGCCCCGGATTTTTCCCTTAATTCTTTGATCTGTTCTGCTGAGATAGCCAAACCGGAACCTCCTTTTATTCTTGGACTTGATACTCGACGATTACGTCGCCGCCTTCTTCAACCGTCTTTTCCACCTGTACCTGAATCTGGGAAGCCTGGGCCGCTTCTTCCTGAGCTTTTTCCAGCAAACCCTTGGATTCGATAACCAGATCGGCGATCGCTGAAGTGAAAAGTTTGATTGCTCTGATCGCGTCGTCATTGCCGGGAATCGGATGATCGATTTCATCCGGGTCGGCGTTAGTATCCACGATTGCCACTACCGGAATTTCCAGTTTCCTGGCCTCGGCGATAGCGATCGCTTCATTCTTGCTGTCGATCACGAAAAGCACTCCGGGCAGACCGGGCATGTTCTTGATCCCGGCCAGGAAGCGGTTCAAACGGGTAAGCTGATCTTCGAGCTGCCGTTTTTCCTTTTTGGGCAATTTCTCGAAATCTCCGCTCTCCTGTCTGCGTTCCAATTCCTTTAAACGGTTAATCCGGCCTTGAATGGTCTGGTAGTTGGTCATAGTTCCGCCCAGCCAGCGCTGGTTGACAAAAAACTCGCCACACCTTAAAGCGTCTTCTCTCACCGCTTCCTGGGCTTGTTTCTTGGTTCCCACGAACAGAATGGGTTTCTTCTCTTCCACTACCTTACGGAGGAATTCAAAAGCCTCTCTCACCTTCACCATGGTTTTCTGAAGGTCAATGATATAAATACCATTGCGTTCCGTGAAGATGAACTTCCGCATTTTGGGGTTCCATTTCTTGGTCTGATGACCAAAATGCACTCCTGCCTCTAAGAGCTGTTTCATTGTAATACCTGCCATTAATATCACCTCCTTTCCCGGTATGTTTTATAAGACAAAGCGGGATAAATCCTCGCTCTGCATAATCTCTTCCAGTTTTCCGGCTACATATTCCCGGTCGACTTTGACTTTTTCGCCTTTTCTTTCCGGAGCCGCAAAGGAAATCTCTTCCAACACCTTTTCCATTATAGTGTGCAACCTTCTGGCCCCGATATTCTCGGTTTGTTCATTTACTATTTGAGCAATTCTGGCCATTTCCTCTATTCCATCCGAAGTAAAATCCAAATTTACTTCTTCGGTAGCCAGCAAAGCCTGATATTGCTTGGTTAAAGCATTTTTGGGCTCGGTTAAAATCCGTTTAAAATCATCCCGAGTCAGGCTGGAAAGCTCCACCCGGATGGGAAAGCGCCCCTGCAGTTCGGGAATCAAGTCCGAGGGCTTGGAAACGTTAAAGGCGCCGGCCCCGATAAACAGCATGTGGTCGGTTTTCACCGGCCCGTACTTGGTCATCACGGTAGAGCCTTCTACGATGGGCAGAATATCCCGCTGCACCCCTTCGCGCGATACATCGGGCCCGTTGGCGGAACGTCCGCCCCCGGCGATCTTGTCCATCTCGTCCACGAAAATTATTCCGTGCTGTTCGGCCCGCTCGATAGCCAGACGCTTGATTTCTTCGGCGTCAATCAATTTCTCGGCTTCCTGGAGCACCAGCACTTTCAGGGCCTCGTCCACCGAAACCCGGCGCTTTTTCTTTTTCTTGGGGAACATCCCCCCCACCAGTTCCTGAAAGTTAAAGCCCACTTCCTCCATCCCGGTGCCGGAGAACATCTCCATCACCGAGGGCGGGGCTTCTTCCACTTCGATTTCCACCATTTTGTCCTTCAACTCCCCGCTTAAGAGTTTCTCCCGCAGGGTCTTTTCCCGGTTTCTTTCTTCTTCGCGGGCGGCCTCGTCAGGCTGGGGAGCGGCGGCCGGCGGCGGCTGGGGAAAAAACATATTAAAAGGAGAAGGAGAGGAAGCGAATTCCTGCAGATTCTTGGGGTTCAGCAATTTCACCAGCCGGTCTACCGCCAGGCTTTGGGCCTGATCTTTCACGGCTGCCAGCAGTTCTTTTTTCAGCATCCGGATGGAAATTTCCACCAGATCCCGCACCATGGATTCCACATCCCGTCCCATATAGCCGACTTCGGTGTACTTAGTGGCTTCCACCTTAAGAAAGGCGGCCTGGGTCATCTGGGCGAGTCTTCTGGCTATTTCAGTCTTACCCACCCCGGTGGGGCCGATCATTAAAATATTTTTGGGATAAATGTCGTCCTGCAAGTCGCGGGGTAAAAGGCTGCGGCGAAACCGGTTCCTCAAAGCCACAGCTACCGCTTTCTTGGCTTCCTGCTGGCCCACGATGTACTTGTCCAGTTCTTCGACGATTTTACTGGGAATCAATTTATCCATTTACTTAGCTTTCTCCCGGCAAATAACCGCTTTTAGCTCCATCTTGTTATAAAGCTTTTTCTTGCCTTCGTTATCGACCAGCGGCAGTTCGCCCTTAAAATGGCAAAATCCCTGCAGTTTCTCGCCCGAGGTCAGGGTTATGTCGTCCAGCCCGCTCTGGGTTTTGAACTCCATGGTCTTTACCTGACCCAAGCTTACTGTCAATTCCCTATTATCCTTCGTTTCCACTAAAAAGTCAAATCTTTCAAACCTGCCCTGCACGATCCGCCCGCTGCGCAAAACCACCGCGTCCTTTTGCGGGTCATACGCCTGCTGGGAGCCCGCGCTGTTTTCCTTATAGTTGCCCATAGGGTCGGGAACCGGGTAGCCGGCCGAAAATTCCTTGATGTTGGCCTGGAAACGGTCGCCGTCTCCCTGCCCCTTCATCATCACCAGAGGTTTTAACACCGCCATCCCCGCACCGATCTTGGCGATGGCTGAAACCACGTGCACCGGTTCGCCCGCGATCAGCAGGGGGGTAATCTGGTCGTTCAGCTTAACCGCGCTGTATTCTCCCTCCCCTACTTGCATCAAGAAAGTTAAAACCCAGGAAATCCCTTTCAGCACCGGGCTGTCGCCCTTGGGCATGCCCTGAGTGATCACCCCGGACAGCTTTCCCTCGGCGCCGAAATCGCCCTGGTAGGGCTTGGATTTAAACTCCGCATTTTTGAGGGGATAATTTTCCATCCCGAAATATTCCGCCAGCCTGGAATCGTAATACCAGAGGGTGCCTCCTCCTACGATCCACTTGTGCAGAATTGAGAGACTGCGGTCATTTATCTTATTATAGGGAACCTGCAGCACCACTATTCGGGCGCATTGAGGATCCTGAGCCAGTTCCTGCACCTTGTCGGCGTTACGGGAGTTCAGCACCATGATTTTCAATTCCCGGTCGGTATGGGTCAAGTTGCTGACATCGGCGGCTCTCCCTGGAATAATGAGTAAAAACAGGATCAGCCCCCAGATCATCCGCTTAATCAAGTTTTTCACTTCTCACTTTTCCTTTCCAGCCCCAGATAAACGCCTCGGTCAATTCGGCCTGAAGGAATTCGCCGGTTTTCTCGGGTTTTCCTTCCAGCACCACTAATTGGTTGCCCCGGGTACGCCCGCAGGACTTTTCCGGGTTTTTATCGCTGGGCCCTTCCACCAGGACTTCCACTACCCGGCCCAAAGCTTTGCGCCGGTTTTCCCCGGTAATCCGGTTCTGCAAATCGATCAAACGGTACAAGCGGTCTTTCTGCACATCGAGCGGTATCTGGTCGGGATAAACCGCGGCCTCGGTGCCCTCGCGGGGCGAGTAGGCGAACATGAAGGCGTTATCGAACCGGGCATCCTCCACCAATTTCAGGGTGTTCTTAAACTGCTCCTCGGTCTCGCCGGGGAAGCCCACGATAATATCGGTAGTAAGAGCCAGGTAAGGGATTTCCTCCTTCAGCAGGTGGACCAGCCGGAGAAAATCCTCGGCCTTATAGCCCCTTCTCATCCGTCGCAAAACCTGGTCGTCTCCCGATTGGAGGGGCAGGTGAACCTGCTCGCAAACCGCGGGGAGTTCCTTGACGGCCTGGATCAGCCGGGGGGTGAAACGCTTGGGGTAAGGGGCCACAAAGCGCAGGCGTTTTAGATTCTTGATTTCGCTTAACCGCTCCAGCAGGGCGGCAAATTCGACCCGGGGGGAAAGATCCACCCCGTAAGAGTTGACGTTCTGCCCCAGGAGAGTGATTTCTTTATAATTTTCATCGGCCAGTTTTTCCACCTCCCGATAAATCGCCTGGGGATCTCGGCTCCGTAAGGGGCCTCTTAAAAAGCGCACCACGCAGAAAGTGCAGGTCAAGTTGCAGCCGGAACTAACCGGAACCCAGGCGGTAAGAGAACTCTTGCGCTTAGGAACCAGCTCCAGCTCGTCGCCTTGCCCCTGCACCGCAATCTGCCGCCGGGAGGTTCTCCGGGTTTCCGAGAGCAATTTCCCGAAATCCTGCAGGTCGCGGGTGCCGATGATTAAATCCACGTAAGGAAATTTTTGCCGGATTTCCCCGGCTTCTTTCTGGGCTACGCAGCCGCAGACCGCAACTTTCAAATCCGGATTGCGGTCTTTCAAGCTTTTTAACTGCCCCAGGCGGCCGTAGAACTTTTCTTCGGCTCTCTCCCGCACCGCGCAGGTGTTGAAAATCAGCAAATCGGCCTCATCGGGGTTATCCAGGGGAGTAAACCCCTGGTCTTCCGCCATCTTGGCCAGCACTTCGGAGTCGAACTCGTTCATCTGGCAGCCGTAGGTAATCAAGTGATAAGTCGGCATTATCAGGATTTGCCCGGCTTGCCGGTGACTTTGGTTCCTTTCAGACTGTTTTTCAGGTAATCCAGCGCAGCTTGCAACTGGATGTCCTTATCAGTACCCATCTTACCCAGTTCCATGGGTTTCAAGATCTCGGGAGTTACTCCCGCTTTGTTGATCTTACGGCCGTTGGGGGTATAGAACAAAGCCACGGTAACTTTCATGGCGCTGCCGCCCTTCATGGGCACTACCTGCTGCACCGAACCTTTGCCGAAAGTCTTGTCGCCGACGATGGTGGCGCGTTTCTGATCCTGCAGGCATCCGGCCAGAATTTCCGAGGCCGAAGCCGAATATTTGTTGGTCAGCAGTACTACCGGGAGCTCGAAAGGCTTGGAATTGTTGGAAGAATAGCTTACTGTGTTCTTGGGATTCTTTTCTCCGATTTTAACTACCACCTTGCCCTTGGGGAGGAACTGCTCGGCTACCGCTACCGCGGTATTCAAGTATCCCCCGCCGTTGTTGCGCAGGTCGATGATTACGGCCTTGGCGCCCTGGGCTTTCATTTCCTTTAAGGCGGCGGCCAGTTCTCCCGAGGTTCCCGCGCTAAAGAAACGGGTCTTCAAGTAGCCGATGTTGCCTGCGAGCATTTGGGGAGGCATTTTAATCGAGTGCACCACGATATTGCCTCGGGTCACGGTAATTTTCAGCGGGTCGATCACGTTCTTGCGGGAGATGGTCAGCACCACGGTGGTGCCGATGGGGCCGCGAATCCTGGACTGGGCTTCCTGGGTGGTGATGCCCTTGGTGGAAAATCCGTCAATCGCCATAATCCGGTCTTCGCTTTTCAAACCGGCTTTTTCCGCCGGGGTATCTTCAAACACTTCCAGGATAAAGAGCTGGTTATCGCGTTTCTGATCCAAGTCTATCGACATTCCGGCTCCGCCGAAACCTCTTTCGGACATCATCTCCATCATCTTGCCGTACTGCTCGGGGAGCATGAAGTCGGTGAAAGGATCGCTCAGCCCTTTGGGAATGCCGCACAGGCAGGCGAAATAAACCAGGTCGGAACCGATCTTGTCCTGGTAAAGCTTAGCCGCCGCTTCGGGAAAACTTGCATCGGTTTTTAAAGCCTTTAAGGGAGCGATGTCGAGCTTGGCCGATTCAAGCAGAAAAGTAACTTCTTCTTTCATGGCGGCGTAGATCTTGGAGGTATCTACATCCCAAACCGAGCGGGTTTTAACGATGCTCATACAGTCCAGCAGCACCTGGTTGTCAATGTCCATACCCAGGCGCAGGGGATTTTGAATATAAGGCAGGTAAAAGTCCTGGGGCGTCTTGACTCCTTCTTCCGGGGATGGTGATGGAGAGGGAGTGGGACTGGGATTAACCGGCGTGGGGGTAGGAATGGGGATGGGGGTTTCGGTAGGCGTGGGAGCGGGGCTGACCACCGGAATCGGGGTATTGGTGGGGTAAGGTTCCGGGGTTTTGCCGGCGTCCGCGAATCCGGGGTTCCACACCAGACCGCAGCAAAAAACCAATAAAATCAACAGCCAAAGTTTTTTGTTCTTAAACATTTTCTCCTCTTTTCACACTCTTTCTCAGGCAATCGCCGGATAATCTACCAGCCCGCCGCCCATGCAGCCGGTGCAGGTTATCCGCTTTTGTCCGTGGCATTTCGGGCAGTCGGGGTCATCCCGGTCCAGACATTCCGGACAGGGGACCTTGCCGGTCCCGTTACAGAATTTACATTTTACCATAATCATCAGAGAAATTTCAACCGGTCAAACTGCCGGTTTTCCTCCTTCCAGGCTGGTTTGGAGGGATTTTTCAGCCCCTCAATACTATCTTAACACAACTGTCAAGCGCTTTATTTAAAGCGGTTGCGACTGCAAGTCCCCCTTGGGGGGCCCCGAAAGCCCTCTTTATTTGAGGGCCGGGCCCCCCGGGGGAAGCATGTTTCTTTTTTTCATTTCTTCTTTTCTCTTTTTTCTTTTCTCCTTTCTCTATTACTTCCTATAGGGTATGGGAAAGGGTATCGGATAGGGCTTTTCCCAAAGCCGGGTTTTTTCGGCGATTTTGTCCCCAAATACGGTTGACTTTTCCCTTTTCACTCACTATAATACTTTTTAGTTAGCGGAGAGATGACCGAGTGGTCGAAGGTGAACGCCTGCTAAGCGTTTGTAGGGTGAATAACTCTACCCTGGGTTCGAATCCCAGTCTCTCCGCCATTATTTGGAAGCGGAAAGTGCGCCCGTAGCTCAATTGGATAGAGTACCAGACTACGAATCTGTTGGTTAGAGGTTCGAGTCCTCTCGGGCGCACCATTATTATCCCGCAGCAATCCAACCCTTCTGCGCGCCTGTAACTCAACGGATAGAGTGTCGGCCTCCGAAGCCGGAAGTTGGAGGTTCAAATCCTCTCGGGCGCGCCATTTTATTTAATGAAACAAAATTCAAACGACGACTATTTTATGCATTTAGCCCTGCTGGAAGCTCAAAAAGCCCTGGCTGAGGGCGAAATCCCGGTGGGTGCGGTACTGGCGGCGGGAAATGAAGTGGTGGCCTCGGGCCATAACCGCAGGGAACAAAACGCCGATTTCCTGGCCCATGCGGAAATCGAAACCTTGAAAAACGCCCAGCAAAAAAAAGGCGACTGGCGGATGGAAAACGCCCGGCTCTATGTCACCCTGGAACCCTGCCCGATGTGCGCCGGAGCCTTGCTCCAGGCCCGGGTGGGAGAAGTGATTTTCGGGGCCTACGATAAGCAGTACGGCGCGGCTGGTTCAGTGCTCAATTTGCTGGATTATCCGGGATTATCTCTTTCTTCCCTGGTTCGAGGAGGGATTTTAAGGGAGAGTTGCGAAGAATTATTAGAGGTTTTTTTTCGAAACCTTAGAGCGCGATAAGCGGAGAGGTGGCTGAGCGGTTGAAAGCGCTCGACTCGAAATCGAGTAGGGGGCTGCATTAATCCTCCTCGTGGGTTCAAATCCCACCCTCTCCGCCATTTAAGAAATAAGCAAGGCTTATTCGCGCATAAAGATGACCTCAAATACTTAATTCTTGCCAAGATCGTAGAACAGATACAAAAACAAAGAGCAATTGATTAACTACACATTGGAAATGGCGAGGAAAGTGTTAAAAGAACTCTATGTATCAAGAAATTACCCCTGAAGACCAAAAACTTATTGACGCGGCCACTGATGTGATAAAGCGCAATTATCGTGAGCCGAGACACACAGTTGGTTCTGCGATTTTATGTGAGTCGGGTAAAATTTATACCGGAGTGAATGTCGATTCTTGCGGATATGGCCCATGTGCCGAACCAATTACTATCGGGGCGGCAATTAGTAACGGCGAGAGAATTTTTAAAAAAATTGTAGCAGTTGACCGAGACGGTTTAGTTATGTCTCCTTGCGGTAATTGCCGTCAATTAATTCTCGACTACGCTACGGAAATTGAAGTCATACTGCCACACGACGGTAAAATTATGAAAACAACTATAAAAGAAATTTTGCCTGATTCGTATAGTAAATTTGGGTAAAAAATATCGATTAGAGTGGAAGAAATAAGTAAAGCGTTGGATTCAAAACATAACTGGAATGCCGATTTTAGGCGCAAAAGAGAAATTGGGAATTTCCCAGGACAAGCTCTCTAAACTTGCCGATATGGCTTACGATGCGATTATTAAAATTGAATCAGGCGCAACGCCGAGTCTAACATAGGTATTCGCATTGATGATTGGTTAAAATAAATTTATGAAAACCACAATTCCCAATAAATTAAAACCGGGAGACGAGGTAAGGATTATAGCGCCTTCTCGCTCAATGGCAATATTGTCTAAAGAAATTAGAGAAATTGCCGATCGACGCTTTACAGACTTAGGTCTAAAATTAAGTTTCGGGAAACACATTGAGGAAAAAGATGATTTTGGATCTTCGAAAATTGAATCTCGCGTCCTTGATTTACATGAAGCTTTTTACGATAAAAATGTTAAGGCTATTCTTACTGCAATCGGCGGCTTTAATAGTAATCAACTCTTAAAACATTTAGATTGGGAGTTAATCAGAAAAAACCCGAAAATTTTTTGCGGATATTCGGATATTACCATTCTAAATAACGCAATTCTGGAGAAAACCGGTCTGGTGACTTATTATGGCCCTCATTATTCCAGTTTCGGACAAAAATTATATTTCGATTACACTCTTGAATATTTTAAGAAGTGCTTAATGAATGATCACGCTTTTGCAATTACTCCGAGCATAAGCTGGTTCGACGATCAATGGTATAAAGATCAAGAAAAAAGACATTTGATCGACAATGAGGGGTGGGAAATTATCAACGAAGGTTCCGCAAACGGAATTATAATTGGAGGGAACTTGGGCACCTTTAATCTGCTGCAAGGAACTGAATTCTTCCCAAAACCGGACGGCAATTCTATTCTTTTTCTTGAAGACGATGAAATGGCTGGAGAATTTTCCGACGTAGAGTTTGACAGAAATTTGCAATCCATAATCAATTTGCCTAAATCTGATTCTATTCAAGGCGTAGTAATAGGTAGATTTCAAAAAGCGAGCAAAATGTCGGTTGATAAAATATCTAAAATTATTAAGTCAAAAGCAGAGTTGAAAAATTTGCCGGTTATCGCTAATGTTAATTTTGGACATACCGACCCAAAAATTACTTTTCCAATCGGCGGCGAGGTAAATTTACTTGCGAAAGATGGAAAAGTGAAATTAGAATTGATAAAACATTGAAAAGAATTTGCCGCCCAACCAATGGCAGTTCGGTATTTTATCAAATAAAGGAGTAAAAAAAATATCACCACGATCATTCTCTTTGCCTTCCCCGCCCTGGCCTTCGGGTTTGGGTTGGAAATTTTTCGACTAAATTAATTACTAACAAACTATGAAAAAAGCCATAATTATCGGAGCTTCCTCGGGTATCGGCAAGGAACTGGCCAAAATTCTTTCCCGCCGGGGCTGGAGTCTGGGCTTGACGGCCAGAAGAACCGAGCTGCTGGAGAAGCTAAAATCCGAACTTCCCGGCCCGGCGCTGGTAAAATTCATGGACGTTGCTAAACCCGAAACCGCGATTCCGATTTTTCAGGAACTGGCACAAGAGATGGGAGGACTGGATCTGGCCATCATCAATGCGGGAACCGGCTTTCTCAACCCCGAGCTGGAGTGGAGCAAGGAACAGGCCACCATCGCCGTCAACGTGTCCGGCTTCGCCGCCCTGGCAGGTTCAGCCATGCAATATTTCATCCGGCAAAAGTCGGGACACCTGGTAGGAATTTCTTCCATCGCCGAGCTCAGAGGGAGCGATATCTGCCCTGCCTACAACGCCTCCAAGGCTTTCGTTTCCAACTACCTGGAGGGTTTACGCAAGAAAGCCGCCAAGGCTAAGCTGGAGATCACCGTCACCGACATCCGCCCGGGGCTGGTGGATACCGCCATGGCCCAAGGAGAAGGGCTTTTCTGGGTGGCTTCCCCCCAAAAGGCGGCAGAACAAATATACCGGGCCATCCGGCAAAAAAAGTCCCGAGCTTATGTCACCAAACGCTGGGGGCTGGTGGCCGGGCTGCTGCAAATCATGCCGGACTTTCTGTACAATAAAATCTAACCCCGCGTTCCTGAATAATGTGAAGAGAGTGAGAAGCTATGGAATCCCAAGAAACCCGCCTGACCCGGGAAAATTACGCAGCCAATGTGCGAGGCGAATGGAAAAGACTGGTGATGGATCCCTTCCACCAGCTGGAGTTTCGCACCACGCTGGCCTTTTTAAAGCAATACCTTCCGGGAAACGGCTTGATTCTGGACGCCGGAGGGGGGCCCGGCAGGTACACCCTGGAATTAGCCGCTTGGGGCTACAATATGGTTTTATTGGATTTAGTTACCGAACATCTTGAATTGGCCAAGAAACACCTCAAAAAAGCCCAGTTGTTGGATAAAATCAAAGCCTTCATTCCGGGAACCATCACCGACCTTTGCCAGTTCCCCGATAACTCATTCGATGCGGTTTTGTGCCTGGGGGGCCCTTTGTCCCATGTGCATCCGGAAGCCGAACGGCAGAAAGCGGTGGGCGAATTGGCCAGAGTGGCCAAACCCGGAGCCCCGATTTTTACTTCCGTAATGAGCAAATACGGGGTAATGCTGGCTACTCCCTTGGGCTGGCCGCAGGAAATCGCCGACCGGCAATATATTGAAAGCGTAATTGCAACCGGCGACGATTACCGCTGGCGGGGGAACGGTTATTGCCATTTCTTCACTTGCGGGGAATTGGAAAAATTGTTTCTAGACGAAAACCTCGAGGCGGTAGCCAAAGTGGGACTGGAAGGCTTGAATGTGGACAATAAAGCCACCAATAAATTCGCCCGCCAATATCCCCTACCCTGGAAAAACTGGCTGGAGATTCATTTGCAGATTTGCCGGGATCCTTTTGTGGTGGAGGCCAGCTCCCATATGATGATTATTGCCCGGAAACCTTAAGGTTAACCAAACTTTCCAACCCGGACAAAAATCCCCCTGGCGTTTTATGCCGAAATTTAATAAAATATAGCTATGAATAATCTCAACGGCCAAGCCTGGCTCGGAACTATTATTCTCCTGGCGAGCATGGGACTTTTGCTGTTCGCCGGGGCCGGAACCCTGCGCTATTGGCAAGGCTGGGCCTACCTGGGGGTTTATTTCGGCTGCTCCCTCCCGATCCTCGTATATCTAATGAAGAACAATCCGGTTTTGCTCCGGCATCGCATGAGCGGGGGCCCGACCGCCGAAAAGACCAAGCCGCAAAATTTCATCATGGGCCTGGCCTCAGCCGGATTCATCGCTTCCATCGTGGTTCCGGCGCTCGACCACCGTTTCGGGTGGTCGAGAGTGTCGATCCCGGTAGTGATCGCGGGATATCTCCTCATGTTCATCTGGTTCTGGATCATGTTTCTGGTCTTTAAAGAGAACACTTTCGCCTCGGCCACCATCGAGATCAGCGAAAACCAAACCGTCGTCTCCACCGGGCCATACGCCGTGGTGCGCCACCCCATGTATGCCGGGGGGCTGCTGTTGTTCATCAGTACCCCGCTGGCCCTGGGCTCTTATTGGGGATTGCTGAGTTTTCTGGTTGTGCTGCCCGCCCTACTCTGGCGGCTTTTAGACGAAGAGCGGTTTCTCAAGCGCAACCTTCCGGGATATACCGCCTATTGCGCGAAAGTCAAATACCGGCTGTTGCCCTGGATCTGGTAGGAGAATTTATGAATTTTTCAAACGAAATTGCTCCCTGCGGGATGAATTGCAGTATTTGCCGGGCCTATTTGAGAGCAAAAAATCCCTGTCCCGGCTGCCGGGGAACGGATAACCATAAGCCAGTCACCCGCCTGAGATGTAAAATAAAAAATTGTGAACTGTTTCAAGACGGGAATGCCGAATTTTGTTTTAGCTGTGCCAAGTACCCCTGCGAAGATTTGCAGCATTTAGATAAAAGATACCGCAGCAAATACCGCATGAGCATGATCGAAAATCTCGAGGAGATTAAGAAATCGGGGATAACTAAATTTCTGGAAAACGAAACCGTCAGATGGACTTGCCCTGCATGCGGGGGGAGCATTTGCGTTCATACGGGCTCTTGCGTCAATTGCCTGAGAGAGCATATAACGAAAGACAGGCTTAAATAATGAGCGATTTCAAAACCTACGGCAGCCCTCCCTTAAATATAATAATAGTGCACGGGGGGCCGGGAGCGGCCGGAGAAATGCAGCCGGTCGCCTCGAAGCTCGGAAGCCGCCGCGGGGTAATCGAACCCTGGCAGACCGAGCGCACCCTTGAGGGGCAGCTTTCCGAATTAAAAGCGGTTTGCGAGGAAACGGGAGAACCGCCGGTTACGCTGGTTGGGTATTCCTGGGGGGCCTGGCTGGTATTTATGCTGGCCGCCAGCTATCCGGAGCTGGCGAAAAAACTCATCCTGGTCAGCAGCGGGCCTTTTGAGGCGAAATATGCCGAAAACATCATGCCAAATCGCCTCTCCCGGCTTAGTCCAGGTCGGCGGATAACCTTCCAAGAGTTATTGCGGGAGCTGGAGCAGCCCGGAGCCGAAAACCCAAACGCCTTAAAGCAACTAGGAGAACTGCTGGCCAAAGCCGACGCATACGAGCTTTTACCCGAGGAGGAGGCTGAAGTTACGGTTGATCAGGAGATTTATCAGGGAATCTGGCCCAAAGCCGCTGAATTGCGAAAAAGCGGCCGGCTTTTGCAGCTGGGAGCCCAAATCCGATGCCCGGTTACGGCGATTCACGGCGACTCAGACCCGCACCCGGCCTCGGGCGTGAAGGAACCGCTGGAAAAAGTAGTCAAGAACTTCAAATTCATTTTCCTGGAGAAATGCGGCCACACCCCCTGGAGGGAACGCTACGCCAAAGAGCGGTTTTATGAAACGCTTGACCATGAACTGGATTAGGAAAGGAGAAAAATCATGAGGCAAAGCAAAATCGAGGAACGTAATTTTAGCGGTTATTCAATCCTGAATTAGCCGACGACTTGCTGGCGGGTTTTACCCTGCTCTCACCGCTCTATCATTATCTATTAAACTTAAAAAATCCGGAAATTTGGCACTAAAGAGAAGGAAAATTTTATCCTCATGAACATTTTGTACGTTTGTATCATTCTAACCCTGATCGTGATTCTAATCCTCAAGCTCAACGCCGAGCGGAGTTTCCCCCTGCTGGTGAAAAGGCTGCTGGCTAATGTGCAAATTTCCGAAAAAACTTTCAGCTATTCCCAGCTGGAAGGCTTGCCGGAGCCCGTGCAGGGTTATTTCCGGCGGGTTTTAAAGGAAGGGCAGCCCTATCTCGATTCCTCCCGCATCACTCATGGAGGCTGGTTTCGCACCGACCCCAAAAAGCCGCGGATGAAGATTCGGGGGCGAGAGTATGACTGCGCCAACCCTCCGGGCTTTGTCTGGGAGGGGATAACCCCGAGTTTCAGCGGCATCGACAGTTACGTGGCGGGCCGGGGCCGCCTTACCATCCGGCTGTTTTCCCTCTTCAAGATTATTGACGCCGCGGGACCGACCTACGACGAGGGAGAACTGCTGCGCTGGCTGGGAAATTGCACGCTCCTGCCTACCGCTCTTTTGCCGAATGAATATATCAGCTGGAGCCCGGAAGATGAAAACTCAGCCAACCTGCATTTGAATTACCAGGGAGTATCGGTCGGCTGCCGGGTACGCTTCAACGCTCAAAGAGAACTGGTACAATTGGAGTCGCGGCGCTGGATGAACGAAAAACGTCAGGAAGACTGGGTGGGGCGTTGCAGCCGCTACCGGGAGATCAACGGCGTTCTGGTGCCTACCCGCCTGCAGGTAGGATGGAAGCTGAAAGAGGGTGAGTTCAGCTATGCCTTGTTTGAAATCCAGACTATCGAATACAATCCAAGCCGCTGATTTTCCTTCCCGGAAAACTTAATCCACCTGGACGACTCCCACCACGTAATTTTTGCCGTATGCTTCGGCGCATTTGGGGCAGGTGGTGTAATAAAAATAAACCTTGCCGGGAGTCTTTTCCTTGCTGCGGGCGTAATTGAGCATATCCTGGTACCATTGCTTGGCTTCCTGGTAGGGCCCCTCGAACACCTTGCACAAAAAAGCGCCGGAAAGTTTAACCAGCTCCATCCCCGGGACGGCTTTTCCCACCGACATATACTGCTCGCTAACCCAGGGAGAAGGATCGTAGCTGAGAATAAACATTTCGGAAGTTTCCGCTCCGGCCTCTTTAACCTTCTCGTACATCCGGGGAATTACCGTTCCCATATTGAGGGGAATGTGGCAAACGCAGAACACCCGGTCTTTCACGAACAATTTGTCCTGCCAGGTCAATTCCCGGTTTTCCCAGCTTTCGGGGTTGAACCTGGGGCAGCACTGAGTAGTAGATTCCATTTTTCATCCCTCCCATAATAAATTATTCTTTATCTTTATTCGTGATTGAGCGGAAATTCCCTGGAATTCTTTCTTAGTTGTACCCTTCCCCCCTTGCTAAATTTTTAAACTTTGCTAAACTAAGTTAACCAATTAAAACTATGAACGAGAATAAATTTATGCAACCGCCCCATTTCGGTTTCACCATTAATTTTTTCCTTTCCCGGGAAATTGCCGACTCGCTTAACCGGGCAGTAGAAAAATTCAAACCTCTTTTCTCCGATCACGACTACCTGCCCGAGCGATACTATCACTGCACGGTGAAAAACCTGGGGATTCTGCCCCCTCATTTAAACCCCCGGGCCTTCATCCACTACCGCCCCCTGCTGCGCAGCATCGTCACCAGCCACCCGGCCTTTGAAGTTGAAATGGTAGGTCTGGATTATTTCCCCACCGCTTTAATCGCCAGGATTTATTCTCCCAACGGGGAGTTGGAGCATATCCACCGGGAGCTTTTTAACCTGCTGCCCGACAGCGACCCCCGCTATGAGGGCAAAAATTACACCCCTCACGCCACCCTGGCATTTTTTCGCGAATCCCCGGTCAGGCTGATCTCCTGGATGCGGGAGCAAGGTTACGGCAACTTGTTTTTCGGGCGTATGAAAGTGCAAAAAATGGAACTGATGAACTGGGATACCGGAGACTCCAAAGCTAACGACTTGATCGAGAATTATTATTTGAGGACTGCCGGCCATGCCGAGTAAGCCGTTAACCTTCTTTTCCGGGGGCTTGGAGCTGGCCGCCCGGCTGGATCTGCCGGAGAACTTCGACGCTAAAAAGCCTCCGTTAATTATCATGGCTCACGGGCTGGGGGCGCAGAAAGACTTCGGGCTGGATAAATTTGCCATAAACTTTACCCAAAACGGCATGGCGGCTTTGACTTTCGATTACCGCTATTTTGGGGAAAGCCGGGGAGAGCCCCGCAATCTGGTTGACCCTTGGGCGCAGCTGGAAGACTGGAATTCAGCCCTCAATTTCGCCCAAACCCTGGAAGAAATTGACACCAGCCGCATGGCCCTATGGGGGACTTCTTTCGCAGGGGGGCACGTGTTGAAAATCGCCTCCCAACACCCGGAAATCAAGGCGGTAGTGGCCCAGGTGCCTGCGGTGGACGGCCTGGCTTCAAGCCTCACATATTCCCCGCTTTTTCTCTTGAAAGCTAGTTCCCTGGCCCTGCTGGATTACGCTTCGCAAATATTTTTGAATAAACCCCTATACATCCCCCTGGTGGGCGCAAGCGATGACTTTGCGGTCATGAACAAGGCCGACTCCCCGGAGTATTTTAAACTCGTACCTCCCGATTCCGCCTGGAAAAATCAAGTCCCGGCCCGGCTGGCCCTAATGATTCCCCTTTACCGCCCCATCGCTGCGGCCTCCCGGATCAAGGCCCCGGTCTTGATAGTTTACGGCGATCGGGATACTTTGATCCCTTATAAGGCCGTAGAAAAAACCGCCGAAAAAATCCCCCGCTGCCGCAAGCTGAAACTCCCCATAGGCCACTTCGAGGTTTACGACCGCTTTTTTGAGCGGGTCATCGCCGAGGAAATCGCTTTCTTACAAGAGCAACTGGCCTAAAATCCTCAAATTTCTCTCTAAAAGTTAACAAAAAGTTTACATTTAACCGGTTTTTTTTTGAACCCGGCGTGATATATTTAGGACATAACTTAAAAAATACTAGGAGGGTTCGAAAAATATGAGTAAAGTGGGAACGAGTCAAGGCATCAAAGCCGGAAACCTGGCCTTAATCGCCAAAAATGAAATGGAATGGCAGAAAAAAGCCCGGGGAAGAAAAATTTTCAACCGAGACAGTGGTTATTCCTATGGCCTTAAAAAGACCAAAGAAGTTAACAAAGATCTGGCAGAAACCTTGAACAACATCGTGGATATCGCAGACAGCGTTAAATTCACCACCCCAAAAGACAAACAAATCCGCCGGGTGGTTAGAAAAATCGCCAGCACTTCCCTGAAAGCCCAAAAAGCCTGTCAGAAAGAAATGGACGAAGCCCGCGCCAAGCAGAACGCTCCCTCCGAAAAACCCTTATCCCCGTCGCAAAAAAGCAACCGTGAATATACCGCCATCTCGGAAATGAAGCAAGCCCAAATGAAACTGACCGGAGACTACCAGGCGGCCCTGGAAGTTATCTCCGCCGTAAGCTGCAGCCTCACCCCCGGCGTGGTTTCCGCCGCCGCCGGCAACCTGCTGAAAGGCACTTACCAGCTTTATTACTATTCCTCTGAAGACAAGAAAAACCAAACCATGCTGAATGCGGGAATGAAATACCTAAGAATGCTCAACACTGAAGTAAACGACCCCACCCTCCGCACTTTCCTCAAACGGGAAGGCACCCCGACCACCATTTCCACTATTGCCGGCCTGTACGGAAAAAAACGCAGTTAACAAACACCGATGAATCTCCAAAAAGCCCCTTAACCGGGGCTTTTTTATTGGCTTTTTTGAACCTTTTGCCTCGAAATATTAACATAAATTTGACAAATCGCCGATTTAAAGGGCTTTATTTTTTAATATAATGAAAACAGTAAAATCTTGGGAGGCAAAAATGACAGAGCACATCAGAAATGGATTGAACCGGGTAATTCATCCCTGGGCCAACCATCGGATTTCCCTGTATAACCTTGAAAACGGCGCTAACACCACCATCACCCTGGGAACCGGGAAGAAAACCAAGCAGGTGGTGAACGGGAAACACAAAAAGGTAGTGGAGCATCCTCTGAAAAAGGTGGAATTGCGTGGGGACGGCAAGCTGGAGGCTTTCGTGGTCGAAGGCCTGGCTGCAAAAGTGGAAAGCAAAGCCCGTAAGAGCATGATTACCGATATTCTGGATCCCAATTTGCGTAATTTGTTGAAAGAAATGAAGGATAAGAATGTTGGCCGGGGGTATAACTTTCCCAATGGAAGCATCTCCATCTTTAAAAGCGCGCCGATTGGCCGCAAACTTCCGGAACATATCCAATCCGTTATATTAAGCGCCAGAATGTTTGAAGAAGAGTTAAGAAAACCCCAAAGCTTCAAGGAACAATCGGGCAATTGCTGCCTCCAGACCATTGGCGCCCTCTATGACACCCGGAATGAGGAATTTCTGGAAGACAGCATACACGAGCATATTCGCTTTTTTCCCAACACTAAACCCCATAATGGCTACCCCAAGGAAAACATGGTGACGGTTACGAAAGACAAGAAAGAAATTCTGGAACCTCTGGACGAGCATGAAAGTCACCGCCATTTCGCAACCAATCCGAAAAAATAATGATTGTCTATAATTTGATTAAAGCCGGAAATTTCCGGCTTTCTTTTTTTCTCCCTCTTGAATCTTCCCCGGCCATAGCGATATAATGAACCAGGAAGTTTTTCCGGGAGGGCGTTATGAAATTGCGGTTTTCCCTGGTTTTGCTGCTGGGATTATATTTACTGATAACTCCGCTTGCAGCCCACCCCTGCCCCAATTGCGGGGGGACGGGCACGGTGCGTCAGACCTGCCCCCCAATCCTTGGGAACCGGCCAGTTCCCAAGGGGGTGGGAGGGAATATTTCTATTTAACCCAAGGATATAAAATTTAAATTACGGAGGAAATTATGCAATTCATACTGGATGAAAATACCTGCAGCAAGTGCGGAACCTGCCTGACGGTTTGCCCGATGGCGGCCCTGGAATTTAAGGAAAGCGGCTTTCCCGGTTTTAAACCCGAAGCCGCCTGCCTGTTGTGCGGGCATTGCGAGGCGGTGTGCCCCACGGGATCAGCCCGGGTGGAAGACGAGATTTTAGCCCCGCCGCTGGTTCGCCCTGAGCTCTCGCACCTTACCCCCGACCAAATCGGCAATCATTTGCGGATGCGCCGCTCAATCCGCCAGTATCTGGAAAAACCGGCAGAAAAAGCGATTTTGGAGCAGCTGCTGGATATCGCCCGCTTCGCCCCTTCGGCCTGCAACTTACAGGCGATAAAATGGCTGGTGATTTATGAGCGGGAAGAAGTGAAAAAACTGGCCGGAATGGTGATCGACTGGCTTCGCTATTTGAGAGACAACCCCAAGGCGGCCGCTCGCCTGGCGGATATGCCGCTGGAGAGCCTGATCGGAGCCTGGGAGAACGGTTTCGACGTCATTTCCCGCGGCGCCCCCCACCTGGTGATCGCTTACTCGGAAAAGGCCAACCGCTTTGCCCAGGTGGACGCTCCCATCGCTTTGACTTATCTCGAGATCGGCCTGCCCGCTTTCGGCCTGGGGGCTTGCTGGGGAGGTTTCTTCGATATGGCTTTGACCTTCTGGCCCCCCATCCAGGAAGCTCTAAAGCTCCCCGAGGGGTGCAAAAGCTTCGGGACTCTAATGGTGGGCTATCCCAAGTACAAATACCGGAGAATCCCCCAGCGCAATAAGTTGGACGTAACCTGGAGATAAGCGAAGGCGAGCGCCCGGCGCCTGACACCGTTGCACTTTTGGGGGTGCATCGGCCGGGGGAGTTAATCCGCCCGGCGGTGAAAAAAGTCCGGCTGATCTTTGATTTCCCGCCCCTCCTCGATAACCCCGGCGGTAAAGGTGTCGGCGAACTGGGCCAGGAGGGTTAAGGGGGTTTCGTGGTGGGCCACTTCGTGGTTGGCCTCGATGTACTGCCCGTCGTGGTAAAGAATGGCCTGGGCTTCGGCGTCTGAAAGGGGCAGGTATTTGGAGGCCAGGTACAAGCTGCGGGGAGCTATGCCCATATAGGTTTCTTCCGGGTTGATTTTGTAAGTCAGGTTGCGGTTCTTGATTTCCCATTCGTTCTCGTTCTTAAGATAGCGGGGCTTGCCCGGCATGCCGATCTTGCCCAGATCGTGGAGCAGCCCCACGATCACGCAGGATTCCTCGGAGATTTCCGGGGCCAGGGCGGCTCTGAGTTTCAAGAGGGTTTCGGCAACCCCCACGCTGTGCTCCAAAAGCCCTCCCTCCCGGTTCAGGTGAAAGCGGGTGCTGGCGGGGCCGGTAAGCCAGATGGTGTCCCGCTCCAGCATATGCATCAATTCGGCAAATTCTTTGCGGCGAACCGTGACTTGACTTTTGAGATTTTCGTATCTTTCCTGAATGGTCATGTTTTTTTCCTCTCGCATTTTAAACTATGTAGACTTAAAGGGATAAAATCCTAACATCAAGCATGGGGCGGCGGTTAAGCGTAAACTCCGCACTAACGGTTAATCGGTTTTCTTTTGCAAAATTATTTTAAACCAGGCCCAAAGCTGATTCGCTTGTTTTAATTCTATACTTAGAGTCGATTCCGGAGTATTTTTTTCTACCATCGGGATTCTGATGACTGGATTGTGAGCATCGTTAACCTTTATAACCGCCTCCACTTCCATATTTTCCGGAGCTGTCGGCTTACCGCCGGCGATAACCGCGGAAATTGCCCCTGCGCCGCCCGAATCCATCGGTGCGCCGCAAGAAGCTTTAGCGATGGTGCAGCCGTTTTGGCTTATTTCCAATCCGAGAATATCTTTAAAAGCTAAAAGATAATTTTTTTGTTTGGCTTTAGGCTGCAATATCAATAATTTATTTTGCCTTTGATCGAGACCCAGAACATAGCGATTGATCTCAATTTTTTCATTAAAAGAAAAGCCTTGCTGATTGAAAAAATCCAGCGGATTCTCATGGTATTCGTTGGTCGTTTTATTGCGGCGGTAGGCCAATAAAACGCCCAGACACAGACCGATAAGCCCTAAAACGATAATCCCCAGCCACATATAATATTAATTTCCGGCTTGAGTAATTTTTCCCTTTTTTCACCTCTGCGGCCTGTCCCCCTAGTGGGGAAGGCGCGGAAAAAAAATAGCTGAACTGGCTAGAAATAAGGTATTTTAGAATAAAAATTCAAAAATCAAGAACTGAGGTTTAAAGTCGAGGTTTAAAGTCTTCTACTTCTAGCAGGATTATGATTTATTGAATTGTCCAAAAAAGCAAGATATAACGGTATTATTACTCCACCAAATATAAAAAGAATCAGTCCAATAATAAATAACTGCTTTTCACCGATTTCTTCAAGCCAAATTTTCAATCTAGAGCTCAAAAGCTCAATCTCTCCAGTTTGATTATTATTAGTATAAAATATTTTCAAAGTAGCGCCAGTTTCTGCTTCGCTAGAAGAAAATGTGATACAATTTCCTTGATTAATAATTTTATTAATCTTCAAATCGATACTTTTTGGGCCAGTTAAGCGAGATGAAATCAATTGAGCAAGAACATCAAAACCTATATCACCCTCTTTAATAACATGATCTCCATTGATTAATTTTTCAAATGCTGACACACCATGTGTATAATCAGAAATAAATAAAGCTTGAACAAAAGGCAAATTCTTTGAGCTACTTATTAGGAACCCCAAGATAGCGATTATGATGCCAAGCAAAGTAATAAATTTTGCCTTCATACTTAATAATACTCCTGACCTTAAAAATTTATTATGACTTCTATCCCATTATTAATTAACCCTGCGTAGCATTACTCCACATAAAGAAATAACACGGCCATTAGCAGCTCTTGTTATTTATTTCAAACCTACTGCTTCAAGATTTATTTTGTGGCTCAGCTGAGCCAGCGAGCGGGTTCCCAGCAGCCATCCCAGATCCGCCACTTAAATAAAATTTTTATCTTTCAAGGCCTCTAAAATAAAGGCCGATGTTTCAGTTGGGTTTTTATCACCATCTACCTCGATTACATTTTCTTTTTGGCCCAGCAAGTTTTTAAAACTCTGTTTAACCTTACTGAGGATAGCTAACTCCTCATCGCTGCGAGGGAGTTTTTGGGTTCTTTTTTGGATCCTGGCTTGAGAGGTTTTTAAATCAGTCTTAAAATGAATAATGATATCCGGCTCATTTACGAGGGACAGTATTTTTTCTACCCACTCCATTTCTTGAGGATTACACCCATAAGCAATTCCGTAAGCGATAAAATCGATTTTATGCCTGTCGCAAAGCAAAAAATTATATCCGGCAAGCTCTTTTTCCAGTTGCAAATAATGATGAGCTACATCATAAGCCAGCCCCATTCTTACTACAAAAGGCGGCATTCGGTCATAAGCGCATGAATCGCCAAAATTTCTTTGGCAATATTCATAGATAACTTCCAAGGCCGCAAATTTAACCTTGGTGGTTTTAACTCTATATCCGGCTGCCTTAAGATAATCTTCCATCAAGTTGATTTGAGTGGTTTTTCCCGAACCATCTATGCCGGAGAAACTTATAATCCAAGGTTTTTTCATCTATCGATTCTCCATTTTTTATAGGTTTAATTAAGCTGGCTCTTAAGGGCGGTTTCTAAAAACCTACTGCTTCAATATCCCCAGCCCGGCCTTGATTTTATGCCCCAGTTGCGCCAGAGACCGGGTTTCCAGCAGGTTTTTCAGCACATAGCTTCCGCGCAGGTAAAATTTCCGGTAAGCCAGGTCGAGGTATTCCCGCAGTTGGTCTTCGGTAAAAAACCGGTTCCAGGTGGGGAGGCGGAATTCCCGGTAGGGGGAAGTCAAAAACTTATCCCAGACTTCGGCTTTCACCACCCCTTGCTCCAGCGCTTGGCGGTAAAGTTCGGTTCCGGGGTAGAGGGTCAAAATGCCGAACAGGCAATAGTCGGGCTTTAGTTTCTTGGCGAATTCGATGGTGGCGAGAATATCCGCTTTAGTCTTCTCGGTCGGCAGGCCCAGCATGAAGTAAGCCGCGGTGGTGATCCCGGCTTTTTGGATCATTTTGAAGCCTTGAACGATCTGCTCCGGGGTCAAGTCTTTGCCCAAAGCCTGCAGCCCCTCGGGGCTGGCCGTTTCCACCCCCAGTTGGATCCGGCTCAGACCGGCTTGTTTTAAAATCTTGAGGGTTTCAAATTCCAGCAAGTCCACCCTGGCCCGGATAGTCCAGGCGATTTTCAGACCGCGTTTTAAGATCTCTTGCCCGATTTCTCTTACCCGCGGCTTATCCACGTTGAAAGTATCGTCCACCAGGTAAACCTCTTTTACTCCCAATGCGGCGCACCGCTCCAACTCGTCCACCACATTCTGCGCACTACGGCGGCGAAAGGCGGTTTTGGGGGTGGAGCAAAAAGCGCAGCGGTAAGGGCAGCCCCGGCTGGAAGCCAGGCTGGTGGCCCGCTCTCCTTTTCCGGCCGAAGAGAAATAAGCGTTCAAATCCAGTTTTTCCCGGCGGGGAAACGGCAGGGAATCCAAATCGCGGATCAGCTCCCGGGGAGGATTTAAAACCACCTCTCCGGCCCGCTGATAGGCTACTCCGGGGGTATCGCCGGGCCCGCCTGTCCGGGCAAAATTCTCCAGCAATTCCCGGAAAGTTTCTTCCCCCTCCCCCACTACCAGGGCCGACACCTCGGGGAAGCGGGCGGCGGTTTCGGGGAAGGCCGTGGCGTGAGGGCCGCCCCAGACGATGAACAAGTCCGGGTTAAGGGCTTTAGTCATCCGGCTGATTTCCAGCATATCCAGGAGGTTGTGGGTGTGGCCGGTGAGCCCCAGAACCTGGGGGGAGAAGCCGGCAATTTCCCGTTCGAGGTCTTGGTAAGACAAATTTCCAGAGCGGGCGTCCAGCAGCTTGATATCCCAATCGCCGTGTTTAGCTAAATAGCTTTCCAGGTAAAGCAGGCCCAGGGGGGGAAGGCTGCTGACTTCCGCATTGATCCGGGCGGGGACTTCCGAGGCGATTTTCTGCGTATCGGGCGGGTTTAGCAGCAGAAGCCTCATCCCGCGGGAACCTCGGGCTGGTAAACCAGGCGGTTTATACCTAGCTCTTCGGCGTTGCGGGGGAGTTCGGCCTTTTCGTAAAACTGGGTGTTCCCCGCTACAATGATGGGCAGGGGCATATCCGGGTGGGTCAGCTTAAGCTGGAAATCCCGGCACTCCCGCTGGCAGGGGCCGATGGCCCGCAGGTGGCGTTTGGCGTAGCGGGCGAACAGGCAGAGCCGGGTGGTGGTGATGTAAGCGTAGGGGTAATAAAGCGAGGCCTGGATGTCCCCTTCTTCCCGGACGAGGCCCAGGGGCAGGTTGTCCAGCTCCAGGCGGGTAAAGCGGTTCTGGCGCAGGAACTCGGTGAAAGAGGGGGCGTCCGCCGAGGCGCGTTTAAAATGGTCGACCGTTTCTTCGGGGATCTTGCCCTGGAGTTTCAGGATCTGCGGGCCTCTTTTCTGCTTCACCAGCAGGCGGCCTAAAACCAGGGGGTTGGTGAAACCCGCCGAATGCAGGTAAGCGAACACTCCCCAATCGTTGACCACGATTTCGGGGAGGCCGCCCAATTCGGATTTGAGGTTCTCCAGCAAGTCCACTACTTTTCTAAGCCCCTGCTCGCCCACGAAAGGGGTAACCAGGGTGAAGTTGATTTTATTTCTTTTCACCAGGGTCAGCATGGAGAGGAATTCCTTTTCCGAAGGCAGGAGCCGCTCGCAGAATTCCTGGCCGTAGTACAGCCTGGAGAATTCGCTGTTCCACTCGGCGAACTGGTCGTTGCGGGTGATGAATAATGCTTTTTCCATTTTTACTCTCCCGCCTCCGTGAATTTTTCCAGCCCCTCGTCCTTTAAGGGGTAGTAGCACCAGTCCCGGCAGGGGAAGCCGTAAATCTCCTGGTAGCACTTGCGGCAGAAAGCGAAATACTGCTCGGGCGGGGGGTTGTGCTCTTCCAAGAAAGCCAGGCACCTGCGCAGGAACAGCAAGTCCTTGATTTTTTTCTCGAAGGGGTTTTCCCGCCCCACGATTTTGAGCGCGTCCACCTTGACCTGTTTCAAGTAATACAGCGAGCAAGCCCCGCAGCAGTCCAGGCCGAAATAAAAGTTGAGGTTGCGCTGCAGCCAGGTTTTGAGTTTTTTGGCTTCGGGGTGGTCTTTGCCCTTGGTAAGCTCGATTTTGTAGTTGAGCAGGCAGGCCGAGTCTGGCATGCAGCCCAGCTGCCGGGTGAGGTTGGAAGCCATCGCGGGCGGCAGGTGGCGCAGCAGGGACAGGAACTGGTAGTCCAGGCCCATGGACTTGGGGATTTTCCACAAGTCGGACTTTAAAATTTCCTGCACCCCGTGGTGATAGGTGCAGAATCCGTCGATGTTGCGGCAGCCGGAGTTGAAGATAAAGACTTCCTTCTCCATGAAGTCGATTTTTTCGGCCAGATCCATCAACTCGCGCAGGTTGTTCTGGCGGGGCAGGATCACGCGGCTGGCTCCCAGGGCTTTAAAGAACTTGGCCGAAGCCACGTTGAACACCGTACAGCCGGTGGAAGCGTGAACCGGGATCTCAGTTTTCAACTGTTTCAGGAACATCATCAAGCCCAGGTCGGCTACAATGAAAGCGTCGGGAGAGAACTCCGCGAGCTGCTTGATCAAGCGTTCCAGCCCCTTATACTGGTGCTTGGTGTAAAGGGCGTTGAGGGTGATGTAGAGCGGTATGCGGCGGTTTTTGGTGACCCGGCGGATTTCGTCCAGTTCGCCAAAGCTTTTCAGGTTGGAGATCGTCCACTCCCGGCGGTTTAAGGCCGCCAGGTTGGAAAAGCTCCGGCGCCATTCGGCGGGCATGATCCCGCAGTATAATTCATCGGCTCCCGCCGAGATTAAATCCTCGACTTCCTCCACCTGACTGATCGGAGAGAGCAGCTTCATTGAGTTTGATTCCTCTTTTCCCGCCAGATTTTTTCTCTTTCGACATTGGCCTGAGCCCCCGAGTCGTGATAACCCAAGTCCGCCGAAAGCTCGCCCTTGCCGCAGAAACCGGCGACTTGCCGGTCGTAGATATAGGGGTCGCAGGCCGTGATGAACCCCAGAAGAAGAGTCCCGCTGGTCAGCCGCCCCAGGTTGAAGCCCAGTCTCAGCAAGAGCTGGAGGCTGAAGAAATCCAGCAGAAAGCCGAGGTTGCGGGGGTTTAAGACCGAAAAGCCGGAAACTACCGCCCACCGGAAACGCGCAAATTTGCCTTGGTTTTTGATCTCGAGGTAGGAACTGATGATCCGGTCAATCTTCTCCCAGTCAAACAGTTCCCATACCGGAACGATTTTTCCTTTTTTTCGCAGCAATAAATAATGCTGGATATAAAGACACTTTCTCACCCCGAAAAAGGAAAGTAAAGTAAAATACAGTTTCTGGAATTTTTTCAGGGCTTTTCGGTTCACCAGTTCGGGGCAGGCTTGCTCCACCAGGTCGATGACATCCTCGGGAAGCAGGCACTCTTCCTGGCCTTTTTCTCTGGCCCGGCCTAAGGAGCGCAAACCCAGGAAGAACAGTTCGCGGATAAACTCTTTTTTGGCGCAAAAATCCATCACGGGCTTGATTTCCCCCTCGTTCAAGCCGGGAGCCACCACCATTACGATGTCGGTGGCGATATTCAATTTCTCCAGATTTTCCAGGGCCTGCTGCTTGACGGCGTTTAATTCCCGGCCCCGCAGGGCGAGATTTACTGCTTCGGAAAAGCCGTCCAGCTGGAGGTGGACTTCATCCAGCCCCGCGGCTTTGAGGCTTTGCAGGTAGGCCAAATCGGCCAGTTTTAAGCCGTTGGTGTGGAGGGCCGCGATGTGGCCCTGGGCTTTGGCGGCCCGGATCAGCTCGGGCAGGTCTTCTCGGAGGGTGGGCTCGGCGCTCATTAAGTCGATTTTTATGCGTTTTCCCCGGTGGGCGTCCAGCAGTTTTTGATATTGGGCGAATTCCAAGTCGGGGCCGGGAAACTCCGAAGCGCTGGCCAGGCAGATCGGGCAGCTGAGGTTGCATTTTTCGCTGAGGCGGATGATGAAATCCCGCTGGGGGATGGGGGTATCCAGCGCCCGGAAAAAAAACTCGTCCAATTCTGCGTAATATTCGGGGTGGGAGGACAAGCGGGTGCGGGTTTCCCCGTCTTTGGGGCAGGCCCGGGTTAAATACACCCCGTCCTCCTGCTGCACCACTTTTCCCGGCAGCTCCTCCAGGCAGACCGGGCAGAGGCAGACGGTTTCCCGCAAAGTCTTCATTGCTTCAGCCTCTGCATGGAAAGCATCCAGGCCAGAATGGTGGGAAAATCCAGGTTGAACAAGAGCTTATACTCGGTGAAACAGGTAGCCAGGCAGCTGTTGCAGGCGGGCGCGGCTAAGGCCTCCAGGGCGGCTTTTAAGCCCTTTGCCCGGAAGTCAAGGCCGGTTACCTCATCCACCAGCAGAGAGCAGGGATAGAGCTTGCCGTCGGCGTCCACGTTGAAAAAGAATTTCCCCGCCCAGCAGGGGGGGGAACCGGGAATATTTTTGCGGATCTGGGAGTAATCTTCCCAATCCCGCAAATGCCGGAAGCAATTTATTGAAGTACCGATGGGCAGGCCCTGCTGTTTCTTTGCCATCAGCTCGCCCAGAACTTTGCGGTATGCTTCCGGCTCGGGCGAGAGGGGCCGGTTTTCCCCCATTTTTGGGTTATGGTGGAGCAGCTGAAAAGTCGCCACGAACCCCAGTTTTTTGGCTAAATCGCTGATATAGGCGGCTTCTTCCAGGTTGTTTTTGGTTAAGACCGTGATGGTCCAGGTTTTAAAATGAGCGGGGGCGAGCTCCAGGGCTTTGATCACTTTCCCGAAACTACCCGAGCCCCGGTTGGCGTCGTTGGCTTTTTCACTCCCGTCGAAGGAAATGATCAGGTGATCCAGGCCTTGGAGTTGGGAGATTTTCTCCGGCAAAAGGTAGCCGTTGGTGTCCAGAGTGACATATAAATTCAGTTTTTTAGCATAACCGATGATTTCGCCCAAGTCTTCTCTCACCAACGGTTCCCCGCCCCATAAGCCGATTCTCTGCACTCCCAGAGCTACCGCCTGCTCGAAGAGGGAGAAAATTTCCTTAGTGGTGAGTTCCTCGCCGCTTCGCTGGGGAATCTTGCAGTAATTGCACTTGGAGTTGCAGCGGTTGGTGAGGGCCAGGATCATGAACAGGGGCGACGGGGAATTGAACAAGCGGCCTTTTAATACCCCCATTCCGGCCCGGAACATGGTGGAAAGCTTCATCCCGCTTTCACCGCTTGCGCCAAAGCCTGGGCGATCCGCTTGAGATCCCGTGAAGTCAATTGGTTATAAATCGGGAGGTGGAGCTGCTCTTTTTCGAGGCTTAAGGCGCAGGGGTAGTTTTCTTTGTCCGGGGCCATGCAGCCCAGGTAACCGGGGGCGGTGTCTATGCCCTGCTGCAGCAGTTTGCGGGCGATTTCGCCCGGGTTTTGCACTCTCACCACGCAACTGAGGAAAATATGGCGGGCGGGCGGGAGGATTTGAGGCAGCGTCACCCCTTCAATGCCGGAGAGCAGCTGGAGCAATTCTTCGCCCAGTTTAGAACGGCGTTGATTCTTTTCATCCAGGTGAGCCAGGTTCTTTAAAGCCAGCTGGGCCTGCATTTCCGCGGGGCGGCGGATAATCTCCCCCACTTCCCCGGATTTTTCGGCAAACAGCGGGTGGAGCAAATCCCGGTTTTGCATGTCATAGCCCAGGCGCAGCCCCGGATAGAGGGTCAAATTAAAGAAGCCGGGGGCGGCGGCGATTTTCATCCCCAGGGCCATTATCCACTTGCCGAACAATTCGGCGTTGGGGGTAACCGGCAGGTTTTCCAGTTTGGACTTGATTTTTTCTCCCAGTTCGGGGTCTTGCACCGCGATCATTCCGCCCCCCAGGGTGGTGAAATTTTTGGTGAGGGCGAAGCTGAAGACGGAAGCCTCCCCGAAACTCCCGGTCTTTTGCTCCCCGTAGAAGGCCCCGCAGCTTTGGGCGCAGTCTTCCAGGAGGATGACGCCATGCTCTCGGGCGATTTCCCGGATCGGGGCGATTTTAGCCGGGCAGCCGTAAAGATGAGGCAGGATGATGACGCCGACTTGGCTTAAAAGTTCGGGGGTAAGGGCTTGCGGATCCAGCGAGTAGTCGTCCAGGCCGATGTCGCAAAAAACCGGGGATAAACCGGCGGCTTTCACCGCATCGGGAATCGCGGGGTGATTGAAGGCCGAAACCAGCGCTCGTTTTTTCTCCGGGTTTATGAGGCTCAGCAACAGCCGCAAGCCGCCCCGGGCCGAAGGCACGAAAAAGGCCGAATTCACCCCCAGAAAATCGGCAAAGCTCTTCTCCCAGCGGGGGACAGCCCCGATTTCCCGGGAAATGAACCTGCCCAGAGCGTAATCCAGGTCGCTCCAGCTTAAGTTTAAATTGAATCTTGGAATTACCGGCATCAATATAATATTCGAGCCTGAGGGTAAAAATCTTTTAAAGCGAAAGTTTTTTTAGCAAAATCTCCGCATGGGGCAAATTTTCCGCGGTTACCAGCACCGAATCCGGGGTTAAACCGGGGGGAAAAACAATTTTGGCGGGCAGGGGAACTTTTTTCAACAGAGTGGGGCCTTTGACCCGGTATCCTTCCCCAGGTTCTCCCTGGGGTTTCAAATAAAAATCGTTGCAGCAGGCCGGGCAAGGGAGACCGCTTAAAGTCCGGCTGTAACAGACCCGGGAGAAAGAAACCGGATAATAAGTAGAAACCCGGAGCTGCCAAGGATAATCCAGCTTCTCACCGTTACGGGCTAAAGACCGGTAATAATGAAAGGGAATTTCAAACCTTTGCACCCCCTGGCTGCTCAGCAAGTCGAAAAACGGCAGGCTGAAAGGCGCCGTGGCGGTGGGGAATTTGCGCTGCAGCCCCCACATATCCCAGCATACCGGTGGGCGTTTTTTGGGTAAGCTCTCAAGCAGTCCCAGGTCGTGCACCAGGAGCTGAGAAATCAAACCGTGGGAAATTCTGGCCTTTAACTCCCGCACATACGGCTCGAACAATTCGGGAGTCAGATAAACCGGGGTATTCAGTATGAGCTTCTTGCCCCGGCTCAAAATGGCATGGGCCAGCTCCTCGAAGTTGTCGTCCTCCAGGCCGAACTCAAGGCCCGGGCAGAATTCCCGGCCCAACACTATCCCTGAAATATGTGGACGGGAGAGCGCCCGGCGGAAAATTTCCCGGTCATAAAAAATCAGCTGTAAGTAAACTTCCATCATGCGCCGCACCCCAGTTGTTTCAAGCCCTGCTTCAAGCACCTGACCGCCCGGGCGACGAAAGCGGTTTCCCGCTCCCGCCCGGCGATTTTAAAGCAAGTTATCCCCGAGGCGATCAATTTATCCAGCCCGCCCGAGCAGTCCAGCATCGAGCCCAACAGCAGCCTTCCCGAGTTTATCACTTCCCCGTTGAAAGTTAACTCCAGCCGGCGCTGGCAGAAAGCCGCCTCGCGGGAAAAATTTTCTTCATTCTTCAACAGGCTTTTCGCTCTTAAACCGTGGGGCAGGTTGCAGCGATGGTTGTCGTTGAAGCATACTCCCCCAAAGGCGATGTATTCGTAAACCAAGCCCGGAGCCGCAGCCGTCAGCAAGGCAATTTCCGGGAGCTCGAGGGCGGTGTTCAAGACCAGCCGGGAAAACCCGTTCTTCTTGGCCCATAAGGCTCCAGCCGCATTGTAAATCCCCAGAAAAGTGCTGGCGTGCAGGCTCGGGAGGGGAGAGAACTCCCGCAAAAGTTGCAACACTCCCAAATCCCCCACGATCAAAGCGTCGGGGTTTAAAGCCAGGAGTTCCTTGATTTTAGACCGGTACTCGATTTGCTTACCCCAGGGGCAGGTGGCGTTGACCGCCAGGTAAAGCTTGACCCCGGCCTTTTGAGTGAGTTCCCGGGCTTTTGCCAGCTGGGAAAAACTCATCTCCGCCATCGGTGGTCTTCCGCTCATTCCCCGGGGGCCCGCATAGACCGAATCGGCCCCTTCCTCCAAGGCTGCCGTCAGGTGAGCAAGTTTTCCCGCCGGGGCTAAAATCTCCAGATTCATACCCCACATTCTAGCAAAAAAAAATCCTAAACTTCAACTTGCCCCGGGAAGGATTTCGGGGCATTATTAAGGAATAAAAAAACATGAAAAAGTCAGATTCCTCCAGCGAGTTGGAAGCCCCCAAATCTCGGCCCGCGGGATCCGGGCACACCATCCCCCAAATCGAGGTGGAAATCCTCCGGCTTAAACAAGAGAATAAAACCCTTAACGAACAGATCAAAGAACTCGATAAGAAAGTTTTTGATCTCTACACCCTGGCCCAAACCGGCAAAGCCTTTACCGGCACCCAGGATATCGCCCGGCTTAGCGAGATTTTCACCTCCATGATCAAAGACCGGCTGGGAATAAAAAAATGCGCCTTGCTGCTTTACGACAAAAATTTGAAACTGTTTCAAGTCGCAAAGACCTGCGGCCTGTCACACCACCTGACCGAAACCTTTCAGTACAAACCAGTCGAAGGCTCCCTCTGGCAACTGATTCAGGCCGGAGAACCTTTTTCGGTCAAGGACGCCGACGGGGAGCTCCGCTTGAACACGGTTTTTCATCAAAACCAGCTCCAACTGCTGGAATCGTCATTCTGGGTGCCCTTAAAAGCCAAAAATGCCATGGTGGGAGTGCTGACCTTGAAAAAAGATCACCTGGACCAGGAGGAGCTGACTTTCCTCAACCTGCTTTCCTCCCAGGCCGCAGTGGCCTTCAGCTCGGCTTTCGTTTACCAAAACCTGGAAGCCTCCCGCAAGGAACTGGACAAGCAAATGCACCTGCTGGCCATCCTCTACGATGTCAGCAAGGCCCTGCATTTTATCAACGATCTCACCAAACTGCTGGCCCTGGTGCTGGACGAATCCATCGCCATCGTGGAAGCGGAAAAAGGCTCGCTGATGCTGCTGGATGAAAAAACCGACGAACTGGTGGTTCGGGTGGTGCGGGGCATCGAGCCCGAGGTGGAAGAAAAAATTCTCAGCGGAGAAATCTCCTGCACCAGAATTCCCCGAGGTAAAGGAATCGCTGGAAAAGTCCTGGATACCGGGGAACCCCTGATCATCAACAACCTGTCCGACAGCCCCGACTTTTTCGGAGAAAACGAATCCAACGCCCGCAGCATCCTGTGCGTCCCCTTGACGGTTTACGACGAACCCATCGGGGTTATCAATATCACCAACAAGAAAGACGGAAAATATTTTACCGAGCAGGATTTGACCATTATCAATACCCTTACTTCCCAGGCCGCCATCGCCATCAATAATGCCCGGCTTTATGAGATGGCCGCTACCGACAGCCTGACCAAGCTTTACCTGCGCCGCCATTTCAACCAGCGCCTGGAGGAAGAACTGAAGAGAGCTCAGCGTTACCATCACTCCACCGGGCTGATCATGATCGACATCGATGATTTTAAACTGGTCAACGACCATTACGGCCACCAGGCTGGAGACGCCGTCCTGGTGGAACTGGCCCGCATTTTTAAAAGAAGAGTCAGGGCTACCGACATTGTCTGCCGTTACGGGGGAGAAGAATTCTGCATCTTGCTGCCGGAGACCGACGCCCGGGGTTCCAAATGCTTTGCGGAAAGACTCCGGGAAGCAGTGGAGCATTTCGATTTCTTTTACCAGGACAGCTTAATCCATATCACCATCAGCATGGGGGTGGCGACTTTCCCCATCCATGCTCTCAATATGGATGAATTGATCCGCAAGGCCGACCTTTCGCTTTATGTTGCCAAGCAGGAAGGCAAGAATAAGGTCACCCTCTCCAGGGATATCCTGCTGGAATACCCTCATCCCAAATTGTAAAAGGAATATTCGGGGCCAAAGCCGTAATATAAGAACATTATGAAAAAAATCTTAGCCGCCGCCCTGGATGACTGTATCCACGTGCAGGGGTTGACTAATTTCCTGGAGCAGGCTTCCTCCCTGGGCTTTGCTACTTACCTGCTGGGAGCGGTTATCGGCATAGACGAACTGGTCAACGCCCTTAGAACCGAGCGGCCCGACCTGGCGGCGCTTTCCTACCGCCTGGAATCAGACCGGCTGGAGCCTTACCTGAAAGCTCTGGGCAAAAGAATCAAGGACGAGAACCTTACCCATATAACTTTTCTTTTCGGGGGCACCCCGGAGACCTGCCGGGTAGCCCGCAAATTCGATTTCATCAAGCAAGTCTTGGACGGCCAGCAAGCCCGGGAAGAAATCACCAAATTATTGAAAAGCGAGCAATTCACCGCCAAAACCTACGCCGACCAGCTGATCGAGAGAACCCGCAACAATTTCCCCTACCCCTTGATCCGCCATCATTTCGGCCCCTCTTCCCTGGACGACACCATCGCCGGGGTCACTCAATTGGCGGAAGCTGAAATTCTGGACGTCATCTCGCTCACCCTGGACGCCAACGCGGAAGAATTCTTCTTCACCCCGGAGCTGATGAACCCGAAGAATCCGGGCCGGCTCGGCACCCGCTATCGCAAACCCGAAGACCTGGACTCGATTTACCTGGCCTCCCGCACCGGAAACTTTCCTTTAATGAGAATTTACTGCGGCACCCGGGACTTGATCAAATGGGCCAAAGTTCAGCACGAAACCATCAAGAACTGCTGGGGAGCCATCCCCCTTTTCTGGTACAACCAGATGGACGACCGAAGCCGGCGCGAGCTTTTGCCTGCGATCCAAGAGAACCAGGAAGCCATCCGCTGGTATGGGGAAAGAAAAATCCCCCTGGAAGTAAACGACGCCTATCATTGGAGCCTGAAGCAAGCCCCCGACCCGGTGACGGTGGCCGCGGCCTACCTGGGAGCCTATAACGCCAAGCAGGCGGGAATCCATCATTATATTGTGACCTGCATGTTCAACTCCGGGCGGGAAAACACCCCCCAAATGGATTTAGCCAAGATGCTGGCCCAGCTGGAAATGATCGAGTCGCTGCACGACAAAAATTTCACCAGCCTGCGGCAGGTCAGTACGGGGATGAAATTTTTCAGTCCCGACCTGGAAATTGCCCGGGGACAGTTGGCGGCCTTCATCTCCAACGCCCTGAACTTAAAACCCGCCATCCTGCATTTGACCGGTTCCCGGGAAGCCCACCTGGAAGGAAACCCCCAGGAAATCATTCGCAACTGCAAGATCGCCCGGGGGGTGGTGGAATATTTCTTGAAAGGCCAGCCCCTGATCAACCAGGACTACCTGGTGATTAAAAGAAAAGAACAACTCTTAAAAGACGCCCGGCTGATCATTTCGGCCGTCGAAAAAATCTCCAGCGATTCGAAGGATCCGCTCTGCGATCCCGAAGTGCTGGCCCAGGCGGTTAAATTAGGGATCCTGGACGCTCCTGCACTGGAGGGCAAACCCGGAGCCCTGGGGCAGATCAAGACCAAATACCTCCATGGGGCTTGTTTTTCGGTGGATCCTTACAACGGGGAAATCGTCCCGGAGGAAAAACGCCTGGAAAAACTGGCCAAAAGCGCTCTGGGCACCAAATTGATGGGCAAATTCATCACTTACCTGGGCGGCCAGACCGGGGAAGCCTGAAAAAATGGACTTTCCTAAAAAGCGGGAAAATTTTCCCGCTTTTTTTATTTCTCCTGGAGATCCCGAACAAGCGTTGAGCCCGCGGTTATTTATACTTCAAAAGGAGATTTAGCTTTCTCCGCCATTTTTTGATCCACTTCGGGGAAAAATGAGGAGACTTGCGGCTCGGGTAGTTCAGTTACCCGGGCTTCGGTAGAAAGTTGCTGAGGAGAAAAGGGATTATTGGCCAAGAGCAGGAAGAACATCAACCCCAGGGTGAGCAGCGCGCCCATAATCCCGATCCCTCGGACTACCCCGGCGATCTCTACACTTTGGTGCAGCAGGTGCATTTTACCGAACAGGTAATTCCAGTCGTGAGCGTCCGGGTCGCCCACCAGGGGCAGCAGCATGAAACGGGCGTCGGCCATATAAACCGCAATGTAGAGCAAATTCTCGAAAAACCAGAAAGCCGTGGCCAGCCCGGCCATTAGCTCGCGGCGGAAAGCCAAAAAATAAATCGTGAATCCCAGAGGCACCATCAGCTCGAACAAAGTTCCCCCCAGAACCATTATGAATTCGCCGAACCAGGCGAACACCATGTAATGTCCGGCTTCGTGAATCACCAGGTTGGCGTAATCCAGAATCCCGAAATGCTTGGGATCCTTGAAATAAGGAATAATCAGCAGAACCAGCAGAAGCCATAAGGCTGCGTATCCCCACCAGGCGGAAGGAGAGCACTTTTTCATGCTTATAATTTAGCAAATTTTCCGTGGGGTAGTAAAGCCTGAGAAAAGTTCAAGCCCCATAAAAAAAGCAGCCCCTTATTCAGGAACTGCTTTACCGCCAATAAAAATGGTGCCAGGAGGCGGAATTGAACCGTCGACACGAGGATTTTCAGTCCACTGCTCTACCACTGAGCTACCCTGGCACCTGGCGGAGTCGACGGGATTTGAACCCGCGCTCTCCGGCTTGACAGGCCGGCGCGTTAAACCGCTACGCTACGACTCCCCTTTTATCATCCTGTCAAGTGGGCGAAACAGGATTTGAACCTGTGACCCCCTACATGTGAAGCAGGTGCTCTACCGCTGAGCTATTCGCCCTTGGCTGGATGCCTTATAATTATAGCAAAAGAAATTTCGCTGTCAAGGCTTTGGGCGGTTTTTATTTCCCGCCGCAATAAAAAGCCGCTCCTGTTCATATCCTGATTCGAGTTCTTTCGATAGAGAAATTTCTCTAGTGAGATTGACTTCCAGGAAGTGAAAAGTTACAATTTATTTAAAGCTTGAATGGAGAAAAAACCTTGAGAATCAACTCTTACCAGAAAATCACCCCCCCCATAAACCCAACGGCCCGCAGCTTTAAAGCCAAGCCCAAACTTGGTTCGCCGGAGCCGCAAGACCGCCTGACTTTAAAAAGAAGCCCCAAAAAAACCGTCAACCGCTCCAAGGCGGCCGTGGTCAACTCTCCCAAATTGAGCCGGACTCTGGATGACCTTTTTTCCCAGGCCAAAGACTGCCCCAACCCGGCAATCGCCAGTCTGGAACCGATAATCCGCAACGGCTCTCAGGTCAGCCTGGATCATAAAAAAATCAAAGAATGGGCGGAGAAAGTCACCCCTCGGGAGTTAAAGCCGGCCGAGTGGCGTTTTCCCTTCCACATCGAGGAAGACAGCCCGCGCACCATGGACTTTTTCTTCCTCGCCAACAGCATCAATTTCATGTTTTTCGACCCCCAAAACGGGGAAAAATTTCAAACCGAATACCGGGGAGATACTTACTCCGGCTCGGACGCCATGTTCGCCTCCCTGAAACGGGCCCTGGAAGAGGGGATCCCCATCCTGGAGGCCGATTACCTGGCTAAAATAAGCGAAAAAGAGATGAAACATATTTTCCGGGGCAATTTCGAGCTTCCCCTCCTCAAAGAACGCACCCAAATCTTCCGGGAAGTCGGAAAAGTCTTAAAAGCAAAATACCAAGGTCATTTTTTGAACCTGGCCCAAGGAGCCGATTTCAAGGCCTTCAACCGGGGCGAGGGAATGGTGGAGCGGATCGTGAAAGATTTTCCCTCCTTCCGGGACGAAAGCCCTTACCCCAAAACCGGAAAAAACCTGATTTTCAACAAACGAGCCCAACTGCAGGTGGGGATGCTTCACTCACGCCTGGAGAAAAGCGGCATCTTTGCCTGCCGGGATGTGAAAGACCTTACGGTGTTCGCCGATTACCAACTGCCCAAGGGACTTAACTCTATGGGTATCCTGAAATACTCCCCAGAGCTGGAGAAAAAAATTAAAAATAAAGAACTGATCCCCAAAGATTCCCCGGCCGAGCAAGAGATCAGGGCGTTCACCATCATTGCCGCCCGGCTCTTGCAGGAAGAAATCAACCGGACTAGGGATTTCAACGTGGACGCCCGGGGCATCGATTTCCTCCTCTGGGCAAAGGCCCGAAAAAATTCCGATACCCCTCATCACTTGACGGTAACTACCGCTTATTAAAATGCCGGGTCGGGATGAATTGAAAAAGGAACGGCGAATAGCCGTTCCTTTTAATTTGAGTGATTCTTGTTTCAGGCTACCTTTAAGCCGTAATTGCGACCCGGGGATTTTGATGCCTGCGTTCCTCTCTGCGGGAATTGAGGTTTGACCTTAACGAGTCATCTTCATTTCTCCAACTAATAAACGATTTCCCGGTAGGCTGACCCAGACTGCTTAAAAGCACCAAAGTCGTGCCGGGATTTTTGCCTTCCCGCAGAATGGCCTCGAAATCCTTATCTTTCACTTCTTCGTTGAGAATTTGTAAATTATCCAGCCCTCTTTTTAACAAGTGCTTATTTTTATCGCCCAATTCTCCGTCTCTCTCGTTATCTTTCTTGGAGAAGGGGTCAAAAGTTTGTCCGGCCAGCACATTTCCGGCGGCGGCAGTAATGGTCGCGGGAGTGAGCGAGCCGTTAACCGCGGAAATCACTTCCAGCGCCGCCTGCAGGTCGCCGATCATATATTGAAGGTAGTACCAACCTGAATGATCCATTTTATTTACCTGGGCCAGAGAGTTGCCGGCGATTTTCTTGATTAAGCGGGTTTCCATTGCCGCGTCGGGATGGGCCTTAACCACTTTGTCCGCCTGGCCGACAATGACTTCCAAAGTTTCCTGCATTTCCTTGCGGGCCTCTCTTTTGTTCCTGCCGGACTTGACGCTGGTTAACTCCTGACCAGCGATTTGCGACAAGGCGTTTCTTCTGATTTCCATTTCTTTTCCTCCCTTGATTTGTATTGATTTTCAGGTCTTCCCTGATTAACATTTAAGTATATCGTATAAGTTGCCCGAATTCCACCCCCAAATGTTAAATTTTTGTTAACATTTTTCGTTTTTTTGTTCTATTTAGAAAGTTGTGAAATTCAGTTGGTAATACCGGGGGTTGGCTCCAAGCATTAATTGTCCGGGCTTTTTAGTTAGTTTTTTCCTCTAACTTTCCTCCTTTCTCCGAATTTTTCTCAGGCCCAGCAAATCAGGGCTTTCAGGCGGAAGTTTGCGAAATTCCGAAAGCCATAGCCCATACGCTTGATCAGCTTGATCTTGTTATTTATCCCTTCCGTCCTGGCGTTGGTGATCGGGGTGGGTTTTCTGGCCGATAACTCGCGGTCTGCCAGCAAGCGAAAGTTATTCGCCGCCACGTAGGGACTTATCTGATTTTCCTCAGCCACCCACTTGAAGGGGTTGCGGGATTGGCGAAAGAGCAGCTCTTCGAAGCGTTTGGTTCTCCGGGAATAAGGTCGGAGATTTTCATAAGTTTCCGGGAAAACCCGGTCACAGGCTCGGCAACGAAAACGGCGTTTTAACAGCAGCAAGATGGCTGGTTTGTCTTGAATGGGCAAATCCCGTACCACCTGGCGACGACGGTTGTGGATCTTGTCGGTAAGCGCCCCGCAGATAGGGCATACCGCTTGAGAGACTTCCTTCACCACCTGGAATTGATGGCCGGTTTCCAAAATTTGCCAATTTTCCACCAGAAGTTCTGGTAAAGACAGAAATTTTGTGCCATAATTAATCAGCATCTGTAGGTACCTCCTGTTTTTTTTCGCACAATTAACTTAGAGCGTAACCTGCGGATGCCTGCTTTTTATCACAACTTTCTTTTTTGAACCCAACCCGGAAATTTGTTAACATTTTGTTAACAAAACCCACCTTGACACAGGCTTCACGCCCTTGTATAATCACCCAAGCGAGCAAATTCGGAGAGTAAAAGGGAGGATTTAAACCATGATTTTAGCGCTGTCAACCGTGTCGCCCGACGACCCCAGATTCAACAGCTACGGCCCCAACGACGCCAAGGGAATGCCCGGGTATGCGGTGCGCCTGACTAAAAAATACACCGACCCGATAACCGGAAGAAAATTTTTCCCCGGCTGCCTGCAGCCCCTTAACCCGCAGGACACGGTGGAAGAAATCGGCAAACGCCATCCCATGCCCAGCGAATTCCACGCGGTCAACGACCGGGTCACCATAGGAGAACTGAGAAAATTAACCGGCCAGGTGGGTATCAACAAGATCGCCGCAACTCTGCACAAAAAACCCCAGTTGGTCAAGGAATTAAACCGGAAACACCCTCCTCACATCAACCTAATCGCTTAAACCCGGATTTCAAGCAAAACCGAATATACCCGCAAACCGGCGGGTATATTTTTTTGCCCTTGGCTTTTCGGAGGTTTCTGGTTAAAATATTGGCATGAATAGCTTAGCTGAAATTCTGGACTTTTTAAAATCTCAGGCCGATCCCCATAATGTTGAGGGAATGGCCCGCTTCGGCATCAACCCGCACAATACCCTGGGGGTAAGCATGCCGGTTTTGCGTAAAACCGCCAAACAAATCGGAAAGCAGCATCGGCTGGCGATGGAATTATGGGATTCGGGGATTCACGAAGCCCGGATCCTGGCGGCTTTAACCGCGGAACCGCAAGCCCTGGATGAGGAGCTGATGGAAAAATGGGTGAAGGATTTCGACTCCTGGGATGTCTGCGACCAGGTCTGCCTGAACTTGTTCCGCAAGTTTCCCCTGGTTTACCGAAAAATCCGGGAATGGGGTGAAAATCCCGCCGAGTTCACCCGCCGGGCCGGGTTCGTGCTTATCGCCACCCTGGCGGTGCACGATAAAAAAGCTCCTGACCAAATATTTTTAGAACTCTTTCCCTTGATCCGGCGTCAAGCCGTTGACAAACGGAACATGGTGAAAAAAGCCGTCAACTGAGCATTGAGACAAATCGGCAAGCGCAACCCGGAACTCTGCCGAGAGGCTCTACAATTGACCCAGGAAATCAAGGAGCTGGATTCCAGATCAGCCCGCTGGATCGCCGAGGACGCTATCCGGGAGTTAAGCCGCAAGACTTTCGGTTAAACCGACTGGCCGATATTTCCCTGGTGGCAGAGCCAACCCGAAACCAGAATTAATATCCCGCCCGCTACCTGGGGTAAATCCAGCCGCTCGCCCAGGAAAGGATATGCCAACAGCACGGTAAACACCGGAATAAACGCCGACATCATAGTGACATAAGATGCGCTGGTATAATGCAAGGCGATATTGATAGTTAAAATGGCCAGGGCCACCACGATCCCCACCGGCAGCACCCAAACCCAGGCCACTTGAGGAGTAAAAACGCCGATTATCCGGAGATAGACCAATAAAAATACTCCTCCCAGTAAAGCCCGATAACCGGAAAACACCAGAGCGGGTATCTCCTGCAACCCCAGCTTGGCGGCAATCACTCCCAGGGAAAAGGCTATCGCCGCTCCCAGTAGAAACCAATCCCCGGGATGAGGAATCATCAATTGGCCCGAAGTGGCTACCAGGTAGCAGCCCAGCAGCAGCAGGACGATCAAGCCCGCCTTGCGCCAGCCCAACTTTTCCTTGAGCAGAAAATGGGCCAGCAAAGCGGTGAAAACCACGCTGCTCTGGCCCAAAAAGCCGCAATTGACGGCGGAAGAATACTTAATCCCCAAAAAGCGAAACGCGTAAGCCAGGCCGCCCCCGAAGAAAGCTGCCAGGAGCAAAAAAATCCAACCCCGGAGAGAAAACCTGAACAGCCCCTGGGGCTGCTTGACTACCTGTATCCCCAGCATAAAGACTCCGGCCGCCAGCAAAACCTGGGCTGAAAAATTCAAGGGCTCAACCCCCCGATTGAAAGCCAATTTGCTCAAGACAAAAAATACCGCAGCCAGAAGGCATTGCAACAGAATTAAAATCAAGGCGGAAGTTTTGCGGGTCAACGGAATTTCAGGCCTCCCGCCATTGACAGAGGATGCTGGAAGCCAAGATGACAGCACCCCCGATGATCTGGGGAGCCGTCATCTTTTCCCCCAGCACCAGGAACGCCAGAATCACGGTAAATACCGGAATCAGATTGGACATCATCACTACATAGGAAGCGCTGGCCAACTCTAAGGTTTTGTTGATCCCCAGAATGGCGAAGGCCACGAAGCCCCCGACCAGCAAGACCCAGCCCCAGGCGATCTGGGGGCGAAAGCCGCCGCTGACCACCAAGTAGGCAAGCAGGAAAAGGCCGCCCAGCAAGGCCCGATAGCCTGAGAAAAACAAGGGGGGAACATCCCGCATCCCGAATTTGGCCGCGATCACTCCCAGGGAAAAAGCCAGGGCCCCCAAGACAATCAGCCAATCTCCGATCTTGGGCACCATCAGCGAGCCTCCGGTAGATACCAGGTAGCAGCCCAGCAACAGCATTAAAACCAGGCCCAATTTATAAAAGGTGAGTTTCTCCTTTAACAAAAAATAAGCCAGCAAAGCGGTAAACACGACGCAGGTCTGGCTCAAAAAACCGAAATTAACCGCGCTGGAATATTTAATCCCCACAAAACTTAAGGCATAAAAGCACCCGCTCCCGAAGAAAGCCGCCAAGAAAATCGTTGTCAGAGAACCGGGGTTGAACTTAAACAATTCTCCGGGCCGCTGAAAGCCCAGAATCAGCAGCAAGATCAAACCCGCCACGATCAGGATTTGAGCGGAAAAATTAAGCGGGTCAACCCCTTGGTTGAAAGCCATTTTGCTGCCTACAGTAAAGGCGGCGGTTAAAACTCCCTGAAGTAAAACCCAGAATAATGCGGCCTTTTTCTCTTTCATCCCCTTATTTTAAACGCTAAAGTCCGATAAATCAAGTTTTCCCCAACTTTCTCATTTGCTTAAAAACAGGCTGGCAATGCCGCAAGGAAAACAATTTGAAAATATTTAAGTCCAGCTATTGAATTTTCCGGACAAAAGGTTTATACTGTGGTTAATCGGTCATCAAAGATGCCCGGGGAAAGCCGTAAGTTAGGGCAAGGGGACCCACAGCTGGAGCTTTCTGGATGAAAAACTTATATTCTCAAGGAGGAAAATCGGTTAATGGAATTTCAGGACAAAACACTTACCTGCTCGGATTGTGGCAAAGAGTTCACCTTCACTAGTGGTGAACAAAGCTTTTACAAGGAAAAAGGGTTTCAGAACGAGCCCACCCGGTGCTCAGAGTGCCGTTTAGCTCGCAGAAGAGATCGTAATTCCCACACTCGGCGGGACAAAAAGCTCTACAATGTGACTTGCGCCAGCTGCGGACAGCCTACCCAGGTTCCTTTCGAACCCAGACAGGGTCGCCCGGTCTATTGCAAGGATTGTTTCAGCAACGCCCAAGTTTAAGCAATAAGCTATAACAACCTAGTCTAGTAAATAAAAAAGCCGAAAGTCTTCCCCTAATTTTGACCTTCGGCTTTTTTTATTTATGTTCTTCGGTTTGAAAGAGCGGAAATTTTTCTTTGGGAGAATTTTTCTTCAGCAGATCGCGGCGGATAAAACCCAGGTTGTTGAAAATCCTGACCCCGAAAGTAATCAAGGCCACCAGGTACAAATCAATTCCCAGGCGATCGCCGATAAAGGTCAAAAACACGGCCAAAACCGCGTTAGATAAAAACCCGATTAAAAATATCGTACCCTCAAAGCGTTTTTCCAGCCCCGCCCGGGTTCCTCCCAGGATCGAATCCAGCGCCGCCAGAAAAGCCACCGAGAGATATTTAGCATATTCGATGGGAATCTGGAAAGGCAGCAAAATCCCGATTAGCATCCCCACCGCGAATCCCAGCAGCAGCCACATTATTGTTCATCCCCCTTAACCGGCTTGGCGTAACGGAAAAACAAAGTACCTTTGTAATCCGGAATAATCAGGTTCTCTTTGCGGGCGATCTTGGCCTCTACCCCTTTTTGTAGGTAAGGAGCCATGCTGTCCATAAACCCGCCCCGCATTCTCAAGGCGGTTTCCATAGCTACCGAAGGGCCCACGGCCCTAATTTCATAGGGGGGGGAGACTCTCACCGAGTTGATCATGATAATCGGCCCCGCGCAGCGAATCGAGGTGCTGGCGATGATCCTCTGCCCATTGATACTGACGGCCTCGGCGCCCGAAGCCCACAATTCATTGACTACCGCCTGCAAATCCACATCGTGAATCAAGAACAAGTACGGATCTTCTTTTTCCTGGGGGCGCTGGGGAGAATCGTTTAGGCGGACGATCAGCCCAGGGCCGCCGACTTTGACTATCCCGGCCTGCATTCTCAGTTTATTTAACTCGTCTTCCAGGCTGGCCAGCGCGGTTTCTCCCTTGCTGGTGGCTTCCACGTAATCGTCCAGGCGTTTTCTGACATCCTGGAGTTCGGCCTGCATTTTGTTACGCTCGGTCTCCAGGTTGCGTACCATTTTGATCAATTCGGTGCGCTCGGTAAAAAAGGGAAAGCCTTCTTTCTTCTGGCTGCGAAACTGAATGGCCACCATTATCCCCAGGATAATGCAAGCCATGGCGATCACGATCTGCCAGTCGAAATTAAACCCATGGTGATTTTCGCTTTTAAGGTCTTTGGGGCTCTTCATTCAAACTTCACCAATACTTTGCTTCTGGTAAAATCTATATACTGGACTTTTTCCACTTTACCTCTTTTTTCCAGGTAGCTGAGCAAACTTTTTAAAATCCGGATTTTCTTGGGCAGATGATTCAGGCTGCCGAATTTAACCAGGACATTATGGTTGCCGTAATACATTTCCAACTTGTCATGATGATATGCGAAATACTGAATTTTAACCCGCTCCTGGGGAGAAAGCTCGTCCAGGCATTCTAGCGCCCCCTTAATTTGCTGGAAGGAAAATTTTTCCCCAATTTTAATTGGATCATCCACCATAATCAAGGGCAGAGTATTTCTCTGAGCTTTATTCAGATGCAGCAGCACCATCCCGTCCTCGGCGGCCCCGTACCAAGCTGTGCCGGTTGGCGACAATGCCGCGGCGGGGAAGCGTTCGGTAACCCGGATAAATAATTTTCGGGGATAAACGAATTTAACCTTGGCTTGTTGAACCCAGGTATGGCGTTTTAATCTTTTTTCCACCCCCGACAATCTCAAGAGCAGCAGGTTCTCTCCCTCTTGCAGCCCTGCGAAATGCTTTAATTCCTGAACGCTTACGACATGGTTGCCGGTAATTTGCAAATTAGTGGTATTAAAATATTCCGAACTGCAAAACACCAGCTGCCCGGTCAAAAAAATCGCCAGCAAAAATAACTTATAAGGCAGGTAATGATCCCTTTTTCTTCTTACAAACAAATCCGATCCTCGTTAACTTTTCAGCATTTCCGGGGTATGCCGGGAAAAAGCCAGGTTGTCTTTGTGGCGCAAAAGCGCCCATTCCACTTGCTTTCTTACCAGTTCGGGATAGCTGATCCCGTAATGTCTGGCCGTTTCGGGCAGCAAGCTGGTGTCGGTCATTCCGGGAATGGTGTTTACCTCCAGCACCCAAAGCTGCTCTCCGTCCATCATCATGTCCACCCGGGACATCCCGTAGCAATCCAAAGCCTGATGAGCTCTCAAACCCAGATCCTGGGCTTTTTGATATACCGCCTGGGGAACGGGAGCCGGAATCAGGTGATCGCTCATCCCCTTTTGATACTTGGCGGCATAAGTATAAAAATCTTCCTTGGGCACTATTTCCGTTACCGGAAGGGCAAAGGGAGTTTTATCTCCTAAAATCCCCACGGTTAATTCCCGTCCGGCGATGAACCTTTCGGCCAGCACCTGGGGAGAAAAATTCAGTACTTCGGCGATAGCGGGTTCCAGATCGGCTTCTTTTCCGACCTTGTGCACCCCGATGGCCGAGCCCAGGGTCGAGGGCTTAATTACCAGCGGGTAGCCGAAGCCGGCATTCTTGACATTTTCGACCATAACGGCGGTGGCACAATCTCCCTTATTGAAATAACGCCATTGCGGAGTGGGAATTCCATAGGCTTCAAACATTTTTTTGCTCTTGACTTTATTCATGGCCAGAGCCGAAGCCAGAACTCCCGGGCCGGTATAAGGAATTCCCAGATACTCCAGCATCCCCTGGAGGGTTCCGTCTTCCCCGAATTCACCGTGGAGGGCGATAAACACTACTTCGGCGCGGCTTTCCTTGATTTTTTCCGCCACATCCTCCCGGGCGTCGATGGCTACCGTTTCAAAGCCTGCATCCTGCAAGGCCTGCATAGCATTCTTGCCGGAAAGCAGGGATATTTCCCGCTCCGGTGATCTTCCGCCCATTAACACCGCTACTTTCATTTCACCATCTCCCAATTTTCTTGATTTCCGGCTCCAACTCCAGGCCGGTTTTAGCTTGAACTTCTTTTTGAATGAAGCAGATCAAATCCCATAAATCCCCGGCTTTGGCTCCCCCGTGGTTTAGAATAAAATTAGGGTGCTGGGCCGAAACCTCCAGCCCTCCCCTGGTTAAACCGCGGAGCCCCGCGCGATCGATCAACTCCCAGGCCTTGAATCCCGGCGGGTTCTTGAAAGTGCTGCCGGCGCTGGGGCCCTCGGGATGAGAATTCCTGCGCTTTAAAAGAATAGCCTCGCGCTCTTTCATGAGCTTTTCCGGGTTTTGGGGAGACACCGCCAGTTCAGCCCGCCAGACCACCGCGCCCGGCGGAAAAAAGCTTTGGCGGTAAGCGTATTGCAAATCTTCTTTTTTTAATTCCTGAACTTTTCCTCCGGCAAGCGCCAGCTTCACCCGGTTCAACAATTGGACAATCTCTCCGCCGTATGCCCCGGCGTTCATCATCAAGGCTCCCCCCAAGGTTCCGGGAATGCCGGCCAGAAAACTCAATCCCCCCAGCCCCCGCAAAGCGGCTCCCTTAACCAGGGTGGAAAGCATGACCCCGCAGCCGGAGTGAATTTTATCCTTCTCCCACTTGATGCGCTGGAATCCCTTGCCCAGTTTGATCACCGCTCCCTTAACCCCACGGTCGGAAACCAACAGGTTGCTGCCGTTGCCTAAAACAAAAACCGGCAGCCGCCGGTTTTCGACAAATCGCAAAGCCTGTATTAAGTCGTTAAGGGTAGAAACCACCAGAAATAAGTCGGCCGGACCCCCGACCCGCCAGGTAGTATGCCGGCTCATGGGCTCGTTATATTTTACTTCCCCCTTGAAGTGGAGAGGAAGCTCTGACCCGACCAGCATACATTCGCCCTAGACCAGCATTGCGCTGGTGAATTTTTGCGCTACGAGGGTCTCTTGAGGTCTTTTTAACTGCTGGGCAAAAGTATGGGCGGTATTGGTGATATCCCCGGCCCCCAGCATGATTACCAAATCTCCGGCCTGGACATTGCGATGGAGAAACTCCAGTACTTCATTTTCCTGGGGCAGGTAAGTCACCTGGGTGTTGAGGCTGACGGCCTTGATTTCCTTAGCTAAAGCTTCGCCGCTGACGCCCTCGATGGGCTTTTCCCCGGCTGAATAAATCCGGGTCACCACCAGGAGGTCGCAATTATCGGAAAAAATCGTCTTATACTGGTCGAACAATAATTTGGTACGGCTGTAACGGTGGGGCTGGAAAACCGCCACCACCCGTTTTCTGCCCGAACCCCGGGCGGCTTTGACCGCCGCTTTGATTTTGGCCGGGTTATGGGCGTAATCGTCCACCACCATGATTTCCCGTTCTTCGCCCAGGATCTCGAACCTGCGGGCTACCCCGTGGAAATCCAGCAAATATTCGGCCATCTGGTTAAATTTCAAACCCAGCCGCAGACCTACCGCACAAGCGCCCAAAGCGTTGAGGATATTATGCAAACCGGGAACTTTAAGCCTTAGCTCGCCCAAAAATTCTCCATGGTAATAAACTTCGCACCAAGAGGTAACCCCGCTGAACTGAACATTGCGGGCCTGCAAGTCCGCCGAAGCATTGGTGCCGTAAGTGAGATACTTCTTTTTTAAATCGCTTAAAACCATCCGGATGTTGGGGTTGTCGCTGCAGAGAATCACCCCGTCATCGTTCTTGACGCTGTCGATAAAGGCCAGGAACATATTCCGGACTTTTTGGGAAATCTTTTCGTAGTCGAAATTCAGTTCCCCGAAAATATTGACGTTTAAATTAACATCCACATCCATGCTGGTGACTACCGCGATATCGGGAGAAAGCTCCAGGAAGGAGGCGTCGCTCTCGTCGGCCTCGGCCACAAAATAACGCCCGCTGCCCAGGTCGCCGTTGGAGCCGAAATCGTTGAGCTCCCCGCCGATTACCCAAGTGGGAGAAAGACCGGCTTTTTCCAGAATGAAAGTAACCATTGATGTGCTGGTAGTTTTTCCGTGAGTTCCGGTTACTGCGATTTTGCAGTAATCTTTCATCAGCAAGGCCAGCATCTGGGCTCTTCTTAAAATCGGGATATTCAAGCTCAGAGCGGTAGTATATTCAGGATTATCGGCCGGAATGGCGGTTGAAACCACCACTACATCGTTGCCGGGAATATTTTCTCCGGTATGCCCCTGGACGATGTCGGCGCCTAATCTTTTTAATTCCTCCACGATAGGCGAAGTTTTCAAGTCGGAACCGCTAACCTTGTACCCCTTTTGCAACAAGATTTTAGCGATGGCGCTCATGCCAATTCCACCAATTCCCACGAAATAAAAAGAATTATAAGGTAGTCTCACTTCATTCTCCTTTCAACGGCTTGTTCCATTTCCATTAATACATCATTTGCTGCGTTGGGTTGACCGGCTTTGTGGCTGGCTTCTCCCATATTCTTGAGTTGTTCAGAATCCTCAAATAACTCGATCACTTTAGCCTCCAGGGCGTTTTCTACCTGGTCATCCGCTAAAACAACCGCTCCTCCCCTATCGGCCAGCCATTGGGCATTGGCGGCCTGGTGAGCCTGAGCGTAAGGGTAAGGGACTAAAACTGCGGGCAGCCCCCGGGCCGTAATTTCGGCCAGGGTGGTGGCCCCGGCTCTTGATACCACCAGGTCTGCCGCAGCGTAAGCCGAAGGCATGTCGGCCAGATACTCGATCGGACGAAAATTAAGCACTCCCCCCTCAAGCAGGGCCGGAGCGCTTTCTTTTACTAAATTGAAATCTTTTGATCCGGTCAGGTGAATTACCTCCCAAGGATAATTTTTCCAACCAGGAAGGGCTTTCAAGACCGCTCGATTGATACTTTTTGCGCCCTGACTAGCCCCGGTAACCAGTAAACACTTCCTATCTTGATTTATTCCCATTATATTTCTGGATTCCTGCTTTTTTGCTAGAAGAATTTCAGCCCGGATGGGGTTTCCCGTCACAATGAATTTATTCTGCTCTGTACCCCAGGCGGATTGGGCAAAACTCAGGCAGATTTTATCGGCAAACCGGCCCAGGAAGCGGCTGGCCTTACCGGGAATTACATTCTGTTCCATCAGTACCACCGGGATTCTAAGCAAAGCCGAAGCCGCTACCGCCGGAACACTGATATAGCCGCCCGAGCCTAAAACCAACTGGGGCGAGAATTTGCTTAAAACCGCCAGGCTCTGCAGTAATCCCCAGGCATTTTTAAGGGGCCAGAACAAGCCGCGGGGAGGAGTGCTGGAAACCAGAAACAATTCAAACCCTTCCTGGGGCACAATTTTAGCTTCCAAGCCCTTTTTGATTCCTATGAAGGCGATCCGGCAAGCGGGATTACGGCGTTTTAATTCCTTGGCTACCGCCAGCCCCGGATAAAGGTGGCCGCCGGTACCTCCCCCCGTGATGATCAGCCGTTCAATCGCCAAAATTTACCTCCGAAAATTATCTTCAAAAGCTCCGGGCCCGTGATGCAAGAGTTTTTCCCGCGGGTCATACTCGGAAATTTTTACCAGCATTCCCATGATGATTATGGTCAAAGCCAGGGAACTCCCTCCGTAGCTGATCAGCGGCAAGGGCACGCCGGTACAGGGGAAGAGCCATAATGCCACCCCGATATTCAAGTAGGCCTGAAAAACAAAAGCGAAGCTGATGCCCGCGGCAAAAAAGAACAAAAACGGGTTATAGGTGTTTATCGCAATGCGAAAACCCCGAATTAAAATCCACAAATAGCAAAACATCAGCAAGACCGTACCCCAAAACCCCATTTCTTCTCCCACCACCGCAAAAATGAAATCGGTGTGCACGGCGGGGATGTATGATTTTTGCACTCCCTGGTTGAGCCCTTTGCCCCAGAATTTGCCGGAGCCTATGCCCAGCTTGCTTTGATACATCTGATAATCAATGCCCTGCAAATGTTTGCGAATAAAAAAGTGCATTACCCGATCCCGGCGGTATGGGGTAATCATAATCATTATTCCCACCACCACCGCCACTAAACCTAACACCGGCATCCAGTAACGGCCGGGGATCCCCACCAGAATCAAATAAAAGAAAAACGTCGCCATCATGACCAGTGAAGTGCCCAGGGCGGGCTGCAGCAAAATCAGCCCCACCATCAAGGCCAAAACTCCGGCCGGTTTGATCATCGCGCTGGGAGTGATGCCTTTTTTTGCTCTCCAGGCCAGGTAGCTGGACATGAAGAAAATAAAGGTATATTTGGCCAGTTCGGCGGGTTGAAATTCGATAAAGCCCAGGCGCAGGGAGCGGTTGCTGCCGACCTCCTGCCCGCCCTTGAAAATCAAAACCAGGACCAACAAAATAAAAGAAATCACCATCAAAGGTTTCGTCATTTTCCGGTAAGACTCCGGGTTAACCGGCCAGATCGCCAGGGCCCCCACCAGTCCCAGGCCGATAGCGAAAAAATGCTTCTGCAAGGTTTTCGGGCTTTGGGCGATACTGACGATTAAAATACAGCTAAGCCCAATCAAGCAAACAATCAGCAGCAACAACCAATAATCGGGCTGGCGTTTCATGATGCTCTTTCCTTTACGGTTTTAATAAAAACCTCGCCCCGTTCCTCGGCGTTATTGAACATATCGAAACTGGAGCCGCAGGGCGAGAACAATACTACATCTCCCTCTCGAGCCAAATCCTTGGCTTTGTCCACCGCCTGCGCAAGATCTCCGGCATAAGAAATTTCCTGATAATTATGGGCTCTGACAGCCTCGCTTAATTTCGCGCTTAAATCCCCGAACAAAATCACTCCCTTAGCCCATTGACTTACGGCCTGGGCCAGGGGTTCAACCTCGATGCCCTTATCTTTTCCCCCGGTCAACAAAATGACCCGCCGGGCAGGAAAGCTGAGCAAGCCGGCCCGGGAGGAATGGGGGGTGGTGGACTTTGAATCGTTGACATACCTGACCCCGTGGCAAGTCCCGATAGTTTCCAGCCGGTGATGCAGCGGGGAAAAACTTTGCAGTACCTCGGAAGCCCTTGATAAATCGGCTCCGGCCAGACGGCTGATCAACAGGGCGGCTAGAATATTCTTTAAATTATGTTCTCCCTCCAGGGGTAAGTATTCGGCGGCGATTTCCAATTCTTTACCATCCATCCGCAGCACGAAGCGATTGCGGCGGTAGAAAGCCGAAAGGCCTGCAGCTTCTTCCAATTGGTACCAGGATATCCGGGGAGCGATAAGCTTAGGGATTTCCTTTAATCTCGGTTCCTCCAAATTCAAGACTGCCAGGTCTGCGCCGGTCTGGCGGGAAAACAGCCGCATTTTAGCGTTGAAATAATCTTCCAGGTCGGTATGGCGATCCAGGTGATCGGGAAAGAAATTCAAAAAGGCCGAGATTTTGGGCCGGAATTCCTTGATTCCTTCCAGCTGAAAACTGCTGACTTCCAGTATCACCATGTCGGCGGTCTTGGCTTTTTCCAATTCGCCGATAAACGGAATGCCGATATTGCCCGCTAAAAAGGCATTGAAATTATGCGCCCTCAATAATTGGTGAATGAGCGAACAGGTGGTAGATTTGCCCTTACTGGCGGTTACCGCGATCAAAGGGGCGGGACACAGGCGATAAGCCAATTCCAACTCCCCGACCACCTCCACCCCGTTCTTCCGGGCTTCCTGCAAAAGCGGCAGATCAAAGGGGACGCCGGGGCTGATCATTACCAGATCTTTATGACGGTATAACTCAGGAGTGTGAGCGTCGAATTCGCCCTCAATCCGGTATTGGTTTAAAAATCCGGAAAACTTTTCCCGGGGGCGGGAGTCCGAAACAAAGACCTCGGCTCCCAGGCCGGTCAAGGTTCTTACCGCGGCCTTGCCACTCTCTCCCAGCCCCATTATGCTGATTTTTTTGCCCTTAACATCCATTATTTCATCCCCCAAAAAATCATCAAGCCGATCAAGGCTAAAAACAAGCCGGTAATCCAGAAACGCACCACTACCAGAGGTTCAGGATAACCTTGTTGGCCGAAATGATGGTGCAGAGGACTCATTAGAAAAACCCGTTTGCCCTTGCTAAGCTTAAAATAAGTAACCTGAATCATTACCGAAAGAGCTTCCAGCAAGAAAACTCCCCCGATAACCAAAAAGAGCAATTCGGTTCTGGTAAACACGGCCAGCACGGCCAGCGCTCCGCCCAGCCCCAGAGATCCGGTGTCGCCCATGAAAATTTTGGCCGGGTTGGTATTGTACCATAAGAAACTCAGGCAGGTTCCGGCTAAAATCAAGGCCGCCAAGCAAAGCTCAAACTTGCCGGTCTGGTAGGTAATATATGCATAAACCAGCAAGACGATGCTGCATAATCCTGAGGCCAGGCCGTCCAGGCCGTCGGTTAAATTAACCGCGTTGGTGGTGGCCACCATCACCCCGACCGCCAGGAATACCGCCAGCCATTTGGCCACAGCTACTTTGCCGACAATGGGGAGAAAAAGCCAGGAGGAATCGGGAGTCTGAAACAAGGCGTAAGCCAGCACCAATCCTAAAAATATCTGCCAGATCAATTTGTGCCGGGCTTTCAAGCCCAGAGACCGTTTATTCTTGATTTCCAGCCAGTCGTCCAAAAAACCCACCAAAGAGTTGGCGGCCATCAAAACCAAAAACACCTTGACCGGCCAGGTTAAAGGGACATAGATCAGGATTAAAACAATCGCGATTCCGATAAACAACAAGCCCCCAAAATTGGGAGTGCCTGCCTTGCTTTGATGGTCTTGCGGGCCTTCTTCCCGGATATACTGGCCGAAATGCCACTTTCTCAATAAATTAATAAAACCGGGAAAGAGCAGCCAGGCAACCAGGCCGCTGAAAACCAACAATCCGACGCCCTTTTCGATCATTTTGCTTCTCCCCATAAGTCCCGGGCGATGCTTTCCAGTTCCATTCTCCGGGAGGCTTTTAGTAAAAGCAAATCTCCTGATTTAAGATTCTTGCGCAAAAATTCTACTACCTGGGCTTTTTCCGGGAAATGCCGGCAGTTTTCCATTCCCTCTCCCAGAGCAGCCTGACAAATTTCCATTCCCCGATCGCCCATGCACAATAGCGCGAATAAGCCGCTTCTGGCTGCCAGTTGTCCGGTTTCCCAATGCCCGGCGTGACTTCTTTCCCCCAACTCCAGCATGTCTCCCAAAACGGCGAATTTCCGACCGGAAATTTTCAATTCCTTCACGGCTTTTAAAGCGTTGGCCATCGAAACCGGGCTGGCGTTATAGGCATCATTAATCAAATATATCCCGTCTTGAGTTAATCTTTTTTCCATTCTCATCGGAGTTATGGCTAATGCCTGAAAAGCCTGGTTTACTTCTTCTTCAGTCAAGCCAAATTCCCAGGCTACTGCGATGGCAGCTAAAATATTATAGAATATCTGTTCGCCCAAAAAGGGAACCTTCACTTCCCAGAGCTGGTTAACCACCTTGATTTTCAAACGCCATCCATCCCAATTCAAGGAATCGGCTTCCATCAACCTTATTTCCGCGGAATTTTCAATCCCGAAGGTTAAAATCCGTTCCTTGCAATGAACTTGCATATCTTTTAACTGAATACTGTCGGCGTTAATCACCGCCAAACCGGCCGGGGACAATTCATCCAAGAGTTCGCACTTTGCGGTTACAATGTTTTGCAAACTGCCCAGCATTTCCAAATGACTTTCTCCGATATTGGTAATTACTCCGATGTCCGGCAAGGCCAATTGAGCCAACTGATGGATTTCTCCCAACCCCCGCATCCCCATTTCCAACACCAGAACTTTATGATCGGAGGTTAATTTCAGCAAAGTTTGAGGTACTCCAACCTCGTTGTTGAAATTGCCGGGAGTATGCAGCAAATTATAACGAATGGCCAATAAGCCGGTAATAATGTCCTTGGTGGTAGTTTTGCCGCAGCTTCCGGTAATGCCGATAACTTTTAAGTCTTTAAAACGCTGGCGATGATATTGTGCCAATTGATGATAAGCTTTGATGGGATCTTTAACCCAGATCAAGCGATCATCCAGAGAGACGGGGGGATAGTTTTCCGCCGCCAAAGCCCAGGTTCCGGGGTTGGTCAAAGCCTGGGGAATAAACGCATGCCCGTTGAATTTTTCCCCTTTGAGCGGGATGAATAATTCGCCGGGTTTTACCTGCCGAGTGTCGGTAGAAATGGCGGAAAAAACCAGGTTCTCATCCCCCGGAACATTTAAACGTCCCGAAACGACTTCCAAAACTTCTTTCAAGGTAAACAACGCGCTCATTTTAATCCTCGTAAGATTTCCCGGGCAGTTTCCCCATCATCGAAATGAATGGTGCGGTCGGCAAAAATCTGGTAATCTTCGTGGCCCTTGCCGGCTATAATCACCGAGTCGCCGGGACGCGCCGCCCGGATGGCTTTTTCGATTCCAAGTTTACGGTCAGCTTCCACCAGGTAATTAGCTTTTCCTTCCATACCCGCTAAAATATCCCCGATAATCGCCTGGCAGTCTTCTTTTCTGGGGTTATCTGAAGTAATCACGACCAGATCGGCGCAAGCGGCCCCGATTTTACCCATAATCGGGCGTTTTTTCCGGTCACGGTTTCCTCCGCAGCCGAAAACCGCAATCACCTTGCCGGAAGTAAATTCCCGGGCGGATTTTAAAACCCGCTCCAGGGCGTCGGGAGTATGAGCGTAATCAACGATGACCAGAAAATCCTGCCCCTCGTTGATTTTTTCAAACCGCCCTTTGACACCTGAGAACCCTTCCAGTGATTTGATCGCTTTACTGATTTCCAAATCCTGTCCCCAAGCGGTAGCCAAGGCTGCCAAAACATTGGACACATTAAACATACCGTTGATTTGCAAGTTAACCGAAAATTCGCCCTGAGGAGTTACCAGGGTAAACCGGCTACCCTGCGGGGACAGGATAATATCTTTCGCTAGAATCATGCTTTGGGGGTTTTTCACCCCATAGGTTATTCCCTTGACTTTCAAACCGGAGAGCAGCGACTCGCCCCTGGGGTCATCAAGGTTGATCACCGCAAAACCCTCGGGTTTGATCATAGAAAATAAATTTTGCTTGGCCAGAAAATATTCTTCCATTCCGGCATGAAAATCCAGATGGTCCTGGGTTAAATTAGTAAAGATCCCGGCGCGGAATTTTAGCCCGTGCACCCGGCCCAGGGCCAAGCTGTGAGAGGAAACTTCCATACTCACCGAGTCCCCGCCCTGATCCGCCACTTGCCGGAAAAACCGGTGCAGTTCCGGAGCCTGGGGAGTGGTGTGGGGATTTTTTTCCGTCTTAGCGTTAAATTTATTGTATAAAGTGCCGATAACCGCCGGGTTAAAACCGGCATCGCTCAAAACTCTTTCCAACAGAAAGCTGACGGTAGTTTTGCCGTTGGTGCCGGTAATCCCGAACAATTCCAGTTTGTCGGCCGGATAATCGTAATAAGCGGCGGCAATCTCGGCTAGCCCTGTATTCATATCTTCTACTTTAATCTGGGGAATATCCAGGGGCAAAATTCTCTCTACGCACAAAACCGAAGCCCCGGATGCTACTACCTGGGAAGCATAATCATGCCCGTCGCAAGCCGAACCCTTTAAGCAAAAAAATAAATCTCCGGGAGCTAAACTTCGGGAATCGTGATTCAAGCCGGTGATGACTACATTTGCGTCCCCGACAAATTCCTTATATTTAATTTTTGGCAATAAATCTTTAACTTTAATGGCGGTCACGATGTTTTTTCCTTCCTTACCGATTTTGGAGGGATTTTTAAATGCTGCAAAGCCTGTTGGGTTACTTCCTTAAATACCGGAGCCGATACCACTCCTCCCCAGCCCTTGCCTTCAGGAGAGTCGATTTTTACCAGCACCACCAGTTCCGGATCATCAATCGGAACTATTCCCGCAAAAGACGGTATATGCCGTTCCGGATCATAACCGCCGGGGACCGGGATCTGTGCGGTTCCGGTTTTCCCTCCTACTGCATAACCGGGGATCTGGGCATGTGTACCCGTACCCCTTTCTACGATTTGCTTCAAAATTCCCCGCATTTTACGGGCGGTGGCTACTGAAACCGGGCGGCCGATTACTTCTGGAGTACAGGCTTTTTCCACTTCTCCCCGCTCATTCAGCACTTGCTTAACGATCTGGGGCTTTAGCCGCACCCCGTCGTTGGCGATGGCTTGATAAGCCGAAACCAACTGCAGTGGAGTAATGGCGATGCCCTGCCCGAAGGAAATAGTGGCAATTTCAACCGGCATCAATTCTTTGAAAGCCCGTTTATCCCAATCTCTTTCCCCTGGAAAATCACCCGGGCTTTCTCCCCACAATTCAATTCCGGATTTCTGATTCAAACCGAAAGCTTTTAAATGACGGTAAAATTTCACCGGATCTTTTTTCCAACAGGACAGCCCTACCGAAGCCATCCCTACATTATATGAATAAACCAGGATGTCGCAAATATTTTCCATCCCGCTGCCGCTATAAAAACCGTCTCCGGCGTTATGAATGACCGCAGCCCCAACCGGCAAGCCGTTGGCCGAGTAAAAACGGTCATTGTCGTTGATTAACCCGGCCTCCAAGGCAGCCGAGGCCACGATTACTTTAAAAGTGGAACCGGGCTCATAATTATCTTGAATCGCCCGGTTGCGATAACGAAAGGTTAAATCGCGATATTCCTTATCGGTTAAACCTGCGGCTACTTTCGACGCTACTTCCTGGGGATTGAAGGGCGGGTATGTGGCCATGGCCAGCAATTCTCCGGTTTTGGCCTTCATTACGATAATGCATCCTGAAAGAGCATGCCAGCTTTTAATGGTTTTTTTTAATTGTTCCTCGGCAACATACTGAATATAGCTATCTATGGTAAGCACCAGGCTGTAACCGCGAAATTGCGAAGGAGGAAAGGTAATGCTGCCGGGGAGCAAATCGCCCCAGCCGTCAACTTGTTTACGAGTACTGCCGTATGACCCCTTCAGCAACCTGTCCTGAGAGACTTCCACTCCGGCCAGCCCCTGATCATCGCTGCCGGCATAACCCAGCAAATGACAAGCCAGAGTTTTCTGGGGATAAGTCCGAAACCCCCCGTTTGGCTTGGAAATTTCCAGCCCGTTGGCGCTCAATTTGGCCTCATGAACCCTGAACTTGTCTTCCATCGCTTTGCTGGTTTTGGGGATCAAACAAATCCGGCTGCTGGTGGAAAGGAATTTTCTTTCCAGGACTTGGGGACTGATACCTAAGAAGGCGGCATAATCCCGGGCGGTCTTCTTGGGGTTTCTCATCCGGCTGGGATAAGCAAAAATGCTGGTACGATCCAGACTCCTGGCCAGGAGCACCCCATCGCTGCTATAAATATCCCCCCTCAGCCCCAACTGTACCGGGTAACGGTCAAGCTGTTGCTCGATCTTAGCCTGGCAACGATCGCCTTGAAAAATCTGCAAATAAAAAAGAAAACCGGTATAAAGCAAAAATATACCAGTAAACCCAAAAACAAAAGGCGTGATATTCTTCTTTAATTTATAATACCACCCGGTATTTTCCACTTCAAAGCTCCTTATAATGCCAACTCAAAGTTTCTTTCTCCAGATCCAAAACGATAACACCTTTTGGGGGGGTCATATTCAAATGCTGGGCCACCTGCTGCAAATCATCATAAGAAGTAAGGGTTTGGATCTTGGTTTCCAGCACCCGGTTATATTCCTTTATTTTGGAGATCTGGGTTTGAACTTCGGTAATGTCCTTTCTGTACCTGGCATTGGAGCCAACTTTATAACAATAAAAAATGCTCATGAAATAAAACAGCCCGATCAAAGCGCTGACCCATATTATGCGACGGCTTTCCCGGCTTTTTTTGCGGGGTTGAGCAACCGGTTCCTGATATTGGGGAATTACTCTCAAGGGTATAACTTTACTCAATTGCCTTTACCTCCTGAAATTTTTTCCGCCGCTCTCAATTTAGCGCTTCGGGCTGAAGGGTTTTGCCGGGTTTCTTCCAGACTCGCCACTACCGGTTTCTTGGTCAGGATCTTGAGTCTGGCAATGGGAGCGCATGTGCAGAAATCGGGTTCTCCGCACACGCATTTGCCCGAGAGATTAAGCAGGGCTTTTTTCACGAGCCGGTCTTCCCCACTATGATAAGACAAGCACACCAGCCGGCCTTCGTCGGCTAAAAGCTCAACCGCCTTGGGAAGAACTTCTGCGAGATTGAGTAATTCTTCGTTAACTGCAATTCTTAAGGCCTGAAAAGTTCTGGTGGCAAAATGAATCGGCCCTCTTCTCCGCTGGGGAGGAAGGCTGTATTTTATAATTTCAACCAGTTCAAATGTGGTTTCGATGGGTTTTCTTTTTCTTTGCTCGGCGATTTTGCCGGCAATCTTAAAAGCTGCGTGCTCGTCGCCGTATTCCAGAAGGATCTTGGTCAATTCAGCCTTGCTCAAGCGGTTGACCAGGTCGGCAGCGGTCAAGGGGAGGCTTTTGTCCATCCGCATATCCAGGGGAGCGTCGATGGCGAAACTCATGCCCGGAGAAGTAAGTTTAAAGAAAGTGGTTCCCAAATCCAGCAAAATCGCGTTGGCTTGCTCTACTCCTGCGGTTTCCTTGATTTTTTCTAAATTCTTAAAATTTTCCTTAACGAAAACTACGCTGCTGTAATCCTTCAATTTCTCCCTGGCCGCCTCAAGAATGTCCTCATCCCAGTCCACCCCAACCAGCTTCCCTTCCTCGCCGATCAGAGGTAAAACTTTTTCGGCGTAACCTCCTCCTCCCAAAGTTAGGTCAAAAACCACCTGCCCCTTACGGAGCGCGAGATATTCCAGCACCTCTTCGCACATTACCGGGAGATGAAGCTTTTTCATATCCGGTAACGCTCAAAAATCAAGTTACTGATCCTTTCCATATCCTGATCCTGCTTGGTTTCGCAGGTGCTTCTAAGAGTCTTGTTCCAAATTTCCAGTCGATCCACCACCCCGATCACTTCCACCGGAGTTCCCGGCTCTTCCAATTGAGCCCACTTGCGTAGTCTGGGAGGAATACTGATTCTTCCCAATTTGCCGATCTGGGGGATTTTTTCTGCATGACCGCAGACGATTCTCAACAGTTCCTGGCCTTCCCGGTCGGTAATGCAGATTTTCTTAAGCTGGTCCAAGAGTTGGAAAAAAGCATCCCGCGGCATCAGCCAGAGACACTTTTCATAGAGACCGGCACAAAGATAAAAGGGAGCAAATTCATCAAGATGGGGCTGAAATTCTTTAGGAATAATAATCCGGCCGTCGGGAGACAGGGTATAAGAGAAACCGCCGAGCAATTTTACCGACAGATCCCTGCTTTCCATTTGACGAACCATCCCATCCTTTTTGTATTTTTTTCGACTTATTTGCCGATATTACCCACAAAAAAACCCTTTTTTTGGCAACTTTTGACGATCACAATCCAATTTTATATAATTTGCCCCCAAAAAGCAATAAACCCACCCACTATATATAGGGAAAAACCAACCCCAAAAACAGAAAATCTAGACCGCCTAAAAAACCACTCCCGGAGTTGCATTCTCCAAGGCTTTATGCTATAATTTCGGCTATTGAGGTGACATTATGAAAAAGAAAATTCATCCTAATTGGCATGAAACCACGGTTACCTGCGCTTGCGGAAACAGCTTTCCTTCTTGCTCCACCATTAAAGTGGTGAAAGTGGAAGTTTGCTCCCAGTGTCATCCTTTCTACACCGGAAAGCAAAGAGACGTTACCAAAGAAGGCCGGGTAGAACGTTTTATGGCCAAGTACGGTCTTAAAGACAAAACCGAAGCCTAAAAACCGAAAATTGCTTGCAAGAATTTTTAGCTTTGCAGGCAAATTTTTTTAAGAGGACTCTTATGTCCACTGTTATTTTATTGGCTCACACTCCTGAGGCCGAACAGGTCGTGGCTTTGGCGATTAAAACCTGCCGAAGTTCTGAAGATCTCGCGGCTTTGAGGGAACGTTTAACTGCCGAAAAAAACCGGGACTTAATCAAACAAGTGATTAAGTTGGGGCATTTTTCGGTGCTGGAGCATGCTGCTTTCACTTTTTTTATAAAAGGAGTATCCCGGGCCTGTTCTCACCAACTGGTGCGCCACCGGATCGCTTCTTTCGCCCAGCAAAGTCTGCGCCACACCCAAGTGGAAAGCGATGATTTTTATTATCTGCCGGAATCCTTGACCCAAAACCCCGATCTGCAAGATAAATTTGCCGATTATTTGGGGAAAACTCGAGAATTTTATAAATACTTGCTGCAAAATGGAGTGGCCGCCGAAGATGCCAGATACATTCTTCCCATGGCCACGGTCAGCAACCTGGTAGTTACTATGAACGCCAGGGAATTGCTGCACTTTTTCAGTCTCAGAACCTGTTATAAAGCTCAGGAAGAAATCCGGCAACTGGCCGAAACTATGCTTAAGCTGGTAAAACCCCAGGCTCCTGCCATCTTTGCAAAGGCCGGCCCCCCTTGTATAAACGGGACTTGCCCGGAGAATGATCTGAATTGCCCTAGAAATCCCCGAAGGGAGAAAAAAACTCTTGAATAAAGACAGTGGACGCTTGGAAGTGATTACCGGAGGAATGTTCAGCGGAAAAAGCGAGGAATTGATCCGCCGGGTCAAAAGGGCGCAAATCGCCCGGCAGAATGTTCAGGTTTTTAAACCCGCTCTGGACAAGCGTTACAAGGAAATGGAAGTCTGCTCGCACAACGGCCTGGGATTGGAAGCCCTGCCGGTCAACCACCCGGAGGAGCTTTTTGTTCACTTGAAATCCGAAACTCAAGTAGTTGCTATCGATGAAATCCAATTTTTTAGCGACGAGATTGTCAATGTCTGCCAGCAGTTGGCCGATCAAGGCAAAAGAGTAGTGGTGGCGGGATTGGATCAGGATTTCCGGGGTGAACCCTTCGGCCCCATCCCGGCATTGATGGCAACAGCCGAGATCGTTGATAAACTTCAGGCCATCTGCGTGCAATGCGGCCAACCTGCCAGCCGTTCCCAGCGCATGATCGACGGGGAACCCGCCGGTTATAATGATGAAAAAATTAAAATCGGGGCCTCGGAATTTTACGAAGCCCGATGCCGGCACTGTCACCATGTGCCAATAAATTAGGAGATATCTATGAGGAATAAATTAGCCGAACTGGAAAAACAATACGAAGCTTACGAGCAACAGCTCTGTGATCCCGAAGTATTATCGTCGCTGGAAAAATTAAAAGCCATTTCCAAGAGCAAATCCGTCCTGGAAGAAAAAGTTGAACTCTACCGGTCTTTAAAACAAGTCGAAGCCGAACTGGAAGAAGCCTTGGGCTTGAAGGAAAACGATGAAGACCCGGAATTTGCCGGTTTTATCAACGGGGAAATCGAGCGCTTAACCGGCCTTCAGCAAACCAAACTGAATGAGTTGGAGCAATTAATGGCTCCCCAAGACCCTTACGCCGATCGGGACATTATCGTGGAAATCCGGGCCGGAACCGGAGGGGAAGAGGCCGCGCTGTTTGCCGCCGATCTTTACCGGATGTATTTGAAATTCGCCGAGCAAAAAAGCTGGAAAGCCGAAAACATTTCCTCCAATTTCACCGAATTAGGCGGGTATAAGGAAGTAATTTTCTCCCTGGCCGGAAAAAAGGTGTATTCCCAGATGAAATTCGAAAGCGGAATTCACCGGGTGCAAAGAGTGCCTTCCACCGAAGCTTCGGGGCGGATTCATACTTCGGCGGTTACCGTGGCGGTGCTGCCCGAACCTGAAGAAGTCGACATCCATATTAATGTAAGCGATTTAAGAGTCGATACTTTCCGCGCCTCGGGAGCCGGAGGACAGCACGTCAACAAGACCGACTCGGCCATCCGCATTACCCATAATCCCACAGGAATCGTAGTTTCCTGCCAGGATGAACGTTCCCAGCACCAGAACCGGGACCGGGCCATGCGTTTATTGCGGGCCAAACTACTTGAAATCAAGATTCAGCAGCAGGAAGATGAGCTGATCGAATCACGCCGCATGCAGGTAAAAAGCGGAGACCGCAGCGAAAAAATCCGTACCTATAACTTCCCCCAAAACCGGATTACCGACCATCGCATCGGCAAAACCATGCATAACCTGGACGCCGTGCTGGAAGGCCACTTGGAAGAAATGGTTCAAGCCTTGCTCGATGACGAGCACCAGCAGCTTATTTCAGGAGGCCGGAGTTAAGTGAAAACCTTGCAGGACGCAAAAAACTGGGGGGCCGAGTATCTCAAGCAGAAGGCTATTGAAAACCCGTTTTTAGAAGCCGAGCTGTTGCTGGCTCACGCTCTGGCTTTCAGCAAAACCGATTTAATCAAACACAAGAACCGATTAATCGCTCCTGAAGAAATTACAAAATTCCAAGACTTGATTCAGCAAAGAGGCGAGCGTTACCCGTTTTTCTACCTCACCGGCAAGCGGGAATTCCTGAACTGGGATTTTCAGATTACCCCGGGAGTTTTCATCCCCCGGCCGGAAACCGAAATCCTGGTTTTACAGGCCGATGAATTTCTTAATCAGGGCGATTTCACTACCCCAAAAATTCTTGATATCGGCTGCGGCAGCGGGGTGATTTTAATTTCCATTTTACTGCTGAACCCGGAAGCCAGCGGGATAGGAATCGACATCTGCAGCAAAGCCGTGGAACTTGCCCGGTCCAACAGCCGTCAACTTGGAACCGATGACCGTGCAGAGATCCTGAATCAAACCATGGAAAACCTGAATGCCAAATTCGATCTAATTATTTGCAATCCACCTTATGTGGAAGAAAATTCTCCGGAAACCTCACCCGAAACCCGCTATGAACCAAAAAAAGCCCTATATTCCGGCAAAGACGGGCTGGATTTTATCCGCCGGATGCTTCCGGAAGCAAAAAAACTTTTAACATGGAGAGGAGCTATTTTCCTGGAAATCGGTTATAATCAAGGGGATACGGTCAAAGATTTGCTACAGGAAAACGGCTTTAACGAAATTACCCTATATAAGGATCTGTCTGGAACAATTCGCGTAGCAGGAGGAAAAAATTTTGGAACAAGCTTATCGGAAAATAATTAAACCCGAGCTGCTGAAATTGATCGATTTCTGCCAGGACCAGGGCATCGCCCAAATGGAACTGGAACTAAATAATTTTACTGTTAATTTTTCCCGGGGAGGGGAACTCTCGGTTGGCGAATCCATAGCGGAACCATCTGTTGAAGAAATTCCGGCTATCTGTTTAAATGCCGACCGGGTAGGAGTTTTTCATTTTTCTTCCCCGGAAAACCCGATCGCCAAAATCCTTTCCGGCGAAACCGTGAAAAAAGACCAATTGCTGGGCTTCATTGAAACCCTTTCCTTATATTATGAATTAACCGCCCCTTGTGACGGGAAGATTAAGCAGATTGCCGTCAAAGAAGATGAAATCGTGGAATTCGGCAAAACCTTGATGGAATTAATTCCGGCAGCCAACTGAGGAGGGCATATGCTAAAAAAAGTTTTAGTCGCCAATCGTGGAGAAATCGCCCTTAGGGTTATCAGGGCTTTAAAAGAAATGGATATTAAAAGCGTGGCGGTATATTCCGAAGCAGACCGCAATTCGCTGCACGTGAAGCTGGCCGATGAAAGCTACTGCATCGGGAGCGCGCCTGCCTCCGAAAGCTACCTCAACGTAGCCAATATTATCCAGACCGCGCTGGCCTCCAAAGCCGACGCCATTCATCCAGGGTATGGTTTCCTGGCGGAAAATACCCGTTTCGTGGAAATCTGCGAAAGTCACGGCTTGAAATTTATCGGGCCGCCTGCCAGAGTTATTAAACTGATGGGAGAAAAATCCACCGCCCGCAAGCAAGTCAAGAAAGTCGGGGTTCCGGTAATTCCCGGAACTGAAATCGTGGAAAACGAACAGGACGCTCTGGATTTCGCCAAAACCTGCCAGTTCCCGATTATGCTTAAAGCCAATGGCGGAGGTGGAGGCAAAGGCTTAAGAGTCGCCTACAGCGCCGAGGAGTTGCTTTCCCTATACCGGCTGGCCAAATTGGAAGCCCAGTCTTTTTTTGGAGATGACAAAATTTATTTAGAAAAATATCTTCCCAATATCCGCCACGTAGAAATGCAGATCGCCGCCGACGGTTTCGGCAATTATGTCCATTTGGGAGAACGCGACTGCTCGGTGCAAAGACGCTATCAAAAACTAATCGAAGAATCCCCCTGCGCCGTGGTGGATGAAAAATTAAGAGCCCGCATGGGAGAAGCCGCCATCAACGCCGCCCGGGCGGTGGGATATGAGAACTTAGGAACGGTTGAGTTCCTTTTGGATGAAGAGCACGGAGATTTTTATTTCATTGAAATGAATACCCGCATCCAGGTGGAGCACCCGGTTACCGAAATGGTTACCGGATTCGATCTGGTCAAAGAGCAAATCTTGATTGCCTCTGGCAACCCGCTTTCTTTCCGTCAGAAGGATGTAATCCTGCACGGCCATGCGATTGAATGCCGGATCAACGCCGAAGACCCGGCGAAAAATTTCGCTCCTTCCTGCGGAACCATTAATTTTGTTCATTTCCCAGGAGGCTACGGAATCCGGGTAGATTCTCACATATACAACGGTTTACCCATCCTGCCTTTTTACGATAACCTGCTGGCTAAGATCATCGGCTGGGGAACTACCCGCGCCCAGGCGATGGCTAGAATACGCCGCGCCCTGGATGAATGCCGAATTGAGGGAATCTATACCAATATCGACTTGCTCAAACGAATCTTAAACAATGCCTTCTTTATGAACGGAAAATTAAGCACTTCCTTCATAGAAAAACAAATCCAATTAAACCCGATGGCCGAACAAGTGCCGGCCGAAGTGTAAAGGAACTATGCGAAAAAGAACCAGAGCCAGAATTTTAGCCATGAACGTCCTCTTTCAGATGGAAGTGGGAAAACAGCAATTAAACATCGCCCTGGCCAATGTACTCTGTGAAGAAAAAGACGAAGAAATTCTGGCCTTTGTTAAACAGAATGTCCGGGAATGCCACAAAAATCTAGACAAAATTGATGAACTATTGAAAAACTTATTGGATTCCTACAAGATGGACCGGGTGCAGAATGTGGAAAAAACCATCCTGCGCCTGGCGATTTATGAGCTATTTTACCGCCAGGACATCCCCGACCGGGTGGTCATCAATGAGGCAATCAACCAGGCCAAGCAATTCGGAGATTTAGAATCGGGAAAATTTGTCAACGGGGTTTTAGCTACCGCTTTAAAAATCAAGCTGGAGAAAGAGCATGAAAAAACTTGCTAAAAATTTCCTGATCGTCCTCCTGCTGCTTACCCTATTCGCTTTCTTCACTATTGCCGCCGCTATTAACGCCATTTTTAAACATTACTCCTCGGGAGCCGGGGAAGTAGATAAACTGCAGAGCTACCAGCCCAGCTTGACTACTACCATCTACGCTTCCAACGGAGAGATTATCGGCTGGCTGTATAAAGAAAACCGGATCTGGGTTCCGATTGAGGAAATCCCGCCGGTGATGAAAAACGCCATCGTGGCCATTGAAGACAGCCGTTTCTACCAGCACCACGGGTTAGATTTTATCGGTATTTTCCGGGCGGTTAGAACCAACCTGACTCACGGCGACGTGGCTCAAGGAGGAAGCACGATTACCCAGCAGCTGGCCAGGGGAATTTTTCTCTCTCCCAGGCGCACTTTGGAAAGAAAAATCCGGGAAGCCATTCTGGCCCTGGAAATTGAAAGAAAATACAGCAAGGACGAAATCCTGGAGCTTTACCTGAACCAAATTTATTTCGGAGCCGGGGCCTATGGGGTGGAAGCCGCCAGCCGGACTTATTTCGGAGTCCAGGCAAAAAAACTAAAACTCGGTCAGGCCGCGTTGATTGCAGGTTTAGTGGCCGCCCCCTCGGCTTACTCGCCTTTTTCCGATCCCAAACTGGCCCGGGAAAGACAGCGCCAGGTCTTGAAAAGGATGCAAGATCTGGGCTACATCACCGCCCAGGAAGCCAAAACAGCATACCGGGAGCCTTTGACTTACGCTAAAAGCAGCGAAGAATTTCAAACCCTGCGCTACCCTTATTTTACTACTTATGTCCTGCATGAACTGCAAAGCCGTTACAATGAAGACCTGCTCTATCGCGGAGGGCTAAAAATCTACACCACCATGGATTTAAAAATGCAAAACTACGCCCAGGAAGCTGTAGCCAAAGGAATCCAGGCTTCCCTGGCCGAAGGCATAAACGGCCACCAGGCGGCTCTGGCGGCCATTGAGCCTGCTACCGGTTTTATCAAGGCCATGGTGGGCGGAGCCAAATTCGAGGTAACGAGCCAGTTTAACCGAGCTTGGCAGGCCCAGAGACAACCGGGTTCCTCCTTTAAAGTATTTGTTTATACCACAGCCCTGTTAAGAGGGGACACTCCCAGTTCCATCGTTGACGATTCTCCGCTTTACTTTACGGGAAGCGACGGCAAAGCCTGGAGCCCCAAAAACAATGACGGGGAATATTGGGGCCGAATTACTTACAAGCGCGCCCTGCAATATTCCCGCAATGTCTGCGCAGTAAAGATTATGCAGGAAGTTGGCCCGGATGAAGTCATCAAGACGGCCTACAAGATGGGGATAAGCTCTCATCTAGATCCCAATCTTTCCCTGGCCTTGGGCAGCAGCGTGGTCTCTCCCTTGGAAATGGCCTCGGCCTTTACGGTTTTCCCCAATGGAGGATGTCGGGTTTCCCCCAGCGCTATAAAATTAATTGTCGACTCCGAAGGCCGGGTAATCGAAGATCACCGCCGGCCTCAAAAAGAACCAGTCATTACTCCGGAAGCTGCGGCCATGATGGTGGAAATGCTGCAAAACGCCGTGGAAGCAGGAACCGGAACCCGGGCCAGAATTCCCGGCCGGGCGGTGGGCGGTAAAACCGGAACTTCCGACGAGCACCGAGACACCTGGTTTATCGGCTTCACCCCGCAGCTGGCGGCAGCCGTTTGGGTCGGAAACGATGATTTTAGTAAAATGAATTCCGCTTATGGCGGCTATATCCCGGCGATGATTTTTGAGCAATTCGTGAGCAAATCTTTAAAAGACCAACCCGCCCAAGCCTTTCAGAAGGCGGCAAACGGGCTGGTTCATCTTAAACTCTGTAAAGATTCAGGAGAAATCGCTACTGAAAATTGCCCCAACACCGAAGGTAAAAGTTTTCTTCCCGGAAAAGCCCCCACCCAGTATTGCCATCTTCACCCCTCAACAGCCAGGCCTGCACAGCCTAAACCAACTGAAACTCCGCAAGCCGCGGAGCCTGCTCCAGAGGATAATCCCACCGGCCCGGCGGCCGAACCGGAAGTGATTGACCTGGATGACAAGCCTGCACCCCAGGCACCGGCGGCCACTCCCCCTCCCCCAAGCCAGCCTGCGCCGGCTGCTACTCCCAATGACGAACCCGAAGAAATCAAAATTTAATGGAACCTGATAAAAAATTAACCGCCGAGGTTAAAGGGGCGGTGCAAGGGGTAGGCTACCGGTATTTCGTGCAAAACCGGGCCAGAGAACTGCAATTAAGCGGATTCGTGCAAAACCTGCCCAACGGATCGGTTAAAATCGTGGCGGAAGGAAAAACTTTCGATTTACAACAATTTCTGATTATGCTAAAGCAAGGGCCCCGTCAGGCCATCGTTCAAGCAATCGATTTAGTTTGGGAAGAATTCTCGGGACAATTTTCGGATTTCCAGGTGAAATTTTAATCCGGGTTCCTTCTTCCAGTCCCGGAAAGGATTTAACTTGAAGCTTGGAGAAGAAATATCCTGATAACAATTAACCGGCAGAAAGAAAAAAGCATTAAACCACATGGCTGATTTTTTATTTTTAGGTAAAAAGGACTTTGGTAATCTGCTCAACTTGGCCTTGGCCGCAACGCAAAACCAGCACAAGGTCCAGATATTCTTGAATGATCCCAAAACCAAAGCGCTGGAAGATGTAAGCGGCCTGTTAAATCAGCTAATCAAAAAACAAATCCCGATTTATTACTATTCCAACAAAGCCGAGTTGCCTGAAATCTACAATAACTTGATCCCCCGCAGAATCGATGAATTGGGAGAGTTGCTGGAGAACTGCGACCATTTAATTGCCTTATGAAAAATTTGTTGATCATCATCAGCCAATCTCCCCTGGAAAGCACCAATCCATTAAAAAGAATTAAAACCGCTTTAGCGCTGGCTTCCAGTATCGGGGAACTTAAAACCACCTTGTTTCTATCCGGGGACGGCATTTATTACGGGTTAAAAGACTTGACCGCCGGAGGGCTGAATGATCTATGGGATGCTTTTCGGGCGGTAAATTGCGAGATTATGCTGGAAAAAGAATCCATGCAGGCCAGAAAAATTCCCCAGGAAAACCTGCTGCCTGACATTAAACCGATTTCCCGGAAAAATTTTATTGAACTTTTATCCCAGAACCAGCATTGCTTGAAATTATAGGAGTTTTATGGCGGCGTATTTAATCAGCGAAAGAAAAATCACCTTAATCTTAAAGGCCATCAAGAAAGACGACCAGGCCTTGATCATCCTATTGGGAGAAGGCGCCTACCTGGGTCTAAAGCCCTGGCCCGCCGAAACCATCTTTTGCTTGAAAGACTCGGCGCTTGAGCGGGGGCTCAACGCAGTTCTTCCTTCCAATGTCCAGCTAATCGATTACGACCAGGTAATCAAATTGATTGCCGACCAGCAAATATATTGTTATTAGGGAGGCTTTTAAATGAGTATTAAGTGCGACAACTGGATCAAAGAAATGGCCGTTAAACACCAAATGATTAATCCTTTCTCCGAGAAGCAGGTTAACCAGGGAGTAATTTCTTACGGTTTATCTTCTTATGGATACGACATCCGGCTGGCTGACGAATTTAAAATTTTTTATCCCGACGCCAGCAAATTGATCGATCCCAAGAGCTTTGACGCCAATTGCTTTAAGGATCATAAGGGCGAATATTGCGTCATCCCGCCCAACTCCTTTGCTTTAGCCCGCACTATGGAATATTTTAAAATTCCCCGCAAGGTACTAACCATTTGCCTGGGTAAGTCCACTTACGCCAGATGCGGAATTATAGTAAATGTTACCCCTTTTGAACCGGAATGGGAGGGCTTTGCTACCCTGGAAATTTCCAACACCACCCCACTGGCGGCTAAGGTCTATGCGGGGGAGGGCATCGCCCAGGTGCTGTTCTTTGAGGCCGATGAAACCTGCCATTCTTCCTATGCCGATAAAAGGGCCAAATATCAAGCCCAAACCGGCATCACCCTGCCCAAAGTCTAAGCAAACTGAAGGAATATCGGCTTTCCCGGAGAATTAAGCCAGATGAAAGCTTTTAAATTTTCATCCCTAATTATTATTTTATTATTAATTCTATCCGCCCCCTTAAAAGCCGAGGGATTGCCCTCAAATATGCGAGTGGGTTACACCCAGGAAGGGGTAAAAATCGTCCTGGAAACCAAAGAAAGCCCCGACTTCCAATATTACTTTAAGGAAAATCCTCCGAGCCTGATAATAGAATTGTTCGACGCCCAGGAATTAAAGAATATGAAATATTCCGCTCAATCCAACGACCAGCTATTCTCCGGTTTAATTATTAAGGACAAGAACTTTTGGATTAAAGAAGTCAATCTCCCGCTGGGCTACTGGGTACCGCAGGAAAACTGCAAAATATACACCCTGCAATCTCCCAACCGCCTGGTCATAGAAATCAAGCGGGACTATAAATTTGCTTATTCCTGGCCCTTGGCCCCCAACCTGAATTGGGAAAACCTTGAGCAGAATACCAAGCGGGGTTATATCAAATATTCCATTTTAACCCTCACTCCCGACCCCCAGTCTAAACTTGACATTGCCCTGGCTAATGACGACTTAAAATCCCGGGAAAAAACCAGTGCCATTACCATGCGAGTAGGAGCGCTGGCCGGAACTAACGGAGGCTTTTTTGCCGGCAGCGGCGGCCCCCTGGGATTGATTTATAAAGACCCCAAAGTCCTCTTCCCCCCGGTAGCCACCCGCCCCCCCCGAACCGCCTTGGGAATTACCGAGGACAACAAGTTGCTGTTTGACCGGATAAAGACCGACGGCAATAAGCTGGTTGCGCTCTCCGGCGCTGACTGGACCCAGGTCAAGCAAGCCCTGGGCGGAGGACCCAGATTGATTGAAAATGGAGCCATTCATTTAACTACCGATGAAGAAGAACTGGGCAAAAACGGCAACGACATCACCCGCCCGGCCAGCCGAACCGCCATTGGGGTTAAGGCTAACGGAGATATCGTTTGGCTTACTGCAATGGGTTATACCCAAGCCCGGGATGACGGAATCACTTTAGATGAATTAGCTCAATTTCTGCTGGATCAAAACGTAGTCGATGCCATGGCTTTTGACGGAGGCCATTCCACCACCATGGCAATTCAAGGCAAAGTGGTCGGTAAGGGCCGGGGAGATACCCTCCCCGAGCCTAAAGTAGGAACAGCCCTAGTATTAAAATCATTTATCATGTTAACCGCCGCCCAGAGAATCGAATTGGAAAAAGAAGTTAAAGATTTAACCGCGAACGGAATTGATGCGACCAACATCACGGTTAGCGTCAGGGATGCGCTCGGCAGCAGTTTGCCTGATGGTACCCCGGTACTATTTTCCAGCGATCTGGGAAGCATTCCCGAACAAGTATTGATTACTAACGGCAAAGCTACCGCCAGGCTCACCAGCAGCCGAAAAACCGGTAAAGCCACTGTAACCGTGCGCTGCGGGATCGCCAGCTTACCTATCGGGATTTATTTTTTGCCCGAAAAACCGGCAAAATTCTTTACCCGGGTTACCGAAACCACCCCAGCCGGAAACTATATGGTTCAATTACTGTTGACCGATAAAAACTGCAATCCCCTGGCAAAAACGGTGATCGAGGTTAAAAAACTAACCGGTAAAGGAAATCCCTCTCATAGCGTGCTGGAGACCGATAAAAATGGCCTGGCGGAATTTGAATGGGAAAAAGGCAGTCCTGCAGATCAATTCGAGCTAAAAACCGGACGGCTGGAATTAACCGGAAAAATTACCCCGGGGACTTTTGAGTTGAAAGAATCATCAGGAGGTTAGCCTTATGCGTCACCACAACAAAGCCGACTCGTTTTGGCGCCGTTCCCACCTGGGCTGGAACCCTTTTCTAGCCATTGAATCGTTAAAACTCTCCACGAACGACCTGTTGAGCAACATTTTTTCCCCGGCCGAAAATCTCAAATTTAGGCTGCCTTGGGTTCCTGCGACAGACTTGTTTCATCAAGGAGAGGAACTCATCTTGGAGCTTGCCCTTCCCGGAGTGGAAAAACCCAACCTGGAAATTCACGCTACGGCGGAACTATTGATCATTAAGGGCGTCACAACCCCGGCCCCCGTTCAGAAGAAATTATTTTTCAAGGAAATCCAACGGGGAGAATTTTTCCGGGTCATTCCCCTTCCGCTGCCGGTTAATCCCGATGGAATTTCGGCCGGCTTGAAAAAAGGGCTTTTAACCATTAAGCTGCCCCTTAAGTCCCAAGCTCAAAACCAGGAAACCATGGTGGATATTAAATGAAATCTTTCTTGATAACCGGAGGAGCGGGCTTCATCGGCTCCCATTTATGCGAGAAATTGCTTAAAAACGGCAACCGGGTCATTTGTTTGGACAACTTTATTACCGGAAGCCGGGATAATCTTGACTCTTTGTTCCCCATAGGGCTGCAATTGATTGAGCAGGATGTCTGCAAGCCGCTTGACTTAGCCGAACCCCTTGACGGGATATTCCACCTGGCCAGCCCGGCCAGCCCGGTAGATTTTCGCGACAAGGCGGTAGAAATTTTAAAAGTCAACTCGCTGGGCACCTTAAACATGCTGGAGTTAGCCCGGAGGAATAACGCCCGTTTTCTTCTCACCTCCACCTCGGAAGTTTACGGGGACCCGCTGGTACATCCCCAACCCGAAGAATACCGAGGAAACGTAAGCTGCGTGGGAGAGCGCTCTCCCTACGATGAAGGCAAACGATTCGCAGAAAGCCTGAGCCTGGCCTTTGCCCGCACCAGTGGGGTGGAAGTAAGAATCGCCCGAATTTTCAACACCTACGGCCCCAGGATGCGCAAAGACGATGGCCGGGTAATTCCAAACTTGATAGGGGCGGCTTTAAATGGGGGCGGCCTTACAGTCTATGGAGAGGGAGCCCAAACCCGCTGTTTTTGCTATGTGACGGATATGATAGAAGGATTGTGGCGGCTGTTCAACTCCGCTTACGGGCTGCCACTAAACCTGGGTAGTGCAGATGAATTTAAAATTTTCGAAATTGCCGAGATTATCCGGAGTTTAACCGGATCCTCATCGCCCATCGGCTATTCTCCCCTACCCCCGGATGATCCCCAAAAGCGCAAACCCGACTTAACCAAAGCCCGGGAGATCTTGAAATGGGAACCAGCTACCGATTTAAAAACCGGCCTGGAATATACCATAAACTGGTTTAAAGACCTTGCGAGGATAAACTGAAATGAACATTACCATTATTGGAGCAGGATATGTAGGACTGGTCAGCGGCGTATGTTTTGCCCACCTGGGCCATAAAGTCTTGGCGGTGGATAGGGATAAAAGCAAGATAAAAATGCTTGAGCAAGGCTTTTCCCCGATTTATGAGCCTCATTTAACCGAAAGGCTGCAAGAACATTTTCGGGAAGGCCGCATCGCCTTTACTACCAGCATCAGCGAGGGAGTGAAGCATGGAGAAATTATTTTTCTGGCGGTGGATACTCCCGGCAAGCCTAGCGGTGAAGCTGATTTGTCGGCAGTAGAGCAAGTCTGCCAGGAAATCGCCAAAAGCATCAAAGACTACCGGGTCATAGTGGAAAAAAGCACCGTGCCGGTTAAAACCGGGGAATGGGTGGCTAAAACCATTAACAAGTACATCAATCCGGGAGTTTGCTTTGATGTGGCTTCCAACCCGGAATTCTTACGGGAAGGCTCGGCGATCGATGATTTTCTCCACCCCGACCGGGTGGTAATCGGCACCACTTCAGACCGGGCGGCAGCCCTGCTTACCAAACTTTACGAGCCCTTGAACGCTCCCTTGCTTTTATGCGACATTAATTCCGCCGAACTGATCAAGCATTGCGCCAATGCTTTTTTGGCGATGAAAATTTCGTTTATTAATTCGGTAGCCCAAATTTGCGAACTTTCCGGGGCCGATGTTAAAAGAGTGGCCCGGGGAATCGGGCTGGACCGCAGAATCGGGATGGAGTTCCTCAACGCCGGGGTAGGCTATGGCGGGTCTTGCTTCCCGAAAGACGTGGCGGCTTTCATTAAAATCGCCGAGCAGTTGAATTATGATTACGGCCTGCTCAAAGAAGTTTCCAAAATCAATGAAGAACAAAAAAAACTATTTGTCCGCAAACTGGAAAAAGCCTTGGGCTCCCTATCCGGCAAAAAAGCCGGAATCCTGGGACTGACTTTTAAACCCAATACCGATGATTTAAGGGGGGCACCAGCCCTTGACATCATAAAAATTTTACTAAAAAAAGGCATGAAGTTAAAAGCCTACGATCCGGTGGGGATGGAAAAAACCCGGCAATTGATACCGGAACTAAAAACCGCTAAAAATCCTTATGACACCGCCAAAAATGCCGACGCCCTGCTGATCTTAACCGACTGGCCGGAATTTTACCACTTAAATTTGCTGGAAATTAAACAGCTAATGCACCAGCCACTGATCATCGATGGCAGGAATATCTACGAGCCCGGAAGAATGAAAGAACTAGGGTTTAAATATTACGGAATGGGGAGATGAAAGAAATGAAAAAAATCCTGACTTTAACTTTGCTTTTATTGCTGAGTCTTGGGATGGTCTGGGCGGCTGACTCCAATGCGCTGCCCAGTGGAAACGCCATTATCGATGCCATGAAAAAAATCAACCCGGGGCTTAAAGATTATACGGCGGACATCAAGGTAAAAATCAAAGTTCAACTGGCGATTCTGCCGCTTTCAATGGATTTGCAAGGCAAGTATTATTACAAAAAACCAGACAAATACAAGCTGGAACTCCAGAAAGCCCCTAAAACCATCCAAAAATATCCCCAGATTTTCGGCTGGCGCTTGCCGGAGGTGGATATCAACACTTTTACGGTAAATAATGATACTTTAAACGGTGTCCAAGTTTATCATGTCACCATCACACCCAGTATCGGCCGGGGTGACATCATCAACGAAGAAATGTGGGTAGATAAAGATAAATACGTTTTTTACAAGTACGCAACTAACTATAAAAACGATGGAAAAATTGAAACCATGATTAAATACCGTAATGAAAAAGGCAATTCGGTATTCGATCACGTGGACGCCTCTTTTTCCTTTCCCAAGATCGGGGTCAATGCCACGGCTGCTGCCGATTACCCCACCTACCAACTGAATACCGGCTTAACCGATGAGTTCTTCAATGATCAAGCCCCCAAAAGTACACCTGTCCCCACCCCTAAGGCCACTCCCACTCCCAAAAAATCTCCAGCCCCTAAAAGCACCAAGCCCAAGGGAGTAAAATAGACGTGAGTGAGGGGAAAAAGGGCGATGAATTAAATTCATCGGTAATTCCGGCTCCGCAGCAGGAAGTGGTAAAAGAGTTGATCAAAAAAGTCACCGCCACTCCTTTGCCGGTAAAAAATGTCAGCAAAAAAGCCAGACGGAAAATGCCCATCTGGCTTTTGTAATTTTAATTCTTTGATTATCTTTTGGGATTATGAATGATAAACTCCCGGATGGTTTCTTCCTCAATCTTTCCGGTTTGAGGGTCAAATTGAGCGCTGATCCGCTGAAAATCTTTGGGAGTTTCGGCAGTTATGCTAACCAGGTTGTAAGTATTTCCCTCTTCAACTCCCCTGGTGATGATGACGTTTCTACCCTCCAGATGGGTAGGCCGGCATTGGTCTCCAGATAAAATTGAAGATTTGATTTCCAGATTCTCCAACAATTTTTTCTGAACTGGGAAATTGGGCTTTGGCCCCTTGGCGGAATCTAATTTTGAATAGTAGCGCCGGAAATATGTACCTGCCTGCAAAACGCCGGAGGGAATTTCTTTTGAATTGCGCCCTGCCTCATTCATCAAGCGGTCAATTTCCCGGGGATTGCCCAATAGATTCCCCAGCCTGGGATCACGCAAATTAATCAGCATTCCTTTTTCACTAAGTCCATTACGCCTGGCCACCTGATCAACAATATAATTTTCCAGTTCGCCGTCGGCTTTAAGGGTTTCTTGCTTGCCGTTAATTCTGACTTTCTCGGTCTCCCCGTAATTAAGCGCCCGGCATACCGGTTGATCTATTCTGATTAACATAATAACGCCTCCAATAAATCTTATCTATTCATAGTGTACCACTTTAAACCAGAATTACAACCTGGATTATGTTAAATATTTGTTAATTAAATTCAACTAAAACTAAAAAAGTTCCGGTAAAACCGGAACTTTTTCTTTCTTTCAATTCACGCCTTAAAGATCGTTGGTTTTTAGATATTTCTTTATAAGAGTTTTTAACTCCGAGGAGCCCTCTTTCATCTTGCCCTTTTTCTCATAAAGACAGGCTAAAATAAGCCGGTAATTAAGATTGTTGGGATGAGCAGCCACCAGGCTCTGATAATTCCTGACATTGAAGTCACTGGCGGAAGGCAACTTATCGGTTACCCCCTGAAATTCCGAAAGAGCGAGCACCCCCAGTTTATAACTAGTTAATGCCTTGCTCCAATTTCTTTGCAGAGAATATATTTCCCCCATTCTAATGCGCATGGCTAAGGAATCCGGAACAAAAGCTGCATAAGCCTGATACATGGAAAGAGCATCGTTTAAGTCGCCCGAATCCTGGTAAACATAGCCCAGGTAAAGCAAAGCCTCGCTCTGCATGGGCAGATAGCTAGCTGCCTTTAATAAATCCTCGGAAGCGGTTTTCAAATCGCCTTTTTCATAAGCTTCTTTACCCGCTCTCAACTGAGCTTCGGTAGATGGCTCGATATTGATGGTTAATTCCCATTTTTTGTCGGCGGTGAGTTCAATTTCTTCAATGTAAGGACCATAGTTGGGGGCTTGCACCGCCCGCACCAGGTGGCGGCCGGGAGCCAGATTCTCCACGGTTACCGGAGAGTCGCCGATTAACCGGCGGTCAACATAGACCATTACCGAAACCGGATTGGTACTGACGGTCAGGCTGCAGGCTTTGCCGGGCGTCGATAATTCCTCGCCTTTTAGAACTCCGATGGAAGGGGGATATTTGGTTGGTCTTGGAATCCCCCCGGGCAGGGTGGGTGAAACCGGCGATAAAATCGGCTGGGCCGGCTGGCTGGGAGGGTTGGAAGGATGAATTACCGGGGTTTCCGGCGTGTTAACCGGTTCCTCCGGTGTAACCTGGGTGGACGAAACATCCAGCACTACCATATCCTTGGAACTGATCTGCCAACCGGGAGCCAGATCATAAACCGTTCCGATGCTTTGATTTTCTCCCACCTCGGCAACGGAAAACTTCCCGATCGGGACTTCCACGGATTTACCGGTCAATTGATTGGTTATTAAATGTAAAATTCTGCCTTTGGTTTCTCTTGCCACCCCATCCTTGGAGCCCAAAGGGAAAGTGATTTTCTTGGCTGAGACTTCTGAAATCTTTACCTTGACCTCCTGGGCCATCGTCAAGGAAAAGGCCAAAAAAATAAAAAGCCAAAAGCAAATTACTAGCTTTTTCAAAACCGATCCTCCTTTTTTCTGCGTTTAATTTTTAATTTTGACGGTTTTTCCAGCCGGCGGAATCACTTTGATCGCAACTTTACGACTGCCCCAGCTGATACATTCGTTATAGGAAGGAAGCCATATATCGATAATCCGCCCCTTGATGCCCCCTCCGCAATCCAAGGCCTTGCCCCAGCCATAACCGGGGACATAAATCCTGGAGCCCAGGGGAATAATACGGGGATCAACAGCAATGGTTCCTTTTTTAGGATCGGTTCCGCTCGCGGTATGGCTGTTAAGACAATAAGCTACCGCCCTTACTTTGAATTCGTAACTGGCTTCGGCATTAAGTTTTCCCAGGGAAAAACCGGTCAAAATCAATAGTGAGCACAAAAATGCTAATTTTCTCATGCTTATTTTTTCTTTTTTCGCGAGAGAATTTCCTGCTTTTCTATTCCGCCCCCCGTCAATTAAAAATTTGCTTGAATTTTTCCAGACGCTTACCCAAGTCGTCAATCAAGCTGTAAGCCACTGGTACTACCAGCAAAGTCAAGAAAGTCGAGGTCAACAACCCGCCGATTACCGTAATCGCCAAGGGTTTAAAACTCTCCGACCCTTCTCGTAAACCTATAGCCATCGGGATCATGGCAAACACCGTCGCCAGCGAAGTCATCAAAATCGGCCTCAAACGGATGGGACCGGCCTTAAAAATGGCTTCGTTGCGGGGCATTCCCTCTTCTCGCAGGCTGTTGGTCAAACTAACCAGCAAGATCGAGTTGGATACCACAATCCCGGTAAGCATCAGCACCCCTAAAAAGGCTACCACGGTAAAAATCTGGTGAGTTATCAGCAAGGCCAGTACCGCCCCGATAATTTCCAGCGGGATCGCCAGCATGATAATAAAAGGCTGAATCAAAGATTCGAACTGAGCCGCCAGAATCAGGTAAATCAAAATGATTCCGGCCAGCATAGCCAAGCCCAAGGCCCCAAAAGACTCCGAACGGCTTTTCTCCGACCCCTCGTGCGACCAGGTGTAGCCGGGAGGGAAGATTACCGTCTTTAACTGCTTGTTCATGTCGTTAACCACATCGCTAAGCGAGCGCTTGGTTTTACCCGCATTTACAAAAATGCAGCGCTGGCGGTCGGTACGGTTGATTTCCGAAGGGCCGCGAGCCAGCTCCACCTTAGCAATTTCCTTCAAGGGAATCATTTCTCCGCTGGGAGAAGTAATCTCCATATCTTTAATCTTATCCACCCAATCCCGATCCCGGCGCTCGGCCCGGACAAAGATATCGTATTCCTCGCCTTTTTCGCGGAATTTAGTGGTTCTCTCTCCCTTGACCAAAGCCCGAATGGTGGAGGCGATATTCATGGCGGAAATCCCCAGACTGCCGGCTTTTTCCCGGTTGATCACGATGTGATACTCCGGGTTGCCGGAAGTCCAGGATAAATCCAACTGGGTTAAGCCTTCAACTTTCTGGAATTTCTCCTTAACCTTTTCTCCCAGGCGGCTCAGGGTATCCAAATCATCTCCGGTAATTTTCAAGGAAATTTCCGATTCCCCGCCGGTCATCATTGAGGAAAAATCGAAAAACTTCAAGGCTATATCTGCCGGTAAAATATTGGCAAGTTTTTTGCGCAAGTCTTCCTGTACCTGATATTGGCTCCTTTTGCGCTGGTTGGGGGGCACCAGGTTAACCATAATGATACCTTCCCGGGCTCCGGCCGAATTATTTACATCGCCCGCCGAAGCATCCTCGGAACTTTCCAGCCCGGATGCCATTTCCAGGCTCTGACGAATCTCCGGCACCTCGGCTTTAATGACTTCCGAAATCTCTTTCATCATATTGTCGGTAACCTTCAAGGCGGTTCCTACGGGGGCTACCATGTCCACATAAAGCTCGCTGCGGTCTTCCGAGGGAGTAAAACCCGCCCCCATCGAGCCTAGAAGCGCCATCCCAATCACAAAACTAACAATGGCGATCAATACCACCAACTTGCGATGCGACATCGCCCAGTTAAGCATCCGGCTGTAAACATTTTCCACCACCGTAAAATTTTCTTCCCATTTAGTCAAAGCTTTATCCAAGCGGGTTTGTTTGTCGAGCGGCTTTTCATTTTTCAAAAGCCGGGAAGAGGCCATGGGAATCAAAGTCATGGCTATAACCAGCGAAGCCAGCAAAGCAAAAGAAACGGTAGTAGCCAAAGGAGCAAAGAACTGCTGGGCGAAACCGCCTACGAACATAATGGGAAAAAATACCGCGATGGTGGTAAAAGTAGAAGCCGCCACCGGCAAGCCTACCTCCTTGGTTCCAGCAACGGCGGCCTGCATGGGAGATTCTCCGTTCTTAATATGGCGGTGAATCGCTTCCAAGACCACAATCGAGTCATCCACGATTCTACCGATTCCCATGGTTAAACCAGCCAGGGTAATCATGTTGAGGGTCATACCTTTGTATTGCATTAATACAAAAGTCGCTATTATGGAAGTGGGAATTGAAAGCCCAATAATTAAAGTGGCCCTGGTTGAAGCCAGAAATAAAAAGATGATTACAATCGCCAGAATTCCGCCCTCCACCGCTACCGATTCGGTATTTTGCACTGAATTGCGGATAAACCTGGACTGATCCCAGGCTATATTCAGCTTGATGCCCTCCGGCAACTGCGACTCAATATTTTTAATTTCTTTTTTTATCCGGTCGGCGGTTTCCACCGTATTGGCTACCGACTGCTTATAAATCGACATCGCGATGGCGTCTTTCCCGTTAAACCTGGCGATGTCTCTTTTTTCCCGGACGGTGTCCTTGATTTGGGCGATCTCCCGCAACAATACCGGACGCCCGCCCAGGTTGGCAATCGCGATCTGGCCGATTTCGTCGACCGTTTTAAATTCGGCCGGAGTTCGGATAAAATACTCGGTGTTGCCCTCGTCCAACCGTCCCCCGGTCAGGTTAATATTTTCCATTTTTAAGGTTTCAACCACCTGGTTGATGGGAATATGCAAGTTAATCAGCTTCTGGATATCAACCAGCACCTGGATCTCTCGGATTTCTCCTCCGGTAATGCTGACCGTGCCTACCCCGTTGATCTTTTCCAACTGCTTTTTCACCAGATTATCGGCAATATACCTCAACTCCTGGGGAGACTGCGGCCCGGTCATGGCCAGAGCCATAAAAGGCATTGAGGTGTTGGGGTCATATTTCACCAAAAACGGACGCTTAGTATCCTTGGGCAGATATTCAATCACCGGATCAATTTTTTCCCGCACTTCCTGAGCGGCATAATCCATGTTGATTCCCCAGTTGAACTCCACCATCACGATTGAAACATTCTCTTTGGAAAAAGAAGTTATGTGCTTCAAATTTTTCACCGTGCTGACCGCTTCTTCCATCCTGCGGGTAACATAATTTTCCACTTCCTTGGGGCCGGCCCCCGGATAGGGCGTAACTACGGAAATTAAAGGAAAGGCCATGTCCGGGAACAGGTCGATTTTCAACTGGCCGAGCGCCACCATCCCTAAAACCAGGACAATTAGAATAAACATTGCAGTAGCAATCGGACGCTTGACGGAAAAGGCTGCTGGATTCATTGCTTCAAACCCCTTTCTCGATCCTTACTTCGTCACCCTCATTAAGTACATGCTGCCCTTCAAGCACCAGCGATTCACCCTGTGAAAGGCCGGAAATGATTTCGTAATTCTTGTCATCGTAAACGCCGGTTTTAACTTCCTTAATTTTAGCCCGATTATTTTCTACCACGAAGACCACGGTTTTGCCGCTTCTCTTTAAAATTGACTCTCGGGGCACTAAAACCGCATCGGGGTTCTTATAAGTAATTAATGAGATCTGAACAAACATCCCGGACTTCAGCAAGCCCTCGGGATTGAGCACCGCTACCTTGACCTTGAAAGACCTGGTCTGGTTATCGATGGCTGGGATTACTTTTTCTATGACCCCGTTAAAATTGCCGTTTTTTAAGGCATCCACCAGGACTTTTACCTCGCGGCCTGCTTTTAAATAACTCACGTCTTTTTCCGCCGCTTGAAATTCCACCTGAATATTTCGGTTGTCCACGATTTCTATCAAAGGAGCGCCACCGCCCATTACGGAAGCCGGGACCAGCTCTCCCACCTTAACCGTTTTGCTGATCACCACCCCGTCCAAGGGCGAGCGAATCTCGGTATAACTCAATTGTGTTTCAGCCAGTTGCAGCGCCGCCAGAGCCTGATTTACTCCCGCCTTGGCGACTTCGATGTCTTCTTTTCTAATATTGTTTTGCGCTACCTGAGCCTGAGCCAAGGTTAAGCCCTCCCGGGCCGAGTCCAATTGCTTTCTGGCTACCTTTTCCTGCATTTCGGCCTGATCCAAGGTTTGGCGGGAGATAGCGCCTTTGGTAAAGAGATTCTTCATCCTTTGCATATCTTTTTCCGCCAGTTCCCAGCCTGCCTGGGCTTGAATCGCCAGGTTATTGGCCTGCTGGATCTGAGTAGCAGTAGTAACGCTCTGCAAATCCCGGCCTGCTCTGGCCTGATTCAAATGCGCTTCGGCCATTTCCAGGGAGGCTTTAGCCTGGTTGACTTGAGCGATCAGATCCCGATCTTCCAACTTGATCAATAAATCGCCCTTCCTCACCGCATCCCCTTCTTCAAAATATATTTGCTCGACTTTACCGGCTACTTTGGAGAATACTTTGGCTTCATGAACCGCACGAATACTTCCGGTATAACTAATGGAGCTTTCCATCAAGCCGCTAGCGACTTTACCAACTTCGACCGGTTTGGCCGCATCATTGCCATTTTTCTTCGCCTGGTTACAAGCGGAAAATAACGATAACGCTAGGATAATTGCTATAAGAGCAGCTATTTTTTTCACGGTTTTGCCTCCTGAAATTCTTTGCCTCTGGCTCTTTCCAGATCGGCAATAGCTAAAAATTGTTCATAGACTGCATTGGATAAAACCAATTGAGCCGAGCGCATGGATAACTCGGCGTTGTTAAGTTCAATAATCGTGCCCATTCCCTCTTGATAACGCACTTCGGCTATTTCCAAAGCGTTTTTGGCCTCTTTCACTCCCTGGTCGGCGCTGCCGAACCGGGCTTCGGCATTTTGAATATTTAAGACCGCCTGCCTGATTTCCAGGGTTACGTTCTGCAACACTTGTTCTTGTAGCAATTTTGATTTCTGCAAGGTTTCTATGGCTTCGTTAACTTTGGCGTTGGTAAGCCCTCCATTATAGAGCGGCAGGGCGAAGTTCGCCATAACGGTAGAAGAACGGGGCTGCCCCATGATCGAGGCTCGAGTCCAGTTATAAGAAGCATTCACGGAGACATCTGGATTATGCTGGGCCTTTTGCATCTTGTAATTATCCTGGGCGATTTTCACCTGCAGCTCGGCCATCAGTAATTCCGGCCGGGAAGTCGAGGCGATCTCCCGGCACTCCTGCTCGCTGGCGACTTTAGGTGGATTCAGATCTTTATATACCGGCACCACTTGGGTATCGAGATTCAAAAGCAATAAATTTTTGAGGTTATTCGCAGCCAGTTGTACCGTATTATCGGCCTTGATTTTTTCTTCCTGAGATTCAGCCAGGGAAGATCTGCTCTTCACCACATCGAATTCCGGAACGGTGCCCTCGGTAAACTTATCCTCGGCAACCCGTAAATGATCCTGCACGCTTTTTAATTTTTCCGCGGCAATTTCGGCGACCTTCTGGGCCAAAAGCAGCTTATAAAATGCTTGCTTAACCTGAAAAGTCAAACCATTCTTGATCCCTTGAACATTGAGCCGGGCCAAATCAATTGATTTTCCGGCGATAACCACGCTGTTGTCCACCTTGCCGAAACTATAAATCAACTGAGACAAGGTCAAGCTGGTATTGTAATTATCGTTGGGCATTACCGGAATATTGGGGCCGGGAACTCCCATGGAACTTAAGTTAAAAGTGGGCACCGGGTCGGTTCGGGTATAACTGTAACCCGCCGCCAGATTGGGATAAAGCGGGGATTTCGCCTGCAACAGACGAGCCTGAGCTTCGTTGACCGTTTTCAAGCTTTGCTGGAGTGACAAGTTATTTTCCATACAAATCTTGATCGCCTGACTTAAATCCAGCTCCATCGGCTGATTGTCGGCAAAAACCGCATTCATAGTAAAAAACAAGGCGATGAGTAAAATCAACAGCTTTTTCATCTTTCCTCCTCCTGGTGATTCAGTAGTCCGTTTAATAAAAGATTCATCGCATGCTTAATAATTTTTTCCTTATTCAAAGCTCCCATAAGCTTATTAAGCTTATAATGCAAGGCCATATCTTTTACGCTGCCGATGATGGAGAATACGGTTAATCGAGGGTCAACCTCGCGAATCAGTCCCTCTTCAATCCCTTTTTGAATCGCCTGTTCCATCGGCGTAACCGCCTGTAAAAAAATTTGAATTTGTTTCTGGATGTTTTCTCCCGAGCTGCCGGCTTCCCGGATAAAAATCATGGCCAATTTATGATTTCTTTCATCATCCGGAATTTCAACAATAATTTTGATAAAATTTCTTAATTGAACTTTCAACTCGGATGAACTTTGAACTGCCTGAACGATTCTCTCTTTTAATTCATTGAGGCCGTTTTCAAAAAGCAGATTGTAACAATTTTCCTTGCTTTTGAAATAATAAAAGAACATAGCTTTGTTAACCCCGGCCAGATCCATAATCTCCTGAACCGAAGTTGCGTGGTAGCCTTTCTCGGCGAACAGCCTTATCGCGGCATCAATGATTTTTTCCTTGGTATCTAAATTATGCATATTCTCTCGTCCTTCTCCCTACCGACTAACCGGTTGGTTAATTCTACTGAAAATTAGACTCCCTGTCAATCAGCAATGCTAAGGCTAAAGAACTATTTTCCCAGGAGAAAATATTTTTGCAGTCGGTCCAACGGTTGCTGCTTAATTTGCAGGTTAAACTCGGGATATTTTTCCTGAAGCAGGGTTCGTAAAATCATCAACCCGAAATTATCTCCCACGATAGCCACGGGAGAAGAAAAATCTGCAGTATTCGCGATTGTCGTCTGGGTATGGTCGGGATATTCATAAGGCGAACTTAAAACCGGCAAACCGGTAGGATAACTTTGGACCTGGTACCCCTGTCTGGTTTCATCTAATTTGGCAAAGCCGCTGTATACATAATCGGAATAATTTTCGCCCTCTCCCGGAGCATAACCCAGGGTTTTAGCGAAATAAACCGGTAATAGGTAAACCGGCTTGCCGTTATCGGAATATTTTAAGCGCAGCAGATACTCATCGCCATAGTATTCCGGATTAACCAGGCGATATTTTTGATAAAATTCATCCAAATCAACTCTACCGATGACTTTTTGGAATCCAAACATACCGAACAATTTTTCCCAAACCTGGGACTGACTTTTTAATTTTTGTTCCAGGATTACCCGGCAAAGCTTGACCATACACCAATCTTGATAACTTAGGTGAAACAACTCCCCCATCGTTTTCAGGTGCGGATTTTTGCTCTCCAGGGCGGCTAGCACCTCCTGGCTGATCACAATCGCGCGGCCCCTGGGATATATTCCCTGATTCTCTTCTCTTCCGCTGGTTTTTAAAAAGACCAGTTGTTCAGGAAAAAAACCGGGGCAAGTTTCACCCTCGGCTTTAACCAATAAATTCAGCAATTCCACGATTTTTTCTTCCTGGGTAGCCCTGAAATCATCGGCCTGGCCTTTAACAAACCCTTTAAAATCTTCCATAGTTGGTTCGCCGAGATTAGCCAGAAAATCTCTACCCAGCCTTAGCTTCATATCCAAAAGGTTGATATTGGAAAAATATTGATAATCCTCAAACAGGGCTTTTTCGGCTTCCCGGTAATCCAAAAAAGTTACCAGGCTGCCGTTATCCAGGGTAAAAACTTCCGAGGCCGGGCAGGATAGGATCATACCAAGCCCCAACAAAACTATGATTAAGTAAAATTTTATCAACTTTGACATCAATTACCTCAACAATCCGATGGCTTTATCCAGAACATTTTTTTCATTTAGATAAGTCAATTTTCGCTTAGCATCTCCCAAGACAAACCATTGCACGTCATCCACCTCGCTGTCCCGCGGCCCCGGTGCATCACAAAGCAAATTCATCAAGAAAAAATGTACCCTTTTATGATAAACGGTATTGTTTTCTTTCCAGTAGAAATAGTAGTTTATTTCTGCGATTTTGGTCTTAACCTCCACCCGGTAACCGGTTTCTTCCTGAATTTCCCTTTTGGCGGTTTCTTCCAGACTTTCGCCTAGGTCAACCCTCCCCTTGGGAAATGCCCAGGTCTTGCCGCCCTTTTTCGCTACCAGGCAAATCTTGTATTGCCCGCCTTCTTTTTTATAGATCACGCCTCCGGCGGAAATTTGCGGAGAGAAAGCCGGGGGGGCGGCTTCAGAAAAAAAAAGCATCTGAGAGGGATCTATTTCCGCTTGTGGGGTCGGAGCCGGAGGCAGAGAATCCTTTTCATCGATAGCCTGGTTGGCTAACTGATCGGCCCGTTTATTTTTTTCCCGAAAAACGTGCTCGATTTTCCAGTCTATGCCTCGGCCGGCATTCCTGATGCGATCCAAAATGATTTTTAATTGAGAATTTTTGATTTTATAAAGACCGTTAACCTGCTTAACCAGGAGCTCCGAATCGGCATAAAAGCAGGCTTGCTTGATCCCCCGGCGGGACAATTCCTGCAAAGCCCTTTCCAACGCCCGGTATTCAGCCTGATTATTGGTGGCCACTCCAAGATATTCCTTGATCCCTGCGATTTCTTCCCCGGCTGGGGAACAAATACTGACTCCAAGTCCGGCAGGCCCGGGATTCCCGCGGGAGGCCCCGTCGGTATAAACCAAAACAGTATTTTCCATAAAAACCTTAATTCATTTCGTTGAGATAAATGTCCATCACTTCGGTTTCATCGATCATCTCGATTTCGCCTAAATTCTGAAGCACTTTGCTCTTCAAGCCCAACTCTCTGGCCACGCTGAGGGAATCCTTGAATGAACGCAAAGCTTTGGTAGGCTCCTGGCGCTCCAGGTACAAAACCCCAAGTTCGTAAAATGCATCGCAAAGCTGATAAGTGGGTTCCTTGCGCATCAACATTTCAATGCTTTCTTCCAGGAATTTGCGGCTTAAATCCCACTCTTTTTTCAACCGGTTGATGACCCCCAGCAAAAATTTAACATACGCCAGGTGAGGAATCTGCGGGTGAGCTTCGCATAATTTCAAGGCTTTTTTACCGACATTCTCGGCTTCCAGCCAATTTTTCTGGCTTAAATGAGCCCAAGCGATATCCGACAATACTTTGGCGGTATTATAATTATCTTGTAGTTCCTGGAAGCGTTCGTAACTTTCCTGAAGGAAATTTACCCCCTTGGTAAATTCACCCTTGTAAATATAGCTGCGTCCCAGGTTCTTGTAGGTGTGGGCCAAAGCCCGGTAATTGCCGAAGCGCTTGCTGATTTCCATATCCTGATTGTAAAAATCAATGGCCTTATCATAATCGCCCTGCTGAAGATAAACATCGCCGATCTTACCGTAAAGGGTAGCCGACAAGGCTTCCGCTCCCAGTAGTTTAGCCAGAGATTCGGCTTTTTCCATAAAGAACAGGGCCTCGTTCAGCATCGACATGCTGAAAAAAGTTTGCCCGATGCTGCCGTAGACCTTGGCCTTGCCATAGATATCGCCCAGGCAGACATAGATTTTCAAGGCCTCCATATGATTCGCCAGTCCGGCTTTGAAATCGCCTTTCAAACTATTTACCACCCCGACATAACGGTAATCTTCGGCGGCTTGCAATGAACTATAAGGCTGGCGGATTAAAGCCAGGCTCTTTTTGTAGTAATTCATGGCCTCATCAATCCGGCCTTCACGAAAATGCGACAAACCTACTTCGCAAAGAATTTTCGCCAAAATCTCCCGGGCTTCTTCGGTGGGCTCTTCTGATTCCAGAAAAGCGATTCCCTTCTCCAAATATTTTTTGCCTTCCTGATGCTCTCCAATTCTGGAATAAGTAGCGCCCAGTAAGAAACAGCTTTCCGCCGAAAGCAGGACATTGCCCATGTCTTTCGCCAAATCGGTAGCTTTTAAGAGGGTGGGAACGGCGCTCTGATATTCTCCGCTAAAATTCTGCAGCTCTCCCATATCCAGCAACGACTTTACCAAATCGATTTTATCCAAGGTGTCATGGCAAAGTTCTTCGACTTTCTGAAAGTCCAGCATGGCGTCATCCCAGCGTCCAATGGTCTTATAAATTTTTCCCCGGGAGCTCAAAAGCTTAACATAAATTTCCGAGCGTTTTGGGGTGATTATTTTTTCTTTTTCCAGCTTTTCAATAGCTTCACTAAATTTTTCCAGAGCTAATTCCAGGTCAAGTCTTTCTTTGGCTTGCAGACCTTCGTTCAGAGATATTTTTAGTTCCTCAAGTTTCATGGCTAAGCCTCCCTCTTTAAGCTGAAAATTCTATATAAGCCAAAGAATCCCTCTTAATCATATAGACCGGGAAAGTTTCTTTTCACTTTAATAAAAGCCGGCTTATTTCACCCCCGGCAAAATTCTCTCTGCCAGTGCTTGCCCCTGCAGAACCGAATGATCGGTATTGCCGATTTCATATTTCCATAAACCAAAGCGCCCCGCCGAATAAATATCGCGTTTTTCCAACTCGGGCAAAACCCTTCCGATAACTTCATCCCGGCCTTTGAAGGGGACGCAATAGGCATACTCTCCGGTTTTTTCCCACACCTCCACCAGATTCTTTTCGTTATAGGGAGCCATTAATCCGGCTTTAATTACCCCATTGATCACCTCTTGCGCCCCGACTTTCAAGGGGGTATCCGGCGAATAAGCCACCTCGCACAGCAAAGAGAAATAGCCTTTATCGGGCACCAGGTAGGGAGAATAATTGGATAAATAAGTGACCCGGTAGAATGGAAAAGTTTTTTCCGGAAAATACATCCAATGCTTGTCTGACGGGCATTTCCCCTTGACTCCCAGCCCCACGCAGTAAACCGAATTATAAATGAATTTATCCGCCAATTCGGTAACTTCCGCAGACAGTCCGCTGGTTATTTTCAACAAAAAGTTCAAAGGGAGAGTTGATATCATGGTTTGATATGCCTGACTGGTCTGATCGGAAAAATAGATCATTTTTTTTTCGGCGTCAATTTTAATTACTTCTTTGTTGAAAGCCAGTTTCGTCTTTCCGGTCAATTCGGCCAGTTTATTAAAAATTTCTCCGGTGCCTCCCTGGAGAGGGTACTTAAATTGAGAATTGGGGCCCCAGGCAGAATCTTTTTTTTCCATTACGTAAGTTTTTAAAATGTTTTCAAACTCAGGGACGCTAACTCTTTCAGAGATCCAATTATAATCCATCGCCTGTAAAGGAGTACTCCAAACCTTTTTATTATAGGGATAAAAAAAATGCTCGCATAATCCTTTGCCGAAGGTCTTCAATAACCAGTCACGGAAATTTTTGGGCTGATTGCCGGAACAATTCTTTTGCAGGTTGGCTTGGTATATCCCCTCCAAACACTCATAAGCGATTTCTTTGGGAAGAAAATGCAGGTTGTTTTGGAACGGATACGCCACAAAACGATTCTTGTAATAGATAAATGACCGGCGATTATGAGAAAGATACTTTTTGTTTAAAACCTGGTCCAGCAATTTATGAAAGTAAGGTTCCGCAGAAAACAACACGTGGCCGCCGAAGTCGAAAGTAAACCCGCCGGGGGTAGTAAAACTGGCGCAATTGCCTCCAGGATAGTCGTTTTTTTCAAAAATTTCAAACCCGGCAAAACGGTGCTGTTTCAAAGTAAAACCGGCACTTAAGCCGGTGGGGCCAGCCCCCAATATTGCTACCTTTAACAAATAAGCCTCCGATCCAGATTATTTTTTATTCAAACTGCCGAGCCATTCATCCCACTTGGTTTCCCTGGCCCAATCGGTACTCCGATATACTGCCGGGACATTGACGGCCACCTTGCTTTCGGTGTTTCTGCCGTCGTAATAATTCAACATCCCATCCTTGGGTAGATATATCGCCAGACCGTTGATATCGCCTTTGCCCTGATGACCTTCCTGAATTACCGCCGACTTGATGCTCTGCATTACTTCCAGGGCGGCTTTTTTGACTTCAGGCTCAACTCCGGAGTTGAGGCTCAATAATTCTGCGAAATGATAGAGATCGCGGTATTCGTTACACAGCTTATCGCCCGGCTCAACCCGGCAAAAATTATAAGTATGGCTGATGATTTTTTTTAGTTCCTGAGAGGAGATGTGACTTTTCAGCAAGCTTTGGGCCAGATGGTCGGTAGTTTGTTTTACCTGCTCCATTTGTTTCAAGTCCAGCAAGGAGATGGTTTTCATGGCTTTCGAGTCGATCTCGGCCTCTTTTGCCATCAGCCTGCCGGCTTTTTCAGGGTTTACATCGCCTTTTTTCAATTCCTTGGCCAGACTTTTAAACATTTTTCCTTCCGGCATGCCCCGGGGATATTCCACCTCCTGGCTGGCCAGCAAGAAATCGGCTTGGTCTTTCAGTTGATAGGCCACCTCGGCCTGCTGCATCAAACAAGCGTCAAAGCCCAAAATGTCCAGTTTCTCCCCGGTTTCTTTCTGTGCGGTACTTAAGGCCCGCTTCAAATCCGGCAAGGAGAGTAGTTTGTGAGGCAAGGCCTGGTCTTCCACCGTTCCGGCAAAGCCGTAACCATGATCCATGATCACCAAACAATAATGTTTAGCCGGATAATTTTTCATCCCCCAAGTGACGAAATTGCTCAAAGTATTGGCAGTATTCATCGGAACCGCTCCCAAATTTTCCAGAGAGGGGGAGGCGATTTCCGGCAAGTGATCCCGGCCGGTAATCTTTTCAGCCATTAAATTGCAGAAATTTTTCATAGAAGATTTTACCGGCTGGGGATTCTTCTCCATTTTATAACGCCCTACTCCGGGGTAGGGAGATTTCTCGGGTTGAGCCAGTTGCACCAGGATATTAAGGTTGTCGTCCGATCCCGATTTTTCAAGCCGGGCGGTTTTTCTTACCAGGTCGCCGGAGATATTGTTGTTCCCGGCCATGTAATAAAGCACCGTCCAGTCTTTTTGAGCCGGTATCACGTTTTCGCTTGGGTTACATGGCTGAAGATGGTTCCCCGTACTTAACCGGTTAAGCCCCAGCCGGTATGCCAACATATTTTTGCTTTCGCCGCCAAGCTTTTTAAGAACTTCTACTGGTCTTATCAATCTGCACCCCCAAAAAAAGTTGTTTTTATTATAAAATAAAAACCGTTCCGGGATGTTAATTTTATGTTAATATTTTATCTTTTTTTCAAAAAGTTCCTGCCTGGCTGCTCAGAGCTGAAGGTTCTTATCCCAATTCAACCTAAAAATTACTCAAAAAGCCCAATAAAGTTAACAAAACTTTAACAACTTTTTTTAAAAAATTATGCTATAATCAAAAGGGATAACCCGAATAAAAATGAATAATTCAACGGGGGTGAGAAACCATGATTAAAGATATCAAACATTTTAGCGCCGAGGCGGTAAAAGTTCAAAAACTTAACCAAGCGGGGGTAATTTCCAAGCGCCATAAGTCAAAACGAATTTCCCCGAAAGATAAAGTTTCTTTTAGTAAAAACCTTCCGCCATATGAAATGGCTGAACCGGGGAACCTGCGCAGCTATTTCGCAGAAGCTGTTAAATCTTCCAAATCCTTCGACTCCTTGGCCGAATTGCCGAAAGCTACAGCTTTTCATCAATTGGAAAAAAGAAACGGCATCCTCTAAGCTAAAAATTCCCCGTAAGTCAATATAGGAGCAATAAAATGCTCCTATTGTTTTTTAATCCTATTAAGCACCCCTTCTACCCCATACTTATCTTCCCATTCCAGCACCCGTTTAAACCCTTCCCCATAGACCGGGTCTTGAACCTCCCTCATCTCTTCCATCAGCCGGTATGCCCCGACCTGATCATAATACTTGTACTTAAGCCATTCGGCAAAACCTTCCCTAAAGACTTGGTTCATCGCCGGGGAACAATTTTCCATTTCCCACGCATGGCCGTATTCGTGAGCTAAAATTCCGCCCGTCATGTCCCGGTCTTCCCCCTGCATAATCATAATCGAGTGGTTGCCGTTTTTCATGGTGTGAAGACCGACTTCCATGCCCCGGTATGGACCTTTATATAATTCGTCCAATTTCTGCTCGCTGACCAATACCGCTTCAATGGGAAACTTCAAGCTCAACCCCAGAGACTCGGCAATCGTTTTAACCTGGAGAAAAACCTCGTTCAACTGCTCTTTAGTTTCAACTTTCAGATAGGGATCGGGTGAGGGTGCTGCTCCCCAAAGCATCAGGCCGGTTAAGCAGACGGCTAATATTTTAAAAACTCTCAAATTTAGCAGTCCTATCCATAAAAAGCCAGATGAAAATTTTCTTCCAGTTTAATATAAACCGGCATCATAATTTGTTTTATAATCTCCTGGGCCGAAAATTCCAACCCCAGCCGCTTTTTCAGCTCCAACGCAATTTGTTCCATCGTCAATTTTCCGCAAGCCAATTCATAGGCGAGAATCTCGGGTTTGGCTTCCAAGCGCATTTCCCGACGGCCTTCTTTGAGTATGATAATTTTTCCCTCCGGGGAATACTCCCGAACTTCTAAAACCCTCATGGGGTAACAATTAGGCAGAAAATCGTCAGGAATTTGAGCAACTTTGACAAACCTGGGCCCGGCCAGCAGATTAAAGTACTCAGCAGTAACCGGCTGGCAGCGGGAGATTAATTCATGCCAATTGGTGCGCATCCCGTAATTCTTGGCCCAGGTGAATTGCAATTCTACGGTTTGAGGAGTTAAGTCCGTTGCGAGGGTCTTCATTTTTTCATTGATACTCAATAAGAAATCCTGATATTGGCTGCGAACCTGAGCTGTGGTTAAATTTTTGGAGTGGGCAAAGACATCCCTCAAGGTAATGCCGGTTTTAAACTCCTGGTCTAAAATCACCAGGCCGAATTTTTCCGGGTTCTCGGCGATTTGTGTACCGGGATATGGAGCCAGCAAAGCCGCCGAGCACTCGAACAATCCGGGTGCAGTTTCCAGCAACTCTTCGGCTAGAAGCAAACTATCTTTAAAAGTATCCTCGGTTTCAAAAGGCCCCCCCAAAATAAAATTGCCAAAAACGCTAACCGTACCGATTTGCGCACATTGCCTTACCACTTGACGAATTTGCTCGAGGGTGATGTTTTTATGGTAAGCATCCAAAATGTCCTGGTTGCCGGACTCGATTCCCAATTGCAAGCGGGACAAACCGGCCTTAGCCAATTCTTCCAATAATTCCGGATAACGACTTAAAATATCAACCCGGCCTTCGCAGTAAAAAACAAAATCTGTCCCCTTGGCTTTACGATATTCTTGCAATTGTTCGGCAATTTCCAGACTTCGCTCCGGACGGGCCACGAAAGTATCATCAATGAACCCAAAAGTTTTTACCTGGTATTTCTCAAGCTGTCCGATGATTTCCTTTACCACCTGGTCGGCGCTCCGGTAACGGTATTTCCGGCCGTGCACTCCTTGAAAACAAAACACGCACTGATAAGGACAGCCCCTTCCGCTTACCACATTAAAAGAACCTTTTACCCCTACCAGATCATAATCCGGGAAAGGCAAAGCATCTAAATCCTCCACTTGGGCGATTTGAGAATGAGCGTAAACTTTCCCCTCGCTTTTATAAACCAAGCCGGTAATATTGGCTAAATCGCCCTTTTGATTTTTCAGGTAATCCATCAACTGCGAAAGGCTTTCTTCTCCTTCACCTTTAATGGCAAAATCGAAGCTTTCCTCCTCCAATAGCTTTTCTCCCTGAATGGTGGCCAGGGGGCCGCCTAAGATAATCTTACAAGCGGGAAGCCATTGTTTGATTTTTGCAGCCAGATTCCGAACCTGAAACAAGTTGTCGGAGATAAGATAAAAACTAACCAGCCGCGGATTCCATTGGCGGAAAAGCAGTTCAACTGCATCGGGAGTTAAAGTAAATAAATCTTGATTGGTAACGCAATTGACCTTAAAGCCCCGGTCTTTCAAAACAGTTCCTAAATAGATCATTCCGGTATTAACCTGGGCGAAATCAATCTCGTAAAAATTACCCACCTCAACCAAAACCACATCAATTTCCGGAGCCCGAAAACCGGACCAAGAATTAAAGCTCATATTATTTCTCCTGATTTAATTTATTCTTTTTACTGCCAACTATTCCTTTTAAATTAATCATCTTTAAAACAAGGAAAAAAACACAGAAACCTCGTATTATAATTACGGGATTTTTGAGGGGATTGAGTATGAGCTTTCTGGCTCTGTTTTCATTATTAATTGCTTTCTTTTGCGTTATTTTAGGCAACTTGATTTTTCATCTGGAGCCGAAAAACGCAAAAAACCGGTTTTTTTTGATCATATGCCTGCTTATCGGCTTTGGGGCTTTTACCGAATTCGGCGCCCGGCAAGCCGACAGCTTTTCCGAAGCCTTGTTTTGGCTTAAGTTAAGCACCTTTTCGTTAATTACTATCGCGGTAATTTTTCATTTTTCCTTGGTTTTTACTGAACCAAAAAACCTGCTTTCGCAAAAACGCACTTATTTGTTTATTTACCTGCCCGCCATTATTCTGGTTGCATTGGATATGGGCAGCGGCCTGTTTTCCGGGAAGCCGATACAAAAATCCTGGGGCTGGACTTACGATATCATACCGCAAAATTTTTACCTTTTTCGCTTGCCCGTCAGTCTGGCTTTTATTATTGGAATCTTAGCCATCTTTTTACTCTGGAGATATTACGCTAGAATTTCCAACCTTCATCAGAAAAAGCAAATATCTTACATTCTCGCAGGTTTTTCCATTCCCATTGTTCTAGGATACGGCTCTGAAATCGCCGCCCATTTGACGAATTCCCGCCCTCCGGAGATAATAACTCTGGCCTTCGCCACCGGGATGATCCTGGTTGGCTACGCTCTTTGGCAGGAGAAACTCTCATTTCTGACTCCCGCCGGCCTGGCGGACGACATTGTCAACCATAACTCCAACGCTTTAATTTTAGTAAGCCCGGAAGGCAAAATCAGTCTAGCCAATCCATCGGCTTTAAAAATCCTGGGCTATCAGGCCGATGAACTGATTAATCAATCCATAAATTTAGTTTTGGAAAAATCCGATGTTTTAAATCTCTATAAAACCCCACAAGTAAACAGTTCCTGGTATACTTCATTTTTAAACAAAAACGGCGAAAGGATCCACATAGCGCTCTCCGTTTCGCAAGTCTGGAAACAACGGCAAATACAGGGAATGCTCTTGATTGCCCGCGACTTGACCCCGCAAAAAGAAATTGAAAAAAAATTAATTCTGCGCCTGGAGCAGGAAAAGCTGTTGCATAAAGTATCTGCCAATTCCATTTATTTAAATAATTTTAATGATTTCCTGCAGCAAACCCTGAAATTGTTAGGCCGGCACCTGGGGGTTTCACGGATTGCAGTATATGAATATTATCAAGAACAAAACGCATACAACAATATTTTTGAATGGAAAACCGAGGAGACCCCCAGCTTGATGGAGCAATTTCAAGATGTGCCCGGCAACATTATTCCCAACACTATCGCTAAAATGCAGAAAAATGAGATTGTAGCCTACGAAGATCTGGAGCAGATTCCCGAAGGTCAAGGCAAAGATTTCGCCATTCGCAACGATTACCGTGCTTTCCTTTTTGTCCCGCTTTTCATTAATAACCAGCTTTTCGGTTTTATGGGATTCGCCAAACGCTTTGAAAAACGCAAATGGCAGCCGGATGAGCTGGATACCATACGGTCGGTGTCATACATTATCACCGGGGTAATGGAGCGAAATAAAGCCAACCAAGCGCTGCATAACGCTTATCAAAACTTAGAGAAAAAAATCAACGAAAGAACTGCCGAGCTTACCGAAACCAACCGGCGAATGAAAGCCGAGATTTCCGAAAGAATTGAGACGCAAAAGGAAAACGAACAACTGGTTAATTCCCTGACTTTTCTTTCACAAACCGCGATTGGGTTTATCGAACTGGGATATGAAAACGACATTTATGACTTTACCGCTAAAAAATCAAGAGAATTATTAGGTGAAGGAGCGGTAATCGTAACCTCCATTGATGAAAATAATGCGTCAGGCGTCATTCAAGGATTTGCCGGATTGGAGAATCAACTTGGCTGGTTGGAACCAATCCTGAATTGTTCATTAATGGGATTGACCGTTAAAACTTTTGAACCGATGATTACCAAACTCCTGCAGGGAAAACTATTTTCCGCCGGTAACCAACTTAAATTCATCATTCGAGATACTTTTCCCGATTGGGTTTATGATTTGATAGAAAAAAACTCTAAACTACAAGATATTTATTTAATGGGCTTGACCCGTCAGGGGAAGATCCTTGGAACGGCTGCCATCGTCTTGTTTGAGGGGCAAAAATTAAACAATTCGGAAATTATCGAAACTTTTTTAAATCAAGCCTCGATTGTTCTGCAACGGCAAAAAGCCGAAGAAATCCTGCGCACTTCGGAAGAAAAATATCGCAACCTGGCGGAAAATCTTCAAACCGGAATCTTTTTAATTAATCCGGAAATGAAAATTCTGGCCGCCAATCGAAAAACCCGGGAATTATTCCCCATGGTTCAATTTGAAAAGAACCCGTTCTGTTACGAAGTTCTTCCTCATGAGAAAAAATCCAAAGCCTGCGCATTCTGCCCGGCCAAGCAAGTTTTTCGCAAAGGAATCTCCTGTACTAAAATTCAGAGGATAACCTCCAACGGCGAATCGCTTTTCCTAAAATTAACCGCGGTTCCTTTAAAAAATGCCGACAACCAGATAGTCGCCGCCACGGTAATGATGCAGGATATGACCCTGGAGTTCAAAGCAGAAGAAAAGATCAACAACTATCAGAAACAACTTAGGGCCATGACCATGGAACTTAGCGTAATCGAAGAAAAAGAGCGTAAAAAAATCGCTACCGAGCTCCATGATTATATCGGCCAAAACCTGGCTTTCGCCAAAATCAAATTGGGAGAGTTGAAAGAATCCCGTGACGCAGCCCCGATAAAAAAATCTTTAAATAATATTTACAGCTTGATCGAAGAGAGTATCGTTTCCAGCCGCAACCTGACTTTCGAGCTAAGCCTTCCTATTTTATATGAACTGGGTTTTGAATCCGCTCTGGAATGGCTAAGCGAAAGCCTAAAAAAACAACACGGATTAATGGTGAATATCTCCCTTCCCTCCCGGGAAAAAATCACTATTAAGGACGAAGAAATCCTAATTCTCACTTTTAAGGCCGTCCGGGAATTGCTGACCAATACAATAAAACACTCAAACTCTAAAAATGCCGATCTGATCGTGCAAAAAAAGGGCGAATATCTTAACATTACAATAACAGACCAGGGGGCAGGATTTGAACCGGAAAAAATCTTTTCCAATCACGAAAAACTAAGCGGTTTTGGGCTTTTCCGCTTAAAAGAAAATCTATATTATTTGGGAGGCGAAATGAAAATAAATTCAGGGCCTGGTCAAGGTACCAAAATAACCATGATCATTCCGATGGAAAGAAGGTTGAAGCAATGAAGATCCGAATTTTAATCGCAGACGACCATCGAATCGTCCGTCAGGGGCTAAAAGCCATGATCGACAACCACCCGCAAATGGAAGTGGTGGGAGAATGCGGAGATGGAAAAACCGCCCTGCAAATGGTTGAGGAATTAACTCCCGATATTGTGATAATGGACATAACCATGCCGGAATTAAACGGGATTGACGCCGGAAAAAAAATCGTTGCTTCCTACCCTCAAACTAAAATTATCGCATTATCCATGCACTCCGACCGGCGTTTTGTCAATGAAATGCTTAAAGCCGGAGCCTCAGCTTATTTATTGAAAGACAACGCCTTTGACGAATTAATCCAGGCTATACTTACCGTCCATAACAATCAAATTTTCCTAAGCCCTCAAATCACCAAAAACCTGGTCGAAGATTACTTATCAAACAAAATCGGCGGAACTGATTCGGTATTCTCGCTGTTAACTCACCGGGAAAGAGAAATCCTTCAACTGATGGTGGAAGGCAAAACCAGCAAAGGAATCGCCGGAATAATCAATTTAAGCATTAAAACGGTAGAAACTCACCGGCAAAATATCATGGCTAAGTTAAAAATTGACAATCTTCCTCAATTGGTCAAATATGCGATTCGCGAAGGTTTAACCTCACTTTAAACGACTAAACAGTAAATTTGACATTGCTGGACGGGCCTTAAGTATTATCCCTTTAAATCTTCTTAAACCAACAACAAGGCTGATTAAGAAAAAAATCCTAAGTCTTTCTTTTTACAAGGAAAATCTCAGATAAAAGAGAACTTCCTTTTAGGAGGTCTGAGCGTTATCAACCAGGAAATCCACCAAGAAAAAATATTTTGCCTGGAGTGCCGGCATTATAACGACAGCCGGGCCGATTGCTGCGAAATTTGCGGATCGGGTTTATTCAAGTTTCCCCCTCGGCCTCCCAAAACCGACCAGGCTTACCGGGAAATCGAGGAAAAAACCCTGCAATTCAAAAACGGCCGGCTTTCTTCTTCCGATTATTGGAATTACCTGGTAAAACAACAAGTTTTTTATGAAAAACACCTGAAATCGATCGAAGAAATGGAACTGCCCCAGGAACACAAGATCGAATTCGCCGAAGAACTAAACGTGGGGAAAAACGGCATTCGCCACCTGATCGAAGGAATTAAACTGCTTCTGGAGTATTGCGAGAATAAATCTCAAGAAAATTTATCCCACCAGGGATTAAGCATGGCTAAAACCGGAAATGAATTTTTAAACCAGGCCATAGCCATTAACTGGGCCAATTTTAATGCGGTCAAACAATCTTTTGAAGAATTCCTGACCGAGTATAATCTATAAAATTTCAAAATTTCCTGAAAAATATTAACATTTTATTAACAATTTCCACCTCCTTATTGTGCTAAAATTTCCCTAAGGAGGTAGAAACCAATGATTAACAGCATTATCACTCCGGTTGACCGTTCAACCCATGTAAAATCAGGCCGGCGCTTGACCGAATTAAATCACCGGAACCACAAAATTCACAGCGGCCGGAATCATCATACCGCCAACGACCGGGTGGAACTGGGTTCAAACCATTCCAGCACCGTTCACGATCCCAAACATATCCTGGGGCATATTACCAACAGCCAACGGCTCTATTCCGCCAATAAAAACTATCACAGCTATGAACAAGTAAATTTAATCATGGAAAAACTGGCGGAAGCCTATCCCGAACAGACCAAACTGGTTTCCCTGGGCAAAACCCTGGAAGGCCGGGATATTATGGCGCTTAGAATCAGCAACAACGAAGGCCGGGAAGCCTCCCAAAAACCCGGAGTAGTAATCACCGGGGCTACCCACGCCAGAGAATGGCCCACCCCGGAAATCGCCCTCAACACGGCTACCTCCCTACTCCAGGGCTACAGCATCAACCCTGATATGAAAAACCGGGTCAACAACGCGGATATCTGGATCATCCCGGTAGTCAACCCTGATGGTTTTTCCTATAGCCATACCCAAAACGATATGTGGCGCAAAAATCGCCGCCCCATCGAGCAGACCGCTTGCGACCTTCTACCCAAGCCCAGCGATCCCCAGCAAAGAGTTAAAATGGAAAAAACTCTCTTAGCCAATAAAATCAAGGCTTACGGAGTCGACATCAACCGTAATTTTTACGATGGAAACCCGGATCACTATTATCTCTATCGCCCGGCAGGCGACACCCCCTGTAGCACCAGAGACGATTTTGGAGCTTCGGACGATCCCCGCTCGGAAGCCTACCGCGGAATCAGCGGAGCCTCGGAATTGGAAACCCGAGCTATGATCAATTTTGAATTAAACACCCCGAACCTTAAGGGAGTATTGGATTTCCACTCCTACAGCGAATTGATCCTTTTCCCCTGGGGGCATAAAACCGCTCCGGTGGAAAATGAACAAGAATACCTGGAATTGGGCAAAAAAATGCAGAGTGTTACCGAAACCGAATATAAAGCTTTCCCCCGCCGAACCAACCAGCCCGAACCAATCATCCACGCCGACCGCTGCACTGAAGCCACCGCCCTTACCCAGTATAAGCTAATGCCTTCCCACGACCTGTATCCTACTTGCGGTAGCTCCAACGATATGCATCACATCAACGGAATTATGGGCTTTACCATGGAAATGGGCACCAGCTTCCATCCCAGCGACAAGGCTAGACTTGATAATTCGATCAATAACGGCACCCGGGCTTCGATGGTATTCATCGACCACTTCATCGAGAAAAACCGGAAAACCCGTTAATTCAACAACCGACAGGAGATATAAATGAAACCCATTAATGAAATATCCTCAAATCAAGTTAAGCAAACTTATTTCTTTTACTCAAAAAACCGCAAAAAAGCGGTGGATCCGGCTTTAAATCAACTGGCGGAAAAGATTGACGCAAACGGCGACGGGGTCATCAGCGATCAAGAGCTGAAAGCATACTTAAGCAAGGATTCAGTACAAATTTTAAAGTACGCCCCCGACCCCAACCTGAAAAGCGGGATCAACCTTTACCAGGTAGACCAAGAAAGGGTAATCACCGAATATAAGCAATCCCTAACGGGAAAACCCGCAGTTCCTCAAGGCTACCATAGTTATGAAGAAATTAACGAAAATCTAAAAAGCCTGGCCGAGCGTTATCCCGACAAAGCCCAGCTAGTCTCTCTGGGTAAAACTTACGAGCACCGGGACATTTGGGCCCTTAAAATCGGCGACTCCGAAGGTCGGGAGGCCTCCCAAAAACCCGGCTTAGTGATTACCGGGGCCACTCACGCCCGGGAATGGCCCACGCCCGAAATCACCCTCAATCTGGCCAATCGCCTGCTGGAAGAATACTCCAGCGACCCGGAAATGAAAAACCGGGTGGACAACACGGAAATCTGGCTGGTGCCGGTGGCTAATCCCGACGGTTTTGTTTTTACCCGCACTAAATATAATATGTGGCGCAAAAATCACCGCCCCATCGAGCAGACCGCCTGCGATTTGCTCAACCAACCCCAAGAGCCGCCCCAAAAACCGAGCCACTCCAAAGTCCGGCAATACAATCTGCTGCAAGGCATCGGGGTGGATATAAACCGTAATTATTATGACGGCAACCCCGAGCACTTCCATCTTTACCGGGCTCCCGGGGATGATCCTTGCAGTACCAAGGACGACCCCTGGGGCACTTCCGACGACCCCAATTCCGAATGTTACCGAGGCCCGGCAGGCGCTTCCGAGGCGGAAACCAAGGCCCTTACCGAGCTGGAATTAAATACCCCCAATATTAAAGGAGTGCTGGATTTCCATTCTTACGGGGGCATGATTCTCATTCCCTCCGGCTACACTACGGAGCCGGTAGAAAATCTGGAGGAATACCTGACCATCGGCCATAATATGCAAAAGGCCATGGGGGGGAGATATCGCTTGATGCCTTCCCACGATCTTTATGCTACCTATGGCAACTCCAACGATATGCATCACATCAACGGAAAAATCGGCATGACCATGGAAGTGGGCTCGAGTTTTCAACCCGCAGGTAAGCAATTGCAACAAACCGTAGAAGAAGTCACCAAGGCGGCCTTGAGCTTTATTGATCACTTTGCCGAACAAAACCAGTCTGAAGCTAAAAGAGGAAAAAAGAATGAAGCCTATCTGCAAAATTGATTCCAGAGAAACCAAACCGGGCAATAAAACATACTATTATCTCCTGAATGACCGCAAAAAAGCGGTGGACCCGGCCATGAATAAAGTAGCCGCCCAAATCGATAAAAATGGAGACGGGGTAATTTCCGACCGGGAACTATCGGCATACCTGCAGCGCGATGAGGTGGACATCCTTAGAACTCCGCAGATCGTTTCCCGAAACCCGCTTATCCCTCCCCGCTATGCCAATTATAAGGCAGACCGTCCTCAGGTGCTAAAAGAATACAAGGATTTTCTCAGCCGGGAAATGCCCGCCAATAAATATTATCATTCCTTCGAAGAAATAACCGGGGAAATGAAAAACCTGGCGGAGAAATACCCCGACAAAGCCAAGCTGGTTTCCCTGGGCAAAACCCATGAAGGACGGGAAATTTGGGCTTTAAAAATCAGCAAAAATGTTAATCGGAAAAGTAAAAGCAAAAAACCCGGCCTGGTCTTCACCGGAGCTCACCACGCCAGAGAATGGGTAACCCCGGAGATCCCCCTTGCGTTAGCCGGTCGTTTGCTTAACGAGTACAAAACCGACCCGGCTATGAAAAAACGGGTGGATAAATCGGAGATCTGGATTATTCCGGTAGCTAATCCTGACGGCTTTGTTTACAGCCACACCGCCAGCAGCATGTGGAGAAAAAACCGCCGCCCCATCGAACAGACCGCCTGCGACCTGGTGCCCAAGCCCGAAACTTTGAAAGAAGATTTAAAAGAGGCCACTTGCCGAGTCAGCAATATCAAGGGTTACGGAGTGGACTTGAACCGCAATTACTACGATGGAAACCCGGAACATTATGATCTCTACCGTCCGGAATGGGATGACCCCTGCAGCACCGCAGACGATATGCCTTCCACCTCCGACAACCCGATGCAGTTGACTTACCGGGGGCCGTACGGCGGCTCGGAAAATGAAGTCCAGGCTCTTACTAAACTAACTTTAAAACCGGAAATCAAAGGGATAATCAATTATCATTCTTACGGTCAAATGCTTCTCTATCCCTGGGGCTTCACCAATGATCCGATTGACAACTTGAAGGAATATCAAATCGTGGGAGAGAACATGCAGAAAGTCATGCAGGACAAATATACGATGATGACTTCCTGCGGCCTCTATCCGGCTACCGGAGATCCCCAGGATATGCAGCATATTAACGGTAAAATCTCCTACACCCTGGAAATGGGCAAGTCTTTCCAACCCACGGACAAGGTGCAAATCGAAAAGAACGTTAAAGACGGCACCGAGGCGGCCCTGGCTTTCATCGACCATTTCCTCAAATAACTTAGACCCCCAATATTACCCCCCTAAATAGAGGGTGCCGCAAATTCGGCACCCTCACTATTTTATGGGAAATATGTTATAATAAAATACTTATAAATATTCAGGAGGATTGTTGTGTCCAACCGATCTGAAAGAGATTTTCTCAAAGGCGGAGATGACCTGGCCAAAGAGACCTGGCGCATTTTTCGGATCATGGCGGAATTTGTCGATGGTTTTGAAGCCATGCAGAATGTCTATCCGGCGGTTTCAGTCTTCGGATCCGCCCGCCTTAAACCCGACAACAAATACTATCGCTTGGCTTACGAAATCGGTAAGGAGCTAGCCGAAGCAGGCTTCACCGCCATTACCGGCGGGGGGCCGGGGTTGATGGAAGCGGTTAATAAAGGGGCTAAAGAAAACGACGGGCAATCGGTGGGACTGAATATCATCCTGCCTTGCGAACAGGCCTGCAACCCTTACCTGGATATCGCCGTTAATTTTCAGCACTTTTTTGTCCGTAAAGTCATGTTCGTCAAATACGCCATCGCCTTTATCATCCTGCCCGGCGGCTTCGGCACCATGGACGAGCTATTTGAAGCCTTGACTTTGATTCAAACCGATAAAATTTACGAATTCCCGGTCATCATCATGGATACCGAATACTGGCGGGATTTGATCGCCTGGATGAAAAACACCATGGGCAAAAGCGGAACCGTTTCCGAAGAAAGTCTGGGCAGCTTTTACCTGACCGACGAGCCCAAAGAAGCGGTTTATCTAATCAAAGAATTTTGGAAAGAAGTGCTTTCTCCCCAGGCCAAAAAACAAAGAGATAGCTTTAAAAACGATTAAACTTCACCGATTTTCAACACCTCAACGGAGAAATTTAAATCCTCCCCCGCCAGTGGATGATTAAAATCTACCACCGCCTCTTGCTGGGTTAGCTCCGTCACAACGGCAAACAAGACTTGCCCGTCTTTTAATTCAAACTCCAAAAATTCCCCAACCTTAACCTTTTGCGGGTTTTCCAATTTACTTAAAGGGATTCTTTGCACTAAATCCTCGCGAACCCGTCCGAAAGCCCGGTCGGCAGGAACCAAAAAATTCTTTTTCTCCCCGGTTTTCATTCCCACCATGGCGTCCTGAAAAGCTTTTAGCACTTCGGCAGTTCCCAGGGTTATTTTAAAAGGCTCTCCCGGAGTGGTCTGGTCAAAAATTTCCCCGTTCTTCAATTTCCCGGTGAAAGCAATGGTTAACAAATCTCCTTCTTTAGCTTCTCCCATTAACGACTCCTCTCTTTTTTTCAACCCCTGCCCAGGGGCAGATAAGTGTCTTTAAGCGCATTTAAAACCGAGGATTGAAATTTCCCGGCATTGCGATCCAAGAAGTTGGCGAAATCCTGACCGGCCAGTTGCTCATCGGCAAATTCTTCCTCCAGCAATTCTGCCAAACCCAAAATTTGAGCCTCCAAAGGAATTTCATCTCCCCTTAAAGCCTCGGGAAATCCTGAGCCGTCAAGCCTCTCATGATGATAGCGAATAATCGGGGCGATTTCTTCCAGCAGGCGAATCCGGCTGACCAGCTCCGCCCCAAGCATCGGGTGATACCTGAGATCGACCGGAGAGCCGGTATTTAACTTTAAAAGCCCGATATCGTGCAGCAACGAGGCGTAATAAATATTTTCATAGGCTTTTCCCTTGATTCCCAGAATGCGGGCCATTCCGGTAGCGGTGCGGGCTACCCGGAAAGCGTGCCCGTGGCCGGTGGGAGCCGGGCATTCCAAAGCGGTAATCAGCAATTCAATCCCGTTGACGAAGAAATTTCTTAAGTCTTCAATCAACTGGGCGTTCTTGATGGCAATCGCCGCCTGATCGGCCAGCAGTTGCAGAAAATTTTCATCGTTCCGGTCAAATTTTCCGCTTTTTTTATTAACCGCTTCCAGTACCCCCAGCAGCTCCGTTTGATATATCATCGGCACGCCCAAAACCGATTTGGTTTGATAGCCGACTTCCTGATCGATTTTCTTATAGTGACGCGGATCGATGCCGGCATCTTCAATGATCTGGCTTTTGCGGTGATAAGCGATCCATCCGGCGATACTGCTCTCATCCACCGCCAGAAGATATTTTTTAACTTCTTCTCCCTTTTCTCCCAGGGCCACTTTGAAATAAAGCTGGTTGGCTTTAGGTTCGTAAAGAAAAATCGTAGCCGAATCGGAATCCGTAATCTCCCGGGCAGCCTGGGTGATCTGGTGCAACAGATGAGTCAAGTCATGAGCTCCAACCAATTCGCGGGAAATTTCGCTCAGCTTATAAAGGGTGGCGTTTTCTTTTTGCAGCCCCTGCTTCCCGGTCAATTCATCGGCCATTTTTCCTCCTGCTCACTCCTTGGTCACCCGGTAAACTTCTTCAAAAGTGGTGGCGCCATGGGCGATTTTCTCCAGCCCGTCTTCCATCAGGCTTCTCATCCCCAATTTGCGGGCCTCTTCGAAAATTAATCCCGGTATTGCCTGCTTCAAAATCAACGAGCGAATTTCATCATTCAGGGTAAAAAATTCGTAAATCCCCATTCTCCCTTTGTATCCGCTTTTATTGCAAATTTCGCAACCCTTGCCGTAAGCCAATTTATCCGGAGCTGCAAATTGGTAATGTTCGAAGGCGGCTTTTTCATCAGGGCTCAGATCCCGCTCCATCTTGCAATTTTGACAAATCGACCTGACCAGGCGCTGGGCTAAAATTCCCAATACCGTGCTGGACAAAAGAAACGGTTCCACTCCCATATCTTCCATGCGGGTAAGCGCGCCGATCGCATCATTGGTGTGCAGGGTAGAAAGCACCAGGTGACCTGTGAGAGCCGCCTGGCTGGCAATCATGGCGGTTTCTTTGTCGCGGATTTCACCCACCATGATGATATCGGGGTCCTGCCTTAAAAAAGTCCTTAATCCGGTAGCAAAATTCAGCCCTACCGTGGCATTGGTTTGAACCTGAACGACTCCCCTTAAATTATACTCGACCGGATCTTCGATGGTTACGATTTTCACTCCCGGCTGGTTCAGACGATTCAAGGTCGCATAAAGAGTAGTGGATTTGCCCGAACCGGTAGGGCCGGTAACCAGAATAATTCCGTGGGGATGAGAAATTACTTCTTCCAGCCGGGTGAAATCAACATCGCAAAACCCCAACTGCTTCAACTCTATTTTTATTCCGGAGCGGTCCAACAGCCGCATTACCGTACTTTCTCCTTGAATCGTGGGGAGAGTGGAAACCCGGATATCGAAAACCCGCTTGCTAACCCCCAGCTTAATTTGAATGCGCCCGTCCTGGGGAACCCTGCGCTCGTCAATTTTTAAATCGGAAATAATTTTAATCCTGGAAATCACCGAATTATGAATGGTGCGGGGGTATTTCATCACTTCCCGCAAGACCCCGTCGATCCGGTAACGAACCGAAACTTCGTTTTCATAAGGCTCGATATGGATATCGCTGGCTCGCTGGTTGATGGCGTCAACTACAATCCGGTCAACGAAACGGATAATCGGGGTGTCCACCACCGCTTCCTTATCGTCATCTTCATTCTTCTGGGCTTTAACGTCGATGTCTTCGCTTTTCTCGGTAACCGCCTGATCCAGAATCATCCGAATATCTTCTTTTTTAAAGCTTTCGTCCAGTTTCAGAATGATTTCTTCCCGGAAAGCAACCAATGGTTCAATAATATAACCGGTGCGAAAACGCAAATCATCCAAGGCGAAAACATCCGAGGGATCGGCCATGGCTAGAAGCAAACCGGTTTGGCTTTTCCCCACGCAAATCACACTATAGCGGCGGCACATAGCCTCGGGGAGAATCTCAACCGTTTCGAGATCCAGCTTTTTCTTTTCCAGCTCGATAAAATCCAGCCCCAATTCCTGACTTTTGGCTTTCAAGACCTCCAGGCGCGGAACCCCATAATCAACCAAAGTCAATTCCAACGATTGCTTTTTTTCCCCGGCGATTTTTTCGGCTTGCGATACTTTTTCCTGATCCAGCAAGCCGTTTTCAATTAAAATATCGATATAATACTTGGTTTTGGCGGTCATCTGATTAATCGCCTATTTACAGGCGCAGATGTAAGAACACAGGCAAGTCAGGGTTTTCTTTATGCCCGGAATGGTCTGAATATGATTGGTTACCGTTTCCCCCAAATCCTCGATGTTCTCTAATTTCAGATAACCGATAATATCATAGGGGCCTGTAACCACACAGGAATTTTCCATTCCCTTAAGTTCCGCCAGTTTGTTGGCCACTTCCTTGACCTGACCGGGTTCTACTTCCAATAAGACGAATGCTGAGATTGCCAAAATTAATCACCTCCCAAGGACTTTTTCTCCTTCCGGGAAGAAATCCCTTTTTGCGTCTTAGCGTCTTGAACGGGAGGGATTTTAACCCCTGTAGCCAATTAAATAATAAAGGGGGTATTCATGGCTAAAATAGCTCACTTGGCCAATTCGGCCCTGGCGGACATTTCCTATATCAACCCGGCCTTTGCTGTTCGGCCTTCCTTAAGAGATTATTTAAACCCGGAGGTTAATGATAAATTAATCTCGGAGTTCTTTCCTCTTACCCCGGCGTTGAAAATTATTGAAATCATTTTAAAACAACTTTTATTCAACTCCCACGAACGCACTCATCTGATTTTCGGCCAGCCGGGGATCGGAAAAACCTTTGCGGCGATTGTCCTGGCGAATTTATTGGGACAGGATCCCGAATCTCCCGCAATGAAAGCCCTGCTAAATAAAATCAACTCTAAAAATCCCGAGTTGGCAAGCTTGATCGCTCAAGCGCGGCGGGGAGGTAAACGCTGCCTGGTTATTCCGGTGGAAAAAATCCAAGGGAATGACAACTTAAGGCTGCAATTGCTTTCAGCTCTGGACAACGCTCTCTTTCAGCTGGAAATTGATTATGTCCCCAAAGCCTCAAAATCATTAATCGAGATCTTTCAAGAGACTTTCAATCACCTGATCAATTATCCCGATCTCTGCGGGTGCGCCATTCTGATCGACAATGTCGATGAATACCTGGAGAAAGACCCTCAGGAATTTTACGAATTCCTCGAATTTTTCCGTAAGCAAACCTTTCCTTGTCTTTTAACCACCTTTGCCGGGATCGATAGAAAACTTGCCGCGCAAATGGACGGCAAAAATTTTGATTTAGTGCATAATTTCTCTCCCATAAGCGCTGAGCATGATTTTGAAATTTTTCTGGGAGAAAAAGTCTTGGGGATTAAATCGGCGGATTATCGGGAAGCCTTAGCCAAAGAGCGGGAAATTCCAATTTTGCTAAAAATCTTGGATACCCATAAATTATATCCCGATAAAGATGAAGAATGGAAAACTCAGAAACTCCTGCTTAACAACTACCCGCTTCACCCTGTCTCTCTTTACGCCCTCCCGCGGATTTGTGAAATAATCGCTAACGCCGAGCGCAATCTAAGAACTTTCTTTCTTGACGAGAAGGTAGGCTCGTTAAGCAACTTAACCCATAAGCTGGCTTTTACCCAGCCCAATGGAAGACTCTCGCTCTACCCGCTCGATTCTTTTTACTCTTATTTTGAAAAAAATATCATCTCCCATCCTCAATTTGCCAGGTATTCCATGGACCAAATGCTCCCCTTTATTTCGGACGTGCCTTTGGCCGCCAGAATCATCCGCACCATTATCATGCTGGAAATTTTAAACTCCGCCAAATTAACCACCAATACCGGCACCATTATTGACGCAATGCAAATTACCCCCCAGGAAGAGAAAAAAATCGAAAATGCCTTAAAAATTCTGCTAAACAAAGAAATTTTGGAATATTACGAGGAAGATAAGACTTACCATCTGGCCAAATCACAACCGCCGATCTCGCCGGAGAAATTAATCGCCGAACAAATTGCGGCTCTTCAGGATAATTACAAAACGGCGGATTTTCTTAAAAATCACATCAACCCCAGACAAATTGAGCCTGCCGGTTTTAATCGCAAATTTCACACCGACAAAAAAATCCTGGTAAAATTTCTCTCTCCCGGAGAACTTGACCCCGAAGCCATAGACCGCGACATTGAGGGTTTTTACAACCCGCAAAATATCTATATCGCCGATCTCCTGGTGGCCTATATAACCCCGGAAAATCCCCAAGAAATTACCGAACTAAATGAGCAATTAAATTCCGGCCGTTTTAACCATCCCAATCTGGTAATCGCTTTGCCCAAGCAGATGCCGGCGCTTAAAGAAAAAATCCTGGAGGCCGAAGCCTTAAGAAGAATTCTGACTTACGAATTCCCCTTCTGCGAACCTGACAACCCCCAAAGAGAGCGGCTGGAACAAAAAAGGGCGCAAATCCTGGAGAGCCTGAACTTGGAAATTACTCAATTTCTTCGCGCCGATAATTTTCTCTGGTTCTGGAAAGGCAATTCCCGCGCGGATGTCAAGGAAAATCAGGAAGAAGAGTATTTATCCGGCATCCTGCAGGAACTTTTCAGCCGTTTTCCGGCGCTTAACGGAGAAATTCTCAAGCATCAGGAAAACTCCCTGACCCAGCAAAGCAAAAAAGAAATAATCGAATTAATCCTAAGCGACCGGGAAATTGCTTTAAAAGAAAATGACTCTGAGCGATTCAGGCAAATCGTAAATGACTTTTTAATTCCGGTCGGTCTGCTGAAAGAAACCGAGCCCAATAGCTACCGCTGGAATTTAAGCCCCGCCAAAGACAGTTCGATTTACCCGATTTGGCAGTTATTTCAAGAAACTTTAACCGGAGAACAAACCGAAAAAAAACTTACCGAGGCTACCGAATTCTTAAAAAAAATCATTGTTCCCCCCTTCGGTCTGCCCAGATCATTCAACGCTTCGGCCTTGGCTTATTTTTTTCAAAATTACTCGGACCACCTGCATATTTACCGTAAAAAAACCGGGCAGCCCGAAACGCTCCCCAGTGAAGACTTTCCCCCCGAAAAAATAACCGGCCAATTGCTGGAAGAAGTTATCAACCAACCCTATAAATTCTTCTTTCTCTTCTTTGAATGCCGGAGCGAAGAAAAAAAACTGCTGGATTTCATCATGGAAGAATTCGGCTCCGACCTCACCCTCAGTTCCCAGGCCGGAATCTGGGAAAGAGTTCAGCTGGCCCTGCTCAACTGGTATGAAAATCTTCCCTCCTTGACCAAAAACGCCAGGGAACTTGAAAATAAATACTCCGGCGACCTGCTCAAACTCCTGACCCAAATCGCCCAGGCTCATTCCATGGAAGCGGTTTTAAGCCAGGAATTGCTGCCCGCCCTGGGCTTCGATCCGGAGAATTTCTCCTGGCAGAGCGATCTTTCCGAATTACAAACCCGGCTGACCGAGTGCCGGGAAAACATTGAGCGCTATTCCCTAACCTACCGGGAAAATTTGCTAAAAAAGATCTGTTTGATTTTCAACGCCGGTACTCCCGAAAATTTACCGGCCATACTGAGCGAATGGGAAAGAAACCTCAACCCGGAAACTTATCTAAACCCGCCCACCGAGGAAGTGAAAAACCTGCTCTGGGCCATGAAATTAAAGGATAACCCCGAAGAGCTATTCTTTTATCAATTTTCCCTGGCAATGGGGTTCCCTACCATAGACAAATGGGATCAAGATCTGGGGACGGAATACCTGGAAAAACTTGCTTACCTTAAATTCCTGGCGGAATATGGGATGTTCGCAGGCGCTTATTCCCTGCCCCGGGAAAAGAAAGCGAAAGCTCAAAAAATCAACGACCTGCTGATTTATTGCCTGAAATCCTCGGAATTTTCCTCGGATGAAACCAGGGAAATCCTGGAAGAAATGCTGGGAGAACTGGCTTGGAAAACATAGTCCCGGGCGGATAAAAGCATGAATAAACTCGCACCAGACCTTAAGCAGCTAAAAGAACGGCGCAAGGCCGTCATCCTGGCCCATAATTACCAGCCTGACGAAGTCCAGGAAATCGCTGATTTTGTGGGGGATTCCCTGGAGCTATCCCGCCGGGCGGCTCAAACCGGCTCGGAAGTGATCGTCTTTTGCGGAGTTCATTTTATGGCTGAAACCGCAAAGATGCTCTCTCCGCAAAAAATCGTCCTGCTCCCCGACGCTGCCGCCGGATGCCCCCTGGCCGACTCGATCGAGGAAGCCGAATTAAAAGAACTTAAAACCCGGCACCCGGGAGCGCGAGTGGTAGCCTATGTCAACTCCAGTGCAGAGATCAAAGCCTTGAGCGATATTTGCTGCACTTCAGTCAATGCGCTCGAAGTGGTAAACAGTCTAAAAAAACAGGAAGTGATTTTCGTTCCCGATCAAAACCTGGGGCGGTATGTCGAGCAAAAACTGGGGCGCGAGTTGATTCTTTCCAAGGGCTACTGCATCGTCCACCATCGGCTAGCGCAAGAGGAAATTAAGGCCGCTCAAGAGCTTCACCCCCAGGCCTTATTCTTAGCCCACCCGGAATGCCGGATGGAAATTTTAGCTCTAGCGGATTTTGTCGGCTCCACTTCCCAAATGCTGAAATACGTCAAAGAATCAACCGGCCGGCAATTCCTGATCGGTACCGAAAGGGGGATACTCTGGCGGATGAAAAAGGAAAACCCGGAGAAAGAATTTTTTCTCGCCTCCGGCCAGCTGCTCTGTCAAAACATGAAAAAAACCAATCTGGAAAAAATCAAGCGCAGTCTGGAGACCCTCACTCCCCGCATCGAAGTCGAGCCTAAAATCCAAAGCCAGGCTCTCCGCGCGATCTCAGCAATGCTGGAATTCCATGGCTCAGCACGCTAACCCCGGCAGGAAAACCCAAGAATGAAGAGAAACCCCCCATTGATGAATTGTCAAATCAAAAAAGTCGATTTCCTGGTAGTCGGCAGCGGAATCGCCGGCTTGAGTTTCGCCCTCAAGGTGAGCCAAAGCGGCAAAGTCCTGGTCACCCGCAAAGGGGAAGGCTCGGACACCAACACCAACAAGGCCCAAGGCGGCATCGCCTGCCCGCTTTACCCTCCCGATTCCATCGAAAGCCACTTAAACGACACCCTCGAAGCCGGAGTTGGGCTGGTAAACCTGGAAGCCGCCGAAATCCTTACCCGGGAAGGCCCGGAGCGGATAAAAGAATTGATCGGCTGGGGAGCCGATTTCGTCAAAAATGGAGACCATTACCAACTGAGCCGGGAAGCCGCTCACAGTTTTCCCCGCATTATTCATTCCCTGGGGTTCACCACGGGGCGGGAAATCCAAAAGACCTTGCTGCAAACCGCCCGCCGATCTCCGATCGAATTCCAGGAAAAATACCTGCTGCTCGATTTATACCGGGATAACGACGGGGTAAAGGGCGGCATCTTTTGGGATCTGAAGGAAAACCGCCTGCAAATTATCCTGGCTCCGGTTACCCTGCTGGCTACCGGGGGCTGCGGGGCCGTTTATCTTTACAACACCAACCTCCCGTTTGCTACCGGAGACGGCATTGGTTCAGCTTACCGGGCCGGAGCCGAGCTGGAAGATATGGAGATGGTGCAATTCCATCCCACCGCCATTTATTCTCCCCAAAACGGAATCCTGGCCCTGGCTTCGGAAGCCGTGAGAGGAGAAGGGGCAATATTAAAAAACTCTTTAAACCGGGCTTTCATGGAGAACTACCACCCGCTGAAAGACCTGGCTCCCAGGGATGTAGCCAGCCGAGCGATTTTCTCGGAAATGCAGAAAACCGGCAGCGATTTTGTTTATCTGGATATCTCCGCCATCCCGGACTTTGCCGAAAGATTTTCTTTCATCAATCAGGTCTGCCGGGACAATAACCTGGACTTGAGCGGCAACTTGATTCCGGTCCGGCCTGCCATGCATTACCTGATCGGGGGAGTCAAAACCGACTTAAACGGCAAAACCAACCTGCCGGGCTTATATGCGGCGGGAGAAACCGCCTGCACAGGGGTGCACGGCGCCAACCGCCTGGCCAGCAATTCCCTCTTGGAAGGGCTGGTATTCGCCCACCGGGCGGCTGAAAGAGCTAAAGCCGAATTCGCCGGGTTAGCTTCCCAGCTCGGCCTGGCCGCCGATTCTCAAAGCCTGGCCCTGCCCCAGGTCGGCGAAGTGCTGGGCAATGTTTTGCGGGTTTACCCCGGAGTGCGGGATAAATTTCAAGCTTATCACCTGGAAATTAAACGCTTGATGATGGAAAAGGTTGGAATCGTCCGAGAAGAAAACGGCTTAAAAATCGCCCAGAGAACTTTAAGAAAAATGGCCGACGAACTGGCTCAAATCTTTAAACCGGCGGGAGCCTTTGCCCAAACCTTCCCCCCGGCCACCGACGGAATGGCGGTTAAAACCATCTGGGAATTAGCCAATATGCTTAACACCGCCCTTCTGATCACCCGCTTCGCCCTGGAGAGAACCGAAAGCCGGGGCGCCCATTACCGCAGCGATTTCCCTCAAACCGCGCCGGAATGGAAAAAGCACCTCACTTTCCATAAAAGTTAGGAGAACGCCATGGAAATTCCCCAAGCTTTGATCACCGAGCTGGTGGAGCAGGCCGTTACGGAAGACGTAGGCACCGGAGACATCACCACCCAGGCCCTGATCCCCCCCGAAGCCCGGGCGCAAGCCCTGATCGAATTCAAGCAGCCCGGCATCCTGGCAGGTTTGTTCCTGGCCCGGGCGGTTTTTCAATACCTGGACCCGGAACTGGAATTTACCTCCTTTAAGCAGGATGGGGACTTTATCCCGGATCGGGGCATCGTAGCCCAAATCCAAGGCAAAGCCGCCCCCATCTTAACCGGGGAAAGAACCGCCTTGAACTTCCTCCAGCGCCTCTCGGGCATCGCTACCCTCACCCACCAGTTCCAGGAGCAATTAAAAAGCGGCAAAACCAAGATCCTGGATACCCGCAAAACCATCCCGACTTTTCGTCTGCTGGAAAAATACGCCGTCAAAGCCGGGGGAGGAAAAAACCACCGCATCGGCTTGTATGACGCGATCTTGATTAAAAACAATCATTTAAAATTTACCCCCTCCCTCACCCAGGCTATTCAAAAAGCCCGGGCCTTCTCCAGTCATCCTTGCCCTCTGGAAGTGGAAGTGGAAAACCTGGAACAATTAAAAGAGGCCCTGGCGGAGAACCCCGACATCATCCTGCTGGACAACATGACTCCCGAACAGATCCGGCAAGCGGTGGAATTAAGCCGGGACAAAAAAATCAAGTTGGAAATCTCAGGCGGGATTAGCTTGGAAAATCTGGAGCGATATGCCGATCTGGGAGCCGATTACATTTCCGCAGGCTGCCTGACTCACTCGGCCAAAGCTCTGGACCTCCATTTAAAAGTCATCCCCCTAAATGAGTAAATTTCATTATTTCAACCGGGTAACTTCCACCAACCAGACGGCTTACCAGCTGGGAATAGCCGGAGAACCTTCGGGTACCTTCGCGCTGGCCAACCGCCAAACCCAAGGCAAAGGACGCGGAGAACACGGCTGGGATTCGCCCGAGGGAGGCATTTATCTCTCCGGGCTGTTTCGGGGCAAGCTTGAGCCCGACCGGCTAAACGGCTTTCAGCTGCTGACCGCCCTGGCCGGAATCAAGACTATCCGGGAGATAAGCGGTTTAAATGCGCAAATCCGCCTGCCCAACGATCTTTATTTAAATCAAAAGAAAATCGGCGGAGTCCTGTTGGAGTCCAGATTAAAAGGCGATAAACTGGATTTTCTGGTGGCCGGAATAGGGATAAACCTCAACACCCGGGCCGAGGATCTGCAGCCTTCTACCGCCCATACGGCTACTTCCATGAGCATGGAATGCTCCCGAGAATTCCCCAAAGGGCAAGCCATTTCCCGGCTGATCGAAAAACTGCTTGATTACTGGGAATCATTTGCAGCCCAAGGCCTCTCTTCTTTTATCCAAGAATTGGAGGAACATTGCGATACCCTAGGGAGAAAAGTCATTTTCAGTTCCGAAGACGGGGAAATGAGCGGGATTCTCAGCCGGATTACCCCCCGGGGAACCTTCCTGCTGGAGCGGCCAAACGGGGTAAACCGAGAAATCCTGCACATCACCGGCTTAAAATTTTCACCCCTGAACTAAGCAGGAATCCCGTCAGGCTTGCCGAAAATCCATTATTCAATGAAGAAATTTCTTTTATTGGGAATTATTGTACTTTGCTTCAGCATATCCCAGGCCCTGGCCGGGATTCAATTATATTTCAACAACCAGCCGCTTCAAAGGGTCAAGATTCTTGATAAAAATTCAACCCTTTATCTTCCGCTTAAAGATCTTAGCTTAAAATTAAATTTCGCTTTGGAGGTATCCGGTAACCGGGTAGCAATAAATCAACAAATCCTCTCAAACTATTTTACCCAGGGAGGGGAAATTTGGGCCGCGGTACCGGAGGTTTGCCGGGCTATCAATGCCTGGAGCGAATACAATCAGGAGTCGGGAGTACTGGATCTTTACACTTTTTCGCCCCAGGCCCAAACCGAACCAACTATCCGCCCTACTCCATCCCCTTGTCCCGAGCCTGTTGAATCTGTTGATCCGGTTTCCACGCTCAACAAAACCAAAACGCCCGCCCCCAATGAAAAAGAACAACCGTTAAAAGTAGAAAAGTCCGATATTTTTTACCCCAATGACGACGCCATCAAGTGCGAAGCCCGGGTAAGAAATACCGGAGATCATGCGGTAAGCAACGGGGTTATAACCTGCATTTTTAACACCATGAGAGGCGACCTGATCGGGAAAGTGGCCAAACCGGTTCCTTACCTCTCCGCCGGGCAAAGCGACCTGATGGCTTTTCAAATCAATGTCAATGACTTTGTCCAAAACAGACTTATCTCATCCGGGGGAGGAGATCACCCCGGCAGCAGCCAGGGATCGATTTTTCCCGTGCTTTGCGATTTTAAAATAACTTATAAATAAAAATTTTAGGAGGAACCAACCATGAAAAAACTTTTCACCCTGCTCTTAGTGGTCTCGGCAGCATTACTGCTCTGGACGGGCTGCAGCAAAAAGGCGGAAACTACCGCCCAAGCTCCCCTTACCCAGCCCAAAGCCATAACCCAAACCGCCCCGGTGGCTCCGGTAACCAATCAGATTCAAAATCCCACGGTTAAACAAGTTACTCCTCAGCCTTCTTCCGACATGGCCAAATACACCGTTTGGAGCGCGAAACTAAGACCCGAACTGCAAAAAAAAGGCGGCAGCATCAACAATATTGCACTGCCTGAGCCTATCGGCAGCAAAGTCGTCGTCATGACCAGCGGCTTATCCAAGGAAGGCCTGAAAAATACCGCCGGTTTCGTAGCGGAAAAATTCAAGAAAAGCTTCCCCGGAAAACCTTCTACCATTGAAATCTACAGCGACGGCAAGCCTGCCGTAACCTTGAAACTTAAATAAATTTTGCTCCAAAATACTTTCACCCTGGTTCCGGGGATTGGGGAAAAACTGCAAAACCAGTTATGGAAAAACGGCGTTTTGACCTGGGATGATTTTCTCAGGGCTTCCACCATTCCAGGCATGCCCCGGATCCGCAAAACGGAAATCGACCGGCAGTTGGAGCGGTTTAAATATCATTTAGAGCGCAAAGACAGCAATTTCTTTGCCTCAAAACTGCCAACCAGCCTGCATTGGCTTTGCTTCCGGCATTTCGAAGCAAATGCCGTTTTTCTGGATATCGAAACCAGCGGAATGGGCCAGGCATATATAACCATCGTAGGCTGCGCCGACAAACAAGGCTACCAAAGCTGGATCCGGGAAATCAACCTTACTTCCCATAAACTGAAGGAATTTCTCGCCCCCTACAAGATGGTGGTGAGTTTTTACGGCTCGGGGTTCGATATTCCGTTTATGCGAAGAGAATTCCCGGGCCTGCCGCTTTATTCCCTCCCCCATTTCGACCTTTGCCTGTGCGGGAAAAAAATCGGCTTGCACGGAGGATTGAAGAAAGTGGAAAAGACTCTGGGAATTTCCCGCCCCCAGGATATCTCCGGAATGAGCGGCTACCAGGCGGTCTTGCTCTGGCAGGAATATCAAATGCAAAATAAACAGCAAGCTCTGGAGCAGCTCCTGCGCTATAACCGGGAAGACACCTGCAACCTGGTGGAACTGGCGGAACTGATTTATACCGAACTGGAAAAAGATTATCTAAAAGTTGATGGAATGGCGTAATATGAGAACAATTTTAACCGGACTTTTCATTCTATTATTAGTCGGCTGCGGCACAGGCGGGGGCGGCAGCTCCTCCGGGGGCGGCCCGGTAGGAGATACCGCCAGAGTCCAAGGCCTGGTAACCGATCCGGGCGGCCAGCCGGTAGCTCAAGCTTTGGTTATTTTAGGCGATCAAACCTGGACTACCCTTACCGATAATGCGGGCAATTTTTTGTTTACCGGTATCCCGGTGGGAACCTATCCCCTCAGGGTCGTTAAATCCGGTTATTTGTTGGATGCAGGCAATCTCCAGCTACAGGCCGGAACCAACACCACTCTTCAGGCCTTGATTCCCGATCCCGCCGGCAACCCGCCCGGCTTTAGCGATATAACAGTCACTCCCGATAGCGGGCTGCGGAACGCCGCCTTTACGGTTTCCCTGGATATTACCGATCATTCCGGCTCGGGGATCGCCCAGGCCAATTTAGTCCTGGTAGCCAATAACCAGGTCACCCCTTTAACCGGGCCTCAGCTCGGCGGAACCTACAGCGCGCAACTCAACGCCCCTCTAACTTCCGGGAATTATCATTATGAATTATTCGCCGCCGACAACCTGGGTCATGTGACCTGGGATCGAAATTCGGTAGCCTTCACCGTGCTGCCCAGCGCCACGGTTACCGGCCGGGTTACCCAGTCTCCGGGCGGCCAGCCGGTAGCGGGAGCGGCCATTTCCGATTCCGCCGTCGCTTACACGGCCACCACCGACAGCGACGGAGCCTACACCCTTACCCTTCCGGCCGGCATCCATACCATCATTTCCCAAAAAACCGGCTTCCAAGACTCCCGTTTTCAAGACCTTACGCTAACCGACGGGCAGGATTTCACCGCCAACCTTACCCAGTATCCTCCGTTCAACCTCAACTGGGCGACTGGAGCGGTTAATCTTCAAGTAACCGGGATCCAAGAGGGGCAAACGGTTTCCGGCCCAACCCAAATCACGGTCAACGCCTCGGGCGCCAATACCATCAAAAGAATTCAATTAAGGGTGGGAAATTACACCGGGACAGTTTCAGCCGAGAGCCTGGATTCCCCAACCTTAACTTACCAATGGGATCCCGCCCAAACCAGCCTTAACGGCCCCGGGTTCATTTACCTTCTGGCCCTGGATCGCAATTACAACTGGTGCGTACGGCAAATAAACCTGCAAATCAACCACTCGGGCGGAAGCCTGCCGGGGCAGGTCAATGATTTCGTGGCTTATTCCTATACTTACGGGGAAAATATCTACGCTTATTCCAAGCGCTCGGGTTCTTCCAAATTTACCCTCCCCAACGGGCAGACCCTGGACTTAAAATCCGCTCCCCCCAACACCAGTTTATTGCTTTCGCTCTCCTGGATCCCGCTTTCCGGAGTTTCCGGCTACCGGATATCCCGCAGCATCAACGCCGGAGCTTTTCAATCCCTGGCCGATGTACCGGCGGTTTCCGAAGATCCGACATTCAACGATACCGACCCCGCGCTAACCCCCGGACAAACCGTACAATACCAAATACGGGCCTACAACGGAGCCGGTTTAGGGCCCATCGCCGCAAGCCCGCCGGTTACCATCCTGGGACGTTTTACCGTGCAATTATTAACCCCAACTCATGAAGCGACCGAAATTTCTCTTACCCCCACTTTTACCTGGAGCATCAGTTCCACAGTGGGGGACAACCGGAGCTTCAAGTTTTATCTTAACCGCAAGAACGGCGGCTACCTGATATACGGGCAGGAATATCTCAACCAGACCAGCCTGGTGTGCCCGGTTACCCTGGAATACCTGAAAGTTTACGAATGGGATTTATTTGCTTCGGCCCGGGGTTCCTGGTCGGCGGCCAGGAGCGAATACCTGAGCTATTCTTATTCCCGGGAAGAAGGCCAATCTGCTCCCGGCAACACTACAAACGGCAGTTTCATTTTTACCACTAAAGCTCCCTAAATGGAGGATTGAATCGTGAGAAAACTTACCGGCTTATTACTGCTGATCTTGCTGCTTTACGGCTGCGGGCAAAACTCCCCCAACCCGGGGGCTTCCTTGCCTCCAACTGCCGCAGCCACGGCGGTTTCCCAGCCCAATGAATTAGTGGTAAGAATCCGGCATGACGCTTCGGCTCCGGAACTGGCTCAACGCCTCAATGCCCAAATCAGCCGGGATTTTCACATCGGGGTCAACCACTACCTGCTCTTGAGCTTTAGCGCGTCGGATTTCTACAAGCGGGCGGATCAGACCCGGCAAGACCCGCAGGTAATCTTCAGCGAACCCAACTATATTTACGAAACCACCCTGGTTCCCAATGACCCGGACTACCCGACCTGCCAGTACGCCCCTCAAATCATGGAAGGGCCGCAGGCCTGGGATATCTCCACCGGAAGCGCGAGCGTCATCATCGGGGTTATCGATACCGGAATCGACGGAGTTCATCCGGACTTGAGCGGGCGGCTGGTTACCGGTTACGACTTTATCGCCCACCGGACTTATCCCCCCAATGTCAACTATGACCAGCGGGGACACGGCAGCCACGTGGCAGGGATCATCGGGGCCGCAGGAAACAACGGCGTCGGGGTCACCGGGGTGAACTGGGACTGCCGGATGATGCCGCTAAAAATCTTCGGCGCCAGCGGAGGAACCGGTACCGCTCTCATCGCCGAAGCCATCGCTTATGCGACGGACCACCAGGCCGAAGTAATGAACCTCAGCCTGGGGGGCAAAGGCTACGCCCAGGTGGTGGCCGACGCCGTCAATTACGCCCTGGCCAACCATGTAACGGTAATCGCTTCTATGGGCAACGACGGGTGCACTTCGATCAATTACCCGGCGGCTTACCAGGGAGTGCTGGCGGTAGGTTCCACCACCGCCCGGGATGTAATTTCCAATTTTTCCACCCGGGGGCCGCAAATCTCGGTATCGGCTCCGGGAAGCCAGATTTTTTCTACTTATAACGCCGACAATTATCAGACTTTGAGCGGCACTTCCATGGCGGCTCCTCAAGTGGCGGGGGCTGCAGCCTTATTATTGTCTTTGCGCCCCGGGCTGACTCCGGAAGAAATCAAATCCCAGCTGGAAAAAACCGCCGACGATCTGGGAACTCCGGGCTTTGACGAAACCTACGGCTGGGGCCGGATAAACTTGCGTAAACTCCTGGGGCCGATGGAAAGCAATAAATACGGGGAACTGTCCGTCACGGTAAATTCAGGAGGGGAAGGTATGGCGGGAGTGGAAATTGTGGTCTTCGACCAGCAAAACCGGCAAATCGCCTCCACCCTGACCGACGACTCGGGAGTTGCTGATTTTTATCTCCTGCCCGAGGGGAGTTATTCGGCTCGGTTAAACGCTCTCTCCCAGACTCTTTCCCAGTCTTTCAACCTTAATCCCGGCAGCTCCACCCAACTCATTTTTAATCTTTAAGCGGGCTGAAAAAAGAAATTTATTCGAATTTGTCCGCCCTTCAGGTAGGATATTTTCCTCCTCTATCTAAATATAAAGTAACTGAATGTGTAATTTTCATTCCTGGATTTATTAAGGGGGCAATATATGGACAAACAAACCATCAAGATTCTGTTGATCGAAGACGACCCTGAAGATACCGCCATCATTTCCGAAATGCTGCAGGAAGTACAGGACACCAAGTATGATCTGGTCTTAGGCGACCGGCTGGCCACCGCGCTTAAATATCTTTCGCAGGATAAATTCGAGATAATTTTGCTCGATCTGGACTTGCCCGACAGCCAAGGCTTAAGCACCCTGGCCGCGGTGGAAGCCAAAATGGCCGATACCCCAATCGTGGTGCTCACCTATCTCAACGATGACGAACTGGGAATTAAAGCCGTAAAAAGCGGGGCCCAGGACTACCTGATCAAAGGCCAGGTTACCAGCCAGCTGCTTTCCCGTTCCATTCGTTACGCCATCGAGCGTCACCGGATGATGGAGATGCTCCGTTCCATGGCTCTCTTAGACGATTTAACCGGTTTATACAACCGCCGGGGGTTGATCACTCTGGGAAAACAGCACATCACCCTGGCTCGCAGGCTCAACAAGGGTTTTACCCTGCTTTTTGCCGACCTGGATGAAATGAAATGGATCAACGATAATTTCGGGCACAAAGTCGGCGATCAAGCCTTAAAGGACATCGCTCTGATTTTAAAAGAAACCTTCCGCGAATCGGACATTCTGGCCCGCCAGGGAGGAGACGAGTTCGTTATCATCACCGTGGAGGCAGGGCCCGACGCCGCCGATAAGATCCTCCAGCGCCTGCAGCGTAAAATCGAAGAATTTAAAATCCGGGAAAACCGCCCCTACCCGTTGAATTTAAGCATCGGGGTAGCTTATTACGACCCGCAAAACCCCGCCTCCCTATATGAATTGCTGGAAAAATCCGACAAAGCCATGTATGAAAACAAGCAGAAAAAAATCTATGGTTACTAAATAATCAAGATGATGTCGGACAAAAGCGTCAATGTGCTCTTGATCGAAAAAGATTCCGGAGAGGCCGATTTAATCCGGGATATGCTTCAAAGCAATGAAAACCAGGTTTTCTTAACCACCTGCATCCAGGAACCGGAGCAGGGGGTTAAAATTCTCGGCCGGGAAAAATTCAATATCATCCTGCTGAATATCGGCAACTCCAAAACCAAGGGGCTGGAGATTCTGCAGGAACTCTATCACAAAGCCCCGGAAACCCCCATCCTGGTCTTGACTGATTTTAACGATGAACAGTTGGGGATCAAGGCTATTCAGGAAGGAGCCCAGGATTACCTGGCCAAGGATCAAATCACCCGCCCGCTTCTGACCCGCTCCATCAATTACGCCATTGAACGCCACAGCATGGTGGAAGTGCTGCGTTCCATGGCCCTGCTGGACGAACTTACCGGCCTCTATAACCGCCGGGGGTTTACCGGCCTGGCCCGCCAGCAGCTTTTGCTGGCCAACCGCAATGCCCGCGGCTTTATCCTGCTTTACCTCGATCTGGACGACTTGAAGAAAATCAATGATTCTTTCGGCCACCTGGCGGGCGACCTGGCTTTGAAAGAAATCGCCGGAATTTTACAAGAATCTTTTCGGATCTCGGATATCATCGCCCGCTTGGGCGGGGATGAATTCGTGGTTATCAACATCAATGCCGGGGGTCAGGAAGTAGAATTCCTGCTGGATAGATTAAACCGGGAACTGGCTAAACACAACCAGGAGCGCCCTTTTCCCCTCAGCTTGAGCGTCGGGGTAATGGTTTACGACCCCAAAAGCCCGCTTTCGCTTGACGAACTGCTGCTCAGGGCCGACCGGGAAATGTACCGCAAAAAGGCTTTAAAGCATCATAACCCGGAAGTTCTCGCCGCCGATTCATGAATTTAAAGCGGCCGGTTGATTTAAAAGGCTTGTTGCAGCTTACTTTTGCGGGTTTAATGATGATCGCGCTCTCGGTATTGCTGGGGCCGGTCTTAAACCGAAATTCTTACCTAAGCGCCCGATTCCTCAATCCGGGTTTCGCGTTATATGCTGCGGGATTCGCCGTGTTTTTCTTTTCCCTGCTCATTACGGCTTTTTTCCTGTTTGGCAGGCTCATGTCTTTCTTCTGGAAGAAGCTTAAAACCCGTCGAGAAAGGAAAATTCAATCAATCCTCATGCAAAAATTTATCTTTATTTTACTGCTCCTGGCGGGTTTCTCGCTATTTTCCCTTCAGGGGGAGGAAAAGAACTCCAAATCTTCTTCCTGGGAAGTCGGGATCGGGGCCTATAATATCAGCTACCGGGACGCCGACGGGGGCGCCGAAGCGGGATTTTTGACCGGCGGCCAGGTCAGCTACACCTCGCGCAAAAACGCTTCTTTCTGGAAAGTCGCCGCTTCCTATTACGGGGGCATGCCTTACACCAATACCATCAACTACGACAACCAAAGAATCACCGCCATTAACGACGACGGGATGCAAGAGCTGCGAATCCTGCTGGGGGGGCAAATCTCCTCCCACAGTTACCTTTCAGCCGGGCTGGGGGTGCTGGACTGGTTCAAAAGCCCCAAGGCCGGGCTGGTATTTGTTGAGCGGCGCACTTATCTCTATACCCCGATAATTTGGGAAGCCGCCCGGGGCGAGGGCAAAAACCGCCGGTTCTGGAGAATTGAAGGCGACTGGCTGTGGAACGGGAGGGTGAAATCCACCCCCGCCTGGTTTCCCGCCGGGTACAACCAGCCGGTCAACCGTTTGTCTTCCGGGTACGGCCTGCGGGTTTCCTACGACCTGATCAAGAGCTGCGGCAGAAAACGGGACTTCGTCCTGCAGCCCAATGTGGAATACTGGAACATCGCCAAGTCGGACACCCAGGCCTTGACCTGCAACGGGATCAAAATGAAAGACTACTTCATCCCCCAAAACACCACGCTGTTCTACGGGCTGAACTTCAACTGGGAGTTTTAACCCCGCAGCTAAACGCTTCTCCTGGAGGGCGGGGGGGTATTTTCTCCCCAATACTCGGTGATTTCGGAAATCAAGCCCTCTTTGACGGCAAAGAAAGACACCGCGTAAAAGCTTTGGGGAGAATCCAGGGAGTCTATTTTGGCGATCGTAATCACCGTTTCGCAGGCCGGCAGCAATTTCTCCAGAGTAATCCGCCAGCAGCCCGGATAATTTTGATTGACCGCAATGAATTGTTCCCGGGAAAACTCTTCTCCGGTATTGGGCCAGCGGATCACCGCGTCCGGCGCCATTAAGGCCCCGGCTTGAAAGTATTTCCCCTGGGAAAACCACTCCCAGTATTGCTGAATCAAAGATTTTTCGTTGTTCATAAAGCTTAATTCCAGCCTTGGCTCTCCTTTCCTTGGCGATTATTTTCCGGGCCTGCCGGTTTTCGGCTCGCCGACGGCGGTATTATCTGCTTATCGCAGAACCGCCCGATTATTTCTCCCGCCGAAAACGCTTTTTCACCGAAAGTTTTTATCCTCAAACTCCCCCGGAGGGAAGTGTTTCTTTCCAGGTTTCTTTAAGGGTTTATTTATATAAAGCTAGAATAGGCGTTTTTTTCCGGTTACCTGTTTAGGTAATGGAAATTACCAGTTCTGGTAACGGTTTATTACCGGTTTAGATAACCCCGCTTGGATTCCCTGTTTAGGGTATGCTTATTCCCCATTTAGGGAACGATTATTCCCTGTTTAGGGTATGCCGCAATTCCCCATTCAGGGAACGCTTTTTCTAAAAGAAAGAGGCCACTTACTTACGGATCCTAATTCTAGTGGCGTAAGCCACGCTTGTTGGACTAACCAAGTGGTTTTAAGTAAAAATTAAGGAGGCTACTTACTTACGGCTCCTAATTCTATCATACTATACCTGTCAAGCCCTAAAAAAATACTCTCCTTTTTAAGGGGAGAGTATATTTTTTTCATGGTGGGCGCGAGAGGACTTGAACCACAAATTTTGGGTTAGGAGCACAGCCCGCGCTCAACATTGGCGGTTGAGTCTCTCCATTTTCCCAAGTGAACCCCGGCTTAATTACCTCTTCCCCGTTGATGGTTCTTTCCTCCGTCAGATTAGTCATGATTTAACCCTCCTTTTTAGTTTTTAGTTCTTCCGGGAATCCCGGGAAGATTCAGTCGTTCATTCTATCCACCGGAGAGAACTTAGCATGAGCCTCCCTTAATGCCGTTCCCCCATGTGAACATAAATCATAACGATTTTGATTCGGAGTGTCCTAGAAGCTGCTGAAGGGAAAAGGGGTCTCCGCCGTTTCTGATGATTGGTATAAAAACCTGACTCTCGAAGGATTGTCTATCGTTTTATTGAAATAGGGCATATCGCAATCATCAAGTTTGGAGGTCAAAATGTTTAAGGAATTCAAGGAATTTGCTCTTAAAGGCAATGTAATGGATATGGCGGTCGGCATTATTATCGGGGGGGCATTTGGAACGATTGTAAATTCCCTGGTAAAGGATGTAATTATGCCTCCCATCGGCTTAATGCTGGGCAAGGTGGATTTTGTCAATCTTTTTGCGGTTTTAAAAGAAGGGAAAACGCCCGGCCCATACGAAACCTTAGCTTCCGCCACTCAAGCCGGGGCGGTCACCCTTAATTACGGAATGTTTTTTAATACTGTCATTAGCTTTTTAATCCTTGCTTTCACCATATTTTTGCTGGTGCGCTGGATGAACCGCTTGCGTCAAGGACAAGAGCCAAAAGGCGACGAAACAAACGTCAAGGACTGCCTCTTCTGCTTTTCCAGCGTCAATATTAAAGCGGTTCGCTGCCCTTATTGCACTTCCGAGTTGAAAAACTGAATTGGAGAGCGGATGCCGGTATCCAGGAAGGTTAAAATTATGGCGTTGTTTCGTATTCCCTCAAAGGTGCGGCAGTAAGCGGCTTTAAGCAAGGCTTGAACCTGAAAATTATTTATAACATAGGGATATTGCTTGGGGAGCTTGGGCGGCTTAATCAAAGCCATCGGGTTTTTTGCGAGAAATTCTTCCCGGCAGCAGAAGTTAAAGAAGGTTCTAAAAACATCGTAATGAATGGCTATGGTGGGCTTAGCCAGGCCCCACTCCTGAAGGCTGAGGAAATATCCCCGCAACAGGCTTTGGTCAATCTCGCTTAATTCCCGCTCTCCGGCCCAATCGCTGAATGATTTAAAAGTATAGTTGTAATTATCTATCCGCCCCCTGGACAAGCCCTCTACTTTTGCTTTCAGAAAAAAGGCATCAACCGCAGAACCAGGGTTAACCTTCAGCATAAAAAAATGTCCACCTTGCTATCAGCATTTGCCGAAAGGGTGGATTTTGCGAACCCGGATTAAGTCTGGTATGGGCGCGAGAGGACTTGAACCACTGACCCCTACGATGTCAACGTAGTGCTCTAACCAACTGAGCTACGCGCCCATTTTTCTGATAAGGCGACGGGCGGAATCGAACCGCCGTGAGCGATTTTGCAGACCGCTGCCTCAGCCACTCGGCCACGTCGCCGCTTAGAACAAGCGGAAGACGGGATTTGAACCCGCGACCCTCGGCTTGGGAAGCCGATGCTCTACCGCTGAGCTACTTCCGCACCGACAAAATTATAGCATACCATCGCTTTCCCGGCAACCCCCCCGGCGCAAGTTCCAAAACTCTTGATTTTGACGCGGAAAGTTAACATTTTTGTAACTTTTTACGGTTGAACCGGGGGCCGGTAAATTATATAATCAATTAAACTGTAAACTATAAAAGGAGGCTTTTCTCATGAACGCCATCGATAACTTTCTCAAGGGCAGAAAAATCGAACCCCGGGTCAAAATCGGCAGCAGTGTCAAATTGGGCAGAAACATCGTCGTCGGAACCGAAACCCGGATCAACCATTGGAGCAAAATCGAAGACCGGGTGCAAATCGGCGAACAGGCGCACCTGGGATGGATGAATATCATCGAACGCGGGGCCGTAATCGGCAGCCGGAGCGAATTGGGAACCGCCGTACAGATTGAAAGAGACGTCAAAATCGGCTCGAACTGCAAAATCGCCCAGGAAACCCTGATTAGAACCGGCAGCCAACTCGGGCAAGGGGGTAAAGTCGGCTTCAATTCCATCATCGGGAAGAAAAGCCAAATCGGATCCCAAACTGAAATCGGTTATTTGACCCTGCTTGGAACCGACAACCATATCGGCGATAGCGTGCAAATCGAAAGCTGCGTAAACACCGGCCCGGGCGTAATCATCGGCTCGGGGGCCAAAATCGGCCGGGGAGCCGATATCGAAAAGGGCTGCATCATCCCCAAGGGAGCCGTGGTTCCCGAATACGCCACAGTACAAAACCCCAACTATCCGAAAGGACTTAACTAATGAGCGGAATCGGCAATTATTTCAGGGGAATTAAAATCGACCCCACCGCCAAAATCGGAGCGGATTTTAAAATCGGCAAGAAATCCAGCGTGGGATTGAACGCCGAAATCGGCAGCGGGGTTACCCTGGGAGAACAAGTTACCGTGGAACCCTATGCCCATATCGACGACGGATTTACCGCCGGGAACCACTCCCAAATCAGGGATGCGGCCCAGGTGGGCAAGAACTGCCAAATCGGAGAATACGGCCGGATCGGCAAACGGGCCCGGCTGGAAGATGGAATCAAAGCCGGGTACGGGTGCTGGATAGACGACGACTCCCGGGTCGGCGAAAACTGCCGGCTGCTTCATAAAAACTGGGTCGGCAAAGACGCCGTCCTGGAAGACAACGTCGAATTACAGAAATTCGTCATGGTGGAAAACTCCGCTTACATCGGGGAAAACTCCAAATTCGGCGCAAACAGCCGGGTGGGCTGGTATGCACAGGTAGGCTCCGAGGTTTCCCTGGAAAACGACGTTTACCTGCACGATAAAAGCCTGGTGGGAGATAACAGCGTATTCGGCTCCAAATCCATTCTGGGATATGGCAGCCGGCTGATGGAGGGGGGCCATATCGGCCGGGAGGTGGAAATCGATTATCACGCCGAAATCGGCTCTTATGTGGTGATTGAAGACCGGGCGAAAATCGGCGGAGAAGTGAAACTGGGGCGCCTGAGCACCATCGGCGAAGAAGCTTTTGTGGGCCGGAAGTCCGAGTTGGGCTATAACTTCATCCTGGGCAAAAACGCCCGGCTGGAGGGCGAAAACCTGGCCGGCCACTATGTCAGGCTGGGCGACGGGGTGCGAGTGGGCTATCAAAGCCAAATCGGCCATTTCGCGCAGGTGCAGGAAAATAGTGCAATCGGCAAATTTGTGAACATAGCCGAGGGCTGCCGCCTCGGCAAAAACGTCCAAATTCAGCATTTCGTGAAGCTGGGTAAAGACTCCCGGGTGGAAGACGGGGTTTTCATCGGGCAGGACAGCTTGCTGGGCGAAAAAACCGTCCTGGGCGAAGGAAGCCGCCTGAAGGAAAATACCAAAGTAGGGCAACGCTCAATCCTGGGTAAGGCAGTGAAAGTAGCCGAACGAGCCGACATCGGCGAGCGGGTGCAACTGGGAGACCGGGCGACCGTGCGCAGCCTGGCCCAAATTGAGGACGGATGCCTGATTCCGGCGGGAGCCGTCGTTACCCGCGGCGCCCAAATCACCAACCCCTTTAAAAATGAAAATAAAGAGCGGAGGAGTTTATGACTCTCAAACAACTGGGAACTACTGCCATTCAAAGCTTGCGGGGCAGCCGGGTCAGCCCCAGCGCTATAGTAGGCCGGGAAGTCAAACTGGGCAAGAGAATTACCCTGGGAGCTTACACCCAGGTCGGCCCCAACAGCAAAATCGGGGATAAAGTAAAAATCGGCGAGCAAACCGTTTTGGGCCGGAGCGACAGCATCGGCCCCCGCTCGGTAATCGGCCGGGAGTGTTCCCTGGGGGAACTGCTGGACATCGGGCCCAATGTGGAGATCGGCCCCAAGTGCCAAATCGATAAATATACTTTAATCAACCAAAACGCTTCGATCGGAGAACAAACCCAAATCGGCCACAGTTCGATTATCCGGGCCGGGAGCCGGATTGAGAAACAAGTGATCATGGGGGCGGAAACTTATGCCGGCAGCCGGGCGGTGATTAAACAAGGAGCCAGGCTCGACTACCACGCCATGACCATGAATAACACCTTGATCGGCAAAAACACCGAAGTCGGGGCCATGTCGGTAATCCGGCAAGACGCCGAAGTCGGCGGAGACTGCCGCATCGGGGAATGGTTCGTACTGGACAATAACGCCAGGGTAAACCGCGGATCGCGGATCGGAAACCATGTCAAAATTGATGACGGGGCGCTGGTGGGCTTTGAATCTAAAATCGCAGACGGCTGCCTGATCAAAAAAAGAGCTTTCCTTTCCAACGATACCCGGCTGGGCAAGCAGGTGGAAATCGGGGAGAAAGCCCAGATCTTCAGCATTGGAGGCGGCAATGTCATCGGCAACCAGGTAATCATAGGCGACCGGGCCTTCCTCCAGGGGGCTACCCTGGTAGGCAAGGAAAGCGTGATCGGGGATAATGCCTCGATCGGCAAAAATACCCGAATCGGGGTTAAGGTTACCATCGGAGATGGGGCTAAAATTGAAGCAGGCTGCCTCATTCCGGACGGGGCCGTTATTCCCCGGGGCGCACAAGTCAGCAATCCCCTGCTCCCTCAGGAATAACTCAACTTTATAAAACTAAAACCGGAGGTGAAAATCTCCGGTTTTTTTTATGGGTTAACAAAAACAAGTTGGCCCTCATCTCATTTCAAGTGAAAAATCTGCATCAGGGCGGGATAAAACTCGTCCCGGAAGAACAGCACCCGGCCGATCAGGAGCGAAATACGGGCCATTACCGTGTAGCCGAACCCGGCCCCGAAAGTGATCATAAGAAAGGCGATCCCTATCTTGGAAACGGTGCCGAACACCTTGCCCCGGTGTTCCTTGGAAAAGTAAAAATACAAGAGGCCGCAGGATACCCCCAACACCAGGGTCCAGTTAAACAAGGTTTTCTCCAGGTCTCCGCCGACCCACAGGGGAACCAGGGTAGCCTGGATCTGCTCGATAATCTGGGCCTGCATGGAATATACTATGCTTAAACCCGCGGACAACCCCACCAGAAAGGCTAAAGGCCAGCGGCTGATCCAGCCTCCCTTGGGCAGCAGGCGCATCAGCAGCATCAAGCCCAGCAATGCCGGGAGCAGGTAAGAAAATTCTTTCCAGGGGAAAGCCCCGCCTTTGCCCAGCAGGTCAACCCCTGCTTTCAGGTTGTCGAACAAGTTGGGGATCAACACGTTCTTGATATCAATCACCATGACATAGCCGGCTGAAACCCCGACATACAAATGCTCGGCGAATTTATACAGCGGGTTGTCCTTGAATAAAAAGCTGAAGACAAACAGGGTCAAGAGACCTGCAATAATAATGCCTAAAACCTGGGGAGCGCTCATTTTGCCTCCTTGCCGGGTTTGCTTAAGAACCAGGCCAGGTTGGCCACGATAATCAAAAAGGCCAGAAAGAAATGGGCGATGCTCTGGGCCGCCATTCCCTGGCTGCCTTCCCCGGCGTAGTTAATCAACTGTTCGTATTCGGTGGCTCCTTTTAACCCTCCCAACAAACCCAGGAGCTGCTTGGAATTAAGATAAGGGTAGGATTCCGGCACGCTGACCGCGGTGCAGCCCCCGGCCACCGGGACCCCCTGGTAATCGCAGGAAAAAATCGTCACATAATCCGCCAGCCCCGGCCGGCCTCCGGAGAGGGAAATCGCCAGTTTAAAATCCCGGATGTTGTTAATCCCGCTGGTGAGGGGAAATTTCGAGGTGGATTTGCCCGCTACATCCTGGGGAAAATTGCTGGTGAAATCATTGCCCAGGCTCTTCAGCAACACCGAACCTCCGGTTTTATAGCCCAGGTTTAAATAGTCCACTCCATAATTGCAGCCGTATTCCTCGGCGGCCTGGGCCATTACCGGCGACGCCATCACCGCCCCTTCCGGCCATAAAGCCAGGGCCACGACTTTCAAGTGTCTGCTGAACATATGCCGGAGCAAGGCCTTAGCCATCGGATCGCATTCGATCTTGGTGGAAGGGCCGTAATCGAACGAAAGCAAGACCAGGCTGCCGGGGGGTAAAGCTTCGACATAATTATAGATATCCCTTACCGGCCGGCTCACCTGCACCGGAAGCTTAAAGGGAAAAATATACGGAATGATGACCGCTAAGAGCAAGGCCAGGTAGATAATCCGGCGATCCAGGTTGAGCAATTTTTTCAACACCTAGTCGCCCCCCATGTAAGGCCGCTCGATGCCCAGCATAATCTTGAGCGACATGGAAATCAGGCCCACCGTAGCCCCCAGTAGAATCGCCCTTTGCCCGGCGGTGTTGAAGCAGCCCATGATCCAGTCTTCAATCAAATGCGCGGGGGTTATTTTGCTTAAAATCGGGGTATGGCTCCAGAGATATTCTCCCAAAGGCACCCTGCCCAGCATCACGATAAAAGCCGCAACCAGCAGCAGGGCGGCTTCCCAGGTCTTAGCCCGGAAAGCTCTGAACGCCGCCGAAGCGATGAAGAAGGCCAGCAGGGAAAACACCGTAGCCGACAGCGGGGTATAAATGTATTGAAAAATAAAATTAAAGAAAGTCCCTTCCTTGATGCCGCCCACCAGCCCGGCTGCCAGGGTGACGAACAGCCCGGTCAACAGCACCGCATTGTATCCCCAGCCCGGAGCTTTCTTGCTGATTTTCTGCCCGTTGACTAAAATCAGGCTGGCTCCGCCCAGCAAAAAGGCGAAAACCGCGATGATCATAAACCACTTGAGAAAAATATCGTTCAGCTCTTCCAGCCGGGGAAGATAAAACGGGATCATCATCAGCAGGCAGGATAAGGCGCAAATTAAAATCGGAACTTGTCTTTTCATGCTTTCCTCATTCTCAGGTTTTAAATAAATTAGTAATGAAGTCGGTGGTATGGGGGAAAATGGTGATTAGCAAAACCGCCAGGAGAATGGCCGCCAGAATGGTAACTTTGGCCAGATCCTGACCTTTTAAGCTGCCCACCTGCTTGGGATCGCGGGATAAATAAGCCGAAGCCGCGTAAAGTTCTTCCCCGATCAGGGTATAGTCGCAAGCCACCACAAAAAACGGCAATTGAGTGACCGCGGCGGTTCCGGCGATTTGAATGGCTCCGGTGGAATGGCCGGTTTCAGCCAGAATTAAACTTTCGGCGTAATACATCCCCAGGTAGAAGTTGGCGGCCGGACGGTCTCTCAGCATGATCCCGTCCACCCCGGCCACGAAGCCGAACTGGTCGTCGGTCAAGTAGCGGACATTTTCGGATTTGTAAGAATCGGGAACCCCGGCTTTGAGATAAGCCTCTTTCACCACTTCCTGGGCGGTAGTCATCACGACCGAGCGGCAGCAGGGCACCAAGATATCGCTTTCGTATTCGGCGGTCTTGCGGGCCACGTGCCCCAGAATGGAAAGGGCGGCCAGGGTCTGAACGTCGTCCACATCGGAGAGGCCGGTTAAAAACAAGACCGGCTTGCCCATTTCGGTAGCCCGGCCTACGGCTTCGTCAATGGCGTTAAGCCCGGCGATCCGGCGGATGAAGAGGGTTTTGCCTTTTTGCGCGTGGAGAATATAAAATATTACCGCCCCGCCGATAACCAGCACCCCAATCAGGTTGTTTAATTTATTGAAAGCGAACCAGGGCTTGATTTCTTTCTCGGCGGCCCAAAGGAGAGAACAAAGCGTCAAAGCAAAGAAACTCAGCCAGGCGAGAAACGATTTTTTCATAGAGGGCTATTTTCTCTCCGGGGAGGCGATTTCCTCTAATCATCAGGCCGAAAACTAAGACAGGCGATTAAAAATCGCCCGTCTGTAAATATCTGGTTCTGAAATCCTAATTTGTCTTTTTGGTTTTCCGGGGCTCTTTCCAATTTTTATCGCAGATTATGGTTTCTTTCAAGAACGGCTCGAATACTTCTCCTTCTTTGGGAAAAAAGCAAGAAGAAATTTTCTGCAGCCCCTTGCCGTTTTCACCCCGCAGCTCCACGCGGTAAGAGTGCCCGTCCTCTTTTTCTGTTCGGGTGATTTCGTCCAGATGATGCCGGTCGGTGATGACGATTTCGTTAAAATTTTCGTCATCGGCCCGGTTGCTGAGGGTCAGGCGGTTGGTGCGGTAATACTCGGCCACTGAATCGTAGATCAATATTTCCATCCCGTAATTGGGTTCTTTATCGATATTTTCTTCATACTGCATCTGCCATCCGGCCAGGAACCCGGCCGACTCGGGCATCTCTCCCCGGTAAACCACTTTTTTGCGGTGGCATTTCAACTTCAAGGCGGCTTCGGGGTTCTGAGCTTCCCGTTCTTGCTGCTCTTTGCAGGCTTCGCGGTTTTTCGGGCGTTGGACTTCCACTTTCCCCCGGGTTTTCAACCTGTCTGCCAACTCCCCGCGATTAATGAGCAAATTTTTTAAGCGGGGGTCGAGGATGTCGGTAACCAGCCCTTTTTCGGCCAACTGGGGATTTTGCTCCATCCGTTCCACCATGAAATCTTCCAGCTTGCCGTCACCCTTGAGCAACTTTTCTTCGCCGTCAACCCAGATCTTTTTTTGGCTTCCACGGTCATAGTGGCGGATAATGTAATCCCCGTCAAACCAGCTTTTAATCTTATCTAACATTTATTTCCTCCGGGTAAAATTTGCTTCTTTTATTATAACAAACCATGTCTGAACATTTTTCGCTTAAATGTTAAATTTTCGTTAACAAAATCACCGATTTGCCGCTTTTTTCAGCGCGGTTTTCTAGCTTATTGCGCCTTGGGAGTAAACCGGGAGTGAAAAATCCCGGAGGCCAGCGGATCATGGCTGATGATCACCCAGGTAATCCCTAAATCCCGGTTTAATTCCTTAACTTTTTGATAGAAGAATCCGGCGTTTTCTTCATCCAACTCGGCGGTGGGTTCGTCGCAAAAAACCAGCCGGGGTGAATTGACCAGCGCACGGGCCAGCGCCGCTCTTTGAGTTTCCCCCCCGGAAAGTTCCCAGGGGAAATGCTCTCCCCGGTCTTCCAAGCCGAACAATTGCAGCAATTCCTTCACTCTCGAAGGGATTCTCGCCTTGGCTTTCCCGGCGTACAGCATGGGAAGCTGCAAATTTTCCTCCAGGGTAAGCTCGGCGAGCAGGTTGAACTGCTGAAAGACAATCCCGATTTCAGTTTGGCGGAATGAGGCCGACTCCTTGGGGGTGAAAAGGCTTAAATCCCGGCCCCGGTACAACACTTTCCCGCCATCGGGCTGCAACAAGCCGGACAATAAATAACATAAAGTGGTTTTACCCGCCCCGGAACGCCCGGTGATGCCGAAAATTTCACCCGGCTTGATTTCCAGGGAAGCCGCCTTTAAAACCTGAATTTCCCGGCCTCCCTTCCAGTAGCTTTTATTAAGATTTTGCGCTGCTAACATTTCTTCAAGGCCTCCGCGGGAGATAATTTCAAGGCCCGCAGGGCAAAGCCGCCCGAAAGCAAAAGGGAAAGGCCCAGGTAAAACGCCAAAGCTTTCAGCCATAAGCCCCAGCTAAGCTGAAACAGCGAAAACCCTCCGGCTTTGAAATAATTATCCAGCCATTTGATCAGCCAGTAAGCCCCCAAGCTGCCCAACGCCAGCCCCAAAACCGCGATCAGCAGCCCTTCGGCCAGAAACTCCCGGAACAGCAGACTATCCGGACTGCCGATAGCCTTCTTTAAGCCGATTTCAAACACCCGCTCCCGGAAAGTCAAGGAAAAACTAACCAGCAGCAGCAGCCCCGAGCCTAGAAAAGCCAGCAGGGTGCAGACCAGAAAGAGCGCGTCCCACAGCTTGAAAGTTTTCTGGATTTCCCGCTTCAACTGTCCGGGAGTGAAAAGCATGAAATGATTGAACTTTTTTATCCTCGAGCCTAACTCTTCGGGAGAGACTCCGGGCTTAGGAATCACCGCAAAAGCCGTGTATAGATCTTCCCGGTAAAGCAGGGAGGCCAGATCCGGCAAATTCAGCACGGCGCTTCGCTCCAGCAGGCCCGAAGTCCCGGAAAATATCCCGTACACCTTAAAATCCCGGCCCCGCAAGTTGACCTGGCCCCCTACCCCCGCGCTTAGCTGCAAGCTCAATTCTTCCCCCAGCCAGACCCCGCCGGGAAGCCCCAAGGCGGGATAACTCCCGGCTTTCATCTCCAGCCTGCCGAACAAGGCCTGGAAATCATCCAAGGGAAACCCGATCATGGTTTCGGGCAGCCCCAGGGCGAAAAGCTGCTCGGCGCGCAAGCGTTCCACCAGGAGAGGAATGACTTTCTCCACTCCCGGAGTTTGCTCTATACGGGGCCAAAGCTCTCCCGGAAGGACTCCCGCGCCTCCCCAGAAAGTGGGTTTTTCGCCGATAAATATCTTATTGAAAAAAACCGTCTTTAAATTGCGGGATAGATCGTGAAAATGATCCCCCACCGCCCCCAGGGTTAAAAAAAGCAAGACCCCCCCGGCAAAACCCAGGAGGGTTAAAAAGAACTTAAACTTCTTCCTCAACCAGTATTTGAAAAACATTTTATTTAGCGGGAGGAACGATCTTAACCTTGATATCCAGCTTATTTACCTGGGGGAACTGCTTGACGATTCTCTCGACCACGGCTTTTTGCTCCGGATAAGCCAGTTCGCCGCTTACATAGGCCGTGCCTTTCTTGACATCGACTTTCAAGTAACCCGCTCTTAATCCCATTTCCTTAAACAGGGCCATTTGAATCTTGGCTTTTAATTCGGTAGGCTGGGCCACTTTCTTGTAAAACAATTGCTGGACATCGTTAATAAAGCTGTCGTCCTGGGGGGCGGTAGGCTTGGGCCGGCTTACGGCGGGCTGGGGGAATTTTCCTTTTAGTAAATCCAGCGCGGGAATTTTGCCCCAGTTCATTCCCAGGTAAAATACCAGGCCCAGTAATAATATAACCGTGATAACTCTCATCATATCCGGGTTTTTCGTAAGCCAATGCGAAAAATCCTTCCCCCGGCTGGATTTTTTTTCCATTCATTGCTATAATAAATAAAGATTTTAGGTTAAGGATGGTTTATATATGAAAAGAATGAAAGTGGATAAACTGGGTATCGACCTTTTATCCCACGACCCGGTAGTGATATTGAAAGACGTGGAGGGCAAACGCTACCTCCCGATTTTAATCGGCCCCTTTGAGGCCACCGCCATCGCCTTGGCCCTGGAAGGCGCCAAAGTTCCCCGGCCTTTATCCCACGACCTGATGAAATCCATCATCGACTCCCTCAAAGCTAAAGTAGCCAGAGTAGTCATTCACGACATCAAAGACAGCACTTTCTACGCTAAGGTAATTTTGGAACTGACCGGGGGAGAAATCGTGGAAGTCGACGCCCGCCCCAGCGACAGCATCGCCCTGGCCCTCAGAAGCAACGCCGGAATTTTCGTTTCGGAACGGATCATCCTGGAAGAAACCGTGCTGGACCGGGAAGCCGAAGACCAGGAGAAGGTTAAATTCAAGAAATTTATCGAGAACTTAAAACCCAGCGATTTCTCCAAGGAAGGCAAAGTGGAGCCGGAAAAAAGCAACCTTCCGGCTGAAATCGAAGAACATAAACCCGAAGAGGGAGAAGATTAAATCGCCCGGACTAAAAGTTTTTTAAGCAAGGCTAAACCTTGCTTTTTATTTATGTAAGGAGGACGCTATTATGGCCAACCAGGCGGAAATCGGAATTTTCGGAGGTTCGGGGCTATACCAGCTCTTTACCCCGGATAAGCAAATCAAACTCAACACTCCCTACGGAGCCCCCAGTGATTTAATCACCCTGTGCGAATATCAAGGCCGTAAACTGGCCTTCCTGCCCCGGCACAGCAGCAACCATACCCTGCCTCCCCATAGAATTCCATTCCGGGCCAACCTTTGGGCCATGAAGGTGCTGGGAGTCAGCCAGATCATCGCTCCCTGCGCCGTGGGGAGTTTACAAAAAGACATCCGGGTTGGAGATCTGGTAATCGCCGACCAGTTCATCGACCGCACCAACGCGCGGATCGACACCTTTTATGAAGGACCGCAGGTAACCCACATCAGTATGGCCCATCCTTTCTGCTCGATAATGCAGGAGATTCTTTACCAAAAGGCCCGGGAATTGAATTATCCCGTGCATAACGGAGGAACCGCGGTGGTTATTCAAGGCCCCCGTTTTTCTTCCACCGCCGAAAGCCTTTGGTTCACCAAGATGGGCTGGCATATCGTCAACATGACCATGTATCCGGAAGTGGCCCTGGCCAGAGAGTTGGAAATCTGCTACGGGAACATCTCCATCATTACCGACTATGATGCAGGCATCCTTCAGGAAACCGCTCCGGTTTCCAGCGACGAAGTAATGAAAATGTTCGCCGCCAACCTGGAAAAAGTAAAAAAGCTGCTGGAAGCGGTGATTCCGCAGTTGCCGCAAACAAGAAGCTGCGAATGCGCCACCGCCTTAGCCCACGCCCAGTTATAAAGAAAAATCAAAAAACTTTAACTAAAAAAGCCGGAAACTATCCGGCTTTTTTTTGTTGTAATTTCCAGAAAGGCTTAATCTTTCAATTCCACTCGGTCGGCGACAAAAGATAAATTGCCCGCCCAATGCCCCCAGCAGCGCACGTAAGACGAAGGGGTAAGCTGGATAAAGTCGATCATCATATCGTCGTCGTCGTCCAGCCAGGTGCTATTATTGATTTGCACCTTGACCCCGGCGATGATGATCACATGATTATTTAAATCCACCGCCTCGATCTTTCCTTTGATGACATCCTTGCCGTAAAAATCCAGTTGAATCCGGTGAGCCTCGAACTGCCCCTGGCCGACAAACTCCCCGTCCACCATCAAGAAATCCCCCACGTTCAGGGCGGCGAAAGGAATGGCCTGGTCATACTCGTTGCGAATCAGCGCATCCTGAGTAAAAATGGTAATCCCGGCGATGGTCAAACTGCTGTCGGAGGGAGTAATGGCGTCCAGCCTCCCTTTTAATTCCCCGGCCCAAAGCTGGGCGGACAAAACCAGAAGCAACACCACGAGGCCCAATAACAAACGTAAATTTTTCATTTCAAACTCCTTTCTATCGACTATTTTTTTCTGACTTTGGCGTGCGAATCCCTCCCCCTTAATTCCAACCCTCAAAATCCCGGGGGAAAACCGCGAATACCTCGGCAAAATTGCCGGGCAGAGCGGCCCTTCCTCCCAGTCCGCGGCAGGAAAGGGCGGCCACCGCATTGGCGAATTTTAAAGTGTCTTCGACCGAATACCCTTTTAGCAGGCCGGCAATGAATCCGGCATGAAAAGCATCCCCGGCCCCGGTGGTGTCAACCGCTTCTACTTTGAAGCCGGGGGTCCTTAAAAACTCTCCCTGATAGAGGCAAAGCGACCCCTCTTTGCCCAGGGTTACTCCCACGAAAGCCGGGCCTTTGGCCTGGATTAATGCCAAGGCTTTTTCCAAATCAGCTTCCCCGGTAAAGCTCAAGGGAAAATCGGTGTCGGCAATCACGAAATCGGCGTTTGCCACCAGCTCCGCAGTCCCCGGCTTGACGGTTTCGGCGTCCACTAGCACCGGAATTCCGGCGGATTTCGCAATTTTAGCGGCATGAGCCGCAGCTTCGGACTCGTGGCCGTCCAGCAAAAGAATTTGCCCGGAAAGCAGAGCTGCTTGCGGTAACTCCTCGGGTTGCCAATAAAGCGCCGGGGGGCGATCCCAGAGGATGGTTCTTTCTCCCCCCTCCGGCTCGACTAAGATATAGGCGTGCTGGTTCTTAGTGTCGGGCAACACCCGGGAATATTCCAGGTCGATTTTTTCCGTTTCCAAGGATTGACGGGAAAATTCCCCCTGCCAATCGTCTCCGAAACTCCCGATATAGCGGCAGGAGAATCCCAAACGGGAAAGACAAACCAAAGGGCTGGCTACCTGGCCGCCCCCGCAGACTGAACTTCCCAACACTTTCAACTTGCTGTTGAAGCGGGGAAAATGCGGCAAAAGCAAAAGATGATCTACCGCGTTAAGCCCCATTCCCACTACCTGGAACGGTTTGTTTCGTGGTAAGTTTAGCTTAAAATTCATAAGAGAATATTCTCCTGCGGGTAAAGCGATTCCTGGAAAGCAGCTTCGCTAAAAATAATTCCCAATCCATATTTTTGTTAACAAATTATTAACATTCAAGCCCTGGATGAGGGATAATTTTCTGGTATAATATAATGAATTATATAAACCATTAGAGGGGAAACAATGCTGGATAGATTAGGCTCTCAATTCAACCTGGCCAACCTCAAGGACGGACTTTCTCGCGAAAAAGCCAAAGTAGAAAAAAGCCTGAACCCGGTTATCAAAAAAATCAAGACTCCCGGAGACCAGATTTCCATCCAGGGCAAGCCGGAGAACAAAGCACATAGAACTTCTTCCCGGCATGGGGTAAAACCGGCTAAAACTGCTGGAATTATTACTCCGCAAACGGCCAACGCTCCGGCCATGCTTTTGGAAAACGAAAGGTTCTGGGATGAAAACGAAGCCACTTTGAGGCCCGACATTTACCGCCATGTCCACGGCAAGGGCGAAGCCCCCAACGACCGGACCGTCAATAATGTCCGGGGCTGCGCCCAGCCTACCATCAAGGGCGTCAAGGAAGTGCTGGATGATGAAGCCCAAAAAGGGAATAAAGTGGTCTGGCTCAACCTGCGGCGCGAACCTGCCGTTTATATCGAAAATAAGTCTTACGCCCTGAAAAAAAACGAGAACATCAAGATCAACCTGGACTATCCGGATCATTTTACTCCTGAAAGCATCGACCTGCAGGAACAGAAACTGAAAGAAGAAATCCTGGAGAAAACTTCGCGCGGAGAAAATTTATACACCCCCGACATGAACATGGACGATGAAGTGCTGGAAGGCAGCATTCCCGCCGGTAATGTCAAGCCGGAAAATGTCAAAACCGTCAAAGAAGTTTTTACGGAAATAAAGAAAGAGTATCCCAACCTGGCCGGTTACTACCGTATGCCCATCGTGGACAACCGCAAGCCCAAGGAAGAAGATTTCGACAATCTGGTGAGATTATATAAAGACGCAGACCCAAAAACCACTTTCGTAGCCAACTGCCAGGAAGGCATGGGCCGCACCACTACGGCGATGGTGGTTTACGACATCATGAACACGGCTAAAAATCATCCCGAAACCGAATTCTCCAAAATCAAGGGAGTCCGGGAACAAATCAAGGAAGAAGGGCAAGGCAGCTTCGGCAAATTAAGAACCATGCTGAGCGCCGCCAAGGTGGCGGAATTCAGCATCAACCGTTTCGTAGTCCGGGATGACGCCGGAGATTACCACAAAGTTATCCAGGAACAAGGCAAAGCAGGCTGCGATTTCGTCAAGGAAATGACCAGGGCTTCGGGCAATGAACAATGGGTGTTGAGAGGCTATGCCGAGCGTTACCTGTTTATGGGAGCTTTCTTTCAATACTGCAAGGAGCAATCCCCCAAGGGTTACGAGAAATCTTTCACCGAGTGGATTAAGCCATATGACCGGAAACTGGAAATCGGGGCCACCGCCCTGCAAAAAATCTTCTTGGCCGAAGCCAAGCTTAAGGAAGTGAGGCAGACAGTCAAGAACCAGCTGTAATAAAAAAATACCGGCCCATTTACGAAAACAAAAAAGCCCGTTCAAAAGCGGGCTTTTTGCGTTCAATCTTGGGGGATTTATTTGGTGGTAGCCGGAGTTCCCTGGGTGCCCGGAATCACGGTTTCTACCGGTTTTCCGCTCTGGGGTACCGCTTCGGATTTCCCGGGTATCGGGATCCCGGGCGCCGCCGGAGTTGCGCCGGTTTGGGGGCCACTCGCCGGAGGCTGAGCCTGCGAGGCGGGTTCCAAAGCTTTCTGCAGCTGCATTAACTGGACAAAGGTATTGACATCCCGGCTTTGTTGGGCCGCTTCCAAGCCCTTGTCCAATAATTTCCGGGCTTCTTCTTTCTTGCCCTGGGTAAGGTAAATTTGAATTCGCAAAGCATACGCCTGGGGATTATAGATGTCCTGGGTCAGCATCTTATCCACTTCCTTATCGGCGGCTTTTAAATCGCCTTTTTCAAAATAGTAAATTCCAATTCTGGCCGATGAACTCTGAGCTCCGGCCAGGTCTCCGGTATTGCGGCAGATTTCCGCGGCGGTATTCAAATCCGCTTCGGCGGCCTTAAGCTTATTTTCTTTCAGATAAACTTCCCCGCGCACCTTATAGGCCCGGAAATAACTGGGATCCTTGGCGATAATCGGGTTAATCATCCCCAGAGCGGCTTTATCGTTGCCCTCCAAGAAATAAGTAACTCCCAATTCCAAACTAGCTTCCTGGTTCTTATCCTGATTTTTAGGGTCATTTATGGCCTTTTTCAATAATTCCACGGCTTTGGCGTATTGCTTCTGCTGATTGTATAGCCGGGAAAGGCTTACCGCAGCAAAGAGATAACCGGGGTCAACTTCCAAAGCCTTTTTAAAATAAGCTTCAGCCTGCCCCAGCTTCCCGTTTTTTTGCAAGACTTGAGCGTATTCGGCCTGCTTGACCGCATCGGTGGGATTCTTATCGGCTTCTTCCTGCATGAAGGTTAAATCCACTTGCTCGTTTTTTTCCTGGTTGGTCTGGGCTTTTTTCGGATTGGAAGATTGCTGACCGGTCATAAAACCAAAATAAATGGAGGTGCCGGCAAAAGCGATAATCAAAATCCAGGTAAACCAGATAACAAAAGCCGGATACTTTTTCCCCTCGCCGATTCTTTTCTTCAGACTCTTGTCCTTGTTTGCCTTGAATTTTAGCTGCGAATTTAACAACTGATTATTGCTCATTAATTATTACCTCCTGAATTTTTCTTAATTTTCCATTTAATAATAAATATTTCCTCTTTTAAGCCTAAAAAACTAGACTAATTCTTAAAAATCGTGATATAAAAATCAAGAACCGAGAAGGAACGAAAATTCATGAACATCGTATTATTGAGAAATCACTTGCCCTTGCTGCCGGCTAAGGATCCGGCGCCGGCCAAACCGCTAACCCGGAGCGAACAGCTCAGGCTTTCCTTGAAAGCGATCGTTTCCTCTTTTAAAAAAGCCGCATAATATCGCCAGTGGCAGGATAAAGCGGTAAGTCTCCCCGAATAGTTAGGCATGGAAATTTTGCCGCTGCAAATCCACGGGGAAAACCATCCGGTCTTTCTGGGCGGCAATCTGCTGGACGCAACCGGCAGGGTTCTAAAAGAACTTGAGCTCAACTCTCCCATTCTGGTTATCACCGATTCCCGGGTTAACAAGTTATATGGAGACCGGCTAAAATCTTCCTTGCATGATGCGGGCCTGGCTTCCAATATTTTAGAAATCCCCCGGGGCGAAGGGGTAAAGAATTTAGAACAGGTTAAAATCCTTTACCGGATGTTTCTGGACTATAATTTAGACCGGAACTCCACTGTAATCGCCTTGGGCGGGGGGGTCATCACCGACCTGACCGGGTTTGCCGCTTCCACCTTTATGCGGGGAATAAACCTGGTCTTGATTCCCACCACCCTGCTAGCCCAGGTGGACGCCGGGGTGGGAGGAAAAACCGGGGTCAACTTGCCGGAAGGCAAAAACCTGGTCGGAACTTTTTACTTTCCCCGGGGAGTATTGGTGGATCCCCAGTTGCTCAGCACCCTGGAAGAAAAAGAATTCGCCTTTGGTATTCCGGAAGTCATAAAATCGGCCTTGATCGCTTCCCCCGAGCTGCTGGATTTGATTGAAGAACACCTAAACGAAATCAAATCCCAGAGCGGAGAGCTCTTGAATCGAATCATCAAGGCGGCTCTTGAAATAAAGCTTGCCATCGTTCAACTCGATCCTCTGGAAACCCGCGGACAACGAATGTTTCTAAATTTCGGCCACACCCTGGGACACGCGTTTGAAGCCTCCGGGCATTATAAAATCTATTCCCACGGCGAAGCGGTGGGGCTGGGAATGCTCTGCGCCGGTTATTTATCGGAACAGCTTTTGGGGCTTCCTTCATCGATCACCGAAAGGACAAAAAAAATCTTAGCTGCTTTCGGCCTTCCAATAAAACTGTCCATTCTGGGCAATCCGGAAATTTATAAGCACCTGCAGCGGGACAAGAAAAAACAGCAAACCCTCAGAATGGTTCTGCTGGAGCAAATCGGCAAACCGCGAATCAACGAGCTTCCCGCTCACAACCAGCTCGAGGCAGTATTGGATCGGTTGAGACAAGAAAAATAACCCGGAAAGGATTCGGCCCGCCCGCCCAGAATTACCGTTTATGGAAAACCAAGAGATTATTCTGTTAGATCACGGCAGCGGGGGGAAATTAAGCCGCCGCCTGCTGGAAAACGAACTGCTGCCCTTGCTTAAAAATCCGTTTCTAGCTCCCTTGGGAGACTCGGCCCTGCTGCAAATTCCCGAAGGAAACATCGCCTTTACTACCGATTCTTTCGTAGTCAGCCCCCGGTTTTTTCCCGGAGGGGATCTGGGTGAACTGGCGGTTTGCGGAACCTGCAACGATTTAGCGGTAATGGGAGCCCAGCCCAAATATCTTTCTCTGGGCCTGATTTTGGAAGAAGGCTTCCCCATACCGGAAATGAGAAAAATCCTGGGAAGTTTAAACCATACCGCCCAAAAAGCCGGGGTGCAAATCGTCACCGGGGATACCAAAGTGGTGGAAAAAGGCGCAGCCGACGGCATTTTCATCAATACCGCGGGGATCGGGATTTTAAGCGCTTACCGCCCCCAGCCTCTGGAGCCGGGGGACAAGGTTATCGTTTCCGGCACCATCGGCGACCACGGAGCCTGTATTCTCTGCGCCCGGGAGCAACTTATCAACCAGCAGATTTTAAGCGACTGCGACCTGATCTATCCTCTGGTAAAACCGATTACCGCCGAATATTCTCAATCCCTGAAATTCATGCGCGACCCCACCCGCGGAGGGCTGGCCGGGGTGTTGAACGAACTGGTGAAAGATTCGGGCCTTGGCCTGGAGATTCGGGAAACCGAGCTGCCGGTCAACCCTAAAGTGGCGTCTTTATGCGAAATTTTGGGGCTTTCTCCCTATTACCTGGCCTGCGAAGGGCGCTTGGTGCTGGCCGCCAAAGCCAGGGAGGCCGAAAACATTTTACAACTATTGAAAAAAACTCCCGGCGGGGAACATTCCGCCATTATCGGCGAAGCCAAAACCGCTTATCCCGGCAAGGTGGTGCTCAAGACCAGCCTGGGAACCAGCAGATTACTGGAGGAACTGGTTGGTGAACCGCTGCCCCGGATTTGCTAAAATCTTTTTCTGGCTGGGCTGTTTAGCCTTGTTCCTGAGCGCCTCGGCAGGCGCCCTGGAGCAGGCGCAAGCCCAAAAATTCACCAAAGACCTCAACCGGGCCTTGAAGCAAGAAAGTCAAAGCGCCAAACTCAAAGCGCAAGCCCAAAAAACCAAAAATACCCTAGCCAAAGATGAATTGATGCTGAGGGCCGAGGTCACTTCCTGGCAGGGCAGGACCATCCGCCAGAAACTTATCCAGCAAGTAGTCCAGTGGTATAAAATCGATATCGGCAATATCTTCGGAGAAATCGCCATTAAAGACCTCCCGGCCGGAGAATACTGCCGGGCTTACCCCCAAAGAAAAGTGGAAATCGGGCGTTCGGCTTTTCTGTCCCCGGGTTTTCTGGCAGCCGTAATTATGTACGCCAATCTGCGCTGCGGGCAAATCATGGAACACGCGGAGCTGAAGGACTCTCAACAAGACGCCTTCGACCGACTGGAAGCCACCGAAGCCCAGATCAACAACGCCGACCGGCTGGGGTTGACGGCCCCGGAGATCCGGCTGCTGACCCAGAAACGCCGGGAAATCATGAAAGACCTTTCCTATAAGAACCGCCGCAAGGCTGAAATCAACCAATACCGGGTAGTGAACTCCCCGCAAGAGATGGAGAAGCTGGATTTCAACGACGGGCTTTTCAGCGCTTACCTGGAAGTGGAATACCTCCCGGCCTCTGAAGCGGCTGAAGAAATCTTAAAGCTGAAAATCAAGAACCTGCTCCCCCGGGCCTTAACCCTGGAATTCCCCGCAGGTTTAATTTTTATCCCCCGGGAAGAACAATATGAAAGCAAGATTATCTATAATCCCAAAACCCTGGAGCTTGCGCCCCAGGGAGAAAAAGAAATCGCTCTTTCGGGCTTCAGCCTGGAAGTAGCTAAACTTCCCGTACCCCAGGAAGCTAAAGTCACCTACCGGGTGATAAATCTAAACCAGCTGGAAGAAGAACCCGACGACCCGATCAACCGGGAAGAAGTCGACAAAATCGGCAAACCCAACTTGAAACTTTACCGGAATGCCCAGACTCTTTTAAAAACCGGCCGGGAATTAATCGCTAACGGAAAGCTCAAATCCTATCCCGGAAAAAACCGCCAGGAAGCCGTGATCCAGCAGGCCATATGGCTAAAATCGGCCCCCCCCGGCGAGCTGGCTTATCCGCAAATCAAGGAAATGATCCGCCTGCAGGTGGAAGCCCAAAAACTCACCCTCAAACCCGAAGAACTGGAAAAAACCGCCCGGGATTTTTGGAATGAAATAATCTTTTTAATCAAAGCCGCCAACCTGGAGGAAACCGATGAAACTGCCCCGGGAAATTGAAGAACTGCTGAATCTAGCCCGAGATGCCGCCCTGGAAGCGGGCGCATTGCTGAAGAACGGCTACAACCATCCCCATTGCATTGATTACAAGGGAACCGCCGATCTGGTCACCGAAATGGACCGGGCCTCGGAAAAATTGATCATCGATAAAATCAAGAACAGATACCCCCACCACCGGTTTCACGCCGAAGAATCAGCCGGAGGAGAAATCCCCCAAGCTGAATACCTGTGGTTCATCGACCCGCTGGACGGCACCACCAACTACGCCCACAACCTGCCGATTTTTTCCGTCACCCTAGCACTGCGATATCAAGGAGAAATCATTTTAGGAGCAATCAACCCTCCCCTCCTGGGAGAATTTTACTGGGCGGTCAAAGGCCGGGGAGCTTTTCGGAATGAAGAAGCCATCAAGGTCTCCCTGGAAACCCGGCTGGAACACGCCCTGCTGGGTACCGGCATCCCCTATGACATCAGGGAAAACCCGGAAAGAATTCTCGATAATTTCGGCCGTTTTTCCCTGGCCAGCCAGGGCGTACGCAGGCCCGGAACAGCCAGCATTGACCTGGCATATCTAGCCTGCGGCCGTTACGACGGCTTTTGGGAAGAAGGATTAAAACCCTGGGATGTGGCATCAGGCATCCTGCTGATCGAAGAAGCGGGCGGCAAAATCAGCGGTTTTAACGGAGAACCATATCAAATGGGGCAAAGGGATTTTCTGGCCAGCAACGGTTTTTTGCACGAGGAAATGCTAAACTCGATAAAATGTTAATAAAATTTTAACATTTGGGGGCTTTACCGGGTCGATTTTTATATTATAATGATTATAAGCTTTATGAAAATAAACCCAATTATTCATTTATCTTCCGCCGCTCCGGATAAAACCGGGAAGCCCGAACCGGTTTCGCCCAACGGCCTGAACCAAACCGGACGGGATAAATTTCGGCCGGCAAAAGCTGCAATCCCTGCCTACACTGCGGCTGACCGCCTGCGGAAATGGGCCGGAAAAATAAAAACCCTCGCCGGAATACAGCCGGAGCCGGCTTCGGTATATGACACCAGCCAAGCGGCGGAGATCGTCTTATCGCGAATCACCGATAAAATCCTGCGGGGCCGCCATTTCTCCACCAGCGACGTGCCGGTAAATTTCAAGATGACCGCCAATAACTCGACCCAGCAATACGCCCAGGGAGCGGCTTTTGCCAAACTGAAAGCGGAAATTGAAAAGGCCATCGTCAACAAGACCAAAGGAAGCCCCGGAGTATTTCTGGCCGGACACAATTTCATTATCGGCAGCGGCGCAACCGGACAAAAAATGACCGATCTGTTCATCAAGGCGCATAAAGCCGGCATTCCGGTACTTTTCAGCTACGACCGGGCGGGCACCATGGTTCACGGGAAAGGCGGGGAAGCTAACCTCAACCGAATGAAAGCCGCAGGGATTAAAGTTATTACCAATCTCCCCCCCATAGACTACTTGGATCACCGCAAATCATACTTTATCGGCTCCGGGGACGGCAAGGTTACGGCCTTCGCCGGAGGCCAAGGCTGGGGGGAAAGCTACGGCGGAAAAGATTGGGATACCCAAGCGGCAATCCCGGAATCTCAAGGCGGGCTGATTTATCAAAATCCCGAGGATGAGCCTTGGATGGATCACCTGAGAATGGTACGCGGGGAAGCCGCCCTGCAAGGGGCGATAAATTTTCTGGGTTTTTTTGCTTCCCGCTGCGAAAGAGACGAATTGCCCCAAGCGTTGGGAATAAAGACCGGTGGTGAAGACCAGCGAATCAAGACCCAATTGGCTGCAACTTTTTTACCCAAGCTTAAACCGACCGGCAAAGCCAAGGTGCAGATTCTAACTAATCAGAACTGGAACCAGCGCCCGATTACCGAAGCCTGGTATCAGAAAATCAGCGATCCCCGGGTAAGCGACATCCGGATCGCCATGCCCTATCTCACCGACCCGGTACTGCGCGAAAAACTCACTGAAGCGGTAAAAACCGGAACAAATCTGCATATCCTGATTCCGGGCAAAAACGATACTTATCCCGCTCAAATTGCCAATAAATATCTGTTCGACCGGTTAAAAGCAGTTCGTCAGGCTATGGAAGAAAGGCATGAAAAAACCGGTGAATTGGAACTGAAAGAATTGCATAAAGCCGGCGGCGAGCCCAACATGCTGCATCTGAAATACGGAATTTTCACCTACCGGGAACATCCCGAAGCGGACCTGCTGATCGACGGGAGTTATAATACTACTGCCGTGGAAGGCCGGGGTTGGGAAAGAAACCAGGATTTTCTGATTCAAGACCACAAAGCGGTAAAGGAAGCAGCCCAAAGATTCGACGAGTTGATGGCAGAGGGACGGGAATCGAAGACCACCGCCAAAGAAAAACTTCTGGGCCTGCCTTTTGTCATTTTTTTGCGGCCTTTTATGTAATTAGTTAACAAAAATTTAACAAATAACTATTGTTGAACCGGACAAAGTAAAATATAATAAACAAGATGCGCAGGATTGAAAGTCCAAATTCTATTAAACCGGCAAGAAATTCTTATATTCCCGAATATATCCCTTCCCTGGCCGGGCTTAAAAAATCCAAACCCGGCAATACTTCTCATCAACCCGCCGACCGGGTAAGCCTGGGGCCGAAAAATCCCAAGCAATGGACTTTAATGTTTTACCTGGACGGAAACAACGATTTAGCCCCGATGGCGATGAAGGAATTCCGCCACATCCGTAAAACCGGCTCGGACGAAAATGTTAATTTAGTGGGGTTCTTAAGCTTAAAAGGAGCTCAGAACGCCCGCCAAGGCTTGATTCAAAAAGACCCCGCCCAGAAAACGGGGGTATTTCCGGCCCTGGCGGAAGACATCAAGGATACGGTTCTGCAATTTGTCCCCCGCACTATCGATGAAGAACAAGTCTTTCCCGGCAGCGAGAAAATCACTAAGCCCGAGTTCGCCGACCCTAAATCCCTGGAAAAATTCATCCGGACTTCCATGAAGAAATATCCGGCTCAATATTATGCTCTGGTATTATGGGATCACGATTCCGGGTTCACCGCCAGCGGGTTGAGACAAGACTCCGATGACCGAATTGACAGCCTCAAACTGCGAAAAGTGCTGCAAAATGTCAATACCAGCCAAGACAAAGTTAATTTATTGGATTTAAACGCTTCCCTGATGGCTCAAACCGAAGTGGCATACCAGTTAAGAGGAAATACCGATTACCTGGTCAGCTCCCAGGAATTGCAAAAGTCCGACGGCGTGCCGATGGCTAAAATAATGAACTCGCTTAAGCAAGGCATCCGGGAAAAAGGGGAAATCACTCCCAAAGAACTCTCCCAGTTGTTTGTATTTGAAACCAGTCACCAATTCGGTTCGATTCTTTTCACTCCCACCCAGTCTTCCAGCCGGGTCGATCAAATCGAACCGCTGGCCCGGGGCGCCGACCGGCTGGCTGTATCCCTGATAAAAACCATCGACCGGGATCCCAAAATGCTGGATCAGGTACGCAAGGTGATCAAGCAGACCCAGCATTTCGCCGAAGGTAATACATTGATCTATCCGGCCAAGGACTACGTGGACATTGGGGATTTCGCCCGAAGAATTTCCGCCGATAAAAAACTGACCCAAGACCCGGAAGTCAATCAATCCGCCCGGCAATTGCTGGATTCAGTAAAAACCGTCGTAATCGCGGAATCTCATACCACCGAAAGCGCCGACGCCAACTCCCTGCAAGGTTCTACCGGCCTTTCCGTCTATCTGCCCGACAATTACGGTTTCGACCGCTTTTACAATGACCCGGAACATAAATCTCCTACTCACGGCTACGAAAAAACCGATTTCGCCCAGAATACCCATTGGGAGGAACTGCTGAAAAAAGTAGCCAAGGATAACCAGGTTTACGAAGTGATCCGCAAATTCGTGGGCGACCACCCGATTATCGCTAAAATCGATAAAATTGCGGTACAGTCGATGATGAAACTCCCTAAAATTTATCACTGGGCCAATTATGGGGGTTACGGCGGAGCCATGTATCTGATGGGGGTCTCCAAGCCCCCCAAGCCCTATGCCTTACCCTCTCTGGGTTTCGGCCTGATGGGTATCGTAGGCGGAGCCCTGCAGAGTTACAAGGGATTAACAAAAATCAAGCAAGCGGTTACCGCTCCTTACGGCCTGGTTCAAGAAAAAATCAAACTCCTGGGACGGGGTGGTTATGACGTGGCCAACGCGGCCGGAATGGTGGTCTTCAGCTTGGCGATGTACATGGGAGCTTCCACTGTAGCTCTCCCGGCAGCGGCGGTCTTGCTCACCCTGGGAGTCGGTAAACTGGCCTATCAAGGGCTTCAGGAATACCGAAAAATGAAGCAGAGCAACTCCCTTAACACGGTCCAGAAACTGGCAAAGACCGAAAACGATAATCTCAAGCGTTTCCAGAATATGGAAATCGCTTAAAACTCCATCGATATAAGGTTATGACCTCATTGCCGCGTTTTGGAATCAACCATGTAGTCAATTTAACAATTTATCAATTATTCGGGTTTTTTGTTAACAAAAATTTAACAAATTTCGCTTGTTCGAAGTATTGCAATTAATTATAATCAACCTAGGCGTTTAAACCTATTATAAGGAGGGCTTGATTAGTGGCCATTAAGGAAATTAATAAAATCGATCTGAATACGGTAGAAGGAAGGGCGCAAGTAAGCAGAAATTTTGCGGTGCAGAGAACCGAATTGAAGTCGCCCAAAGGCCGGCATAAACTGGCCCTCGCCAACGACAACTTATATCAAACGGCAGCCAAAGATCAAGTTGAAATCGGCCGCAAACTTTTTCCCTCCATTGCCAATAAAATCTCTCCCCTGGACAAGAAAAAATGGACCGTATTGTTTTACGTAGACGGTGAAAACAACCTGGCTCCGATGGCCATGCATTCTTTTACCGGGCTGAAGAAAACCGGGTCGGACGATAACGTAAACCTGGTCGCCTTGCTTACGGTTAAAGGAGTGGTCGCCCAGCGCGGCCTGGTGGAAAAAGAAGAAGCTCCGCAAGGCGTAAAAGCCAGAGCTAAATTTAATCTCTCGCATCCCATCTTTCCGGGCTCCGAGAAAGTCCATACGATTCCCGGGCAGCCTTCCAAGCCGGGCAGGGTCAGAAACGAAGACGGCAAATGGGAAGTTATCGCAAGACCCGATATGGGGAGCTATAAAACCCTGCAAAACTTCATGGAATGGGGAATGGAAAAATACCCGGCCGAACATTACGCCCTGGTACTCTGGGACCACGGAGCCGGTTTCCTGGGTTCGATGAGCGACGAGAACACCGGGCACTTGATTAAAAACCAGGAACTGGCCCAGGTATTAGGCAACATCCGGGATAAACACGGCAAAAAAATCGACATGGTCGATTTCAACGCCTGCCTGATGGGCCAGGCCGAAGTAGCCTACCAGCTAAAGGACGGAGCCGACTACCTGGTGGCCTCTGAAGAAACCGAAGCCGGTCTGCTGATTCCCATTCCCGGAGTTTACGGCACCACTCCCCAGCATAAAGTAATGACCGACCTGAAAAACGGAATCCAGGAAAAAGGCGACATTACCGGTGAAGAACTGGCCAAGCTGTACGTCTATGAAACCAAAAACCAACTCTTGACCAAGACCTTCACTCCCACTCAATCCGCAGTCGATTTATCCCAAATGGATAAACTGGCCGATTCAGCCGATCAACTGGCCGGAGCCTTGCTGGATAAAATGGAAAAAGACCCCAAAGCCTTGAAACAAATCCGTAAAGAAATCAAAAGAACCCAAGCCTTTTTGGCTCTGGATGTCTATGCCGACCCCTATAACGATTACAGGGATCTGGCAGATTTCGCCCAGAACATCGCCAAGAACAAATACCTGGCCGGGGATAAAGCTATCAAGGAAGCCGCCGAAAATCTCTCTAAAACCACTAAATCCGCGGTCATCGCCGAGTACCATGTCGCGGAAAGCCAGCACGGCAAACTGCTGGCCGGTTCTAACGGCTTGTCGGCTTATATCCCTCGCGACTACGGCTACCAAAGATCAAATCTTTCCTCCAGCGCGATTCAGTTTTCTCCCAATCGGGGCTATGATAAATTGGCTTTCGCCCAGGACACCAAATGGGAAAAACTCTTGAAGAAAGTTGCCGAAGATAAAGCTTTCTATAACCTGCTGCAAAACGCCGGAGCCAGCAAGGAACAAATCAACGACGTGGATAAAGGCATCGCCAAGATTAAGAGAAACGGAGTAAAGCCTCTGCCTTGGGCTTATATCAACGGCTACTGGATGGCGAAAGATTTTATCCAGCAAGGTGAAAAAGTCATGAGCCAGCCTATTTTCATGGGCATGGGCAAAGGTATCCTCTCCACGATCGGAAACTCTTTCTTCGCAGGTTTGGGATTGGTGGGAGGAGCTATCCGAACCGTCAAAGGGGTCAATAAATTTAAACAAGGCGTCACCAACCACTTCCCGACTAAAACCCGGGCCGAGGTGCTGGCCAGAGCGGCCGCCGATACCGCCATCGGAATCGGGACCGTGATTTTCACCGGAGCCCTCTTGACCGGCTTGGGGCTGTCCCTGGCGATCCCGGGAGCCGCCGTTACCCTGGGAGTCGGCTTAGCCAGGTTCGGCTACTCGGCGGCCACCAATGTCCGGAATTCCCGCAGGGCCGACCAGACACCGGTTTCCGAAAAAATTGAAATCATGAACCGGGAACAAGAGAAAAAAATCCAGTCGATGGAAATCGCCTAAGCATTCCTAAAAACCTCAAAAATGCCCCTGTCAAAAGGGGCATTTTTTTATGCAAAAAGTTAACAATTTGTCAATTTTACTGCCATCCCGATTATGTTATGATTGGTTTGCCATGAAACTTAACAATCTCAATCTTAATCAAATCGAAACCAGATCCGCTCTAACCCGCCCCGAATCAACCACCCCAATCCGCCCGGCAAAGCTCGGGGAGAGCAAGGACCGGGTTTCCCTTTCCCGCTCCTCTCGGACAAATTTTTCTTCATCCGCCGGTGATAAATTACTCAACCGAAAAAAATGGACTATCCTATTTTACCTGGACGGCAATAACCAACTGTCGCCCATGGAGCTAAGAACTTTCCAAGGCCTGAAAGAAACCGGGCCGGATGAAAACCTCAACCTGGGAGTATTGCTGGCCTTGAAAGGCCACCCGGTAAAACGGGGGATGATCAAAAACCAGCTAACCTCCAAAACCGAGATTTTTCCGGAAGGCCGGGTTATGGCTCAAAATCCCGAAGATTATCCGCTTTCCAGTCGGCAAACCCTGGAGCGCTTCCTGCAATGGGGCGCCAGAAAATGCCCGGCTCAGCATTACGCTTTGGTAATCAGCGGGGTGGGCAAAGGAATTCTGGGGCTGGAGGAAAATCCCGACAGCGGAGAAATCCTAAAAAATCAGGAACTGGCCTTAGCCTTAAGCAAATTTACTAAGACTGCCGGGCAAAAACTTGAAGTCATCAACCTGGACTCCGATTTAAGCGCAGGGCTGGAAATCGCTTATCAGATAAAAGAGGATGCAGGTTTCCTGGTGGCTTCCCAGGAACTGGAAAACACCCTGCCCCTCCCCGGACTCCAAAGGGGAATGCCACACCATAAAGTAGTGGGGGATTTAAAAATGGGGCTCCGGGAAAAAGACGAAATTTCCGGGGAAGAACTGGCCAAGCTCTACGTTTTTGAAGCCGAAAAGCAACTGGGCGCCAAAATCTTTACCCCTACCCAGTCGGCTCTGGATTTATCAAAAATCAAACCGGTGGCCAAAGCTGCCGACCGGCTGGCTGAAACCTTGACGACCCAACTTACCAAATCCCCCGAAAACCGCTACGAAATCACCAAGGCTCTGAAACACAGCCAAAAATTCCTAGCCCTGGATTTCTACGATGCCCCCCATAACAACTACCGGGATTTAGGTGATTTTGCCAAAAATATCCTAAAGAACCGGGAATTATCCCAAATTAAAGTCGTCGAGACCTCCGCCCGTCAGGTATTGAAAACCCTTAAGCAGGCGGTAGTAGCCGAGCATCATTCCCCCCAAAGCCTCGCGGGTAAAAATTTAAAAGGCTCCAGCGGCCTATCGACATACCTGCCCCTTAATTACGGAAAAACTTCCCTCCCTGACCCGCTTAACCCGGGTAACGCTTCCCAAGATTTTAATTACCCGGATCTGGCTTTTGCCCGGGATACCCAATGGCCGGGCCTGCTTCAAGCGATCTCCCGTGACGAATTACTCTCGGGAAAATTAAGTAAAAAAGAAACCCTAGAGCAACTTGGGGATCAGCTAAAAATCGAAATGGAAAAGGTACTCGCCCCTCTGGAAGAAGGAATTGAAAGCTTAAAAAAACGGGACTTTAAAAAACTAGCGAAAACTTCCAGGCGAATCCTTAGCAGCGCCTTACCCCAGCCCCTGAACGAATCTTATAAGGTACTGTTTAAATGTTTGGCCGGAACTTCCCAAGCTTATAAAGGCTATACTAAAATCAAGCAAGCCTTACTGGATAGTGACTACTCTCTAAAAGATCGCCTTAGAGTAACGGCTGAAGGAGCCGTCGACGCCTCCCAGGGGATCGGTTCAATCATTGCTTGCGAAAGCTTGCTGACGATGGGAGCGATTATCCAAGCCCCCTGGTCCACCGCCTTGGTGCTTACAGCTATAACTCTGAGAATCGGATATGAAATGGCCGGGGGGTATTACAAAGCTTATCAAGCCGACCGCATGAGCGTGAGCGAAAAAATCGACTTTATGAACCAAGAACAGCAAGACCGTAAAAAACCGCATCCCCCGGCTTAACCCATTTCTGCAGGGCCGCCGCTTTCATCCCGCAAGTGCCATTGTTCGTTAAAACTGGTCAGTACGAAATATTTGGGATGTTTTTCCAGCCTGGTAATCGAAGCTACTTCCGGTTTTAACTGCCAGTAACCTTGCGGGGGAAGCTGCAAAACCATCACCAGCAGCACTTTCACTACCAGCCGGTGAGTGACTAGAATCACGGTCTGCTCTGGAAACTCCGCTTCCAGCTGAACCAGCAGAGATTTTAAATTCTCCTCAACCCGGCGGACATTCCCCCCCTGCGGGATTTGAAGCTGGTAGGGGTTTTCCTGCCACTGGCGGTAGAGCTCGGGGTATTGAGCTTCTACTTCCTTGATAGGCTTACCCTGCCACTCTCCAAAGTCCAAGTCGGCCAGCCGGGGTTCGGCAACCGGAGTCAAATTATGAGGCCGGGCGACGATTTGGGCTGTATTCAAAGCTCTTAACTGGGGACTGGCGTAAATTGCCGCGACCTGCTCATCCTTTAAGGCCCGGGATAAAAGTGCGGCTTGCTTTTCCCCCCGCCGATTGAGAGGAACCTCCAAAGTGCCGCGAAAAACATTCTCCTGGTTATAGAGCGTTTCCCCGTGGCGCCCGACGATCAATTTCATCTCCGACCCCCGCACATCCTGATCAAAAGGGTCTCCATAATCAATTCCTGGTCTTTCCCAGCCCGCACCGCCATATCGGCCCGGAAAAACCACTCGATAAATTTGTGCACTTCCTGGGCGGAAAACCCCTGTCCCCTTCTCAACACCCCGCGAAAAGCTCCCAGCAGGTAAGCCAGTATTCCCGGGGCCTGGGTGTCCTTGCCGATTTCCCGTAAGACCTTTAAAGCCTTGTCCACATCTTTATCCCGGATGGCGTCAACCAGCAGAAAAATCTTTACTTTGGGGTAGGCGATCACCAGTTCTTCCACCATATGGGGGGTTACCGTAGCCTTATCTCCAGCATAGAGAATCAATTTTTCAATTTCCTGGGCCAGCAGGTTCAGGTCTTTGCCCACTCTTTGCACCAATATCGTAAGGGCGGCAGGGGCGATTTCCAGGTCGGCCGCCTTAAACCGGTCGTTCACCCACTGGCGAAATTCCTTTTCATCAAGCTCGCAACTGATTACCAGCCCGGTTTTACCCGCGGCTTTCTCCCAAAAATCTTCTCCCCCGTCTTTCTTTAAAGCCTTGGGCTTACCCTCAGCCACCCGCTGGGCCAGCACCAGCACCGTGTGCAAAGGCAATTCCGGCAAGTAGGCGCCTAATTTTTTCTTTTCCTTATCGGGGATTTTTTCCACTTCATAAAGAACAGCCACCCGTTTACCGGTAAAAAACGGCATTTCCTCGCATAAGGTAATTATCTGCTGGGCCTTCTGCTCCCCGCTTTCGGCGATTTCCAGCAGGTTGAATTCCCGGGAGCTTAAGGGGACGAAATAATCAATGATCCGACTTAAAGCCTGTTTCAAGAGAATCTCTTCCTGGTACTTCAGCAAATACAAGTTAAAGCTGGGGAGTTGGGAGTAATCAAACTGGCTTAAGGGAACCCGGTTCTTCAATTACTTTCCCCCCGCCTTTAAAACCGCCCTTAAATTCCGGACGAAGGGCGGGTAAACCACTCCTTTTTCGGTGATGATGGCGGTAATTAATTTTCCCGGGGTAACATCAAAGGCCGGGTTATAAACCTGAGCGTCTTTGGGGGACCATAGGCAGTCCCGGTAACCCAGCACTTCTTCCCTTTTTCTTTCCTCGATAGGAATTTCCGAACCACTTTTCAAGCTGAAATCCACCGTGGAGTAAGGAGCCGCCACGTAAAACGGCACCTTATGATATTTCGAGAGCACGGCCAGAGAATAAGTGCCGATCTTATTGGCGGTGTCGCCGTTGCGGGTGATCCGGTCGGCTCCCACGATTACCAGGTCGGCTAATCCCTGCTTCAAGACAAACCCGGCCATATTGTCGCTGATGATTTTATACGGAATTTTTTCCCGGCTCAATTCCCAGGCGGTCAAACGGGCGCCCTGCAAGAGCGGGCGGGTCTCATCCACCCAGACAAAAATCCCCTTGCCTGCTTTCCAAGCGGTTTTCACCACTCCCAGAGCGGTGCCAATTCCCCCGGTAGCTAAAGCCCCGGTGTTGCAATGAGTTAAAATCCTGGCCCCTTTAGGGATGAGAGGGTTGCCGAAAGCCGCCATTGAGCGGCAGTATTCTTCTTCGCCGGTCACAATTTCCTGGCTGATTTCCCAGACGGTCTTGTGCAAGGCTTCCAGATTGTCGGGAGCCTGTCTTACACCGGTCATTACTTTATCCAGGGCCCAGGCCAGATTAACCGCGGTGGGGCGAGTGGATTTCAAAAACCGGTAATTTTCTTCCAGTTCGGCTCTTAACCTTGCCGAGATTTTACCTTGGAAATAACGGCTGACCAGCCGCAAACCCAAGGCTCCCGCCACTCCCAGGGCCGGAGCTCCGCGCACCGCCAGGCTCTTGATGCACTCGGCCAGTTGCGGGGTTTGGGTAATTTCCAGCCAGACTTCCTCTCCGGGCAGCCGGGTCTGGTCAATCAAAATAATTTTTTCATTTTTCCAAAAAATACTGCGTAATTCACTCATTTTAGTACCTCAATTATTGATCGGTGTCCAGCCGGGAAAGAAAGATGATGTCCCAATACTGGTTGCGGCAGTAGAACGCATCGCGCTCCCTGCCTTCTTCAGTGAATCCGGCTTTCTTAAACATCTGCTGGGCGGGCTGGTTGAAAGCCAAAACCCGGGCGAAAACCCGGTGTAAATTCATTTCCTTAAAGGCAAAATCCACCAGGGTATTTACCGCATCCAAACCATGTCCCTGCTGGCGATAATCCCGGTCGCCGATAATGATCCCAAGTTGGGCGTTACGATTTTTTAAATCGATCTCAGTAAGCTCGATATTGCCGACGTATTTTTTTTCTTCCCGGGTGCGGACAGCCAACAGCAGGCTGCTGGAATTGCTCAACGAACTTTCCCACCATTTTTCAATCTGCCAACTGTTTTTCGGGTAAGGATTCATTCCGGCCATACCGATCAGCTCGCGGTCGTTGCCCCAGATATAATTGGCGGTCAAATCGCTTCTTTCCACCCCGGTCAAAAAAACTTTCTCTCCAATCAGCATAAATAGAAGCTCCTTTCGGCTAAATCATTGATTTTAGTTCTCTTCCTATTCATAAATTACCTTTAAAACCGGCAGGAAAATCAAGGCGTAAACCGAACTTAAATTTGAGGATTTTAAAATATGCCAGAAGTTTTTGGTTCTTCATTACAGAAATATCTTTCCCTGGCGCGTTTGCGTCCCGATGACCCGGAAGCCCATTTCGGGCTGGCGATGGCCTACGATGAAATGAACAACTTTACCGAAGCCTTCAAGGAATACGAAGCGGTGATCAGGCTCAATCCCCATCACGCCAAGGCGATGCTTCATATCGGTTTCGGTTATGCCCACAACATGGATTACCCTAAAGCCATCCTTCACTGGCGAAACGCCTTAAAACTAAATCCGGGGCTTTTACGGCTTCTTAAAGAACCCAATAATTTCTACCGCAAGAGAATCGAACAAGGGATCTCAATTTTTGAAAGGGCCGTGACCCTTGCCCCAGACGATTCTTACACCCATTATCACCTGGCTACCGCTTACCGTTTATTCGGCCGCAACGAAATCGCCCTCCAGGAGTACCAGAAAACCATCGATCATAACCCCAACCTGGCCGAAGCTTATGAAGAAGCCGGGCAAATCCTCAGCTTGATGCAGCAGAACCAGCTGGCCATCAAATACCTGCAGAAAGCCCTGCAATTAAACCCCAACATTTCCACTTTTCATTATCACCTGGGCTTGATTTACGAAAAAGAAAATATGCTGGGCAATGCTTTGACTTCCCTCCAAAAAGCCATTGAACTGGATCCCAAAGACTCCCGTTTTTATTTTGCCGAAGGCAATTTATTAATGAAGCAGGGCAAATATAATCTCGCCATTAAAGCCTACCAGAACGCGTTGGATATTGATGAGCGTAATGTATTGGCCCATTATAACCTGGCTAAAGCTTGCGAAGCCATCTACCGCCCGGAATTCGCCATTCAGGAATACGAAAAGACCATCATGCTCAGCCCGGAAATGACCGAGGCTTATTTCAATTTAGGAGAAGTGTATGTCCAGACCGGCAACCTGGGCAAAGCCATCCCCTTATTTGAAGAAGTTCTCAAGCGCAACCCGGGAGATGCTTACGCTCATTATAATTTAGGCACTATCTACCAGCGCCTGAACAACCTGGACAAAGCCCTCAATCATCTAAATATCAGCGTGGCTTTGAACCCCAAAGACGCTTTTACCCATTACAACCTGGCGCAAATTTATGACGGAACCGGAAAACTGGAGCTGGCTCTCGAAGAATATGGCGCCGCCCTGGAAATAAAACCCGATGACCAGCATTATCACCTGGCCATCGCTAAAGATTACCGGCTCCTGCACAATTATCCCAAAGAAATCGAACATTTGAATAAACTCCTGGCTCTCGATCCGGATAGCCAGGAAATTCTGATTATGCTGGCGCAGGCCTTGATCAACAACCATCAGATGGATAAGGCCCTGGAAAAAACGGAAAAGCTCAAGCACCTTAACGACCAATCCGCCGACGCCCATTATTACGCCGGGCTGGCTTTACGGGAGATGGGAGAAACCGACGCCGCCTTGGCGGAATTCAAACAAGCGATATTCATTGATCCCAAGCATTATCAGTCGCTGGGCGGCATCGCCATAATCTACCGCCAGAACGAGCAGAACGAAACTGCCATCGACTACCTGAAACAAGCAGTAGCGGTTAAACCCGACTTCGTCTCCGGCCATTTTGACTTGTTTAATATTTATATGGAACTGGCATTCCTGGAGCAAGCCGAGCGGGAAATGGCGGAAATTTTAAAATACGAACCGGATAAAGCCGAATACCTGCAACCCTACACCAGGGTACTATATACCAGGGGTAAGTTGGATGAAGCTTCCGAATACCTGCAAAAACTAATATCTTTCCACGATAGCTCCGAGAATCGCTTACTGCTGGGGAAAATCTTCCAGGAGCAAGGGAAAACCGATATCGCGATGGCTCAATTTCAAAAAGCCCGGCAAATTGATCCCCAAAATCAGGAAATTTCCCTGGCCATTGCCGAGCTATACCACAAACTCGGCCGTTATAAGAAAGCCATCGAAGAATACCGCCTGGTGCTTCAAAATCACCCGGATAATGATGAGGCGAAAAACGCACTTAACGAAATTGAGTACTTAAAAGATACCTTACCCGAAGAAGAAAGTAAGGAAGAAAGCACGGTAGAAAAAATCTTTACTGATGCCGTTATGCTTTATATCAAGACCCGGTTTAAGGATGCCTTGGTCTTGCTGGAGCAAGCATTAGAACTGGAGCCGGATTATTACCCCGCTCTTTATTACCAGGGAATAATTGCCAAGCTGGAAAAAGATTTGACGCGCACGGCGGAAATCTTTGAAAAAGGCTTAAAATTAGCTCAAACTGCCGAGGATCATCAATACCAGCTTATGTTCAACAGCGAGTTGACAGGCTTGCGTAAAGAGATGAAGGAACAATTTCCTGAAGCTCCAGCGGCATTGGTTACTCTTTCGAATGTTACCGAGTATGCCGCACCCAATCCCCTGGACTTGCCGGTTAAACCGGGACTGATGGAAAATCTTGGCGAAATCCCCGAAGAAGCTGTCCTGGAGGCCCTGGATATGGCCCAGGCAGTTGATGAAGCAAGACCGGAGGCTGAAATCATCAAAGCGGAAGAAATCGCGACCATCGCAGCCGAAATATTAACTCAAACCGAAGCCTCCCCGCATACTCCAGAAGAAACTGAAATTTCAGATCAGTTAACTGAAGAAATTTCAAGCCTCCCTCATGAAATTGAAATCCCGCCCCTTCCGGTTTTAGAAACAGCCTTAACTGCAATTCCCGAGCCTGAAAAGCATGAGGATTTATTGACCCAGGCCAGGGAATTCTTCACCCAGGAAAAATATGACCGGGCTAAAGCCCGCTTAAAAGAACTGCTTAAATCCGAGGCGGATAATCCCGAAGCTTTAAAATTAATGGCTGAAATCAGTTTCCAGCAAAGCGATCACCGTAACGCTTTAAAATACTGGGCAAAACTGCTGAAGCTCACCGGCGACCAGACTCTGCATTACCAGTTGGGTCAGGCCGCCGAAAGCCTGGATGATTATCAGGAAGCTTTGGCGCACTATGAAAAACTGTTGGAAACCGAAATTGACAACATTGAATTAAAAATAAAAATTGCCGGCCTGTACCATAAAATTCAGGAATATGCAAAGGCCATGAAATTATACCAGGATCTCGTCGAATCCCACAAAGACGATATTGGCCTGAAACTGAAGCTGGCGGCCGCCCTGGAGGCCTTGGACAAGAAATCCTTGGCGGTAATTCAATATCAAAAGGCTTTGACTCTAAAACCCGGGGATCCGGAAATCCTGGAGCTGCTGGGTAGTGCCTACCTGCGACTGGGTAAAGGAGAATGGGCCCAAAAAGCCTTTAATCAGATACTGGAAAAAAATTCAAACCATCTCAACTCTCATCTGGGAATTCTCGAAGCCTTCAAAATCATGGAAGAACCCGATAAAGCTCTGGTTCATTACCGGGAAGCCGGAGGTAAATCCGGTTTTCCTAAGGAAGTCCGAGATAAATTAACTCAGAAATATACCGAACTCTTCGGGCCCTTGCAGGTTGAAGAAGCTCCTGAACAAGGCAAAAAGCCCGCCCGCCGAAAGGCGCAAAAAGCTAAAGGCGGCAAATCCGGGCCTGCCAAAACCACAAAGAAAAAAGAATAGCTTAACCCCGTAAAGCATTCTACAAACAAGCCAAGAGAGGAGGTTTTATCTATGATGCAATATTTCAACTACCGTTGGCGTAACGGGATGTGGGCATGGGTACTGCACCGGCTTTCCGGTCTGGTCTTGATTGGTTACCTGGTTGCGCACATTTGGGTTATCCACCACCTCGGCCGGGGCGAGCAGGCATTCGATGGAATAATGGGCTTGCTGGACAATCCCTATGCCAAGCTGCTGGAAATCTGCCTGATCGGCGTAATTCTCTATCACAGCTTGAACGGTTTCAGAGTTTTACTGGTCGACATGGTAGTAGGCATCAAATACCAGAAAGTGATTTTCTGGCTGCTGATGGCTGCAGGCGCCGTAATAATGCTGGTCGTGACTGTCAAACTGTTTCCCCAGCAATTATTGAATAACTTTCTTAGCTTAAGATAGGAGGCCAAAATGGAAAAAAGAACTTTTAACTCGGGCGGCAAGTTTCTCTGGTTTTTCCAGCGGCTTTCAGGCTTCGTGCTGTTGCTGCTGCTCTTGCTGCATACTTATATCTCTCATTTCACTTTTCAAGGCGGTGCGCCCACTTATTCCGAAGTTATGACCCGGTTGGGAGACCCATACTGGAAGCTGTTTGATTTGCTCTTCCTGTACCTGGCGTTATTTCACGGTTTAAACGGCTTATGGACGGTATTGACCGATTATTTTCACAAACCTTTCGCCAAACTGGCGTTCTTTTCCCTGATTACCCTGGGCGGTTTGATGCTGTTGATTTTCGGAACCATCACCGTGATTTCTCTGCCGTCTTACTAATTTCTTAGGAGGATAAAATGCTTCACCATTATGATGTCGTAATCGTAGGGGCGGGATTGGCCGGCTTAATGGCGGCCATTGAAAACGCCCACCAACATAAAACTGCGGTTATCACTAAAATTTACCCCACACGCTCCCATTCGGGAGCGGCACAGGGAGGAATCGCAGCTTCCCTGGGGAATTCCGACCCGGGAGATTCCTGGGAAACCCATTGGTTCGACACGGTAAAAGGCAGCGACTATCTGGCCGACCAGGACGCCGCTGAAATCCTGGTGCGGGAAGCACCGGAAACCGTTTATGAACTGGAGCATCGGGGCGTTCCCTTCTCCCGCCTGGAGAACGGCAAAATCGCCCAAAGGCCCTTCGGAGGACATTCTTTCCCCCGGGCCTGCTATTCCGCAGACTTGACCGGACACGTGCTACTGCAAACCCTTTATGAACAGTGCCTTAAACTGGGAGTTAAATTCTACCCCGAATTCATGGTCACCAAGCTCTTAATGGAAGAAGGCCGGGCGGCCGGCATCGCGACTGTCGAGTTGAAAACTTCCCAAATGCATTTCTTCTCCGCCAAGGCGATCTTGTTTGCCACCGGAGGAGGAGGACGGGCCTTTAAAATAACCGCCACCTCCCACCACACCACGGGAGACGGTTTCTCCCTGGTGTTAAAAGAGGGACTGCCGGTTCAGGACATGGAATTCATGCAATTCCATCCCACCGGAATGTTTCCCAACGGCATCCTGGTTACTGAAGGGGCCCGTGGGGAAGGCGGATACCTGATCAACAAAGATGGGCAGCGGTTTATGGAAAAATACGCGGCTAAATTCATGGAATTAGCCCCCCGCGATATCACGGCCCGCTCGATTCAGACCGAAATCAACGAAGGCCGGGGAATTGACGGCAAGGACTTTGTCTATCTGGACTTAAGACACCTGGGCAAAGAAAAAATCCTGGAAAAATTGCCCCAGATTCATGATCTGGTTTTAAAGAGCATCGGGGTTGACTGCATTGACCATCCCATTCCCATTCAGCCCACCGCTCACTATACCATGGGCGGAATTCCCGCCGACAACGATTGCCGGGTCATCAAGGATAAAGATTCTAATATCGTACCCGGACTCTATGCGGCAGGCGAATGCGCCTGTATTTCGGTACACGGAGCCAACCGTCTGGGCTGCAACTCCCTGCTGGACACCGTGGTCTTCGGACGCCGGGCCGGTAAGGCCATGTTTAAGCATGTCCAGGATGTGCACTTTGCCGACTTGAAACTGGAAACCATCGAACAAGCCCGGGCCGAACTGGCCGAATTCGCTTCCCGCAAGGGCAAGGAAAACGTGGCCGATATCCGCAAAGACCTGCAGGAAGGCATGATGAAAAACTGCGGAGTTTACCGGAATGAAGCCGATTTACAGAAACAGCTGAACGCTTTTGCGGGTTTGAAAGCCCGGTTCAAAGAAATCAATCTTTCGGGAGAAAACGATGAAGCTTATAATTTTGAGCTGGAAGAAGCGCTGGAGCTTTCCTACCTGTTGGACTTCTCCGAAGCCATGGTGGCAGGAGCACTGGCCCGCAAGGAATGCCGGGGCGCTCACTCCCGTACCGATTATCTCAACCGGGACGACCAGAATTTCCTGAGGCATACCTTGGCTTACCAGACCCCTCAGGGAATCAATCTGGATTACCGGGCGGTGAGAATCACCAAATTCGAGCCTAAAGAAAGAAAATATTAGGCGCCAGCTCAGTTCGACAAAGGAGGAAAAACATGGCAACCAAAATTTTCAGAGTTTTTCGTTTCAACCCTAAAAAGGATAAACAGCCTTACTACAAAAATTATGAGGTTGAACCCCAACAATACTGGACGGTGCTGGATGTTCTGAACCACATCAAGTGGTATCAGGACAGCAGCCTGAGTTTCAGAAGATCCTGCCGCAGCGGAATATGCGGAAGCTGCGCTTTGAAGATCAACCGGGAGAACAACCTGGCTTGCGAAACCCCGATTGATAAGATCAAGAGCAAAGTCATTCTCATCGAGCCCATCATGGGCTTTCCGGTGTTAAAAGATTTAGTAGTGGATCTGGACCCGTTCTTTCAGAACTTGAATGAGGTTCTCCCCTACTTCATCCGCAAGACTCCTCCCCCGGATCAGGAAATCCTGCAAAGCCCGGAGGACAGAAAGCGGTTCGACGACGCCACCACCTGCATTCTTTGCGGGTGCTGCACGGCCAGCTGCCCTTCTTTCTGGTACGACAAGGATTACCTGGGCCCGGCCGCGATGCTGAGAGCCTATAGGTTTATCTTTGATTCCCGCGATGAAGGGGCCTCTGAAAGAGCGGAGATCCTTAACGATCCCAAAGGGGTGTATCGCTGCCACACTATTTTCAACTGCGTGGAAGCCTGCCCCAAGAGCATCAACCCCACCAACGCCATCGCCGAATTAAAGAAATTCCTCATCGGCGCGGGAGTCTAAACCCAACCTAAATAAAGCGAAAAAGGAGGCTGTAAAAAGCCTCCTTTTAATTTTTTTGCGGCTTTCTTTTAAACCACCCGGGCGTAATTGTATAAATCAAACCATTCCCCCCGGTTAAACATGGCTTTTTGGGAAACTCCTTCAAACTGAAAACCCGCTCGCTCCAGGCAGCGCCGGGAAGCCAGATTGAGCTGCAGCACCTCGGCGTAAACTCTCACCAGGCCCAGTTGATTGAAAGAGAAATCCAGGGCCAGCCGAATGGCCTCCTGCATAACTCCTTTCCCCCAGTAAGCACGAGACAGCCAGTAGCCGAGTTCGGCTTTTTTATGCAGGTGATCCACCCTCATTAACCCCAGGCCGCCGATTAAGCGATCCGAGGCCTTCTCAGCCAGGGCAAAATCGTACTGGGTGATAATTTTTCTGTTCCGGTTACGGGCGGCCAGTTTAATATAGGCTAAGCCATCCTCCAGGTGATAGGGGTGAGGGATGGTAGTATAGCGGATCACCTCAAAATCGTTAAGCTCGACAGCCAGATTTCCGGCGTCGGATTTTTTATGACTTCTTAAATTTATCGACTCGCCCTTTAAGTTTAATTGCACAAATTCACTCCCTTTCAAAATTCATCATAGCAAATTATCGTATCTGATTCCAATAGGGATAACTGCAAAATTCCCCGAATTATATTTTATGAAATTTTTAAGATTCGGCCCGATCAATCAGGAAAAACCGGGAGTTTTGGATTCCGCAGGAAAAATCCGCGACCTCTCATCTTTAGTGGAAGACCTTTTCCCGGAAAACCTGAGCCGGCTTTCCCAGTTAAAAACTTCCGATCTGGAAAATTTTCCCCTGATCCTGGGAACTCCCAGGATCGGCTCCTGCCTGGCCAGGCCGGGCAAAATCCTTTGCATCGGTTACAACTCCCGCCTGCACACTCTGCAGATGGGCAAGGCCCCTACAACCAACGGCGAACTAACGGTATTTTTAAAACCGTTAAGCGCTCTGGCCGGCCCCTACGACCCCATCCCCTACTCTGCCATAATGCAAAAACTCGATTGGGAAGCCGAACTGGGGGTAGTGATCGGCAAAAAGGGCAAAAATATTCCCCCGGAGCGGACCGGGGAACATATCTTCGGCTATGCCTGCTTTAATGATCTTTCCGAACGCTACTGGCAGTTTGAAACCGCCGACAAACAATACACCAAGGGTAAAGGGATGGACGGCTTCGCCCCCCTGGGGCCATATCTGGTTACCCAGGACAGCCTTCCCGACCCCGGCAAGCTTAAAATCCGTCTGCGGGTCAACGGCGAATTGCGCCAGGATTTTTCCACCGCCGAATATACCAACAGTCCCGAGATGGTGGTCGGTTATTTAAGCCGCTTTTTCACCCTCCACCCCGGGGACTTGATCGCGATGGGCTCGGGGCCGGGCAACGCTAAATTCTGGGGGGAAGATAAATTCCTCAAACCCGGCGACCGCCTGGAGCTGGAAATCGAGGGACTAGGGCGCCAAGAGCAAACCGTAAACCAAGTGGAAAAATCCCCGTAAAAATAAAACAGGAGGTCTTTTGAACCTCCTGGATTATGCCTGGTAGGCCGTACTGGTATCGAACCAGTGACACCCTGATTAAAAGTCAGGTGCTCTACCACTGAGCTAACGGCCCGTTTTCAGTAGGAGAATTATAACAGGTATCAGGGGTTTTGTAAAGGGTGGATTGATTGACTACCTAAAAAAAATGGAGGCAAAAAATGGGTAGTCAGGTGCTATGCTTTCAACCGCAAATGGAGGTTCCAACTTATCAATCGGCCCTGGATATTTTTTTTCTCCGGGGCAAGGTGGAAGGGCTTTCAGCGAAAACCATGCTGAGTTATGATTATGTGCTTAAGTCCCTCACTCGTTTTCTTACTGCAAACAACCTGGGAACGGAGTTCCCTCTGGAAGGCTTAGACCATCACTTTTTAGGTCAATATTTTCTGGCCTTGCAAGAAAGGGGCTTAGGGAAGGTTTCTATCGCCACTCATTACCGGTCATTAAAAGCCTTCTTTAATTTCCTGGTCAGGGAAGGGAACTTAAAAGAGAACCATCTGCTGAAAATATCACCGCCCAAAACCCCCAAGCAATTTCCCCACTTCATGGAAGAACACCAGGTTAAAGCCCTGCTGGAAGCTCCCCGACAAAGCTCTTATGAAGGCTTGAGGAACTATGCCATATTGCTTACTTTCCTGGATACCGGCATCAGGCTTAACGAATTGCTGAACTTAACCTTAAAAGATGTCAACCTCATCAATCACAGTTTAAGAGTAACCGGCAAGGGCGATAAAACCAGAGATGTATTTATGGGCCGGAGGCTGGTTAAAGTGCTTCACCGGTGGATTCAAAAGCGGGGTTATATGCCTTACGAAGAAACCCTTTTCATTTCTTGCAGGGGGGAAAAGTTATCAAAATCCCACATGGAGCATATTTTTGACCGGCTCTCAAAGAAGGCCGGAATAACCGGGGTTCGCTGCTCTCCTCATACTCTCCGGCATACCTTCGCCACGAATTACATAAGAAACGGAGGCGACCCTTTCAGTCTTCAGCAGCTTCTAGGCCACTCCGATATAAAAACCGTTATGATTTATGTTCACATGGGAGGAACGGCTTTGAGGGAGGCTCACGCCAAATTTTCCCCGGTGGATAGAATGGGGGGGAATTATTAATAATTAAGAAGGAGTTACTCTCTTTATCTAAAAGTCTCTAGTCAGGGCTTAAAAATTATTAACTCCAAAAGATTGTAGGGGAAAATATGAATTTAGAAGATGCGACAAAATTATTAATTGAACTTTTCCGAAATCCAGACCATGGTCGATATGCAAAGTATGGATACGATTTTTATCTTCCCAGTTTACTTAAAACATATTTTTTAAAGCAAACGAACTCAGATAGTCAAGCAGAAGCAAAATTTCGTGAGGAAATCCCGAATTTTTATGCAGCAGCCTGGGAACTTTGCCGAAGAGGAATAATCAGGCCTGGAGTAAACGAATATGGTGCACAATCAACAGAATATGAAAACGGATATAGCCTTACCCCATTTGGAGAAGTTTGGTTAGAAGAGTCTGAGAATGATGATTTCGTGCCTACGGAACCAGGGCGATTTGCAGAGATGCTTGAACCTTACAAAGAAAAATTTGGGCCAGGTTTTCATCAAAGAGCACAGGAAGCAATCCGTTGTTATAATGCTCATGCATACCTTTCTTGCTGTGTAATGTGCGGAGCAGCAACGGAATCTATCATCTTGGCTGCTGCAATAGAAAAGAAAGATGAAGAGGAAGTCTTAAACACCTATAATCGTGCACAAGGTCGCACAGCTATAGAACACTTACTTATAGGACAAAAAAACGACTATATAAAAAGGGAATATGGGGGATATACCAGTCTTTTAAAATATTGGAGAGATGCCTCAGCTCATGGGAAAAAATCTGATATTTCGGAAAATGAGGCATACACTGCTCTGGCCCTTTTGTTAAGATTTTCATTTTTTATGAATGAAAACTGGGAAGAATTAACGAATTGATAATATTTTTACTAAGAGTCAAATAGATGGGAGAGCTAACTTTTGCTTATTTCCCCCCAAAGGATTAGTCACTTAAAAAATCGAAATTCCCTACCATGAAAGCGGAAGAAAAGGCCAGGGTAAAAATAGATGAAATGCTCACCGCCGCAGGTTGGCAGCTTCAGGACAAATCGGAGTTAGACCTTTCCGCCTCTCTGGGAGCGGCGGTCAGAGAATTCCCCCTTACCTAATGGGGGCTGCCGACTACCTGCTTTTTCTTGACCGCAAGGCAGCTGGAAGCGAAATAAAATCAAGCTCGCTACTTCTGGGAGCTTTTAAACTTTTCATTTTCTTTTCTAAGCTGTTCCTCGGTTCTTTTCTGCTTGATAATTCCCGGAATTACCCAAAGCAAGGAATTGACCATATCCTGATCCTCCTGAGGCCACTTGATCTTTTCCCGGCTCTTGCCCAAACTTAAGAAGCCGTATAGCTCGTCCCCGACAAAAATCGGCAGCATCAACGCCGAGTTATAATTCAGTTCGGAGAGAAAATCCTTTTCCTTGCCCTTGGGCAAGGCCTCTATTTCTTTATAAAGCAGCAACTCTTTTTTCAAAATCTTTTCTCTCAGGAAGGGGAAGTCAGCTGCCGAAAGGTTTTGCGAGCTATCCTTGCGGGAAGGATAATAAGCCTTAACCCACTCGTAGGTATTGTTGAAAGAATCGTTGTTCTTGTCGTATTCATAAATCGCCGAACGGGCTAAATCCAGGTTTTCGCCCAGCAATTTCAAGACATCGTCCAGAATTTCCCCCAGGCTGAGGGATTGAGTGGTAAAGCTGGAAATCTTGTTCAAAAATTTTTCGGTTTTAAGCCGGGAAAGCAGTTTTTCTTCAATCTGCTTGCGGTAGGTCAAGTCGCGGGCAATCGCGATTACGCCCCGAACATGATGCCCCGCCCAAATGCGGGAAACCGAAAGGGAAACCGGGATTTTTTCCCCGTTTTTGGCCTGCAATTCGGTATCCCAGATACTGTAACTCTCGCCTTCCTTGTAGATGTTTCCTACATCTTTTTCAGAGAGGATGGTGGCCAGCGGATGATTCTGCAAATCGTCTTCGTTATAGCCGCAAGAGTTTAAGGCGGCCTGGTTGGCCAGCACAATTTTGCCTTCGGGACTGGCTAAAAACAAATAATCCGACATGTGGGATACAATGTCGTCCGCCACGCTCGAGGGGGTAAAACGGGCCATTTTCTCGCGCCAGAGGCTATAACCCACCAGCACCATACCGGCGGCAAAAAATAAAGTAATCAGCTCGGGGGGATGAGCAAAAAACAAGTGGCTTACGCTCTCCACTCCTACTCCGAAAATAATCGCAAAGGAAAAGCCCAGCATGATATAATTTATTTGTTTTTTCTGTTCGGGATGGTGAATTTTGCCGTAGTATTGCAAAAATACATAAATTCCCAGGATGCCCAGAATCAAGGCAAATGCGACATGCAGCCGGTAAAAGATCGAGGTATTGGTGGTAAGCCCCGAAACCCAAGCTTGATGAAAAGGATAACGAGAAAGCAGGTTGTATGTTACATCCAAGAACACTAAAAAGAGGGCCGGAAAGTAAATGGCGAAATAAACCAGCTTTTTATGCAGCAGTTCCCTTTTTTCAGTAAAAACCAGGGAGAAGTGAAAAAACAAGGCGAAGACCACCAGGGAAAAAGTGCTTAATTTTAGCCATAGCAGAACATCTGAATCAGGTGTATCATTGGCGGCTCCAAATTCGGTGAAGGCCCAAAACCCTCCAACCAGGCACAGCAGCAAATAAATCCGGTTCTTGGTGTTTTTGGGCTCCAGATAAAAAATCAAACTTCCCAGCGCCACCAGCACGAAAGCTACCAGCATCGAAATCATGGACATCAGGCCCATAATCCACCCCCCCTGCTATTTTTTATCCCCACACAACGCTTTTAAAATTTCAAGCTCTTGCGTAATCATCTTCCCGGCGTTCAATATCGTCTTCGCCGAAATATTCCCCGGTTTGAATCTCCAACAATTCCAGTTCATAGCTTCCCCGGTTGGCCAGCCGGTGCCATTGTCCTACTGGAATGTCGATGGCTTGCCCGGTTTGAAGGGAAAAATCCTTATCTTCCAGAGTCACTTGGGCTTCTCCCCGGGTTACATACCAATGTTCGCTGCGTTTCTGATGCCTTTGCAGGCTTAAACGCTGGCCGGGAGCAACATAAATCCGCTTAACTTTAAGGTCGGCTTCATCGCAAATCACCCGGTAATAACCCCAGGGGCGCCGGTCTTCGCTTTTTCGTTCTTCCATGATCTGTTCATAAAGCTTCACATAGCCATCTACCATTTTTTCCATGGAAAACTTTTCTTCCGCCGCCCGGCGGCAATCTTCCCGGTTTAATTTCTTGACCTGGGGCAAAATTCCCGCGGCTTCCTGAATGGAAGAAACCATAAAACCGGTAACTTCTTCGGTAATGATTTCCGGCAAACTCCCCTGACGAAAAGAAATTACCGGGGTTCCCATAGCCATGGCTTCAATCACCCGGAAAGGGAAAACTTCGTTGAACTTCACCGGGTAGAACAAAGCGTAAGCCCGGGCCAGCAAATCCCTTTGCTTAGCCTGACTTATTTCTCCCAGGTAGGTAACCAGGCCGCTATTCAAGTGAGGCTTGATTTCTTTCTGGAAAAACATGGAATTCTCAATTTTTCCGGACATGATGAGGGAGGTTCCCGATTTCAGAGCCAGTTGCACAGCTTCCCTGGCTCCGGTTTCGGGTCTGATGTCGTCGCAAAAAGCCACATAATCTTCCGGCTGGGCGTTAAAAGCGTATTCTCTCAGATTCAGCCCCGGAGGCACTTCTCCCAGATAATTCAATTCCGGCAATTTTCCCGAACGGCTGGGCAGGGTGAAAAACGCCTGCTTATCATATTTTTTCCAGACCGGAAAATCCTGGGGCGAAACTTCGCAAATGGTGGACAGCACCGGAGTGCCGGTAACTTTAAGGTAAGTGAGGGGCAGGGAACCCGAAAAATTATGCAGCAGGGAAAATTCGCTGCCGTGCTCAAACATATCGGCGATCGGCATAACTTTCCAGCCGCCGACCACCGGTTGTTCTTCAGCGGCGGCGCCCCCCATATTGATCATAATTCCGGAGGTTTTTGCCGCCTGGTCAAAATCCTGGGAACGGAACATGCTCACCATTATCCCTTTTTCCGAAAGTCCCAGGGCCAGCAGCATCACCGTGTTGCTCCATTCCTGGAAATATCTTTTGGGAGCGATGCCCGCCAAAGGGGTTAATATGCCGATCCACATAATACTACTCTTCTCTTCCTATTTTTTATTCTATTAGGAGAACCAAGGCTTTTTTCCTGCTTAGCCGGTCATTTTTCCGGCTAAAACTTGCCGATAAACCTCGATATAGTCATCCACCATTCGGGAGACGGAAAATTTTTCTTCCACTCTCTTGCGGCAAGCCAGGCGATCCAGCTTTTTAATTTCCGGTAAAACTTTTATCGTCTCGGTTACCGATGAAACCAGAAAGCCGGTTTCCCCCTCAATGATAAGCTCGGGCATACTGCCCCGGTTGAAGGCGATAACAGGGGTTCCGCAAGCCATGGCTTCCACCACCGATAAACCGAATGGCTCGGAAAAATTGATCGGATGCAGCAAAGCATAGGCTCCCCCCAACAGGCGATTTCTTTCTTCCGGCCCCAGGCTGCCTAAATAAACCACCTTTTCCGTATCCAGGTATGGTTCGACTTCGGCGCCAAAATATTCCCGATCCTGGATAATCCCGGCCATCAATAGCTTCATCCCGCATTCACGGGCGATCTGCACGGCTTCTTTCGCCCCCTTGTCGGGATGAATCCGCCCGAAAAACAGCAAATAATCGCCCGGGGTAGCTTTAAAATCGAACTGAGCTAAATCTATGCCGTGATAAACCGTGGCTAAATAATCTAATTCCGGGTTGCGATCGGCGTTGCTGATCGAAACATAAGCGCAAGAGCGGTTATACTTCCGGTAAACAGGTAGTATTTTAGCAGAAGAGAATCCGTGAATGGTGGTCAGCAGCGGGGTGGAAGTGATTTTTTGATAAGTCAGGGGCAAAAAATCGAAATGGTTATGAATCAAGTCGAATTCTTTTCCCCGCTCAAAAACTTCGGAAATATGCAGGCACTCCCAGACTTTGGGGTCGATAGTTTTGTCCTCTTCATAGCCTGCCGGAACCACGGAGGATAAAATTCCCCCGGTTAAAGAGTCACCGGTAGCGAATAAAGTAACCTCCAGCCCCTTTTGCACCAGCCCTTCGGTCAACAGGGAAACCACGCTTTCCCAGGGGCCGTAATGCCGGGGCGGGGTACGCCAGGCGATGGGGGAAAGCATGGCAATCTTCATCTTTAAAATGCTCCCAATATATTATCGGTTTTTAACCAGGCCAGCAATTCGGAGATGCTGGCCCGGGCCAGGGAAATACAGCTGTCTGCGCAGCCGTAATACAGCAGCAGTTCGTCACCCCGAGCCACCCAGCCGCAAGGAAACACCACATGATTAACGTCTCCGTACATCTCATATTCCATTTGAGGAGCCATCACCCATTGACTGCAGCGGCCCAAGACCTTTTCCGGGTAATCTAAATCCAGCAAAACCATACCCAGCCGGTAAATCGAGCCTGAAACCGTGCCTTTTACTCCGTGATACAACAAGAGCCAGCCATCTTTGGTTTTCAGGGGAGGAGTGCAGGTCCCGATTTTATTGGCGTCCCACCAACTGCCCTGGCGGGCGGGAAGCAATATGCGATGATTTCCCCAATCCCGCAAGTTTTCACTGGAGGCCGTCCAGATGTGAGCTCCCCCTTCGGGGTTGGCGGTCACCGGGCGGTGCAGCATCAGCCAGCGGCCTTGAAAACGCACCGGGAACAAAGCGGCATCCTTGTTTTCAGGTGCAAGCACCGCTCCCAGCCGCTTAAAAGTCTTAAAATCGGGAGTAGTCAGCAAGGAAACCAGGGGGCCCGCCTGGGAAAATGAGGTGTAAAGCACCGCCCAGAGTCCTTCTTCTTCCAGCCAAGTGATTCGGGGGTCTTCAATCCCCCATATTTCCTCGGGATAATCTTCCGGCTCGGGGATGAGGGCGGGCTTTTCCTCAATTTGCCAGCCGCTGATTCCGTCCCGGCTGCGGGCAATGGTTAAATGCGAAATTCCCCTGCGGTCTTCCACCCGCATCAGAAGCAAGATTCCCTCCGGGGTTTGCGTGGCTCCCGCGTTGAACACCGAGTTAGCCAGATAAGGCAAATCTTCCGGCTTGATAATGGGGTTGCCGGGGTGTCTGGCAAACAATTCCGTAAACTTTCCTGACTCCAATATTTCCTCCTAAAATTCAAAATCCAAAACTACCGGGGCACCGCTTTTCTTCGCCCGGTTCGCCATTTGATAAGACTGATTATATTGTTTGGCCACCACTTCCCAGGCTACCACCTTATCCAAGTACTGAGCCAAGTTGTTGCCCAGCTTCATTCTCAACGGCTCGTCCAGAGCCAATTGAATGACTTTCTGGCGCAGGAGTTCCCGGGTAGAAAAAAGCAAACCGCCCTCGCTTTCCAGGGTCTGGGCGGTCAAACCCTCCATCGGGGCGGTAGTGATATAGGGTTTATTCAAAGCGATGATCCGGGCCAAAGTCCCGGACTGGGTTTCGTCAATCGAAGGCAGGACGATAAAATCGCAAACCGCCATTACCTTGTAATAAACATCGCCGCGAGGAATAAATTCGTAATAGCGCGCCACTCCTTTTTTCTCTAAATCCAGCATTTCCAGCTTCCAACGCTCGTAATCGGCATAATGATGGGGATCTCTTACCATTCCGGCGGCCAGCAAATCCCATTTCTGCCCGCTTTTTTGCTTGATTTCCTCGGCGATTCCGCTCCACATATTAAGCAGAATATCCCACCGCTTGTTGGATTGGATCCAGCCCACCATCCCCACAATATGGTTGGACAATCCCACTTGCTCAAGTCCCAACTCGGTTCGGAGAGTGGAAATTTCGTCGATTTTCCAGCGCCGGTCGGACCTTGCCCCGTGGGGAATGATCATGATGTTGCGAGGAACTTTCCATCCGTAGCCGGGGAAGGTCCACTCCAATCGCCATTTCTGGTAATGACATTTAAAAAATACCAGGTCGCTTCTTTCGCACAGCTTCTTAATGAAGTGAGCCTCGCTGTCCCGCAGGCGGCCATGGATGGTATGCGGCTCCACCACCAGAGGAAAGTTGCTGATGGCGGTCAATAGATCCAAAAAACCATCGTTAAAGTCGCCGATGCGGTCTTCGTCGTAATATTCATAAAGCCCATATTCGTGCTGCAAATGCACTACATAAGGTTTTAATTTTTGAATTTTCTGGGCCACCACTTTCCACCAGTCCCAGCGCTGGAGGTCAATCAGGGGAAACACCCCCGGGCCTTCTCCATCCAGGTGACTGATGATCAGGACTTCCCGGTCGGGATTGGCTTTTTGAATAAATTCCCGGGCTTCCTCGGCGAAAGTGGCGATTCCGCAAAGCCGGGGAGGATAGGAACTGACGATGACAATAGGGGATTTTTTCATCTTTTTACCTCAAGGGTTAAATTTGAACTAAAGGCGGTATTATCGGTATTAATTATCCGACTCGGAACCAAGCAGGGAGTACATATTCAAGAGCGACAGCAGCCAGGCCAGAGTGGACTCGGCCCCCTGGTTCTGGTTGACTCCGTCGGCGCTCAGGCCGTCACGGCAGCCTCCGGTTTGATAATCGTAAATCGTAATATTCAAATTGTTGCCGCCTAAAAACCATTTAAAACAACGCCTGGCTTCTTTCAGCCAATTTTTGTCCCGGGTAAAGTTATACGCCTCCACCAGAGCTTCAATCATGCTGTGGGCCTCCACCGGCTGCTGGTCGAAAATGGCCCTTACCCCGTTGCGGGGATACCAGCCCCGGTTGCCGATAGGCACATAGTTGCCCTTTGAGTCGGTTTGAATTTTTACCAGCCAGCTTAAACAATCCAAACCCGACTTGATCATGTCGTCGCGCTGGAGGCTTTGCCCCGACAGCAGTAAAGCCTGGGGAATCTTGCCGGTGCAGTAGGTAAGAGTGTCTTCCACCCAGGGCCAGTCATCTCCGGATTTTTTTAAGTATAGGTCGAACAAGCGGTCGGCCAGGATTTCCCTGACCCTGCGCACTTCGCTGTCGCCCTTGAACTTGCGCAAATAAGCATGAATCCCGATCAAAGAGAAAGCCAGGGATCTAGCGTGCTGAAAATCGGAAACCGCAGGCAAGGCCTGGGAAAAAAGATTCATGGCCGCCGCGGTAAGATTTTCCCACTTGGATAAACCCACCGCCATTCCCAGCCCCCAAATAGCTCTTCCGTGGCTGTCATGGTCATCGGGAGTGGCGTCTTTCACCCACTGGTGGTCATAACTCAACAAATTGCGAAAACTCCCGCTCTCGGCGTCGAAAGCGTGCCAGAGAAAACTCAGGTAACGGCAAGCCAAATCGTAGCTCTCAAAAAATAAATCCTGGGCCATCAAAGACACGATCAAGGCCCGGGCGTTGTCGTCGGTGCAATAACCAAAATTACGGTCGGGAACCACAAATTTACAATGCTGCAGCATCCCCACGCTGTCGGTCAGCATCCGAAAATGGTCAAACTTGGGCTGGGGCAATTCCAGGGGGATCTCTTCCAGGGTCTTAATCGGGAAAATCACCCGGGGGCGAACCTGGCGCTGCTTAATTACTTCGGAAAGCACTTCGGCATGGCGCTTGCCCACTTCTTCCCAGATCATAGAGCGGCAATACAAATAAGCCCGTTTGCGCATAGCGTGACGCTCGGTTTCGTTATCCAGCAAATCGATAACTTCCCGGGCCAAAGCGACCGAATCTTTAAAGGGAACCAAACGGCCCCGGCCTTCATCCAGCATTTCCTGAGCGTGCCAGTAGGGTGTGGAAACCACGGCCTTGCCGGCTCCCAGGGCGTAAGCCAGGGTTCCTGAGACCACCTGTTCGGGGTTTAAATACGGGGTAACATAAATGTCGGCAGCCCCTAAAAATTCGCACAACTCTTCCAGGCTGACAAAGCGGTTATGAAAAATAATGTTCTTTTCCACCCCTAAAGAAAGCGCCTTCTGCTGCAGGGAATCGCGGTAGGCTTCCCCGTATTCCTTTTTCACATGGGGGTGAGTGGCGCCTAAAATGATATACACCGTGTCGGGGTGCTTTTTCACGATCTCGGCCAGAGCCTCGACCATGTACTCCAAGCCTTTACCCGGCGAAAGCAGGCCGAAAGTCAAAATTACTTTTTTCCCCTCCACTCCGAAATGGTCTTTGTAATAATTGGAATCGATAAAAGGAACATCGGGAATCCCGTGAGGGATCAAAACTATCTTATCCTCCGGTACCTGGTAAACCTCCATGAGCAATTCCTTGGCTTTGCGACTCATTATAATCAGGCGGTCGGATCTCCGGGCAATTTGCTGCAGGACGGTTTTCTGGTAGATATCCGGCTCCCGCAGCACGGTATGCAAGGTGGTTACCACCGGCATGCTTAAATTTTGCAGCAAATCCACGACGTAGGCCCCGGCTTTGCCTCCGAAAAGTCCAAACTCGTGTTGCAGGCTGACGATTTCCACCCGGTTCATGTTCAAGAATTCAGCCGCATTGCGGTAATCTTCGGGGTTGCGAAAATCCAGGTCGAACTTGACCTGGGAAGGATAAGCATAGCCTTCCGCAGTGTCGTTCATGGCTACCACCGAACATTTCATCTGGGGTGAAGTCAGGCTTAAACTCTCCAGCAAGTCGGAGGTAAAAGTGGCAATGCCGCATCTCCGCGGCAGGTAGTTCCCGATCAGAGTGATGTTTTCCGGGATATAAAGGGAATCATTGAATTTATTCATAGTTAAAGTTAGGGAAAAGTGAAGAAATATATATTATTATTAATTAGCTAAAGCGATGCGATTATCCTCTATTTGCAGACCAACCCTGGCCGCCATTAGCCGGAAATTTACTCGGCTTTGATTTCCAGGCCCAGGTTATAGGCGGCTTTTTTGTTGACCCTGCAAAATTGGGCCAAAAAGTCCACACCATCGCGCAGGCTGATCCCCCGCTGCTTAAAAAATCGCAGGGCTTGCGGCAGGTCGACGGACGATTCCGCTTCGGAGTTTTTAGTCCCCTGCGCCACCACCACGATCTCTCCTTTGGGGGGATGGCTCGAGTAATGTTCCAACAGCTCCCGGGGATTACCCCGGCGAGATTCCTGGTGGATTTTACTGATTTCCCTCACCACCGCAGTTCGGGCCTGGGGAGCGGTTTCCTCCAGGTCTTTTAGTAAATCCAAGAGCCGGTGAGGGGCTTCGTAAAAAATCACCGCCCCCTGGAAATCCAGAGCGATTTTCAAAAATACTTTTCTTTCCCCGCTTTTCCGGGGAGGAAAACCCCAAAACGCCATTTGGTGTCCCAAAAGCCCGGAAAACAGCCAAGCCGGAATCAAGGCCGCGGGGCCGGGCAAGACTTCCAGGGGCAGATCTTCCTCGATCACTTGCTGGATCAAGAAACTGCCGGGGTCGGAAATGCCAGGGGTACCGGCGTCGCAGATCAAGGCTACCGTTTTCCCCTCTCTCAACAAAGCCAGAATCTGCTGAGCGGCTTTCTCCCGGTTTTGTTCACGGAAAGTTAAAAGCGGCTTTTTAATCTGGTAATGGGATAGCAGCTTGCGGCTTAAGCTGGGGGTTTCCGCCGCAATATAATCCACGCTCTGCAAAATTTCCAAAGCCCGGAAAGTAAAATCCTTGAGGTTTCCCAGGGGGGTGGGAACCACCCACAGCGTTCCGGCTGTTAAAGCCATGTTTCAACCGGCAGGCGGTAATCGAGCAGCTCTTCCTCGCTGAAGAAAAGCGCGATTTCCCGTTTAGCCGAATCGGGACAATCCGAACCGTGAATGATATTGCGCTGCATTCTCTGGCCGAAATCGCAGCGGATGCTCCCCGGGGTAGCCTCGGCGGGGCTGGTCTTGCCCATCAGGTTGCGCACCTGAGGGATGACCTCGATTCCGGTTAAAACCGCCACCACAATGGGGCCCGAGGTGATGAAATCGATTAAAGGCGGGTAAAAGGGCTGCCCCAGGTGGGGGGAATATAATTCCTCGGCCTTGGCCCGGTCGATTTTAAGCATTTTTAAACCCAGAAATTTAAAACCTTTTTCCTCGAAACGGGAAAGCACCTTACCCATCAAACCCCGCATTACCGTGTCGGGCTTTAAAATGATCAAAGTTTTTTCCATTTTTTCAAGTCCCTTCTTAAATTCGGGCGCCGCACAGGACGGCTCCCAGCTCCAATCTTTCCAACAATTTGGCGATGACTTTGTCCCAGGTAAATTCCCGGGCGGTAACACCGGCCCCTTGCTTTAAAGCCTTGACTAGTTGGGGATCGCGGCCCAAGTATTCGATCAGATAAGCCAGTTCCCGGTGGTTGCGGGCATCCATCACCATGGAGTTTTCCATATGACGGGCGTAATCTTCCCCGGTGCCCCCCAGAACCGGCAAGCCCCCGCAAGCCATCACTTCCAGCCCCACGATGCCGAACGGTTCATGGACGGAGTTGGCCAGTACCGCTAACCCGGCGGCGTATTCGGCGCAAAGAAACTCCTCGGGGACAAAGAAATTTAATTCAATAATATCGGAATTCTTATGGGGAGCGATCAAGTCCAGGCATTCTCCGGGTTGGGGACGCTTGGCGGCGACTTCCGCCCAGTTCAGGCCCAGTTCCTGAGCCCGCTGCATCACTTCCCCGCGGTGAGGCTCCATCCCCCCGCGCATTAGCAGGCGAAACTTCTTGCCTTGCTTTTTCAGCTCGGCCAGGGCTTCCACCGCCATGATCCAGCCCTTGTCAGGGCTGTAACGCCCCACTTTAACCAGCAGGGAGTGGTCGGGGAATAAGCTGTTCAAACCTTTGACCAGTTTGGGGTCGGGATCCTTCAGCATCCGCCCGGGGATGCCGTTGGGGATTACCAGAGCCTCGGTGCCCCAATTCCAGAGCATAAATTTCATGTAACGGCTGACCGTGGTGATAGTGGCAGCTAGTTTCAGCCGGTCCCAGTCAAATTTTTCAAACCCATAGATATTGTTGGCGTTCCAGAGAATGACGGCTTTATCCCGAATCCCCTGATAATAAAGAAAATCGCTGATATTGATAGTAGCGCTCACGGTATGCCAGTCTTCGGTTAAGACACATACCGTTTTACCGGCTTTGATGGCGGGCTTCAAAACCTCGAAAACCAGGTGCGGGGGAAGAGATTTCTCAAAATCATAAACTTTTCGGTCTTCCCCGTCATAAACGCCTTTGGGATGATAGCTGCTGATCCACTGGCACCAGCGGTGCAGGTGAAGTTTTCCGCCTTTTTGCACTTCATCTGCGGGCAGTTTGGGGTCGCCCAGAAAAAACAAGTGGGTTTCGAACCCCTGGTCGGCTAAAGCCTCCGAAAGTTCAGCCACTCTGACCCCCAGCCCTCCGGCCCGGCAATAGAGGTCGGGGCCTTCAAAAGAAATCAGGGTAAAAATACAGTTATCGGGATTTAGCTTGCTCATAAAGGCTTTTTCTTTAAACCGTAGTTTTCACCTGCCATAATTTAACATTTTTTTTAACAATTCCCGGGAGTTTTTAAGTTATAATCTCCTATATGGCAGTAAACGCAATTTTTCCCCTGACCGGGATGGGTAAGGAGCCGGTAAAGCAAATATCGGGCAGTCTCCCGAAGAAAGAAACTGAATCCATAAATCCTTTAACTTCCCCATCCGACCGCCTTACCACCCGCAAGGAACGGGTTGACCAGGCGCTGGATAATTTTGCCTTGAAACTCACTCCCCGAATCAAGCTGGGTACATCACTTTGGGGCGGGGTAGTGATTGGGGCCGCTCTGGCCGCCTTGCTGCCCTATTCAGCCGCCGCGGTGACAGCCCTGGTGATGGCGGGAGGCTTCTCCGGCATCGCCGCCAACCATTTTCACCTGGGCGATAAAATCAAAACCACGGCCGGAGAATTGTTTAAAAAAGGCTTTCTGGGCGTGGGCCAGATTTATAAAGCTCTTCCGGACTTTTTATACCCCTCCATTCAAGGAGCCACCTCGGGGCAAAGAGCTGCTATCGAGACCGCCCTGGAAACCTGCCGCTCAAGACCGTGGCTTCCACCGACTATGTAAAAATTTCCAGCGACCTCCCACCCCAGGTGGCCGGAATCAATCAAATTGTTCCGGGAATGGGCCGGGAAATCTTTTTCCACCCCAAGGCCTTTAAAATCCCAGGTTATGACAAAATCCTGGTAGCTCACGAATTCGGCCATTCCAAAGACCAACTGGGTTTGATGACCAGCCTGCACCCAGGCGTCCCCTGGGGCAAGCCGCCCTTTGTTTCCGATTATGCCGCCAGCTGCGCCCCGGAAGATTTTGCCGAATCGCACGCCGATTTCTTTATTCAACCCGACCATTTAAAAGCAGTAGCTCCGGCCAAATACCAGGCCATGCAGCAGCTTAACCAGCCTGACGCCCAGACCCAAATTCTGGATCATCCGGTGCTACGCGAAGCTGGAAAACAGCTCTCACAAATCATCGATAAAGTTCCGGGGCTGCGAAACGGCCTGGAACTTGCCGCCGCCCTCTCCGCACCTCTCCTGCTAAACCGGGGGGCCGGGCAGTTGGAAGAGGGAATCCGGGAAAATCTCCCCAAAAAACAAATTGACGGAAAACTCAACCTGGCCAAAGGGATGGCTTTTGCCTTAATTAAAAGTCACCGCTCCGGTGGGGTTGGGGTTGGGAGTTCTGCACCTGCTGCTGAACCGGAGAATTAAACAAGGCAAACTTTCCCCGGAAAAAGCCGGTAAAATCGCCAGCCAAACCTTGGCCGTCATGACCGGGCCGGTTGGCATCACGGCCTACAACGCCATAAGCGAATTGAAGCAAGCCTATAAGGCAGAAGCCCGGGTCGCAGGAACCAACTTAACCCCGGACGACAAAAGCCTGCTCAAGAAAGTGATGGCCGGTTCGGCTCTGGGCGGAGCACTGGGCAGCGCCGCCGCCATAGAGACAGCCATGATCTTAACCGCAGCAGCGGCCGCCGGGCCGGTTGGCCTGGCCTTGACCGCCCTGGCATTCACCCTGGCCGGCTCTTATGCCGGATCCAAAGCCGGAGCTAGGTTGGGCAGCAAATTGCAGCAGGGATCGCCCTCTCTTTTCCGGATCAAAGCCAAAATCGCCGGAGCAACCCAACTCAATTAAACTTTTTTCCCAATAAAAAAAGAGCCGAAAGGCTCTTTTAAATTTTTTGATTGTTATCCGGCTTGCCGGTCGTTATACCCCATCCGGTAACAGCCGGTGGGTTCGATCTTGCAAAATATCCCGGGCCGGATTTCCTGGACGTTGATCTTGTTGGTATAGCCCAGATCCGCCAGGGTCAGCCGGTAGGATCCCCGCATTTCAATCATGGAAAGCTGGGCTTCCATCGATAAGGAAACCCGGTCTCTCTGCCAGGGACTGCGAAAATCGGCTCCCAGAACCTGCGGCTGCTCGCGCTCTGCCGTCCCAGGCGTCCCGGGGATATACCCCGGCTCCATGCCTACCTGAACAATATCGGCTCCGCTTTTGGCGCGGATTTCTTCGATTCTATCCCGGTCTCCTCGAAACATTAAATCACCTCGCGGCTTTCCTTAATTCCATTCTCCCATATTTATTATACCCTAAAACCGGCAAAAAATTATTACCAAAATGTAAACTTTTGGTAAACTTTGCGTTCCGGGAAGAATCAGGCGGCCTGCAGATGCTTAATCGCGATTTGGCTCAACTGGTGAAAAGCGTTAATATCAGTAGCAGCCATATCAGCCAGCATTTTCCGGTTGACTTCCACTCCGGCTAACTTTAAGCCATAAACGAAGCGGCTGTATGAAAGCCCGCTCATCCTGGCGGCGGCGTTTATCCGGATAATGAACAGCCGGTGGAAATCCCGCTTCTTGTTGCGGCGATCCCGATAGCTGTATGCCATGGAATGCATGACGGCTTCGTGGGCTCTTTTATAAGTTCTTTGCCGCGTGCTGCGAAAGCCCTTGGCCATTTTCATGATTTTTCTTTTGCTCTTTTTCGAGTGAACCGCTCTTTTAACTCTAGGCATATTAAAAATCCTCCTTCTAGTGTGTAAGGATCAATTTCTTGAATCTCTTAAAATCGGTGGGGTGCATCAAGCCGTTCTTGCGATAGCCTCTTACCCGTTTTTTCGACTTATTGCCTCTGATGTGCGTGCAACCGGAAAACTGCATCATTCTTACGATCTTGCCCGATCCGGTGATCCTGATCCGCTTTTTCAGAGAGCTTCTGCTTTTCATTTTCGGCATAATTCTTCCTCCTTTATTTAGGGGCTAATATCATTATCATATTGCGCCCTTCCAGTTTGGGAATCCGTTCTATGGTACTGCAATCCTCGGCTTCCTTGGCTACTCTTTCCATCAGCTTGATTCCCTGGCTGGTATAAACCATTTCCCGCCCTCTGAACATAATCACGCACTTAATTTTATCCCCATCTTTGAGCATCCTTAGAATGGTGCGAATCTTGGTGCTTAAATCATGCTCGTCAATTTTAAGCCGGAACTTGATTTCTTTTAATTCCTGGGTTTTCCGGTTGAGCTTGGCTTCCCTTTCTTTTTTGTTCAGCTCATACTTGAACTTGCCGTAATCCAGAAGCTTGCATACCGGTGGTACCGCCTGGGGGGCTACTTCTACCAGATCCATTCCTTTTTCTTCGGCCAGATTTAAAGCGTCTCTCAACGAAAGCTGCCCCAACTTGCCTCCATCCGTATCAATGACCATTACTTCTCTGGCTCGAATCGCCCTGTTAGCTCGGAAAGTTTTACTAATGATGTCACCTCGCCTAATTTAATGTAAATATAAACCTATGCCCGGCTGAACTGCCAAGCAATCGGCTAAAGTATAGCAAAGCCCGCAAGTATTGTCAATATTTATTTTCTGCAATTATTACCCCCTGAATCCGGGGACGGAAAAATGCCAAAAACCCGGCTGATTTTCTTTTTCATGAGCGGTTCAAACGGTAAATAATTTTCAACCCCTCGAGCACCAGGTTTTCCCTCACCGTGAAAATTTCCGGCACCTCCCCGGCCACCAGCCCGCAGAGGCCTCCGGTAGCCACCACGAAGGTATCCTCCCCCATTTCTTCCTTGAACCGCCGAATCAGCCCTCGACTCAGCTCGATAAACCCGTAAATCACCCCCGACTGCATGCTCTGAACGGTATTGCGCCCGATCACCCGGGAGGGTGTGACCAGATCGATCTCGGGCAGTTTAGCGGCTTTCTGGTAAAGGGCCTGGGCGGCGATTAAAATCCCCGGCGTAATGGCTACCCCCAAGTATTCACCACGTCGGGAAACCGCGCAAAAAGTGGTGGCGGTGCCGTAATCGATGGCCAGCACCGGTCGGGCCGGGCGATGATCCTGGGCTTTGCCGTAAAACTCATAAGCCGCCAGGCTTCCGGCGATCAAGTCGGCTCCCACTTCTCCCGGCTGATCGGTTAAAACCGGCATCCCGGTTTTAATTCCCAAGCCCACTTCCAAAGGGGTTAGGTGAAAATATTTTTCACACAGCTCCCGGAAACTCTTCATCAAGGGAGGAACCACATTGGAAATCACGATCCCGGTGATAGCTTCCGGCTTCACCCCCCAATCGGTCAGCAGGTTTTTCAAGGTAAATCCGTACTCGTCGGCGGTTAAATTAAAATTCGTGGAAAGCCGCAAACTCACGGTCAGTTCGTCTTTGTTAAAAACTCCCACCACGATATTGGTGTTCCCGATATCAAGACATAAAAGCATGTTATTTCTCCCCGTAACGCAAAATTTTAATTCTGTCCAAGATCAAGCCCGCCAATTCGCTCTTATTCATGCGGGGCAGTTCTTCCGGGTTGCCCTGGGGATAGAGCAAAACCGCCTGGTTGAAGTCGGAGTTAAATCCGGAGCCGGGCAGGGTGATGTCGTTGGCTATCAATAAATCGAGGTTTTTCTCTTTAAGCTTCTTTAGTCCGTTGGCGATCAGATCTTGCGATTCGGCGGCGAACCCCGCCAGAAATTGTCCGGTTTTTCGTTCTCCCAGGGTTTTTAAAATATCGGGGTTCAAGGTCAATTGGAGAGTTAAACTGGATCCAACTTTTTTAATTTTTTCCCCGGCGGGCTCCTCCGGCCGGTAGTCGGCAACCGCAGCGCAGCATATCGCGATGTGGCAATCGGCGAATCTTTCCTCCGCCTCATGCGCCATTTCCCGGGCGGTAGTAACATGAAGAAACTCCTTGACCCGGGGAGATTTCAAAGAGGTGGGGCCGCTCACCAGCGCAACTTCCCCGCCTCGTCTTGCGGCCATTTCGGCCAGGGCGTAACCCATTTTCCCCGAGGAATGGTTGCTGAGGTAGCGAACCGGATCCAGCGGCTCCTGAGTAGGCCCGGCGGTAATCAAGAATTTCACCCCGGCAAAATCCTTAGAGGATAATAAATTCAAAGCTTCGTCCAGAATAACCGGCGGCTCCTCCATCCTCCCCAGGCCGGTTTTCCCCGAGGCCAGTTCTCCCCGGGCGGGCCCGGAAAAATGAAAACCCCGTTTCACCAGTTTATCGAGATTTTCCTTAACCGCCGGATTCAAATACATATTTTCATTCATGGCGGGAGCCAGCAATACGGGAGCGCGAGAGGCCATTACCGTCGCGCTTAATAAATCGTCGGCCAAACCGTTGGCGATTTTACCGATCAGGTTGGCGGTGGCCGGGGCGATCAAGATCAGATCCGGCCATTCGGCCAGGGCGATGTGACCGGGCTGCCAGCTGCGGGGATCGCTGAACAGCGAGCTATAAACTTCGCTGCCGCACACCGTGCCGATGGTGAGAGGAGTGATAAACTGCAAAGCCGACTCGGTCATAACCGCCTTAATTTCCGCACCCATTTTGCGCAATCCCCGGATGATTTCCGGGGTCTTGTAGGCCGCAATCCCTCCGCTGATTCCCAATAAAACTCTTTTGCCGGGCAAATTCATTCTTTTACCTCCAGCATGAAATTATCGATCAGCCGGGTTTTCCCCAGAAAAGCCGCCAAAGCCGCCAATACCGGCCCCTTGATTTTGCTCAAGGGTTGAAAATCTTCCTGGCTTACCAGTTCCAGGTATTGCAATTTAATCAGGGGTTCACGGCTCAATTCGTTTAAAATCTCAGCCCGCACCTTTTGGGGATCTTTCTCCCCTTTTTCAATCAAAGTTCTGCCCCGGGAAAGCCCCCGATAAACGACCGGGGCGGCGGCTCTTTCAACCTCGCTCAGGTAAACGTTGCGGGAACTCATGGCCAGACCATCCGCCTCTCGCACCGTTGGCACCCCGATAACTTCCATATCCAAATCCAGATCTTTGACCATTTTCTTAATCACCAGCAGTTGCTGGGCGTCTTTCTCCCCGAAAAAAGCCCGGGCGGGCTGCACCTGGTTAAACAACTTCAACACCACTGTCGCCACCCCGACAAAATGCCCGGGGCGAAAAGCCCCGCAGAGCAAGTCGGAGCCGCCCCTCACTTCGACATAAGTTTGATAGCCTAGGGGATACATTTCATCCACCTGGGGGTAAAACAACAAATCGGTTTCCTGCTCAAACAAAAGGGTTTCATCCCGCTTTAAATCCCGGGGGTAACGCTCAAAATCCTCACCCGGTCCGAATTGAGCGGGGTTTACAAATATACTCACCACTACAAAATCAACCACCTGGCGGGCGGCTCTCACCAGAGCCAAATGCCCCTCGTGCAGGTACCCCATAGTAGGTACCAGGCCGATGGTTTTCCCGCTTCCCCGTGCGCTCTTAATAAATCTGCGTAAATCCGAAATAGTTTCCGCTTTTTCCATTATTTTAATCCTCGCTTAACGCTCTGAGAGTCGTTTCATTAAGCCCGCCTTTTTTCCGGGCCAGCTCGATGGTGTGGTTTTTCAATTCCCGGTAAAGGTTCAAGAACTCGGGACAACGCTCCTGCAAGGCTTCCTGGTGCCGGATAACGGTTTCACAATCCCCTCGCGCTATCGGCCCCGTCAATGCCTGCGCTGGGGAAAGATGCAGCAGGTTATGCAAAGTCCCCTGCATAATCGGGCGCAAAGCTTTGATACCTTCTTCTTCGGGAATCCCGGCCCTCTCCATTAATTTACCGGCCACCCCTACCAGGGTAACCCAGTAATTGCTGGCCATCACCCCCGCCAGATGATAAAACACTTTCTCCTGCGAAGCCAGCCTTAAAAGTTTCCCTCCCAGCAGCTCGCCGATTTTTTCTCCATAAACCAGGGCCTCTTCATCCCCTTCGAGGGCCAGGTAAGAACCGGGCAGGTTTTTCACCGCCAGCTCCAAATCGGCAAAACTCTGCAAGGGGTGGAGGGAAAGCAGAGCGTAACCCCGGAGATAAGCGGCCGCCATCTCTCGGGCCGGCAGGGCTCCGCTGGTATGAATCAATACCTTATGCCGGCCGTTAACCGGTAAACCGGCAATCTGTTCAGCCAGCCCCGCAATGGCCGAATCAGGAACTGTTAAAAATATTTGCCGACTCTGCACCACCAGTTCCTCTAAATCAAGCGCGGGAAGCCCGATAAAACGGGCGGATTTTTGAACTTTAGCAGCGTTTCGCCCGGAGATCCCGGTCAGCTCCGCCCCTTTTTGTTTCAAGCAATATCCCAAGGCGCCGCCCAACACTCCGGAGCCGACAATCCCAATTTTCAAGGTTTTCATCCGCTTAAAAAACTGAGCCCCCAAGGGGCTAGTCAAACTCCCTTAAAAAGTCCCGGCCCTTTTCAGAGTCCAGGCTCTGATTCTAACAAAATTCCTCCCAATAAAAAAGGGAGGCAACAACCTCCCTTAAATTAAAACTTTCTATTTTAACTAAATTCCAAGCTGATGTTCTTGTTGACCTGCTGGCCGCGCTGGCTCTTGGTCAGGCACTCCTGCTCAGTTTCCATCAAATCCTGGTACATATTGGCTTCCTGCTTTAAATCGTTGCTTTCCATCTGGTTGGTGCGGGCTACATTATCTTTATCCAACTGGATATTGTCAATTTCCATTTTTTTCATTTCCGCGCCCGGATCCCGGCTGGAAGACATGTACTGCCATTGTTCCATTAAGCTGTCCAGCTTGATCTGAGTAGATTCCATATAATTGTTGGTGCGGCTTTCAATCTGCCCGACCCGGGTGTAGCGGTCGTCGATCATCATGTTCATCCCGTCGGCCTCTACCTCCGCCATGCCTTCGGCTGCGCTCTGTTTTGGTTCAGCGTTCTTGCTGGGCTGAGTTTTAGGCACCGTGATGCTGCCACTATCATCCCCCATGTCAAACGGCAAGGAGGATTGGTTCATACCTGACATACCTATCATACGATCTCACCTCTTAATTTATATATACCGCAAAATTGTTAACAAATTATTAACAAATTGTTAATTATTTGTTATCTCAGCAAAATCATGCGAATTCCGGCCGCCAGCAAGGCGAAAGCCAACAGGCGGACGATCCATTTGCTCTTCAGCCTACAAGAGAGTTTGGCCCCCCATGGAGCGCCGAGCACCGCCCCCGCCCCCAGGAACACGACCGTTTTCAAATTCGGGTCGCCCATGGCCAGATGGGTACCCGAGGCCACCAGGGAAGAAATCATTAAAATAAAATGCGAGGTGGCCGTAGCGATGTGCAAGGGAAAATTAAGCAAAAACAGCATGGCCGGGATATGAATAATCCCTCCCCCGATGCCCAGGGCTCCGGCCAGGAACCCGGTAAAAAAGCTGATTATTATCCCTAAGGGCATGGAAAACACATAGACATGGGTCTTGCCTTCAAAATCGGTGATTTCCCGGCGGCAGCCTGACATTTGGCTGCAGTCGGGTTGGGGCAAATTTTTAGCCCGCAGCAGCAGCAAAACGCTCCCGATCACCAGCACTATGCCAAAAATCAAGCCGAACAGCCTGGCATCGATATATTTCAACAAAAAAGACCCCAGAATGCTTCCCGGAATGCTGGCCAAAGCAAAAACCCAGGCGCTTTTAAGATCGATTCTTTTTTGCTTCAAATAAGCCAGACTGCCTGAAAGGGTATTGAGAAAAACCACGCAAATCGAGGTGCCCACCGTGGCTTCAGGAGTATAATGGTAAAACAAGAACAACACCGGCACCATCAAAAACCCGCCGCCGATTCCGGCCAGAGTGCCGTATATCCCTAAAAAGATCCCCAAGGCAAAAAACTGCAGAAATTCAGCCACGCAAGTTATTTCTTTTCCCCAAAATCCTTTTCCTTCCCGAAGATGCAAGGAAAACCCATCCTCCTAACGAATTAATTCTTATGAAAAACGCCGAATTTAAAATTGAAGAACTTAATTTTCCAAAATTCATGCTGGGCAGCTCTCCCTGGATCGGGGCCGGGCAGTTCGGCTCCAAGGCTAAAGAGTATTACGAAAAATTTTTCTTGGATCCCAGGAACATCACCGACTTGATCGTGCACTACGCCGAGCGCGCCAACCCCGCCATCCACCTCTGCCTGATGGAGCCGCTGTTCAGGGCCGCCTGGGAAGCCGAGCAGAAACTGGGGAACAAGCTCTCCATCATAGCCACCCTGTTCGCCGAAAACCAGCCCCAACAATTGGAATGGATCAAACAATTAAAAGTCCGGGTATTGATGCTGCACGCCCAAACCACCGATCAGCTTTATCGCAGGGATTTGGATAATTTCTGCCGGTTTTGCCGCAACATAGGCATAATCCCCGGTTTTGCCACCCACGCCCCGGGCGACACTATCCCCTTGATGGACGGCATGGAACTGGATTTCCCGGTTTACCTGGCTCCGTTGAACCCTTCGGGCGCTCACGTTCATCCCGATTTGCCCTCGGCCTTGAAAGCCATCCAGGAAACCCCCAGGGCAGTAATCGGAATGAAAACCCTGAGAGCGGGGGAAATCTCTCCCAAAAAAGCCTTTGACTTCGCTCTTTCCTACGCCGATGGAATCACCGTGGGAATGACCGAAAAGACCGAAATCGACCAGAACCTGGAACTTTTCCAGGAATGGTTAAAAAACTAATTTAAACTTTCCTTTTTAAATATTTTCGGCAGGAATCCGACTGCCCAAAGAGAATTTTTATCATCCTAAGGAGGTGGAGAAAATGAATTGTCCCAGATGCAGCAATCCTATGAATAAGGTAACCTTTAAACAAACCGAGCTTGATCGCTGTCCGGCTTGCGAGGGACTCTGGTTCGACAAAGACGAGTTGATTAACGTGCTCGGCCAATCCAGCCAAGAAGTCACTAACAGCGCCATCGCCTCATCCTGGGATAGCGACATCACCCGGGAAGAAAAACCCAGCGAGGGGGAATTCAACTGCCCCAAATGCGGGGGAAAAATGATGCGCTATTATTACTGCGACGCTCCCGAAATCGTGATCGACGGCTGCGAAAAAGGCTGCGGGCTGTTTACCGACGACGGGGAGATCCAAAAAATCTGGAAATACATCAAAGCCTCCGAGGAGCCCCTCTCCCCCGAGGAACAAGTCAAGGTCGATAAAATGCTGCTCTACATCAAGCGGGATATGGACGCTAAAGAAGAAGCTCTGATCGACAGCCTGGTAAAAATGGACAACCAGCCCGGTCTGATGAGATATCCGGGAATGATGCTCCAGTATCTATACCGGATGCTTTACAAGGCCGGCTTATAAACCAGATTCCGGCTGGTCTTAAAGAAAATTAACCGGATAAAAGGATTTTTTCCGCTTAAGGCGAAGTATATTTTGGAGCATTTCAGGAGGAGGATTTAGAAATGAAAAAATTTGGTTGGGCTATATTGTTATTGGTTATGCTGGTGGCTTTCTCGGCTAAGCTGGCCTTATCGGAAAGCAACGATAATTATTACATAGACGGCAATACCAAAGTTCTGTGGGACGAAAGAATGCTGACCCAATATCCCGACGTGGCTTATATTCACGTGGGACACGATGTAGATAAATTCATCGTCCAGGTAAGCAGCGACACCTATGGCCCGCTGGATATGGAAGTTACCTCCCCCAGTGGAACCACGGTTTATGATTATTATTCCACCCAATGCGAGTTGCACAATATGAAAAAACTGGTTACGGTGAAAAAATATGGAGCCGGCGTATATACCGTGAAAGTATACCACGGCAACACCGCCAATATCGGATACTTGCTCACCATCAAAGGCCCCAACGCCATCGGGCTTGACGAGGGCGACGGCGGCTGCTCTGCCAATCCTTAAATCCTAACTTAAACGATTAAGAAGAGCCTTTCAAAAAGGCTCTTTTTTTATGAATTTTGTTAACAATAATTTAACAAAAGACCGCTTGCAACCCCGCCAATATTTAATATAATAAGAACAGCATATAAAAAGGAGAATATTCATGATTACAAGTATTCAAGCCAAAGGCTGCAAGCCGGAACTTCCCGCCAACACGGTCTGGAAAAAGAACTCGGCCCCAGCTGAAAGACTGGCCTTAATCGAACAAGATATAGTAACCCTGGAGAGCCACTCCCTGCAGGCGGTACGCCGGGGAAGCCTGACCCGCGACGAACAAGCCAAACTGATGAAAGAATTCTCCAAAGTAGAGCGAGAAATCTCCACCAGCCAGCCTAAATTAGCGAAATCCGCATTGGTTTATAAAAAAAGGCGGACTGTCCCACAAGAAATCGGCCCCAGTGAAAGCTTTTTTGACGGGCAATATCAAGCAGTCGAAACCAGCCTGACCAAAGAAAATTATTATATAAATCGAAGCTGGAACCGTTCGATACATAAACTGCTGGAATCCGCCGCTGAAGTGGAGCAAAGTATAAAAGAGCCGGGCAACAGCTTCGAGCAAACCCGGGGAATTATTCTTAAACGCACGGCTGATGAGAAAATCTTTAAAGAATTCACTTCGCTCAGAAAAGAATGGAGCAAACTTACCAACCAAGCCTATCAAGTGCGAAAAAATGGCTTCTCCAAAATAGCCTGACGACATCCCCACCAAAAACAAAGAGAGCCGCTTTTAAACGGCTCTCTTAATTTTGTCTTTAACTCTTTCAGCGGGCTACTTTTTCCTTGTCCAGTAGAACCGCCACTCCGGGAAGTTCTTTTCCTTCCATAAATTCCAGACTGGCGCCTCCGCCGGTGGAGATATGGGTAAACTTGTCTTCCAAGCCCAGTTTATCGATGGCCGCCACCGAGTCGCCCCCGCCCACGCAGGTCAGCCCCTTGTTTTCGGCCATAGCCTTGGCCACGGCTTCGGTGCCTTTGGCAAAAGCGGGAATTTCAAACACCCCCATCGGCCCGTTCCAGAAAATCGTCTTGGCCCGCGCGATGATATCGGCGAAAGCCCGGCAGGTTTCAGGGCCGATATCCACCCCGATCATGTCGGGAGGAATCAGGTTCTTGCCCACCACCTTAGTAGGAACTCCATCCTTGACTTCCGGGGCCACCACAATATCCATCGGCAATTCAAAAGCCACTCCCTTGGCCTGACAGTCGTTAAGGATTTCCTCGGCCAACTGGATTTTTTCGTCCAGGATCGATTTCCCGATTTCATACCCTTGCACCTTGAGGAAAGTGAAAGCCATCCCCCCGCCGATTAAAAACCCGTCCACCTTGTGGCTGAGGTTCTTTATCACGCCAATCTTGTCCTTGACCTTGGCTCCCCCCAGAATGGTAATGAAAGGTTTTTCCGGGTTCTCCAGCAGTTTGCCCAGAAAGTTAAGCTCCTTTTCCATCAGGAACCCCGCCACCGCAGGCAGGTAGGAAGCTACCCCGGCAGTGCTGGCGTGAGCCCGGTGAGCGGTGCCGAAAGCGTCGTTAACGTAGATCTCTCCCAGCTCCGAGAGCTTGCGGGAAAATTCCGGGTCATTCTTTTCCTCCTGGGGATAAAACCTCAGGTTTTCCAGCAGGATGACATCCCCGGCTTTGGCCTGGGATACCGTTTCATTGACTTCTTCCCCGATGCAGTCGGGAACGAATATGACCGGCTGCCCCAGCAACTCGGACAATCTCTCGGCTACCGGGCGCAAACTCATTTCCGGCACTTTCTGCCCGTCGGGCCGCCCCAAGTGGCTCATTAAAACCACCTTGGCGTTTTTCTGCAACAGATACCGGATGGTAGGCAAAGTCGCCTTAATTCTGGTGTCATCGGTGATCTTGCCCCCTTTGACGGGAACGTTGAAGTCCACCCGCACCAGCACGGTTTTATCGTTTAAATCGAGATCCGCTATGGTTGCCTTGTTCATCTCAAACCCTCCTTCACCCAACTTTTAACTTTTACCGGGGTTCTTTCTTGTCGATGTAGGCGATCAAATCGCTCACTCTCACCGAATATCCCCATTCGTTGTCATACCAGGCCACCGCCTTGATCAGGTCGTCCATTACCATGGTGGACAGGCCGTCGATTATGGAAGAATGGGTGTTGCCCTTGAAATCCACCGACACCAGCGGCTCTTCGGTATAGTCCAAAATTCCCTTCAAATTGGTTTCGGCGGCCTGCTTGAACAAGCTGTTCACTTCCTGGGCCGTGGTGGGTTTTTCCACTACCGCCACGAAATCCACTATGGAAACCGTAGGAGTGGGAACCCGCAGGGAAAAGCCGTCCAGCTTGCCTTTCAATTCCGGAATCACTACGCCTACCGCCTTGGCGGCTCCGGTGGAAGTCGGGATGATGCTCAAGGCTGCAGCTCTGGCTCTTCTTAAATCCTTGTGGGGCAGATCCAGAATTCTCTGGTCGTTGGTGTAAGAATGAACCGTGTTCATGAAGCCTTTTTTAACCTTGAAGTTGTCGTTCAGGACTTTTACCATCGGCGCCAGGCCGTTGGTGGTGCAGGATGCGTTGGAGATGATGAAATGACTGGCGGGATCGTATTTTTCTTCGTTTACTCCCAGAACGATGGTGACATCTTCGCCTTTGGCCGGGGCGGAAATCAAGACCCGCTTGGCTCCGGCCTGCAAATGCAGTTCGGCGCCTTCGCGCTTGGTAAAAACTCCGGTAGATTCCACCACCAGGTCGATGCCCAAATCTTTCCAGGGGAGCTTGCTGGGATCTTTTTCCGCAAAGATTTTAATTTCTTTTCCGTTGATCACCAGGTTGTTGTCCTTGGCTTCCACGGTTCCGTGAAAGATGCCGTAGCTGGAGTCATACTTGAACAAGTGGGCGTTGGTGACGGTATCAGTGATATCATTTACCGCGACCACCTCAAAACTGGGATACCTTTCCAGCAAGGCTTTCAGCACCTGTCTTCCGATTCTTCCAAACCCGTTAATGGCAATTCTCATATTTTCCTCCTCCTATAAATTGCTTAATCACCCAAGAATTAGGACTTTAGTCCTCTTCGTCTTTCGCTAAACTCATCGTGGTGAGGAAATCGCCCTGCGAGAGTCTGACCACGATAACTCCGGTAGCCATCCGGCCCTGGGTGGAAATTTCATCCACCCGAAGCTTGATTACATTGCCCTGGGCGGTGCTGAGCAGCAGGTTATCGCTCTCGGTCACCACTTTGGCTCCCATTACTTCTCCCTTGTTGGGCATAACCTTGATGATCTTAACGCCCATAGCCCCCCGGTGATAAACCGGGATCTTGGGCAGGGCGATTTTCTTGCCGTAGCCGTTCTCGGTGATTACCAGCAGCTCGTCGCCTTTCATCACCCTGGCCATCGAAACAATGTAGTCGTTAGGCTTCAAGCGCATGGCCCGCATGCCGCGAGCGGTGCGCCCCATAGCCCGGACTTCCTTTTCGGGGAAGCGCAAGGCCTGGCCTTTGCGGGAAACGATAATCAACTCTTCCTCTCCCCGGGTGAGGAACACCTGGCACAGTTCATCCCCTTCGTCCAGGTTGACCGCGCGCAAACCGCTGTTTTTAAGGTTGGAGAAGGCGGAAAGCTGGACTTTCTTGCAAACCCCCTTTTTAGTCAGCATAAACAGGTAATGATCGTTGTCGAAGACTTCCAGGGGGAAGATCTCATTAACTTTCTCCCCTTCGCCCAGATTGAGCAGGTTGATAACCGCCATTCCCTTGGCGGTGCGGCTGCTTTCCGGCAGGTCATAAACCCGGGTGCGGTAAACATTGCCCTTGTTGGTGAAGAACAGCAAGTGGTGATGAGTCGTGGTTTCGTAAATGTGTTCGATAAAATCTTCTTCTTTGAGGGTGGCGCCGATGATCCCCTTGCCGCCCCGTTTCTGGGTGTTGTAAATCTGGGCGGGAATCCGCTTGATGTATCCGGCGTTGGAGAAAGTAACCACCATATCCTGCTTGATGATCAAATCGTCCTGGTTGAAACCTTCGGCGGAGGTTCTCTGAATCTCAGTTCTTCTGGGGTTGGCGAATTCGCTGCGTACGGCTTCCAGTTCGCTCTTGATGATGGCGTTGACTTTATGGCAGTCGCCCAGCACCTCTACCAGGTAATTGATTTGCTTTCTCAGGGCTTCCAAGTCGTTGATCAGGCTTTCCCGTTCCAGGGCGGTAAGTTTGGCCAGGCGCATATCCAGAATAGCCTTGGCCTGAACTTCGGTAAAGCCGAATTGAGCAATCAACCCTTCCCGGGCGGCTTCGGAGTTTTTGGATTCGCGGATCAACTTAATAATCGCGTCTAAGTGGTCGATAGCTTTCTGCAAGCCTTCCAGGATGTGGGCCTTTTTGCGGGCTTCGTCCAGCTCAAACTGGCAGCGTCTGGTAATGACCACGCGCCGGTGTTCCAGGTAATGCCCCAAGATGGTTTTTAAATCCATCACTCTAGGCATCCCGTCCACCAGGGCCAGCATAATGACGCCGAAGTTGGATTGCAGCGGGGTGTGCTTATATAGCTGGTTCAAGACCACATTAGGGTTGACGCTGGTGGTTAAATCCAGCACCACTCTCAAACCGTCGCGGTCGGATTCGTCTCTTAAATCGCTGACCCCGCCGATCCGTTTTTCCTTGACTCCATCGGCGATATTTTCCAGCAACCGGGTTTTATTTACCTGGTAAGGAATTTCAGTAATGATGATCTGGTGATGATTCTTGAAGGGCTCAATCGATGCCCGGCCCCGCATGGTAACGCTGCCCCGGCCGGTTAAATAAGCCGACCTGGCGCCGTCCAGCCCCAGAATGATTCCCCCGGTGGGAAAATCGGGAGCGGGAATCTCTTCCATCAACTCTTCAATGCTGGTTTCGGGATTATCCAACAACCGCTGAGCGGCGTTAACCACTTCTCCCAGATTGTGGGGCGGAATGTTGGTGGCCATGCCCACCGCGATACCGGACGAACCGTTGACCAGCAAATTGGGAGCCGAGGAGGGCAGAACCGAGGGTTCGGTTAAGCTGTTGTCATAATTGGGGACAAAGTCCACGGTTTCTTTTTCCAAATCCAGCATCATCGACATGGCAAGCGGGGTGAGACGGGCTTCGGTATAACGGTAAGCCGCCGCCGAATCCCCGTCGATCGAACCGAAGTTGCCGTGCCCGTCCACCATTGGGGCCCTGAGGTTAAAGTCCTGGGCCATTCTCACCATCGAGTCGTAAACCGCCACGTCCCCGTGGGGATGGTACTTACCCAGCACGTCTCCCACGATGGTGGCGGATTTTTTATGGGCTTTGTCCGGGGTAAGCCCCAGCTTTCTCATGGAGTAAAGGATTCTCCGGTGCACTGGTTTTAAGCCGTCCCGCACATCAGGCAAGGCGCGGGAAACGATCACGCTCATGGCGTAATCCAGGTAGGAATCCTTCATTTCGTCTTCAATTAAAATTGGCACTATTTTTAAGGCTTCGGGCATTGGTTTACTCCTTAGATATCAAGATTTTTAACTTCTCTGGCGTATTGCTGAATAAAATTTCTCCGGGGTTCCACCTCGTCCCCCATCAGCATGGAAAACATGGTGTTGGCTTCGTCGGCGTCTTCCAGGGTTACCCGTTTCAAAGTCCGTTTTTCCGGGTCCATGGTGGTGTCCCATAATTGCTGGGGATCCATTTCTCCCAGACCTTTGTATCGCTGCAAGCCGATCCCGTCGGTGCCGATCTGCTTTAAAATTTCATCTTTCTGCTCGTCGGTGTAGGCGTAATACTCGTGGCGGCCTTTTTTCAGCTGGTAGAGCGGGGGCTGGGCGATATAGAGAAACCCTTCTTCAATGATGGGCTTGAAATAACGGAAGAAAAAGGTCAAAAGCAAGGTGCGGATATGGGCCCCGTCCACATCGGCGTCGGTCATGATGATGATCTTATGGTAACGGAGCTTCTCCAAGTTGAAGTCGTCCTTGTAGCCCGCTCCCAAAGCGGTGCTGAGGGTACGGATTTCATCGTTCTGGAGAATTTTATCCAGCCGGGCTTTTTCTACGTTGATGATTTTTCCCTTAAGGGGCAGAATGGCCTGGAAATGCCGGTTTCTTCCCTGCTTGGCCGAACCTCCGGCGGAATCTCCTTCAACCAGGAAGATCTCCGACAACGCGGCTTTTCTTTCCGAACAGTCGGCCAGCTTTCCGGGCAGGCCTTCCATTTCAAAGGCGCCCTTTTTGCGCACCATCTCCCGGGCTTTGCGGGCGGCCTGGCGGGCCCTGAAGGCCATCATGGATTTCTCCAGAATGCCCTTGGCGATGTTGGGATTTTCTTCAAAATACCAATCCAGATTTTTATCCATGGCCCGCTCCATGATGTTGCGGACTTCGGCGTTGCCCAGCTTGGTCTTGGTCTGGCCTTCAAACTGAGGGTCGGAAATCCGCACGGAAATTACCGCGGTGATTCCTTCCCGCAGGTCTTCCCCGCTCAAGTTGGGCTCGCTTTCTTTTAAGAGCCCCTTCTTGCGGGCGTAGCTATTCAAAATTCTGGTCATGGCGGTCTTGAAGCCGATCAAGTGAGTTCCGCCCTCGTGGGTGTTGATGTTATTGGCAAAGGACAAGATGTCTTCCTGGTAGCCGTTGTTGTATTGAAAGGCCAACTCGATCAGCACGTCGTGATCTTCTTCCTTGAGGTAAATCGGTTCGGGATGCAGGACTTCCTTGAACTGGTTCAGATGAGTCACGAAAGACTTGATCCCTCCGGGGAAGTTGTAGATTTTTTCCTTTTCGGCTCTTTCATCGTAAAGCTCGATTTCCAAGCCGGGAATCAGGTAAGCGATTTCCTTGAACCGGGCCCCCAAAACCCCGAAAGCGAATTCAGTGGTTTCGGTGAAAATTTCGGCGTCGGGCTTGAAAGTGATGGTGGTGCCGTTTTCCTCGGAATCGCCCACTTCCTGCAGGTTGCTGACCTTGATCCCTTTTTCAAAGCGCTGAAAATAACGCTTGCCGTTTCTCCGCACTTCTACTTCCAGGTATTCCGAAAGGGCGTTTACCACGGAAACTCCGACCCCGTGCAAACCTCCCGACTGGCGGTAAGCTTTTTCCTGGAATTTTCCTCCTGCATGGAGGATGGTCATAACCACTTCCACCGCCGGCTTGCCGATCCCCGGCACGATGTCGGTGGGGATGCCTCTGCCGTTGTCGGTCACGCTCACCGAGCCGTCGGTCTTGATCCGGATGATAATTTTGGTGCAGGCTCCTACCAGGGCTTCGTCCACGCTGTTGTCCACCACTTCATAGACCAGGTGGTGAAGGCCCCGCACCGAGGTTGAGCCGATATACATAGCCGGACGCTTGCGGACTGCTTCCAGCCCCTCCAGCACTTGAATATCTTCAGCTTCATACTTGGTTGTTTGTACATTTTCCATACTGAGACAATTCCTCCTAAGGTTTCGTTGCGGTGAACCTAAACCGCGAAGCCGTTCAGGCCGGGTTTGGGGTCATCCGCTTAAAGGTGAGATAATATTTAACTGCAAGATGAATAGAAGAAAGAAACTGCCGCCTGTTCCAAGGGAGCGAGCTGATCGGCATCGTGGGTTTCCAGGTAAATCCGCACCAGGTTTTCGGTGCCCGAAGCCCGGTAAAGCACCCAGCTCCCATCTTCCAGGATGAATTTCAATCCGTCTATGGTCTTTTTCTCCATTACTCTCAGCCCACCGAGAAAATTGGGCTGGCTCAATTGCTGAAGATAAACCAGTCTTTCCTTGTCGGCGGGCGAGCAGTGCATGTCCACCCGCTTGGAAACGAACTGGCCGTATTTTTTGCCCAGCTCCTCCAGCAGAACTTTCAAAGATTTGCCTTCCGTGGCTCTAAGCTCGGTAATCAAGCTGACCGCCAGGATCCCGTCTTTTTCAGGGATATGGCCGATCATGCTCATGCCGCCGCTTTCCTCGCCGCCCATGATCACTCCCTGTTCCAGAATGGCCCGGCCGATGTACTTGAAGCCCACCGGGGTTTCAATCACCGGCAAGTCGTAAGATTTGGCGATCTCATCCAACAGGTGAGTGGTAGCTACCGATCTGGCTACCGGCCCTCTCAGCCCGCGATTCTTCAGCAGGTGGTAAAGCAGCAGGGCCAGCACCTGGTTGGCGCTGATGTAGCTGCCGTCGAAATCCACCACCCCGAAGCGGTCGGCGTCCCCGTCGTTGGCCAGGCCCAAATGGGCCTTGTCCCTGACTGCTTCGGAAAGTTCCTGAAGGTTCTGGGCGATGGGCTCGGGGCTCAAACCTCCGAAATAAGGGTCGGATTTGCCGTGCAAAGCGGTAAAATCGCAGGCCTGGGAAAGCATGGCGGGCACGTAGTTGCGCCCCTGTCCGTACATGGAATCATAAACGATTCTCAAACGGCCGTCCTTGATTTTTTCCGTATCCACCAGGGTATGAAGATGTTTCAAATAAGCCTGGGTAACATCCAATTCCCCGTACAGCCCGGCTTTCTTAGCCTCTTCCAGGGAAAGAGTTTCCACTTCCCGGTCGCCGATTTCGGCGATCTTGGCCTCGATGACGTCGGTCACTTCCGGCATAGCCGGGGCCCCGTCGTTGGGGATGAATTTAATCCCGTTGTAAGCGGGCGGGTTATGACTGGCGGTAAATACGATCCCTCCTGCGCAGGGTTCCTGGGTTAAAGCGAAAGCCAGCACCGGGGTGGGAACATCGGTCTTGGTGATTTTAAAGGGAATCTGGTTCTTGCCCAGCACTTCCCCGGCCAGTTGCGCGAAGCGGTCGGAGAAAAATCTCGAATCGTAGCCGATTAATACTCCCTTGGAAGCGAGATTCCGGCTTTTCAAATATTCGGCCACGCCCTGCACCACAATCTTGATATTGTGAAAAATGAACTCATCACACATGATGGCTCTCCAACCGTCGGTGCCGAACTTGATCTTACCCATAAAAGCCGCGCTCCTTTCGCTTTGCCGAAGAAATATTCCTATTAAAAATTATATATTAGGCGGGAGTTCCTGGTTTTCCTTCATTTTGCAAGGTTTTTTGATAAAATCCCAGGAGTTTCGCGGTCAGGTTTTCCCGGGAGAAAAATTCAGCCCCGGCATAAGCCGCAGTTTGGCTCCGGAGCAATTCTTCCGGGTTGCCCCATAACTCGGCGATTTTTTTTGCAAAGGCTCCGGGTTCTCCGGGGGATAACCCGGCGATAATCTTCTGTTCATAAAGTTCTTGTGTGACTTCACAGGCTACCGCCACTACCGCAAGACCGCTGGCGGCCGCCTCCACCAGCACCAGCCCCTGGGTTTCGCTCTCCGAGGGGAAAACGAAAAGGTCGGCTTCCCGATAAAAATTATGCAGCTCGGCTCTGGGCTGATAGCCCAGGAATTCAGCCGAATCGGTCAAATCCAGTTCTTTTGCGAGTTTTTCCAAGGAGGCCCTTTCAGGGCCGTCCCCTACCAGCCGGAGTTTAACCGGCAAGCCCTGCTGCCGGAGCAGTTTCAAACTATGCAGCAGCAGGGGCAAATTCTTTTCCTTGCCCAGCCGCCCCACGTAAAGCAAGCGGCAAACCCCGTCGCCGGTTAAAACCTGCGGTTCTCCCCCCGGCGCGAAGAGCTCCAGCTCGATGCCGGTAGGCAGCACTTCAACCGGAGTCTTGCTGCGGATCTCTTTTAAACGGTTTTTAGCTTCGTTGCTGGGGGCGATTACTAAATTACTGGCGTCGGCGGTGGTCTTTTCCAGCCAGCGAGCCAGTTTTTTTCCCCATTTTTCGGGCAGCAAGGGAAAATAATGGCAGTAATCTTCCCAAAAAGTATGATGGGTGAACACCACCGGAATTTTAAGTTTTTTCGCCAGCATTATCCCCATCCAGCCCAGATTGAACACCGAATGAATATGCACCAGATCGGGCTTTTGTTCCAGGGCTTGTTTCCAGAGTTTAAGCGGAAAGGGCAAAGCAAAGCGGTACTCGCTCTGAAAAGGAAAAGCCAGGGAATAGGGGCGGAAAATACCGGGATCCTGATCCTGATACCCCGGGACTTTGGGGGTATAAACCAGCACCTGATGCCCCAGGTTCTCCAGTTCCTTCTTGCACTCGGCGATCGAGGTAGTCACCCCGTTGATGTTGGGATAATAACAATCGGCAAAAAAGGCGATTTTCATAAGAAAAACTTCGCTTAAAACCGGCTTAAATCCTTTGCGCCGGGGGTTTATAAAACCCTAGAATTCCGCTTCCTCAGACGAAGGTGGAGTATCTCCTCCTAAACAGACTTCCTGATAATTGCACTGGCGGCAGACGTTGGGCTTATTGCAGGGGGTAAAATGCTCGATCCCCAGGGGAACGTTTTCCTGGACATCCAGGCAGTAGCGGTACATCTCGTCGGTTTCCCGGCTTAGCTGGGTCTTGAATTCTTCCACCTCGGAGGAGTCAAACTCGGTTTCCAGTTCCCGGTTTTCCCGTCCCACATAGGCCAGTCCCGCCTTTACGGCTTGGGCCGGAACCTTGTAATGCTCCATCACGTAATGGACATAGCCCAGCAATTGCTTGCGGTGTTTGATCTCGTCGCTTTTCCCGGTTTTCCAGTCCAGCACATAAATGGTCTCGCCCAGGGGAAAGGCGAAATCTACCTTGCAGTAAGCTTTCAAGCCCCCCACGCAGCACAGGCCGAAATCTCCCGGCTCCACCAGCCAGCTCTTGCGGTTTTCCAGAGCGGATTCCCGGATCCAGCTGAACCAGCGGGTAGCAAAAAAGTCCTCCAGGACTTTATGAATATCTGATTTAAGCTCCTCGAGCTTGATATGTTTCTGCCCGTAATATTCCTCCAGGAAGGAGTTCTCTTTGAAGCTTTGCTCGATGATCTTATCGCAGTATGCGAAAAACTTTGCTTTCTCGATTTCTTCGGGGTTGCTCTGCAGCCTGCGCAAAACCTTGGCGATCAAATCGTGGGCTACCTGCCCCACAAAGAGGGGCCCCGAAACCAGCTTCTTTAATACCGCCACCTTTTCCCGGGTGAGGAAATCGGTGAACTTCAAACCGTAATACTGGTAAAAATACTGCCGGCGGCACAGGGAAAAACAGTCGTAGCGGCTGGCCGACCAGCCCAGAATCTTGTCTCTCATCGGCAGTCCGCCAGGCTGAAAGAAAAGGAATAAATTACGGTCTTTTTGCTCTTGGACACCACTTCCAGCCGAACTTTTTCCTGGCCGGTCAGATCCCCGGTGTTGAAGATCGCCGAGATCTGTCCTTTAAACTCCCCTACCCTCACGGCGTTAACCACTTCCGCGCGCTGAAAAATCGGGTAGTAGGTCTTACCCCCGATTTTCATGGACAGGTTGAAATCGCTGATATTGTTGATAAAAGACGAATCCAGCTGCACCTCGAACCCCAGCTTGTTTTCCCGGGATTTCAGCACCGAATTGATCCCGTAGTTGTTCATCTCGGGAGACTGGGAAAAAGCCTCCACTAGGGAAGAAAACCGGGTATAGATAAAGGCGGTAGCGGTTCCGTCGTTGGCCAGCCATTCCTTGCGGGACTGGTCGATAAGCAACGGATCCTTTTTGGTAAAAGCTTCCTTTACTGCATTGCGGAATTTCACTCCGGCCACCCGGGCCGCGTCGATATCGCCGGGGCCGGGGTTCTTAATCATGGCTTGAGCCGGATCAACCGCCGAAAGCCCAAGGAGTAAGCCGAATATCAGAATTATAATTTTTTTCATATAATCCCTCCTGGCAGTCATTTTATGGTATTCCCCGGCTACCAGTAGCCCAGGGTTTTGAGAAAATCTTTTCTGTCCCGCCAGTCTTCTTTGATTTTTACCCATAAATCCAAGAAAACCTTCCGGCCGAACTTTCTTTCCAGATCCAGCCTGGCGCTCTGGCCGATTTTTTTCAGCATGGAGCCGTCTTTGCCGATCACCATTTTCTTATGGGCTTCCCGCTCCACGTAAATCACCGCCGAGATATAAGTCGAACCGGGGGTTTTGCCCTCCCGGTATTCTTCCACTTTTACCGCTACCCCGTAAGGCAGTTCCTGTTGCAGGAGCATGAAAGCCTTTTCCCGGACGACTTCCCCAGCGGTCATCATTTCATCCTGGTCGCTGACCATTTCCGGGGGGAAATAAGCCGGGTGCACGGGGGCGTATTTTAAAATTTCCTTTTCCAATTCTTCGAGGTTGTCTCCCTTGTAGGCCGAAACCGGAAGCACAGCTGCGAAATCAAATTCCTTGGCGTATTCGGCGATCACCGGGAAAAGCCGGACTTTTTCCGCCACCAGGTCAATCTTATTGATGAGCAGGAAAACCGGCACCTTGGTTACGGAGGCAAAGCTCTTGATGTACTCCATTACTCGGTCGTCGTCGGCTTTACGGGGAGCTTTGGCGTCGACCATGAAGAGGATCAATTCCGCGGTCTTGGCTTCTTCCTTGGCGGTTTTCACCAGGTAATTTTCCAGGTCGTCCTTGGGATGGGTGTATCCCGGGGTATCGACAAACACCATCTGGTAATCCGGGGCGTTCCTGACCGCCAGGATCCTCTGCCGGGTGGTCTGGGGCTTGGGGGAAACGATGCTGACTTTCTGGCCTACCAGGCGGTTGATCAGGGTGGACTTGCCCACATTGGGCCTGCCCAATACGCAAACCCAGATGCAGCGGAACTCTTTTTGTTTTTTCTTCATATAAACCTATTGCTTTCTAATCTGTAAGTAGTTTTCGCGAATCAGAGGCAAAATCCCTCTTATCGCTGGAAGCGGTTTAACCTTCTCAGGGCTTCCAGCTTGTAGCTCCGGCCGATTTCAGCTTCCTTCAGGGCTTTGCCCGGCAAGTCGATGGAGCGGTTTTGGGCCGTGTATTGCGGTATAACGGACTTAATCGCCGGAAAAACCGGCAGGTCACAAAATTGGCGATTTGCCTAGGGGGGGAGAAATATTCTATAATAAATATTATAATTGGAATTTATGTGTTTTGGAGGCAAGGCGGGAATGGCTACTAAGAAAAACGGCTTCACGATGGTGGAAGTGATTATCGTGGTGGCGATAATTTCCGTCCTCGCTTCTATTATTATCCCCAAGATGACCGGGGCCAAGGACAAATCCAAGCTGGAATCCTGTAAATACAATTTAAAAAATCTGTCAACGGCGGCCTCGATCTATATGAGCGACAACGGAACTACTCCTACGGAAGGCAATATTACGCAAACCCATGTCCTGGTAACCGACGGCTACTTGAAGAGCATGCCGGTTTGTCCTACCCGGCCTCCCGGTACCGTTTCCTACCAATTCGGCTCCAACACCGCGAGATATTCAACCCTGGATTATTATTTTCTGTGCTTAAATACTTCCGGCCAATGGCATTACGGTGTTCCTTCAAGCCGTCCCGCGCACTACATGGGGCACGGATTCGTGCCTTATTGATTTTTTCTCTTCGCGACTTACGGCGGCCCGCGGTTAATGCCTGCCGGTCAATCGAATTATGCTGGAGGAAACTTTTTCTTACCCGCAGAAACTCCTGATATGTATCCGGTCACCCATCTCCACTTTCTTTCCAGCTTAACCGACTTAAGCGACCAGGCGGTATTGGGAGCAGTCTTTCCCGACACCTGCATTGCGGGCGAAATCAACTGGGAAGCCGCCCACCGCCCGGGATTTGCGGTTCAGAATTGCTTTTCCGAGGAGTACCGGCCGTTCCTGCTGGGCCTCTTCACCCACACCGCCGACCCCCGGGGGTTGGATTATTACAACGACCAGAAACTCCCTCCCCACGAGAGAGGCTATTCTTTTCTCAAGGCCGCGCCGCTGGTGGCGGGAGTGCAAGCCGCCTGCCGGCTGGATGAAGCCACCGCCCTTTGGAAAGCCCACAATTTCATCGAGATGGGGATCGAGAACCTGATCGCGCGAGAAAATCCCCAAATCAACCGTCATTTATTCGAGGCCCTGCAGAACCGGGACTTGATCAACCGAATCTGCGCTAAATTAAGCGGCTTCTTCGGCAAAACTCCGCAACAGCTCGCCCGGGGTTATTTTCTCCTGGAGGAATGCATCACCCAACAGCCCGAAAACACCCGCGAGCTGGCCTCCGCCTACCAGAAGCAGCTGGAAGTGAAGCATCAAATCGACGCCATTGATGTGGAGGCGGTCAACCGCTTAATTCTTCAAGGGCAGGAAATCGTAAAAGACGATTACCGGGCTTTTCTGGAATTCTGCCGGGAGCAAATCCAGGCCGACTTGAGGGACTGGCTCTGATTTTCCCCCCCAACCAAAAACCCCGCCTTATAGACGGGGTTTTAAAAAAACTTTTCTTGAACGCTTAAAGGTCGTCGATCACCGGGACGGGTTTAGCCAGTTGTTTATCCAGCTTCCCGCTGTCGTTCACCAAATCATTTACCTTAGAACCGCCGGTAATATTTTTATACAGATCGATAAAATCCCGATGTTTACCGATTTTGACCGGCTTTTCTCCGGTGCGTTTCAAAGAAGGCTTTCCAGCTTCGTCCACTTCCTTACGAACGGGGATGAAATAGATTGTTTTGGGAGACAATCCCCTCAGACGGTCGGCGGCTTCTTTGAAATTGATCTGTCCTAAACGGCGAGTCAGTCCTTGTTTGATTGCCGGCAGGTAAACCTTTTTGCCTCCCTCGGTGTCGCTTGCCCGCTCCTGCAATTTTACCATGGCTTCTTCAAGATAATTGCCATGCAGATGTTCCGTAACTCCGGAAGCAATTTCTTTCATGGTTCCTATCCCTTGATGTTCCAAATCAATTTTATTGACGTGAATTTCTACCGCGCTGGAAGCTTTTTTAGCGGTTTTCATATCGAAATTAAGCTCTATCGGTTTGACTTTTCGGGAAGTTTTTACCTCTTCCCGAGCTTCTTCGGAGATATGGGATTTATCCCTTACCTTTTTTCCAACCGCCTTTTTAGTGGTTTTTCCGACCGGTTCGGCGTTTTTAGAAACGACCCCGGTCTCCTTGACTTTGTTTTCCAGACTGTTTATAATTTTCATGATTGCTCCTCCTTAAAGCTTATTTAAAGCTCGTCAATCACCGGCACCGGTTTATCCAAGGCTTTATCCAGCTTGGCGCGATTGAGCAGCAAACCCTTCACCTTGGTGTTTCCGAAGCACTTTTTGTAAACGGCGATGAAATCGCGTTTCTTGTTGATTTTTGCAGGTTTTTCTCCGGTTAGCTTCAGACTGGGGAGACCCTCCCCGTTCACTTCCTGGCGAGCGGGAAGAAAATACACCGTCTTTTTCAGCATCGAATGGTTAATTTTCCCCATCTCCTCCGCCGCCTCGGCGAAGCTGATCTGCTCCAAACGGCGACGCAAACCCTTTTTTACCGCGGGCAGATATACGGTTGCCCCGGCTTTTGAGTGGGCGGCATGTTCCTGCATTTTCACCAGGGCTTCCTTCATATCGTTATTATGCAACGGAGAATCGTCAGGAGGGGTGCCAAGTATAGGCGCCCAACGATAGCCCAAACCCTCCAAATTAATTTGATTGCCTGCCGGGCCGACTCGGATGGGGAGGACTTTCGGGGCGGATTTAACATCTTGTTGAGCTTTTTCGGAAAGCCGGCATTCGTCGCCCTTATTTTTCAAGTTCTCGTTTTTTTCGGTTTCTTTTTCACAGGAATGCGCTTTCAACGGACATTTCCCTTGCCTGGCGGCAATATAATCGAGCACACTCTCGTTTTCGGTTTTTTTTATTCTCATCTTTTCATTCCTCCTTCACGCTCCATATCTGAATTATAACGCAAAAAACTCTTCCATCACCGGCAATTATGTTAAATTATTGTTAACAAATCCCGCAACAAACTTACCGTTTTTTTGCTTAAAGCATCATATGGAAAGGTTTGCCCTCCAGCAGCAGGGCGGCTTCCCCGTACATCTCGGAAAAAGTGGGATGGGCGAAAATCATCGAGGCCATTTCCGCAATTTCCGTTCTCTGCTTGATGGCCACGGCTCCCACGTGAATCAGTTCGGCGGCCGATTCCCCGATGATGTGCACCCCTACGATCTCCCGGGTCTTCCGGTCGGCTACCACCTTGATAAAGCCCGCGGTTTCCTCCAAAGCCTGGGCGATGCCCAAAACCTGGATCGGCACCTTGGCCACCAGCGGGTTCTCTAACTCGTCGGGGCGTTTTCCCACCCAAGCCACCTGGGGAGAAGAGAAAATGCACCAGGGAATTTCCGCTTTCAAGTCCTCCTTGACCCCCATGATCCGGGAAACGGCTTCCCGCCCGTGGTGGTAAGCCGCGTGGGCTAAAAGCGGCGAACCCTGGATGATGTCCCCCACCGCAAATACTCCGGGAACCGAGGTTTCCATATACTGGTTGACCGCGATCTGGCCTTTCACCAGGCTCAAGCCGACGGCTTCCAGCCCCAGATTTTCGGTGTTCATCTTGCGGCCCACCGCCGACAAGATCAAGTCAAACTCCTGGCGGGAGCCGTCCTGGGTCTCCACGGTTTTGCCCTCGATGGTTTTAACCGCGGTATTGGTCTTTACCGTGATCCCCTTTTTCTGCAATTCTTTAGCCAGAGTTTCTGAAACTTCCGGGTCGGCCGGGGGGAGGATCCGGGGCAGCATTTCCATTAAAGTAACTTTCACTCCGAGCTGGGCGAAGAAAGTCGCCAGCTCGATCCCTACCGCTCCCCCGCCCACTACCAGCAGCGTTTGGGGGAGTTCCTGGGCGTCCAGGGCCTCGTCGGAAGTAATCACCCGCTCGCCCTGCCAGAGCTTCAACTGCGAGGTTCCGGCGGCCAGAATCAGATTATCTCCCGAATAAACCGTGCCGTTCACTTCCACTTCTGTGGGAGAAAGCACTTTCCCATCGCCTCGCACCAGGTTGACCCCTCTTTTTTTCAGCAAAAACTCCACCGATCGCCTCAAGCGGTCCACCAGCTTGTTTTTCCGCTCCACCATCACCGGGAGCTCGATTTCCGGCACGCCGATTTTAATGCCCAGGCCCGAAGCCTTTTTCAACTGCTGCACCAGCTTGCTGCAGAAAAGTAAAGTTTTGGTGGGAATGCAGCCCCGGTTGAGGCACACCCCGCCGACCTGCTCTCTCTCGATCAAGGTTATCTCAAGCCCGCTCTGCGCGCCGAACAATGCCGCCGAATAACCGCCGGGCCCCGAGCCTAGGATAATGACTTTCTTGCTCATAAAAAAACCTCCACAATGAGATAGTGAATTATTCGGGATGATTTTTCGCCAACCCTGCTAAGGCGATAATGCATTATCGCACAAAGCTAAGAGCCTGATTTTCGGCCCAGGTCAACTTCGGGGGGGGTAAACCGGGCTAACGATCCACTACCCCTTGATCAAACCGGTAGCGCGGAAAATTTTCCTCCAATCCGGGGTGGGGGTTGTGCGAGATGTCGGTGGCGCAATAAACGAAGCCGGTGCTGCCGTTAAACCAGCCCCAGTAGGCGGGCGCCCCGACATGGGGGCAGACCGGGTTGTATTTCAAATAACCCAGGGTGATCAAATAAGGATAATCGGGGCCGTACAAGTCGTTGATGGGGAAATTGGCCAGCCCCCCCACAAACAAGGCCGGGGGATATAAAGTTCCCCGGTTGTCGTTGGCGTACATTTCCATGGCCAGACCGATGTGCCTTAAGTTAGTCTTGCAGGCGGCTAATTTGGCTTTACCTCTGGCCCCGCCCATCTTGGGCATGATGATGGAAGCTAAAATACAAATAATGGCGATGACGATAATCAGCTCCACCATGGTAAACCCGTTTTTTTTCATAAACATCTTCCTCATGATAATTTTAAATTAAAATAGCCTAATTGTACCTGAAGCCGTGCCCGAAATAATACACCGGACGCCCGGCGTTATACTGCGGATGACAAAGGCTGGAAACATTATTGCAATAGACGTAATAATCGCCCGCATAAGTGCTGCTGGCCCCGAAGTAATAAGAAGGATCGGAAGTCGGGATAGCCGGGCATACCGGGGCGGATTTTAAATAGCCTTCGGTTATCAGCGCATGGCTGGCGGTGATATTGCCGACGGGCGGCATGGCATTATTATGATCGTTGTTATAGAGAGATACGGCGGTAACCAGATGCCGCATATTGGCCTTGCAGTTTTCCAGCTTGGCTTTATCCCTGGCCCCGGTCATCTTGGGTATGATAATGGAAGCCAGCACGGCGATAATGGCCACCACGATGATCACTTCCACCATAGTAAAACCGCGCTTTCGCATCAGCTTCCTCCTCTATATATTTATTCAGCCGGACTTCAATGCCCGTCCCGCACCTGCCCGCCCCAGACATAGGGACACTGGGCGCTGTAGCCTGGATGCCGGACATTCGAGCAAGTAATCAAAGCGAGATTGAGCGGTACATTATAAGTGCCACACCAGCCCCCGGTATAAGAAGGATAAATATAATAAGTATTGCCTAGCGGGCATTTTATCGCACTTCTCAAATAACCTTCCGTAACCAAATAACAGCTGTCGTTTAAATAAACATAAGTAGTTCCGGAAACCGGGCCTCGGACTCCATTATTGTCATTGGCGTAGAGTTCTATGGCGTTATTAATTTGGCGCAAATTCTGCTTGCAGGCTTCCACCTTGGCTTTATCCCTGGCCCCGGTCATCTTGGGCATGATAATGGAAGCCAGCACGGCGATGACGGCCACCACGATGATCACTTCCACCATAGTAAAACCGCGCTTTCGCATCAACTTCCTCCTCTATATATTTAGTCAGCCGGACTTCAATGCCTGTCCCGCACTTGCCCGCCCCAGATATATGGGCACTGACCGCTGTAACCAGGATGGGAAGACATGCAGGTGATCAAAGTCATACCGGCCGGAACATTATAAGAAGTACACCAGCCGCCGTTATAAATCGCACAAATGTAATAATTAGTGTTTAAGGGACATTTCACCGTTTTGGTGTATCCCCCGGTAACCAGGTAACAACTGTCGTTCAGGTAAACCACCGATGAGGGGCCTCGCACCCCGTTATTGTCGTTGGCATACATATCCACGGCTTGATAGATGTGCCGCAGGTTGGTCTTGCAGGCCGCCAGATAAGATTTCTGCCGGGCGTTGGTCATCTTGGGCATAATGATGGAAGCCAGCACGGCGATGACGGCCACCACGATCATCAATTCAACCATAGTGAATCCACGTTTTCTCATTAATCTGTTTCCTTCGCTTGCATTAGTTATACCGGTAGCCGTGCCCCAGGTAATACAAGGGGCGCCAGGGAATATAGGCTGGATGACATAGGCTGGAGGCGTTCAGGCAGTTGATGGCGTAATCGCCCGGATAAGTGCCCGAAGCATCGCCGATATAATAAGAATTGCCGCCCCCGGGTTTACCCGGGCAGACCGGTATGGCTTTCAGGTAACCTTGACTTATCAGGATATGGCCGGAATTAATGATGCCCAGAGTGGGAGCCTCTCCGTTGTCGTTCATATACATACTGACGGCGGTGGCGATATGCCTAAGGTTGAGCTTGCAGGCTTCCAGCTTGCTGCTGTCCCTGGCCCCGGACATTTTGGGGATGATGATAGTCGCCAGCACCGAAATAATGGCGATCACGATCATCAGCTCCACCATGGTGAATCCCCTTTTTTTCACAATTTTCCTCACTAAGTAAAAACCTTCAATTATATTTATATTATAAAATATTCCCCCCGGTTTGGCAAACAGCGGAAATCCCCGCTTGGTTTAAAAGCGATTTTCTGCTAAAATAAACCCACCATGACTAGATACACCGCCCGAGACCGCTTTAAATGCCTGCTGCGCAAGGAATGGCTAGTAGTGCTGCCGGTTTACCTGCTGGGTCTTATCCCGCCCTGCATCGCCGCGGCTTTCTTCTGCCGCTGGCTGGACGGCAAATTCGGCTTTTCCCCCCTGCCCCCCGCCCCCTACAATCTCATCGCCGCCGCAATTCTCTTTCTTTTGGGCGGCTGGCTCCTCTTCTGGAGTTACTCCTATTTAATCCTCGAGGGCGAAGGCGGGCCCATTCCTCCCTTTTCCCCCACCACCAAACACCTGGTCACCTGCGGCCCCTACGCCGTGGTGCGCCATCCCTCCATCATCGCCAAACTCCTGGGCGTGACCGGCCTAGGCCTGCTCTTTCAGTCCCCCTCCTTCCTTTTCATCCTCATCCCCATCCTGCTGGCCTGCTCCATCTGGCTCAACATCATCGTCCAGGAAAGAATCGCCATCGAGCGGCTGGGTGCTCCCTACCTGGAATACAAAAAACGCGTTCCCATGCTTATCCCCCGGCTGTTCGGAGCCCCCAAATAAATTTTTTCCCATACCTCCCTAAGCGGGAAACCGCTTTTCCCACCGGTAGTATAAAATAGAAATTATTTTCCCCCAGAACTGGGGAAAAACCGGCAGGAAATCAAATTTTGCCCGTGGAATAGCCTTAAGCTACTTTATGGTTTGAAGTAAAACTTAATGAAAAAACATTACTATTTATGAATTAAAATGAACGATAAAACAAATAAATACACCATCAAAACCTTGTCGGAAGAAAGCGGCCTCCCGGTCAGCACCATCAACCATTACCTGAATATCGACCTCTTGAGAGAGAAAGACCGGGCGGAGAACAACTACCGGCTGTTCGGCAGAAAAGAGCTGCAGAAGCTCAAAAGGATCAGCGCGCTAAGGGTGATGGGATTCAGCACCCAGCAAATCAAAAGACAAATCCAGAAACGAGGATCAAATGGATAAACACCTGCTCCGGGACAAACTCACCAAGGAACAGCTGGATTATTTTCAGCTTAACCAGCAGGCTTTTCAGCTCTCCCCCAACCCGGACTTCCTTTACCTTTCCCCCGGGCACGAGGAGTGCCTGCAAAGGATCCGTCTCACCCTGGAGCTCAAAAACGGCTTATTCGTGGGCATCGGGGATTCGGGCACCGGCAAAACCACCCTTTGCAACCAGCTCCTCCAGGAGCTTTCCCAAAGGGACGACGTCATCGTGGGGATGCTGCACCACCCCTGGGCGCCCAGCCTCTACGCCTTTTACCACATGCTGTGCGACGAGATGGGGGCCCCGGCGGGCGGTTCCAAGTCCACCATCGCCAGGAGAGCGGCTCTCTTCCAGTTCATCCAGAACCAGGCCCTGATTCACGGCAAAACCCTGGTGCTGATCGTGGACGAAGCCCAGCAGCTTACCGGCCAGCAGATCGAGATCATCCGTTCCCTCTTGAACCTGGAAACCCCGGAACAAAAACTGATTCAAATGGTCATTTTCGGACAGATGGAATTCCGCAACATCATCTCGGGCAAGAAATTCATGAATTTCCGCCAGCGGGTGGCGATGAGCTACGTGCTTTCGCCCCTCTCCCTTAACGACACCGGCTGCTTGATCGAATACCGGCTCCAGAAAGCCGGGCTGAACGGGCACAGCTCCCAGCTGTTCACCCCCCAGGCCATCGAGGAAATCTACCTGGCCTCCAAGGGGCTGCCCCGGGCCATCACCAAGTTCTGCCACGTGGCGCTGCTGATCGCTTTTTATCAGCAGGCCCAAAAAGTCACCGGGGAAATGGTGGTTGAAGCGGTTAAATCCACTCCGTTGAAGGGAGTAGAAGAATATGAGTGATAAAGACGGCTTTAGTTTTTCCCGCATGCACAAGCTCTACGAGGAGAAAAAAAGAAAAGAAGAGTCCCGGGTGGTGCCCCTCCCCTCGATGGATAAAGCCGCTTTGCTGAGAAACGCCCAGGCGATTAAGCCCGCCATGTTTCCCCATACCAAGTTTCCCACCGGGGAAAAGCGCACTACCCTGCGCATCAGCATCGAAACCGCCGACAAGGCGCGGGAGCTGGAAAACAAAATTTACTGGCTGACCAAGAAACGCCTCTCCCTGGCCCAGCAGGCCCGCATCGCCCTCAACATCTTCCTGGAGCTCCCGCTCGAGCTGGAAGACATCACCGAGGACGACGACTTAGAGCAGATGATCACTCAAAAAGCCCTGAGCTGGATTGAAAACGCCCGGGAGTGCTGACGCACGTTTACAGGTTCTTACTCTCAGCCGGCAAGGTTGACCGAGATAAAAATCCCTCTAATTGATAATAAAAAAAGCCCCCGAAATGAGGGCTTTTTTAGTTAACTTTTTCTTAGGGCTTTCCTAGCCTCTAACGCAGCTCCAGGCGGAAGGGGGCGGGCTGGTAACCTTCTGGTCGATCGAGCTGTTGACCGCCGCTTCCTCGGCGTCAAAAGTGGTAATGGTCGGTTTTTCGTACATAGTCCGCACCTCCGTCTTTCTTATTATATTTAATATATAACAAAAAAAAGCCGTTAAGTCAATCGCGGTTAATTTTGCAAACTGCTTGCTTTTTTTTTGAGTTTTGCTATAATATCTTAGTTGGCCGGGGTGTAGCTCAGCCTGGTTAGAGCACTAGCATGGGGGGCTAGGGGCCGGCAGTTCAAATCTGCCCACTCCGACCATTAATAAAATCAAGGGTTCGCGCATTTCCCCCAAACCACTTTTTCAGGCAGACTGTTGGACATTTCAAAACGCGCTGGACGCTTTTTCCCTCAGAGCTAAAGTAGAGGGAATTTCTCAAGCCCAGGTTCAAAACTACTATTATGTCTTTAAAGCCTTCTTTAAGTTTATCGGTTCAAAAGCTTTTACAGAAATTGACTCCAACACTATAAGGGCTTATATCGTCCACCTGGAAGAAAAAGGACTAGCCAGGGCTACCCTGTTTGGACATTTTAAGGTTCTGGCTACCTTCTTTCGCTTCTGCCATAGTGAAAACTTGCTTGATTATAACCCGACGGCGAAGTTAAAGCCGCCCAAGGTTCCCAAGCAGTTCCCCTATGTATTGAATTATTATCAGGTTGAAGCCCTGCTGAAAGCTCCCAGCCGGAATACTTTTGAAGGGTTCAGAAATTACGCCATCATTCTTACCTTGCTGGACAGCGGGTTAAGGTCATGGGCAAGACGGTGGTTAAAGTCCTGCATAAATTGCTCCCACTTAGAGGACTGAAAGACTCTGAGGAGAATTTTTTGAATATGCTTTATCTATATCTTGATGAAAGCGGGGACTTGGGCTTTGATTTTGCCAACCGAAAGCCCAGCCGCTTCTTCACCTTGACCATTTTAGCGGTGAAAGGGAATGAAACTAACCGCCGACTGCTAAATGCGGTCAAAAAAACCATAAAACGAAAATTAAATCCGCAAGGAAAACGAAAAAACATGGCATTGGAGTTAAAAGGCGCAAAAATAACTTGGGCGATAAAGCAATATTTTTACCAGCAGATTAAGGATATTGATTTTTCCATCTATGCCGTTACTCTGAATAAAATAAAAGCCTGCCCGGAATTAATAAGAAATCGAACTCGGTTATATAACTTTATCGCCCGTTTGGTTTTGGAGCAGATTCCGCTTTTAAATTCCAAAACCGTTGTGCTGGTTGTTGACCGGGCTAAAAACAAGCGGGAGATAGCGGAATTCAATGAATCAATCCGCCAACAATTGGAAATCAAGCTTATTCCTTTGACTCAAGCGGATATTCAGCACCTGGATTCTTTGCAGAATGGCGGTCTGCAAGCGGCTGATATGTTTTCGCATGGCGTTTTTACAAAATATGAATCCCAGCGAAACGAATGGTTTAATTTATTTGCCGGTAAGGTGAAGTATGAATCTGTTTATTTACCCTAAAAATAAAAGAGCGCGCCTTACGGGCTTCTGACGCTATGGCTATGGCCAACCGATGGAAGGGAACACCATAGACAACCCGCAACGGGCTTACCGCTCAAGTTCATTTTAACATATCTTAAAGAGAATGAGAAGGGGAACTCCGATTTTTTTCTAAATCGCCTTTTCCCGACTTGCCAGGTTCTCTCCGGTGGATAGAATGGCCGGCAGTTCAAATCTGCCCACTCCGACCATTATAAAAAACCTCAGATTTTTTCGCCCGCAAGGGCTTTTTTCTTTTGTAAGCATAAAACCACGAAGGCTCAACTGCGTTGAGCTACACAAAAGGCGGCAATCCGCCGCCACGAAAGCGGCTCCTAAAAGGAGCCTAGCCGAAGATTCCCCAAGCGGGAGTTTCCCTAGTTGAATAAAATGGGCCGCAGGGATTTGCCCCGCTTTTAAAGAAACTCTATTAATTCAATTCAGTCCGGGGAGGATGATTCATTGCCGAAACTGCAGGTCAACATCAACGAAAAAGCCAATCTCATCTGGGCCATCGCCGATAAACTCACCGGCCCCTACAAGCCCCACGAATACGGCGAAGTCATCCTGCCGCTTACCGTCATCCGCCGGTTCGACTGCATCCTGGAAAAAACCAAGGACGCGGTGCTGCGCAAAGACCGGGAGCTGAAACTCGCGGTCAAAGTTAAAGAACCCTTCCTCTGCAAGGCCTCGGGATATTCTTTCTACAACTCCGGCCCCTTCACTTTCGCCACCCTGCTGGACGACCCGGACAATCTCGAAGCCAACTTCCGCAGCTACCTGCAGGGCTTCTCGGAGAATGTCCGCAACATCATCGAGCGGTTTAACTTCGATTCCCATATCAACCGGCTGGCCAACAAGAACTTGTTATACATCGTCTTAAAAGAATTCACCGACCCCAAAGCCGATCTGCACCCCGACAAGATCTCCAACCTGGAAATGGGCTACATCTTCGAAGAAATCATCCGCAAATTTTCCGAAGCCCACAACGAGGACGCCGGGCAGCATTACACCCCCAGAGAAGTAATCGAGCTGATGGTCAACATCCTCTTTGCCGACGACGGCGCGCTCCTCTCGGGCAACGGCGTCAAAAAAACCATTTACGACCCGGCTTGCGGCACCGGGGGCATGCTCACCGTGGCCGCAGACCACCTGGCCAGGCTCAACGCCCGCGCGGAGCTTATCTGCTTCGGGCAGGAAATCAACGCCCAGACTTACGCCATCTGCAAATCCGATATTTTAATCAAGGGGGCCCAAGCCGACTTTATCCAAGAGGCCAACACCCTCTCAGACGACCGCTTTCCCGAGGATAAGTTTGACTATATCCTCTCCAATCCCCCCTTCGGCCGGGAGTGGAAAAACGAAAAGGCCGCCGTCGAAGCCGAACGGAAGCTGGGCTTTGCGGGCCGCTTCGGCCCAGGCCTGCCCGCCATCGGCGACGGGCAAATGCTGTTTTTATTGACCGCCCTCTCCAAAATGAAAGACCCCAAAGAAGGCGGCAGCCGCCTGGCGATCATCCACAACGGCTCTCCCCTGTTTACCGGCGACGCGGGGAGCGGCCCCTCGGAAATCCGCAGGTATATCATCGAAAACGACCTGCTGGAAGCCGTCGTCGCCCTGCCCAACGATATTTTTTACAACACCGGCATCGCTACTTACATTTGGGTGCTCTCCAACCAAAAAGCCCCCCGGCGCAAAGGCCGGGTGCAGCTGATCAACGCCAACGGGATGTACGAGAAACGCCGCAAATCCCTGGGCAGCAAGCGCAACGACATCCCCCAAAGCGCGATTGATGAAATTACCAGAATATACGGCGAATTCCGGGAAAGCCCGATCAGCAAGATCTTTGCCAACCGGGAATTCGGCTACGCTAAAATCGTGGTGGAGCGGCCGCTCTTAGACGAGAACGGCCAACCGGCGTTGAAAAAAGGCGAAAAACAGCCCGACCCCAATCTGCGGGACAGCGAGAATGTACCCCTCACCCAGGACATTGACGACTATTTCGCCCGCGAGGTGCTGCCCTTCGCCCCCGACGCCTGGGTGGACAAGAGCAAGACCAAGACCGGCTACGAAATCCCCTTCACCCGCTATTTTTACCAATATACCACCCCAAAAGCCGCCAAAGACCTCATGGCGGAAATCCTGGCTATCGAGCAAGAGCTGGACGGGGCCTTAAAGGCGGTCTTTGAATAATGGGCAGAACCATGAGAGACAGCGGAATCGAGTGGATCGGGGAGATCCCTGAGGGGTGGGAAGTTTATAAAATTAAAAACATTGTAAATTTCAATCCGAGATATGATAAGACATTCGATGATGGAACGAATATCTCTTTTTTGCCGATGGAACGTATAGGTCAAGGCAATATGTCACCAATGGACGCTAAAATTGAAAAGGTCAAAAATGGATATACTTATTTTGCTGATGGTGACATTGTTCTGGCGAAAGTTACTCCTTGTTTTGAAAATGGCAATATCGCAATCGCTAAAGAATTGCTAAACGGTGTAGGTTTTGGCAGTTCAGAACTATATGTTTTCCGGTGTATCAAAATTAACAGAGTATTTTTATTTTATTTTCTGCAAAATCCAAATTTCAAAGAACACTGCATTTCTTCAATGTATGGCACAGGCGGCTTAAAAAGAGTTTCTGCTGAATTTATCAGAGAATTTAAATTAGCCTTACCCCCCCTCCCCAAGCAGCAAGCCATTGCGGATTTTCTGGACGCCAAATGCGGGATGCTTGACGACTCCATAGCAAAACAAAAAGCGGTGATCGAGAAACTTAAAGCCTACAAGCAATCGGTAATCACCGAGGCGGTCACCCAGGGGCTTGACCCCGCGGCTAAAATGAAACCCAGCGGAATCGAGTGGATCGGGGAAATCCCCGAGGGGTGGGACTTATGTAAAATTAAATATCTTACATCGAAGATTGGTAGCGGAAAAACTCCTAAAGGAGGTTCGGAAGTATATACCGATAATGGAATTATTTTCTTGCGTAGTCAAAATATTTATAATTACGGCTTAAATATTGACGATGTTGTATTTATCTCAAATAAAATCGATGAAGAAATGGCAAATACCAGAGTATTCAAAAATGATATATTATTAAATATTACTGGTGGATCAATAGGCCGGGCATGCATTTATAATGAAACGCAGCCAGCTAATGTTAGTCAACATGTTTGTATTATCCGACCGATTAATAAAGTTGATGTAAAATATTTGCATGCCGTAATTGTAGGAGATATTGGATTTCATGCTATTAATATCTTTCAATCTGGAGCAAATAGAGAAGGTCTAAATTTTGAACAAATAGCCAACTTGGTTATCCCACTCCCCCCCCTCCCCGAACAAATCGCCATCGCCGAGCATCTCGACGCCAAGTGTGCTAAGATAGATAATATCATCACCGGCAAGCAAAAGCTGATCGAAAAGCTGTCCGAATATAAAAAATCCTTAATCTACGAATGCGTTACCGGGAAAAGGGAGGTTGCCAATGGCCGAATTTGACTACCGGGAGAAAAAGCTGGAAGAAGCCGTCGAATATTACCTGACCAGCGAGGGCGGGTATGTCAAGGGAGATCCCGCCTCCTACAATAAAGATCTGGCCCTCGATCCCCATACCCTGCTAAGCTTTATTAAAACCACCCAGCCCAAAGAGTGGGAAAAATACCAGGCCGTTTATGGCGACGGGAGCGAGCAGGCTTTCCTGGACCGCTTCTGCAAGGAAGTGCGGCAGGTGGGCCTGGTGCACGCCCTGCGCCAGGGCATTACCGACCGGGGGTTCAAGTTCCGCCTGGCTTTCTTCAAGCCCGAAACCGGCTTAAACCCGCAGACCCTCAAGCTCTACGAGCAGAACATTCTCAGCTGCACCCGCCAGCTCCATTACTCCAGCCGCAGCAACAACTCCCTGGACGTCGCGCTGTTTCTAAACGGCATCCCCATCGTCACCCTGGAGCTGAAAGACCAGTTCTCCGGCCAGGACGTCAACAACGCCAAAAAACAATACAGCTACGACCGCAGCCCCGCCGAAGCGATTTTCGAGTTTCCCAACCGGACTCTGGTGCATTTTGCGGTTGACCTCTCTGAAGTTTACATGACCACCCGGCTGGAAGGGGGGAGCACTTATTTCCTGCCTTTCAACCAGGGGCGGGGGGGAGCGGGCAACATCGGGGGAGCCGGAAACCCGATCAGGGAAGACAACTTCGCCGTGGCTTACCTGTGGGAAAATGTCTTATATAAAGACCGGCTGCTGGAAATCCTGCAAAAATTCGTCCACCTGGAAAAGAAAAACCGCCGGGGCAAGGGCGGCAAAAAGAGCGAAGCCCAAAGCCTCATCTTCCCCCGCTACCACCAGCTGGATGTGGTGCGCAAATTGCTTTTGGATGTAAAGCGGAACGGAGCGGGCAAAAACTACCTGATCCAGCACAGCGCGGGGAGCGGCAAATCCAACTCCATCGCCTGGCTGGCCCACCGCCTTTCCGGCCTGCATAACGCAAAGGACGAGAAGATCTTTCGCTCGGTGATCGTGGTTACCGACCGCAAAGTGCTGGACAGCCAGCTGCAGGATACTATCTTTCAATTCGACCACCAACTGGGAGTGGTGGAAAAAATCGACCGGGATTCCGCCCAGCTAAAAGACGCCGTCAACGCGGGCAAAGCCATCATCATCACCACCCTGCAAAAATTCCCGGTGATCTACGAGCAGATTATCGGCGGAAAACACAATTTTGCCGTTATCGTGGACGAGGCCCACTCCTCCCAAACCGGGGAAGCGGCCCGGAAACTTAAAAGAGCGCTGGCCGACACCGAGAGCGTCTTGGAAGAATACGCCCGAACCGAAAGCGCCCTGGAGGCCGAACACAAAGACGAAGAAGACAAGCTCCTGGATGAACTCGCGGCCCACGGGCAGCATAAGAACCTCTCGTTCTTCGCCTTCACCGCCACCCCCAAGGACAAGACCCTGCAAATGTTCGGGGAAAAGCAACCCGACGGCAAGTTCAAGGCCTTTCACATCTACTCGATGCAGCAGGCCGTGGAGGAAGAGTTTATTCTGGATGTGCTGAAAAACTACACCACCTACCGGCATTATTTTGAAATCATCAAGGAAGCGGCCGACGACCCCGAGCTGGACAGCCAAAAAGGCGCGAGCGCGCTTACCCGCTTCGAGTCGCTCCACCCCCACAACCTGGCCCAAAAAACCGTGATCATGGTGGAGCATTTCCGTTCCATCACCAAACACAAAATCGGCGGCAAAGCCAAGGCCATGGTGGTTACTCCCTCCCGCCTGCACGCGGTCAGGTACCTGCAGGAGTTTAAGCGTTACATCGAAGAGAAAAAATATAACGAATTGGATGTGCTGGTGGCCTTCTCCGGGGTGGTGGAGGACCAGGGGGTGGAATACACCGAGGAAAAACTAAACCTCACCCCCGAGGGGATAAGCATTAAGGAAAACCAGCTCCCCGATCGTTTCAACTCCGACGAGTTCAACGTATTGATCGTGGCCGAAAAATACCAGACCGGCTTTGACGAGCCGCTCTTGCATACCATGTTCGTGGATAAAAAACTCTCGGGAGTGAAGGCGGTGCAGACCCTGTCGCGCTTGAACCGCATAGCCAAGGGTAAGGTTGACACCTTCGTGCTCGACTTCGTCAACACCGCGAGCGAGATCCAGGCCTCTTTCGAGCCGTATTACCAGGCCGCCGTGCTCTCCGAGGAAGCCAGCCCCAACCTCATCTACGATTTAAAAAACACCCTGGACGAGTACCACCTGTGGCAGCCTTCGGAAATCGAGCTGTTCGCCGGGATTTATTACACCAAGGCCCAGCAGGAAGCCCCCGACCTGGGCAAGCTGGCCGCCGCCCTGAAGCCCGCCCTCGACCGCCTGGCGGCCCTTGACTCCAAAGAGCGGGACCAGTTCAAAACCGGCCTGGCCCGCTTTGTCCGGCTTTATGCCTTCATTACCCAGGTGTGTCGGATCTTTGATAAGGATATGCAAAAATTCAGCGTCTACGCCAAATTGCTGCTGCGGATCATCCCCAAGGGCAAGCTGGACAAGATCGAGCTGGACGACAAGGTCTTGCTGGACAAATACAAGCTGGAAAAGGATTTCGACGGCAGCATCGTCTTAACCGACAACCCCGAATTGGAACCCGCCCAGGGCAAGCTGGGGGCGAAAGACCGGAAAAAAGAGCCGCTCTCGGTGATTATCGAAAAAATCAACCAGAAATACGGCACCGCTTTTTCCGAGTCCGATAAACTGGTGCTGGAGCAGATACTACGTGACTGCAAGGCCGATGAAAGCCTGGTGCGGCTGGCCAGAAGCAATCCTCCCGCTACCTTTGAAAAGATCTTTGAACCGTATTTCAAAAACAAAGCCCTTGACCGCTACGAGCGAAACGAGGAGTTTTTCGTCAGGATGTTCAAAGACGAGGGGTTTATGGCTGAAGTGATGAAGCTGCTGCAACCCGAGGTTTACCGAAAGCTCCGCAAAAGCTAGCTAGGGTTTCCTCCCCCGTTCCGGCGATATTTACTTTTTAAGAAATTTGGATTATATTTAAATTAGGTATTTCTGTGGGAGGCGATCATGACTAAAACTCGCGGCTTTACCATGGTGGAGTTGATCATCGTGGTGGCGATAATCGCCGTTCTGGCTTCCATAATTATGCCTAAAATGACCGGGGCCCGCTCCAGATCCAAGCTGGCAGCCTGCAAGCAAAATCTCAAGAACATCGCCATGGCCTTGGAGATGTACGCCAACGACAACAACAACATCTTCAATCCCACCGGCGCCTCTTATGTAACCATTTCCGGCACCGGAACCAGCAGCTACTTGTTCACCGACGGCTACCTGAAAACCGTTCCCCTCTGCCCGGAAACCCCGGTGCTCAACAGCTACGGGATCTATACCCCCACCATCGGGCGTTCTTATTACACCTATTGCCGGGCCGTCAATCAGGGAGGAGCGCACTACGACATCCCCAGCTCTTACCCGCGCTGGGATTCGGCCAAGGGCTTCATCGAAAGGCCCTGATCGGGCTTTTTCTCAGGCCTCCGGTAACCTTCCAACCGGCAAAAAATTCGGTTAAGCGACAGCTCCAGCTTCGCGCTTTGGGGGGGGAAGCTAATAATTTTTCAAAATCCCGCTCCCGATGACATACTGCGGGCACCAGCGGCTGAGGCCGGGATGCCGGTCTTCCGGGGCGTAGCCCGAACCGATCCCGCACATGCTAAGCACGATGTCGGCGGGGCTGGGCGAATGAGCCGAATACGACCCCGAGCCGCAGTTGGCGGTTACTGAGTAAGTATGCCCGGTGGGGCAGACCGGGAGGGCTTTTAAATAATCCGGGATCAGGTAGTTGGGGGTAAAGGCGCTATGCCATACCCCGTCGGTATAGGGGGTATGGTATCCGTTGTTGTCGTTGGAGTACATTTCCATGGCCATGGCGATCTGCCTGATATTTTGCATGCAGGCCGACAAATTGGCGCGGGTTCTAGCCCCGGTCATCTTGGGCATGATGATGGAAGCCAGGATGGCGATGATGGCCACCACGATGATCACTTCCACCATGGTGAAACCGCGCCCGGCCTTAAATTCCCGGTTAGACTCGAAAAATTTCAAACAATTCATATCTTTATTTTAATATTTTCGAGATTTGCCGTCAATTCCGAACCGGCGAACCCGTTCCCCCTCGCTCTCTAAACCGCGCAGCGAAAACCGGCGTTGCCGATGTACCAGCCTTCGACTTGGATAATGTAACGCCAGATGCAGCGGCAAAGCCCCGAGTTGCCGCACCACGACCCGCCCCGGAGTATCCGGCCGCTCCCGCTCTCCGGCCCCCGGGGGGTGTGGTAAGGGGAAAGGGCGTAATAATCTTTCTCATACCAATCGGCGCACCATTCCCAGACATTGCCCGCCATATCCATTGCCCCGTAAGGGGAAGTCCCGGCCGGAAAAGAGCCCACCGGCAAAGTGCCCCGACCCTGATCCATATCCAGCATTCCCTTGAGTCTGGGGCCTTTATAATTATTGCATTTTTTAACCTCCCAGGCATTGCCCCAGGGATAAGCGCGGGAATCGGTTCCCCGGGCGGCTTTCTCCCATTCCGCTTCGCTGGGCAGGCGGTAGCCGTAAAAATCGCAAAAGGCTTTGGCGTCGTTCCAGCTCACATTGATCACCGGGTAGTCGGGGTAACTCCCCGGGTAATCCGCGGGAGTACACTCGCCTGAGCTCCGCCAATCTCCCTCGGGGGCGTAGCCGCTTTCTCGGATAAAGCGGACGAACCGGGCGTTGGTGGTTTGATATTTGGCGATCCGGTAAGCATCCAGGTAAACCAAGTGCGGGGGATGATTATTCGGCCCGTAGTCCCCCCCCATCACGAATTCCCCCGCCGGAACGAGAACGAACTCCATGGGCTCGGGAAAAGCGTTCATGGTTGTTAAGGGTTTTCCTTGACCCGTTTATCCGAATAGTAACGGGGATAACTGTTGCTGATTCCCAAGGAGTTATGGCAGCCCGGCGTAATTGAACTGCACCACACGAAACTGGCGTTAAAGGGGCTGTCCGAAGCCAGCCAGTAATAGTAGCCGGAAGGAGCGGCGGGGCAGCGGGCCGGATAGGGAGGCAAGTATTCCAGGGTGCATAAGAGGCAGCCATTTTTGATCTTCATTCCCCCGTTAGGCGAAAAGGGAGCGTTGGGATATAGCCCTTGGTTGTCGTTGGCATACATTTCCGCGGCGATGAAAATGCTTTTTTCGTTGGAGATGCAGGCCTTCAGCTTGGCTTTATCCCGGGATTGAGTAAAATTGGGCATAAGAATGGAGGCCAAGATGCTGATCACGGCCACCACGATGATGATTTCCACCATGCTAAAACCTCTTGGGATCCGCACCCGACTCACCCCCCTTGTGTTTATTATATCAGGATTTTTCCGGCGGTTCAACCAGCCTTCCCCGGGCAGGAGTGCGGGAATGCAGGCGGCATAAATCGGCCGCTCTTTTCGGTTTTGCCCGGTCAGATATAGCTCAGATTTATCCCGGATCAATCAATCCCGATTACTTAACCTCACCCTCTTGACTTTTCAGATAGTATCTGACACCAAACTCAACACTTGTTGAGTTTTTTCCTCGATCGGGAATGGGCTTACAGCCCGCCGAAGGAAAATTGCCCGGATTTGTCTAACCTTTTAGAAAATGAGCGAAAAAATAATGCTGCCCGGGGAATGCGCCGGGGACTACCGCCAAGACTGGAAGCAAACCTTCGACCTGGCCTTTCTGATGGGCTGGATAATCGCCTTCGTGATCATGCTCGCGGTCACCGCCCGCATCCAGCCGGAGCTGTTCACCGCTTACCCCTTCTGGGCTTTCTGCCTGTTCAAGATAATCGTAATGATGCTGATGTCCTGGGCCGGGGGGCTGCTCTGCCGCCATTTCTGCCCGGTGGACGAAAAAGGCTACATTATCACCAGTAAAAACTCCTGGTTCAAAGTCAACTACACCCGCAAGCTCCAGCATTTCGCCGCCTACCTGGTTCCCCTGATCAGCGTGGGCGCCATGCCGGGCAATAAGTTTCACCAGGCCGGCATCCTGCCCCATTTGTGGGAGTCGCTCTTCGTGCTGCTGGCTTTTCTGCTGCTGATCAAGCCCGTGCGGGAAAGGCTAAAATTCTTCATGCTCCAGTTCAACGCCCTGGACCGCCCCGAAGACCGGCCCAACACCCTGAAATGGATCATCCTGGGCAACATCCTGCCGGGTCTGGTGCTGGGATCCTGGTTCAAGCAGCTGTTCGAGGCGGTCAACGAGCCCAACCTGGTGTTCATCATCATTTTCATCATCGGCATCGGAGACGGGCTGGCCGAACCGGTGGGGATTTACTGGGGGAAAAAGAAATACCTGGCCCCCTCCTGGGGATCTGCCACCCGCTATGTCCGGTCTTACGCGGGAAGCGCCTGCGTTTATCTCTGCTCGCTGTTCTTCATCGCGCTGTATTACGCCGACTTCAACCACCCGCACCAGTTCATTTCCACCCTGCTGATCCTGCCGGTGGTGATGACCCTGGTGGAAGCTACTGCGCCCCATTCAATGGATACGCCCGCCATGATGATTTTCGGCTTTGCCGCCCTGTACACCCTGACCTGCCGCTGAGGCCCTATTTCTGGGGGGAAAGCCAGATTACTTGGCCCTGCTTGTTGTAGAGCCGAACTACGGCGTATTCCCCGCTCATACACAGGCTGCCCATCGGTTTTTCATTGTGATCGCAGATAAAAATGCCGCCTCCATTATTGTTTGAATCGATCTTGCATATCAATTTTCCGCTGCGGGTTACGAAATCCAGCCCTCCCGGGGGAACCACGATTTTGTTGCCCATCTGGGCCAGTTCTTTCTGGCGGTTAAGGCCGATAAACACAGCCCCGCTCAACAGCATTACTCCAAGAGCAATGAAAAGAGTTTCCATTATTACCCACCTCCCGCCAAAATATTCCACCCAAAAATCGCAAAATCCTCCTGCCCAAAATGGTTTTATTGGGAAGGAATTTGTGCTATATTTTTAGCGAATCTGCGATAAGGAGCATACTATAATGAATAAAAAAATCTTCGCCTGCCTGCTGGCTTTACTCAGCTTCGGACTGCTCTGGAGCAAAGAACCCCCCGCCAAGGACTACGGCAAATACCCCAAGCCCATCACCCAGTACCTGAGCGACTACGCCAAAACCGTCAGCCCGGGCGACTCCGAGCAGATTAAAGCCTTGTTCAAAGACCTGGAACGCCAGACCGGCATCGAGGCTACCGTCCTCACCATCAACTCGATTAGGGACTACCCCACGGGCGACTCCACCATCGAGAGCTTTGCCACCCACCTGTTCAATCTTTGGGGGATCGGCCACAAGCAAACCAACACCGGGGTCTTGATTCTGGTGGCGGTGAAAGACCGCAAATGCCGCATCGAGCTGGGCAAGGGCTGGCCTTCTCAGTATGACTCGGCCATGAAAACCGTGATCGACACCCAGATGATCCCCTATTTCAAATCCGGCGACTACAGCCGGGGAATTTACGAAGGCTGCCGGGGAGTAGTCGAAAAACTCACCAAAAAACTCTCCTGGTTCGATGCCTATAAATGGCATCTGGCTTTGGGAGCCTTGATTCTGCTGCTGGTATTGGCCGGATTTTCCTGCATGAAATCGGGCAAGACCGGCTGGGGCTGGGCCTTGTTCGCCGCCGCCGGGGCTGTGCTGGTCTTCCTCTTTGCCATGCTGATGCGCAGTAGAAGCGACGACAGCGGCCCGGGCGGCTTCGGAGGCGGAGAATCCTCGGGCGGAGGCGCCTCGGGGGACTGGTAAGCGGCGGGGGACGCGTTTACGGCTCATACTCCCGGGTATCCAGGAAGATATGAATGGCAAATTTAGTTGGTTCCACAAACGCCACCACCGTGGCCTTCTTCAGGGTTTAATTTTGTGGTATATTGGCCTTATGAAAAAGTTCTTGCTTTTGGCGGGGCTGGTGTTCAGCCTGATGCTGGGCGGATACGCCGAGGCAAAACCCTCCGACGCCGTCAAGCTGGTTTATAGCGGGCATCTCTTAGGGAGGCTGGATTACCGGGGCTGGGAAAAATATCACCCCCCGGTGAAAGCGGGGGATTTCGTTTCCCTTTACCGGGCCGTAAAAGAGCTGCAGCCCGATCTCGAAGTTGATTTGGGCGACTCCCTGCTGGGGGCCGACCGCTTGAGCGATTACTACCACGGAAAACCCATGGCCGAATTGTTCTCCCGGATGCAGTATGACGCGTTGCTATTTGGGGAGGCCGAAGCCCGGCTTTACCCTCCCGAATTGCAATTCATCAATGCCAAAGTCCGGCTGCTGGGGGGAACCAGCCGCTGCAACTCCCTCTACCTGCCCCCCGAGCCGGTGATCAAAAAAATCAAAGGCAAAACCATCGCCGTTTTCGGAGCTTTTCTTCCCGATGCAAAAAAAACTTATCCCTCCCTGGACTTTACCCTGAACTGGAACGCCTTTTTAGCCTCGGTCAAACACACCAAGGCCGACTTTAAAATCCTGCTCTTGAACTGCCCGGACTTGGAAACTCTCCCCGCAATGAAACCCTTCGATCTGGTAATCCTCGCGGGATTCTCCCCCCAAGTTAACCCCAAAGCTCTCACCCGCTATAAGGGAAGCGTTTTCGCGCCCGCGGTGGATTCCCGTTTTCGCTTGGGCGAAATTCAAATCACCCCCCAGCTCCTGGGCCGGGGGAAAATCAGCCTGGAGTTGATCCCGGTGCAGCCGCAGGATAAGACCCCCACCCCGGAGATTTTTAAGCAAATCAGCCGGAAATACCCGCCGCCCATCGCTTCGCCCGACTACCGGGCGGTGCGGGAAGCCTTTCTGGGGCTAGGTTCGGACCGCTTAACTTCGCCTTTGGATAAGCCGGAAAAAGGCTTAGCCTCGCCCAGCCCCTTATTAATCGCCGACTTGATGCGGGAAGCCGGAAAAACTCAGATCGCCTTGTCGAACCCGCTTGCCCTCCGTGGAGGACTCGCGGGAATTTTACGCCTGGACGACCTGGGAAAAGCCCTGCCTTTCTGGAACGAGCTGGTAACCATGGAATTAACCGGCTCGCAAATCCAGGAACTGCGGGCAAGCTCCCCCGGCGTGAAGAACCGGGAAGCGCTTTGCTTATCCGACCCGGCTTTGCCGACCGATAAACTTAATTACCGGCCCCGGCAAGCATATTTGACCGCCACCAACAATTACCTGGCCTCGGGAGCCCGGGGCAAGGCCCCGGTTTTCCTCAAAGGTAAACGCCAAATCAACAGCGGCCTGCTCATAAATTACCTGCTGCTGGACAAAATCGAGGCGGAAAATTATCTATTTCCCCCGAACCAGGATTATCGCTACGCCGGAGAGGCCGAATATCGCTTACGCGGCGGGCGGATCATGGAGGCCCAAATCAGCCTGCAGCAAGAGCTTAAGACACACCCTACTCCCGAAGGCTATTTCCTCCTGGGCCTGACCCGGCTGGATATGCAACGCCCGCGGGAAGCGGTTTTGCCTCTGCAGCAAAGTTTAAAACTCGACCCGGGAAACCCGGAACCCCACTTGCTGCTGATCCTGGCCTATTTAAAAGATTTCAATTACCCCCGGGCCAAAAAGGCCGTACTAGCGGCCGACCGGCGTTTTCCCGGCAACCCCAACTTGCTGAAATTACTCTCCCTGTTCAGATCCGAAAAAGCCTCAGGCTCGACGGGAGCGGGCCCGGCCCAAGCCCCCTGGCCCAAGTTCCGGGGCGGGTTGCAGAACACCGGGAGAAGCCCGTACGCAGGCCCCGATCTGGGCCGCTTGAAATGGAAATTCAAGGCCCACCAGCATATCTTTTCCTCCCCCGCCCTGGATAAGGCCGGAAACCTTTATTTCGCCTCGGTGGACCAGTATTTTTACAGCTTGAATTCTCAGGGGAAAATCAGATTCAAGGCTAAACTGGGCAACAGCTCCCTTTCCTCCCCCGCCCTGGCCTCCGACGGCAGCCTTTACCTGGGCTGCGCCGACGGGGGGCTTTACGGCTTCACCGCAGAAGGTAAGGCCAAATTCGTTTACCAGACCGGGGGGGCGGTGAAATCCTCCCCCGCCATCGGCTTCGACGGAACCGTTTATTTCGGCTCCGACGACGGCAACTTTTACGCCCTTGACTCGGCAGGCAATTTAAAATGGAAATACCCTACCTCCCAGGAGATTTTCGGCTCGCCCGCCTTGGGAAAAGACGGCACCGTTTATTTCGGAGGCAAAGACCAGAAAATGCACGCCCTTACCCCTCAGGGGAAACTTAAGTGGGCTTTTTTGACTCATAACCGGATCATCGGGAGCCCCTGCGTGGGCGATGACGGAAGCGTCTATTTCGGCTCGGACGATCATTTCTTCTACGCTCTCACTCCTCAAGGCAAAGTGAAGTGGAAATACCGGGCGGGAGAGAAAATTCCCTCTTCCCCTGCTATCGCTAAAGACGGCTCGCTGTATTTCGGCTCCGACGATGGGGCGCTCTACGCGCTTAATTCCGCGGGCAAACTTAAATGGAAATTCCAGGCCGACTCGGACATTTTTTCTTCGGTAGCCATCGACAAAAACGGGCGGCTGTATTTCGGGGGGGAGGACAACTGCGTTTACTGCCTCAGCCCCCGGGGGAAAGTGATCTGGAAGTTCGCAGCTCTCGACTATTTGGAGTCCTCCCCAGCCCTGGGGCCGGGCAACTCCCTTTATATCGGCTGCGAGGACGGCAACCTCTACTGCATCAGCCCTTAAAAAGTGCTATAATCTAAGCAATTAATATCATGCAAAAACTCAAACCCAGCGACCGGCTGTTTCTCATCATCATCTGCCTGTTCGCCCTGGCCAACCTGGTCTTTCTGACCTTCTGGCTGAAGGGCAAAGGGATCGGCATTCCCCTCCCCCTGCTGGAGCAGGCCAGGCTGGCCCTGGACAAGGGGGATTTCGCCCGCACCGAGCGAATCCTGCAGGCCGCTCTGGAGAAAAATCCGGAGAACCCCCAGGTTTTGTCGGCCCTGGGTGAATACTACATGGTTAAGGGCCACTTAAAGGGCGCGATCTTCTGCTGGGAGGAAGCCTTGAAACAAGATCCAGAAAAGAGGGATTACGCGGTAAAGCTGATTCTGCCTTACTTTCTAACCGGGCAGGCCGAAACCGGAATTCTACAATTAGAAAAATTTATTAAGCAAAACCCGGAGGACCCGATCAATTATTTCGACTGCGCCAACCTGGAAGTAGAAATCGCGGCTTCCCGCAGGATGGAAAAGCTGGCTTGGAAGCCCTGGCTAAAAAAAGCCCAAGACTTTTACCGGCAGGGTTTGAGCCTCAGTCCCGATCATCGGGCCCCGGATTTTCTGGCGGGGAAAATGGAGCTTTTAAATGGAAGGCCGCAAAAGGCCGTCCCCTTGTTCGAGTCGGCCTTAAAATCCCCCCAAACCAAAGACCTGGCTTTAAAAATCGATTTGCACGCGGCCTTAGCCATTCTTTATCTGGAAAACCACCAACCGGCCCCGGCTAAAGAAAACTTTGAAGCCGCTTTCAACACCCTGGACAGCTGGAAAGAAATCCACTACCAGAGAACCCTGCACAACCGGGAACTGTTCGCCCTCACCTTAGAGGCCTGGTTCGGCGAACCGCTTAGTTCGGCCCAACTGCAGCAATTCGCCCTGGAATATAACCGGCTGATCCAAAGCCAGGTTTATCCCCAATTGAACGAAGACAATATCTGCGCTAAATTCTACGCCCTGGAGTCAGCCCGGGAAAGCGGCAACTACTCCCAGGCGCTCTCTATCGCCCGCGACCTGCTGGAAAACTTCGGCAAACCCCGCCAGCCCCAGTGCTTTTTCCATAATTTCTTTTTTCAACCCCTCTACCAGGCGGTGCTGGCCACCATCTGCGGGGAAATGGCGGAAAAAACCGGAGCTTACGGCAAAGCCGCAGAATATTACCGACGAGCCCTGCAGGCTCTCCCCGGAAACCCTATTGTCGAGGAAAGGCTTAAAACCGCCCGGAGGAAATTAAAATGAAAATTTATCTTAAACTTGTACTGTTCGCTTTATCGCTGCTGCTCTTGAGCCGCTGTCTTACCGGCTGCTATACTCAAAACTACTACTTAAAAAGCGCTCTCGAGCTTTACGACCCGCAAAGCGGCTGGGGGGAAGACTGGAAGCAAGCCGAAGCCCTGCTTAAAAAATCCGAGCAGAAAAACCCCCTCTCCCCGGAACCGGCTTATTACCTGGGGAACCTTTCCCTGAACCAGGCCCAGTCCATGGAATCGACCCGCCTTAAAGCAGCCGAAAAAAGCTTTCGCAGAGCCATCAGCCTCGACCCCTCCTACGGCCCGGCTTATCTGGGCCTGGGCGACATCTACTGCCGCCGGGGGGAATACCGGAAAGGGGAACAGCAATACCGGCTGGCCCGGGTGTACCTTCCCGACCCCGGAGCCGCTAATTTAAAGCTGGCTTATTCCCTGCTCGAGCAGCGCCGCTACGTTGAAAGCCTGTCCTTGTTCAAGGAACTTTGGGCGGAGAACCCCCAAACTACCCAGGCGGTGCTGGGCATGGCCCGGGTTTACCTGGAAAGCCGGCGTTACCCCCAGGCTCGCAAATATTTTGAAACCGCCCTTAAAATCAACCCCCGGGATCCCAACCTCCACCTGGGGATGGGAGAACTATTCGTGGATCTGCGGGAATTCCCCTCAGCCGAGAAGGAATTCCGGGCCGTCCTGCGGCTTACCCCCAAAAATTCTTACACCAATGTCCGGGAAAAAGCCCTGGTTTGCCTGGGAGAAAGCTGTCTGGAAAACGAAAACCGGCCCAAGGCTAAAGCTTATTTCGAGCAGGCCTTGAAGCTTAACCCCGAATCCGAACACGCCCACGTGGGGTTGGCCTCGATTTACCTGAAAGAGGGGAAAAACCAACCGGCTTACCGGGAACTCCAGCAAGCCCTGCTGGTGGATCCAATTTCCGAGTTCGGCCTGCTGGGGATGGCCGAGCTTAACCTGCGCGGCAAGTATTACCAGCCCGCCCGGCACTTCGCCGAACGGGCTTTGGAAATCAACCCCGACTCCGAAACCGCCTACTTGACCCTGGGAGCAATCGCCCTGGCTCAAAACCGGCCCGCTGAAGCCCGGGAATACACCGAGTGCGTCTTAGCCCTGAATGACGAATATTTTCCCGCAGGGCAGTACCTGCTGGTGAAACTGCTGCTCCGGGAAGGCAAAAACCGGGAAGCCTGGGCAGTCTGGCAAAAGCTCTTAAAACAAGATCCAGCTTACCTGAAAAAAGCCCGGGCCGAGAACCTGTTCCCGGGGAAATAAAAAAAGGGGAGAAACCTGGGAAAAGTTAACATTTAGTTTACAAAATCCGATTGTTTTCAGGAAGATTTAGTCTTACAATAAAAAAAGCGAATTATATCTTCCAGGAGGTGAACATGATCGATAAGTTAAACACGTCAACGGCCACGGCAGTAATCAACCGTTCCCCGGAAAAACCACGAAAGACCGAAAGGCAAATCTCGGCGGTTAAGGGCCAGACCAGCCTGGACCGCTTCTATAAGACCCCCGCAAGCGAACCGGCTTTCGATTTCAGGGAAATCAACCGGCTGCTGCCCGGCAGCGTATCCCCCCAGACCTTGATCAAACCCCGGGCCAGAACCCTGGCGGTCAACCAGGACGAGCTGCCCATCATCAAGGTAGGCGGTTTAGCCACCAACCCTACGGTGAAAGCTCCCTATACCATTGATAACAACGGGGAAGCCCACACCTTCAACCGGGTGGGGGGAATCACCCTCAACTTCGGAGTGGGCGACGGGGTGCGCAGCAAGAACGCCGACCACCTGGAGCCGGGAGTTTCAGTTAAAAATCCTAAAGAGCAGGAAGACGGAGCCTTGAACACTTTCTCCTGCATCGGCAACTCCGCCCAGGTAATCTCGGGCGACGCCAAGGGTTCGCGCGGAGTGGTGATCGGCAAGCACGGGGGCATCGAGCACGTGCTGGTGCAGTTCGACCGGGACACCATGGAAAAAATGAACCCCGGAGACGGAATCGTGGTGAGATCCCAGGGCACCGGAATGAAACTGACCGATTTCCCCGATATCACGGTAATGAACGCCGACCCGCAGCTGCTGGAGAAAATGGGAATCCAGATTAACGGCGACGCTCTGGAGGTTCCGGTTACCCACCTGGTGCCCGGCAAGATCATGGGCTCGGGGCGGGGAGCCGCCACCACCAGCCGGGGAGATTACGATATCGAATTATTTGATGAAAAAACCGTTCAGGAATACGGCCTGGAAGACCTGCGCATCGGCGACATCGTGGCGGTGATGGATCAGGACAACCGTTACGGCCGGGGCTACCTAACCGGAGCGGTTTCCATCGGGGTAGTGATGCACAGCGACTGCGTGATCAACGGCCACGGCCCGGGCTTCACCACCCTCTTGACCACCCCCAAGGCAGGCCTGATCAAGCCGGTAATCTCAAAGAAAGCCAATTTGAAGGATATTTTAAATATTCAAAGATAATTTTGAGGAGGAGTTATGAGCAATACCATTAAAAACCAGGTTTTTACCGACCAGCGTATTAACGAAGCGAACTTGAATTCCGCCCGAAAACATACCCCCGTCAAAAAATCAGGGGTAAAGCCTGAGAAGGACAGTTTCAAGGAAACTCTTAAGGTCAAGAGCAACCCGCAGATATATCCCAACCTTAAAACCCAGAAAACCACACCGGTAGAAAAAACCCAGGCAGCCGGAGCCATCAACCCCATCGACGACCCCAATTCGGTCATCGACCCCAAAGTAGCCAAATTCGCTAAAATCCTGGTGGATTATTCCAGCGAAGTGAAAAAGGGCGAGAAAGTCCTGATTTTCGCCGACCCCGCCGCCGCTCCTTTGAGCCGGGCGGTCTGGCTGGAAGTGATCAAACAAGGCGGAAACCCGCTGCTGGTGGAAAACAACGCCCAGCTGGAGCACGATATTTTAAAGTACGGAACCGACGAACAGGCCAAGAACGTTTTCGACAGCCAGCTCCAGGCTCACAAAGAATGCCAGGTCTATATCGCACTGAGATCCCCCGAAGACTCTCATTTGATGGACGATGTGCCCCCCGAAAGAGTAGCCATGCACGAGAAGGCCAACGGGGAAATCATGCACCACCGGCTCAACAAGATGAGATGGGTGGTTACCCGCTACCCTACCCGGGACATGGCCTCTCAGGCCGGAATGTCCTATGACGATTATTCCAAATTTTTCTATAACGCGGTGATCCAGGACTGGAGCAAACAAAACGAAATTCAGGACAAAATAAAAGAGCGGATCGACAAAGCCAAAGAAGTCCATCTGGTACACGAAAAGAACGGGGTAAAGGATATTGATTTACACTTCTCCATCGAGGGCCGCAAAGCCGAAAAATGCGTGGGGAAAATCAACGTGCCCGACGGCGAAGTCTATTGCGCTCCCGACATTAAAACGGTCAACGGTTTCGTTAAATTCTCCTGGCCGGCCGTCACTCCGGCGGGCTCCATCCCCGGGGTTCGTCTGGATTATAAAGACGGCGAGCTGGTAAAATATACCGCCGACGGCGGCCCGGAAATGCAGAAAAAACTCGACCACCTGGTGCACACCGACGACGGGGCCAAATATTTCGGCGAATTCGGCATCGGCACCAATTATGAAATTAATCAATTCACCAACAGCATCCTGTTCGACGAGAAGATCGGCGGCTCCATCCACCTGGCCCTGGGAAACCCCTATGAAGGCACCGGGGGAACCCATCACTCCGATATCCACCAGGACATCGTGACCGATTTAAGAGACGGCGGGGCCATCTATCTGGACGGGGAACTGTTCCAGAAAAACGGGCAGTTCATCCTGGACGATAAAGACCGGGAAAAAGCTAAACCAGTTCAATAATATTATCAGGAGGGGTTAACATGTCGGAAATCAGTTCAAAGATTACTGCCTTAAACCGGGAATTTAATAATTCTCCGCTTGGGGCCAAGCACCATATTGCCAAAAAGACCAAGGCCGTGGGCGCTGGGGACAGCTTTAAGGAAACCGCTAAGGCGAAAGACTTGAAAATATACGGAGCCAACCAAGTGCAAAAAGTCAAAGCCGCCCAAGCGGTAAGCCCGGCTGAGGAACCGGATTACTCGGTAGACAGCCGGATCGTTAAGGTAGCCAACATCCTGGTAGATTACTCTACCAAAGTGCAAAAAGGCGAAGGGGTTTATGTCCTGTATTCTCCCGAGGCCAAGGAACTGGCGGGGGAAATCCAGAAGCAAGCCCTCAAGAAGGGCGCATCGAGAGTGATTATGGAAATGTCCGACCCGCAGGTGGAGTATAACTTGCTGGCCTACGGCAGCGAGGAACAGATCAAGGACACCGGCAACAAATTGAATGATTTTAAGCAATGCCAGGTATGGATCGGCCTGGGCGCTCCCACCAATACCAACCAGATGAGCAATATCGACCCCAAGAAGCTGGCCATGAGAAGCAAAGCCACCAAGGACATCCAGGATTACCGGGTCAACAAGATGAGATGGGTGATTACCCGCATGCCGACTTCCACTGCGGCTTCCGACGCCAAAATGTCCGACGCCGAATACAAGCAATTTATTTACCAGGCCATTATCCAGGACTGGAGCAAGCAGAACGAAATCCAGGATAAAATCAAGGAACGCCTGGACAAGGCCAAGCAAGTCCGTATCGTGGGCGAAAACACCGATTTGAGCTTTTCCATCGAAGGCCGGGAAGGTTTTAAATGCGTGGGCGAGAGCAACATCCCCGACGGGGAAATCTACTGCGCCCCGGTGCGGGAAACCATGAACGGCCACGTCCAGTTCACTTATCCCGCCCTCAGCAACGGGGGGGAAATCCCCGACGTTTACCTGGAATATAAACACGGGGAACTGGTAAAATACACCACCAGCGGAGACCAGGCCAAACTGGAAGAAATGGTCAACACCGACGAGGGGGCCAAATACTTCGGGGAATTCGGCATCGGCACCAATTACCAGATCGATAAATTTACCCGCAACACGCTGTTTGATGAAAAAATCGGCGGCTCCATCCACCTGGCTCTGGGCAACCCTTACGAGGAAACCGGGGGAACCCACGAATCCAGCATTCACGTGGATATCGTCAAGGATTTAAGAAACGGCGGGGCTATTTATCTAGACGGCAAGCCCCTGCAGGAAAACGGTAAATTCAGCTTCGAAGGAGCCCCTACCCCGAAAAAACCCCGGTAAGAAAATATAAGGAGGAGCAAACATGTCGGATATCACAAAAATCACTTCCCTGGGCCGGGAATTTAAAGGTTCCACGGTAAGCACTAAAAACCAGGTTGCAAAAAAGACCAAAACTGCTGGTCTCTCAGACAGTTTCAAAGAGACCAATAAGATTAATCAGGACTTGAAAATTTACGGCACCAGCCAGGTGCAAAAAGTCAAAGCCGCCCAGACGGTAAGCCCGGCAGAGGAGCCGGATTATTCGGTAGACAGCCGGATCGTCAAGGTAGCCAACATCCTGGTAGATTACTCCACCGAAGTCAAACCCGGCGAAGGAGTCTATGTCCAGTACGCACCCGACGCCAAGGAACTGGCGGGAGAAATCCAGAAGCAAGCTCTAAAGAAAGGCGCATCGAGAGTGATCATGGATATGGCCGACCCGCAGGTCGAGTACAACTTGCTGGCCTACGGCAACGAGGAGCAGATCAAGGACACCGGCAACAAGCTGGAAGATTTGAAAAAATGCCAGGTCTGGATCGGCCTGGGGGCTCCCACCAACACCAACCAGATGAGCAACATCGACCCCAAGAAGCTGGCCATGAGAAACAAAGCCACCCGCGAAGTCCAGGATTACCGGGTCAACCAGATGAGATGGGTGATTACCCGTATGCCGACTTCCACCGCCGCTTCCGACGCTAAGATGTCCGACTCCGAATATAAGCAGTTCATTTATCAGGCCATCATTCAGGACTGGAGCAAGCAGAACGAAATCCAGGACCAGATCAAGGAACGCCTGGATAAAGCCAAGGAAGTCCATCTGGTAGGCGAAAACACCGACCTGACCTTCTCCATCGCCGGACGCGAATCCCGCAAATGCGTGGGCAAGCGCAACATTCCGGACGGAGAAATTTACATCGCCCCGGTGCGAGAGACCATGAACGGCCATGTCCAGTTCACTTATCCCGCCCTCAGCAGCGGGGGGGAAATCCCCGACGTTTACCTGGAATATAAAGATGGCGAACTGGTGAAATACACCACCAGCGGAGACCAGGAACGGCTGAATGAAATGATCAACACCGACGACGGGGCTAAATATTTCGGGGAATTCGGGATCGGCACCAATTACCAGATCGATAAATTCACCCGCAACACGCTATTTGACGAAAAAATCGGCGGCTCCATCCACCTGGCCCTGGGCAACCCCTATGAAGGCACCGGGGGAACCCATAAATCCAGCATCCACGTGGATATCGTGAAGGACTTGAGAAACGGCGGGGGAATCTACTTAGACGGCAAACCCCTGCAGGAAAACGGGAAATTCAGTTTTGACGAGCCAGCAAAAGACAAGACCGCCCAGACTAAAAACGGGCGTTAATAAAGGCATTATAAGGAGGTAGCATCATGAAAGTTGGGTTAACTACTCAAACCGAAAAAAACCGCAGCCTTAATGAAATAAAAAACGAACCCTCAAACAAAGTCCAAACAACCGTAAAACCGGCAATCAAGGAAAAAACTACTTTCTCTACCGAGCTGAAGGACACTAAAAGCTCAAAAGGAGAAAAATCCCGGCTCAAAACCCTGGCCGGAAGCGTGGGCCAAGAGTTGAAAAGAATACAGTCGGGAGACGACCAGGTGCTCTTTACCCACCGAGGGCGGCAATATACCGCCGGAGACGTCAAAAACGGGATGCTGAACGGCGGTAAATTCAAGGAGTTGGACCTGCACGGGTTCGACTTCAAGAACCTTAAATTAACCGATGCGACTTTGCAAGGCGTCAACTTCTATCATAACGACATGAGCGGTTGTGAGTTGAAGGCTTGCTCCTTCAAGGGATCCTTCATGAAGGGCGTCAAGCTGGAAGGGAGCAATCTCGACGACTGCGGCTTCTCGAACGCCGACATGAGGGAAATCAACTTCAAAAACAGCCGGATATACGACACCGGTCTCTGGGAAGCCGATTTGAGAGGCGTCAATTTCCAAGGCTGCCGGATTGAAGGAAGTTCCTTTCATAAATCCGATTTGCGAGGCGCCGATTTCTCCGGCGTCACCCTGGGAAAAACTTATTTCAAAGACGCCGACCTTCAAGGAATCGACTTCGGTAAAACCACTTTCCCCGAAGCCGATAAAGACGGCAAGGTGCCGTTTAATTTCGAAAACGCCGATTTGCAAGAAACCAACTTCAGCGGCAAGGATTTAAGAGGGGTAACTTTTTACGACGCCTATTTAACCAAAGCCGATTTCAGCGGGGCCGACCTCAGAAAAGCTAACCTTTCCCAATATTCCGGTTCTCACTTTAGATACGAACACAATCTCGACCAGGCTAATTTCAGCGGAGCCAATCTGGCGGAAACCGATTTGAGCCATCGTAGCTGCGATAAGAGCGACTTTTCCGGGGCTAATTTAAGCAAATGCGATGTCAGAGGCAGCCAATTCGGTGAAGCCAATCTGAAAGGGGCTAATTTAAGCAAATGCTATGCCAGAGGCAGCAAATTCGATGAAGCCAATCTGGAAGGGGCCGATTTAAACAAGGCTTATTTAACGCGGACTACGTTCAAAAACGCCAACCTTAAAGGAGTGAACTTCCAGGGAGCCGATTTAAGAGATGTGGATTTCCGCGGCGCGGACATCAGCGGAGCCGATTTCAAAGACGCCAAACTGGACGGAGCCAAGTTCGAAGGGGTAGATACCGGCAAAGCCAAGAACCTGAGCCTGTCCTTAGGTTCCAAAATCAAGCGGGGCCTGCATTTGCACCGGCATCATGAATCCCACCGGCCCGATGGATCCGCAGCGAAAAAATAAGCGACAACTGCATAATAAAAGAAGCGGGCGCAAAACCCGCTTCTTTTATTTTTGACTTATTTTTTTCCGCCATTTCTCTGGGTTCTAGGCTTTGGTTTCAGGCAGGGGGGTAACGCCCCTCTGCTTCAAGGCCTCGAACAGCACCACGGCTCCAGCTACCGAAAGGTTAAGCGAAGAGAGCTTGCCCGCCATTTTAATCTTGACCACGTTGTCGCACTTTTTCAGCAGGTTGGGGGTAAGCCCCTTGTCTTCGCCGCCCATCAGGATGGCGGTCATGCCCCGGTAATCTACCTTGTTGTAATCGCTGTCTCCCATGGCTTCCACGCCCAGGATCCGGTAGCCTTCTTCCCGCATCTGGTCGAGAGCGTTGGCGATATTGTTGACCCGGCAGACCGGAACGTATTCGATGCCGCCGGCTGAAACCTTGGCCACCACCGGGGTAAGCCCGCAGGAATCGCGCCGGGGGATAATCACGCCCTGAACTCCGGCCCCTTCGGCCGAACGCAGCAGGGAACCCAGATTGTGGGGATCATAGACCTGGGCCAGCACCAGCACCATGGGGTTAGCCAGTTTGCCGAGCTTTTTCAGGAGCCGGTCAAAAGTCATATAAGGATGGATCGAACCCATAGCCGCCACCCCTTGGTGTACTCCCCGGTTGGTAAGCCGGTCCAGGGCCACTTTATCCACCATGGTAAAAGGAATATCCCGCAGGCGCAAGGCGGCCATCAGCTTTTTAAAGTATTCGCCGCTGATCTCTTTTTGAATGTAAACTTTGTTGAGGGATTTCTTCGATTTGACCGCTTCCATTACCGGATTGCGGCCGTAAACCATCTGGTTTTCCGGTGCCTTTTTCTCCTCTTCCTCGTCGTCGTCGTCGTCATCGTCCCAGTCGGCGTCTTGCCAGTCGTTGGAGGCCAGGGCTTTGCGGTCTTTGGTTTCTTCGATGAACCAGCCGTCCCGTTCTCCCTTGGACAACTTGGGGTTAAAGGCCTCATCCGGTTCAAGGTGAACTTCTACGGTCGAGGTGGAACGGAAATCTTTTCTATCGCCTCTGCCCCGGGGAGCCTGATTAGGGGTACGGGGGCTGGAGTTCTGCCATTCTTTTTTACGGGGAGCTTCTACTGAAGACTCGGAACGGTACTCGGGAGTATAGGCTCTAGGCCTGGGAGCCGGGGCGGCCGAACCGGTTCTGGGGTTGGAGTTCTGCCATTCTTTCTTGCGGGGAGCTTCCATCGAGGAATCGGAACGAAACTCCGGCTTATAGGCTCTGGGCCGGGGAGAGGTTGAGTCGGAACGGGTTCTGGGGTTTGCACCCTGCCATTCTTTCTTGCGGGGAGCTTCCATCGAAGGCTCGGAATGATATTCCGGCTTATAAGCTCGGGGCTTGGGAGCCTCGAACCCGGTTTGGGGTCTGGGAGGATATTCGGCTCGGGGACTTCTGCCGCGGCTTGCACCGGCGGCTCCCGGTCTCCCTGCCTTGGGAGCTCCGTAAGGGGAGGACTTTTTCGCTCCGTTAGAAGGGCGGTCGTCATTGCGGCTCTTGAAGGGATATTCGGTTTTGCCTTCCCGGGGGGAATCGCTGAATTTTCTGGGGCCCGCTTTAGCCCACGGTTTGGCGGTTCTGGAGGCGGGTGCGCTTCCCGTTTTGGCGGCGTATCCGGTTTTGGGCTTATCGTCTTTCCCTTTAACCGGCCCGCCTTTGCGGTCGGCCCATTTTTTCTCCCGCTGTTTTTCCCGCTCCGGGCCTTTGTATTGTCTTTTCATGCCTTTTTAATTCTGGTGCCGAAGGGTGTATCTTCCAGCACGTATCCTTTCTCGGTAAATTCTTTCCTGATCTGGTCGGATCTTTGAAAATCCTTATTCTGCCGGCTTAACTCCCGTTCGGCGATCAGGGCTTTATCCTCCGGAGTGATTTCCGGGGGATTCTGTGCGGCTTCTAAGTTTAACCCTAAAACCCGGTCCAAGTCAAACAGCAGGGCTTTGATCAAGGCTGTGTCTGCTTTATTGAGCTTAAGCTCAGTCATCCAGATATTGCCCTGACTGATCAATTTAAACAGCCAGGCGCAAGCCAGCGAACCGTTCAAGTCGTCGTCCAGGCCCGACAGGAAGCCTTGGCGGCATTCCTGCAGCAGGGCGGGAAGCTGCGGATTGGGAGTTCCTCCCTCCCCTGCCTCATCCAGCCGCTGGATGAAATCATAAATTCCTCTCACGGTATTTTCCGCTGCGGTCAGCGCCTGGAGGGTAAAGTTCAATTTAGCCCGGTAATGGGAGGAAACGAACAGCCAGCGCAAGGAAACCGGAGCGAACCCTTTATGTTTTAAATCCCTCAGGGTATAGAAATTGCCCAGGGATTTGCTCATTTTCTGGTTGTCCACCTGCAGGTGCTCGCTGTGCAGCCAGCAGCGGACGAAGGGCCGGCCGGTAACCGCCTCGGACTGGGCGATTTCGTTTTCGTGATGGGGGAAAAGGTTGTCCACTCCCCCGGTATGCAGTTCAAAAGTTTCTCCCAGGTATTTCATGCTCATCGCCGAGCATTCGATGTGCCAGCCGGGGCGGCCCTTGCCTAAAGAAGTCTCCCAGAAGACATCCCCGTCTTCCTCGTTCCAGGCTTTCCAGAGGGCGAAATCGGAAAAACTTTCCTTGCTGTACTCGTCCTGCTTGACCCGGGCTCCGGCGATCAGCCCCGAGCGATCCAGATGAGCCAGTTTGCCGTACTCGGGGAATTTGGCGATCGAGAAATACACCGAGCCGTCCTCTCCCCGGTAAGCGATGCCTTTTGCCAGCAGGGCTTCTATCAGGGCCACCATTTCGGGAATGTGGTCGGTAGCTTTGGGATAGACTTCGGCAGGCTCGATATTGAGCAATTCCAGATCCCGGTGGAAAGCCTCGATATATTTTTGAGTGTACTGGTTGAGGCTGATTTTCTGGGCCCGGGAAGCCCGGATGGTCTTATCGTCGATGTCGGTCAGGTTCATCACCTGCTTCACCTTGAAGCCGCTGAAGTTGAGGTAACGCCTAAGCAAATCCTCGAAAGTGTAAGTGCGCAAGTTGCCGATATGGGCGAAATCGTAAACCGTAGGCCCGCAGGTATAAAGCCCCACCTCTTGCGGGTTCAGGGGAGCAAAGGGTTCAATTTTGCGGGTCAGCGAATTATAAAAATTCGGCATTATTTATTCTCCTTGCTGGTTTTAAGGTTTTGAAGGAAAAACGCAAAAGCGGTTTTGCCCGCCTGTTCGGTTAATTCAGGCTCGTTGGCGGTAAAACTCTGCAATTTGGCTTTAAACCCCTGGGCTTCCAGAGCCTGCAAAAACTTCTGATTTTCCTTGAAGGTGGCCGAATCCGCCAGCAGCAATATTTTGACTGAGTTGGCGTTTTTGGTGAAAGGATAGAAGGCCGGGCCGTTGATCAACACCGCCGACTTCACTAGAGCGGGATACATCATGGCTACGCGCTGGACGAAAGTGGCGCCTTCGGAGAAACCCAGCAGATATAAGTTGGAATAATTGATGTTGAGGGAATCTTTCAAGTCCTGCACCATGCCGATGAATTTAAGGTCTTCCTTGTTGCGAAAACCCCCGAAACCGGGGTTGAACCCTTGCACCACCAGGACGAAATTATCCCGCACGGCGTATTTTTTCAGAGCTTCCAGCACCCGGGTTTCGTCTTCTCCGCCTCCCGGCACCGCAACGACTACCGGCATTTTGGGGTCGTAGTTGTCCGGGCGAAAGACATAATAAGGCTGCTGAAAATTCTTGGAGACTTTTTTCTCCACTACCCCGCTCTTGGGAGCCTGGCACCCGGCCAGCAGGCAGCTTACCGAAAGCAGCAGAAGCAAAAACATTTTTTTCATTTTCTTAATTTCCTTTCTATTCCCGATTGGCCGGCGGGGCCACCGTGATCGCTCTGTTAGGCCGGGCCGGGCAGACAAACTCGCACTGCCCGCAGCCCACACATTTTTCTAATATTACCTCGGGCACCCAAAGCCCTTTTTTTAATACTTTTTTTATCGCCTGGTAAGAACAATGCTCCAGACAAATCAAGCAGACCTTGCCCTGATAAGCCAGACAGGAGGGCGGGTTCACTGCCGACTTGCCGATCGGCATAAAAGCCTTTTGATCTTCCTTATAAGACATAATGGCGTCCGAAGGGCAGACGCGCGAGCAGGCATGGCACCTCTGCTCGCAGTAGCCGATCCGGGGCACCAGCACGGGAGTGAACAAATTATCGAAATCGCTGAAACAAGGCTGCAGGCCGCCGGTGGGACATACTTTCAGGCATTCCCCGCACTTGATGCAGAACTTGGCGAAATGCTCCTCGGGTTGAGAACCGGGCGGGCGAATGTAATCGCGGGGTTTGGCGGTTTTGGCCAGGTAAACCCCGGTCAGCCCCAGGCCCAGGGAAAAGAGCAATCCGCGCCGGGAAATGTCCATAGCCGGGGGAGCCTTGGGAGCGGAGAATTTGAATTTTATGATTTTTTTGGGGCAGGCTTTCTCGCAGGACAGACACCTGAAGCACTCGTCATTCCGTTCGCTTCCCTTGCAGACGATATCGCATTTTGCGCAAGCGTTGCAGCCCTCCCCTATTCTTCTTTTCAAGGGGGAGAACAAGGCCAGCAGGGAATAGACCGCCCCCTCCGGGCAGATCTTGCAGCAGTAGAACCTGCGCTGGAAAAAACTCAGTAAAATAATCGCCAGGGAAATGGCGGGAAACAGCCAGCGCGTGAACAGCCCCACCCCCTCGGCAGGAAAAGTCAGGAAAGTCGCCGCCTTTAACAAAATCGCGGAGGGCTGAAACAGGTAAGCCGAATTGACCCCGAAAAACAAGGCCAGCAGGACGGCCAGCAAAATCAAATAGCGGGTCTGGGAGGGAAAGGCGGATTTGCGCTTGCGCCGCACTAAATTGATAACGCGGTCCCCGATGTCGATGCAAGCGCCCAGGGGGCAAACCCAACCGCAAAAGAACCCCCCTAGAAAAATGGTCAAGAGCGCGATGCCCGCCGCCAGCCAATACCCGGCGGAACCCCCGGTGAGGGCGAACAAGGGCGAAGCGTACATGAAAATATGATGATGGGGAGGCGCGCCCAGGCTGTCGCCTAAATGGTGGAACAATGCAAAGAACAATGCCAGGAACAGCAGCTGGGAAATTCTCCGCAGGTAAATCATCTTAAACTTTTTTGACCTCGATTTTATTTAAATCGCATTCTCCCAGCCCCATTTGTTTGGCCATCCCCAGGTAGGGCAGGCTTTCGGGCTTGAGGTTGAACAAGGTGCAGGCTAAAGCGTCGCAGGCCACCGGATCGATGCCGGCGATCAGCATGTCTTTTCTCTGCAGTTTCCCCGGCCCCTTGGGCCCGTTGGTGAGCAGCAATTGAGTGGCGTCAATGACGGTGAGTTGGGGGATGACCCGGGTAGCGAAGTCCACCATGCATTGCTCCAACCCGGCATAATGCCAGAAACCCCGATCCAGCACCAGCCCCATTAAATTCTTGATCCCCAGAGTTACCGGGAGGGCGTTGTGGGATTTAGTAACCGGCACGTTGATCAGGCAGTCGGCCTCCAGCACGGGTTTGATCACCTGGCAGTTTTTCAGCGCCTTGCCCCGAGGGATGGGGATGCTGCGGTAAAGCCGGCGGTTATGAGCCGAATACATCTTGCCCCCGGCCGATTCGACGGCGGCCTGGATTCCGCTTTCCTTGAAGGCCAGCTCGTAACTGTCGCAGGAGTGCTCGTAAATTTCCACCGAGCGGGCTCCGGCTTTGAAGCAGAGTTTGGTCAAATGATAAATCAATTCGGGGTTGGTGTTGGCCCCTTCCTCGGGCTTGCGCGCCCAGCCGGCATTGGGCTTCAACACTACCCGGGAGCCTTTATGCACGAACCTTTCGATCCCCCCCAGGGGAGTCAAGACTCTTTTCAGCCGGGCCTCCATCCCGCCGCCCTGGGCCTGGGCCAGGATTACCCGGCCCTCGGCGTACGCTTTGGGGAGAAACCGCTCGAGCGGCAGCCCGACGATTAAGGGAGTGATTAAACCTACCAGTGAAGCTTTGATAAATTCTCGACGATTCATACCCTATATTTTACTACAAATCAGCCGCCAATGCGAACCCTCAGATAATTAAAAACTTCCCGGGGGACATTTAAGCCCGTGGCTTTCTCGAACCCTTCAAAGCCCGGAGAGGAATTGACCTCGCAGATTTTGTAACCCTCGCCGTCGAATAAAATATCCACTCCGGCGATGTCCAAGTTGATCAGGCGGGCCGACTCGACCGCCAGCCATTCAACCTGCGGGTTGAGCTGGAAGGGAGCCACATCCCCCCCTGCTGAATAATTGGCCTTGAAGTTGCCCTCCCGGGCGGTGCGAAGCATGGCGGCGATGGGCCTACCTCCCACCACATAGACCCGGATGTCCTTGCCCCGGCTGCTGGAGATGAACTCCTGAATGATGACGTTGACCTTGGAGTCGCGGGAAATTTCCATCAGATTAGTCAAATCCACGAACTGGGCCCGGTTTTCGCACAGGAAAACCCCCTTGCCCGCTACCCCGGAAACGGTTTTTACGATTAAAGGATAGGTGAACTCGCGATCCACTACTTCCAGGTTGATGGGGAACTTGGCCAGCATGGTTTTGGGAATCGGCAGGTTGCTGGCGGCCAGGATCTGCATTACCGCCAGCTTGTCCTTGGCGGTTTCAATGCTGTGGCTGGAGTTCAAGACCAGCACCCCCAGCCTTTCCAGGTGGCGGATGATGGCCAGGGAGAAATAAGCGGTGTTGGCGCCCATGCGGGGGATGAGGACATCGGGGAGCTGCACCTCGTGGCCGTCGTAGAGGATGCTTTTTTTGTCGTCCCGGGTGACGATCAGCTCGAACTTTTCCGGCTCGCGGAATTCCAGGTCGATTTCCTGTTCCCGGGCGACCTCCCGGTACTTGCTGTTTTCGTAGTTATGGAAATTTTCTTTCTTGACCAGAATCCAGATTTTCATTGCCCGTCTCCTGCCGTTTTTTTCCTGCTCCCAAGCTTTCGGATAATCATACCGGGAGAGGCCGGGTTTGTCAACGTGCGGGGGGAGGAAGATAAAATTATACCCAATTTGTTAACATATTTTTAACCACTTTTTAATACTCCTTTGGTATAATAAAGTGGATCAACACAGGGAGGTGGCGGTTTGCGGCTTTTTGCGATTCTGACGCTGGGTTTAATGATACTGATTTTTTCGGGCTGCGGCTCGGGAGGGGGAGGCTCTTCTGCCCCGGCCAAAATCATCAGCCAGGAGCAAAGCGAGGCCTTGGAGCAAGTCCGGCTGAAACAGGCCGATTTCCCGGAGCTAACCTGCCAGCCATTGGGAGATTTATTAGAACGCACCCAAGGTTCTTTTGGTGAAAACCAAATTTTCAAGACCCTTGAAGAATGGAAAAATGAAAACTCAGGGTTCAAGGTTTATTATTCGGTTTATGACTCCGAGAGCCAGGCTGCCCAAATTTTCAACTCCTCCATGGCCAATCATCCCCTCAAACCAACCCTCAAAAATTCAAATAGCCGGGTGATTGGGGAAATAAACCGTGAAAATTCTTATCAAATCTATATCTGTTCAGGCAAAGTTATCATAAACCTGGTCGGCCCGGATAAGGATTTACTTTCCCAGGCCTGCGGCAAGTTATCCGGGAGAGCTAAATCGGAAGGAAGCAGCTCAAAGATTGCCATTCCTTCGGTCACCACTCCCAGATATAACGGTCAGCATTTCGGCGTCCTCTCTCATGAGTTATTTCGGGTTCGAAATGTGCCCGGCGGATGGGTTCGTTTTAGTCCAATGCCCATTATTAACGGTGTGCCCACGGCTTTTCTTTCTAGCGATGATGACGGCAGTGAGATACGATATATCAATGGAATTCAACCGGAAGAAATGAACGACTGGACTCTTTATAGCCAAGGTTATCAATATACGATACCGAATAGTGACGATCAAAGCGAATCTCTCTATGCGAATAAGATTACCCAAGTTTGGTCCAGCACGCTACCCGGGCACCAAACGACATTCAATTATAACGATGGAAAGAGTTATACCGGCGACTATGTTATCCGACACATCGACACTAATTCTACCAGGTATGAAGATGACGGCAATGGGCATCAAATGCTAGCTGCTCACCATAGCATGGAAAATTACACAAATTATTATGAAAATTATACCTACAGCGAGTGTGACGGCTACCTCGGCGCGATGGGATTAACCTGGTACGGGGGCTATATTACCCCTGGAAAATGGCAGGTAATGGATGAGGCTTATGAGAATGAACAATTAATGAACCGGGAGATATATCCTTTTTGCGCTCGAGGATTTTATATAAAAACTCCCAATCAAAATCCCGTGTGGTCGGATTCTTCTTGCATATTTAAGTTTAATTTTAAATTAATCGGCATACCTACCCCGCCGATTAATGACGGGTTTGATGACGAGGGCTGGGAGCCGCTTAACCCCAAGTGGCGATTCATTATTTATGATAAGTCTGGAAATCAGGTTTGGATTACCACTGGTCAGATTCAAAGCCTTGGGGCTAAATCAATCCCTCTTGAAATTACTTGGAATGGCCAAGATAATCAAGGAAAACCGGTAGCTGCGGGTGAATATGATTATAAGTTGCACTGTCTTGATCAAAGCCCCGGAATGGCACACGGGGCTGCGGAAGGACAGATTAAAGTAGACTCAGTACTTGAATTATATGATAATCATGATAATTTGCTCGCAACATCTAAAGATACAACAATTCCTTTACTACTTGATATTCATAATAATAGTTACTTGAAACGTACACAATCGATCATTTTAAGAAAACATAGCGATGGCCCCACCACAATAAAAGTTAAATTAAAGAATGTTAGAGCTTCCGAACAAATAACCATTAAAGTTAAGGCTGAAAAATCCCAACCGGAGCCACAAACTGTAACCTTAAGCTTAAAAAGCGATGGCAATTACAGCGGAATTTTTACAGTTGGCCCCGAAGGAAGCTTACTTCCCTTAAAGCGATTTCCTAATTCATATACAATGAATGATAGTGCTCCTGAAGGACGTAACGATGATTCTACTTTATTTTCTTCAAATTATCCACTTGATGACGGAACTGCCAATGGATACAAGAATTTAGGTTTTGCTCATAATGTTTATCAACAAATAACAGACGGGCAAACTTTGGTAAGTAACAATTCCATTAAGGCAGCAGGATATGAAGATATTATTGTAACAGCAGATAATCCTTGCACAGCTAGATTACATATTTCTAATCAAGCGACTGAATTATATTATACTGGACATGGATTTACCGGCTTCGACATTGATGCTAGTGCAATAAGCATATCTCAAAATGGTGATCTCTTTGGTTTAATAGATGGCTTGCGTAAACAACAATATTTTTATTGCATGTATGATAATTCTAATGATAATAATGATCTTAAAGAAGAATGGAAAGATAATTTAAAGATAGCTATTTTGGCTTGTTGTGAAGTTTTAGACATACGTAATTTCAATCAGACACGTCGTTTTGATGATGCACCAGGTGCTTTATGGGCTACAAAACTCAACCCGGGATCTATTTTATTAGGATATAATGCATTGTGTAGAACTCCAGTATATATCCTTGATATTTACTTCGAGAAAGTACGCGAATACCAGTCACAAGGGCTTCCATGTGCGATACCTGAGAATATACGTAAAGATCTAGCCCAATTTCCACAAATATTAGCTTGGTTGATAGCTAATTCCAAAGATATTTTTATGAATAGTAGTGCTTGTGGCGTTATAGCAAGAAATCCAAACAATAGTAAAATTGAATATTATTATTTTATTAAATCAAAAATTACAAAAATTACTACTAAAAAAGCAATAATTAGTCGAAAGATTGTTCGCGTTCATAGTGATTTTTGGATTCCCGGGGATATGAAACCTGTTAGATTTGAGGAGGTTCTCCCTTTACCTAAATCAATTGTTTATTTACCAAAAAATAATTAATAGGAGGTCAATAAAATGATAATAAATAAATTGTTTTTTTGCTTAATTTTCACATTTTATTTATTACTTATTACCCCCATTTATGCGATGATGAATATTTGGATAGATATGGAAGTTATTAGAAATCCTATTTTTAAAGAGGCTTTTGAGCATCGATCACTTTTAGATTATAGCCGTGCTTTGGAAGATTTTCAAAGAATTGTGGATCAATACCCCGGGACTGAATATGCAGCCAATGCTCAACTATGCAAGATCGAAATCTACGATTTTTATCTTCCCAATTGCCAAAAAGCTATACAGGAATATCAGAGAATGTTGATAAACTACCCAAATACAAAGTATTGGTTGATTGCAAAAGAAGCTTTATTAGACCAAACTACTGATTTTCAAGCGTACTTATCGAATGTGAATAATTTAATCATGGAAGTTGGAGGAGAAAGCGTTTTTAATATTATTCAGGGTAATAGTAAAAATTACAATGTTTCACGAATTGCCCCTCAATTCCAACTTGTCATAGCAGAATTCTATACAGGAATTGCAGCAACTTTTGAAATGGAAAAGAAAACCCAAGAAACGATGAGGTTTTGGAGTTTTATACGTGAGAATTTTCCTAATTTTCAAAGATACTCGGTAATAGAATCTATGAGTGATTATGTGCTGGAATCAAAAGGCATCACAGATAAATCTGCCTACCAAAAAGACACCCCTCCCCCGAAAATGCGAATCATTACCCCCTTAGAGGGAACATTCCTTAAAGAAGACCAGCCTAGAGTAGAATTCGAGCTTAAATCAGGGGATATTTGCGGTTCGCAAGTGGATTTGTCCAAGCTGCAATTCACCATAGATGGGCAGGACTTGACTGAAAAAATGAAAATTAAAAGTACACTTGATACTTCCGCTAAACCCGGAGTTCCCTTTGAAACTTTGAACATTTATTATACCCCGGAGCAACCATTGGCTTCCGGCACTCATACCGTCTATGTTAAAGCTGTGGATACCGGAGGCAAAGTCCGCCAGAGAACCTGGACTTTTAAGGTAATTTAAGATGCAGAAAATCAGCTCCCTCATCTTCACCTTGCTGCTGCTCGCCGTCTTGCCCGGATGTTTCGGCAATTCCGCTCAGGACGAGCTTACTCGAAGGCTGTTTAGCGGGCAGACCACCCCGGCGGGTTCCGGTTACTCGATCGTTTTTGTTTCCAACCGCAGCGGCAGCCTGCAAGTTTACAAAATGAACCGGGACGGCTCCAACCAGACCCAGCTTACTACCGAGGGGGACAACTCCTCCCCCTCCTTCACCCCCGAGGGGCGGATCCTTTTTCGCAGCAGCCGGGACGGCAACTCGGAAATCTACCTCATGAACCCCGACGGAAGCTCCCAGACCCGCCTCACCGACAACCCGGCCTACGACGGCTACCCCATGGCCTCTCCCGATGGTCAGACCATCCTTTTCCAGTCCGACCGGGAGAATAACGCCATGAATGTCTTTTCCATGAACTACCAGGGGGAAAATGCCCTCAACCTCAGCAACCACGAGGATTCCTGGAACGGCCTGGCCTCCATCAACCCGGCGGGAAACTTGATCTCCTTCACCAGCGATGAGGCGGGAGATTACGAAATCTTCCTGATGGGAGCCGACGGCAGCAACCAGGTGAGCATCACCCCCCATGAAGAAAACAATTACGACGACACTTCTTCATATTTCTCCCCAGACGGCAACAAAATAGTATTCGTTTCCAACCGTGATCCGCACAGCGAAATTTACCTGATGAACCTTGACGGCAGCTCCCAAACCCGCCTGACCGGCAACGGGGCCGACAACGACTTTTGCCGCTTTCTCCCCGACGGGAGGATCCTCTTTGCTTCGAATATCAACGAGGTTTGGCAGGTTTTCGTGATGAACCAGGACGGGAGCGGCCTCGCCCCCCTCACCACCCCGGAACAAGCCGACAGCTACCCGTATTATTAGTAGGAGTTAAAGATGAAAAATCGCTTATTGATCGCTTTACTGCTAACTCTTGGCTTGCTGGGCATCGGCTGCCAGAGGTATATCCCCAACTGCCCGCTTTCGGGGGCGGATCAGGCTTATTTAAAACGCTTTCTCTTAATCGCCCAAGCCCTCCCCGGCTTTCGGAATAAAATCCTTTCCCAGTCCTACCAGGAAATCGCCGGGCCGATTGAAGAGAAAGACAAGGTTTATATCTTGACCGAGAGCTGGCAAAAAGAGCCGCAAAAAATTACCATTTCCTACCACCTTTACCCATCCCCGGAAAAAGCCGAGAGTTCCTTTAGAACTATGGTTTCCGGCTTTCCCGCGGGTTTCGGCGTGAAAAAATTCCCCGGGCTTTGGGAAACTCAGGTAGGTAAGACTTACCGGATATACTTCCAAAAAGACCGCCTGCTCTTTATCCTGGAAGGCGAATCCGAACCCCTGCTAAAGGAAACCGTCCAAAAAATATTAAGGCCGGGCCGCTAAGTTTTTATCCGGCTTTTCTTCCCGGCCGAGGCAGGAAAAAGCCCATCCAAAAGCTAATTAGCCAACAGGAGATTTATTCCGGCTGGGAGGAGCATTAAGCTGTTGGCCACTCAATTTTCAACACCCCTAAAAACCGAGATCCTGGCTTACATTTCCCGGCTTTGGGGGAACTTGACCCGCAACTGCCACAACCCCCAATCGCTGACCGACGAAAAAAGCCGCAGCGAACCGCTGCTTTATATCCCCAGAGGGGAAAAACTCCCCCCGCTAAAGGGGATTGAAGTCCGCGAGCTTCCTCTCGGGGGAGAAGTGGAAAAACACGGCCTCCTCTACCTGCCCCGCGATTACGTGGTGCCGGGAGGAAGGTTCAACGAAATGTACGGCTGGGACAGCCATTTCATCCTGCTGGGGCTGCTGGCCGACCGGCGTCTGAAATTAGCCCTGGATATCGTGGAAAACTTATTTTACGAAATCGACCATTACGGCAAGATCTTGAACGCCAACCGCACTTATTACCTGGGCCGGGGAAACCCCCCGTTTTTAACCGCAAACCTGCTGGCGGTTTACCAAAACACCCTGGATAAGGAATGGCTCTTGCGGGGGCTGGCTTACGCCTTAAAAGATTATCAATACTGGAATTCCCTCCCTCACCTCACCCCCAGCGGCTTATCCCGTTACTACGGGGAAGGCCAGGGGCCCTGCCCCGAAGTGGAACCGGGCTATTATAACGGGATAATCGGCTACCTGGGCCTGTACGACCAGGCCAAGCCCAACGGGAAAGACGGCGGCGAATTCAGCGTTGATCAGAAATTTTTTGTCCACGACCGGGCGGAGAGGGAATCCGGCTGGGACATGACTGACCGCTTTTCCTACCGTTGCGCCGACTTCAACCCGGTGTGCCTTAACTCCTTGCTCTATCTTGGAGAACAAAACCTGGCCGAAATCCACCGGATCTTGATGGGAGAAAATCATCCCGAAGTGAAATTCTGGGAGGAAAGAGCCAAACTACGCAAGAAGCTGCTGAATTTTTACTGCTGGAACGAGAACCGGGGTTTCTTCAGCGATTTTGATTTCTCTAGAGGGCAAATCAGCAACTATGCCAGTATGGCCACTTTTTACCCCCTGTACGCGGGGCTGGCGGACGCCGAACAAGCCCGGCGGGTAGCCGAAAACCTGCCGCTTTTCGAGCACTCGGGGGGTCTGGCGGTTTCCGACCGGATTTCCGGCAAGCAATGGGACAAACCCTACGGCTGGCCGCCCCTCCATTGGATCGCCGTCAAGGGCTTGCAGCGCTATGACTTCAACTCCGAAGCCCGCAGAATCGCCCTGAAATATCTGGCGGTGGTGGAGGACGTGTTCGCCCATGAAAAGGCCGTCAAGGAAAAATACGACGTGGTGGAATACTCGGGGTTAGCCGAGGTGGGCTACGGCAACCAGGACGGATTCGGCTGGAGCAACGCGGTTTATCTGCTGTTGAGCCGGGAATTTAACGATGAAGAAAAATAACAACCGGCTGATCATTATAATCCTTGTTATCTTGTTGATCTTGGAATTGATCTGGCTGTTCAAAATGACGACTCCCAACTCTCCCCGGCCTTTCAGTCCTCCTGCTCAACCGGGGCCGCGGCTCCCGGTGCCCAATGTCGACCGGCCGGGCCCGGCTTCCAGCCCCGACCGGGAAAATAACCTGCCGCCGAATGGAACCCTTTATTAGCCTGATCCCCCCTTCGAGATTTTAAGCAAAACCGGCAGGAAAATATCCACCCCGGCGGAATATTATAAGCAGCCAAAATTTTATCAGGAGGAACCCTATTGAAATGAAAAAATTCTTCCAATTTGCAGCGATTCTAATGATTCTAGCAGCTTTTATCGGCTGTGTGGGGTCAAAATCCACCAACAACACTCCCCAGCCGAATTACTCGGTAGTGGGACGCTGGAGCGGGGTACAAACCGCTGTCGGATCCAACAATTATTACGCAACCGCACGGGCGGGCTACCGGGCGGATGCTTTCCCCATGGGCATTACCCTCACTTTTTCCGGCCAGAATTACATCAGCCTGACCGACACCATGTACACCACATTGGTGGGCAAAGTTAACAGCATCGCCCAGAGCGGAAATGTGCTGGTGGTCACCATCCAGGGCTTGAACCAGGGAGGAACCACCTACTCCACTTCTACCACCACCTTCACCGGCACGGTAAATAACGGAATCGTAACCGGGAGCCTGGGAGATCCCAATAATGTAAACGATCTCTATACCCGCTTTCGGGCCGATAACTTAAACCTGAACAATACGGTTAACCCCCTGCCCTTGAGTTTCGCAGTAAGCTCGATGAGCTCAACCGACAACACCGGCTATTATACCGCCGATACTTATACTTTTAACGGCGCACCCACTAATTGCCAGGCTTTCGGCTTCTATCTTCCCTTTGCCGGGATTAACGGTTTCGGTGGTTCCAACCAGTCGGCCTTCAACGGCGGGCTGATCATCGGCAACCAGCCTATCGGCTATACCAGCGGGGTAACTTCCTACCTGGTGGCCGCCACCCCCCTGTTCCCTCCGCCCGCCACCTGGACTACCTACGGAAATTTCGCGGTCAGCCTGCCTTCAGCCACCGCCTTGGTTTTCCAGGGCACGGACAACCTGGGCAACACGATCGTAGCTAATTACACCAAGCTGGGGAGCACCAGTTTCAACGGAGCTTTTGAATTTGTGCCCGACCCGGCTTCCGATATTTACTATTTCCAGGCTTTCCTCAGCACCAACGGCCAGGGAGTATTGAGCGGCCGCATCACCGATCTGGGAGGCCGGATATGGAAGCTGGTAAATGTGGCGGCTACCATTTACCAGGTTCAGGAACAACAGGATGACGGAAGCTGGCTGCAGGTAGCCAGCGCCAACATCACCAGTCCCAGCATAAACAATATCCAGATTGTCTTTTCCGGCGTTACTTCAAGCTCTGAATTCGCCCAGAGATGGATCAACGGAACTTATCAAACTTACCGGATATAAATTAAAACCGGCTATAAAAAAAGCCCCCGGATCCGGGGGCTTTTTTATTTCGTAAGTCGGGGGTTTGAAGGGTTATTTCAGCTGGTCAAACCAATTGCGGATATTCACCATCAAGGGGATAAAGGCTTGTATGTGGGTCAATTTAACCCCGCAGTTTTTGATCCGGAAATCTCCCCCGGTTTTTAAGCACTTCTGATACATCTGCTCCACCATACGGGCCGGGACTGCTTCATCACCCAGGCTGTAATAAAAGCAGGTTGGGGTGATGGCGACCCAGGGCTTGATGCTATTCTTCTGCAAATCCCGGTAGAAAGGATGGCCCTTTTGCACCGACGCCAGAAATTCGGCCTGGAATAATTGCCCGGGAGTTTGAGGGAAAGGGTTTTGCTTTACTTGGGTTACCATTCCGCTCATCAGATGGGGAATTTTTTCGGCGTATTTCTCCTGAAAAATCGCTTTATACGGGCTGTAAGGGCCGTATATCTGCTGATAAGCCACCACCAAATAACTCATCACTGGATTGGAAAGCGCAATGGGGCGCTTAGCCAAATGCGCCCACAGCGCGGGCAGGTCGCAAGGAGCCGCGCCGGGAGCCGAAGCCGTGATGGGGAAACGCCAGCGGTAGCCTTTTTCCAGCAATTGCTGGAAGGCTGCGGTCACCTGGCCGCCCTGAGAATAACCGGAAAGAAAGAGCCGGGAATTCAGCTTGACTCCCAGCTTGCCGCACAGGGCGTTGGCGGCGATCAGCATATCCAGGGAGGTTGAAACCTCGGTGGGGGTATGAAAATAAGGGTGCATCAGCCCGCTTCTCCCCAGGCCGATGTAGTCGGGCATCGACACCACATAGCCGTGAGCCGCGAACAACGCCATGATGACCTGGGTTTCCAGGCACTTTTCCGGATAAGAGGGAGCGGCGATTTTCTCGATGATGGTGCCGTGCTGGTAGGAAAGCAGGGGGTAAGGGGATTGGGCGTTTTGCGGAACCAGCAGCGCTCCTGAGACTTTCACCAGCTTTCCGTCATAGTTCCTGGTCAAATACTCCACTAGATAAATTTTAACCGCATTCTGAGGCTTCCCCAGCATTTTACTCACCTGAGGGGAAACTTCCGCCTTAAACTGTTTATTTTCCAGCATCTCTTGCAGCTGGGGGATGGAATAACTTTTCAACAGTTTCCAATTGACTATATCTGCGGGCTTAAGGGCCGAGGCCGATAAGCCCGATACTCCCAAAAACCAAGCCAGCCAGAGCCAAACCAGCAGATTTCTTGTAATTTGTCTCAACAGAATTTCCTCCTCTTAATAAAATTTTTGGCTAGCGAATTTCCCGGATCGGATCCTGAGGTTTGCGGTAACGCTCTGGGATTACCGGAAGCCCCCCTTTGGCTTTGGGCGCAAAGCTCTGGAGATAAAGCGCCAGAGCGCACCATTCTTTCAACTCGGTGCCGGTTTGGGGATCCAGCAGCACCCGGGTGTAGAGAAGATCCTGGATGACTTCTCCCTTTTCGTTTCTGGGACTCAAATCTACCAGGCCGCCGGTTTTCTTTTTCAAATAATCGGCCATTAAATACATATTCCAATTGGTGCAAATCCGATAAAGCTTCTCGTCTTCCAGGGGAGCGGTCGAGCCATTGGGCTTCAAGATTTCCGCTTGCTGAATCCGGGAAAAGGGCAGGTCGTTAAAGTCATAGCTGAATTTTATCCCGCTTACCTGGAGCCTGGCGTTATCGTTGACCGGGCCTAGAGTAGTTTCGATTTCCAGCAATTGCCGAATATCTGCTCCGGTAAGATAAAAAGTGACCAGGGAGTACCCAGGCAGTTTATCGGGCCCGACTCCCAGGGATAAAACCCGGAAAGCATCGTTGACCGTGAGATTACCTTTAGCCAGGGGAGTGCGAATCTGGCCGTAGGGCTCCACCGCAAAAGTGATTTCCCGATAATTTTTGCCTTCCGCTTTTTTGACCGCATAGATGAAGGCATCGGTTATCAGGGGGCCCAGCCCGGAAACCTCGCATTTGGCCCGCTCCCCCTTGTTCCAGTCGGGATAGCCCAGGTTAAAGGGATTATAAGCCAGGGTTTGCTGGAAACGGTAATTAAACTTGGCAAGGTACTCATGTTCGGCTTTTTGGGCGTAAAAGGCGATTAACTTATCCACCCGGGGGTCTGGCGCCAAAGCCTGAGTAACCGGCAACAGGCGGTAATCGGATACTTTAAAGCCGTCTTGCGGTTTCGAGACCAGCTCCACCCTGCCTAAATAGCGGCCGTAAGCTCCACAGGAAACAATGGCAGTATTTCCCACTTGCAAATAAGCATTTAAACAAGTATGGGTATGGCCGCTGATGATCAAGTCAATCCCGGGAACATTATCGGCCAGCATTTCGTCTTCGGACAGGGATTTGTCCTGCCAGGTTCCGCAGTGGGAAAGGCAGATCACCATTTGGGCCCCTTCTTTGCGCAGTTGGGCTACGGTGTTGCGGGCGGCTTCCCGGTAATCGGAGAACTCTACCGGGTAAGCTTGGGGACAATAAACTGCGGCATCTCTGCCCATCAAGCCGAATATGCCGATTTGAAGCCCCGCTCGCTCGACTATTGTATAGGGCAGCACCGGGTAAGCGGCATAAGCCCGGCGAAAATGCTCCAGCTCTGGCAAATCATGAGGAATCACGGTATTGGAAGCTACGATTGAGGGCAGTTTACCATCGGAGTGAGCCTTGGCGGCCAGCAGGGTATCGGCCAGAGAATCATAGCCGTATTCGAAATCGTGGTTGCCGAAAGTGACGGCATCGAAACCCATCGTCCCCATGGTGACCAGTTCCGGGGCGTATTGGCTGCGGAGGACATGGAACAGGGCGCCCATGCTGAAATCCCCGGCATCCAACACCAGTACGTTCCCGGCGTTCCCCTCCTGCTCGGCTTTGATAGCCGTGGCGATCCGGGCATACCCCCCGGCGATCTCGGCGGTTTGCCCCGAGGATGGGACAGCATAGCTCTCCAGATTGGAATGTAAATCGTGAGTATACAGCACCACTAAATGGTTTGAAATTTCCTGGCTCCAAAGCCGCTCGGAACTGCCCAAGCCCAAAACACCCAAAACCGCCAGCCAAAGCAGGCATATTAAACCCTTGGTTTGACGGGAATAATTCACAGAGCGCCTCCTAAGCTAAACTGGGGGAATCCCCCCGCCTTTATCCATAATTAGCCGAAATTACTCGGGAAACCTTTTTAGAGGAAACTCACCCTGTAAAAAAACAGGATTGCGTCCCTTGATCTGGAACATAAAAGAAAGTTCCTTCGAAATGAAATTGATTTAAAAATGACCATAAAATTAAAAGTAGTTGAAACCATCATCGCCTTTTCCCTACTGGTCTTTCTGGTGGTGTGGCTGAAAAAGCGGGGAATTCTCCGCAAGGAAGAGGGGGCCGGATACGCCAAGCTCTTAACTGAGATCATCCTGCCCGCGGTAATTTTCCTGCAGCTGGCTTCTCACTCCATCAACAGCCGGCAATTTCTGGCGGTGCTGGCCATGTTCATTGCGGGCTGCCTTTCGCTTGTTCTGGCCTGGGGGGCGGGAAAAGCGCTGAAACTGGAGCGCGGCAAACTGGGGGCCTTGATTATCACCTCGGCCTTCGGTTCCTCCTCGCTGTTGGGTTACGCCATGATACAATTCATTTTCCCCAATAATCCCGTGGCGATGGAAGACGCGGTATTGATAAGCGAACTCGGAGTGGGGCTGCCGATTTTTATTCTCTGCCCGGCAATCGCCATGTATTACGGGTGTTCGGAGGACCCCAAAACCTGGTTTAAGGGGCTTTCGGGATATTTCAAGTCGCCGATTTTTCTGGCGGTGGTTCTAGGCTTGCTGGCTTCTCCTTTCGATGCTTTACGCAACAACCTGTTTTTCGCTCCTTTTCTGGAGTCGCTGGCCATGGCCAAGGGAGCCTTGACTTTCATCGCCTGCCTGATATTGGGGCTGCAGCTGGAAACCCGGCCGATTAAAGGACTCTATTTGCTGGTATTGATTTCGGTGGTAATTCAAATGCTTATCCAGCCCTGGGCGGCGGGGCTCCTGGCCGGCTGGTTCCGTTTGAGTCTGGAGCAGCACGAAGTATTGGTGCTGCTTAGCCTGATGCCTTCGGCGGTGTTGGGGACGGTGTTCGCCACCCGTTATAACTGCGACGGGGAAACCTCCGCCGCTCTTACCTTTATCAATATCTTGTTGAGTATCTTTTTGATTCCCCTGATTTTCAGCCTCCTGGTATAGCCTTCGGGGAATCTTTTTGAGCGGATTGCCCCCGAAAGGTAAACCCGGGGAATTTAAGGAATATTGGCTTTTTGGGGAAGTTGAAAATTAATAAAAGGGGGGACTTATGAAAAATCTTATGGTCTTAATCCTTTTGCTGCTGGGGTGGTTCAGCTGCGGATGGGCGGCGGAAAAAAGCTCAACCCTGTTTACCAACGCCACCTTCTACCTGACCCCGGAAAAGACCGCCAAAAACCTGCTGGTGGTTGCCGGCAAAGTGGCGGGTGCCGACGTCGACCCGGCTAAATATCCCGCGGCGACCGTAGTGGATTTAAACGGAGCCTTTGCTTATCCGGGTTTTCACGACAGTCACTGCCATCTGCTGGAAGCAGGCATGGGACTCACCGGGGTTGATCTGGAAGGCTGCACCAACTCGGACGCCATCGTCGCCCAGGTGGCAACGAATGCCGCCAAGACTCCCAAAGGGAAACCAATAATCGGGGTGGGTTTTCATCTTTCCAACTATGACGCCTGGAATTTGAAAGATCTGGCCAAAATCGACAAGGCTGCGGGAGACCACCTCTTTATCGCCATGGACAACCTGGGCCATAACTGCATTACCAACTCGATCGTGATGAAAAAATACGGTATTAAGGCAAATTCAATAGTGGGGCCGGCGGGAAAAATAATCTCCCAGAACGGCAAGCCCACCGGCATGCTGAAAGAGTCGGCCATGATCCTGGCGGGCGGGCCGATGATGAAACTATTCTCCAACGAGCTGGTAAGCGCCGGGGTTTTAAAAATCATGAATTTATGGACCCAATTCGGCTACACCCAATTCAGCGACATGATGGGCACGCCGATGGGCCTCCTGATGCGCCCGGAGATCTTCAAAGACCTGGAAAAGCAAGGCAAGCTCCCCCTGCGGGTTGATTACACATATACCATTTTCAGCCTCAAAGATATCCCTAAGGCCCTCCCCTACGTGGGCAAAGACACCGATATGGTGCGCTTCATCGGCTTGAAAATTTTCGTGGACGGGGCTTTCGGGGCGGGACAGGCCTGGACTTCATGGAAGAACCTGCAAGGCAATAACGGGGTTTACTATGTTTATTACAACGACGACAAGTTTGGCAAGGACTATAACCTTACCCGAATCGTGGAAAAAGCCGACGACTTGAAGCTTAATGTCCATTACCACGTGCAAGGCGATCAAGGCATCGAGACCATTTTAAAGGCCCTGGAAGCTCTTAAGGCTAAACGGGGAAAATTAAGCAGCACCCATACTTTGATTCATCTGGGTTTCCCCCGGGCCGACCAGATCGCCCGGTTAAAGAAGTTCGGCGATAAAGTCAACGCCACTATGCAGCCCGGCTTATGGGCGGCCGAATCGGATATCAAGAACTATTACGGCAAACGAGCAAAAGACGCTTACCCGGTGATGAGTGTGATCCGGGGCGGAATCACTACCGGATTTTCCACCGATTTCAGCGTTTCCCCGTTGGATATCGCGCCGCCTTTGGTAATCATGGGGATTGCCGCCAACCCGCAAAAATACGGTTTTCCGGCTAATCAAGCCATCAGCCCCAAGGATATAGTTAAAGGGTTCACGGCGGGCAGTTCGGCCACCATCCCTAAAAAAGACACCGGGAGCCTGGAAACCGGCAAATGGGCGGATATGGTAGTATTCAGCCAGGATTTGTTCGCAACTCTTCCGGCGGACTTAGCCAAAGTCAAAGTTCTCTCCACCTGGGTGGGAGGGAGGAAAGTTTTTGAGGCGAAGGAAAAATAAGGAAATGATTAATAACATTTTAAATTTCTTAAATACTAATACTGCGGGATTAATTATATCGGGAAGCATAATCGCTGGTGCTTTTAAATTTTGGCAGTTTGTGGACATCGGGAACAAAGATGAACGACAGAGAGATTTTAATAATTACCATAATCTAATTAAGAGATTGCTTGTAGATGAAAAAAGTGGTAACCCTTTTATTGATGTTCAAATCGCCTCAGTATATGAATTACGAAATTTTTCACGATATTATTACGTAACAAAGATTATTTTGAACAGATTAAAAAATCGAATTGAGAAAGAAGATTCACAGAAAGAACTAATTGACGAAATAGAAAAAACTATTGAATTTATTAAGAAGAAAAAATGAGGGCGGCTATTATGTCTATTGTCCTCCCTTAAAAGGTCTGTCATTCCTGGGGAAAAACCGTAGAAGAAGCTTTAGAAAACATCCGGTAAACCATTCAACTTTATTTGGAACCGGACGAATTGGATATGGATACCCTTGACCAGTGATATACGAGATTGCGGTTTAATTAAGCCTTTTAATGTCCGAGATTTCATAACCATCCGATCTCTTTCTTTTATCAAATCCGAGCAGATAAACAAAAGATTATTATCTTTCTTTAAAGCCAAAACATTATTAAGCAAATTAA